>Ga0307412_10000009_pt1 | contig 445987 bp, 378 predicted proteins | sample DK1Cmetagenome_3_FD_203823 | JGI IMG/M metagenome (GOLD analysis project Ga0307412, IMG submission 203823) | Maize rhizosphere microbial communities from greenhouse at UC Davis, California, United States - DK15-C-1 | ecosystem: Host-associated > Plants > Roots > Rhizosphere > Soil | place... | reverse complement strand
GCATTTAATATACTTAAAACCAACGAGAATTGCAAATAAATAATTGATAATCAGATAGTTGAAACAAAATTAAGCTTGCCTAAAAATAAAAAAAAGTCGGAAGAGTTAATCTTCCGACCATTCGTGGCATTGCGCGGCCTTTTTCCAAATATGTTAATGCAAAAATGATTCTTATAAGTGGATTACTTCTCCATATGCATCAGCAGCGGCTTCCATAATCGCTTCACTCATAGTAGGGTGAGGGTGAACAGATTTAATCATTTCATGACCTGTCGTTTCCAGTTTACGGGCAACAACAATTTCAGCAATCATTTCTGTAACGTTAGCACCAATCATATGGGCGCCTAATAATTCTCCGTATTTAGCGTCAAATATTAATTTAACGAAACCATCTTTAGCACCTGCGGCACTTGCCTTACCTGAAGCAGAGAATGGGAATTTCCCGATTTTCAATTCATATCCTGCAGCTTTGGCAGCTTTTTCAGTATAACCTACCGAAGCAATTTCAGGACTGCAATAAGTACACCCCGGGATATTGTTGTAGTCTAAAGGCTCAGGTTTGTGACCGGCAATTTTTTCTACACAAATAATACCTTCTGCCGAAGCAACGTGAGCCAGCGCTTGTCCGCCAACAATATCACCAATAGCATAATAACCTTTTACAGAAGTATTGTAGAATTCATCAACAACTACTTTACCTTTTTCAGTTTTGATGCCAGTTTCTTCTAAACCTAAGTTTTCGATGTTTGCAACCACACCAGCAGCAGAAAGAACGATATCACATTCAAGCGTTTGCATACCTGATGCCGTTTTAACCTGTACTTTGCAGCCAGCACCGCTAGTGTCAACAGATTCAACACTTGAAGAGGTCATCACCTCTATACCTGCTTTTTTAAAGCTGCGTAATAATTGCTTAGATACATCTTCATCTTCAACAGGAACAACATTGTCCATAAACTCAACAACGGTAACCTTAGTACCTAAGGTAGCGTAGAAATAGGCAAATTCTACACCTATAGCACCAGAACCAACAACAACCATAGATTTTGGCTGCTCAGGTAAAACCATAGCTTGTCTGTAGCCAATTACTTTTTTACCATCCTGTTTTAAATTAGGTAATTCTCTTGATCTTCCTCCTGTAGCTAATATAATGTTAGTCGCAGTGTATTCTTTTTGAGAACCATCAGCAGCTTTAACTTCTACCTTGTTTCCAGGTTTAACTTTACCTGAACCCATTATTACATCAATTTTGTTCTTTTTCATTAAGAACTGAACCCCTTTGCTCATACCATCAGCAACGCCACGGCTACGCTTAATGACTGCTGCAAAATCAGCCTCAGCTTCAGCAGTTTTGATACCATATTCTGAAGCATGGTTAATGTATTCAAACACCTGGGCACTTTTTAGTAATGCTTTAGTAGGTATACAGCCCCAGTTAAGGCATATCCCACCTAAGGATTCGCGCTCTACAACTGCAGTTTTCAAACCTAACTGAGAAGCTCTGATTGCAGCTACGTATCCTCCGGGACCGCTGCCTATTACAATTACATCGTAGTTCATATCTTATTATAAAGGAATTTAACTTTAGTAAACGCCCAAAAATAAAAAAAAATGTTCGTTAATACTTCCTTTAAGATTTTTGAGTAAATGATTTACCTAAACAGAATGTTAACATATGACCTTACTAAAACAAAAGACAGTTTGCCGGATAAAAACAATTGACTGATAAACTGTTGGTTATATATTTAATTCCTGTGTTAAATGTTGATAAGTTTTGACTTTATTAATAATTATTTAACATGAAAATTAAAGTGAGCATTAAATTAATATTTAAATTTGCCGCTATCATCAATTTTTGATGTTATTCATAAAAAAACAAAACAATATGAAGAAATCTTTACTATTTAAAATCGTAGTAATCGTTTTGGCATTTGTGGGGTCTATTTCTGCAGTTAATGCACAGGTAACTACATCTGCTATGAACGGTACAGTCAAAGACGCTAAAGGAGCTTTGCCTGGTGCTAGCGTTAAAGCTATACATGTACCAACGGGTACAGTATACTCTGTTTCTACCAACAACGACGGTAGATTTAGCATTGCAAATATGAGACCTGGTGGTCCGTATACTATTGAAGTAAACTATGTAGGCTTCCAAAAAGAAAGTGCTACTGATATTTATTTAAAGTTAGGTGATCCATATACTTTAAATGTAGTATTAAGTGATGACAGTAAAAATCTTGAAGAAGTAGTAGTATCTGGTAAAAAGGATGCAACTATGAATAGCAAGAGAACTGGTGCTGCTACAACCATTTCAAAAGAGCAAATTCAAAATTTACCTACTTTGAGCCGTAGTCTTCAGGATTTTACGCGTTTAACACCTCAGGCAAATGGTAACTCTTTCTCTGGATCAAGTACTCGTTACAACAGCATCAACATCGATGGTGCCATGAACAATGACATCTTTGGTATCGCAGGTTCACCGGCACCGGGTGGTTTAGCCAAAACTCAGCCTATTTCACTTGATGCTGTACAAGAGATTCAAGTTGTTTTAGCTCCTTACGATGTGAGCTATGGTAACTTTACAGGTGGTGGCATTAATGCCATTACCCGTTCAGGAACAAACAATGTAGAAGGATCAGCTTACTTTTTTGGTAGAAACCAGAAACTAGTAGGTAAAAACTTTGCAGGCGAGAAAGCAAACGACTTTTACAGAACTCAATACGGTTTCCGTTTAGGTGCTCCAATTGTTAAGAATAAATTATTCTTCTTTGTAAACGCTGAGCAAACCAGAGATAAAGTTCCTACATCATTTAATGTTGGTGATGCAAATGCTATGCTTTCAGCAACTGATGCCAATACATTAGCTGATTTTGTTAAAAAAACTTATGGCTATGATATTGGTAGCTTTGATAAAATTGATCAGGAAACTAAAAGTGATAAGATTTTTGCGCGCTTAGATTGGAATATCAACAGCAAAAACCAATTGACTTTGCGTCACAATTATATTAAAGCATCTGATGACAACCTTAGCAGAAGCCCTTCTTTCTTCCGGTTAGGAAACAATGGATATAAGTTTGCCAATACTCAAAACATCAGTGTATTGGAGTTAAGGTCTCAAATAAATTCAAGCCTATCAAATAATCTTATTGTGGGTTACTCAAGAATCAGAGATTCACGTGCTACAAATGGTGCTTTATTCCCTCAGGTAGAAATTCAGAACTGGGGCGGACAAGCAGGAAGCACACTTCAGTTCGGTTCAGAAAGAAGCTCTACAGCTAACTCACTTGATCAGGATGTGATTGAATTTACGGATAACTTGAAATTATTAGCTGGTAACCATACTTTTACTTTAGGTACGCACAACGAGTTTTTCAAATTCAGCAACTTGTTCGTAAATAACTACAGAGGTCGTTATCGTTTCAGTAATCTTGACAATTTCTACAATGATAAGCCGAACAATATAGATGTTACTTATCCTGCGATTGCGGGTACTGTTCCTGCTGCTGCATTTAAAGCAGCTCAATTAGGATTTTACTTCCAGGACGAAATCCAAGTAGATCCTACCTTCAGATTGACTGCGGGTTTAAGATTAGATGTTCCTTTATTCTTTGATAAACCCGCTGATAATCCAGCAGTTTCTGCCGCATTCCCAGGTTATGGAACAAGTAATTTACCAAGTGGACAAATTTTAGTTTCTCCTCGTATCGGATTTAACTGGGATGCAACTGGTGACAGAACAATTCAAATACGTGGTGGTAGTGGATTATTTACGGGGCGTGCTCCATTTGTATGGTTCTCTAACCAATATGGAAATACTGGTTTAGATTATAAATCTATTGCATTATCAGGAGCTGCTGCTAATAATGCTGGTTTTGAGCCTGATCCAAACAAACAATCTACAGTTGGGTCGGCTGGAAATACTTATCAGGTTAACTTAATGAGCCCAAGATTCAGAGTACCTCAGGTATTCCGTAATAACTTAGCTGCTGATTTTAAATTGCCTGGAGGTATGTTAGGTACTTTAGAGGCTATTTACTCTAAAACTGTGAACAACATTCTTTATAAAGATTTAAATGTTAAAGCAAAAGGGACTACTATAGATCCAGCCTTGAGCAATGGAAATGACTTGCGTCCTGCTTACTCAAATAGAGTAAATCCAACCTACACAGGTGCTTATCTTTTAGATAATACCAGTAGAGGCTATTCTTACAGTCTGACTGCTGAGTTAAAGAAAAACTTTTCTAACGGTTTATTCGCAACTGTAGCTTATAACTATGGCGAATCTAAAGATGTAAACTCTGGTGCTAGCAGTACTGCTCAGTCTAACTGGGAGTTTGTTCAGATCGTTAATGACGCTAATAATCCTGATCTTGTTTATTCAAACCAAGACATCCGTCATAGAATTTTAGGTAGCTTATCGTACGCTGTTAACTATGGTCGTCAAAAATCAAGTGGAACTACTTTCTCAGTATTCTATGCGGGTAGTTCAGGCGTTCCTTTTACCTACTTGTATAATGGTGATTTAAATGGTGATGGTGCTTTTGGTAATGATTTATTGTTTGTTCCAAGAACAATGAACGATATCAATATGGTGAAACTTGAAATCAAAGATGCAAAAGGTGTTGTTGTTAAAACCTATACTCCACAAGAGCAATGGGATGCATTAAATACCTACATCAATAACGATTCATACCTTAAAACAATAAGAGGCCAGTATGCAAAAAGAAATGGTGCTCGTTTACCTTGGCAACACCAGGTAGATCTTCGCGTAATGCAAGATATAGGTACCATGATTGGGTCAACTAAAAACCGCTTACAATTATCGTTTGATGTATTTAACTTCACCAACTTATTGAATAAGAAATGGGGTCGTCAATACAGCTATGGCAACCAGGCTTATCAGTTGATTTCGTATAACTCAGGCCTTAAAGGATTTAATTTCTCTCCTACAACTCCTGGTAATACGTCTACTGAATCTTTCGATTCAAGATGGCAAGGACAAATTGGAGTTAGATATTTGTTTAACTAAGAATTATAATCATAAACAAAAAAGGCTCCCAATTTAGGAGCCTTTTTTGTTTAAACAATGAATTATGCACTATAATGCCGTTATCGAACCCAAATATTGGCTGTTCGAGGCACTTAGCCTATCATCAGATACAAAGTACCCCAAGCGGTTCATTTCTCATTTACGGTATGACTTTTAAGATATCGCATCCTTTTATTCTTTGTGCACCACTATTATTAAAGCTCATTTCCTTACTGTTTGGGGCATAAGCCAAAAGCATTACACGATCAGAGTTTTCCTGCGGGATGTTATGTTGTACATCCCAATTAAATTTTAATCCTTCAGCTACCATTTCCACTGTAGGGTTAAATGCCAGTGATAGATCTCCTGTGCTAATTATGATTTTGAATAGTCGATTTCCACATCAGGAAGATAACCCTTTAAAGCATTTGGTTTGTTATATTCATTAGCCAGATTCTGATAATTTTTAGTCGTGCCCCTGGCTTCAGGGCCAAAACCTGTTTTAAGAAGTTGTTTCATTCCAGAAAAGAACTCATTTATGACTTTCATTTGCTGGCGATTGTTAAGTTGTTTGATTGTTGGTGGATTGTTGTTTCTCCGTTGGACCTTATAATTTATTGGCCATTAAGGTCATAGCATGTTACGGTACCTACTTTTTCCGATACACCCCCAAGGATGCCATTTTTAAGTTTACCCATTTTTTTATATCTGATTAAAGTTTAGTTGCAGGGACGCTTGGAAATATCCCAGAGTTAAATAAAGATAAATATAATATTGCTTTAAGTGGTTAACTATTAGGTGGTTTGGGATGTTTTTGTAGGGCGTTGCTAGGGACTTAATAGGGGAATAGCCCTAGCATTGCCCTGTCAACAAGAATTTATCTTATACTGGAATTAGTACTTTAACATCATGGTTTACAGATGATTTAAATTTTTGCTTTTAGATAACAGCCATTTTGGGCTAATAGTTAAATTTCAATCAAATGACATTTAGCTATACCATTTCTCTTTTTTTTTACGTTATTACAACGAATAAGTTACAATTGGGATCAGTAAATTATTAGGAGGAGCTATATAATGTCTTTAGAAATTACAGAATCAGAAAAATTACAAATGACTACAAAAGAGTTTTTGAGTGAACATTCTTTTGAAGAAATACATGAGATGCTAGATAAGTTGTACAGTGGATGGGCAGGTCATGCAGCTGTTCAGGTTGAAACTGAAGAGCGACTTAAAACACTAATATTTTTCGATGAATTAAAACAGTTCTTCGAGAAAATAGAAGAAAGAAATTAGGGATATAATCCGCTAATAGTTATTTGTAATTAAAATTAGTAATTTGGATTTACAAGCTAAGTTCTTTTCAATTAAGGTAAGAACAAACGCCTCCAGACTGTGAATCGAATACATTCCTTTTTACTTACCCAAGTCTTGTTAAAATACGTGCTAATATGTAGCATGTTTTGTTTTCTTTTTTTGGCAGCTAATGCTCAAAACAAGCATCGTAAATTTAAAGTAATTGCATTTTATACCGGTAAAAATGATCAGGCTCACATAAGCTTTGTTCATGAAGCCAATAAATGGTTCCCAAGAATGGCAGAGGAGCGTAATTTCACTTATGATTCAACCAATAACTGGGACAATCTTAATGCAAGCTTTCTTTCAAAATATCAGGTGGTTATTTTTTTAGATACACGGCCTGATAAACCAGCGGAGCGACAAGCATTTGAAAATTATATGAAACACGGAGGGGCGTGGATGGGCTTTCACTTTTCGGCCTTTGCATTAACTCCGTCAGACTTTCCACAAAACTGGGATTGGTACCATAATGAATTTCTAGGCTCCGGATCTTATGGAAGCAATACCTGGCGACCAACGTCAGCTGTTCTTCGGGTCGAAGATAAAAAGCATCCTACCACAAAAAACTTACCTGATACATTCAACTCAGCCCCAAATGAGTGGTATAAATGGACAAATGACCTTACAAAGAACCCAAATATTAAAATACTATTGTCAATTGACAGCAGCAGCTTTCCTCTGGGTACAGGGCCTAAACCTTACGAGATATGGCATAGTGGTTATTATCCTGTAGCGTGGACAAATAAGAACTATAAAATGGTATATATGAATATGGGGCATAACGATATTGATTATGAACATACACCTCATAACAAGGATTTATCATTTACGTTTGATAACGAAGTTCAAAATAAACTGGTTCTTAACAGCTTAATTTGGCTCGGCAGTAAATAAGTACAATTCAAACCGAAATATCTACGCTTCATCAACTATTTGTCTTTTCCTGATTAACAGATCTACAGCTTTGTATAAGAAATAAGCTAATAGTGATATGTTAACAGGATGTCTTTTTGAAAATAGAGTAAGTGTCAGGATACTTGGCGATACTTCGGATTTGATTTCATTGCACAAAACTGTGCGTAGAATAACAGTGGTAATAGTTGATTATGAACTCAATGATACCAGCGTTTCTAATCTACTGGTAGATTTTTTAGAAAATATTGAAAAAGCAATTCATAAAAATCTGACTGTTTCTGAGGGCTTTGAAAGTTCATGGACAGAATTGCTAATGATTAGCCGGTTGTTAAGGCTATTATCTGGCTATGTGGTAACGGATGAGCTGGACGAAATCAATATGCTTCTCCTTGAATATATTATCGGAAAAACGATCTCGCCTGCAAATGAGCAGGAGTACATAGGGCTTAATAATTATATAGAGCAGGAATTTTTATGCGTAAACATTAAACAATTTATTAGAAGTTTTGACTGCATAATAAATAAAAAACACACCTATGAAAAACATTAGATATACATTAATTACCGGTGCCAGTTCAGGGTTAGGAAAAGAGTTTTCTATTCAGTGTGCGGCTGTGGGAATGAATATTATTATGGTTGCCCTTCCTGGAAGCAATATGACCTCGATTGCCGAAAACCTCGCGCTTGAATATCAAATAGAGGCTAAAGTGTTTGAATTTGATATAACCGATAGTATATTGCTCATAGAAAGGTTGAATTACATTATAGAAAATTTTGAGGTCGACTTTTTAATTAATAACGCGGGCATTGGTGGTACGGCTTCTATAACAGAAAGCTCCTTAGAAGCTATGGATAGAATTTTGCAGGTTAACATCAGAAGTATGGTTTCTATCACTCAAATGCTATTGCCTCATTTGTTAAAACAACAGAAAAGCCATATCATGAATATCTCTAGTATGGCTGCTTTTACGCCAATAGCTTATAAAACTGTATATCCAGCCTCAAAAGCGTTTATTTCTTCATTTTCATTGGGGTTAAGAGAGGAACTGCACGACACCAATTTGTCGGTTAGTGTGGTTTATCCGGGGCCGATAATGACAAATTCAGGGGTGTCCATAAGGATAATGGGGCAGGGTTCAAAAGGGCGGATTGGTTTGTTAACTACAGCCGAGATTGTTCGTATTGCGCTAAAACAAACCATACTTAAAAAAGCGGTAATAATTCCGGGTTTATGGAATAAGATAAATCATAGGCTAATGGGGATTTTACCTATGGAGATGAAACTTAGAATCGTATCGCGCGCAGTCAAAAAAGAAATTGCAATTAAATAATATCCAAAAGAATAATGAAAGTTTTAATAACCGGTGGTAATGGCTTTTTAGGCTCAAATGTCGCTCGTGAATTGTTCAGGCGAGGTTATGAGGTTAAGCTGATGATGAGAGGTACCTCGGATGCTAATGTAATTTCTGATGTGCCATGCGAAATCTATCATGGTGATATCAGTAACCAGGATGAAGTATCTATGGCTGTAAAGGGCTGCGATTATGTAGTGCATACGGCGTCTATAACCCAACAATGGGCCGTAACTTTTAAAGAGTACGAATTAATTAATGTTAGAGGCACTATAAATGTAGTTAATGCTTGCCTGGAACATAATGTGAAAAAGCTAATCCACATTAGTACTGCAAACACTATAGGGCCAGGTAATAAAATTAAGCCGGCTAATGAATTGAACTCCTTTACACTGTTACATGTAAATTCAGGGTATATCAACAGTAAATACATTGCTCAGCAATATGTTTTGGAACAGGTTGAACGTAAAAACCTTCAGGCAATAATTGTAAACCCAACATTTATGATCGGGCAATTTGACGTAAAACCCAGTTCTGGTAAAATCATACTGCATGGTATAAACAAACGGTTGGTTTTTTATCCGCCAGGGGGTAAAAATTTTGTACACATTAATGATGTATGCGCAGGTATTGCTAATGCATTGGAGATAGGTAAAATAGGTGATTGTTACTTGCTGGCTGGGGAGAATTTAACTTATAAAGAGTTCTTTAAATTACTGAATGAGGTAGCTGGACAGGATCCTGCCATGGTACGCATACCTCAATTCGTTTTAAAAATGATAGGAATAATGGGTACATTGGTTGGAGTATTTAGCAAAACATCGGGTAAGCTGACGTATTCTTCGGCCTATATGCTGTGTTTATATAACTACTATTCGGGCAAAAAATCTGAACGGGAACTACTGGTAAAATACACCCCGATAGATAAGGCTATAGGTAGTGCATTAACATGGTTCAAAGAAAATAATTACTGTTGAGCTTACTACTATGTTGATTGGTTTTTTAATAATGCTGATAAGGATGAATCCGGCCAAAGTTGAACAGATTTTTCAGAATAAATATTTTAAATACGGTTTAAGGGTATTGGTGCTGTATGTTTTTAGCCTGATATTTAAATCTTTTGACCTTACGTTTCCGCACGAAGTTGGTTCATTCTTATTAAGAGGGCAGGCTTTTAGTTTGCTGTATATCATTTTCGGCTTATTTTCATGGGAGGGAGCAGCCAGGCTATCGAAATATATAGATAGGAATATTTTTAATAAAAGTGTTTCGTCTAAGCTGTTGCTTTTATGCATTAGCCTTTTGTTATATGGTCTGCTTGTAGCTTATTTGTTTGGGTTATGCTATTCTGTATTCGATATTGTATTATTTAAGCAATATGAAGCCTGGAATCATTTTGTGGCTTTTAGCTATGATTTGAATTTTGGTACTTTCATTTTCTACCTTTTAATACTTGCTTACAATGGTGTGGTTCTTTATTACAAGAACTGGAAGGAATCGCAGCTGAATGCAGAACGGTTAATGCGCGAGAATATCCAGGCTAAGTACGATGTGTTGAAAAGTCAGATAGATCCTCATTTTTTCTTTAACTCACTAAGTGTGCTTACAAATCTGGTATATAAAAGTCCGGATTTATCGGCCGAGTATATTACACAATTGGCTAAGAGTTACAGGTATATACTGGATAAGAAATTTGAAAATCTGGTAACCATTAAAACAGAACTGGAATTTTTAGAATCTTATTCTTTCCTGATCAGGATAAGGCATCAGAGCAGCATAGAATTCCATATAAACATTAGTGAAGAGGTAAAATGTACAGGTATGGTACCGCCGGCAACTTTGCAAATGCTGGTCGAAAATGCAGTAAAACATAATCGCTTTTCGGCCAATGACCCGCTACGTATTTGTATAAAAGACGAAGGTGAGTATCTTATTATTGCAAACGATCTGAGAAAACGTGCAAGTGTCCAGAATTCTATTGGTGTTGGTTTGGATAATATCAGTAAAAGGTACGAGCTAACAAGTGATAAAAGAATTACCATAACCGAAACAGATAATACATTTACAGTACGCGTACCAATAATACATAGTTATGAAGATTATAATATTTGAGGATGAGAGGCATAATGCCGAAAGGTTGATTCAACTTCTGCAAAAATGTTTGCCCGTGATTGATGTGGTGGCTATTATTGAGTCTGTTGAAGACGGTGTTAAATGGCTGGATGATCAGGCTAATACTGCTGATCTGATATTTATGGATATACAATTATCGGATGGTAATTGCTTTGAACTTTTTGAAAGGAGGGATGTTCAAATCCCTATTATTTTTACAACGGCGTACGACAGTTTTGCATTGCAGGCATTTAAGGTTTATAGTGTTGATTATTTGATGAAACCAATTGATGTAAAAGACCTTAAGCGGGCAATGGAGAAGTATGAATATTTTAAGCTTCCGGCTAATTCCGGGGTTAACATTTCTAAAATTGCAGAAGAGTTTTCCAAGCGGGAGAATACACGTTTTATAGGTAAAATTAACAATCAGCTTATTTATGTGAAAGCTAAGGATATTGCCCATATTTACTTTGCTGATGGGTTAACCTGGGCCACTACAATGACTGATCAAAAGATTCCATTGGATTATTCTTTAGATCAGATTGAGAAATTACTTGATAAGAACCTGTTTTTCAGAATCAACAGGAAACTGATTATTCATATTGATGCGATAAAAAAAATTACTACCTATTATAATAGCAGGTTTATTTTGCAGTTGTCGCCCGCTGTTGAGGTTGAGGCCATTATAAGCAGGGAAAGGGTAAACGGTTTTAAGGCCTGGCTTGAAGGACAAACCATTTCGTCGTAGTATTCGATTTAGCCCTTATTAACCAGCATCCCCAACAGCTTAATTTTCTTTTCCACTTCGTCGCTCCATTGAAGACTAAAACCTAACCTTAAGCAATTGTCGAATTGTTGTTTTAAACTAAACATTCGGCCTGGAGCAATACTTACGTTGTGTTTTATTGCACGTTCATACAAATCAAGTGTACTAACATCTTTATTCAGCTCTACCCATAAGAAATATCCTCCATCAGGTCTGCTTACCCGTGTGTTTTCGGGGAAATAATTGGCTATAGCGCTGCTATACTTCAGGCTGTTGTTATAAAGTATCTGGCGTATTTTTCTTAAATGATTCTCGTAACGTCCATTCTTTAGAAAATCTGCAACAACTTCTGATGTGATTGTGGTAGACGAAAGTGCGTGACTCGATTTTAACTTCATCACCTTGTCTTTAAACTTTCCTGGGGCAACCCAGCCTACTCTATAACCGGGCGCAAGTGTTTTAGATACAGAATTACAATAAAGCACTAATCCACTTTCGTCGTATGTTTTGCAGGTGGTTGGCCTGTTGGCTCCAAAATAAAGATCGCCATAAAGATCGTCTTCAATTAAAGGTACATTATAGTGCTCCAGTAATTTAACTACCTCTTTTTTATGCTCGGCAGGCATAGAAGAGCCGCAAGGGTTATTAAAGTTGCTAACCAATAGGCAAACCTTGATTTTGTTCGTCGTTAGCGCTTTTTTTAAAGCTTCAAGTTCTATGCCTGTAGTTGCATTTGTAGGGAGTTCCAGAACATTTAGCCCCATGGTTTGGGTGAGCTGAAGGATGCCAAAATAAGCAGGGCTTTCAATTGCTACCGTATCTCCCGGTTTTGTTGTGGCCAGTAAACAGTAAGCAACAGCGTTAATACAACCTGCGGTTGTTATAATATCTGTATCATCCAGATCGCCACCCCATGAAAGAGACCATTTGGCAACCTCTCTTCTAAGCTTGTCATTTCCTTGTACCTGGTCGTAAGCTGTACCGCTGCTATCAAGAGTTCTCATGGCTTGTATCATCCCCTTGTTTAATTTTGCGATAGGGAGAAGGCTTTTGTGAGGCACACCTAACGAAAGCAGTGTTATTTTTGGGTTTGCACTGTCTTGATGAACGCGGGTAATAAGATCGTCCTGACTATGCAGAACAGATCCGGACGAAGGTTTACTTGTTTCGGGTACGGCTAAACGTTTTTTAGGAGGTACGCAAACATAATACCCTGATCTTGGTCTGGTTTCAATAAGCGATCTGCTCTCCAATTCATAATAAGCCTGTGTAACGGTACTCATATTATGGCCTAGTTCTCTGCAGAGCATTCTTACGGATGGAAGCTTATCACCTGCTTTTAACACCTCATTCATAATTTGCTTTTCGATGCGGGCAGCAATTTGAAGATATAAGTATGGCTCTGATCTGGGGGCTTGCTTTAATTCCATAGTTTAAAACTGTATTGGTCAAATTTAATAAAATTGTATCTGTGTTGGTGTAATTATATTGTTGAATTTTGTGTTATTATTTTAACAGTACCGATATGACCATTTTACATAGCACCCAGGAAGACTTAGATTCTATTTTTAAAATTTATGATGATGCTACTGAGTATCAAAAGAAACAAACCATTAATTATTGGAAAGGCTTTGAAAGATCGCTTGTTAAAAAAGAGATTGATGAAAAGAGGCAGTACAAGATTATGGCGGATGGTGAAATAGCCTGTGTTTTTGTGATCAATTATGATGATCCGCTAATCTGGAAAGAAAGAAATGCAGATCCATCTATTTACATTCATCGCATTGCAACCAATCCGGCTTTTAGGGGTAGTTCTTTTGTGAAGCAAATTATAGAATGGGCCAAAGGTCATGCAAAAGAGACCGGTAAGGAATTTATAAGAATGGATACTACCAGTGGTAACGACAAGTTGAATAATTATTATTTTAACTGTGGCTTTGCTGATAAGGGAGTTACACTAATAGGGTTTGAAGAGGAACTGCCGGTTCACTACAGGGGTGGGAGCCTTAACCTGTTCGAAATTAAATTGTAAATCTAAACATAGAAGATGAAAAAAATAGAACTTTATCAGATCGATGCATTTACTGACCAGCTTTTTGGTGGTAATCCTGCATGTGTGGTTCCTCTTGAATCGTGGCTACCAGATAGCCTCCTTTTAAAGATTACTAATGAAAATGCCGTTCCTGAAACTGCCTTTTTTGTGCCAGAGGGAGAGGCTTTCAGTTTAAGGTGGTTTACCCCAGAGCATGAGATGGATTTGTGTGGTCATGCAACTCTGGCTACTGCCCATGTTTTAAAAACGCTACTAAATTATCCGAACGACAAGATTATCTTTAATTCTAAAAGCGGACCATTAGAGGTTAAGATAGTTGATGAGCAGTACACTTTAAATTTCCCATCAAGAAAGCCCGAGCCGGCAGTGTTGCCCGAAATCATTTCTAAATCCTTAAATAAACAACCCAAAGAAGTACTTAAGTCAAGAGACTACATGCTGGTTTATGATAATGAGCAAGACATTAGAGATTTGGTGCCCGACAGAGAGATTCTGAATCAAATAAATCTTGAGCCAGGTGGTATTATTATAACTGCAAAAGGTGATAAGGTAGACTTTGTATCCCGTTTCTTCGTTCCTCAGGCAAGTATATTTGAAGATCCGGTTACCGGATCAGCGCATTGTTCATTAATTCCTTATTGGGCAGAAAAATTGGCGAAAACAGAGATGAGTGCCCTGCAGTTGTCAGACAGAATAGGGAAGCTTCAATGTATAAATGCAGGGGATAGGGTATTGATTAGCGGAACGGCTAAAACTTACTCAGCGGGTTTTTTCTTTATAGATTAACCCAGTTATTCATTAACTTTACAGCATAACTAACTAATTATTTCATCATGAAGAAAACAGTATATCTGCTGTTGTGTGCAATGGTATTTTCCTTTGTAAACACAGTAAAAGCAGATGAAGGGATGTGGATCCCTATGCTGATAGGTAAAAACTATCAGCAAATGAAAAAACAGGGCTTTAAATTGACTGCAAAAGACCTGTATAATGCAAATGGATCGAGTTTAAAGGACGCCATTGTTCATTTTGGTGGTTTCTGTACAGGTGAGATCGTATCTGATAAAGGTTTGATCTTTACTAATCACCACTGTGGTTATGATGCCATTGCATCGAATTCAACCGCTCAAAACAATATCCTTGATAACGGGTTTTACGCCAAAAACTATGGTGAAGAGAAACCAATTGATGGTTTGTTTGTCCGTTTTCTTCAAAGGATGGAAGATGTAACCCCTCAGGTTAACGAAGCAACAAAAGGCTTAAAAGGAGCAGAGAAAGCTGCTAAAATGCTTGAGGTATTTAATACCATTTCAAAAGCGGCTGTTACAGGCCCAACAATAGAAGCTAATGTAAAGGATTTTTATAAATCTAATCAGTTCATCCTTTTTGTTTATGAACGTTTTGATGATGTCCGTTTAGTAGGTGCACCGCCACAAAATATTGGTAAATATGGTGGTGATACTGACAATTGGGAATGGCCTCGCCAAACAGGAGACTTTTCTGTTTTCAGAGTATATGCTGCTAAAAATAATGCTCCTGCAAAATATTCAGCAGAAAATGTTCCTTTTAAACCAAAGAAATTCTTGCCGGTATCTATTAAAGGGGTAAAGAATGGTGATTTTTCAATTGTTTATGGATATCCTGGTCGTACAGATAGGTACTTAACTTCTTATGGAGTTGATCTGGCTACTGAAAAAGTAAGTCCTACCATCGTTAAGCTTCGTGATATTCGTTTGAAAGCATGGAAAGCAGAAATGGATAAAAGTGTTGAAACACGCTTAAAGTTGTCATCTAAATATGCCAATATTGCAAATTATTGGAAATATTATATCGGCCAGACTGAGCAGTTAAAGCGCTTAAAAGTTTCTGAATCTAAAAGAAAAGAGGAAAAGGCATTTACTGAATGGGCTGCTCAGAAAACTGAATTTGCCGGTTTAATGGAGCAGTATGATCAGATCTATAAAAGTATTGATCCGATATCTGTTCAACGTACTTACATTAATGAGGGTTTCTTAGCATCTGCATGGGTTCCAAATGCCATTTCAATTGGCAGAGCATGGAATGCAATGGATCAAAAGAAAGGTGATGATGCTTTTGCAACTCAGGTAAAGGGAGGTGTTGATAAAGCTATTGGAACTTATCAGGAAACATATAATGAAATTGCAGACAGGAAGATTTTTGCACAAATTCTTGCGTCTTTTTATAATGATGTTCCCGTAAAATCACAGCCTAAGTTCTTTAGCGAAATTGCTGAGAAATACTGGGCAGGAAATCCGGAAGCTACTTTCCAAAAGTATGCAGATTACCTTTGGGAGAATAGTAATTTTATTAAGCCAGAGAAATTAAAGTCATTTATGGCTTCTAATCCTTCTCTTGATGCCATTAAAAATGATCCTGGGTATAAGTATGCAGTAAATCTTTATCCTGCAGACTATGTTAAGGCCAACTTTGGGTCGATAGTTGCTGATTTTGAAAGTAAAAAGGAGGAACTGGACAACCTATATCTGAAAGCGATTTTAGAGAAAAATGCAGGGAAAATAATGTATCCTGATGCAAATTCAACGATGCGCCTTAGCTATGGTAATGTGCAGGACTATTCTCCAAAAGATGGTATTGTTTATAAGACAACAACTACCATTGACGGTGTTATGCAAAAATATATTCCTGGCGACAGTGAGTTTGATTTGCCAGCCAACCTGATCGAAAACTATAATAAAAAGAACTTTGGTCAGTATGGCAATGACGGAACTTTAACCGTTGGTTTTATTACCAATAATGACATCACCGGAGGTAATTCGGGGTCGCCGGTTATTAATGGTAATGGTGAACTGATCGGTTTAGCATTTGATGGTAACTGGGAAGCCATGAGCGGTGATATCGCTTTTGATAAACAGTTTAAACGTACCATATGTGTGGATGTACGCTATGTGTTATGGTGTATTGATGTGCTCGGCGGTGCTAAGAATTTGATTGAGGAATTAGATTTGAAAAAATAAGAGGAAAAAATGACACACTCTTTTCATCCTCGAATCTTTGCTGAAGGGCAAAAATTCGCATGTCTTCAAAGAGGAATCATTTTTTCTGGAAAAGAGGATAGGAAGGAGCAGAAAGGAAGGAGTTTTATCTGAATCGATCGTCATCCTGAGTTTAGCTCAGGATCTCTCACAGACAAGTTCGCCATCTCGACGTGAAGAGAGATCTCTCTTCACGTCGAGATGGCGGTAGCTTTAAAAACAATCTGCTATTGTTGATATTAAAAAAGGGACGGTTTGCATTTGCAGACCGTCCCTTTTTTAATTGCGGTTTATTGGTTTGCTATAAGGGTTTAGTAACATAAATAATGCTGTTTTTTATGGAATGAGTTTTATATCTTTAGCATTGCACACATTGTGAAAACTTAAGAACCAAACTTATAAACTAATCAGTATTATGTCCTTAATCTTTAATAGAACAATTACGTCCAAACTCAAGATTGCTTTTTCGGCAGCTTTGCTTTTTGGTCAGGGTATTGCCATGGCCCAGACGAACCAGTATGAGGGAACTGGTAACCTAAAATATGTGGATCCAATAATTGGTAACGTAGGTCAGCTTTTAGAACCTACCAGACCAACCGTACAACTTCCTAACCAAATGATAAGGATGTTTGCTCAACGACCTGATTATATGTCGGATCAGATTTCCAGTTTCCCTTTAAATGTTGTTTCACATAGGATGGGGCAGGTTTTTTCTATTAAACCAACTGTAAAGGATATAGAGGCATCTGATTGGAACAAAAAGATGACTTATGATCATGATCTGGAGATAAACCGCCCCTGGTATTATACTACCTGGTTGATTGATGAAGAAATAAAAGTTGAGTTTACTCCAGGAAAAAAGACGGGTATATTCAAATTTGAATATCCTGAAAACAGTGAAAAAGGATTGTTACTTGGTGTATATAATGGTGGTGAACATGAATATAAGTCAATTTCAAAAAGAGAAATAAGTGGTATAGAAACCTACAACGGAAATATTAAAGTTTACATGTATGGCACTTTTAATACGGATGTTGTATTGGGTGGTTTAAAGGATGGTAAAGCTATAGTGGCCAATTCGGTAGATGAAAAGGACTTAAAAGCATGGGTTAGGTTTCCGAAAAATGCACCAAAAAATATTGAATTTAAGTATGCCATTTCTTATGTCAGTGCAGAGCAGGCTAAGAAGAATTTCGACAATGAGTTGAAAAACTCAACCTTTGAGCAGCAAGTTAAAAAGGGAGAAGAAGCATGGTCGAAAGTAATCAATCAAATTAAAACAGTAGGAGGAACAGAAGCTCAAAAGCGTTCGTTCTATACTGCTTTATATCGTTGTTATGAGCGTATGGTTGATATTACTGAGGATGGCCAATATTATAGTGGTTATGATAAGCAGGTTCATAAAACTACGCGTCCGTTTTATGTAGACGATTGGTCGTGGGACACTTACCTTGCACATCACCCGCTTCGCACAATCCTTAACCCTGAACAGGAAGGTGACATGATGAACTCTTATGTAAACATGTATACGCAGAGTGGATGGGTACCTACATTTCCGTTGTTGTTTGGCGATAATCCATGCATGAATGGATTTCACTCATCAATTACCTTTCTTGATGCTTACCGTAAAGGAATAAAAAGCTTTGATGTTAATAAAGCTTATGAAGGGATGCTTAAAAATGCAAATGAAGCAACAATGCTACCATGGAAAAATGGTCCAAAAGGTGAACTCGAGGATTTTTACTATGAAAAAGGATATTTTCCATCCCTGAAAAAAGATGAAAAAGAAACTGTTACTAATGTGCATAGTTGGGAAAAACGCCAGGCTGTAGCAGTAACTTTAGGGCATAGCTATGATGACTGGGCTGTTGCGCAAATGGCCAAAGAGCTTGGAAAGGATCAGGATTACACCAAGTTTATAGCAAGAAGTAGTAACTATAAGAATTTATGGGATAGCAAAACTCAGATGTTTTTACCAAAAGATAAAGATGGTAACTGGGTAGATATAGATCCTAAGTTTGATGGCGGTATGGGCGGCAGAGACTATTATGATGAGAATAATGGCTGGACTTATTTATGGCAAGTGCAACAGGATGTTAAAGGCCTGATAGGATTGTTTGGTGGTGCAAAAAGCTTCGAGAATAAATTAGATCAGCTTTATAGAGAGCCGCTTGGTAGAAGTAAATATGAAAACTGGGCTAAGTTCCCGGATGCAACGGGTATGGTTGGTCAGTTCTCTATGGGGAATGAGCCGAGCTTTCACATCCCTTATTTATTTAATTACACGGCTTCGCCATGGAAAACTCAAAAACGCATCAGATTTCTTTTGGACACCTGGTTTAAAGACAATGTATTCGGTATTCCTGGTGATGAAGACGGTGGTGGTATGACAGCTTTTGTGGTATTCTCGTCGATGGGATTTTATCCCGTTACGCCAGGTATTCCGGTATATACAATCGGAAGTCCGGTATTCCAGAATGTTACAATAGAGCTTTCTAACGGAAAGAAATTTCAACTGATAGCAAACAACTGTTCAGTTGTAAATAAATATATTCAAAGTGCCAAGTTCAACGGACAAGTGCTAAATACACCATGGTTTACTCATGAGCAGTTAGTTGCGGGAGGAAAATTGGAACTTGAAATGGGAGCTAAGCCAAACAAGACCTGGGGAGTATCAAAATAAGTAACAGACAACCTAAACCAATAATAAATTAACCATTTATAACAAAATTATGAGCGAATTAAAAGTTAAAGCAGCCTTTACTGAGAAGAAATTCCTGGTAACGATAATATTTGTAACCTCCCTTTTTATGTTCTGGGGTATTGCAATTACAATGGCTGATGTGTTGAATAAACATTTTCAGCATACAATGAGTCTTTCCAAGTTCCAGTCTGCCTTTGTGCAGTTTGCAGTATTTGGTGCATATGCAGTGATGGGTATACCTGCCGGATTGTTTATGAAACGCTTCGGATACAAAAAAGGAGTCCTTTTAGGACTATCTCTTTTCGCGGCAGGAGCTTTCTTGTTTGTGCCAGCAGCTAATATCTCTTCCTTTGCTTTCTTTGGTATTGCATTGTTCATTGTGGGCTGCGGTTTATCAACATTAGAAACAGTTGCCCATCCGTTTGTTGCCTCTTTAGGAGACCAACGTACTAGTGATCTTCGTATAAATTTTGCTCAAACATTTAATGCGGTTGGAACTATGTTGGGGCCCGCAATAGGAAGTTATTTTTTACTAAGTAATAATGTTGAGGGTAGTACAGATCTTACCTCAGTAAAAATATTATATGCTGTTATTGGAACTGTTATTCTACTTGTTGCAGTTGCATTTTCTTTTGTTAAAATACCAGCTTTAATAGATCCACATGTTACAGCAGTAGATGAGAATGCCGTAAATGTTGATACCGCTCCTGATAAGAAGCTATTTGATCATAAGCATTTTGTATGGGCAGTAATAGCTCAATTTTTTAATGTTGCAGCCCAAGCCGGAACATGGGCATTCTTTATTAATTACGGACACGAAAAAATGGGCTTTACCGATTCTGAAGCAGGGTATTATATGGTGGTGTTTATGGGTATGATGCTTACAGGTCGTATTTTGGGTACCTTCTTAATGCGAGTAATCGCACCTAATAAGTTGCTGGCAATATTTGCTATTGGTAATATTCTAATGTGCGTTATAGTTGCTCAAAGCTTTGGATGGGTATCTTTTGTTGCGCTTCTTATGATCAACTTTTTCTTTAGTATCATGTTTCCTACTATTTTTAGTCTTGGGCTTAAAAATCTTGGTGCACGTACACAACAAGCTTCTTCATTTATATCAATGGGAGTTGTTGGAGGCGCATTTTTCCCTTTTATAATGGGAGCGGTGGCTGACAGTGCAGGAATTGCACATGCATATTATACACCAATAATCTGTTATATTGTGATCTTTATGTTTGCTTATAAATTCTATAAGGTAAAACACTAGAAAATAACTTTAACCAAATGAATAGTATGAAAATAACTTCTAAAAAATGGCTGATCATTCCAGCCATTTTACTCTCCATTCAATTTTCTCAGGCACAGGACTGGGCTAATCTAAAAAGATATCAGGAAGAGAATTCGAAGCTCAGTGCACCTGCTAAAAATGAAAATAGAGTTGTTTTTATGGGTAATTCAATTACTGAGGGATGGAAGAACAATCGGCCTGAATTTTTTTCCAGCAGACCTTATATTGGTCGTGGGATTAGTGGGCAGACTACACCACAGATGCTCATCAGGTTTCATCAGGATGTGGTTGCGCTAAAACCTAAAGTAGTTGTGATGCTCTGCGGAATCAATGATATTGCTGGTAATACAGGTCCTTCGACTCTGGAAATGATTGAAGACAACATCACTGCTATGACCGAAATTGCAAGAGCAAATAAGATTAAGGTGGTACTTTCTTCTGTGTTACCTGCTTTCGCCTTCCCATGGAAACCGGGGGTGGAACCTGCTGATAAAGTGATTGAATTAAATAAATGGATTAAAGCTTATGCTGAAAAAAATGAATTCATTTATGTAGATTATTTCTCTGCGATGAAAGATGAAAGAAATGGCTTGCCGAAAAGCTTAGCTGAAGATGGTATTCATCCTAATAAAGCTGGTTACGCAATTATGGAGCCGCTTGTTGAGCAAGGTATTGCAAAAGCGCTAAAGCAAAAGAAATAAAGCATTGTTTATAACTTGTTTGAACTTTCGCCATCTCGAACATTGTGATCTCATTGCTGATTCTTTATGTACTAAAAAGGGTGTACCATGATTATGATACACCCTTTTAGGTCTATTACTAAGCTTATATGTTAATTATAAACAAACTCGCCATTTTCCGAAACAATTGTTACTTGTTTTTGGGTAGAACCCTCTACGCGACCAATAATTTGAGCATCAATATTAAAGCTTTTAGAGATGGCAATGATGTCTTCAGCTATTTCAGCCGGAACATATAATTCCATGCGGTGGCCCATATTAAATACCTTATACATTTCTTTCCAATCTGTACCAGACTCTTCCTGTATTAAACGGAACAGGGGAGGAATAGGAAATAAATTATCTTTTATGATATGAACATTGTTATTAACAAAGTGAAGCACTTTAGTTTGTGCGCCACCGCTGCAATGAACGATACCATGAATTTGAGGCCTGTGACTTTCTAATACCTTTTTTATAACAGGAGCATAAGTGCGTGTAGGTGATAATACCAGTTTGCCGGCAGTTACTTCCGTTTGGTCATCAATTTTAATCGGATCGGTTAGTTTCTTTCCACCAGAAAATACCAAATCAAAAGGAACAGCAGGATCAAAACTTTCAGGATAACTGTTTGCTACAGATTTATCGAATACATCATGACGAGCAGAGGTAAGTCCGTTAGATCCCATACCGCCATTATATTCTGTTTCATAGCTGGCTTGTCCATATGAAGATAGGCCAACGATTACATCACCGGCCTGTATTTTGTCGTTGCTGATGATTTTTTCACGTTCAATACGACATGTTACTGTTGAATCAACAATGATTGTACGTACCAGATCACCTACATCGGCAGTTTCGCCACCAGTTGAGTAAATAGAGATGCCCTGAGACCTAAGCTCAGCTAAAATCTCTTCAGTGCCATTAATAATGGCAGCAATTACTTCACCAGGGATCAGGTTTTTATTACGACCAATTGTTGATGACAATAAAATATTGTCGGTAGCGCCAACACAGATCAAATCATCAATATTCATAATGATTGCATCCTGAGCAATGCCTTTCCAAACAGAAATATCACCGGTTTCTTTCCAGTAAACATAAGCCAATGAAGATTTTGTACCTGCACCGTCAGCATGCATTATGTTGCAAAAAGCCTCGTCGTTGCCTAAAATATCAGGGATGATCTTACAGAAAGCCTGCGGAAAAATACCTTTATCTATGTTTTTGATGGCTTGGTGCACATCTTCTTTCGAGGCAGAAACGCCACGCTGGTTGTACCTGTTATCACTCATGTTGTTGCAAAGATAGGGAAACCCCTTAATGTTAAAACTTTAATGTAGAAAAAAAACATACTAACTAATAAAAAAATAACCCCTACTAATTAAAGCAGAGGTTATAAAACTAAAAAATAGTTGGTTATTAGGAGTTTGGTTTATTTTATAAACAATAATTCCCTGAACTTAGGTAGAGGCCATACGCTGTCATCTACGATTTGTTCTAATTTATCTGTATGGTAACGAATAGTATCGAAGTAAGATTTTACTTTCTCATCGTAGCTGATCGCTTTCTCACGTGAATCTTCAATTGCATTTACTTTTTTACGTTGCTCAAGCATTGCGTCAATGCTGGTTTTAACGATATTTAAGTGCTCAGATACTTTGTTGATGATAGAAAGTGGAGTTGCTAATGCATCACCTGATAAGCCAAGTTCTTTTAATCCTTTAGCATTTTCGATTAACGAATTTTGGTAAGCAATAGCGGCAGGAATGATCATACTGTTTGTTACTTCACCCATTACTCTTGCTTCGATTTGAAGTTTTTTGTAATAGCTTTCTAACAAGATCTCATGACGGGCATGTAACTCACGCTCATTAAAGATGTTGAGTTTAGTAAATAACTCAGTAGATTTTTCACTTACGTAAGCATCTAAAGCAACTGGAGTAGTTTTGATGTTTGATAAACCGCGTTTAGCAGCTTCTTCAGCCCACTCATCGCTGTAACCATTTCCTTCAAAACGGATATCTTTAGATTCTTTGATGTATTTTTTAAGAATAGTTAACAATGCAACATCTTTTTTCTCGCCTTTTTTGATCAGTTTATCAACTTCAGTTTTGAATTTGATCAATTGATCAGCTACGATTGTGTTTAACACAGTCATAGGAGCAGAAGAGTTAGCAGAAGAACCTACAGCTCTTAACTCAAATTTATTACCTGTAAAGGCAAAAGGAGAAGTACGGTTACGGTCAGTATTGTCTAACAAGATCTGAGGGATCTTAGGAATACCTAACCATAAAGAATCTTCATTTTTAACTTTTTTAATGATGCTTCTTGATGATTCGATCTCGTCTAATACCTCAGCTAATTGAGAACCAAGGAAGATAGAGATGATTGCAGGAGGAGCTTCATTAGCACCTAAACGGTGATCGTTGCTTACTGAAGCAATACTTGCTCTCAATAAATCAGCATGCTCATGAACAGCTTTGATAGTGTTAACAAAGAATGTTAAGAACATCAAGTTGTTTTTCGGAGTTTTTCCTGGAGATAATAAGTTTTTACCAGTGTCAGTAATTAATGACCAGTTGTTGTGTTTACCTGATCCGTTGATACCAGCATATGGTTTTTCATGTAAAAGAACTTTAAAGTTATGTCTTAAAGCAACTTTTTCCATTAAGTCCATTAACAATTGGTTATGATCAATTGCAAGGTTGATTTCTTCATAAATAGGAGCACACTCAAATTGAGAAGGAGCAACCTCATTATGACGGGTTTTCAAAGGAATACCTAATTTTAAAGCTTCATTTTCGAAATCAACCATGTAGGTGAATACACGCTCAGGAATAGATCCGAAATAATGATCTTCTAATTGCTGTCCTTTTGCAGACATATGACCGAACAAAGTACGGCCGGTTAATGCTAAATCCGGACGAGCATTATATAATGCAAGGTCAACAAGGAAATATTCTTGTTCAATACCTAAAGATGCATTTACTTTAGTGATGCTTTTATCGAAATACTGACAAACGTCAACAGCAGCTTTATCCATAGCAGCAAGTGCTTTTAATAAAGGAGCTTTGTAATCTAGTGCTTCGCCGGTATAAGAAACAAATACAGTTGGGATACAAAGTGTTTTACCAGCTTTGCTTTCCATAATGAATGCTGGAGAAGAAGGGTCCCATGCAGTATATCCGCGTGCTTCGAAAGTATTACGGATACCACCATTAGGGAAGCTTGATGCATCTGGTTCTTGTTGAACTAGCGCACTACCTGCGAAATTCTCAATTGCGCCATCGCTGCTAGGCTCAAAAAATGAATCATGTTTCTCAGCTGTAGTACCGGTTAATGGTTGAAACCAGTGGGTATAGTGAGTAGCGCCTTTAGCCATTGCCCAGCCTTTCATAGCCGTTGCGATGTGGTTGGCATCTTCATGATTAATTAGTTCGCCCGATTCAATCGATGCCACTAATTTCTGATAAACCTCTTTTGACAAGAAATCTTTCATTTTTCTTTTGTCAAAAACATTAACGCCAAAAAAATCAGAAATTTTAGTCGAAGGTGACTTTACCTCTGGTGAAATTCTTGTCTGCGCTTCTTTTAATGCAATTGTTCTTAAGCTTTTCATTTATTTGTTTAAAATTTTATCAAAAATAGGATTATTAATTAATAATTTCCATCAAATTGTGTGTAAAAATACAAATGTTAGCAAATTTTAACATAAAATTTACGCTTTTTAGATGAAAATCAGTTTTTAAGAAGAAAAATAAGTTGAAGAGGCGGCTTATTTATTTGGAAGGTTAAGTCTGTCTCTCGAAGGGTAAATATACAGTTTGTTCATTTATTTTTATATTTTTTGGTGTTATTTTTTCGTTTTTGCTGTTTTTTGTCTGAAAAATTTCTTGTTTTTGTTGGGAAAACACTAAAAATCTATAAAACTGCCGTTTTTTATGATTTTTAGCGGAGAAGATATTTTTCTGTGTTTTGGTGAAAAAACATCGTGATTTAAGTTTTTTTTAAAGTGTTATGGAATATACGGGTATTCTACATCCTGTTTAAAACTAATACTTGAAATTATGTTTAACATCTCATCCAATTTACACAAGGCAGAGTGGCTCGACCTTGTATTTAGAAACAGAAATAAAAACTATGGTGCTTATGCACTAAGATCTCAATCATCAGGCACTACAGCACGCGCTTTATTTATTGCTGCCCCGCTTTTTGTTCTTTTTTTTGCTGGCCCAATGATTTACAAACATTTTATTAGTAAAGACGCAGATGCACTCATCGAACCTTTAAAACCTGATCGTGTTATTGATATAAATATTGCTGATCGACCAATAGAGAAACTAAAACTTCAGGAAAAGACAGAAATGCCCAAAACTGAACCAATAAAAGAAAAAATTAAAACTGTAAAGCCCGTTTCAAATCCAATTGTTGTGGATAGGCCATTAATTACCGATCCGCCAACTCTAGAACAAATAGATCATGCGGCAGTAGGGCCTGTTACGCAATCGGGAGTTGAGACGTCACTTGGATCGGCTCCTGTTGAGGGCAATGGTAATGGAATAGCTCCAGGTAATGGTGTAGGGAATGGTGAGAAGGAAGATACGGGGATTCATGAAATAGGAGATATCCAAGCCTACCCTGAATTTGAAGGGGGAATGAAAGCCTGGGCTAAATTTATACAAAGAAATTTAAGATACCCGAATGCGGCGCAGGAAGTTGATGCACAGGGTAAGGTTTTTATCAGCTTTGTAATAGAGAAAGATGGTTCTGTATCAAACGTTACTGTTTTAAAAGGTATAGGATATGGATGTGATGAAGAAGCGGTAAGGGTAATTAGTAAGTCCCCAAAATGGAAACCGGGCCGACAAAATGATCAAAACGTTAGAGTTAGGTATAATATGCCGCTTTCATTTACCATAAACAGATAATTTCAAAAATATTCGGTGCGCTCTCAGTGTAAAGGATAGGGTGAGGGGTTGTAATTAAGTTTATAACCCCTTTTTTGATGCTATTTTGTGATAAAAAACTAAATTGCGTGTCAAAAGACCCATTTATGTTAGATTTTAAACCAGTAGAATACTCTCAAACCACTCTTACTGAACTTATGATTCCTTCTTACTCTAATTTTGGAGGAAAAATACATGGAGGTATTATTTTAAGCTTAATGGATAAAGTTGCTTACGTATGTGCGGCAAAACATTCTGATGGCTACTGTATCACAGCATCAATTGATGTGGTTGATTTTTTGGCGCCAGTTGAAGTTGGAGAATTGGTTTCTTTGATGGCATCAGTAAACTACGTTGGTAACACCTCCATGATAATAGGAATAAGAGTTGTTTCAGAAAATTTGAGAACACATGTAATTAAGCATACCAATACCAGCTACTTTACTATGGTAGCAATAGGAGATGACAATAAACCTAAGCAGGTACCGGGATTGATCTTGAAAAGTGAAGATGATGTTAGGCGATTTGCACAGGGGTTAAATAGAAAGAACCTTAAAACTGAATATAAAAAGAATGAAGCCAGTTTAAGAGAAAGCTACAATAATGAGAGTTGTTTGGTTACACTTAAGAATGAAAGGTGTAAAGTGGCTTTAACATCTGGTTAAAGCCACTTGATCTTTATACTACGGAACGCAATAGGTGAACCTTCATTCTGCAAAAGAATATGTCCCTTTTTTGATTGTCCGAAATTTTTAAGGGATTTATACTTGCTTTTCTCTATTAATGATTTAAAAGATTCTGTGCTCCTGTCATAATCTACAACTTTGCGCCCATTTAACCAATGCTGAATATGATTCTTGTTTACAATGAGTCTGGCTATATTCCAGTGTTCAAGCAATGCGGGATTTTTCTTATCAGCAGATATCAGATCATACAATGATGCCAGTGAGCGAAGTTCACCGCGCTCTGGATATTTAAAGTTCATTTCATCTAATATTTGATATTCAAGACCTAAGAAAGTACCTTTTTGTGCTTCATAATCATTTGTTACCAGATATTTAACCCCACTGTTTGTTTCTTTTGAGATTTTAAATTCAAAGAAAAGTTCAAAGTTGTCGAATTGAGCATTGGTTATAATATCCATTTGCTTGCCGTTTTCGGGTTTTACAGCAAGCAGCTCTCCGTTTTTAATTTCCCATCCTCCTTCAGCTATCTTTTTCCATCCGTTAAATGTTTTCCCATCAAAAAGCAAAGTCCATCCCAATGCTTTCTCTTGACTGGTTAAGGTATTCGGAGGCTGAGCAAAGGCACCAAAAATGCATATTCCCTGCAGTAATATAATATTGAAGCACAACCTGGATATATTCATAAAGATTGATTTTTAGATTTTGGGTTCCCATCCCTTTTCGTACGAACGGCCCCATAGTTTCTGAGCTTCTTTGTCGCCAACGATGTGACCGTTTTTCGGATCAATTTTTAAGTCGCGACCAACCCTCCATGATATATTGCCTAACTGCATGGCTACACAGCTTTTGTAACCGAGTTCAACATCACAGTTCGGACGCCTGTTGTTTCTGATGGCATCAAGAAAATCTGCCATATGCAAACTATCCATCCCTAAACTTGGACTCGCTGTATTTCTTCCCTCTAAAGATTCTCCGCCAGATTTTGGTGTCACATCCTGAATTAGCTTTCCTTGAAGATCATATATTTTATAAGCATCATCTCCGGTATCCAGGCTTCCTTTTTCACCATAAAAGATAATTCCTCTTTCCTGTTCTTCAACTTTTCTTCCGTTACAGCTTCTGTTTTCCCAAAGCAAGGTAACCTTACCAGGATAATCTATCGTTACTACCTGCGTGTCTGGGGTTTCCCAGTCATCATTAAAATGATATCTTCCGCCGGAAGAGCTAACGCGGGTCGGAAAATCTACTCCCAGACCCCAACGGGCTACATCTACCTCGTGCGTTCCATTATTTAGCGCTTCGCCGGTTCCCCAGTTCCAGAACCAGTGCCAGTTGTAGTGGATTAAACCATCTTTGTAATTAACACGTGGTGCTGGTCCCTGCCATAAATCATAATCCAGCCAGTCGGGTACATTTGCTGGCTTTAAAAAGGTTTCTTTCCTCGTATTCGTATACCATGTTTTTGCCATATATACGCGGCCAATTATCCCTTCATGGAGTAGCTGTATTCCTTTGGTTAGCGTAGGGGCAGAGCGACGTTGGGCGCCCATTTGCACTATTCTGTTGTATTTTCTGGCTGCTGCTACTGCAATTTCACCCTCTCTTGGATTATGGCTTAATGGCTTTTCAACATATACATGTTTTCCGGCCTGGCAAGCCATAATGGTTAATGGTGCATGCCAATGATCAGGAGTTGCCGTGTATATTGCATCAACAGATTTATCTTCCAGAACCTTGCGCAGGTCTTTTTCAGATTTTGGTGGAGTTGTTTGACCAGCTTTCACAATAGTGTTTATTGCCTTAGGAATGGCTCTTGAATCTATATCACAAACTGTAACTATTTGCGTGTTTTTTTGTTTGGCAATTGTACCTCCCATGCTATTGCCACGGCTATTAACGCCGATAGTTGCTATGTTTATTCTGTCATTTGCGCCAATAATATTTCTATAGCTTTTAGCACTAAACCCAGAGGCAGTTCCTCCGAATACACTATTTCCAACAGATAAAGCTGCTGTTCCGATACCTATTTTTTTTATGAAATCTCTTCTTGAATTGTTGCTCATAATTGGTTTTTGGTTGATTGTTTTGGAATTCTATAAAACTCTGATTTTAACATTTTTGAATGAAACTTCATCCCCATGGTCTTGAAGTAGAATATGCCCTTTTTTTACCTGACCAAACGGTGGTTCTGAATCTTTAAACTTACTTAGCTTCCATGCTTCTTTGTAGGAATCACTGCTGCGGTCAAAGGAAAGCGTCTTTTTTCCATTTAAGTAATGAGTTACTTTAGTGCCTTTGGCTACGATTCTTGCTCGGTTCCATTCACCGGTTTTATTCTCCTGTGGTAAATCTAAAGGTAGCATGTCATACAAACCAGCCTGTAAACGGTTGCCATTCCTTCCCAATTTTGCATCAGGGTGTTTTACATTATCTAATATCTGGTATTCTAATCCGAGCCAACCTCCTTTAGTATACTTAGTGAAGAAATATTTTATTCCACTATTTCCTCCTTCAGAAAGCTTAAAGTCAACAGAGAGATCAAAATCAGCATATTCATCTTTTGTAAAAATATCACCACCTCCTTTTTCTCCTTCCTTTTTTGCAGATAAAATGCCATTTTCTATTTTCCATCCTGTAGCTGGTGGCGTATCTTTCCCAACAGATGTCCATCCGTTAAGACTTTGACCATCAAAAAGGAGTTTCCAACCTTGTTTGATTTCCTGTTTGGTAAGGGAGTTGTCTTTGTTTTGAGCATATGATACTCCTGTAAGAAGGAGTATCACTAGTAACACCGGGGTTATTTTTGAGTTCATATAAATAAATTTAGCGAAACAATTGTTAACGATAGTTGATTAATGCAACATGTATAAACATGTTACATCTGGGTATATCCTTTGTTTTGTATTATTTTTTGTGGATTTGACTGCATCACTGTCATTGGAATAGGATAAGTCAATGCATTATCACTCCAGGTAAAGCTATTGTAACCATCAAACTGTTGTTCTGCAACCATCACATCTTTGGCTCGTCCTGTTCTTACAAGGTCAAACCACCGGTGATTCTCAAAAGCCAGCTCAACACGGCGCTCGTTTTCAATTGCTAACAGGAAAGCCTGATCACCGCTGAATTCACTCAATTGATAATCGTGTAATAAATTCGGTGCTGGTTGAATATTAGGGTCGCCAGGAGTTTTTCTTGCCCGTTCCCGAATTTTGTTTAGATAAGTTAGGGCAATTCCCTTGTCGCCCCCGCCACGAACCAGCGCCTCAGCATAAAGTAAGTACACGTCTCCCAGACGTAATTCTATCCAATTGTTGCCATTGTCTGAACCGCTTGTTGAAACATCATAGTATTTACGCACATATTTCTCGGTTTGCAAGGCTCCGGTTTTAGCATTGATCCAGCCATCTCGCATGGATACAAATTTCCTGGGATCTCCGGTTTCATAAGCATTTGACATGTATTGGGTAGGAGAGTTCTCACCACCCTTGTCGCCCACCAAAACAACCTCTTTATCTGAAAATCTTGGAGCGAAATTGTTATTCCATGGACTACCAGTTGCTCCATTTGGTGCGCCTTTCATGTATTGAACTTCAAAAAGAGATTCAGTACTGTTCTTTTTAGAAACATCAAACAGGTCTTTATAGCTTGGAACCAGAGAATACGCAGAATTATTTACTACTTCTGCAAGTTTTTGACTGGCAAGATTGTAATATTCGCCTCCTTTATTAAGCGGATAGCCTGCCATGGTTAAATAAACTTTACCAAGCAACGCTGAGGCTCCGGCCTTGGTTACTCTACCTTTGTCTGTGCCTCCGTATGACTGAGGAAGATTAGCTTCGGCATATTTTAGGTCTGCAATGATGAAATCATACATTTCTTGCAATGGTGCACGCCCAAGTGCATATGCTTCAGTTTGACTTAGTTCTTTGTCTGCTTTGATTACCCCTAAAAGCTGGCCATTTAAAGCTGGCCCTCCAAATGCCCTATTGAGCCAGAAATAAACAAGCGCTCTTAAGAAACTGGCTTCTGCTTTATACTGACTTCTTAATTTTTCATCAGTGAAGGTAGCTGCATCGCTGCGACCAAGAACAATATTGCATCTTAGTATTGTTTTATAACTGTCATCCCACATGTCTGTTATAAAGTTGTTTTCAGGAAGTAAGGGAGAGGCAAATTCATCTATGCCTTTTTCATTTGCAGGGTTTCCCGACAGCCAGGAATAGGTAGTGTTATCTGAACGGATTTCGCCAAGCCTCACATATGTTGAATTGTATAATGAACGCAAATTGCCATAAGCAGAAAGGGTTGCCTGATTAATGTCCTGTTGTGTTTTATAGAATGAATTGGCATTTAAATTTGATTTCGGGTTCAGGTCAATAAAGTCATCACTGCATGATGCCAGAAAGAAGACTGCTACGAATAATAGATTTATCTTTTTCATATATTTAAAATATAAGCATTAATGAATGTTTAAAACGTCAAATTAAGTCCAAGGATAAACGTCCTTGCAGTTGGATAGCCCAAGTAATCGCCACCTTTTGTAAGTCCGGCACCTTCGCTGCTCGTTTCCGGATCATATCCTGTATAATTGGTTATTGTAAATAAATTGCTTCCGGTTACATATACACTTAAAGCCTTTACCTTTATTTTTTTGGTAAAATTTTCACTGAAATTATATGCAAAATTTACATTCCTAAGTCTTAAATATGATGCGTCCTGAACCCATGCCGAGGAAGGGTCTCTTTGCCAACCCGAAGGAGTTCTCGTTGCTTTGAAGTGAATTCCATCTCCTGGATCGTCTGTAGATCTCCATCTACCAATCTGTTCTATCATCCCATTTCTATCACCATGATATATTCCAACCATTCTTTTATAGAAACTAAATAATTCTGCTCCATATGATGCAGTAAACTGAACTCCCAAAGAGAAGTTTTTATATGAAAAGTTATTGGTTAGACCGGTGGTAAAATCGGGATTATTGTTGCCCAAAATCGTTTTATCATTTTGGTCTAGAATACCATCCTTATTGATATCAGCGTATCTGCCATCGCCTATTTTATCTGCACTTAAGTGCGGATATTTGTTTAATTCATCCTGGGTAAGGAACACGCCTTCATATTTGTATCCATAAAAACTTGCAATAGGAGAGCCAACAGTTGTAATGAACGCATTATTTGCATTAGGAGCGCTGCCATAAATAGGACGGTTATCTGCTCCAACTTCCAATACTTTGTTTTTATTAAATGAAATGTTAAAGTTGGTATTCCACTTAAAGTCACCCAGAAGGTTTCTGGTCGTAACCAGGAATTCCATACCCCTGTTCTGCACTTTTCCGATATTTTGAATTTGGGTAGAATATCCTGTAATTACCGGTACAGGAACATTTAATAAAAGGTCAATAGACTGGCTGTCGTAAAAATCACCTTCAATTCTTATCCTGTCATTTATTAAGCCAAGTTCAAATCCAAGGTTATATTGTCTTGTTTTTTCCCATCCAAGATCAACGTTCGACATTGTGCTTGGGTTGGTAGTATTTTGAAGTGTTCCTCCGGTTGGATAGAAGCCTGAAGTTAGAAGACCAATAGCAGAATAATCGCCAATTCTGTTGTTTCCTGAAATACCAAAGCCTGCACGAATCTTAAGATCGCTTATGGCTTTAATGTTCTCCATAAATTTCTCTTCAGAAATTTTCCACCCTGCAGACAGAGAAGGGAAGGTTCCCCATTTTTTGTTCATACCAAAACGGGAAGAACCATCACCACGAAAGGTGGCTGTAAATAAGTATTTATTATCGTATGCATAGTTGATCCTGCCCAGATAAGAAATCATTGAATATTCTGACTCATCACTAGATAAGGCATACATAGTGCCTGCATTGAGGGTTGTAATCTGGTCGTTGGCAAAGCCACGGGCTTCGCCGTACATATTTTTCAGATTATGTTTTTGAGTGGTATAACCTACAAGGGCAGATAATACGTGCTTATCAGAAAAAGTACGGGAGTAGTTTAAGGTGTTTTCAATTACCCAGTCGAAATCTGATGCACGCTGATTTATACCTTTAGCTGGGCGCGGACCTTTAGAAGCATCAAAATCTATAAAAGAAGCTTCAAAGATCTTTTGCTGGTTGTCCTGAATTCCACCATTAATATTGATCTTATATTTTAGATCCTTAATGATTTCCCATTCAGCAAAAACAGTCCCCAGCCAACCATATCGATTTCTGGAATTTTGAACCTGCTCTGCTACACCGATTGGGCTTGCAACATCGCCGGCAAGTATTTCCGGATTTCGAACCATCGAACCGTATGTTCCATCATCATTCCTTACCGGAAAGATTGGGGGCAATTGCAGTGCAAACATTACCGGAGAGTATTTGCCGCTTTCCTGCTCTCTGCCTTTTGCTGAGAAGGCCAACATATTCATGCCAAGGCTCAGACTCTTGGTAACCTTAGAGTTGATGGCTGAGCGAAAATTAAAACGGTCATAGTTTGTGCCTAGAACTATACCTTCCTGCTTGGCATAACTTCCGGAAAACATATATTGAGTATGTTCTGTTCCTCCAGAAACCGATAGTTCACTTTTTTGAGTTAAAGCTTTTCTGTATAAAAGATCTTGCCAATTGTTGTCGGGCATTTGTGCTACAGAGGCTGGGTCCAGAAAGTTGTATTTATATCCTCCCGTACCATCTGGTATCATATATTGAGTGCTTGCACCAGAGTACAGACTACGACGTGAGTTGGGGTCTGTAATGGAATGGGGTTGTTGGTTTGGATCTGATGTGATAATTTGTGCATCTAACCAAGCCTGGTTTCTACCATCAATAAACCACTGGATATATTGATCCCTGTTCATCATTTCTACTTCTTTGCCCAGTTCCTGAAATCCTATAAAAGTGTTGGCATTTATTGTTGGCGGGCCAACTTTGCCCTTCTTAGTGGTTACAATAACAACACCGTTTGCACCTCTTGAACCATAAATGGCTGTAGAAGAGGCGTCTTTTAAAACCTGAATACTTTCAATATCTGAGGTGTTCAATAGTCTGAATGCATTACCTTCCATTGGATAGCCATCTACAACATATAAAGGATCATTGAATTGGGTAATTGAGCCAACTCCTCTAACTCTTATGGCTAGTCCTTCCCCGCCAGGGGCACCGCCAGTTTGCTGAACCTGAACTCCGGCCATTTGACCGGCAATGGCCTCGCCAAAGTTTAAAGCAGGTCGCTCTTTTATGCTTTCTGCTGACACAGATGATACGGCGGTAGTAACGTCTGATTTTTTCTGGGTGCCATATCCTATAACCACCACTTCGTTAAGTGCCGAGGTTTCTTCTAGCAGGATTACGTTTATAGTCTGATCACTGCCAATGGTTACTTCTTTGGTCGTATATCCAACCATGCTAAAAACAAGGGTGCCAGTATTTTCTGGTATTGAAATGGCATATAGTCCTTCTCCATTTGTAACTGTTCCAATGGACGTTCCTTTTAATTTAATACTTACACCCGGTATAGAGATATTCTGCTTATCTACAACTTTTCCTTTTATTTCTTTAGCCTGAGGTTTAGTTGTTGAAGGAGAAAATACGGATGGCTCATCCTTCTTTTTGATAAGGATGTTTTTATTTAAGATTTTAAATGCAAACGGACTGTCCTTAAGACTTTCCTCCATTGTCTCTTCAACTGTAGAGTTTTTTACATTTAAACTGACATTTCTTTCTTTTAGATCATCGCTATTGTAAACTACGGAATATCCAGATTGTTGTTTAATAGCCTCAAAAATCTGTACTATTGGTGAGTTCTTTTTGGATATAGTAATTCTTTGTACTGGTTTTGCAGATACTTGCAAACAAGTGAGTAAAAGAAAGAGAATTGTTAAGGTAGCACTAAAATTTACTGAAAATTTAAGTAGTGGTATAGTAAATACCGTTTCATACTGGTTTAGCTTCATTTGGATTAAGTTAATACTTGGTTAGTAGTAAAAAACTGCGGTTCCGATTTTCGGAAAAGGGATAATTAAAGGTTTTTATATGTTAAACCTTTTCATTGGTTATTTAAGATTTCTATTTGGTTATAATTATTTTTTTTCTGTTTTGCGCGTTTACAATGGTATACTTCAGATCGAAGTAACTTAAGATTTCTAAGGCGTTTAATACATCTGTGTTTCTATGGATTTCACCCCAAAGTTTGATAACTGGTATTGGGCCTTTAAACTCGAAATCAACATCGTACCAACGTGCCAGTTGGCGAACCACATTCCTGATATCGGAATTTTGAAATTGAAATAATCCGTTTTTCCAGGCAATAACGTTTTCAGTTTTAACACTATTAACTTGTATAGCGCCGTTGCCTTTTAGGTGAGACTGTTGACCTGGTTTAAGTAGTGCTGATTTGTTGCTTTTAAGCTGTAGGATCCTTACGCTTCCTTCTAATAGTGTTGTTTCAGTTGTGGGTTCGTCTTCATAACTATTGATATTGAAATGAGTTCCGAGTACCTCTACTTCCTGATCTTGGGTTAATACATTAAATGGGTGGATTTTATTTTTTGCAACCTCAAAATATCCTTCTCCTTTTAGTTCTACTTCTCTTTTTTTTCCGTTAAAGGAGATTGGGAATTTTAAGGATGAAAGTGCATTTAACCAAACATGCGAACCATCAGGAAGGATAATTTGATATTGTCCGCCTTTTGAAGTTGTTATGATATTTGTGTTTTTGGGATTTACCAGGTTGACTTGATTAGAAATTTGAGCGTACGAAATTACTCCCTCTTTGATTTTGGTAATTCTCACGCCTCCCTGATCGGTTATTTTTCCAATTGGCGCAGTTTCCAGATATATTTTAGAACCATCTGTTAACGTCAGGAAGGTTTTATTGATACCTGGCGCGAAATTCTTTTGATCGGTTTTTGCTGGAGCCTGTACTACATAATTAGCAGGGGCAGGCTTTTTGAAATAGAAATACATAGCAGCAGATGCTGATAATACAAGGATCACAGAGGCTGCAATCCGCTGCCATAGGTATATAGTTCTTGTTTTATGTGACTGTGGCAAGACTTGGTAAACATCATAAAGGTCTTTTTTTATGATATCTTCTGTCAGTTCAACTTTAGTTTCTTTTTGAATTTTATTGTAAACAGATTCTATCCAGGCTATTTCTTCTTCAGTGCATTCCCCTGTCTGATATCTATTTAGTAGCTCTTCTATTTTCTTTTTTTCCATGCTGACGGATCGTATAATTGTCCTTATTAATCTAAAGACCTTTAAGAAATGTTCAGGGCGTAGAAAAAAATGAAAATTTATTTGGGAAGGCTTAAAGAAGCATTAATATTAGCAATGTAAACAGCACAAGAAAGGCCTCTAGTTTAAGTCTTAAAATTTTCAGAGCATTGTTTACCTGTTTTTTTACTGTACTCTCCGATAGGTCTAGCTCATTGGCTATCTCTTTATGAGTGAGGTAAGATTTTCGGCTCATATTCAGTATCTGTCGCATTTTGGCAGGAAGCTCATTGATATGGCTATCAATGATTTCTACAAGTTGTTTTTCTCTAATTGCATAGTCTGTAACTATCTGCGTTTCAGTTGTAGCGTTCTGTTGTAAGAGCGTTGAATATTTTGATTTAACTTGTTGGTGGGAGATAGTCTTTAGTGCCTTGTTACGAACTGCAACATACAAGTATCCGGCAAGATTTGTATTTAAAGTGAAATCCGATCTCCTGTTCCAGAGTGTGGTAAATACTTCCTGAACTAAATCTTTAACTTCATCTCTGTCTTGCAGTATTTTGTATGCACTATTATATAAAGCAGAGGAATAACGAATATATATTTCTGTGAAGGCAGCATGGTCATCCTTTTTGAACAAAAGAACCAATTCATTATCAGTATAAGATTGGTAGGATAACATAGTTATCTAAACATTGAATTAGATTTGGTTAAGAAGGATGGGAGCTATTGCTACACATCTGTTGTAACCAAATCTAATTAATTTTTAGACAAATGCAATAATGGAAGAGGCTGAGCTCTTATCCTTTATGCGTTTCAACCCATTTACGGGCGTTTACAAAGGCTTCCATCCAAGGTGTAACTTCATCTTTACGTTCTTTCGGATAATTTGCCCAATGCCATTGGAATAATGAACGCTCAATGTGTGGCATCATTACCAGGTGACGACCAGACTCATCACACATCATTGCTGTGTTATAATCTGAACCGTTCGGGCTTGCAGGATAAGTTTCATAAGCATACTTTGCTATGATTTGATATTTATCTTCTGAGTAAGGTAATTGGAACCTGCCTTCACCATGTGAAACCCATACACCCAATGTAGTTCCTGCCAATGTAGAAAGCATAACTGAATTGTTTTCTTGTAGGGTTAATGAGGTGAATATACTTTCGTGTTTACCACTTTCGTTATGCAGCATTTTTGGTTTTTCTGCATGGTCTTTATTGATTAAGCCCAGCTCAACAAAAAGCTGACAACCATTACAGATTCCTACAGATAATGTATCTGGTCTGCTAAAAAAGTTTTCAAGTGCAACTTTAGCCTTTTCGTTGTACATAAAAGCTCCTGCCCATCATTTGGCTGATCCTAAAACATCGGAGTTAGAGAAGCCACCAACCGCACCAATGAACTGTATGTCTTCTAAAGTCTCTCTGCCTGCAATAAGATCAGTCATGTGAACATCTTTTACGTCAAAACCTGCAAGGTACATGGCGTTAGCAAGTTCACGTTCAGAGTTACTTCCTTTTTCACGAATAACAGCTGCCTTTGGTCTTGGTTTTGAAGCATCAATAACCGGTTTCTTTCCGTCAAACTGAGTAGGGAAGTTGTATTTAAGTATGTGGTTTTTGTAGTTGTCAAAGCGTTCTTTTGCTTTTACTGGTCCACTTTGTTTTTTATCTAACAGATAAGAAGTTTTGAACCATACATCACGTAAGTGATCAATGTCAAAAGATAAGGTATCTGAATTGTTTTTTACTTGTAAGCTTGCGGTTGAAGTAACTTCACCAATTTTGTGATAAGCAACATCATTTGCAGAAAGGGTAGCCTCAACATCGCTAGTTGCCTGGAATACGATGCCGATGTTTTCAGCAAAAAGTAATTTTATAATGTCTTGCTCACCTAAAGAAGAAAGATCTAATGATGCACCAAGATCACGATCGGCAAAGCAAAGTTCCAGTAAAGTAGTTATTAACCCACCGCTACCTATATCGTGTCCTGCTTGTATTTTGTCAGCTTTTATTAATTCCTGAAGTGTGTTAAAAGCATTTTTAAGTTGATCTGCATTTTTAACATCAGGTGTTTCATTACCAATTCTGTTTAAGATTTGTGCAAAGGAAGAACCACCAAGTTTATAAGTATCGTTAGATAGGTTGATGTAGTAAATTGAACCGCCATCTTTTTGTAAAACGGGCTCAACAACTTTAGTGATGTCGTTGCAATTTCCTGCAGCTGAAATAATCACCGTACCCGGTGCAATCACCTCATCGCCCTTATATTTTTGTTTCATCGACAAGGAATCTTTACCTGTTGGGATATTGATTCCTAAGCTGATTGCAAAATCAGAACAAGCTTTTACAGCTTCGTATAATCTGGCATCTTCACCTTCGTTTTTACATGCCCACATCCAGTTGGCTGAAAGGGAAACGCTTTTTAGTCCATCTTTTAATGGTGCCCACAGAATATTAGAAAGAGATTCGGCAATAGCAATACGACTTCCGGCTGCCGGATCAATTAATGCAGATAGGGGAGCGTGACCTACTGAAGTTGCGATGCCTTCTTTTCCCTGAAAATCTAACGCCATAACACCACAGTTGTTAAGTGGCAATTGTAGTGGTCCGGCACATTGTTGTTTGGCAACGCGGCCACCCACACAACGGTCAACCTTATTGGTTAACCAGTCTTTAGAGGCAACAGCTTCAAGTTGTAATACTTGTTCCAGATAAACATTTAACTGGGCTTTATCATAAGTAACCGGCTCGTATTTTCTATCAATGGTTTTGTCTTCCATGATTACCTTTGGAGAACTGCCGAACATGTCTTTCAGTTCAAGATCCATAGGTTTAGCGCCGGTAGTTGCAGATTCAAATGTAAAGCGGTGATCGCCTGTAACTGTACCTACAGTATACATTGGAGAGCGCTCACGATCTGCAATTTTTTGAAGTGTTTCTATATGTTCTTGTCCGATTACCAGACCCATACGCTCCTGAGATTCGTTACCAATAATCTCTTTAGCTGAAAGGGTAGGATCACCGACAGGTAATTTATCAAGGTCTATTTTTCCACCGGTTTCTTCAACCAGTTCAGAAAGGCAGTTTAAGTGACCACCGGCACCATGATCATGTATCGATACGATGCTGTTATGATCGCTCTCTACCATGCCACGTACAGCATTAGCTGCTCTTTTTTGCATTTCAGGATTAGATCTCTGAATGGCATTTAATTCAATTCCACTCCCAAGGGCGCCGGTATCTGCAGATGATACTGCAGCACCACCCATACCAATTCTATAATTTTCTCCACCCAGGACAACAATTTTATCACCTTCAGAAGGTTTTTGTTTTTTAGCCTGGCTGGCCTTACCATAACCAACACCACCAGCAAGCATGATTACTTTATCGAAACCAAGTTTGCGTCCGCCTTCTTCATGTTCGAATGTAAGAACCGAACCGGTGATTAGCGGTTGGCCAAATTTATTTCCAAAATCAGTTGCTCCATTAGAAGCTTTGATTAGGATATCCATTGGAGTTTGGTATAGCCATTTTCTTTCTTCAACACCTTTTTCCCAAGGGCGATTTTCTTCCAATCTTGATAAGGCAGTCATATAAACTGCAGTACCAGCCAAAGGTAGTGAGCCTTGTCCACCTGCAAGTCTGTCTCTAATTTCGCCACCTGATCCGGTTGCAGCACCATTAAATGGTTCTACAGTTGTTGGGAAGTTATGTGTTTCTGCTTTTACGGAAATTACGGATTCAAAATCGCTGATTGCATAATAGTCGGGCTCATCAGCACGTTTAGGTGCAAACTGCTGAACTACCGGACCTTTAATAAAGGCAACATTGTCTTTATAGGCAGAAACAATATCATTGGGGTTTTCTTCTGATGTTTTACGGATCAGCTTGAAAAGAGATGTAGGTTGTTCCACACCGTCAATAACGAATTTACCGTTAAAGATTTTGTGACGACAGTGTTCTGAGTTTACCTGAGAAAAACCGAATACTTCTGAGTCAGTAAGTGCTCTTCCAAGTCTTTGAGAAAGACCATTTAAGTACTCTACTTCTTCATCACTTAGTGATAAACCTTCCTGTTTATTATAGGCAGCAATATCGCTAACCTCAATAATAGGTTCCGGTTGTATATTAATAGTATATATGTCCTGATTAAGTTCCTTATATTTTTGAGATAACATTGGATCGAAGTCAGAAAAACCTTCTTCTACTTTATGAAATTCTTCAATCCTGATGATTCCTTCGATGGCCATATTTTGTGTAATCTCTACCGCATTTGTACTCCATGGAGTTATCATTGCTGCTCGAGGTCCGACAAAAAAGTCTGTTAATACGGTTTCTTGCTTTAATTTTGCACCGCCAAACAGCCATTCTAGTTTTGTAATATCAGTATCGGATAAGTTTTGCGCGGTTTGTAAAGCGAAAACTGTATTGGATTGATTGGAGAAGAAATAAATCATTGTAGTGTTTTGAGCCGCAAATTTAGCGTTAAAATTTTAAAACCGCGAGGTTAGAATGTAATATATTCGCAGAAGCGTATGGGAAGTATTTTTAAATTTAAGCAGTTTGAGGTAAACCAGTCGGGTTGTGCCATGAAAATTAATACTGATGGAGTGTTACTAGGCGCTATTGTTCAAAAAAATGACACTAAACAAATACTCGATATTGGAACCGGTACGGGCGTTATTGCTTTAATGCTGGCGCAGCGTTTTCCAGAGGCACTAGTTGATGCTGTAGAGATAGACGAATCGACAGCATTAGCGGCTTCAGCTAATTTTAACAATTCTAATTTTTCTGCAAGAGTTAAAGCCCACCATTGTGCTATAGCATCGTATAATACTGATGTTAAATATGACTTAATTGTTTCCAATCCTCCTTATTTTGTTAACGACCTTAAAAATCCGGAACAAAGAAAAGGGATTGCAAGGCACGCTGATCAGGATTTTTTTGAGTTGCTGTTAATGAAAACTTCAGAACTATTAACTGATGATGGATGTATTTGGTTAATACTCCCGGTTAAGCAAGCAGAGTTTGTGGTTGCGGGGGCAGCAGCATTTAATCTGGCGCTGGGCGAAAGAATAAATGTTTGTTCTGATGAAAGTAAACCTGTTTTTCGCCATATCATTTGCCTCCAGCGGAAAGTGGTTGCGCCAAAGATTAGTAATTTCTTCATTTACGAATCTGAAAAAATATATACCGAAGCCTATAAGAGATTACTTAAAGATTTCTTGCTGGCTTTTTAGTTGTATAAATGTCATTATACATAGCTTTGTTTGATACATATTAAGAACATATACTTTGACTAAGATAGGCCTGATTTCTGATACACATGGATTTTTGGATCCAGCGGTTTTTAAACACTTTGCCGATTGCGATGAAATATGGCATGCGGGAGATTTTGGACCCAATGTATCCGAAGAGCTTGCCGCCTTTAAACCACTTCGTGGCGTTTACGGAAATATTGATGGTAAAGAGATTAGAAGCCTTTACCCTGAACACTTGCGTTTTAATTGCGAAAACCTTGATGTATGGATAACACATATTGGGGGTTATCCGGGGAAATATGCTCCGCAGGTAAAGGGTGAAATGTACACTAAGCCTCCGAAATTATTTATTACCGGGCATTCACATATTTTAAAGGTGATGTACGACAAGAAAATCGATTGTTTACATATAAATCCCGGTGCAGCAGGAAATTCGGGTTGGCATAAGGTTAAAACTTTAATTAGATTTTCTGTTTCAGAAGAAAAAATACATAACTTAGAGGTCATAGAAATAGGCGTTAGATAACGTATTAAATACACTAAGTATATGTCAGGTATAAAAACACTGGGTCAATTTATAATAGAAAAACAGGCCGATTTCCCTTATGCAAAAGGAGAGCTTTCAAGATTGCTTCGGGATATTGGTATTGCCTCCAAAATAGTTAACCGGGAGGTGAATAAAGCAGGTCTGGTTGATATACTGGGAGCTGCCGGAACCATGAATATTCAGGGTGAGGGGCAACAGAAACTTGATGTGTATGCCAATACGCAATTTATAAGTGCACTGACCAGTGGTGGTGAATGTTGTATTGTTGCAACAGAAGAGGAGGATGAGTTTGTGAAAATCGATTCACCAGTATCTAAAAATGCCAAATACATAGTGTGCATTGACCCGCTCGATGGTTCTTCTAATATTGATTGTAATGTTGCCGTAGGAACTATTTTCTCGATTTACAGAAGAAAATCAACAAACGGAGAGGCTACTTTGCAGGATGTTTTGCAAAAAGGAACGGAGCAGGTGGCAGCAGGTTATGTGATTTATGGATCCTCAACCATGTTGGTGTATACCACAGGTAAAGGGGTAAACGGCTTTACCTTAGATCCTTCCATCGGAGAGTTTTGCTTATCTCATCCAAATATGAAGATACCCCCAAATGGAAATATTTATTCCTTAAATGAAGGGAACTATGTCCATTTTCCGGAAGGAGTAAAAAAATATCTAAAATATGTTCAGGTTGAAGATGCGGCCACCAATAGACCATATACATCGAGGTATATTGGGTCGATGGTAGGCGATATTCATCGAAATTTAATAAAGGGAGGCATATATATTTATCCTACCACTGCCAGATCTCCTAATGGAAAACTGCGGTTATTGTATGAATGTAATCCAATGGCTTTTATCGTTGAACAAGCCGGAGGAGTTGCTTCGGATGGTTTTAACAGGATATTAGAAATAGAACCAACAGAACTGCATCAGCGCACAGCTATATTTATAGGGTCAGAACATATGGTTCATGTTGCGGAGTCATTAATGATGGAATTCTCTTCAGAGAAAAAATCAGATTCCCGTTATGTTTCTGGTACTGAGGCTAAACTAGAACAGATGGGGGTAGTGGGCGGTATAGATTAATAGATGCTTTTTGTTTAATGAAAATATATTAATATTTAATATGTTTGTGCATAGCGATATCTGGTTCTAATAGTTTATAACGATCTGGTATTGCATTATGTAACCAAATTAAACAATGAACATCTTGAACCTCAATTCCGTTAAATTCTTTAAAGGCGGCTTATTGCTTGCCTCATTATTTTTAAGCGCCGTTGTGCAGGCAAAGGTAACTTTACCTTCTGTATTTAGTGATAACATGGTTTTTCAACAAAAAACCAATGTTGCCATCTGGGGAAATACCGATGCAGGAAAAACCGTAAAGGTTACCGCTACCTGGAACAATAAAACTTATACTGCTAAAGCGGGTAGTGATGGAAAGTTTAAGATTGTATTACCGACTCCTTCCTATGGTGGACCATATAATATCAGTATTTCTGATGGGGATGTTACTAAGTTAAGCAATGTGCTTATTGGTGATGTTTGGATTTGCTCAGGACAATCTAACATGGAAATGCCATTGGCAGGATGGGGGAAAGTTAATAATTATGAGCAGGAAATAAGCGATGCGAATTATCCGAATATCAGATTGTTGCACACTGTTCAGGTAACCAGCAATTCGCCGTTAAAAGATGCTAAGGTATATAATGATGGGTGGCAAGCATGTACACCAAAATATGTTGCGAATTTTTCATCAGTAGCCTACTTTTTTGCCCGCGAGATCAATAAAAAAACGGGAGTTCCTATTGGATTGATAAATACCTCATGGGGGGGAACTATTGCGGAAGCGTGGACTAGTGCAGGTACACTTAAAACTATACCGGATTTTGTGGAAGCAGTTAACAAAATTGAAACTTCCGGTAAAGATAAAGACGCCTCTAGCTTTAAACAGAAATTGGAAGCCTGGCAAAAGCTGGTATTAGATAAAGATGCTGGTATAGCTCAGGGTAAACCTGCATGGTTGGATGCTTCACTTGACGTTTCATCATGGAAAAGCATGGCTTTGCCTTCGTTATGGGAGAAGAGTGGGATGCCTGATTTTGATGGCGTTGTTTGGTTTAGAAAAAATATAACTATCCCTCAATCATGGGCAGGTAAAGAGGTAAAGGTTAATTTGGGTACTATAGATGATAATGACGTTACTTTTTTTGATGGCGAAAAAATAGGTCAAACAGAAGGATTTAATGTGCCACGTGCTTATACTATCCCTGCAAATAAAGTAAAAGCAGGAACATTTGCTCTGGTAGTAAGGGTGTTTGATGGTGCCGGTGATGGTGGTCTTTATGCAGATAAAAATATATTATCACTGGTGTCTGCAAATGGCGAGCGTTTATCGCTTGATGGAGATTGGCAATACAAGGTAGGGTTAAATTTAAAAGACGTAGCGCCTATGCCTGCTTCAAATGATGGCCCTAACAGAGTAACGGTATTGTATAATGCGATGATCAATCCGTATTTGCAATTCCCGATTAAGGGAGCTATTTGGTACCAGGGAGAAAGTAATGCCGGCCGGGCAAATCAATATCGCAAACTCTTTCCTGCAATGATTAAAGATTGGAGAAAAAGCTGGAATCAACCTAACTTTCCTTTTTACTTTGTTCAGCTCGCTAATTTTATGCAAGCAGTAAAGGAGCCAAAGTCGTCTGAGTGGGCAGAGTTAAGAGATGCGCAGCGTGAAACGCTTTCACTTCCAAATACCGGGATGGCCGTTTCTATTGACATAGGAGATGCAGTTGATATTCATCCAAAAAACAAACAGGATGTTGGTAAGCGACTAGCTTTTATAGCACTAGCTAAAGATTATGGGGTTAAAATTCCTTATAGCGGCCCGGTATACCAATCACAAAAAATTGACGGTAATACCATAGCATTAACCTTTGGATCTACCGATGGCGGTTTAAAGGCTAGTGATGGTGGAGAGCTAATTGGCTTTTCGGTTGCGGGTTCCGATCAGAAATTTCATTGGGCTAAAGCTGTAATAAAAGGAAATCAGGTTATTGTTAGTAGCGCTGAAGTGCCTAATCCTGTTTCGGTAAGGTATGCCTGGGCCGATAACCCACAGTGTAATTTTGTAAATGGTGCAGGCCTGCCGGCGTCGCCATTCAGAACTGATAACTGGCCCGAAATCACTTTGGGAAAAAAATAAAGCTTTTACTTAAGTTGTTTGAATCCCCCAGCTTACATTAAAAAATGTGGTCTGGGGGATGTTTTTATGCATAAATTGAAATTTAACACTGAAAAATTTGATTGCATAAAATTAATATGTAACTATGTATGTACAAATAGCATAAATCATTGCTTGTAACGAATCCTAAAACGTCTAATAAATAGCATATATGAGAATAAGAATACTAATGATAACTTGTTTAAGTGCTTTTGCCCTGAGTAAAAGTACGAATGGACAAAGTGTTTTATCCGCCAGTGTGTCTAAAAAAGTTGAATCTATTAAACCTTCCGCAGATTCCGTAAAGGAAATGGCAGAGACATTAATAAAGAAAGGTTTTACAGCCGGAGATGGTTATGGTGAGGTATGGATAAGAGATCTTAATACCTTTTTGACTGTTGCCTGTAAAGTGAATGATAAAGATCTTATAAAAAAACATTTGATTACTTTCTTTCAATTTCAGCAACCAGACGGGGGAATTTTAGACGGCTATATTCCGATAAAAAAAGGCGGTGTTTCATATGATTTTTATCATTCAGCACTTGCACCAGGTTATGCCGGGCATAAAAATACGGTAGAAACAGATCAGGAGACTTCTCTTGTACAAGCCATTGCTAAGTATATAAGAGGTACTGGCGATAAAACCATTTTGAAGGATACCGTTGCTGGGGCATCTGTACAAAAACACCTGGAACAAGCTATGGAGTTTTTGCTTACCAAGCGTTTCGAAAAGAAATACGGATTGGTATGGGGTGCAACAACTGTAGATTGGGGAGATGTTCAGCCAGAACATAGCTGGGGTGTTGTATTAGATTCTAACTCGCACAGAACCATAGATATTTATGATAATGCAATGTTCATAATTGCCATTAATGATTTTCTTGACATGGCAGATTTATCTTCAAAATCACAAAGATATTGGAAAGACATCAAAGGAAGCTTAGCTGCAAATGTTCGTAAACACCTTTGGGATAAAACCCAACAGAAATTTGTACCACATATATATTTAAATGGTTCGCCATTTCCCGCATCATTTAATGAATCGGAGATTTATTATCACGGAGGAACTGCAATTGCAATAGAGGCTGGTCTTTTAAGTAAAGAAGAAGTGAAAGCTGCTTACAATAAAATGCAGGAAAATGTGAAGAAAGCCAATGCCGCAACAATAGGTTTAACTATATATCCGGTATATCCAAAAGGGTTTTTTAAAAATACTGGCATGGGGCCTTATTCGTATCAGAATGGTGGAGACTGGACTTGGTTTGGTGGTAGAATGGTGTCTCAACTTATCCGTTACGATCTTCTTGAGGAAGCTTGTGAAGCCATGGCGCCAATGTTAGATCGTGTGATAAAAAACAAAGGCTTTTATGAGTGGTACACACCAGACAACAAACCTCAGGGCTCATCTAGTTTTAGAGGAGAAGCGGGGGTTTTGTGGAGTGCAATTACGGAACTTGAACAGAAGACTAAAAAATAATTTTGACAGCAAATGATGAGTAATTACCGCGACAATTTAAAGGTATTATTGTTAGCGATGCTTTTGAGCTTCGCGGTAGTACCATTGTGTGCCCAGAAGAAAGTGATCTGGGAGATAGGATCTTCGGATAATAAGGATGAAGATATGGCGCTTGCTCCTTCTGGGTATAAGCATTTTTTAGATCATGATTTTGGATGGGAAGACCGGTTTTTTCTTATTGGGTTTTCAAAACCTGAAAAGGATTGGCCATATGTTTTGCCTGGCCCAAAAGATGGTTGGGGAGGCACGGGCAGTACCTCTGGTTTAAGAACTCATACTGCAAACATATTGTTTGGACTAACCAGTTTTCCAGTGCAGGGAGAATGGAATTTTGTTATTGATTTACTGGGCTATCAAGGTGATTCTCCTCCGCTGCTTAAAGTGATCATCAACGGTAAAGCTTTTGTAAAACAGTTGCCAAAGTACAAATCAGGTCGGGTTGTTGAAGGTGATCTGAATGACGCAAAGGAATATAAAATAGAAATTCCGGTTCAATCTGGAATGCTCCGTAAAGGAGGAAACGAGATGGTACTTACTTCACTGGATGGTTCCTGGATGGTATTCGATCAGGTGAGATTGGAAGGCCCTCAGAGTGCAGTGTTGGTTAATAATAAAGCTATCTTTTTAAGGAATGTAAAAGCTGCTGAGTACGAGTTAACCAAGAATGGTAAACAGATTCAGCCATTGCTTGTAGATGCACAGCACCTTTCAGGAAACCCCGAACTTACTGTTAAACTAGACGGGAAACTTCTGTTTAAAGAAAAACTTGATAGTTCCAGATATCAGTTTGAGGTTCCGATGCCTGCTGTAATTACTCCAAAGCAAAGCAGGTACGAGATTTTTAGCAATGGAGTATTGTTGGAAAAGGGGACAGTTAAGCGATCAAAACAACAACAATTTACTTCTGCTGATTATGTAAATACCAGGATGGGTACGGCCCATTCGCGATGGATGATTGCTCCAGGTCCATGGATGCCGTTTAGTATGGTTAAATTGAGTCCTGATAATCAAAATGCCGGATGGACAGCAGGTTATGATCCGTCTTTTGAAAGTGTTGGGGTTTTTAGCCACATTCATGAATGGACTATGGCTGGCCTGGGGATGTTGCCTGTTAATGGTCCGCTAAAAATTAAAGTTGGAGATGAGCGTAAGGTTGGAGATGGTTATCGATCTCAAATTGATAAATCAACAGAGGAAGCGCCTTTAGGTTATTACAAAGTGATGCTTACCGACTATAACATTAAGGCCGAGCTAACGGCTACAACCAGATGCGGCTTTCAACGGTATACCTATCCTAAGGCCGGGAATTCGAGGGTAATGATCGACCTCCAGATCCCTGCAGAATATTCTTATCAATTAAAGGATGTTTCATTAAGAAAAGTAAGCGATTATAGGATAGAAGGTTTTACAAGGCAATTTACACCTAATGCATGGTCTGGTGATGTTAATCAGGATTATAAGATTCACTTTGTAATTGAGTTTGATCAGCCAATTAAAAAATTCGGTACCTGGTTAAACGACGATCTGAGTGAAAAGGATATTCTAAATGCAGGTACGGTTAAAGATGCAGGGGCGTATGTAGAATTTGATACGAGAAAGAACCAGGTAGTGCAAACACGTACAGGAATATCGCTTGTAAGCATTGAGAATGCCTCTCAAAATTTATTGAAAGAAGTTACAGAGCCTTATGGTTGGAGTTTCGACAAAGTTCGCAATGGACAGCGTGATGCGTGGAATAAGCTGATGGGGCGTTTGGCAATTACTACTAACGACAGGCGTGAAAAAGTAAGGTTTTATAGCAACATGTATCGCGCATTGGCTAGTCGTAATACCTGGAGCGATCTGGATGGCAAGTGGGTTGATGCTACACAAAAGATTCAGCAACTTAAGGATCCAAATGCTTTAGCTTTAGGTTGCGATGCTTTTTGGAATACATTTTGGAACCTCAATCAGTTTTGGAATCTTGTTACTCCGGAGTGGTCATCCAGGTGGGTTAAATCACAATTGGCGATGTATGATGCCAATGGCTGGCTTGCAAAAGGTCCGGCAGGAATGAACTATGTGCCTGTAATGGTTGCTGAGCATGAAATTCCTTTGATAGTTGGCGCATATCAGATGGGTATTCGAGATTTTGATGCCCAAAAAGCTTTTGAAGCCGTGTATAAAATGCAAACTACACCTGCCCAAAAAGTAGGATTGGGATTTGCAGGAAACAGAGACCTTTTACCTTATTTAAAACATAAATATGTGCCATACGATCAGGGAAGGTTCTCTAATACGCTCGAATATGCTTATGATGACTGGACTGTATCACAGTTTGCAAAAGCATTGGGTAAAAAAGAAGCTGCAGAAGAGTTTACGCTTCGGGCAAACTATTGGAAAAATGCAATAGATAAGGAAACAGGTTATGCTCGTTTACGTAAGTCAGACGGCTCGTGGTTTCCTGATTTTGACCCTTTTAAGTCAGGAGCCAATGAACAGTATGTAGAGGGGAATGCCTGGCAGCTAACCTATTTTGTGCCACAGGATGTGCCCGGACTGGCTAAGGAAATTGGAGAAGATAAGTTTGTAGAACGCCTGGAGTGGGGTTTTAAGGAAAGCTATAAATTACGCTTTAATGCCCCCGGCGATCAATACTGGGATTATCCGGTAATCCAGGGTAATCAACAGTCTATGCATTTTGCCTTCCTGTTTAATTGGGTTAAGAAACCCTGGCTTACACAATACTGGAGTCGCTCAATTATAGATCGTTATTACGGGTTTGATGTATCTAATGCATATCTTGGTGATGAAGATCAGGGCCAGATGAGTGCCTGGTTTATTATGGTATCTATGGGACTTTTCCAGACTGATGGTGGCTGCAGCACTGATCCTATATATGAAATTGGAAGTCCGCTTTTTTCTAAAGTAACCATCGGGTTGGGTGAGCAATACGGCAGAGGTAAAACCTTTAGTATAGAGGCGCCAAATGTATCCAGATCCAATAAATATGTACAAAGTGCAACACTTAATGGCAAAGTATTAAACTCATTTAAGTTTCCAGCATCAGAACTGCTTAAGGGTGGTAAGTTAGTACTAAAGATGGGGGCAAGCCCCAATAAGAATTGGGGCCTATAATTTTAGCTTCTTCTGCTCTCTACGGTATAAATAAAGCTATCCGCCTTGTAGTATCCCAGGTTGTATTCTATAGGACGATCTGCCTGATCAAAGACAAAGCGTTTACGGAATAAGATAGGACTCCCAGGTTCTGTTTCGAGCTTTGAGGCAATGAACTTGTCAGCTGCTTTTGCACTGATCTCTTCTTTTGATAATTCCGAAATGATGTTGTAATCGGCTTGCAATATATCATAAAGAGGTCTTTTGAAATCCTCTTCACCTGTTAACCCTGTGCGGGGGTGAAAATAGGAAACAAAATATACAAAAGGGCCTTCAGGTTTGCCTCTTAAACGTTCAAGTTTTAATATTTTTTGATCGGTTTTGATGTTGAAGAAATTGGCAATTACTTCTTCAGGATAAATCCAGCTTACATGTAATTCAAAGTTCTTGATCGGAATGCCCCTGGCTTTCATTTCCTGAGAGAAACTTAGCCAGTTTGCAGACTTAGAACTGATCATGGCATCTGCTACTTTTGTTCCAACTCCTTTTTTACGGATTAACAATCCTTCATATACCAGTTTGTTTAAGGCCTGACGAAGTGTGGTACGGGAAATAGCCAGTTGATTGGCAAGGTCAATTTCATTGGGCAATAATTTGCCGTTTTGAAATTGAGGGTCTGCTATCATTTTACGCAACAACTCTTCTGCTTGTATATGCAGAGGAATGGGACTTTTATGGTTGAGTGCTAATTTCATATTTATATACGGCTTTAAGGTTGCCCTTTATATCTGTTTTTCTCTATTGCAATATTATGAAAATATATTTGCAATGGATTATTAAATCACTATGTTTGTACATATTTGGTTCTTACGTTGGATGTGATTTACCATTATTCGGCTTTTATGGTGATATTAAGCTATTTTTGTTGGTTTTTTATGTTTATACATATGTTTGGTTATTAATAAATAAAGGGTAGTTGAAATTATGATAGAAGCTTCTGAGGCTACAGAAAATGAAAAAATTCAAACTGGCAAAAGTATGAGTGAGTATAAATGGAGAAATAGCACGCAACCATTGTTGCAGCAACACGTATATGAGAGTTCCACAGAAGACAATAGTTACAACTCAATGCCCTATCACAAATTAGGGAAAGGTAAAATATATAGCGGCTTTGGTAGTTTAGTGGCCTGGATCATTGAACAGAAAAACGTGCTCATCGATGGATATGGAGGAGTATTTTTTAGCGATATTCAAGAAGAGGTTCAGAAGAAACTTGAAGAGAACGGTTTTTCTGTAAAATGGCATTTTACAGCAGATTATTTTAAAAGTGAATCCGAAGTAGAGAAAATGGTTAAGCCATTTTTAGGTGGCGCCGAAGATGTGTGGGGATTTAAAACCAACCTTAATCTTAAAGATTTCTTTAAAATTGATGAATTTTTAGCACTCGAAAAAGATGATCAGGCAGACATCAATATTGTAATTGGTATTGGTGCAGGTTTACTCAATTGGGATGCACCGGTGGTGTATTTTGATATCCCTAAGAACGAAATACAATACCGCATGCGAGCTGGGTCAATTGGGAATCTTGGGAATAATTTTAAAGACAAAGCCTTTAAAATGTATAAACGCTTCTACTTTGTAGATTGGGTAGTACTAAACCAACATAAGGCCGAATTGCTTGAAAAGATTGCTATAGTTGCAGATGGGCAAAGAGTAGGTAGGCCAAACTGGTTGTTCAAAAAAGATCTGGTTGATGGATTACATAAACTTAGCCACTCTGTTTTGCGTGCACGTCCCTGGTTTGAAAGTGGCTCGTGGGGAGGGCAATGGATGAAGAAACATCTGCAGGGCTTAAATATCAAAGAGGTCAATTATGCATGGTCATTTGAGTTAATCACGCCAGAGAATGGTATTGTGTTGGAGAGTGACGGAAACTTGCTGGAAATACCTTTTGATCTTTTAATGACGATTGAGTATAAAGCCATACTGGGTGAACATGCCAAACAGTTTGGTAGCTATTTCCCTATTCGTTTTGATTTTCTGGATACTTTTAAAGGAGGTAATCTGTCCATTCAGTGTCACCCATCAAAATCATATATCAGAGAAAAATTTGGAGAGACCATTACTCAGGATGAAACCTACTACATCCTGGATTGCGAGCCAGGTGCAAAGGTTTACCTGGGTTTTCAGGAGAATATAGATCCTCAGGAATTCAGAAAAGCATTGGAACTTAGCCAACTTAAAAAACAAGAGATTTTAGTAGAGAGATATGTACGTAGCTTTCCTTCGCGCAAGCATGAACTATATTTAATTCCTAATGGTACTGTTCATAGCTCCGGGATAAATAACATGGTGCTCGAGATTAGCGCTACTCCATATATTTTTACGTTTAAAATGTACGACTGGCTATCTCTTGATCTTAATGGCGAACCCAGACCGATTAATATAGAGCATGCCTTTAATAACCTTAGGTTTGAAAGAAAAGGTGAAAAGGTACCGAAAGAGCTAATTGCTAAGCAAGTCTTATTTGATAGAGGTGATGATTGGGAAATACTACACTTACCAACGCATAAGGATCATTTTTATGATGTACATCGTATTGAATTTGATACTGAACTGATTATTGATACTGAGGACAGATGTCATGTGTTGATGCTTGTTGATGGCACTTCCATTTCAGTTGAGATTGAAGAGAATGAGACCAATAAATTTCATTATGCCGAGACCTTTATTATTCCAGCGGCAACGCAGAAATATAAGCTGATAAATCATGGAACAGGAAGAGCAAAAGTGATTAAAGCTTTCCTTAAACATGATATTGAATTGTAAAGAATAACCTAACCTAATACCTAACCATTTATAAACCGAGCAAGTATGAATAATAATTATAAAACTTATTTGGGCTTAATTACCCTTGTTGCATCTTTAGGAGGCTTGCTTTTTGGCTTTGATATGGCGGTAATATCTGGAGTATTGCCCTTTGTAGAGAAACAATTTAATTTAACTCCATTACAGGAAGGGTGGTTTGTTTCTTCGGCTCTTGTGGGCTGTATTGTGGGGGTGGCATTTTCAGGAGATTTGAGTGATAGACTTGGACGTAAAAAACTACTCTTCATTTCTGCAATTTTATTCCTTTTCTCTGCCATTGGCTGTTCTTTGGTAACATCTCTTGATTGGTTAATTGCATCAAGATTATTGGGTGGTATAGGTGTTGGTATTGCGTCAATTGTAGTACCCTTGTATCTTTCAGAAATATCTCCGGCAGCTATTAGAGGGAGACTGGTTACTTTTTACCAGCTGGCAATTACTGTAGGGATTTTGATGGCCTATATAACCAATTCGGTGCTGTTAAATTATTCTGAACATCATACAGCGACCTCTGGGTTAATTGACCTTGTTTACATTAAAGAAATATGGCGTGGCATGTTTAGTATAGGTGGGGTGCTTGCCACACTGTTTCTGGTAGGATTGTTTTTTGTACCCGAAAGTCCACGGTGGTTAATAAAAAAAGGCAGAAACCTGGAAGGGTTAGCCATTTTAAAAAGCATAAATAACGGTAAAGAGGAAGCTGTTGAGGCAGCCCTAAGCGGAGAAAAAAATGATGATAACGGCTCGTATAAAGAACTGTTATCACCTAAATTAAGGAAAGCCATGCTGCTTGGTATTTTGCTGCCCTTGTTTTCTCAATTAAGCGGTATAAATGCCATCATTTATTATGGGCCATCCATACTAAATGATGCAGGTATTGCTCTAAGTAATTCCTTTTTAGGACAGATCATATTTGGGGTGGCCAATCTGGTATTTACTTTTATTGCGATATGGAAAGTTGACGATTGGGGCAGGAGGCCACTTTATTTAATTGGTACAATTGGGGCAACAATAAGTTTATTTGTTACAGGTTTTCTGTTTTATCTGGGTCTTACCTCAAGTATATTCTTAATTATTAGTGTTACGCTTTTTTTGGCTTGTTTTGCGTTCTCTATAGGCCCTTTAAAGTTTGTAGTAGCATCTGAGATATTTCCAACAAATATTAGAGGCAAAGCCTTGGGCGTAAGTATAATGGTGATGTGGGTGGCCGATACCATAATGGGACAGGTTACACCAATATTATTAAAACAGGCCGGAACACCCGCAACCTTCTGGGTATTTGCCTTTTTCTGTTTAGTCGCCTTTTTTGTTGTTTACAGGTTATTGCCCGAAACCAAGGGTAAATCATTGGAAGAAATAGAATCATTTTGGGATGAGAAGAAATAGTAATATCATAATAGCCGCTTTTTTAGCAGTTACAGTACTATCTTCCTGCAAGGTAAAGAAGGAAGGTGTATTAAAGTATGTAGATTCTGGTATTGGTACTGCCCATAGTCGCTGGTTCTTTTTTACACCAGCTGCTTTACCTTATGGGATGGCAAAACTTGCACCATCAACCAATGGTCACTATGGCAATAAATCGGGATGGGAAGCGGTGGGGTATGATACCAGGCATAGCTCTATAGAAGGATTTGTCCATTTTCATGAATGGCAAATTGGGGGCGTGTCTTTTATGCCTGCAAATGGTCCTTTAAAAGTGAAGCCCGGTGATTTGGAAGGTAGTGAGGATGGTTATCGCTCTCATTTTGATCATAAAAATGAAGTAGCCGAGCCTGGTTACTACAAAGTTGTGTTAGATGATTACAATATTACAGCTGAACTTACAGCAACGGAACATGTTGGGTTTCATCGCTATACTTTTCCTAAAAATGATCAATCGAGGGTTATTTTGGATATCGGGAATAAGCAGGGCGAAAGTGATGAGGTGAAAGATGCAGCTGTACGCATGATTGATGATACTCATTTTGAAGGTTTTGTAACCACATACCCAAAATACATTAAAACTTATGATCCAAAAGGCCAGATTACCATGTATTTCTGGGGAGAAACAAGTCAGAAGCCAATAAAGACAGGTTCTTTTAATGCCGAAGGTATTTCTCAGAACAGCACATCTGCAAAAGGTAAGGGGGCAGGTTTGTTTTTGGAATATAAAACGACCGAAGGAGCTGTTGTGGAGATGAAAGTAGGTTTGTCGTATACCTCAACAGAAAATGCTAAAAGAAACTTCGAGGCAGAGGCAACAAGCCTTTCATTTGACCAGGCTAAGGCAAGAGCTCAAAAAGTGTGGGAGCAGGAACTGGGTAAAATTTATGTTGAAGGAACTGATAAAAACAATAAAGTAAAGTTTTATACCGGCCTGTTTCACGGTTTATTGGGCCGGGGAACTGCAAGTGATGTGAGCGGAACATTCCCTCAATACGGCGGAACAATAGGGCAGTTACCCCTTGATGAAAAAGGGAAACCCAAGTATAATTTCTACAACACGGATGCCATTTGGGGCGCCTTTTGGAACCTTACCCAGCTGTGGGCACTTTCTTATCCGGATAGATATAAAGATTTTGTACAAACTCATTTAGAAGTTTATAAACACAGAGGTTGGTTTGGCGATGGAATTGCAAATGGGCAGTTTGCATCTGGTGTAGGAACAAATTTTATAGGGCTTACCATTGCCGGTGCATATAATTCAGGAATCAGAGATTACGATGTAGATTTGGCTTATAAAGCTGTAAAAGCAAATGAACTGGAATGGGTAAACAGAAATGAAGGTTCAGGAAAAATGGACACCAAGCAATTTATTGAGCGCGGTTTTGTACCTTATGCCGAAGGGGAAACAGATTCATTAGGATCAAATTTTTCTGCATCACACACATTGGAATATAGTTTTAGTGCTTTTGCTGCAGCGCAAATGGCCAAAGCTTTAGGTAAAAAAGACGATTATCAGAACCTGATTAAAAGATCTGATGGCTGGAAATTGCTTTTTAATCCTGAAAATAAATTGATACATCCTAAAAGGGCAGATGGTTCCTTTATAGATAAGTTCGATCCTTACCAGCCATGGAGGGGTTTTCAGGAAGGTAATGCCATTCAATATACTTTTTATATACCTCATAATCCTGCTGGCTTAATCGCTCAAATGGGTAAAACTGAATTTAACAATCGTTTAGATAGTGTTTTTACGGTTGCACAAAAAAACAGTTTTGGAGGTGGTAAAGAGATTGATGCCTTTTCCGGGGTGAAATCAATTTATAATCATGGTAATCAGCCTAATTTACATGTCAGCTGGTTATTTAATTTCTCTGGTAAGCCCTGGCTTACTCAAAAATGGACAAGAGCGATCTGTGATGAGTTTTATGGTACAGAAACCATTCATGGCTATGGCTATGGGCAAGATGAGGACCAGGGGCAGTTAGGGTCATGGTATGTAATGGCAGCGTTAGGTTTGTTTGATGTGAAAGGACTTACCGATCTCCGACCTATAATTGAATTGGGCAGTCCTCTTTTTGAAAAGGCAACAATTAAACTGGGTAATAAAAAACAATTGATTATAGAAGCGAAAAATACTTCAGTAGAGAATGTTTATGTGCAGTCGGCCACGTTCAACGGTAAACCATTAAACAATTGCTGGTTATACAGAGATGAGTTGATGAAGGGTGGGAAAATGGTATTAATAATGGGAACGAAGCCTAATCAGCAGTGGGGGGTAGATGTTCCGCCTCCTTCAGCTCAGTAATTTCAAATCTTTAACCATCCAGTGATGCTCATTCTAGGTTGATGTGTGAGCAAAACCTCGTGCATAAGCTCATCGCTTTTAAAAAATACGCCCTTTCTGTTTTCAGGAGATATGTTTTGCAAATGATCATCGTGGTGGATACACAATTCACCCCCATCGGCTAGTATCCAGTTTGTGTTTAAATAGATGACCATTGAATACTTTCTGCTATCGTTATTTTGGAACTGATCAAGATGCTTTTTATAAAAACTACCTTTTTCATATAAGGTATAATGAAACTCGTATCCGGTAATTCCGGTATAACAGGTTTCATTTAAATACTTTACAAACCTGTCCATTAAGATAAAAAAGGCATTTTCACAAGGAGTATCATGGTCGCGGTCTAGCCAATATATACGGTCGCCACGCACTTCAGAATTATGTCTTATTACCTTGTCGTTTCCTGTTCCGGCCGAAAGGAGCATTTTGTTACTGTAAAGAGAAATCAGGTTTTCCTTTAAATCGGCAGCAAGGCCCTCACTTAAAAAGTGATCGGCAATGCCCACGTGTTGGTCTATAAAAGAATCGATCAGGCAATCAAATGTGTTTTTCAAAAGTAGCGGGTTTATACGGGAATAAAACCGCAGGCTGGTGAAGGTAGTCTTTTTAACTGTTAAAAAACACTATTGCAATTTCAGTAACCCTAAAACTTAGTTTCATTGAGTACTGGATTCTTACTCGCATTAACCTGATACGTAGTTATTTTGCCGGCTTCATCAACCTCAACAATTCTATAGCCTTTATATTGTGTACCCCAGTTACCACCATAATGTGCATCAAAAAAATGAGGTAATTTATTGGTGTAAAATACCGCATCCAAACTATGGTCATGTCCATGAAAAACTGCTTTAACATTATTGTAGCTATGCAGTAGGGTAATGGTTTCAGGGCAATCAACAAATGGACTTTCTGGTACCCAGAAATGCGGAGGTATGTGTAAAACCACCAGGACGGTCTTTAAGTTTTTAAACTTTTCGAGCTCTCGTTTTATAAAATTATTGTCGGGACATATGTATTTACCTTTAGTATCTGAGGTGTTTGCCAGGATAAAACCAACATCATTTTTTTTAAAGGAATAATTATCCTCATAACCGAAAACAGATTTCCAAAGTGCTGCATCAGCAAGGTCGTGATTGCCGGGGATAGCATAAAATGGAACTTGGAGTTTGCTAAAATAGGTTTCCTTTACTTCAGTAAGTAACTCGGGACGGTCATGAACAAGATCTCCATTAAAGATTACAAAATCAAGTGCATTAATATTATGGGCTTCATTAATCCATTGAACGATATTTTCGTGGTCTTCTTTGTAGTTTGTTCCGGCCTGCCCATAATGGCCGTCTGATGCGATTGCAAAGCGAAGTTTTGCTTTTGCACCCATAGGCAGATTAGTATGGGTTTTTGGCGTTAAGGCCGAAACACTTTTTGAAAGACCTGCTAACAGTATACTTGCAAGGCCACCTTTAAGGAAAATTCTTCTGTTTGACATGGTGAAACTTTAGAAATGATGGTATTAAAAATAGCAATAATAAGGTTATTCGGGTTAAATAATTATTACCTGAAGTTATGATTAAGTTAAATGGTTCTTCACAAGATTAGTGTTTCTTCACATATTATTCACGCCTCCTTCACACCAAACCCACAAACGGGTACCTTTTTGTGAAGAATATGTGTAGAATGTGTGAACTATGTGAGGCGCAGTTATAGGCAATATGTTGTTCTGATATTATTTATATATTAATAAGGATACAAATATTAAACATTTATTTAGTATTTGTATATTTAATGCGCCTAAAGGCATGAGTTCTAAGTTACAAAATAAGAAATGGATAGAAAAGAATTTTTAAAAACAACTGGTCTTGCAGGTGGCACTTTGCTTTTTGCAAGATATCCTGAATTAAGTCCGGCAGATAAAAAAATCAGGATTGGAATGATCACTGATTTGCATCATGATATTATGCACGACGGTATTGAGCGCTTGTCAGCCTTCATTAAAGAAATGAATGCTGAATCACCCGATTTTATCATTCAAGGAGGCGATTTTTGCGTACCTAAGGAAGCCAATACTCCATTGCTGGATGTTTGGAATCAATTTAAAGGCGATAAGTTTCATGTTATTGGTAATCACGACAATGATGGTGGATATACACGCGATCAGGTGGTTGAATTCTGGAAAGCAAGATCAAAATATTATTCATTTGACAAAAATGGCTTTCATTTCGTGGTACTAGATGGCAATGAGCATAATGAAAGTCCCGATCGTCCAAAAGGATATGCAAGATATATTTCTCAGACACAACTGGAATGGTTGAAAAAGGATTTGGATGCAACTTCTTTTCCGACTGTTATCTTTTGCCACCAGGGAATAGACAACGATTCCGGAGGATTAGAGAATGGAACTTTACTGCGTTACACCTTTGAGCAAGCCAATGAAAAAGCAGGCAGACAAAAGGTTATTCTGGTGATCAGTGGACACCACCATCAGGACTATTACAATCATATTAATGATATCCATTATGTACAGATCAATAGTGCATCATACCAATGGCTTGGAGATGATTACAAAGAGGTAAGGTATTCTGAAGAGATTGATAAGGCTAAGCCTTATATCAAATATACGGTGCCTTATAAAGATCCGCTATGGGCGATGATTGAAATAGAGCATAATGGCAGAATTAGGATAAAAGGTAAAAAGACTGTTTTTGTGGGTTCCTCTCCTGAAAAACTAGGTGTAAAAATGGAGACTTACATCTATCCGATTGTTCCATATATATCGGACAGAAGGTTAGGGTAAATAAATTCAAACACATAAATGAAAAGAAGAGATTTAATTAAATCGCTGGGAGTTACTGCAGGGGCAATTGCATTGAGCAGTGTTGCAGAGGCATCAATTGCCGCTACAGCAAAGAAAAAGAAGGCACTAAAGATTGCGCATATCACTGATGTGCATATCAGACCGGAGTATAATGCAGTTGCCCGTTTTAAGAAATGTCTGGAAATGATCAGAAAAGACAAGGTTGATCTTATTCTTAATGGTGGTGATTCTATTTATGCTGCGGACTACGACAACATTACCAAAGATAGGGTAGAACAACAATGGGCTTGCTGGAATGAAAGTGTTCAAGTGGTTAAAGGTATTCCTATGCACCATGTATTGGGAAATCATGACATGTGGTGGCAGGGTAAGGATGATGAGCTGGGAGGTAAAGCAGGGGTATTAAAGATGCTGCAAATGGAGCATAATTATTACAGTTTTGATAAAAATGGCTGGCATTTTATTATGTTGGATAGTAATCATCCTACAAATCCGGGAATGCTGGATGATCAGCAGTGGAATTGGTTTGTACAGGATGTACAGAAGAACAGTCAGGATAAGCCTACACTGATCATGTCGCATTATCCTTTATTAAGCTGTACAGGTATCGTTGATAACAAAGCTGATTTTAGAGGGCCGTTTAAAATAAGCGGGAGCTACAATCATCTGGATATTATGAAATTTATAGAAGTTTTTAATAAGAATAAGAACATTAAACTTTGCTTAAGCGGACATATTCATTTGCTTGACAAAGTTTGGTATAATGATGTGGCTTATTTGTGTAATGGTGCTACAAGTGGTTTTTGGTGGGAACCGGGTGATGATGGTAAAAGTGCCTATAAGCAAACCGTTCCCGGCTATTCTCTTTTAAATCTTTATGCGGATGGAAGTTTTGAGCATGAATATATTAAGTATGAAGCGGTTTAAGCTGGAATGAAACATCTGTATATGACATTTAAATAGATAAAAAGATGTATTTTTGCGAAAACATGTTATGGGAAAAGTATCAGCCTTCGGTCTATTTGCAATATGCTCAATTTTAGTTTTCAGTTGTAATAACAAAGTCCCGATCGTTTCTGAGAAAGCCCCGGTTAAAGAAGAAATACTCCCACCTTCAATTCCTGAAGGTGCAGTAATACCTGCTTTTAATGGGAAAATTGAAATAAAAGTTGTGTTTGCTGACAATCCCACTTCAGCAAGTGCAAGTTTCCCCAAACTGAAATATAATAAAAGTAAGGCAATACTTATGGAGTTTGATGATGCTGCCTTAACCGTTACAAATGCTTATCAAAAACTATCAAATGCCTTTTACACTGATGGCTGTGGTAATAAAAAGAATTATAGTTTAGGCTTAGCCGTGAATGGCAAAAATCAGTATAATAATAAGGAAATTGGGCTGTACACTGATTTTGCAGCTACATATACACAACGATTACCATTGATACAAAAAGGTATGGACATAATGAACCATTCCTATTATCACAATGAAGATGGAAATTTTAATAACGGTAGTGATCGTGTGAAGAACGTCCGTGACCTGGATGAAATGATATTGTTAAATGAGAGATATAAAATGAATACACTTGTTGTGCCAAGTAACTATGTGGGGTTTCATAAAGCGGCGTCTGCTTATGGTTATATTGGTGGTTCATCGCAAGGGACATTTGATGATTTTGTGCAAATTGGAAAGTATAATCCTAAGAATAAGTTAAGTGATATAAAACCATTTAATTATCTAGCTATAAGAAGAGCATTTAGTGATGATTGGTCAAATAATGGTGCCCAGTGGGAGTTGGCTAATTCATTGTTTACAGGCAATACTTTTGATTTCTTTGAGATAGGTACTCACGGAATCAAAGACCCTAAAGCCGTGCAAAATTTTAATCAGTGGATTGATAATATCGTTTTAAAAGCTAAAGATGTAGCGATATTTTGTAGCTTGAGAGAGTTTTTAGAATATCAATATATTAAAGATCACGTAACAAAAAAGGAGACGATTGCAGGCAAAACCCTTACCATAAGCTTGGATTACGCTACGGTCCTTAATAAGAATATATCATGGTATGATCTTTCATTGCTGGTTAATTCTGACAAAGCAATTTCTTCTGTAAGCATAAATAATGCAGATTTTGCTTTGGCATTTAACAAAACCAGCAAGTTAATAAACATAAATAAAAGGAAGATAAAGTGGTGAGACCAACTCTAATCATATTTTAGCGCTTCTACCGGGTTAGCAGTAGTCATTTTATAGGTCCTTAGTGCTACAGTGAGCACAATGATTCCAATAGACCCCAATGCCGCAAGTACAAATGGTAACATTGGCAGGTCTATTTTATAGGCAAATCCCTGTAGCCAGCGATTTAACAAAATATAGGCTAAAGGCCAGGCTATAAGATTGGCTATGACGATCATCTTCATGAAGGATTGATTGAGAACGCTAATGAGTTCAATTGTAGTAGCGCCCAATACTTTTCTAATTGCCATCTCTTTGGTGCGCTGAACAGCTACAAATGAGATGAGTGCGAACAGGCCAAAGCAAGAAATAAATATAGCCACTGATGTAAAAAAGCTCAATAAAACAGCTGTTTTTTCTTCGACGATGTAGTAATTGGCAATGTATTCATCATAATAGCTTGGCTCATAAAATTGATCAGGAAAAGTTGATTTGAAATCTGCCCCTATTTCTTTAACAGTTTCTTGCATATGGAGAGGATTAAGCTTCACAAATGCACTTGCATACTCTTCTTTACTTGTATAAAATATGACTGGAGAGATATCTCCATGCAGACTGAGATTGTTAAAGTCTTTTACCACTCCAATTATTTGGGCTAATGGCCTTCTATTTAGCTGGATATATTTTCCTAACGCATCTTTAGGATCTTTAAGATGAAGTTTGTGCAGCAATGTTTCGTTTAATATATAGCCATTCACCGTATCGCTTTTGGACAAAGGTTTTCCTGCTATCATTTTCAAACCAAATATTTTGAAGTAATCCTCGTCAGCCGGTTTATTACAAAGCAGGAAATCTGTTTTCTGAGAAGAATTATTGAAGTAGAAACTGGTAAAGTTATTAGAAGAGGTGCTTGGAGGCGTATAGGCATAGGTTACCATTTCTACTCCACTACGTTGCAATAACTTTTGTTTAAAAGTATCAAACCTGGTTTTGCTAATGGAGTCTGTCGGGACATCGACCTGTAAAATGGCATTGTTATTAAATCCAAGTGACTTATTTTTAAAGTAATCGATCTGTTTCAGTACTACAAGAGTTCCGATAATGAAAATCAATGTTATTGTAAATTGAAAAATTAGGAGGACACTTCTTAGACTCCAGATCCCTTTATTTCCTTGTGAGATTTTATTTTTGAGGGCATTTATTGGGTTGTATCCAGATACGAAAACGGCGGGATACAGACCCGCAAGGAAACTAACCGCCAGCCAAAGGATAAGTATAAAGGCGAGGATAACAGGGTATTGAAGGATATTGAATGGAATTTGCTGACCGAGAAAATTTCCTACCGCTGGCAGTGCAATCTCAGTAGCAATACAAGCTATTGTGATAGCTACAAACGTGATTACAAAAGTTTCGGCTAAAAAACGAAACAGAAGTTGTTTGCGATTGCTGCCTAAGACCTTACGGATTCCTACCTCTTTTGAACGGCCAATTGCCTGTGCGGTTGCCATGTTAATAAAATTGATGCAGGCAATTAACAAGATTAGCGATCCTAATATCCTCAAAGAATTAATCTGCAATGGGGTGTATCGCCTGGGTGAAAAATTACCAAACTTGCTATCTAAATGTACGTCAGAAAAGGGTTGAAAGAGATGTGTATTCGAAAGTGGATCTTTTGCATCATAATATTTTTTGGTATACCCATCCAGCTGAACTTGCAATTGCTTAATATCAGTATTAGGTTTTACCATCACATAGCAATTATGACCCATGTTTACCGAGTTCCAGCGCATACTTGTGGCATTTCCAAAGTTTTGATAAGAGATGACAAGATGGATAGGGAAATCAGTATTTTTTGGCAGATCTTTTATGATTCCAGTTACCTCGTAAAAAGTTTCATCACCGTTGAGCTTAAGCTTCTTCCCCATAGCATTTTGCCAGTTGCCAAAGTATTGTGTTGCCGTACTTTGTGTAAGTGCGATATGATTGGGGGCATTTAATGACGCTGGTTCACCCAACGCCCAGGGGAAATTAAAGATATCAAAAATGGCTGGGTCGGTATAAAATGCAGTTCCGTACTCTTTATAGTATTGTTTTGTCGACCTATCTTCTCCTACAACCTCTACCAGATGATAACCCTGTACAAGATTTGCAACTTTCTCTAATTGAGGGAAGTCTGTGCGTAATGCGCCGGCCATTGGTACAGGAACACCCATCATAGGGACTTTTCCTTCTGTACCGTTACCGAGGGAAACTACCCTAAAGATCCTGTCTGCATTTGGATGGAAATTATCGGCACTCAGATATTGTCGTATAAAAAGGAATATGATCAGTGCACAAGTCATACCTATGGACAGGCCAACCGTATTTATAAAGGTATAACCTCTGTGTTTCCAAAGATTTCGTAAGGCAATTTTAATATTGATATAAAACATCTCCAATCATTTTCCTGTAAATAGCTAAGCATGTGCCAATTTAAGATTTTAGCTTAATATGTTGATTGCTAATTAATTATGAATTATTTTTTTGCCTTCTCTGTTCATAAGCGAACAGACGTGTTCTTAAGTGAACAATACTGTTACTTTTAGTTGGTGAAATGATCGAGGCTTCTTTTTGTATATTTAGCCAAAGTATTTCTACTATGAACAAAGTCTTTTCGATCGTTTTTCTGCTAACAGCATTTTCATTGAACCTAAACGCGCAACAGACCGAAAAGGGTAAGGTCTCTGAAACGTTTATGAATCCGCTTCGTAAGGGAGCTGACCCATACATTACAAAACATGATGGTAAATACTATACGATTTTCAATGAAAAGGGTGGGTTTGCCGTTACAGAATCAAGATATCTGACAAAATTCGAAAAGAAAGAGGTAGTATGGACTCCGCCAGAAGACAAATGGAATAGCTATAATCTTTGGGCCCCGGAAATTCATCATATAGATGGTAAATGGTACATTTATTACGCAGGTTCTGTGCATAAGGGAGCTCCTTATTATGCGCAAAGGGCAGGAGTACTGGAAAGTGACAGCCCGTTTGGCCCTTATACAGATAAGGAAAGGCTGTACACAGGTGATGATCCTAATCAAAAGAAAGACAATTGCTGGGCTATAGACATGACTGTTCTGGAATTAAATGATAAGAAATATGCCGTTTGGTCTGGTTGGGAAACACTTCACGACCATCATGATGTAGATCAGAATCTCTATATCGCAGAAATGATAAATCCATGGACGCTTGGAAAACGTGTGTTATTGTCAAAGCCAGAACTCAACTGGGAAAAGGGTGATAATATCGTGTTGCAGGAAGGACCCCAAATATTAAAACACAATGATGATGTGTTTGTTATTTACTCTACCCGAGGCTCATGGACTGAGCACTATAAATTAGGGCAGCTTCGTTTAACAAAAGGTAAAGATCCGCTGAGCCCCTCATCGTGGATAAAATCTTCAAAACCTGTTTTCCAAGGTACTTCTACAGTTCATGGATTAGGACATGCAAGTATGACAACTTCGCCTGATGACAGTGAATATTGGATTTATTACCATTCCAAAGCCGCTTTGGATGGGGGTTGGGATAACAGAGAGGTATATCTGCAGCGATTTACTTTTGGAAAGGATGGAAATCCTGTGTTTGGCATTCCTAATGGAAGGGGAGCGGTGAAGCGACCTTCTGGGGAAGTAAAGATTGAACAAGCACTCCAAAGGTAAAGCTCATTTTGAGATTGATCTGTCTGATCTTATACTATATTATTTTCAATCGCTCTTCTTCTAAATCAATTTGATACAATTGCTGACGAATGATTTCTTCATCAACCTTGGGGTCTTTATTGAGTTCGACAAGGTACTGACGTTGGCTTTCGAGTACTTCTACAAAAATTACTTTCATCTTTTCGTTCATCCAGCTATCATCTGCAGACTTTGCTCTTTCTTCCCATTGTTTAAGGAATTTCTCCATACCGGCGTGGCCAATTAGTTCGTTGTCGTATTTATCTTTAAGGAATTGATATACATGTTGTTTTAGTCCGTGTTTCATTTTTTTTCTGGCCAATTCTTCCCCTTCTTCATTAAATATTGAACCGAAAAGATTGGTGCGGCTTATAAAATATGGGAGGGTAAGCCCTTGTACCAGAAGCGTAAGTAATATCACTACAAAAGTGATGAACAAGATCAGGTTTCTATATGGAAATTCTGCACCATTATCTTGTGCTACGGGAATAGCTAAAGCAGCAGCCAGTGAAACTACACCCCGCATTCCTGTCCAGCCCAGCAACAATGGCATCAGCCAACGTCTTCTTACCGAAGATGCGTGAGGTCTTACGCTTGGACGAAAAATAATTGTGGCTACCAACGCGGCATAGGAGCTTAATATTCTTGCAGCGACCAATATTCCGGTTACCAGCAATCCGTAGCCAATGGCAGTGCGTAAAGGAATGCCTTTTGAATGCAGACCATCTACGATTTCGGGAAGTTCCAGGCCAATGATCAGAAAAACAATACCATTCAAAATGAACACAAAGCTCTCCCATACGCTATACCCCTTAATACGGCTGGAACTGTTTAAAAAGATCATTCTTCTGGCCGACATGAACAGACCTCCGCTTACAACAGCCATTACACCAGAGCTGTGGACTTGTTCCGCAATCCAGTATATAAAATAGGGTTCAATAAGTGTAAAGACTATGTCGGAAGGTGCATCAGTAGGTAAACGTTTATGTGCCTGCACGAATAACCAGCCTAATGACAGGCCAATCCCAACACCGCCGATCACCATCCACAGAAAGCTTAGTGCTGCCTCTTGCCAGATGAATTGACCCGTACCTACCGCAACCAGCGCAAAGCGGAAGATAATAAGCGAAGAGGCGTCATTTAACAGGCTTTCTCCTTCTAAAATAGCAGAAGTAGACTTTGGGATTTTTACAAATTTTGTAATGGCTCCTGTACTTACTGCATCGGGTGGTGATACAATGCCACCTAATAAAAAACCCAGCGCAATAGTAAAGCCCGGAATAAGATGATTAGTGATTAATGCTACCGAAAGTGCTGTAAAAAACACCACCAGAAATGCAAAGCTGCCAATAATGCGCCACCATTTTTTCATCTCTTTGAACGAGATGGACCAGGCTGCCTCCCAAAGTAGTGGTGGAAGAAATATGAAAAAGATAAGGTCTGGATTAATTCTCACTACAGGCAATCCTGGTATAAAGCTTATCAGCAGCCCTGCTACCACCAATAGTATAGGATATGCGATCTTTAGTTTATTAGCCCACATATTCAATAATACAATAGCGGCTATCATGGCCAAAAAGAAAGGTAAAATGGTATGCATGACTGGTATTTAAGGTTGTTCGTTTTCTTAATGCATCAAGTTATAAATTCTCCTTCAGAATTGAGATATACTCTGGTTGAATTTCCGAATTTGAGTTATAAACCAAATTAAAAAGTTGCCTATAGATAATTTTGACGTGATAACCCCCTAAGATAGTCGCTTTTGCACATCACTTGACGCTATATTAGTTCCCATCTTTGTATTATAGATCAATCAGATCAACTTAGTTGAGCGAATCTTTGAAAAAAAAATCAATAAAGAATAGTAACTATAAACATAATTATCAACTTATCTTCCAATGAAAAACAATATCAATCCGGCATTACAAGAGTTAAAGCAATTTATTGGCACATGGGAAATGGAAATATCAAATGCATCTTTCTTACCGGATGCCAATGCAATTATTACGGCAAGAGCATCCTTTGAATGGTTTGAAGAAGGTGAATTTTTAATTTTGAGGCAGGGTACAAAAAATATGGAAACGCCGTGGGCGATATGGTTTATTGGTCATGATAAAGATGCACAGAACTACACCGTATTTTACATAGATGATCAGCAATCTTCTCGGGTATATGAAATGAGTTTTGAAAATAGAATATGGAAGATATGGCGCAATGGACCCCAATTTATACAACGCTTTACAGGTGAGATCAACAAAGATAAAAACATCATCTCGGGATACTGGGAGAAGTCCGTAGATGCTAAAAACTGGGAGCACGACTTTCACCTCACTTATAAAAAAGCCTAATAGAATCAAAAAACTTGTTCTAACTATAACCACGTTAAGTGATATACACACGCAAGTGTGAGAAAAGTAGTCATATAGTGATTGCGTTGTGGTTATCAATTGTGGATGTGAAGGTGGATGACAGAGGTTCACATTCGATATGTCTTACCTGTGGTAATGTAACTGGCTGATTGCTAACAGGTAAGTTTTGGGGTTGATCCCCTTTTGGGCAAAAAAAAACCTTTAAAGTAAATTAAAGGGGTTTAAAACTATCTGGGTTGTTTATGGTACAAATTTCATCCCGGTTTGTGGCTGATTTGAAGCGGTTGGCAGATTTAAAAAGAAAAATGGATGAAATGGACGAGCTTGGAAAGCTGTTAAAATCCTAAGCTATTTTTGTCCACGAAAATGATTTTGAGCTGGCCTTACATTTATCACTACTAGAGAAGTTCAAAATCTCTAATAGTTTATTTTTTCAAAAGTTCAAATAGCTCTATATTGATATATATAGTTTCCTTCCAGACTTTTTTAGAATGCAATATTCCGATCTTTTCTAATCCGTTAAGGTATTTGGAAGCTGTTATCCTTGAAACGTTAAGTCGATCAATAACAAATTCTATTTTACAGTATGGTTGCTCAAATAACAACTCTAATAGTTCTTTATTGTAAAGCTTGGGCGCCTTCTCTTTTATTCCATTTTGTAATTTCAAAAAGAGCTGATTGATTGACTTAATTTGATCAGTGGTTTGTTTAGAAATTTCTTCTATGGCTTTTAGAATAAATAATATCCACTCTTCCCAATTGTCCTTTGTCTTCACTTCTCCAAGTAATCTATAATAATCAGGTTTATGTTTTATGATATAATCACTTAAATAAAGTACGGGACTGTCTAAAAGCCCATGCAGGCACAAATAAAGAACATTAATAATTCTTCCGGTCCTGCCGTTACCATCATAAAATGGGTGTATGCTTTCAAACTGGTAATGTTGAACTGCCAACTTAATCAATGGAGAAAGTACATCGGGTTCATTTATATACTCCTCTAAGTTTTTCATTAACGCAAGGATTGTATCATAATCATCCGGCGGAGTGTAAATGACTTCACCAGTAACAGCATTTTTTAATGAGGTTCCAGGCAATCTTCTAAGTCCTGCTTTATTCTCTTCCAGTATTTCCTGTATAGCCAATACTCCGTTTGTATTCAAAAATCCCTTTTGAACGATCATTTTAAACCCGGCGAGCATAGCTTCCCTATAGCGTAAAACTTCCTTGGTAGCATGATCTATTTGTGAGCCACTTGCAGACAATGCTTGATAGAGCCTATCATGAGTTGTAATTACATTCTCAATTTCAGAACTCATGCGAGCTTCTTTGAGTATTACAGCATTCAGAAGTATAGAAGGATTAGGGAGTGTATAGGCTAGTCCTTTTAATTCGGAAAGGGCTATTGAAGATTGGACGACTTGCCTTAAAACAGGAATTGTCTCCACTTTAATTTGATCAGGGGGCAGCGGAGGCAATTCATTAAAAGGTACATCACTTCTCAATTTGGCCAATTTCTTCATACAAAGTTTTTATATATGAGACTCTTATCATGTAAAGATAATTTAATTTTTTATACATGACAACTTAATCATGCAAAGATTATATACATGATGTTTTGATGATTATAAAAGATACCGATCCAACCCATAGATAGTGTGCGGAAGAAGGGACTCGAACCCTTAAACAAAAAAAGCAGTCTTTTCAGACTGCTTTCAAAACTGGGGTGGCTGATGGTGCCGATAAATTCTCGGTTTGTGGCTGATTTAAAGCGGTTGGCCGATTTGCAAAGAAATATTGATGAATTTGATGAGCTTGGAAAACGGATGAAAGCCAATAATTCCCGTCCACGAAAATGATCTGAATGTAAATTGAAATTTATCACTACTAGGGATATCCAAAACATCGCTAGTAGTGATAAAACTAAACCCTTTTATATGTCCGACTGTTTGCTTGAAATGGACAGTTTTTAGAAATTTTAGAATTACAAAAGGAATTTATAAGCTATTCAAAATAGATTAATAAAGTAGCGCCAATCCGTGATTTGCAGTACATCGACCACCGCCACTTTTGCTCCCATTTAATTTCAGCCAGAAGTGCTTCACCCTTGGAATGCAGACCATACTGGCTAATCTCCAGATAAGTCGAATCGGCGTCAATCGCCTTAAAGTTAAACTCCACCCGGGTCGCAGGGTCGTTCCAGTCAATAACGATCTTTACATTTTTAATAATTTCCACCACCTGCACCGGGGTAGAGACATTATACATTCCCCATTCCCAGGTCACCCTGGCACCCGAGCTAAGCCGGCCACTGCCTTTAGTGAACCAGAAATGTTTGGTGATCTCCGGATTGATGAAAGCTTCAAAAACGAGGTTAGTGGGTTTTCGAATGAGCATATTGTTCTTCCACCAGGACATAGTTCAGCCAGATGGTGGATTACCGTTTTTCCGATAAATCCTTAATGATCTCTAAGGCCTGGTCCCACATTTTTTCATGCTGAGGGATATATTTTTTTGCCAGCGGCCCCGATTCGATTCTTAGTTCATAGGCCCCGCTTTCAGCTTTTACCAACCGGTATACCTCCGAATATTCTCCGGTCTGTGCATCAGCGGCCGGGTTAAGTTCATCGTACATATCTACCTGTAAATACTCCTGCGGCCGATGCGCTTTGACCATACCCCTGGCGCCAATGTCCCCACTGGCGTCCGTCCAGATCACTTCAGAGCCAGTTTGCCAGTCCGTCTTTACAAACGAGCCCTCACCAAAAGCCTTGCCCCACTGGTCTGCAGGATGCAGTAAAATATCCCAGATAGCTTCCGCCGCAGCCGAAATGGTGATCTGCTTGCTGATCACTTCTGTTTCCACAAATGAAACCAGGCCTTCGTTGACAAAATAATTCCAGCCCCCTGTAAAGCTTTCTATTCTGAAGTTCGAATTATCCTGAGGGAAGCTGTCCAAACCGTCATGCGTGAGTTTCAGCCGGGTTCTGTGTTTGCCTTCTTCAAACAGCTCCCAGGTTAAAACCGAATAACCCTTATAATCCGGATACCTCCAGGAATAGCTCAGTTTATGCGGGGGATCCACCACCAGGACCTCGCATTCGTGCAGGTATTGCACATTTTCATCCCCGCCGGTAAACTGAAACTTGAAACCCACTTCGGGTTTAAATTCTTCGAAGTCGAAATACCATGCTTTCATCTGGTCCCGGTCGGTTATCGCCTTCCAGACTTTCTCAATAGGGGCATTGTAAACACGTTCTACAATCAGTGGTTTAGTTTCCATAGCTGTTATTTTTTTGGTTGATTTTTATTCTTTAAGACTGAATCTTCCGCATTATCCCTTTCCAGAAATTCCCCGAGGGCATCCAGCTTCCTGTTCCAGAATTTCCTATAATGGCTCAGCCACAGGTCTACTTCCTTCAGCTTACGCATATCCGCGCTGCAAAAACGCTCCCTTCCTTTTTGCGACACCATGATCAGCCCACACTCGGTCAGAATCCTAATGTGCTTGGAAATTGCAGGCCTGCTCACCTGAAAATGACCGGCCACAGCATTCAGGTTTAAGGAACGCTCACTGAGCAAACCAATAATTTCCCGGCGCGTCGGGTCTGCAATTGCCTGAAAAACATCTCTTCTCATTTCCATAATCTGATACCATTTGGTTACAAATATAAAAGAAACCACTTGGTTACACAAATTTATTTTAAATTCATGTTTTAGGCCCTGCCATTGGAAGAAATCAAACAAAAAAAGCCATCCAGAAAATCCGGATGGCTTTGTCAGCAAATGCGAGCATAATCGGATAGAGGGTAAAAGATATCTACTAGGGATGCTATATCCGGAAAAATTGACCTTTGATGGAGCCCTGTATCGAACCACTTCCATGAACAAAACGGCTGATCTTATTTATTTGAAAAACAAAGAGTTACAAGTAAAAAAAAGACGAAAATCTGTTTTAAAGTCCTCGTCCCATAAAGGGTCATTTATGGGACAAATTTCATCCCGTTTTATTGCTGATTTGAAGCGATTAGCCGATTTATAAAGAAAAATGGATGAAATGGACGAGCTTGGAAAGCTGCTAAAAAGTTAAACTATTTTAGTCCACGAAAATGATTTTATATCGTCTGAAATTCGTCACTACTAGGGATGTTGTAACATCCCTAGTAGTGACGAAATATTTTAATTAAGTCAGATATTGCTCTAAATCATCTTTCCAGATCACAAATCCATTTCGTTCATCCGAATAATCATGTAAAAACGCGGCTGAAATTTATCGGTACTGATTGTAAAAATGCAAATCTCCCGTCATTTCGAATCTTATTAAGATCTTTATCAACATTATGAAGCGCATTTTTGAGCTCCGAAACTTCTTTTGAGGTATGCCATATATAAGTAGCCTCATCCGTATCCAGTGTCTCCATTACAATATGATATTGCTCTTTTCCAGTTAGAAGAAAAACAAAAGCAAACGGACTTAACACAAATCTTATTTTCAATACATTTCCAAGATGTAAGTCTGATAAATATCTTAGCTGTATTTTGTGCCGATAATTACCTCTAATCAATACATCCTTTAATAATTCTTCTCCCGACTCATATAATGTCTGGTTAGCATCACCGGCGCTAAGCTGGAACATTTCAACATTCTTACCTAAAAGATTTCCTTTTTTAAATAGATTCTTTTTAATGATAAAGTCTGGATTGAAAAAATTAAGTTCATCCTTCAGAAAAGATGCCAAGGCAGTACTTATTCCATTTCGATTGATTTCAATAGTATTTGACAACTTAATTACAAGCTGCCTGGCTCAATAACGTTTAAACTTTTAGAACTGGTCAACGAAAGAAATATTTGGTCTAAGTCATTGATAGAAATTCGGCGAATGCTGCTTAAAAACTCCCATTGATTTCTATAAGGGAGAGCTGTTTCTGACTCAATGAAGCAACTGTTCCCAAGTTCCAATGTAGGTTTATACAAAGGTAAGGCAATCAGATTTCCAAATCCTTTACCTGAATGTTTATCTTGATTGGGGAATAATCTGTCAAAACTAGAGTTTTTGTCAAAAGTAGAGACTATCCCTGCTCTCTCTAATAAAGTAAGTACAATTATTCTGCTCTTAAAAGCCGGATATGGTTGATTAAAAAATATCCAAACATGCCCTCCTTTACCACTGCGCGAACGTTCCAGGTAAGCAGGGATATTGTAGCTTGCACATATAGTAATGAAACTTCTACAATCTTCCAACCAACTATTTTTATCAAAATCTGCCGCTATCAACCAAGACGTATTGTCTTGTAAAAGTGGATACAATCCTGTTAGCTGTCTACCTTCAAGATGTCTTTCAATCTGATCGTCAGTCAAAGGAAGATAATTTGCGGTCTCTGAACTATTGGGGTTTGTACTTTTTTTATAAACCTTGCTGATATAAGGATCATATAATTTAGCAGGCATGTAACCACTTTTAGTTCCTTTTGACCAATGAATAGCATAAACATCTTCGCGCCCTTTAAATAAAGACCTGTATAATAGTAGATTGTCCACTGTTGAAATTCTGAGATAGCAAATTAAACAAAAATAGAATAATTACCCTTTGTAATATATCAAAATCCATTCTATCATCAGCACCCATTTTGTTTTAAATTTTAATAATACGTATCTTTATATCATGACTACAATGACCATACAAGTTCCTGATGCCCTTGAGAGAGAGCATGATGAAACAACACGCCTTATTGCAGCCAAGCTATATGAAGCAGGTAAGCTTACTTTAAGACAAGCCGCTGAAATGTGCCAAATGAAAAAATGGGATTTTGCTGAAATCTTAATCAAATACGACGTGCACTACCTGGATGAAAGTGCAGCTGAAGATCTTGAAACATTTAGGCATGCTCATACAGGATAAAATTGTCATTACCGATGCCAGCTGTTTCATTACGCTGGACAAAATAGATGGTATGCATTTGCTCCAATCCTTGTACAAACAAGTAATAACAACTCCTGAGATAGCTGCTGAATTTGGTAAAAGACTACCTAATTGGGTTGATGTAAAAGCCGTGCAGAATCGTGATTTATTATATAATTATGCTGAAACTGTGGATATAGGTGAGGCCAGTGCGATGGCGCTTGCATCAGAAATCCATGCTGACCTACTCATTATAGATGATGCAGGAGCTAGGAGATTTGCTAAAAAGCTTGAACTTAACATCACCGGAACCGTTGGTGTTATACTTAACGCAAAGCTTAACGGTATCATTCCAGCAGTTAAACCATACATTGTCAAAATACAACAAACTAATTTTCGGATTTCTGATTGGTTAACTACACAGATTATTAAAGACGCTGGAGAATGATCGCGATCTAAACCAAGGATCTTCTATTAAACTGTCCCTTTCTGACATACCAAAATACCCTGTATACAAAAAAAGCAGTCTTTTCAGACTGCTTTTCAAAAACTTGGGGTGGAATATGGGGCTCGAACCCACGACCCTCGGTACCACAAACCGATGCTCTAACCAACTGAGCTAAAACCACCATGTGTTTTTCAACGCTACAAAAGTACGATTTAAAATATTTTATTCAAATCTTTTTTCAGTTAGATCGGATCTTTTTTTTAATCGATTAAATCTCAGTGGATTAAATTCTGGTGGAAATATAAAAAGTACCCTAAAAATTGCTTTTATGGCTTAAAAAGCTAGATTTGCCTAACATATGATTGAACTTTATACCGATGGAGCAGCTAGCGGCAACCCAGGGCCAGGTGGATACGGAGTGATTTTACGCTCAGGGTCTCACTATAAGGAACTGAGTGCGGGATTCCGTTTAACTACGAACAACAGAATGGAATTGCTGGCGGTTATAGTAGGCTTAAATGCACTAAAAAATCCAGGACAAGAAATTACCATATTCTCAGATTCCAAATACGTGATTGATTCTGTAGAAAAGAAGTGGGTATTTGGTTGGGTTAAAACAGGATTTAAAGGCAAAAAGAATAAAGACCTTTGGATGCGTTTTCTTAACGTTTATAAGCTACACCATGTTAAATTCGTTTGGATAAAGGGGCATAATAACCATCCCGAAAATGAACGCTGCGATGAACTTGCTGTTGCCGCCTCTAAAAACAGAAGTGCTTTGGGTGTTGATACCGAGTTTGAAATAGAGAGGAGTAAGACTGTCTGATCATATTATCCATGATTTAACTTATTAAGTCCATTCTTACGGCTTATTTAAAAGACGATTTTTAGTAACCAAAATATTTCGATTCATTAGTAAAAGGAAAAACTTCAAGAATAACTATATTGTTGGCGTCTTTTTACAGAATAAGATTTTGGAGAGATAGAATAACAAATGTAACCTAGATAATTTTCAAACTTTAATTAACCAAACATGAATTTATTAAAAAATAGATTTGCTTTAAAACTACAATTTGCTGTTGTTTTATTGGCTTGTCTTGCTGCCTGTAAAAGTGTAAAGACAGGAGCATCTAATGCTTCTGCTAAAAATCCGGAAGTAAAATTGGGCTGGGAACTTGGTTCTCAAGCTTATACTTTCAGATTATTCACATTTGCTGAGGCAATTAAAAAGATCGACAGCTGTAACTTAAGATATGTAGAGGCTTTCCCAGGTCAGAAAATAGGTGGCGGTATAGAAGGAACAATGGGACCTGATATGGATGACGCGAAAAGACAAGCTGTTTTAGCAAAGCTTAAAGAAAACAACGTAAAAGTTGTAGCATTTGGTGTAACAGGCGCTAACAGCGAAGCTGAATGGATTAAATTATTCGAATTCTGCAAAGCCATGGGCATTCATACCATTACTTCAGAACCTAATGAGAAAGATTTGCAGTTGGTATCTGATCTATGCGATAAATATCAGATCAATGTTGCTATTCACAATCACCCAAACCCATCTCATTATTGGAATCCTGATATCGTGTTAAATGCGATTAAAGGGAAAAGCAAACGCTTAGGCGCTTGCGCTGATATAGGCCACTGGGTACGTTCAGGATTAGATCCTGTTGAGTGCTTGAAAAAACTTGACGGACACGTATTACACTCGCACATGAAAGATCTTCATGAAAAAGGTAAAGGCGGACATGACGTGCATTGGGGAGAAGGTGTTTCTAACATCCCTGCAGTTATCGCAGAGTTAAAAAGACAAAACTTTAAAGGAGCCATCTCAGCTGAATATGAATACAACTGGGAAAGCAACAGCGCTGATGTAGCTGCTAGTGTAGTTAACTTCCGTAACCTTGTATCTAAATTGTAATTAACCCCAAACATGATAAAATTATCATTATTGAAACCAATAACAGCGACAATGCTGTTATTGGTTTCTTCATATATAGTAAAGGCGCAATCGCCGGAAAAACCTGACGATAACAGGTTTACCAAAGTTGTGCTTCAACAAAAATTAGAAGAACCTATGCAATTCCAGATTCTGGATGGAGGAAAGGTTTTGTATGCAGAGCGTAAAGGGAAATTAAAAATATACGATCCTGCAACTAATAAAATGGATGTAATAGCAGATTTTGCTGTTAGCAGGGAGTACGTAAGCAAAAAAGGTGAGCGTTCCGAAGGTGAAGACGGGCTGCAGGGGGTTATCCTTGACCCTGATTATGCTAAAAACAAATGGATTTACATCTACTATTCTCCAAAAGATGTATCGGTAAACAGGCTTTCCAGATTTACATGGGCTGGCGGTAAACTGAACATGACTACTGAAAAGAAAGTATTAGACGTGGTGGTTCAACGTGAAGAATGCTGCCACGTAGGAGGCGGTATGTTATTCGATAAGGATAAAAACTTGTACTTAAGTACTGGTGATAATACCTTTTCAAGATCTTCGGATGGTTTTACACCTATCGACGAACGTCCGGGAGAGGCTCCGCGTGATGCTCAAAAATCGTCTGGTAATACTAACGATTTAAGAGGTAAAATTTTGCGTATCCATCCTGAACCAAATGGTACATATACCATTCCAGAAGGCAACCTGTTTCCTAAGGGGACAGCAAATACCCGCCCTGAAATTTATACCATGGGTAATAGAAACCCCTGGAGGTTAACTATAGATAGTCATACTGGTTGGTTATACTGGGGTGAAGTTGGTCCGGATGGTTCAAACTCTTCAGAATCTAGAGGTCCAAGATCCTATGATGAATTTAATGTGGCTAAAAAGTCGGGTAACTATGGCTGGCCTTATTTTATAGGGAATAACCAGGCATATCGTTATTATGATTTTGCGACTAAGAAATCGGGAGAGTTGTACGATGTACAAAAACCAATAAATAATTCCCCAAATAATACGGGATTAAAAGAATTACCTCCTGCGGTATCAGCCATGATCTGGTATCCTTATGCGGCCAGTGAAGAGTTTCCGGTGATGGGTAGTGGTGGCAGAAGTGCAGTTGGTGGTCCGGTATTTCACAAGTCTGATTTTGCCAATGCTAAATATTTGTTTCCTGCATATTATGAAGGTAAATGGTTAATTACCGACTGGGTACGTGGCTGGATATTAGCGGTAACTTTTGATGAAAATGGCATGTATAAATCTATGGAGCGTTTCTTGCCTGAGCTTACTTTAAGAGGTCCGATTGATATGAAATTTGGCCCTGATGGTAGTTTATATGTGCTTGAATATGGAAACGGATACTTTAAAGATAATCCGGAAGCTGAGTTAATCAAAATTGAGTTTAATGGCGGTAACCGCAAACCTCAGGTACAGGCAACTGCAAATAAAACTGCCGGTGCTTTGCCTTTAAAAGTAAAATTATCTTCGGCAGGTACAACTGATAGTGATGGTGATGTATTAAAGTACGAATGGAAAATTACCAAAGGCGGAGTGTTAAAACAAACGTTTAAAACGGCTAACCCTGAAGTACAACTGGCAACAGCTGGTGTTTACAAAGCTACACTTACTGTTACAGATCCGCATGGTGCAAAAAATAGTAAATCGGTTGAATTGGTAGCCGGAAATGCAACCCCTGTAGTTAAGTTTAACTTTACAAAAGGGAACTCTAGTTTCTATTTCCCTGCCAGTATAATCAATTATGCGGTTAGTGTTACAGATAAGGAGGATGGAAGCCTTGCTGATAAAAGAATACCGGCTTCCCAGGTTTCTGTAGCCATCAATTACTTGTCTGAGGGATATGACTTAACTGTTGTAGCGCAAAATCAGAATCAATTCGATGTTTCTGCACAATATGCTAAAGCAAAGGCTTTAATCAAGAAAAGTGATTGTAATGCTTGTCACGCTGTGGATACTAAATCTTTAGGTCCATCATTTACAGAAGTGGCGTTAAAGTATAAAGGAGATAAAACTGCAGAAGGAAAGCTTACTAAAAAGGTTATTGACGGCGGTTCGGGTGTATGGGGTGATGCAATGATGCCAGCGCACTCATCTATGTCTACTAATGAAGTGAACTCGATCATTAAATATGTATTGAGCTTTAGTGAAAAGAAAACTACGCAGAAATCACTTCCGGTAACAGGATCATACACTACAAATGTTCAACCAGATCAGCCTAACAAAGGAAGCTTTATTTTTAGAGCAGCCTATAAAGATCATGGAACTAAACTTGCGCCAGCGCAGTTTGGTGAAGATATAGTTGTTTTGCGCCATCCTTATGTGCTTGTTAACAATACGGATAACGCTAATGAGATTAGCTTTAACGACAACAAGTCTGTTGCGACGGCTAAGAGCAAAGGTGCTTATCTGCAACTAAATAAAGTTGATTTAACGGATATTAAGAAGATTGAATTTATTGGTGCAGACAATGTGTCGGCAGGTAAAATTGAGATTCGCATCGATTCACCGGAAGGAAAACTTATCGGGCAATCATCTTCGAAAGAAAACGGCAGTTTAAATACCATTGCTGATATTGAGGTGCTTAAAGGTAAATACAATGTTTATTTTGTATTTACAGAGCCTTCTGCCCGCTTAAAGGCAATTAGTATGAAGAACCTTTAGGGCTTAAATAAATTACCGATGACGGCATGCTTTTAAAGCTGCCGTCATCTAATATATCTTGTTTGATATTTTACCATTCTGGTCAACAATAACTTTTTGTTCCTCGAGTAATTTCTTCAATTCAATTTTATAAAAGAATTTTTTACCCTCTTCATAACGATCTACATCATCAATTCTGAATCCTTTATAGTTTTGTTTAAGGGTATTCAACACCGCTGCCGGTAATTCTGAGGAACGAAGTTCTTTTTTATGTTTAACAATGCCTCCTTTACTGGTTAACCAAAGTTCATGATCTCTTCTGGCTATGTCAAATTCGACATTATATAAGTCGCCTTTTCTTTCCCATTCTACTCTTGTAGCTTTTGGAAACGACTTGTTAAAAGCGTTTAATACAGCAGGAGGAACCTCACTAACGGTTATATCCTGAGCGTAGGATAAGCCAGAAATAAGCAGGCAAACCGCAAACAGTAGTATCTTTTTCATAATAGGTTGAATTAGTGTTTTAACTATAACAAAGGAAAAGGGAAAATCTCCTGAGAAAATGAAAAAAAGTTATTCAAATACTATAGCAAGATGCTAAATTATAGTTTAGCCGTTCTTAGGGCATTTATTTTGTTGATGATCTGAAGGTTAGATTCCTGCTCTGTACTAATCAATTCTTTAAGTGAAATATGATCCAATAACTGATCAACAGATAACTGGATCATTTGCCATAAAGAACGCACAGAACAATCTACAGAGTTGGTGCATAGTTTTAATGATCCGGAGTAGTCCTCACAGAACTTATTGCTGTATAGAGAACCGCCAAGCACCTTCATCACCTGATTAATGTTTATGTCTTCGGCAGGCTTAGCTAAAATATAGCCCCCCTTATTACCTGGTGTACTGTTTATGTAACCCGCAAGACGAAGCGTACGGGTAAGCTTGGCCACATAGGCAGCAGAAAGCCCCTCTGCGTCGCTAATCATAGGAATGCTTGCTCCTTCTTTATCACCATGTCGGGCTATGTGGAGTAGTATCCTTAAGCCATATTCTTCCTGAGCAGTAATTTTCATTGTTCTTATTATTACATCATTCCTAATTCGAACCGTGCTGTTTCCGACATCATGTCTCTGTTCCAGGCAGGTTCCCAGGTTACAATTACAGTAACCTCATTTACACCTTCAATTTCTTTTACCTTTTGCTCTACTTCTAAAGGGATAGATTGTGCAGCAGGGCATCCGGGAGCGGTAAGCGTCATCACAATCTGCACGTTGTTTAGCGGAGGCAATATCTCTGTTTCATAGATAAGCCCCAGTTCATAAATACTTACAGGAATTTCAGGATCGTAAATGGTTTGTAAACAATCGATCACTTTCTGCTTTAATTCTTCTTTATCCATGACCTTTTAATTTATTTATGATCAGTTTTTTGACTGTTAATCGCCTGAAAAGCGATAGCGTAATTTTTCATTTGTTTTATCATTGACAGTAAACCGTTAGAACGGGTCTGTGCCAAATGGGTCATCATGCCGATCTCTCTTATAAAATCCAATCGGGCGTCAATAATTTCAGTAGGGGTATGGCCAGATAGTACCTTTATAAGCATACTGATCAAACCTTTTACAATTATTGCATCACTATCGGCCTTAAAAAATACACGGCCATCATTATAGGAGGCCACCAGCCACACGGTACTCTGGCATCCCTTTATTTTGTTTTCATCAAGCTTATGCTCATCCTCCAGAACAGGCAACTTTTTGCCCATATCAATAATGTACTCGTACTTGTCTTCCCATGAATCAAACAATGCAAAGTCCTCAATTATCTCTTTTTCTATTTCATGTATCGGCTTAATATTCATTATGAAAGCATTTTTATGGTTTTATGCAAACCTGTAATCAGTGCATCTATTTCTTCTTTTTGGTTGTAAAGGGCAAAGGATGCTCTTATAGTGCCCGGAATGCCAAAGCGTGTCATTAACGGCTGTGTGCAATGATGTCCTGTTCTAACTGCAATTCCTTGATTGTCCAGCAAAACGCCAACATCCTGAGGGTGTACACCTTTAATAATAAAAGAGATCAGGCTTACCTTTTCTTTGGCATTGCCAATAATTTTAAGACCCGGAATGGCTTGGAATTGAGCTGTAGCATAAGCAAGTAATTCTTCTTCATGGGCTCTTATAGTAGCTTTTCCGGTTTCTTTAATAAAATCTAGTGCTGCTTTTAATGCAATGGTATCGGCTATGTTTGGTGTACCTGCTTCATATTTATAAGGCAGATCATTATAGGTAGTTTTTTCGAAGGTAACTTCCTTGATCATCTCGCCGCCACCTTGAAAAACAGGCATGCTTTCGAGTAACTCTTTCTTACCGTAAAGCACACCAACACCTGTTGGGCCATATACTTTATGACCAGAGAAAGCGAAAAAATCGCAATCCATTTCATGTACATTGATATCAAGATGTACAGCTGACTGTGCACCATCTATCAATACTTTAGCACCAACCTGATGTGCTGCTTCAATGATCTCTTTAATCGGGTTAACTGTACCTAATGAGTTTGAAACATGAACAACAGAAACCAACTTGGTTTTGCTGTTAAGCAAAGCTTTGTAGGTATCCATTACAAGCTCGCCATTATCGTCAACAGGAATAACTTTTAAAACAGCACCTTTTTCTTCGCAAAGTATTTGCCATGGAACGATGTTAGAATGGTGCTCCATGCCAGAAATGATAATCTCATCGCCCGTTCCTATGTTTTGCCGGCCCCAGGTATATGCAACCAGGTTAATCCCTTCTGTAGTGCCTCTTGTAAAGATGATTTCTTCTTCAGATACTGCACCTATAAACTCTTGTGCAGTACGACGGGTAGCCTCATAAGCCATAGTGGCTTCTTCTGCAAGGGTATGGATCCCTCTGTGTATGTTGGCATTGTAATGCGTGTAATAATGTGTAAGCGCATCAATAACCACTTGCGGTTTTTGAGAAGTGGCAGCATTGTCAAAATACACCAAAGGTTTGCCCTTAACCATGCGGTTAAGTATTGGGAACTGCTGTCTGAGATCTAAAATGGCCATGTTATTGAATTGCTAAATGTTCATAGATAAGTTTAGATACGTAAGAACGTAAAGGTTCCGGCTTGATCTGGTCAACGATATCAGCAGCAAAAGCTTGTAGTAAAAGCACTTCAGCGCTTTCTTTTGGAATGCCCCTTGCCCTCAGATAAAACATGGCTTCTTCATCTAACTGACCTATGGTGCAACCATGTGAGCATTTAACGTCATCTGCAAAAATCTCTAGCTGCGGTTTTGTATTTATGGTTGCATTCTCTGATAGCAGGATGTTCTTGTTGCTCTGGTAAGCATTGGTTTTTTGTGCATCGGGTTGAACCATAATGCGGCCATTAAAAACGGCCGTAGAGGTATCGTCAGCAATTCCTTTGTATAATTGATTGCTAAAGCAATTTGGTTTTAAATTGTCTATCAGTGTATGGTTATCAGCATGGCTTTTGCCTTTTAACAGGTACAAACCATAAAGATGGGTTTCATTACCAGCGGCATCAAGCACCAGATTCATATTGTTACGTACTATGCCTCCGTTTAGTGTAATGGTTACCGTATGTACATAGCTTCGTCCAATTTGTCTGATATGAGTGCTGTTTACCTGGCTGGCATTTCCGGTATCATTTTGAATCTTATAATACTCTACATATGCATTCTCTTTAACCACTACTTCCATTACCTGGTTGTTAAAACTGTCTGACGCACCAAGCGTAGTATAGCTTTCGGTTATTTGTAGTCTGCTATTTTCGTCAGCCAAGACCAGACTCCTCGGTTGCGCAAGGGCCGGATTTTGCCTCGCATCTAAAATATGATAGCAATAGACAGGATGTTCTGGTTCTTTTCCCTTTAAGACATGAACGAAAACACCACCATTGATAAAAGAAGTATTTAAGGCATGAATGCCATCGTTTAAGTAATTACTGCTTTGGTTTAAGTGTGCAGCGACTATTTCTTTATATTCTCCCTTAGCAGCTTCTTCAAGGGGCAATACTACAAGGTCTGTGGTGCCGGAACGGATGGTAGAAAGGTTAGCTATAAAGCGTCCATTTACAAACACTAGCTCATTTGCTTGTTTGTAGCCCGGTAATCTGATAGTGTTCACATCCGCCAAAGTAATTGTGGAGTTTTCTGCTATTAGATATTCTTTGTCGAACAGGCTACTTACGTTTGTATATTTCCAGTCTTCATTGCGATATGTTGGAACGCCATCTTTAGTGAATGCATCAAATCCATTCTGCCTCAAATCGGCAATTGTGTCATTCGGATTTGCTTCCTGCAGCTGTTCAAACTGATCTTTAAAATAAGTTATATTGTTCATTGTAAAGTCTTTTAAATGGACTGCTATTGATTGGCAGCTAAATCAACCTCATCAGTGATGAAGTCGTATCCTTTTTCTTCCAGTTCAAGCGCCAGTTCTTTAGTGCCCGATTTAACAATGCGGCCATTGTAAAGTACATGTACATAATCTGGCTGGATATAATCAAGCAAACGTTGATAGTGGGTGATCAGCAATATTGCGCGATCGGGGCTCCTGAGCTTGTTGATGCCATTTGCAACTATGCGAAGTGCATCAATGTCCAGGCCTGAATCAGTCTCGTCCATGATTGCGAGTTTGGGTTCAAGCATAGCCATTTGGAAAACCTCGTTACGTTTTTTCTCTCCACCAGAAAAACCTTCGTTGATGGAACGGCTCAATAAACGCTGATCTATTTCGACCAAAGCCATCTTTTCTTTCATCATCTTTAAAAAAGCAACGGCATCAAGAGGTTCCTGACCAAGGTATTTGCGCTTTTCATTTACAGCAGCTTTTATAAAGTTGGTGGTACTTACACCTGGTATTTCTACCGGATATTGAAAGGCAAGGAACAGACCTTCGCGAGCCCTGTCCTCGGTTGATAGTTCCAACAAGTCTTTGCCTAAGAAAGAAACGGCTCCTTCTGTAACTTCATATTCTTCTCTGCCGGCAAGTACAGAGGCAAGCGTACTTTTTCCGGAACCATTTGGGCCCATAATAGCATGTACTTCCCCTGGTTTAATATCGAGGTTAATTCCTTTTAAAATTTCTCTTCCGTCGATGTTTGCGTGTATATTCTTTACTGATAGCATAATTCTTATAATTTTTTTAACCTACACTGCCTTCCATGCTGATGGCTAGTAGTTTCTGTGCTTCAACGGCAAATTCCATTGGCAGCTGATTCATTACTTCTTTGGCAAAGCCGTTTACAATAAGAGCCACTGCGGTTTCTGCATCAATGCCTCTTTGTTTGCAATAAAAGAGCTGATCTTCTCCAATTTTTGAAGTAGTTGCTTCATGCTCTACAATTGCGGTTTTATTTTTAACTTCTATGTAAGGGAAGGTATGTGCCCCGCATTTATCGCCTAGCAGTAAAGAGTCGCACTGCGAATAATTACGTGCATTAGTGGCTTGTTTGCTGGCTCTAACCAATCCTCTGTAACTGTTTTGACTATGTCCGGCAGAGATTCCTTTAGACACTATTCTGCTCCTTGTATTTTTACCAAGGTGAATCATTTTTGTACCTGTGTCGGCCTGTTGATGGTTGTTTGTAAACGCCACCGAATAAAACTCACCTATAGAGTGATCTCCTTTTAGGATTACACTAGGATATTTCCAGGTAATTGCTGAGCCTGTTTCGACCTGTGTCCAGGAGATTTTAGAATGATCGCCCTTACACATGCCACGTTTAGTTACGAAGTTGTATATACCGCCCAAGCCATTTTTGTCGCCAGGATACCAATTTTGTACAGTTGAGTATTTGATTTCTGCCTTTGTATGGGCAACAAGTTCTACCACAGCTGCGTGCAACTGATTTTCATCACGCATCGGGGCGGTACAACCTTCCAGATAGCTTACGTAGCTTTCATCTTCGGCGATAATTAAGGTACGTTCAAACTGACCCGCATTTTCTGTATTGATGCGGAAATAGGTTGAAAGTTCCATTGGGCAACGGACTCCTTTAGGGATATAGCAGAACGAGCCATCGGTAAATACCGCAGAATTTAACGCTGCGAAATAGTTATCCGTCATAGGTACTACCGATCCAAGGTATTTTTTTACCAATTCGGGATGTAGCTGTATAGCTTCGCTGATTGAGCAAAAGATAACCCCGATTTCCGAAAGTTGTTCTTTAAATGAGGTAGCAATAGAAACGCTATCCATTACCACATCTACAGCTACTCCTGTAAGTCGTTTTTGTTCGTTCAGAGAAATCCCAAGCTTCTCAAATGTAGCCAGCAACTCCGGATCGGCCTCATCAAGGCTGTTCAGCTGCTTTTTAGGCTTAGGAGCCGCATAATATATTATATCCTGATAATTGATTATAGGGTACTTAACATTTGACCATTTTGGTTCCTCTAGCTTTAACCAGTGGTTATAAGCTTTAAGTCGCCAATCCAGCATCCATTCCGGTTCGTTCTTCTTATTCGAGATAAGTCGGATGGTGTTTTCGCTAAGGCCCTTGGCAATTACGTCTGTATCTATGTCTGTTACAAATCCGTATTTGTATTCGGTTAATACGGCCTGTTCCAGAGTATCTGGTTTTTCTTTCATGATAGCCTATATTAATTGTTGAAATATTAATATATATCAAAGATACGGGGTATTTACTATTTGTACAAAATAGTATAAACAGCGTAATGTAATAATTGACAAACAGATTAAGAATTATGACTTTACAAATTATTTGTAATTTTATGCTAACAGCTGAGTCAAACAAATAGAATGAATTGCAAACTGGTACAGCCGCCTGATTATCTTAAAAGATATGTTCGCTACTTCTGGATTTTAGAGGGCGGAAATAATGGTTGCGCACCTACAACATTTGTTGCACTTCCAGATGGGTGTCCGGGAATGATTTTTGGACAGGCAGAGGAGGGGACCTTTTCGGAATCTCATGATTACAAATTGCCGGAAGTGTTTTTATACGGACAAACAACTAAACACACGGAAATCCGTACGGCAGGAAAATTCAATACTATTGGGGTCTACTTTTATCCGGATGCAATAAAATCTATATTTGGGTTTAGTGCTGTTGAAATTACAAATACTTGTTTAGATGTAGATCTGACATCAAAAAAGACGGATTACAACTTATCAGAAAGACTTTTGAATGCCTCATCTCAGGCTCATCAAATAGAACTTATCTCAGGCTACCTGATTAATTTGATTGCTAAAAACAGGAATGTTCCTGATGATTTAACACAGCATGCCGTATCTAAAATGATCAGTTCAAATGGTAATATTACTTTAAAAGAGTTGCAACAGGATTTAAGATTATCTGAAAGAAGTTTTGAGCGGAGGTTTAACCAGCATATTGGTGTCAGTCCGAAATTGTTTTCCAGAGTATGTCGTTTTCAGGCATCTTTAAGTCAGCTGAGAAATAATAAATATAATATCCTTACAGATGTAGCTTTTGAAAATGGCTACGCCGATCAATCTCATTTTATCCGTTCTTTTAAAGAATTTACAGGATTCAGTCCTGAGCAATATCAAAAACAATCAAACGAGCTGGTTGAGAATTTTCCTGAGCTCATTAAATAGCCCATTTTTTATTTAAATAATATTTTATTTAGTGTCGGTTTTGTTCTATTCATGGTTTTGTATAGCTCATAATTTTGGTAAAAAAAGAAATTATGATAGCAATAACAGGAGCAAACGGAAACCTTGGTAAAGCAACTATAGGTTTTCTATTGAAAAAGATTAAGCCAGAGCAAATTGTGGCGATAGTAAGAGATCCAAAGAAAATGGAGGATCTAAAAAATTCAGGTATTCAAATTCGCATTGCCGATTATGATGATCTTGAATCGTTAAATGAAGCATTGAAGGGAGTTGATAAGCTATTGCAAATATCTGCAATAAGTATAGGCGATCAGGGTGTTAAAGAGGAAGCTAATGTGGTTACGGCCGCAAAACAGCAGGGCGTGCAGCATATTGTTTATACTGGTGCTGTAAAGCCAAAATTGGATGCGTACTTTATGGCAACGCAACAATGTTTGGCAACAGAAAAGGCTATTTTGGATTCAGGAATACCGCATACCTTTTTTGGCAATAGTTTGTATATGGAAACTATTCCAATATTTATTGGCGAGGCATTGGAGCATGGCAATATTTACTATCCGGCAGGTAATGGAGCCGTAAGTTTTGTGTCGCGTGTGGATATTGCTGAGGCGCTAAGTAACGTACTTGCAGGTAATGGCCATGAAAATAGGCGGTACGAAATAACGGGTTCAAAGGCTTATACTTTTAAAGATGTAGCTGCAATTTTAACAGCGGAAAGGGGGATAGAGGTTTCTTATGTGAATATCCCTAATGTTGTTTTAGCTGAAGAGCTGGATAAGTTTCAAATGCCGGATGAGCAGATAGTCTGGCAGTTGAGTTTGGCGGATAGCATTAAAGCTGATGAGTTTTCTTATGTAGATGATACACTAGAGGAATTATTGAAGCGCAAACCATTTGAGCTTAAGGAATATCTAAGAAATCTTTAGTAATTTATGGAAAAGTTAAATCGTATGATCTCGTTAACAAATATAGTATTGGTGCTTGCGGGCACCACAACTGCGCTGATGGCCGGATTGTTTTATGCCTGGTCTTGTTCAGTGAATCTGGGTTTGGCAAAGCTGTCGGATGAAGGGTATTTAACTGCAATGCAAGAAATTAACAGAGCGATATTAAATCCGGTATTCTTTGCCGGATTTTTTGGAGCATTGGTGCTATTGCCATTAAGCGCATACCTACATTATGGTCAACCTGTTCAGCTTAAGTTCTGGTTATTGGTTGCTGCGGCTTTGTGTTACATTATCGGCACTTTTGGCGTTACTATTTTTGGTAATGTACCACTTAATAATGCATTGGATACTTTCGACCTGAAATCTGCAACTGCGGAAGCCATGAGGTTGCAAAGGAGTGGCTTCGAGAACACATGGAGCTATTTAAATACCATCAGGGCCGTTGCCGCTACTATGGCCATTGTGTTGGTAATAATTGCTTGTTTGTACCCCAACGGGGCGCAAACAAGCAACTAATAATGAGAATTGTTATATCGTTTTTGGTGTATATACTTTGATTACACCATCGTTTTCACTGCTTACTACCAATAAGCTTTTTTTGGTAGGACTATTTTTTGCAGAAATAAATAGTACTCCTTCAGGAGCATCACCACATTTTAAAAGCTGCAAGAAAACTGGTTTAACCGGATTAGTTACATCATATACTGCTACTGCATCGGCTCTTTCCATACCTACAAAGGCAACTTTTTTGGTTCCAACGGTTCCAATTGTTATTCCTTCGGGCTCAACACTTTTGTCGTCGCTTCTGCCATCATCATAAGTGTTGTTAGTGGCGCATTTAGCATCCAACTCATTTTTGCTGTCGAAAATCTGACTTCCATTATTACCATTCCAAACACTAAACGAACGGGATCCTAATGAATATAATGCATCGAAAACTCCATCACCATTAGCATCTCCCAGGGTTGTTGTAATGTTTAAACGACCAAGTTTACCATCTTTTCTTAATTCGGCAGCATTTGGGAAAGCTGTAGGATCAAGCACAATATCCTTTACTCTTTTTATTTCTGAGAAGGCATCATATTCTCTTGCATCACCTTCGTTGGCAGTAAATAAGTATGGAGTTCCGTTTTGCTCAAGTACGGCAATAGCATCTGGCATATAAATGCCCTTTACAGGCCATTTTGCAGGAGCAAAGCCACTGTCTTTATCGCTCGGATCTATTTCGTTACCGTCAGTATTGTAATCTTTAAAACCAAGCGGGAATATATTAGTGATGGTTTTAGAAGCGATATCGATTTTAGCTATTGCATTGTTCTCTTGTAAAGTAACCCATGCAGTTTTTGAATCGTCAGAAACTGTAATGTATTCGGGCTCTATATCATTTACAAAGCTTTTGCCCAGGCCAAAGATTCTGAACCCTTTGGCTGTTAATGCAGCTTGTTGACCTATCATAGACGAGAAGTCGATGGTTGTTACCGCGTAATTGTCATTAACAGATATTATTGAGATTGTACCAGCCGGATCACTTGTATAATCGGTATTAGGTTCTCCTTCATTTGCGGTTAAAATGTATTTTCCATCAGGAGAAAAGGTAACCATATCTGGCAACGCACCTACATTAATTTCACTGATTTTACTGTGGTCGGTGGTTTTAAATACGATAACCTTACCGTTTGCTTGTTTGTTGTTAGCCTGGATAGCTGCAGCTAGTTTGGCATCATGCACTGCAACACTGTTAACAGCACCTCCATATGGAGTAACACTTATATAACCAGTGGCTTTCATATTTGATGGATTTGCAAAATCAACAACCTCAATTCTATTAACCTGATTTGGCTCGCCTTCATTTTCATTTTTTACAACAAAGAGTTTATTTGTTGCAGGATCAAATGCAGAGATTTCAGCTGCGCCAAGTTCTCCGATATCAAGAGATCCAATCTCAGCGTATGTGGCCGGATCTTCATTTAAAACAACCTCCTGGTCTGTTGATGGCTTCTCTTTTTTACAGCTGAGTAAACCAATTACAAGGAAACTAAATAGTAGCGTTCTTTTCATGTATCGTATATGTTTAAGCAGCGAATGTATTGTTGGAAGATTACTATTATCTAAGTATAAGATTATGTTATTGTTAAAATAATTTTAGATGTTGTCCCTATTTGGTATTACTTAGTTGTCTTTCATTATAACTAATCAATACCTATGAAATATTCTCAATTCGGATTATTGTTATTTCTTTTGTTTTTATTGACATTTCCTCCTTTTAATTGTTTCGCTCAGCTTCCATTCTATGGGGACATGCGAAGACCTAAAGGGCAAGTACAGTCATTTACTGAGAAATGTTACGAAACTACCGGGGGTATAAATACTTTGGTTCAAAAAAGAAGTTATAGTTATGACTTAAATGGAAAACTGATTGAGCAAAAAATATATGATACGATAGATAGTAACGCTGTCGAGCAAACCATAAGTTATGTGTATGAGGATAAGGAACTCTCAGAAGAGCAAGGGGATGGTGAACATGGCTACAGGATTAAATACATGTATTATGATAGCGGGAAGATGATGGCGAAAAAATATATTTCTGATTCGGTGAAAAGCCTGGAACGTTATGAGTATGACGATAAAAATAATAGGAGCTTACGTGTTTGTTATGATGGATATGGAGAATTAAAGCTTAAGGAAGTTTATAAGTATGATGGCTTAAATAACCTCATACTAAAGGTGTGGAATGATTATGATACGACTTTAGATAGTGGAAGTATAGCCTACTCAATTGAACCCACTTTACTGTTAGGCGGCGAAAGGGCGTATGCTTCAAATGGACATTTAAAACATTCTATTACTTATGAATATGATGATAACAATAATATAGTTCAAGAGATTCGATATACCGGAGGAGGCTTTGTTGACTGGAAGAAAAAATACTCATACGAGTATGATGAGAAGGGTAATTGGTTTACACTCAATAATAAAAATAAAGTAAGTACTTATTTAACCAAAAGAGAGATTAGCTACTATTAAATATTATGAAACGAGCGCTCTACATTCCTTCCTTTTTTGTTGTAATCCTAGTTTTAGCATTTATTCCCCGAGATAATGATCCGGTTGATAAGCTAATTACATCTTTGCAAAAATGGGTAGAAACTAACCCACAGGAAAAGGTTTACCTGCATACTGATAAGCCTTATTATGCAGTTGGTGATACCATTTGGTTTAAGGCGTATGTAACAATGGGGAGCAGGCATAAGCCATCAACCCATAGTGGGATAGTGTATGTAGACCTGATTAACGAAAAAGACTCTATTCAGAAGACGCTTAAGCTTCAATTGACTAAAGGAATGTCGGCTGGTGATTTGATACTAGCAGATGATTTTAAAGAGGGTAGCTATAGACTGAGGGCTTATACGCAATGGATGCGCAATTCGGATAAAGATTACTTTTTTGACCATACTTTTATGATTGGTGATCCCTTCCTTAACACTACAGATGCCAAATCGAATTCCAGGATTGTAAAGAAGGAAACTAAAGAAAAGGTAAGTAAAAAGGCTATTTTAAAAGGCGAACTTTCTGATAGTGCTGTTCAGTTTTTTCCGGAAAGTGGAGATTTAATTAATGGAATAACCTCCAAGGTAGCTTTTAAAGCTATAGGAGTTAATGGCACTGGAATAAGTATTAAAGGCAAAATAAAAGACAATGAGGGTAAAGAAATTGCTGGTTTCTCTAGCTTATATGCCGGGATGGGCGCTTTTAATCTGAAGCCTGAATTAGGGAAGAGTTACATCGCAGAAATAGTTTATCCTGATGGATCAGAAAAACAAGTAATGCTTCCTAAAGTGAGCGATGAAGGTTATGTTGTGTCAATTAATCAGGATAATAAAGATAGTTTAAATGTCAGTATTAAAGCTTCTTCAGGTTTATATCAGTCGGCCAAAACTGTTGCTTTAATCGTACAATCTTCTGGAGAGGTTATTTATTCTTCTTCAATAAAAATAACCAAATCGATAATGTCAATACGACTATTTAAAGGTAGTTTTCCGACAGGAATTGCTCAGTTTACCTTGTTTAACAATGAAGGTGACCCTTTGAATGAGAGGATAGCATTTGTTAAAAGCAGAGATTTAATGCAATTGAAGTTGAACACTGAAAAGACAAGCTATAATACTAAGGAAAATGTTTGGATAGAGATGGAATCAAAGGATCCTTTCGGAAAACCCGTGGACGGAAACTTCTCTGTCACTGTTATTAATGAGGGTAAGGTACCTTTTGACGAGGCCTCGGAAAGTTCAATACTGTCTAACCTATTGCTGAGTTCTGATTTGAAAGGCTATATAGAAAAGCCCAATGATTATTTTATTAATGAAAGCGAAGAAACCAGTAGAGCTTTGGATAACCTGATGTTGACACAAGGCTATAGGAGGTTTGTGTGGAACAGTCTTGGTCGGGCTTTAGCCCCAGTTTACAAAATCGAAAAGTCGGGTATAGAGATTTCTGGAAGGGTAGTTGCCTTAGGAAATAAGCCGCTTGTAAATGCCAAGGTGAATCTACTTTCATTAAATGGAGGCATTATGGAAGATACCAGGACATATTCTGATGGAAGATTTAAGTTTGATGACTTAATATTTAAAGATGGTTTTAAGTTTGTAGTGCAAGCCAGGACGCATGACAATCGAAAAAATGTTGAAGTAATACTAGATAGTGCTCACGTACAGGGTATTACTAAGAATAAAAATTTGCCAGATGTTGGTAATGGCACTAGCACAGATATTAAAGTGTATCTTGAAAATAGCCGGAATCAGGATCAGGCATTACCTAAGTTTGGCAGGTTAAGTCGTGTTCAAAGGCTTAGAGAAGTAAAAATAATAGCTAAAAAAAGGGAAAGTGAAAAACTTGCCCCTCAGGGAATGATGCGGATTCCGGAAGGGCATGCTGATCAAACCTTTTTTCTTGAAAAACCTGAGGTTTGCGCCAATTTGGGGGTGTGTTTACAAGGAAGATTACACGGAGTGCTTTTCGGGAAGGTGGGAATAGTTAATAATTATCCACTCTCAAGACCTGACCCAATCGATTCAGCGTCACTTATGCAGATTGTACTTAACGGAAGGAAAATCGAGGATCCAATAGAGATTGCAGGAATATTTGATAGTAATGAAATAGATCCCATGGATATTGTTAAAATAGAGGTTGTTAGGAGCAATTTGGCATTAATGGGATTATTGGGGAGAGCTTCTATTCTTATTTACACTAAACGGGATTACATGAAAAATAAAAGATATACGCCAAACATTGTCAATTTTTCGGTAAAGGGTTTTGATAAACGACGTGAATTCTATGAGCCCAGATATGAAAATGGGGATAAAAACAATAAAATACCTGATTTCCGTTCTACAATTTACTGGAATCCTGATGTGAAAACTAATAATAATGGTAAGGCACATTTTGATTTCTATAATGCGAGTGAACCAGGAGTTTACAAGGTTGTTGTTGAGGGGATTAATGCTGCGGGGCAACTTGGGAGGTTGGTTTACAGATACAGCGTGAAATAATTTTAGATGTTGTCCCTATTTGGTTATTCTGAAATGTCTTTGTTTTTAATTACGCAATCACATTTAAACAATGGAAAATCAAAGATCCACCAGACCCCTTAGAATTGCACTGTTGTTATCAGTTCTAACTTTCCTGGCTTTTGTACCAAAAGGGCAGGATCCTATTGAGAGATTAGTAGGCACATTAGAAAAATGGGTAGAAACTAATCCACAGGAAAAAGTGTATTTACATACCGATAAGCCGTATTATGCATTAGGTGATACCATTTGGTTTAAAGCCTATGTAACGGTCGGCAGCAGGCACCAGCTATCCGCTTTAAGTGGAGCAATATATGTGGAGCTGATAAATGAAAGAGATTCAATAGAAAAATCTTTAAAGCTACCTGTTACAGCAGGTATGGCAATGGGCAATTTTGATTTAAGTGAAGAACTTAAAGAAGGGAATTATCGGATAAGGGCTTATACACAATGGATGCGAAATGCAGGCGAAGATTATTTCTATGACCGCACTTTTATTGTGGGCAGTCCGTATAGCAATGAAATTACTTCTAAAATAGATTATAAGTATAAAGTTATTGATAACAAACCAGCAATAACTGCTCAGTTGAATTATAGTGATGATGATGGGAAAGCGATTTCGGGGAGAGTGGTTAGCTATAGGGTTGTATCAAATGGTGAAGCTGTAATCGCAAAAACTGTAAAGACTGATGCTAATGGGAATATTTATATAGATATCAAGAATGATAAGCCTGAGAACTTACGAGGAGCTTATATACAGACTACTATAGAGGCGGATAGTAAATTAAAGATTACTAAAAACTTTGCAATAAAGGCCGGCTTTTTACAAAGTGATGTTCAGTTTTTTCCAGAAGGAGGGATACTGATAAACGGAGTTGCTTCCAGAATAGGTTTTAAAGCCTTGGGGATGGATGGAAAGGGTATTCTTATTAAGGGGAGCATAATAGATGAGCAAGGTAACAGTGTTGCTGATTTTGAAAGTGAACATGCCGGGATGGGAACGTTTAAATTAAAACCCCAAGAGGGAAAAACCTATACTGCAAAAGTAAAGTATCCTGATGGTTCTGAAAGCACTATTGCTTTACCTAAAGCAGAAAATACAGGTTTTGTACTTGCAGTTTATCAACCAAGTAAGGATAGCATATTGGTGAGAGTTAATTTGTCGCCGGTAGCGGTTACACCAGTAAATGTTAGCCTTATTGCGCAGACGGGTGGAGAGACAATTTATGCTACACCCCTTAATATTACCAAATCCATGACCTCTATTTGGTTATTGAAGAAAGATTTTCCGACAGGAATAGCTCAGTTCACTTTATTTAATGAAAGTGGAGAGCCGCTAAACGAGAGAGTTGCCTTTATAAAGAACAAGGACCAGATGAAGCTGGAAATAAGCACGGCAAAGCAGAGCTACAAATCGAGAGAAAATGTGAGTGTTGGGCTACAATCTTTTAATTCAAAGGGTAAGCCGGTGGCAGGAAGTTTCTCGGTTACAGTGGTCAACGAAGATAAAGTGCCTCTGGACGAAAGTAATGAACATACAATACTATCTTCAACATTGCTTACTTCAGATATTAAAGGATACATAGAGCAACCCAATTACTATTTTACTGCTGAAAATGAGTCCGTTAATAAGGAACTAGATAACTTAATGTTGACGCAAGGCTACAGACGGTTTACCTGGAAAGAAGTTTCAAGTGGCTTGTCGGTTAAACCGAAGTTTATTGCAGAAAAATTAGGAACTGTGATCTCCGGAAAGGTAGTATCCCTTGCTAATAAACCTGTAAGTAAAGGGAAAGTAACCTTAATGTCTATGAGGGCTGGCATATTGGAAGGCACAACGACTGATACGGCCGGAAGGTTCAAATTTGATCAGGTAGTGTTAACTGATAGTGTGAAATTTAATATACAGGGACGAACCGCAAAGAATAAAAATAAAGTAGAAGTTATTCTTGACAGCATTCCCGTGCAAAAATTAAGTAAAAACAAAAACCTGCCGGATGTAAATACAGACATTACGGGTACCACTAAAGCCTATTTGGAAAATGGAAGAAAGCAGGAAGAGGTATTGGTTAAAATGGGTAAGCTGGATAGGGTGCAGAGATTACGGGAGGTAAAAATCAATGCAAGAAAAAATAGAGTTGAAAGTTATTCGCCCCAAGGTGCGCTGGTAATTCCTGAAGGGCATGCAGATCAAACCTATATCATCGAAAACCCCCAAATATGTGCAAGTTTTAGGGACTGTATTGAAGGAAGACTAAACGGGATTCAATTTAGAGAGTATAAAACAGAGTACGAACGGAATATTTTTTATCCTCATTTTCTAAATACAGATTTGATCCCTCCAGTTTGGACGCCTATGCAGGTTATTTTAAATGGTCGAAAACTTAGTTTTAGTGAAGCAGCGGATATATTTGAGGGGAACTCCCTAGACGCTAAAGATGTTGCTAAAATTGAGGTTGTTAGGCAGAATGCTGCTTTAAAATCATACCTGAATGGAGCGTCCTTGCTAATTACCACCTATAAATCCATGAAAACAAAATATGATCCAAGCATGGTCAATTTTTTACCAAGGGGTTTTAATAAAGCACGCGAATTTTATTCGCCAAGGTATGATCGCCCGGGTTTAAATAATCAGGTTCCTGATTTTCGTTCAACTATATATTGGAATCCTAATGTAAGAACTTTTGATGCAGGAAAAACCACTTTCGACTTTTTTAATGCAGATGGACCAGGGAATTATAAAGTGATTATTGAGGGGATTAATGCTGCCGGGGAGTTGGGCAGACAAGTTTACAGGTATAAGGTTGAGGGTGATGAATTTCAGGCTCAGCAACCACCATTGCATAGCGCAAAAGATATAGTTTCTGCATTGCAGAATTTTCATCATAAACTGCCAGAAGAGAAGGCTTACCTGCACACAGATAAGCCTTATTATAATCTTGGTGACACGATTTGGTTTAAGGCTTATTTGTTTGATCCTTCCTATTTGTCGGCTTCACAAAAAAGTGGGCTATTATATGTTGAGCTTAATGATGATAGTGCTGAGGTGGTTAGAAGAATAAGTATCCCTATGAAGGAAGGTTTGGGCTGGGGACAGATTCCGCTACCTGCAAAGATTTTTCATGAAGGGGGATATACTTTACGGGCTTATACCAATTGGATGCAGAACTTTGGAGATGAATATTTGTTCAACAAACGCTTCTATTTGGGTAAGCCTAGTCAGAATACATGGCTGGTGAAATCGCAGGCAGCCATTAATAAAGTTGCAGATAAGGATCAGGTTAAAGTAAATATTAACCTGATGCGTACAGATAAAGTTGCTGTTGGATTGCGTGATGTAGGGATTAGAGTGATGGAGGCGGATAAGCTGCTCTTTAAGGATCAATTAAGAACTACTAATGAAGGTGATCTGGCTTTGATGTTCAACCTGAAGGAAAAGGCAGATGGCAAAAATATAAGAATAGAGATTAATAGCCTGACTAAAAATGACGGAAATCAGATTCTAATTGTCCCCTTGAATATTAATCGAGAGCAAAATATTGATCTGCAATTTCTACCAGAGGGTGGAGCGCTTGTAGCGGGACTAAAATCAGTTGTTGGTTTTAAAGCACTTGCCGAAGATGGGAAAGGAGTGAGCTTTGAAGGTGATGTGTATGATAGCAAAGGGAATACCATTGCCTCAATTGCGAGTTTGGTTAATGGAATGGGGTCATTTGAATTTGTACCTAAGGAGGGTGAAATATATTCAGCGAGATTAAATAGACCAATGGAAATGGATAAAAGCTATCCGTTACCTTTGGTAAAACCTGCAGGAACTAGTTTGCATGTGATTAATGATAAGCAAAGTGATTCTCTTGTAGTCAATGTAATGGCTACTCCGGGTGCCATTAATCCTGACAGTACTTATTATTTAGTAGGGACTTCCAGCGGAATAGTTTGTTACGCGGAACAGGTAGATTTTAAGAAACCAAAGCTGATTGTAGATAAAAGTAAATTTGCTACAGGCATTGCACGGTTTACATTGTTAAAAGAAAAGCAGCCTTTGAATGAACGTGTGGCATTTATAGATCATCAGGATCAGGCTAAGATTAATGTATTGCCTAATAAAATGTCCTTCTTACAAAGAGATAGTGTTGGATTATCTATAGAGGTGAAAGATGTAAATGGCAATCCTGTAGTGGGAAGTTTTTCTTTATCAGTAACCGATGATTCGCAGGTTAGAGCAGATAGTTTAGGTAATCATGATATTGACGCCAGCCTGTTGTTAAATGCAGGGTTAAAAGGCACTGTAGAAACCCCCGGGTATTATTTAAATAAAATGGATAAGCAAGCCTGGACAGCACTTGATAATCTTATGCTTACCCAGGGATGGACAGGGTATAAGTGGGAGGATGTATTTAATGAATCCGTATCGCCTAAATTTGCTGCTGAGAAGGATTTTAGGGTGACAGGTAGAGTTACCAATATTTTGAAAAAACCGGTGTCTGGAGCTCAAATGCTAATCTCTTCACAAAAGCCATTTTTTATTACTACAGCAATAACTGATCAACAAGGAGGATTTATATTCACCGCTTTGCCCCCAATAGATTCCGGATCATTTTTTATTCAGGCGAGAACCCCAAAGGGTAGAACTATGAATTTTGGCGAAGTGGAAGTGGATCGTCAAAAGTTTCCTCCGGCCCGCGAAATGTTTCGAAACAAGATGATGCCTTGGTATGTAAATACTGACACTACCCAATTGAATTACGTCAAAAATAAAGCTATTCTATTAAAAGAGGAAAGGCTTGGTGCAAGTGGTATTGCATTAAAAGAAGTGAAAATTATAGATAAAAAGTTAATCAAGGGCTCTTTTAATCAGAATGGGCCTGGTAAAGCTGATTTGATTTTTGATGAAAAGGATATCAAAGAATCTGGTGTTATGAGTTTGTATCAATTGCTCAAGCAAAAGGTTCCCGGATTTCGGGTAATCAACGAGGATGGTTTTGCAAAGATTAAGATGAATCATTATGATGTAACTATTACCGTGGATGGAAGAGGTATACCATTATTTTATAGCGACATTCCTGATCCAAGAGTGGATGACATTAAACAGGATTTGGAGGATCTTAAAATAGCAACCTTTCGTGGTCTGGAAGTAATGTATAGCAGGAAATATACCGCTTCTTATAGTAGAGGAGGTTTTTCTGACGAAAGAAGGATTTCTGGTGTCGGAAAGGCTGATATGGCTGCTTTTGCACGTAATTTTGGTGCTAATGGAGGGGTGATGCCTAATACCTCGAGAAGAGATATTGATGTTGCCTTTATAGAATTGACCACCTACAGTGGAGTTGGCTGGCATAGAATTAACAAACCTGATGTTGGTTACTACCGACCTCTGCCAATTATGTATCCTCAGGAATTTTACAGACCAAAGTATATTGCCGCTAATGTATCAGAGATGAATCCTGATCTTCGAGCTACCATACATTGGGAACCAAACGTTACCACCGATGCCCAGGGAAAAGCAAATGTCTCTTTTTACACCGCCGATATTCCTGGATCTTATACAATTACCATTGAAGGGAGTAATATGAACGGAGTTATTGGAAGCAGACGATATAAACTATTATTACCCAAGCCAGTTAGCAAATGATTATCTCTTAATTTTTACACCTAATAAATATTCTCTTCACGATATTTTTTTATATTTATGAAATTCCAACCAACCAAACAAATTAAACCGTATGAAATTTAAAAACGCTCTTAAAATTGCTATTCCTGTTTTTTCAGTGCTGCTAGTTGCAGCTGCTTTTTCTTTTACGCAAAAGGACAACGATCCTGTAGAAAAACTAGTTGCCTCACTGCAAAAATGGACAGAAACTCAGCCACAAGAAAAGGTATACCTTCATACCGATAAACCTTATTACATGGTAGGTGATACCATTTGGTTTAAAGCCTATGTAACCATTGGCAGCAAACATCAGCTTTCGGCACTTAGTGGTGCGGTATATGTTGATCTTTATAACGAGGCAGATTCACTTGCAAAATCATTAAAGCTACCACTTATTGCCGGAATGACCAAAGGGAGTTTTGTATTGCCTGACAGCAGCTCACGTGACGGCAATTATCGGATAAGAGCCTATACACAATGGATGCGTAATTCGGATCCCGCGTTTTTTTATGATAAGATACTCAGAGTTGGTAATTCGGTTGCAAATACTGTTTTCTGTAAAATCAATTATGAATATAGCAAAGATGGCTCGAAAGATGTTGTAACTGCTGTGTTAACCTATTCAAATGATAAAGGGGAAGCCTTAAGTAACAGGAAGGTTGATTATGCACTTTTAGAAAATGGCTATGAAAAGGTGTTTAGCGGCAATAAAGAAACCGATAATTATGGGCAGCTAAAAATAAAATTACAAGGTGGTAAATCTGGTAAATTACAAGATAAGCACCTAACAGCCAAGCTTCAGACCAGGGAGAAAGAAATTGTGATAAAAGAGTTTGCAATCAAAAGCATATCGACACAAACTGATGTTCAGTTTTTTCCGGAAAGTGGTCCTTTAGTAAGTGGTGTTCGTACAAGGGTTGCATTTAAGGCAACGGGAACTGATGGATTAGGTGTTCCGGTTAAAGGAGTTATAATTGATAATGACGGCAAAGAAGTAGAAACATTTGAAGCAACACATCTTGGAATGGGACAGTTTAGATTAATGCCTGAAAAGGGTAAACTTTATCAGGCAAAAGTGACTTATCCTGATGGATCAGAAAAGTCTGTTAAGTTGCCTCCTGTTCTGGAAAGTGGATATGTTCTTTCTGTTTATAATAATACTGAAACAGATACTGTTCTTGTGCGTATTATAGCAAATCCTTCTGTACTTGAAAAGGGTAGTCAAACTGTTAGTTTGATTGCTCAATCGGGCGGTAGTGTAAGTTATGCAAGCAGTATGCCGATAGGTAAGGCACAAACATCTTTATCTATACCGGCAAAAGATTTACCATCTGGAATTACCCAGTTTACGTTGTTTTCTTCGACCGGAGATCCAATGAATGAGAGGATTATTTTTATCCAGAACAATGATCAGATGGATGTTAAATTATCGACAGCTAAAAAAGTTTATGCAGCAAAGGAAAAGGTTGAAATAGACGTAAGTGCCGCCAGTGCAAATGGAGCTCCAATTTCGGGCAATTTTTCGGTATCTGTAGTTAGTGAAGATGCTGTTCCAGTTGATGAGGCTAAAGAAAATACTATATTTTCTCAAATATTGTTGAGCTCTGATATTAAGGGCTACATAGAGAAACCAAGCTATTATTTTAATAACCCTACTGAAGAAACCAAATCAAATCTTGACCTATTAATGCTTACACAGGGCTACAGAAGGTTTGTATGGAAAGATATAACCGCGGGTAAGCCATTTCAGCCTGCTTTTAAAGCAGAGAAATTAACCACTAATGTTACAGGAAGGTTATTGAGTTTGGGAGAGAAACCCATTGCCGGCGGAAAGATAACATTGATAAATAATAAATTAGGGGTGGTAATTGATACAGTGACCAACGCAGAAGGGTATTATAAATTTAGTGATCTGTTAATTACTAATGAAATCAGTTTCACCTTGCAAGGCAGAAATGCAAAAGGTGGCAAAAACGTAGAAATAAAGGTTGATAAAATTCGTGATCAGGACAGAACACCAAATATGAATGTTGGCGATCTGGATACTGATCTGGGTAAGTCATTGATGGCTTCTCTTGAGAATAGTAAAAAACAAGATGCGGAAATGGTGAGGAATGGACAAATGGGTCGGGCTCAACAACTTAATGAGGTTATAATTAGTGCAAAAAAGCGTAAAAGGCTATTTGGCTATGATCTTGTATTAGATGGACACGCAGATTTTACTTACAGGCCGAGTAATGTGCAGGCATTTGGGACACTTTTGGAGTGGTTAAGAGCTACGGTCACCAATGTTGAATTCAGATCGGCTGAAGCTGATTGCGGACCAGTTACCATGCCGTTTTCAAGAAATGAAAGGATGAAAGTATTTCTTGATGGTAGAGAAATTAATGATTGCGAGGTTCAGGATCTGTTTTATTTGGATCCATTAGATATTGATAGGGTTGATGTTGCTCGTACCAATGCTGCCATAATGAGTATGACCGGAGGACCTAGCTTATTTTTAGCAACGAAAAGAGGGATTGGAGTATTGCGTTCGGGATATACTCCTGAAGTAGTAAGTTATGCGCCAAGAGGTTTTAACCCTGTAAAGGAATTTTACGCTCCGGTTTATGATAGTAACAGTCGTATAACAGATCTAAGAAGCACGGTGTATTGGAATCCTGGTGTCTTAGTCGGATCAAATGGTAAAGGAAAGATTAGCTTTTTTAATGCAGATACAAAAGGTGTTTACCGCGTAGTTATTGAAGGTATTAATGGAGATGGATTACTAGGAAGACAGGTTTATAAATACGAAGTTAAATAATAAGTGTTATTTTTCTTGAATGGGTGTCCTCAATGGAGACTTCATAGTTGTCTTTGTATTTGATTGCACGTATTTAATCATTTACTAAGACAACTATGAAATTGAAACGCTCCATTTTCCTATTTTGTTCAATAGCATTTATTGGCATGGTGGCTTTTACAGGCCGAGAAGAGGATCCCATTGAGAAGCTTTTAGCTTCTCTCCAAAGTTGGGCAGAGAATAATCCTCAGGAAAAGGCTTACCTGCATACTGATAAGCCTTATTATATTGTTGGAGATACGATATGGTTTAAAACGTATGTGACTATTGGTAGCAAACACCAGTTATCAGCACTTAGTGGCGCTGTTTATGTAGAGCTGATTAATGAAGGTGATTCTATTGCTCAGTCGCTTAAATTGCCGCTTATGGCGGGGATGGCTAAAGGTAGTATCGTGCTTTCGGATACCGCTATTCGAGAAGGGAATTATCGCTTAAGAGCGTATACCCAATGGATGCGTAATGCCGGACCGGAATATTTTTATGACAGAACCTTTAGTGTAGGTAACTCTGCAGCAAATACTGTTTTTGCAAAAATAGATTACATCTACACACAAGACGAGGCAAATGCCAAAGTAAGTGCCTTATTAAGATACACCAATCAGAAAGGTGAGCCTTATGTAGGTAAACCTATCAGGTATGAACTAAGAAAAAGCTTTCAGATACTTGCAACCGGGGGTGGTAACACCAATGAACTTGGTGAAATCTCTGTGAACATTCCTGGCTCAAAACCCGGCGAAGTTTTGAATTCATACTTATTAACAAAGATTGCAATTGCCAAGGATGCAAATATTTTTAAATCATTTCCAATAAGAACAGCTTCATTAAAAACAGATGTTCAGTTTTTTCCTGAAGGGGGTGGTTTGGTTAATGGAGTAAGGTCCAGAATAGGATTTAAGGCTACAGGTGCCAATGGATTGGGCGTTCCCATAAAGGGAGTAATTATGGATAATGAAAACAATGAGGTGGTAGAGCTTGAAAGTAAACATCTTGGGATGGGATATTTTCAACTGATACCAGAGAAAGGAAAGAGCTATCAGGCGAAAATAACCTATCCTGATGGATCAGTAAATACCCTGAAGTTGCCAGATGCGCTTGACGATGGCTATGTGCTTTCGGTGTATAATAACTTAGAGACAGACATCATATTAGTAAGGGTAAATGCTGGAGGCCCTGCCTTGAAAAAGGAAGGTCAGATTGTTAGTTTAGTAGTCCAATGTGGGGGGGATGTTCAATACGCGGCTAGTATCGCTATTAATAAATCTACAACATCTATTCCCATTCCTGCTAAAGATTTTCCAACGGGGATTTTGCAGATCAGTTTATTCTCCAAAGAGGGTAATCCATTAAATGAAAGAATTGTCTTTTTACAGAGAAATGATTTGATGGATTTAAAAATTAATAGCTCAAAAAAGGAATATGATGTGCGGGAAAAAGTAGAACTGGATCTGGATGCTAAAGACGCTTTGGGCAAACCCCTTGTAGGAAACTTTTCAGTTTCAGTAATCAATGAAGCCGTAGTTCCATCTGATGAAACTCGCGAAAATTCGATAATCTCTCAGTTGCTGCTAAGTTCAGATATCAAAGGTTATATAGAAAAGCCTAATTATTATTTCTATAAACCCACAGTTGAAACCAAAGCAAATCTTGATATTTTAATGCTTACCCAAGGATATAGAAGGTTTGTTTGGAAGAATCTGATATTGGGCAAGCAAGTACCCCCAATATTTAAAGCCGAAAAGTTAGTCACAGACATTACAGGTAAGTTAGTTACATTAGGCAATAAGCCTGTAATAGGGGGTAAGGTTACTTTAGTAAATAACAAATTAGGTTTGATTTTTGATACCGTCTCAGATAAGAACGGATTATTTAAATTCAGCAATCTGCTCATTACCGAAGGAATTGATTTTACGATTCAGGGTAGGACTTTGAAAAATGGAAAAAGATTAGAGCTTCAGCTCGATAAAGTAAAGGAGCACGAGGCAACCCCCAATGCTAATATAGGTGACATCAATACAAATATTCCTTCAGTACTTAAAGCCTCAATAGAAAATAATATTGAACAGGATCTGGATTTGCGGAAACATGGAAAAGCTAGCCGATTGCAGCAACTAAGAGAAGTTCAAATAAGTGCGAGCAAAAGATGGGAGTTTGGAAATCATATCAATGAAAGCCAGGCCGATGAAGTGTATCGGCCAGATAGTCGGCGACCATGTGCAACACTTAAAGAGTGTTTAGAAGAAATGGATAAAACCAGGATTTCGTTTGTCTTTAAAGATGGTAATTGGCTATTAAATGGATATTATGTTACATTAATAGACGATGTCTTGATTGAACCTGAAGATTATCAGAGCCTTTTATTATCTGATGTTTCTGATATAAAAAAGATCTATTTCTCCTATAACAGTAAGGTTATAACCGCAAGATTATTGTCTGGTTATATTGCCAGATTTCCTCCTGAAAAGCTTCCTTCTGTTATGGCAATTTATACTAAAAGTGGTAATTTTCGTCAAAAATATGATCCATCGGTAGTTTATTATGCTCCAAAAGGGTTTGCTTCGGTAAAGGAGTTCTATGTACCTAAATATGGTAATAACGAAGTTAACAACTCCCTTGCAGATTTAAGAAGCACTATCTATTGGAACCCTGCAACGGTTACTGATAAGGAAGGTAAAGCCAGGCTCAGTTATTTCAATTCAGATAACAAAGGAACTTACCGCGTAACTGTAGAAGGGATCAACGCAGATGGTTTACTTGGAAGACAGGTTTATCGTTATCAGGTTAAATAATTTCAATACCAGCATCCTTATATCGTTGTAGCTTGCCTTCCTTTGGATCTATATCTGTGATGATGGTATCTAACTCATTTGTTGCACAGATGTAGTAATTTTCAGCTGTATCCAATTTCTCAAATGTTGAAAGTGCAATAATATGTTTAGATGTTTCAACCATCGCTTTCTTCATCTGACTATCTTCATAATTTAAGCCTGTAACCCCAATGTTTAGGTCGATGCTGCAGATACCCAGAAAGCAAATATCGGCACGAACATTTTTAATGGCTTGTATGGCATCATGCCCCATTGTAGAGAAGGAGGATTTATTTAATCGTCCGCCTACAAAAATCACCTCGGCATTTGGGTGGTCTTCCAAGATATTGGCTACAGGGAAATTATTGGTTACTACGGTTATGTTAATTTCCTTAGGTAAGCCGGTTGCAACAGCTAAAGCTGATGTTCCGGCATCGAATATGATTACCTGGCCATCCTTAATGAATTTTAGGGCTTTGGCCGCAATTATCTCTTTATGGCCAACGTCGTAATTTTCTCTTTCTCTATAATGTCTTGGAATAGGAGAGTGCAGGACTGCTCCTCCGCGAACTGCTTTAAGCAAACCTTCATCTGATAATTCCTTAATATCTCTTCTTACCGTGTCTTCAGAAACATTTAATTGTTTACTTAAATCTCCTAAAAGAACTTTGCCTTCTTTAGTGATGTGATCTATTATCTGCTGTAGTCTTTCTGCCTTTATCATAATTTGTTTGCAATATTATGCAATATTAGGAAAATTAAATCGCAATATGTTGCAAAAAATTGTATTTTTGTTGCAACTTCTTACAAAATATAAATAAATAAAATATGAAAAAAACAATAGCTATTGATATGGATGGTGTGCTCGCCGATACAGAGACCCATTTCATAAACTGGTATGAGAGAGACTATGGTGTTAAAGTAAATCGTGAAGACATGTTGGGAGTACTTGAATCGGAAGGGTTTCCTGATAAGACAGCGGTAAAAAGATTTGTTTATACGCCTGGATTTTTCAGGACAATACCTGTAATGCCAGGAGCAATTGAGGCGGTAAAAGAACTCATGGAAACTTACGATGTATACGTTGTTTCAGCGGCAATGGAATTTCCTCAATGTTTATCTGAAAAGCAAGAATGGTTGCAAGAATATTTTCCATTCATTAGTTGGGAAAACATAGTTTTTTGTGGCGATAAAAGTATTATTAATACAGATTACATGATAGATGATCATTGCAAAAATCTTGATTATTTTAAGGGCAAAACGATTATGTTTACTGCTGCACATAATGTTTACAAAACACATCATCAAAGAGTTGATAACTGGAATGATGTAATGGACTTGTTCGAGAAAGAAGAAGTACCTGCATTATAACCGGACGCAAACGTTTTCGATAATAAATGCGGTTTAGTATGCATTTAATCTTGTAAACAACATATATATTTAGTTTTTATACCATCTATTACTACAAAAGTAAATTACGGTATAAGGAAACTAAATATAATATGAGCCAAGGCAGTAAAATACACAGAATGACACAAACCATGAGGTGGTTTGGTCCTAAAGATCCGGTAAGCTTATCAGACATCAAACAAGCTGGCTGCACAGGAGTTGTTAGTGCACTTCATCATATTCCAAATGGAGAAATTTGGACGGTTGAAGAGATCTTAAAACATAAAAATCTAATTGAAACAGCTGGTCTTGAGTGGAATGTTGTAGAAAGTGTACCCGTTCATGAATCTATAAAAACTCAGGATAAAGGCTTTGAAAATTATATATCCAATTATAAGACTTCCTTAAAGAATCTGGCTTCTTGTGGTGTATCGGTTGTTACCTACAATTTTATGCCTGTGCTGGATTGGACAAGAACCAACCTTGCCTTTGAACTTGAAAATGGCGCTAAAGCTTTAAAGTTCGAAAAAGCAGCACTTGTGGCATTTGATGTATATATGCTGAACAGGCCAGATGCAGTTAATGATTACACCTATCAGGAACTTGAAAAGGGTAGATTGCGTTTCGAGCAAATGACTTCTGAGGAACGGTTAGTGTTGCAAAGAAATATTATTGCAGGCTTGCCTGGAAGTGAAGAGAGTTTCACCTTAAAACAGTTTCAGGACGCTTTAGATAAGTATAAAGGAATCGATGAAGACGGACTTTCTCAAAACCTTATTCATTTTCTTTCAGAAATTGTTCCGGTTGCCGATGCTGCAGGAATAAAGCTGGCTATTCATCCTGATGATCCACCTTATCCTATTTTTGGTTTACCAAGAGTTGTTAGTACAGCCGGGCAGGTTCAGAAATTATTTACTGCTGTTCCTTCATTAAATAACGGACTTTGCTTCTGTACAGGTTCTTTTGGTGTAAGAGCGGATAATAACCTGCCTGAAATGGTAGATGTATTTCGAGAAAGAATTCATTTTATTCATTTAAGGAGTACAAAAAGAAATGAAGCGGGTGATTTTTATGAGGACAACCATTTAGAAGGTGATGTAGATATGTATAATGTTGTAAAACAAATCATTTTGATACAACAGAAAAGACAGATTAGCATTCCAATGCGACCTGATCATGGTCACCAGATGCTTGATGACCTCAAGAAAAAAACTAACCCAGGTTATTCAGCCATCGGCAGATTAAAAGGCCTCGCTGAGTTGAGAGGATTAGAGTTCGGAATAATAAACCAGTTTTTAGATAAATAACATGATAGAAGGAGCAGTAATACCTGAAGATTTTTTGTTGAGCAGCAAAAAAGCGAAAATACTTTTTAATGATTATGCAAAAAACCTACCTATAATTGATTATCATAATCACCTGCCACCACAAGAAATAGCAGAAAATAAGAAGTTTGCTAATCTGACTGAGATCTGGCTGAAAGGTGATCACTATAAATGGAGAGGCATGCGTGCATTGGGTGTTAGCGAAGAGCTGATTACAGGAAGTGCTGCAGATCAGGATAAATTTATGGCCTGGGCAAGGGTGGTGCCTGCAACAGTTAGAAACCCCTTGTTTCATTGGACGCATATGGAACTTAAAAATCCTTTTGGTATCAATTCTTTTCTACATGCTGATTCCGGTAAAAGAATTTATGAAGACTGTAATGCGTTGCTTACAAAAGATGAGTTTTCTACACAAGGATTGTTAAACCATTTTAAAGTTGAAATGGTTGGTACAACAGATGATCCTTGCGATGATCTTAGATATCATAAACAGTTAGGTGAGAGTGATTTTTCAGTAAAAGTAAAACCTTCGTTCAGACCAGATAAAGCTTTATTGATTGATAAGGCAGTTCAATTTAAGGATTATGTAAAACAGCTTTCTGCTGTTTCAGGAATTGCTATAACAGATGTTGATGGGTTAATCGCGGCTTTAAGACAGCGTGTTGATTATTTCGCTGCGCATAATTGCAGTGTTTCTGACCATGGATTAGCTACTTTGCCTGCGACATATAACTTAACTGACGGGGAGAGAAAGGAATTTATCAGTTTCTTAAAAACCGATGGTGCTGTGTTTTCTAATCCGGACGCTTTTGCCGGTTATGTTTTAACGGAATTGAGCAAATTATATCATGAAAAGGATTGGGTACAACAGTTTCACTTGGGCGCAATTAGAAATAACAACCTTGGAATGTTCAATAAATTAGGTGCTGATACGGGGTATGACTCTATAGGAGACTTTAGACATGCTGAAAGATTGTCAGGATTTTTAGGCAATCTGAGTGTAACTGATCAGCTTACTAAAACCATTATTTATAATCTTAATCCTGCAGATAATGAGGTTTTTGCAGCTATGACTGGTAATTTTGCCGATGGAAGGATGAAAGGTAAAATGCAATTCGGTTCTGGCTGGTGGTTTCTGGATCAAAAAGATGGCATGGAAAAACAATTGAACGCATTGTCTAATATGGGGATGGTGAGCAATTTTGTAGGTATGCTTACTGACTCCCGTAGCTTCCTTTCTTATTCACGACATGAATACTTCAGAAGAATACTATGTAACCTGTTTGGAGCAGAAATGGAGAATGGAATATTACCTAATGACGAGAAATGGATTGGGCAGATTATCAGCGATATCTGTTATTACAACGCTAAAGAATATTTTAAATTAGGCTAGGGTTATCCCTAGCCAAATAAAAATACGGTCATACTTTTTGGCCCGTGGGCTCCAAGTACTAAAGATTGTTCAATATCTGCAGTTTTTGATGGCCCTGCAATAAAGGATCCGAATCCATATTCGGCGTCACCTATTTTACTATAGGCGTCGTGCATGGTAGCAACAATGTCGGCTTTGTTTACCACAACAGCTAATTGCTGACAAATAAAGGGGACAACCCTTTGTTGCATCAGATCTTCGGTAACCCATAGCGCTGCGTTTTCGGCAACACCAAAATGGGCTTTAATTATAGCAAGATCAACATCTTCATAGCTATGCGGATCTTTATTCTCCCATCCCGATTCGGTTACTGAAGCAAGTTCAGGTAGAGTAGATATGAGTCGTTTTTTATTTTTAAATTCCTGTTGAATGTATTGCGCGATTTCTTCAAAATTTGAAACTTCAACTATTGCTCCACCTATGGCAGATAGTACCGTTTTAAATTGTGTTATGCTTTCCATTCCACCTGGTACAGTAGTAAGGTCTGCCGGTAACGGCCTGGTGCCTGGCTGATTGGTTTTTATTTTAGCCAGTATTTCTTCTCTGCTAGTCATTTTTATTATTTTGTTTATACCATTCTCCAAATGATTGTTTTGGAGACTCAGGCATTTCTCTGTGTTTATACCAAAGATTAAGTTTGTTGTTTACGGTGAAGGGGGCATGTTTTAAAACCCAGCGACCTGCTTTTCCAGCGATTTTATATATTGATGGATTTGATAATGTAAAATCCATTGCTTTCATGGCCATTGCCTTTTTTGGATCTGCATAACCTTCTTTAACAATTACCTGACGCCATTTATAAAGCTGTTCATGAATGTTTATTTTTACCGGACACACATTGCTGCACGACCCACAAAGAGTGGAAGCGAATGGAAGATCTGCATAGTTTTTCATGTCCAGGTTTGGAGCCAATATGGAACCAATAGGCCCTGCGATTGCAGTGTGATAACTGTGTCCGCCACTTCTGCGATAAACCGGACAGGTGTTCATACATGCCGCACAGCGGATACACTTAAGTGAGTTGCGGAAATCTTCTCTGCCAAGTTGTGTAGTCCTGCCATTGTCTACCAAAACGATGTGCATGGTCTGCCCTGGCCTTGGCTTTTTAAAATGACTGGAGTAGGTGGTAATGGGTTGTCCGGTCGCACTTCTGGTAAGTATCCTTAGAAATACAGAAAGATGCTTACGTAAGGGTACGATTTTCTCAATTCCCATACAAGCAATATGTACATCGGCAAGATGTGCACCCATATCGGCATTTCCCTCATTTGTACATACAACAAACTCGCCCGTTTCAGCTATTGCAAAATTTACTCCGGTGATGGCAGCCTTTCTGGTAATAAACTTTTCACGTAAATGATCCCTTGCTGCGGCAGTCAAAAATACCGGATCAGAGGCACCTTCGGGTGTGCCAAGATGCTTGTGGAACAAATCTCCTATCTCTTCCTTTTTCTTATGAATACAAGGAAGTACGATGTGGCTGGGTGGTTCTTCAGCCAGTTGCACAATACGTTCCCCCAAGTCAGTATCTATAACCTCTATGTCGTTTTTATGGAGATAATCATTTAGATGGCATTCCTCGGTAAGCATTGATTTGCTTTTAACAATGCGGTTTACGCCGCTTTCCTTTAAAATGGAATGAACTATTTTATTGTGTTCTTCACCATTGGCTGCCCAATGAACTTTTATGCCATTCTTTTCGGCATTGGCCTCAAACTGCAAAAGGTAATCATGCAAGTTTGATAGAACATTGTCTTTTATTTGTGATGCGGTTTCACGCAAGGCTTCCCATTCGGGTAGACTGTTCGCAGCCTTATCCCGCTTGGCCCTCACAAACCAAAGCGTTTCATCATGCCAGTCTACACGCGCTTCATCTTTATTAAAGATATCTGATAATTGAGCGTGATCTTTTGCTCCTGTACTCATTTTATTATTGCTGGTTGTAGGTTTAAAATTCCTGTGCGTTTAATATCTCGGCAATGTGTATTACTTTCACATTGCTGTTTTGTCTGCGTAAAATACCTTCCATATGCATCAGGCAAGACATGTCTGCTGCAGTAATATATTCGGCACCACCGTTAAGATGATCTGCAACCCTGTCTTTACCCATTTTTACAGATACGGCTTCTTCAGCAACACAAAAAGTACCACCAAAACCACAGCACTCATCAGGACGCTTCAGATTAATCAGTTCCAGACCTTCAACCATATTTAGCAGGTGCAGTGGTTTAGAGAAAGGAGCCTCAACGAGCTCACTCATTTGCGCAAGCATTAACCCACGCTGCCCATGGCAACTTTGGTGTACACCGACTTTATGAGGGAAACTTGCAGTTAATTTCTCCACTTTAAGTACATCAGTAAGGAACTCAGTTAACTCATAGATCTTTTTTCTGATTCCAAGGGCCTTGTCTTCGGCTTTATCGGCATGAAGATGATCCTTAATATGGAGTACACAGCTCCCGGAAGGGGATACCACGTAATCAAATTCAGAAAAGTTTTCTATAAATAAATCATTGCATCCTTGTGTGAGATGTTCAAAGCCCGAATTGGCCATAGGCTGACCACAACAGGTTTGCTTTGTGGGATAAACCACGTCAACTCCTAGTTTCTTCAATAAAGTTAAGGTTGCAATAGCGGCGTTTGGGTAGAACTGGTCAATATAACACGGAATAAAAAGTCCAACAGTCATGGCTAAAAGTATCTGATCTTATTTGGTTTAGGTTGTGCGTTCAAGCAAATATACAGTGCTCAGCGGTAAATATAATGTTATTAAGAATATTATGCAGATTAGTTTGCTATTTAGAACGGAAACGATTTCATATAATGATATTCATTCGACATTTTTTTTGTAACAAAAAAGTTGGTAAGTCTTAGTTTAACCTAAATTACATGAACTACTTATGTGTTTTTATAATGTTTAAACCTTGCCGAATTAATTTGTTGGAATTTATGAAAACGTTTTCATATAATTGTAATATTGATTAGCTTGGTATATGGATTAGCTTAAATCAATAGCCTCATATAATATTAAAATGGCCAACCAAAAAAAGGTACAGCAAAATACAATTCTGGATATTGCGGAAGCGTTGAAGCTTTCGCCTGCAACAATTTCACGTGCGCTTAATGATCATCCCCATGTAAAGGAAAAAACAAAAAATGATGTACTAAAAATGGCTGCTCAGCTGGGTTATAGGCGCAATAATATGGCTTCAGGCTTACGCAGCAATAAAACACATACCATTGGACTTATTGTGCCGAGGATTTCAATGTTTTTTCACGCAGAGGTTATTACCACTATTCAGAATGGTTTACAGAAGTATGGATATAATCTGATCATATGCCAGTCTAATGACTCATTAGATATGGAAAAGGAACTAACAGAGATACTTTTGTCCTCAAGAGTTGATGGTTTAATTGCAGCATGTACGTTGGGTACCACAGATTTTAGCCATTTCGATAAGTTTTTGCAAAATGGTACACCAGTAGTTTTTTACGATCGCGTACCTTTAAATGAACAAAAAGCAACCATAATAAAAGGTGATGATTTTAGAGGAGGATACATCGCAACTTCACACCTCATTGAAACTGGCTGTAAAAAGATTGCTCATATTTCGGGGCCTTTAACTTCAAATTTATATCAGGACCGATCGGCGGGGTTTGTAAAAGCGATGGAACAACATAAGCTTTCTGTAAATGAAAACTGGGTGTTTCATCAGGAATTGACACATGCCAATGCGAGAGAAGCGATGCGAAAAATGTTTGAAGGGGATGTTGTGCCTAACGGTTTATTTACCGACAATGATACAAGTGCAATAGCAGCTCTTGAATTTGCGAGAGAAAAGGGAATTGATGTGCCTGGCGAATTAAAAATTATAGGTTACTCAAATGACCCCAGAACATCAATAATTACTCCTGCGATAACTACAGTAGAGCAGTTTCCTGACGAGGTGGGTAAAAAGATAGTTGAAGCCTTAATAAATTCTTTGAAGAATAATACCAATATAACTGATGAAAGAACAGTACCAATAACGATACCTGTTCAGTTAATTAGAAGAATGACAACCTAAAAACTAAATATTAAATAACATTGATGATGAGAAAACTATTTGTTGTAATCTGTTTTTTACTGATAAATAATGGCATGCTAAGCGCCCAAAGTAAGGACGGAAAAATGAGCCAATTGATTGATGAGCAATTTAAATTTGCTGATCAACAATACAAGGTGCTTGCCAAAAATGTACCTGCAGATGTAATGCCTAAAACCTATTACGAAAACACAGGTAAAGTAGAAACAAGTGATACCAAATGGTGGTGTAGTGGTTTTTTTCCTGGTACGCTGCTTTATATCTATGAGTATACAAAAGATGCTGACATTCTGAAGGAGGCTAAAGGACGTCTTTCTATTTTAGAAAAGGAAAAGCATTATACAGGTAATCACGACCTGGGTTTTATGATGTATTGCAGTTTTGGTAATGCTTACCGAATCCTGAAAGATCCTTCGTATAAAAAGACAATAGATACAGCCGCAGAATCTTTGTCAACGCGCTTCCATCCCGAGGCCGGTGTGATCCAATCCTGGAATTCCAGCAAAAAAATGGCTGGTCCTGTTATTATAGATAACATGATGAACCTTGAGCTGCTAAGCTGGGTAAGTGACCATGGAGGTGATAAAAAGTACAAAGAGATTGCAGTTAGACATGCAAATTCCACCATTAAAAATCATTTCAGACCAGATTTTAGTTCCTATCATGTTATTGATTATGACATGAAAACAGGTAAGATTTTACAAAAAATAACCGCGCAGGGAGCTGCAGATTCATCTGCATGGAGCAGGGGACAGGCTTGGGGCTTATATGGTTACACCATGATGTATCGTTTTACTAAAAACAAACAATATTTAAATCAGGCAAAAAATATTGCCAAATTTATGTTAAATGATCGCAATATGCCTGCAGACATGATTCCTTACTGGGATTATGATGCTCCGGGAATACCAAATGCGCTTCGTGATGCCTCTGCGGGTGCGGTTATGGCTTCGGCATTATTGGAGCTCGCTCAGTATTCAGATAAAAAGGAAGGTAAACAATATGTGAGCGCCGCTGAAACAGCATTAAAAACATTAGCCTCTGATGCTTATCGTGCAAAATTGGGTGAGAATGGGGGATTTCTGTTAAAACATAGCGTAGGTTCAATACCTCATAAATCCGAAGTTGATGTTCCGTTGACCTATGCAGATTACTATTTCTTAGAGGCATTACATCGCTATAAAAACTGGTATTTATAAAAATATTAATAAAAAAGATAAAACATGCAAACACATTTTGAAAGCCGATACGCTCTTAGTCCAAATGAAACAAAGCAAATGGTCACCGCGGATCTGCGTAAAAATTTTTTAATCCCCGAGATATTCGAGGCCGACCATATACATTTTACTTTGTCTCATTACGATCGCTATATAGCCGGAGGAATAATGCCCGTAAATGAAACTATACAACTTTCAAATCCTGATAGTTTAAAAGCTGAATACTTTTTAGAAAGAAGAGAGCTAGGGATTATTAACGTAGGTGGTAAAGGTACTGTTGTGGCCGACGGAGTTAATTATGATCTGGATTTTAAAGAAGCGCTTTATATTGGTAAGGAGACTAGAAATGTAACATTTGCATCTGCCGATAAAAAGAAGCCTGCAAAATTTTATATTAATTCTGCACCGGCCCATCATAAATATCCAAGTAAAAAGGTTTCAAAAGCTGAGGCAGAAATTGTTGAGCTCGGAAGTCCTGAAACAGCAAATCACCGCGTTATAAATAAACTATTGGTGAATAGTGTTTTGCCTACTTGTCAATTACAAATGGGTATGACTGAGTTAAAGAGTGGAAGCGTTTGGAACACTATGCCTGCACATACTCATGACCGTAGGATGGAGGTTTATTTTTACTTTGAAGTACCGCAAGGACAAAGTGTTTGCCATTTTATGGGCGAACCACAGGAAACCAGACACATCTGGATGCAAAATGAGCAGGCCGTGATTTCGCCTAACTGGTCTATACACTCAGGAGCGGGTACAAGTAATTATACGTTTATCTGGGGTATGGCAGGTGAAAATCTTGACTATGGAGATATGGATCATTGTGCAATTAATGAGCTTAAATAATAAAGAGATTATGAGAAAAGTATTTGCTTTCTTATTGTTACTGCCCGGAGCATCGTTCTTTGTACAGGCACAAACCAATGTGGTGAAAACAACCATTATAGTGAGTAATTCATCTGATATAGCGCGGGTAGGTGAGGTATTGTCTATTAACTGGGCTACCATTATCACAAAATATCCCGGTATTGATACTGCGAATTTCAAAGTATTAGATGCAGCTACCAAAAAAGAAATTCCTTTTCAGTTGGAACACAAAGGAGAAGTAGCTATACAGAATTTACTGGTACAAATTAACGTTAAAGCAAAAGGGACTGCTAAACTCCTAATAGTCGCAGGCAAACCTGCTGCTATAACTAAAAAGACATATGGTCGCTATGTCCCTGAACGCTATGATGACTTTGCGTGGGAGAACGATAAAGTTGCTAACCGCATGTACGGTAAAGCATTAGAAACTAGAAAGGACAATGCCTTTGGAATAGACATTTGGGTTAAAAGATCAAGTAAGCTGGTAATTAATGATTGGTACAAAACTGGTGATTACCATACAGATCATGGTGATGGAATGGATTATTATAGTGTGGGATTAACTTTAGGGGCAGGTGATATTGCTCCTTATGTTAATGACTCAGTTTACTATTCTAAAAATTATCATAACTGGAAAGTATTGGATAATGGGCCTTTGCGTACCTCATTTCAGTTAGGTTATGATGAGTGGGATGTGGCAGGTAAACCGGTAAAAGTAGTAAAAACAATATCTCTGGATGCAGGCTCTCACTTTAACCGTATACAAGCTGATTACACTTATTCAGACGGAGCGGATCTTCCTGCGGTAATAGGGATAGTTAAAAGAGCTGAGCCAGGGGTTATCCTAATGGATGAAAAACAAGGCATAATGGGTTACTGGGAGCCAGAGCATGGTGCAGATGGAATTACCGGGGTAGCAACGATTATTCCAGGTGGAAAGGTAAAAATGAATACCGATAAGGTTCATTTGCTAACCCATACTTTGGTTAAAGGCAAAGAGCCGGTTGTTTACTATAATGGCTCTGCATGGAGCAAGGGAAATGAAATTACTACTGCAAATGAATGGTTTAAACATCTGGACACTTTTAATCAGAAATTAAATCAACCGTTGAAGGTTAATGTTCAATAATAAATAAATGATGTTTTAAAAAAGCACTAATCGTCATCTCTCCTGGCGCCGAGATGACGAGGTACTCTCTTAACAAAGAAAAAATGGCGATACTTGATTTATTTAATTTAAAAGGAAAAACGGCTTTAGTTACAGGGTGTAAAAGAGGTATAGGTAAGGCTATGGCAGAGGCCCTTGCAGAGGCAGGAGCCAACATTATTGGCGTATCCGCCAATTTAGAGCTATCAGGAAGTGATGTAGAAAAATCTATAACCTCACTTGGTAGGAAATTCTATGGATATCAATGCGATTTTAGCAATCGCAATTCACTTAAACTATTTATTGATCATGTAAAAAGAGATCACCCGATAATAGATATTCTTGTAAATAATGCAGGAACAATTTTAAGAAAACCTATATCCGAACATCCTGATGAGTATTGGGATGAAGTGATCGCCGTAAATCAATCAGCTCCTTTTATCCTTACCAGGGAAATTGGAAAAGAAATGGTTTTGCGTGGACAAGGAAAGGTAATTTTTACAGCTTCTCTGCTAACGTTTCAAGGTGGCATTACCGTGCCTGGTTATGCAGCCAGTAAAGGGGCAATTGGCCAGTTAACAAAAGCTTTTGCTAATGAATGGGCAGCTAAAGGGGTAAATGTAAATGCAATAGCACCCGGATATATTTCAACCGATAATACAACTGCACTGAGAGCTGATGAGAACCGTAGTCGCTCTATTATGGAGCGTATTCCTGCAGGGCGATGGGGTGAACCAGAAGATTTTAAAGGTCCAATAGTTTTTCTGGCTACAGAGGCCTCATCTTATATGCACGGCACCGTGATGACAGTAGATGGGGGATGGATGGGCAGATAATGGTATAAAATAATTGAGTAAATGAATTTAAAAAGATTAATACTGGTTTGTAGTTTGCTGATTGGTTATCAAATCACAAATGCTCAGGAAGTATGTCCGATTATCCCTCAGCCAGTAAAGTTTGCTAAAACCGATGGCTCTTTTGTGCTCACTCGGCATACTCCTATACTTGCAGAATCTGAACTTTTAAAATCGGTGGCTCATTATCTTCAACAAGAATTACTGAAAGAGCAGGGTCTACCTTTAAGTGTTGCCAATACATCAAAAGAACCTGGGGTAAAATTAGTACTTACATCAAAAAAAAGCTCAGACATATACACTTTGGAAATCAATTCAAAAGGAGTTGCAATAACAGCTAGTGATGCTGAAGGGGCTTTCTATGGGGTTGTGTCGTTGCTGCAGATTGCCAGACAGTCGAAAAATTTAAAAGGTTCACTTTCGTTAGAAGGATGGAAGATACAGGATAGTCCTTTATACGAATGGCGAGGTTTGATGCTTGATGAATCAAGACATTTCTTTGGTGTAGCAAAAGTTAAATCTATTCTGGATTGGATGGCTTTCTATAAATTGAATCGTTTCCATTGGCACCTTACCGATGAGCCTGCATGGCGTATTGAAATTAAAAAATATCCGGGACTCGCTCTAATTGGTGGCATTGGTGATTTTTTGAATGGAACTTTACCCTCACAGTATTATACGCAAGAACAGGTGAAGGAAGTAGTCGCTTATGCGGCCCAGAGATTTATTACTGTTATTCCAGAGATAGATATGCCAGGACATGCTTCTGCCGCGAACCGCGCATATCCAGAATTTAGTGGAGGTGGGTCTGAAGGACATCCTGAATTCACATTCAACCCTGGTAAAGAAGGTACTTATCAATATCTTTCAAATATCCTGCGCGAAACCAATGCATTATTTCCTTCAGGAATGATTCACCTTGGGGGCGATGAGGTAAGCTATGGCAATCAGCAATGGTCTACAAATGCGGATATTAAAACGCTAATGCAAAGTAAAGGACTGGCAAATGTTAAAGAAGTAGAAAAATACTTCATGAAACGTATGGCAGATTCGGTATACAGTATGAATGCGAAATTACTTGTGTGGGATGAGATGGCGGAAGTTGATCTCCCTAAAGACAAGACAATTATCTTCTGGTGGAGACATGATAAACCCGATATGTTAACTCTATCTCTTAAAAAGGGATACCAAACTGTCCTGTGTCCGAGACTGCCATTTTATTTTGATTTTGTTCAGGATAGCACCCATAATTACGGCCGCAAATGGAGCAATAAATTATACAATGCATTAGAAAGCGTTTACTCCTTTTCCCAGGATAATTACTTAGATGGTTCAGTAAGTAAAAAACAGATCTTGGGCATACAAGCTGATCTATGGACCGAGACGATTCAAAGCGATCAACGATTAGATTACCTGTTGTTTCCGCGAATAACTGCACTTGCAGAAGCTGCATGGAGTAAAAACGCAAAGGATTTCCAAGCATTTATGCAGCGTTTAAAAAAGCATATGCCGCTGTTTCAGCAAGCATCAATTTATTATTATGATCCATTTAATCCTGCAAAGAATCCTGAACCTGTTAGAATAGGGACAGGGGTTAAGCGTTTTGATACTGGATTGTAAAGGTTTGTTTCTAAACTAAAAGAGCTTATCTCAATTTATGAGATAAGCTCTTTAGTTTAATATAATGTGTTTATTACTTTAGTTTGTAGCGGTAAAATTAGTAGAACTTATCACCGTTTGTCCATTCGAAATCACAGTTAATTTCATCGTTCCTGGATTTAAATTGGAAGGTACGGCTACAGTGATTGTGTTTTCGGTGATGCTTGTAATCGGTGCTTCAGTAGTGCCGAATTTAACAACAGTGCTATAATAATTCTGCGCAAAGCCCTCACCTTTAATCGTTACAATGGATCCAGCAACGGCAGATGTTGGTGTAAAAGAAGTAATAGCGGGTCCAAGCATTTTAAATTCTTTAGCTATTGTATATTTTTTTCCGGCAAATTCCAGATAAAGTTTTACATTCCCAGCATTAATTCCTCCTGGAACGGCTATTTTTAAATTTGTTGCGGAAGTAGCGGCGCCAGAAGAAGGTATAGTTCCAAAGTAAACATAATAACTCTGATCTTTAATAAAATTTCCTGTAATATCTATTTCCATACCAGGAGCACCGGATGCAGGCGAAAAATTAGTAAATGCATAAGAAAGGACTTTAAGCTTCTTAGGTGCGGTTACCGTATTTGGACCTGATTTAAAGGTAATTGTATAATCACCTGCTGACAAGCTTTCAGGAACGATCATAGTAAAACCACCTTGATAATCAGGAAAAACTTGCGCATCCGTGCTTCCAATAGTAGCAGTAGGCATCCCTTGATTATGTTCGAAATTGCCTGGGAAATTATTACCGGAAATTGCAACTGAAGTTCCGGGTAAAGTGACCGCTGGATTCAGGCCAGTTATTACTGGAGGAGTAACTGTAAACTCGCCTGGTAAAACAAATTTTTTATCGGCTAATCTTACTGAAACTTCTGATTTCACCTCAACAGTAGAAGGCACGGATATTTGAGGGATGCTTCCATATAAGGTATTTACCTGTATGTTTCCAAAAAATATGCTAAAAGTACTTGGGTAATTATAGTAGTCAGGAAGATTGTCACCCGTAAAAGTAACCAGTGTACCTATTGGTCCTGATTTTGGAGAAAAATCTTTAACATTGGCGTATATAGTAAAACCATTTGAAACTGAAACCTTCTGTCCGCTAATGCTTACTTCTATACTAAGCTGATTACCATGTCTTGCTTGAATCCCTTGAGGTATCTCAGCTACAATTTCTGTATCGGAAATAGATAGTACTTTGGCCTTTATGTTATTAAAGGTAACTTCAATTGCGCTATCGGATTCTATATAGAATTTTCCGGTAATCTTAACCTGATCTCCCACTTTTCCGGAATTTGGACTAACATTCCCAGCCTGTTGAGTAGGTAGGTTTATTTGTATAGTTTTCCCTAAGGCAGTTCCTTTTTCATCTGTTATATAAGCCCTGACAAAAAGGGTTGATTGATAATATGGACTATTTAGGCTAAGGTTACGGACTTCCTTTGTAAATTCTCCTTGAGGTACATCTTTACCTAAAGAAACTTTTGTTCCTTTTACATCACTAACATCTGATGTTGTACTGTATATAAAACCGTAGTCAGAAGGATTAAAATTACCTTTACTAACAATGTTGCCAATAAAGGTTGCAGCGTTTGGCGCCAGTGCAGTCGCTGATAACGTTTGAATTTCCGGACCGGTAAGATTGTCTTTTTTGCAGCTTTGAAACTGAAGTAAAGAAATTAAAGTAATCGCTATTAGTAATATATTCTTTTTCATATCGAGTTCCGTATTAAAATGAATAACCAATACGGACGCCATTTATTAGTGTAGGGCCAAATGTTGATGCAGATTTCTTTCCTGTATCGTTGAAGTTGGTAGTCGGTTGCCCTGTGCCAGTATTTTGTCCCGTAACTGTGGTTCGAATATTTTTATATTCAGTTTTTGATAAGTTAAAATTGAACTCATAACCAAAAAAGAAATCTTTGGCAATATAAAAATCAAAGCCTGTAATTAGATTGATGCCATATCGAGTGTATGCATTTTCTTGAAGTTGAGTGTAATAGCTCTGATTGTTTGGTAAATAGATTGTCTCGAGCCAGCCATTTTTAATGGATGTAGAAACGCCATTGTCCTTAAGTTCCTGATTTGCAGATTTACTGCTTACCGAAATATCTGCAGCGATGTAGGGGGATAAGCGCCTGGTGCCTTTGAAATGTTTTTCAACACCGAAATTAAGTCCAATTAAAGTGCTTTTTCTTTCATTTTTAACAAAAATACCCTGTGGCCCGTAGGGATTATTTACGTTTGCGGTTGAATCCTTTTGACTTGCGTGAAAACCTAGTCTTAAAGCAATGTCGGGGCTAATAAAATATCTTACCTTAATCTGATTAAGAGAGTTGTTTAAGCTTAAGTTTCCTTTAAAGGGATTGAAATTAAGTTCTGTAACTATTGAGCCTGTAGTTGGCTTTAGAGATTGGGTAGTTTTATCAACAGTTGTGTAAGATAGATCAGTTATAACTGTGTCAGTTTTAACTTTTGGCGTTTGGGCATAGCATGCCGTTGTAGCAATTGCAAGCGCAATTGAAAAGAGCGTTTTCTTCATGTCGTTAATTTTTACGCAAAAGTATAAAACAATTTGCTCAATATTATTTTCTGGCGCTATTTAATTTAATTGTAAACTTTTAGTGCCTAAGCCCAATATTTCTAAAACTGTTGCACAGTATCAATAATAATCGTATTTTTGCCCGGCAAATAGTAACTCATAAATTATTTGCTATGCAACTCGATCCCAATAAATTTATCGCCGAAGGTCTAACATACGATGACGTATTATTAGTACCAGCTTACTCTGAAGTTCTGCCACGTGACGTGGATACAGGGAGTTTCCTTACAAAAAAAATACGTATTAATGTTCCTGTAGTTTCTGCTGCAATGGATACTGTAACGGAATCTGGATTGGCTATTGCCATTGCCCAGGCAGGTGGTATCGGTATGCTTCACAAAAACATGAGCATCGAGCGTCAGGCAGAGGAGGTAAGAAAAGTAAAACGCTCAGAAAGCGGAATGATCCAGGATCCTGTTACTTTAAGTAAAGATGCCAAAGTTGCCGATGCTTTTCAGATCATGAAAGAGTTTAAAATAGGTGGAATTCCTGTTATAGATTCAGATGGTAAATTGGTTGGTATAATTACCAATAGAGATTTGCGCTTCCAAAAAGATATGCAACGTAAAGTTTCTGAAGTGATGACTAGCGAAAACCTGATCACTGCTGCAGAGGGTACAACTCTTTTACAGGCAGAGGAAATTTTACAGGATTATAAAATTGAAAAACTTCCTGTAATTGATAAAGAAGGTAAACTAGCAGGATTAATCACTTTTAAGGACATTCAAAAATATAAAAACTATCCTAAAGCTTGTAAAGACGAACGCGGCAGATTACGTGTAGGTGCTGCAGTAGGTGTAGCTGCTGATAACATTGATCGTGTTGCTGCACTGGTACAAGCAGGAGTTGATGTAGTTACAGTTGATACTGCTCACGGTCACTCTAAAGGTGTTATCGATATGGTTAAGGCCATTAAAGCTAAGTTCCCCGACTTACAGGTTATTGCAGGTAATATTGCTACAGCGGAAGCTGCAAGAGCTTTGGCAGCTGCCGGAGCTGATGCAGTAAAAGTGGGTATTGGTCCAGGTTCTATCTGTACTACCAGAATCATTGCTGGTGTTGGTGTACCACAGTTATATGCAGTTTTTGAATGTGCTCAGGCATTAATTGGCACAGGAATTCCTGTAATTGCTGATGGTGGTATCAAACAAACAGGAGATATTGTTAAAGCTATAGCAGCCGGAGCTAGCTCTATTATGGCAGGATCTTTATTCGCCGGAGTAGAGGAGTCGCCAGGTGAAACCATCATTTACGAAGGACGTAAGTTTAAATCTTACCGTGGTATGGGCTCTGTTGAAGCAATGCAACAAGGATCAAAAGACCGTTACTTCCAGGATGAGGAAGATGTAGTTACCAAATTGGTGCCGGAAGGTATTGTTGGTCGCGTACCTTATAAAGGAACATTGGCCGAGGTGATTTATCAATATGTAGGAGGCTTAAGAGCAGGTATGCACTATTGTGGTGCTGCAACTATTGAAGATTTACAGAAAGCTAAATTTGTACGCATTACAGCTGCCGGAATGAGAGAGAGTCATCCTCATGATATTTCAATCACTAAAGAAGCTCCAAATTATTCACGTTAATAATTTGGATTAAATAATTCAAAAAAGGGCCTGAATCAGTGGTGATTCAGGCCCTTTTTTGCGTTAAAACAGACTACTTTACCAGAGTCTAAGTTGAGTATGATATGTGGTTGGGGTTATAGAAACTCATCTGGGCCCAATTCCCAGGTCCAGGGTTTTTTAAAGCTCGAAAAAGTACGCAGCGTTTTAAATGTTAAATTCTGTTCAATAATCTCGTTTCCTGAATCCTTATTATTGATTTTACCAATAGTAATAATGCGTTTCTTGTTTACAAAATCATACTTTTTACTATTCATATCACCAGATCCGCTATGATAAGAGTAATTGCTTGCCTTGGTAAGCTGCCAATCTTTATCCTGATATTTAAAGCTGTAATTAAGTTTCCATCTCCAATTTGCGCCTCCTTCAAAAGCGAGGTTGAGTACATTATCTGCGATAACCAAAGGACGGAGGGGATCACCCATTGAGCCACCTTCTTCTGATCTTAAAATAAAATTGTTGTTTTGGGTAACTAATTTGTAATTTCTGCCCGATTTAAAATAGACTGCCAGCATCCTGGGTCTTTGGATTTCGGTGATAAGTTCTGTTGTATTATCTCCATACGCCCTGTTTTCTTTAACAGCAGCGTAAAACTCATAAATCAAGGCCAGATCTTCAACTTTATCATTATTCAAATCTCCGTATACAGAATCTATAACCTTCCATTGAGCTGGTATAAGTGATTTTATGGTTTTTCCTTGAGGGTTAAGCACCGGATACTTGAAAGATTGAGCATACGTAGTAGCATAGCCGCAAAATAATAAAAGCGTAATTAGTCCTATTCTCATATTTATATACAACGATTAAATATGATGATTTATTCTAAATATCGGTTTAATAAAAAGCACAAAAGCCGGAATCCTCCGGCTTTTGTGTGTATTAGCTATATATGTATCGTGATTTATTGAACCACTTTACCGTCTTTGTCGATCTTAAGAGATCCTGTTTCTTCTCCTTTTTTAACATTGATCAAGTAATACTCAGATTTGTCTGCGTTAACAACAAGGAATGCTGCAGTTGGAGTCCATTCTTTTGCTGGTTCAGCTTGTAAAGTTTTTTGAACCGGCTCAGGTAGGTCTTTTAATTCAACTGGAGTTTTTGTAGTACTATCTTGTCTTACAGCAACTTCTACTGAGTTTTTAATGTCGCTTGCTTTTACTGTTGTTAATCCTGCTACTGCTAAAAATGCTGCTGATAAAATGATCTTTTTCATAATACTTATTTTAAATTTCAATTAATATTCTTGTTAATTATGTTTAGACTATGCTACATAATAGTGCCTAAGTATATGTTTTTTGGCACCAGTCTGATTTTCAGTGGTTTATTTTATTGGCGGTTTCGGAAAGTTGTGGAGTTCCTCTACAGATTGTTGAATATTTCTATCTTTGTATAAAAAAAGACCATGTCAATTACATCAGACGAAGAACTTTCAGGAATGCAACAGATCAGTAATGCGGTAGCAGAAGCCCTTAAACAAATGAGGGAACATGCTGCTCCAGGTATGACAGCTAAAGAATTGGATGATTTTGGAGGAGCAATTTTAAGCGCCTTAGGCGCAAAATCGGCACCTAAGCTGACTTATGACTTCCCTGGATGGACGTGCATAAGCGTGAATAATGAGATTGCTCATGGTATTCCTACAGAAAATAAAGTTTTTAAAGAAGGCGATATCATTAATATTGATGTATCTGCCGAGTTAAATGGCTTTTGGGCTGACAATGGCGGTTCTTTTATTTTAGGGGAAGATATAAATGAGCTTCAGCCGCTTGTAGATGCATCAAAACAAATATTGCGTAAAGCCATAGAACAGATAAAAGGAGGAGTAAAGATTGCAGATATCGGTAGATTGATTGAAACAGAGGCCCGTAAATCTGGATATAAGGTGATAAAAAACCTTGCCGGACATGGAGTAGGTAGAAGTTTACACGAAGAACCGCATGAGATCTTGAACTGTTATGATAGATTTAATACTACACGCTTCAGAAAGAATTCTATTGTAGCTATTGAAACATTTATTGCCACCGCTTCAACTTATGCTGACCAGGAAAAGGATGGATGGACATTGGTTGGTAATAAAGGTGGCTATGTAGCGCAACATGAACATACTATAATGGTTACAGATGGTAAGCCGGTTATCCTTACTGCCGTAAATAATATTTGGGAATAACAAGGATACAGCGCAAACTAAAATGGTTGCGCTGTATGTTAGCCATTAGCTGGTAGTTCCAGCATCAATTGTAATTATTGAGCCTGTGGTGTAGCCACTGTCGGGATTTGCTAAATAAGCTACCACATCTGCTATATGCTCTGGTTTGCCATATTTTTTTATTGCCATTAAGCTTCGCTGAAAGTCTGCATGTTCTGAGGTCTCAGGGTTCATATCTGTATTTATAGGACCCGGTTGTATCAGATTAACAGTAATTTCTCTCGGGCCCAAATCACGCGACAGGCCTTTTGTAAGTCCACTTAGGGCAGATTTGCTCATTGCATATAATGTGCCCTGGGCAGCAGGTACTTTATCAGCCATATTACTTCCTATGGTTATGATCCTACCTGAGTTTTCCATTTTTTTCGCAGCAATTAGACAGGCCTCCACTACAGCTTTTACGTTTACTGCCATAGTGATGTCATAATCAGCGAGGGTATGTTCTTCAAATGGTTTCCCAATGTAAACACCTGCGCTGTTAACTAAAATATCTAATTTCCCAAAAGTTGTAATTGCCTCTTGTATTGCGGCTGTTATTTCTCCTTCAATAGCGTTATCTGCTTTAACTGCCAAAACTTTTGAACCTATTTCTGTTAGCTCATTAACTAATGCGTCTGCTTTTTCTTTCCCATTTACATATGTGAAAGCGACAGTTGCACCTTCTTTTGCAAGTCTTTTTACAATTGCAGCTCCTATACCACGACTTCCACCTGTTACTACTGCTACTTTGTTTTTCAAATGTTCCATATCTGTTTTCTGTAATAAATATTAGTTTAAATACTTATTGCAAAGGTATATTTGTACTTTTACAATTGTATGTACTGATAAAATTGTATAGTACTAACATAAATGTAAGTAATGAGAAAAGAGAGCTCTACAAACCTTGAAAACGAGGTGCAGATAAATGCTAGTTGTGGTATGGCCTATACTTTAGACTTAATTGGCGGCCGTTGGAAGCCCACTATATTGTGGCGTCTGTTAAATTGTGGAAGTTTAAGGTATAACAAACTTCGTAAATCAATGCCTAATATTTCCGAGAGGATATTGATTTTACAGCTAAGAGAACTGGAAAATGATGGTTTGGTAAGTAGAATGATCTACCCTGAGGTTCCGCCCAGGGTAGAATATAAGCTTACAGAGTTAGGATTGCGGCTTGAGCCGGTTCTCCGGTTATTGTCCGAATGGGGTGATGCTAACCGCCCTACAGGGGATTAGAACTTACACCTTCGAAAGTGATTTTGATAGGTTTGATCAGTCCGTTTTCATCGAATTCCATTTTATCTATGCAGGTAACCCTATGATTACCATTGGTTTCTCCTAATGGACGACGGTGGTATATAATGTAATAATCACCAGTTTTTGGATTCTTGATTACAGAATGATGACCTGCGCCGGTAGCGATAGATGGATCTTGCTTTAAGATCTTATCTATACGTTTAAATGGACCCAAAGGTGAATCTGATATGGCGTAAGCTACTGAATAATCCGGACCGGTCCATCCACCTTCAGACCACATGAAATAATACTTTCCATCTTTGATAAACATAAAAGCTCCCTCAACATATCCCTTAGGCGTTACCTCTTTATAAGTTGTTCCATCAGGGAACGGCACAATGCTTTTAAAATCATCACTTAATTTTACAACGTTGCAATGAGACCAGCCACCATAAAATAGATAGTATTGTCCGTCTTTATCTTTAAAAACATATTGATCAATTGGTTGTGCACCATTATGAAATTTATCGATCAGTGGTTTTCCTATAAGATCTTTAAATGGGCCGTTCGGTTTATCTGAAACGGCAACACCTATACCACCAATTTCATTATCATTTTGAATGTCATTAGCACCAAAAAAGAGATAATATTTATTTCCTTTTTTAGTAATTGACGGTGCCCATACAGCTTTTTTAGCCCATTTAACATTGCTTGTATCAAGAATGTGCGGATGTTTTTTCCAGGTAACAAGATCTTTGGAACTATAGGCGTCCATAAATGTCTGTTCTTCATATTTGGCAGAAAAGGTTGGGTAAACCCAATATTCTTTGCCGAATATAGCTCCCTCAGGATCGGCATACCAACCTGGAAATATTGGATTTCCAGAAGTCTCTTTTGATTTTTTTTGTGCGGATAGGGAAAGTGCTATGAACGAAAGGCAGAGCAAAAGTTGATACTTCTTCATTTTTAATGTGTTTGGATCGTATAATGTGTTTAAACTTAATTAAAGCCTAAGGTATCGTTTTATATCTTTTTTCACTAATACTCTATTAAATCCATAGATTTTATTTGTTTTTAACAAAAATGCAATTACATTTGCGTTGAATTGATAAGAAACAAAACCAAACAATGAAAAGAATTTTACACTTAAAAAAAGAAATTGCGCTCTGCAGTCTAAATCGATTGAGATTTTCTTCTCACTGTTGTTGCTGTTCCATGCAATAGCATTTCAAGCTATAAAGAAATAATAAAGACAGGATTAGAATCCTGCCTTTATCAAAGCATTCAGTACGCAACGCCAATCACTTACTGAAATGCCAACTCGTTTCAACCAATAGAATTTTATTAATTAAAACTTTTTAAAGTTATGCAAAATTTTAAAAAGGGTAAGCATTTGTATAGTGCTTATTCCTTGTTAAAAAAGACACTGCTATTGAAGAGCAGTATCGTGGTAATGATCTTATTACCGCTCATTTCCTTCTCCCAAACTCAACCTCTTATTAATTCTACTCTTAAAGGTCAAATTATTGACGCTGTAACAAAGCTTGGAATCCCTGGGGTAAGTATCCACATTACCGGTACTACACATGTTGTCCAGACAGACAAAAATGGAAAGTTCGATTTTGTTACCGGTCAGAAATTCCCTTATACTTTAGAAATTACTTATGTAGGCTACGAAAAAAAACAGGTTGTGGCCAATGGAAGCCCAATCCTGGTAGAATTAAAAGAGAGTGCAAGTCAGCTAAATGACGTTGTAGTTGTTGGGTATGGTGCCCAAACGCGTAAAAGTGTTGTAGGCGCTATTGTTAAGGTAAATGCTGCCGAAACGAAGCAGATTCCTGTAGCCAGTTTTGATGCCCAGTTACAAGGTAGGGCGGCAGGTGTCCAGGTGGGAACTTACTCAGGTTCTCCGGGAGAAGGTGTAAAAGTACAGGTGCGAGGTACCGCTTCTATTAACGCGAGTAACGAGCCATTATATGTTATTGATGGTGTATTTGTGAATAACAACTCTTTGTCGACTCTTGATCTGGGTGGGAAAAAAACATCGCCCCTGGCGGATATCAATCCCGCGGATATTGAAAGCATTGAAGTACTGAAAGATGCAAGTGCTATTGCAATTTATGGTTCTCGTGGAGCCAATGGAGTTATTTTAGTAACCACTAAAAGAGGAGAGTACCTTTTAGGTAAAACAAAATATAATTTAGAGATATCACATGGCTGGCAAAAGGCAGATCCTGATCGATTATGGGAACTCACTACCGGTCCGGAGCACGCCATGTTGGTTAATGAACAGTGGGTAAATTCAGGTAAAGACAAGCCTAGCCTAAATCAAACCTACGAGAATCGTCCATTCAGACCAGTAACAGATGTTATTAATGGTGTTCCAGGAAGAGGTAACCCAGAAGATCAGCAAACTTATGATCGATTAAGCAGGGTTTTCAGGACTGCGCAGGTTAAGAATTATGACCTCAGTATTCAAGGTGGAAGTGAGAAGATCCGTTATAATATAGGTGCCGGTTATACCGATCAGGAAGGGATATTAAAGCCAGCTGATTTTCAGCGTGGAAGTTTTAAGCTAAATCTTGATAGCAAGCTGAATGATAAAGTAACCCTTAGTTCAAGTAATGGTGTTTACAGAACATTCAGACAGCAAGTTAGAGGTGGCGCCGGTCAGCAGGCCGGACATTTACTTGCCGCATTGCATCACCCAACTTATTTACCTTTATACAACGCAGATGGAACGCCAGCCAGAGGTTCTATTTATGAAAATATTGATAATCTTGTAAATACTGATATTACCAATATCTCAACCACAAGCATTCGGTATATAGGTAATCAGTTTATAGAAGTTAATATTTTACCCGGTCTTAAGTTTAAATCTTCAATTGGTTTAGATTACGATAACTATAATGAACGTGAGTTCTTTAACGATCAAACAATTATTGGTGGCAGCCCCAATCCATTGGGTTATAGAAAAGAGGTGTTTACTACCAGCACAATTATTCAGAATGAACAAACATTATCCTATGTAAAGGCACTTAATTCGAGACAAAATATTACTGTTTTAATTGGAAATAGTATTCAGAGTACCGATGTTAAGGTAGCTCAGGAAGTAGGGCAGGGTTTCCCAAATAATTTCTTTCAGCAAATCTCTGCTGCTTCTGTAAGAACAGCAGATCAGAGAAGGTCGAAGTCTACACTTGCTTCATTTTTTGGTAGGCTGAACTACAGTCTCGATAACAAATATTTTCTTGAAGGCGTAATCAGAGCTGATGGTTCATCTAAATTTGGTGCCAATAATCGCTGGGGATTCTTTCCAGGTATAGGCGCTTCATGGAGGATCAAACAGGAAGCCTTTCTACAAAATTCAGAAACTATATCTGAATTCAAGCTTAGGCTAAGTGCCGGTTCTGCCGGAAATCAAAATGGTATTAATGACTATGCCGCATTGGGTTTATGGTCTGGCTCGGCGGCGTATCCTGATAACCTGACAAGCGGACCTAAACCTGGCGTAGCACCTGCTCAATTAAAAAATCCTGACTTGAAATGGGAAAAAACCACTACCTACAACGCAGGAATTGATTTGGGTTTATTTAAGGATAGGTTGTTTCTGAATTTTGATGCTTACTACAAATACACCACAGATGCTTTGCTTTATTTGCCTGTGCCACAGTCAACAGGGTATTCAAGCACATTAGCTAATGCCGGTGAAGTAAGTAATAAGGGAATTGAGCTGGCAATAACCGGAACAATTATTAAATCTAAGGACTTTGAATGGTCAGCAAATTTTAACATTTCAAGAAATGTAAACCGCGCGGAGAAACTGGTTAGCCCCATCACCTTTGAAGCCAGAGAGTATAGAAGAACACAGGAAGGGGCTGCACTGGGAAGTTTCTGGTTATACAAACAGCTATATGTTGACCCTACAACCGGAGATGCTATATTTCAGCATGCCGATGGAACCACAGGAACTACTGTGACCACGGCAGATCGTCAGCTGATGGGTAATCTCATTCCTGATTTCTTTGGAGGTTTTTCTAATAATATCAGCTATAAAGGATTTGATTTGAACGTATTGTTTACTTACCAATATGGCAATAAAGTATTCAATTTTAACAAATACATCTTGGAAGGAGGGGGCACAAGAGATGCTTCCAGATCGATTTTAAAGAGCCAATTGAACAGGTGGCAAAAAGAAGGAGATATAACCAATACTCCTCGAGTTACCAGTGTGGGTAATAATTACAACATCGAACAGAACAGCAGATATCTGGAGGATGGATCTTTTATCAGACTTAAAGCGGCCTCTTTAGGTTATACTTTGCCTGCATCAGTAACTTCTAAAGTAAGGTTGGGCAAAGTAAGGCTGTATGTTTTGGGAACTAACCTTTGGCTTAAAACAAAATATTCAGGTGCCGATCCGGAAAGTTCGGGTAGTGCAGGCCAGAATCTCGACGGTTTGGATACAGCCACACCACCACAACCAAGAGGAATTCAGTTTGGAGCCAACATTTCATTTTAATACTAGAATCATGAATACTAAAAATAAAACACTCCTATTTTTATTGCTGATCAGTTCATCACTGTTCTCCTGCAAAAAATATTTAGAAGTTTCACCATACGATACAATACCCGATGAAACTACGATCTACGATAGATCATCAGCAGAAGCTGCAGTAAGAGGCGCTTACCGCGGATTGGCAAGTCTTAATTATGGAAGCGCTTTCCAGAATACAATACTTCAATCGGGTGGAGACATTAAATCACTAAACAATGCCCAAACGGATTTGAATGTAATCAATTATGATCTGCGGTCAGATATTGCATTCTTATCTACCTATTGGGGAAACTTCTATAACACGATTAACCGCACCAATCATATTATTGAAAAGGTGCCTCTGGTAACAGATAATAAGCTTGGTAATGATCTTAAAAATCAGCTGTTAGGTGAGGCTTATGCCATTAGGGCCTTATCTTATTTTGATCTTGCCCGGGTGTTTGGCAATGTGCAGATATTTTTAACACCAACTAATGTGGTGGCTGATAAACTAGGCGTTAAGCAAAGTACACAGGCGGAAGTGTTTGCTCAGGTGCTCGAAGATTTAAACAAGGCAGAACCCTTGCTGCCTACTACTATTGTGAGGAACAGGATAACCAGGTCTACAGCAATTGCATTGAGAGCCAGACTTTATCTATATCAGAAAAAATATACTGAGGCCGAAGCCGATATCAATACTGTTTTGGCAAATCCCGGATATAAATTGATTAAACCTTTTAATCTTGCTGCGGGAACATCAGAGTCTGTATTAGAACTTTCTTACAGTGTAAATGATGTTAATGCGGGTTACGCTCAATGGAATACCAGTAACAGGGCACTTGAACCAAAAGCAGTAATTCACAATCTTTTGAATGATCCTGCTGTTGGTGGCGATCGTAAAATCCTTTCTGTGAAAAATGCTGCAGGACAATTTATAGGTGGTATTTATCCCACTAACACTTCTGCTGGATACATTATCAGAACGGCAGAATTATTTCTTAACAGGGCCGAAGCACGTGTACTTAAAACAGTACCTGATTTAAGCGGTGCAATTGCGGATATAAATGCGGTAAGGGTTAGGTCGAGCGTGCCTGAAATAAGCACAAGCCTGAATAAGGATGAAGTATTGTTAGCTATAGAAAATGAGAGGCGTGTAGAGTTTGCCCTGGAACCTTTCAGGTGGTTTGATTTGGTCAGAACAGGTAGAGCCCCTGCAGTCCTGAACCTGAACGATCCTAATAAATACATTTTCCCAATACCGGCAGGAGAGATCATTGCTGATCCATCACTTGTTCAGAACCCGGGTTACGGCAGAAATTAAAATTTTAACATCATTAAAATATATTTGTTATGAGCAAAATAACAACCAACACAAACAATGAATCACGGGAGTGGAAACCCTGGGAAAAGAATTTGTTCCGGTTCTTCTTTATCTTTCTCGTGATACAGATTATTCCTATAGACTGGAAGTTCTACAAAGAGCTATTCTCTATCAATTGGCTTCACCTCCATTTTCACGATCTGTTTAAGTTAACTAAGTACCAACCTCAGTTTTTTTCTGACAATCAAATTGCTGAATGGCGTATTGGAGGTTTTGCAAACTGGGTAGTATTTATCGTTATTGCAGCCATAGGTGCTGTCATTTGGGGTAAAGCAGATGCCCAAAGAAAGGAATATACCAAGTTATATTACTGGTTAAGGGTATTGGTGAGATATCGCCTTGCGTTTGTACTGGTTACTTATGGCTTTATTAAATTTTTTCCGTTGCAGATGCCATATCCTTCGTTAAGTAATCTGCTGACTAATTATGGAGATTATTTTGCCTGGAAAATATATTTCCAAACGGTAGGCATAGCACCTAAGTACGAATCTTTTTTAGGTTTTGTTGAAATACTTGCTGCCTTCTTGCTTTTTAACAGGAAGACAGTCACGTTTGGTGTAGGACTAATATTCGGTTTTTTAGGGAATGTAGCGGTAGCAAATGGATTTTATGATATAGGTGAGCAAGCGCTAAGTACTTTTATTGTGCTCTTAGCAACTTTCTTATTTGTATACGATATCCCCAGATTATATGATCTGCTCATTAAAGAAACACCGGCTTATGCCAATAAATTTATTCCAAAATTTACGGATAGTCGTTTAAGAAATGCGCGGAAAGGATTAAAAATAGCATTTCTGGCCTTTGTTGTACTCTTTGCATATAAGGCTTATGATAATTACACAAATGATCCTTATAAAATACCTCATACACCAGGTTTAAGTAAAGCATTTGGGTATTATAATGTAAAGGAGTTTGTATTAAATAAAGATACTATACCATACTCCAAAACTGATCCGAACAGATGGCAGGATGTGGTTTTCGAAAAATGGTCGACACTAACGATTAAAGTGAATCGCCCCGTTAAAATAGACTTGTCGAGCGGCGAAGAAGTTCATGAAAAAGATATTGATAGAAACTATGAACTGGCAGGATATGCCGGTCGCCACTATTTCTACTATGATGCCGATACTGTAAACCATACGCTTTCATTACAGAATAAGAACAAAAATCAACGGAATGAAAAGCTTCAGCTCAAGTATGAGCGGCCAAATGATTCCACAATAGTACTGTCGGGTATTAACGAAAACAGAGATTCGATACATGTGGTTCTTGCCAAAATAAATAAGAAGTATATGATGTTCGAGGGTCGCCGTAAACCTGTAAAAATCTAGTTGTCACTTAAAAGAAATTAAAATGTCCACATTAGAGATAAACCTGGATGCTCCTGCAGAAGCAGCAATAGCAGACAAACAAGAACAGGAAGTAGTTAAAGAATCGCCTAAAACCGGCAAATGGAAGAACTATCAGAAAATAGCATTTCGGATAGGCTTTTTGTATATGCTTTTTTTGTGTATTCCCACTTATCCAAAGTTTTACGAAGAGCTTTTCGCTTTAAAGTTTTCGAAGATCACTTATCATGATTTTCAAGCCATAGTAGCGTTCTGGCCCCCACAGATTGTAACCATAGAATCAGAAGAAGGGGTGTTTGGGTTATTAAATTATATTAATTTGATTCTGCTATTTGCAGGATCTATTGTTGGAGGATTGATCTGGACAGCTTTTGATAAGAAATCCACAGCATATAGTAAGCTTTATTATTGGATCCGGGTACTTGCTCGTTATCGCCTGGCATATGGGATGATTGGATGGGGATTAAAGAAAGCTTTTCCGATGCAAATGGTTTTCCCTACAGTTGGGATGCTAAATACGCCATTTATCGATATGGCGGAGAAGAAGTTATATTGGTCGCACGTTGGTGTTTCTTTCTGGTATACTGTATTTCTTGGATTCGCCGAAATCCTTCCCGGACTGTTGTTGTTAAATAGAAAAACTTCTCCTTTGGGAGCGGCACTAGCGGCTGTGGTAACATTTAACATCTGTATTGCCAACCATGCTTATGATGCTGGTGTAGCAGTTCCTGCGGCTTATTTTGCCATTATTGGTATATTTATAGTGTGGTACGATTTACCTAAAATCTGGAATCTGCTGGTAAATGAAAAAGACATCTTACCTTACCGTTATCAGCCGGTTATCTCCGAAAAATGGCAGCGCAATCTCGCCGCAGGTGTAAAATGGACTTTTAATTTCTTGTTTGTTCCGGTTGCGGCTGGTTTGTGGGCATATGGTTTTTTTAACGGAAACAATTATAACATCCCGAGTACTCCCGGATTAGCGGGAGCAAAAGGCTATTATAACGTAACAGAATACAGGTTAAATAACAAGGTAGTTCCTTATACCCCTCAAGACTCCATACGCTGGCAAGATGCAACATTTGAAGGTTGGTCGTCATTAAGCTATAAAACCAATCGTGGGGCCATTGCCGACCGCATGATTGGTTATTCTCCGCTCCGTGTAAAGAATGATAAAAAGAATAATAGACTTAATCAGGTAAATACTCAAGATTCTGATCAGTTAGACAAGCTAAAGAAAAACCGTGACCTGGGGGTAACCAGATGGGAGGTTGGTGGTATGGCCGGTGAACGCAGGTACTTTTTCTATAAAGCAGATACAGTAAACCATATCCTTTATTTGCAGAACAAAAACAAGAATCACAAAGAAGAAACGCAAGTGTTGCACTACAGCAGGCCCACGGTAAATAGAATTATTCTTAACGGAATTAATGAATTTAGAGATTCTATTTATGTAGTCTTAGACAGATCTGATAAAAAGTATCCTTTGGTTGAAGGCCGATATAGTTCAGTAAAGGAATATTAAACCTTAAATTCAATGAGTAATAAAATAATTATAGCCGGAGGAACGGGTTTTTTAGGATCTGCAATAATAAAAGCTTTTCCTGATTATGAAATTGTGGTGCTGACCAGAACGATAAGGAAGAATGAACAGAATATCAGATATATACTTTGGGATGCCAAAAACATAGGCAATTGGACTAAGGAACTGGAAGGCAGCAAGGCTATAGTTAATCTGGTAGGGAGATCTGTAAACTGCCGTTACACAAATGCTAATAAACAGGAAATCATTGACTCGAGGGTGGATGCAACACTAATTATTGGAAAGGCAATAGGAGAATTGAACAAACCGCCTGAAGTATGGGTTAATGCGGGATCTGCAGCTATTTTTGGGAATTCTGGTGATGAAGTGAAAGTTGAAGATTCACCTACAGGAAGTGGTTTTTCTCCGGAAGTTTGTAAGGCCTGGGAGAAAGCTTTCGATAGATATGATACTCCGAAAACGCGAAAAGTGTTTTTAAGAATAGGAATGGTTTTGCAACAAAATGGTGGCATTTTAAAACCATTCCTGAATATGGCTAAGTTTGGACTAGGCGGCAAAATAGGCACAGGTAACCAATACATGACCTGGATACATGAGCAGGATTTTACGGATCTGATTAGATATACGATCTTAGATGCTGATTTTAAAGGAATTGTTCATGCAGCCAGCCCTTTTCCGGTAACTAATAAAGAATTTATGAAAACGATCAGACAGTCTGTTAACATTCCCTTTGGGTTACCAAACCCTGCTATATTTATTAAAATAGGTGCTGTTTTTATTGGAACAGAGGCAGAACTTGTCCTTTCAGGAAGAAGAGTGGTATCGTCAGTTTTGGAAAAGAATGGATTTAAATTCAAATATCCCTACCTTCACGATGCAGTAACAAGGTTGTTAAACGAAAATAAATTATCATTAAGTAAGAAATAAATTATAGTGGGAAAACCAGATTTTGATGCAGTAGTGGTTGGTTCAGGGCCAAATGGTTTAGCAGCTGCCATAGCATTACAACAGGAAGGCCTGTCGGTACTGATTATTGAGGGAAAGAATGAGATTGGTGGCGGATTAAGGTCTGCCGAATTTACCTTACCTGGCTTTGTGCATGATGTTTGTTCTGCTATTCATCCGCTTGCAATTGGCTCGCCATTTTTTAATACACTTCCGCTTCAGGATTATGGATTGTTTTATACATTTCCAGATCTTGCTGCTGCTCATCCATTTGATGACGGTACGGCGGCTGTCCTGGGAAGTTCTATAGAAGAAACTGCAAGATTGCTTGGCGACGATGAACAAGCCTATCTTAAATTATTAAAGCCGCTTGTTAAAGACTGGCCAGATATAGCAGTCGATGTTCTTGGTCCTTTGCATTTTCCTAAACACCCCATTGCTATGGCTAAATTTGGATTAAATGCACTTACATCGGCAACTTTCTTAGCTAAAAGATTTAAAACTAAAGCCGCAAGAGGATTATGGGCCGGAATGGCAGCACACTCTATTCAACCGCTGTCTAACTTAACAACATCGGCAATAGGGTTAGTATTAATGGCTGCGGCACATCTAAAAGGATGGCCTATTCCCGTGGGTGGATCAAAAGAAATTGCAAATGCATTGTCATCTTATTTTATTGCGTTAGGAGGTAAAATTGAAACGGGACGTTATATAAAATCTTTAGATGAATTGCCTTCTTCCCGAACGGTATTATTTGATGTAACACCAAAGCAATTGTTGCAAATAGCTGGTCATAAGTTTTCTTCCATTTATAAATGGCAATTGGAAAGATATCGCTACGGAATGGGCGTTTTTAAAGTTGATTGGGCATTGGATGAAGCCATTCCCTTTACTGCAAAAGAAGCACGTCGCGCTGGAACGGTACATATTGGCAATACGCTGGAAGAAATTACCTTATCTGAAAAGCTTAGCTGGCAGGGTAAACATGCCGACAAACCTTTTGTATTACTTGCACAGCAAAGTTTATTTGATACATCGAGGGCTCCGGAAGGAAAGCATACGGCATGGGCTTATTGTCATGTGCCAAATGGATCGGTAACAGATATGACTGAAACTATTGAAAAACAAATAGAGCGCTTTGCTCCCGGTTTCAGAGATAGGATATTGGCAAAGCACACCATGAATACCGCACAGGTGGAGGCTTACAATCCAAATTATATAGGAGGAGATATTAACGGTGGTGTAATTGACCTTGGACAGATTTTTACAAGACCAGCTTTACGCAGTTCACCTTATCGAACTTCTGCAAAGGGTCTATATCTGTGTTCCTCATCAACTCCTCCGGGAGGGGGAGTACATGGAATGTGTGGTTATCACGCCGCAAAACGCGCCTTAAAAGACGTTTTCTCTATCACAATTTAAAACAAAACAAACACAATACACAAATCAAACTAAATTCAAATGTCAGAAACTAAAAAACTAAACATTCATGAAGATTGGGTAGTAGTTATCCTTGGAGCATTAACAATCATTTTAACGCTTTCAGGACTGCTATTGCCCGTTCCAGTATTTAACTGGTCCAGCATAGCTGATCTCACCTCATCAGTACTTACAGCATCCAACCTTGGGTATATTGGATTGCAATTTATACTGGTAATCATCATAGCTGCATTGGGTTCTTTTTTAACAGGGAAATCTGTTAAAAGCGCAGTGCTAACCTTTCCATCTGTTTACGTTTTAACCATGATAGCGCTTGTGCTTGCAGGCAATAGCCAGGTTAAAGCATTGAATTTAGAAGCAGTAATTTTTAGTCTGGCTATTGGTTTGGCAATCAGTAACTTTTTTAAGTTACCAGAATGGTTTAAATCAGCTTTATCTACCGAGCTGTTTGTTAAAATAGGGTTGGTGTTGTTAGGTACAAGTGTAATCTTTTCTGATGTATTAAAGGCGGGCTCTCTGGGCCTAATCCAAGCCTTGGTTGTAGTGCTTTCTGTATGGTACTTTGCATTTTGGCTGTGTAAAAAAATGAAGATAGATGATGAGTTAACCATGATGATTTCCAGTGCAGTTTCTATTTGTGGTGTATCAGCAGCAATAGCTACATCAGGGGCCATTAAAGGCGATTCAAAAAAACTATCCTATGTGATATCCATGGTACTTATTACGGCAATACCTATGATGATCTTTATGCCTTATATTGCGGCCTACTTTCATTTTCCGCAAGCAGTTACAGGCGCATGGTTAGGCGGTAGTATAGATACAACTGGGGCAGTAGTCGCGTCAGGTTCTTTGGTAGGAGAGGAAGCGTTAAAAATCAGTACCATTGTTAAATTTTCTCAAAATGTATTGTTAGGTATTGCAGCATTTGCGATTTCAGTATACTGGACATACACACAACATCCTGCCGGAAAAGATAAAGAAAGTAAACCAACGCTTAAAGTGATTTGGGAGCGTTTCCCTAAATTTGTAATCGGCTTTATTGCGGCCTCATTATTATTTTCTTTCTTCATTACTCCAGAAGTAAATGCCGAAGTTAAAGGTAGCTTAAAGAACTTACAGGGACTTTGGTTTGTACTTGCCTTTACCAGTATCGGATTAGAAACCAATTTTGCGGACCTGTTTGGTAAGAACAGTAAGAAACCTTTCTATGCCTTTTTAATTGCACAAGGCTTCAATATTATCATCACTTTAATCATAGCATTTATACTTTTTAGGTAGTAGAAAAAGATATTGTATTGAGGGTGCATCATAATTTTATGATACACCCTCAGTAATAACTAAATGTTTTGATCCTGCATATTCAGACGGGGTCATTCCAAACTGTTTAACAAAACATCTTCCAAATTGCGCTTGCGAGCTAAACCCCGTCATAGAAGCAATTTTTAATATTTTGTAGTTTCCTTCAACTAACAATTCTGCTGCTTTTTTAAGCCTTGTTATATTAATCAGTTCATGTGGCGAAAGATTAGAGATCGCCTTTATCTTTCTGTATAATGTTGGTCTGCTCATGTTCATTGCATCTGCCAGCAGATCTACATCTAGTGATTTATTATCAATGTTTTTATTTATAATTTCATTTAGCTTTTCAAGAAATGCTTCATCGGCTTTATTGTATGCCATGCTTTTAATGTGCACCAAAGGAGAGCTGGCAAAGTAATTCTTAATCTTATCACGACTGGCAAGCAGATTTGAAATCTGGGTAAGCAAATGATCCGGAGAAAATGGTTTTTCCAGGTAAGCATCAGCACCAACTTCCAGACCTTCAATTTTAGACTGCAACGTGTTTTTTGCTGTTAACAGGATAATCGGAATATGCGTGTATTCCAGATTGTCTTTAACGGCCTTACACAATTCATAACCATCCATTACAGGCATCATAATGTCGCTGATAATTAAATGAATACTTTTTTGTTTTAAAACATCCAAAGCTTCCTCTCCGTTACCGGTCTGGATTACCTGAAAATCTTTAATCAATTTATCTGTTATAAATTCCCTGATCTCAATGTTGTCTTCAACCAGTAAAATAACAGGAGATTCTATGTTTTTATTTTCTTGTGTAACCTCCCTAACTACTGGTAATTCATCTGGCAGGTCGTCATTTATTTTAAATTCTCTTTCATGATGCTTAGGTAAAACAAGAGAGAATACATTCCAAATGCCATCATTAGTCCTAAGTTGCAATGTTCCCTCATGTAGTTCTGCCAATGAACGGGCTAAGGGTAAACCTATTCCTGTACCTCTTTGATTTTTATTGCTTTCCATTCTATAAAATGGCTCAAAGATTTTTTTATGCATGTTAAACGGAATAAGATCCCCATCGCTTTTTACTTCGATATCAAAATTATTCGGATCTGAATTTAAAGTAATAGCAATCTGTTCAGAGGCATATTTAACCGCATTGTCAATCAAATTACTTAGTATCTTATTTAAAGCTTCGGGGTCTGCATATGCATAAAGTGGTTTCTCTGGTGAATTAACAGTTAACCTAAGCTCCTTTTGTTCCATCGCTGATTTATACCTTAAGCAATTTTCTTCCAGTAACTTGCTCACGTTAATGTTTACAAAGTTGAGGTTAAACCCTTTAATTTCAGTTTTTCTAAAGTCCAGCAACTGATCTGTTAACTCAATTAACCGATTGGTATTCTTCTTCATGATCACCAGGTTATCCGTAATAGCAGGTATCTCTTCGGTCTTTTTCATTACCTCCTCTAGTGGTCCTTTAATTAAAGTTAGCGGAGTACGAATCTCATGGGTAACATAAGTGAAAAACTCAATCTTAGCATGATACAGTTCTTTCTCTTTTTTCGATTCCCACAATTCAATTTTGCGCTTATTTTTGTTGCTGATGCGTTGATGATAATAACGGATAGCATAGTATATAGCCACTGCAATTACTAAGGCATAAAATAAAAAGGCAAGCGGACTGGCCCATATAGGTGGTTTTATAATGATCTTTAGCTCAGTGATTTTGTTGCTCCACATACCACTGCTGTTTGCTGCCTTTAACTTGAATACGTATGTGCCAGGAAATAAGTTTGTGAAATATACCTTCCTGTTGGTTTTTAAATAAGTCCAGCTTTTATCCAATCCTTCCATTTTAAAGGTATATTCAGTCATTTCCGGCGCTGTATACCCCAAAGCGGCAAAGTCTATACTAAAAGTCGATTGGTCATGGGCCAGCTCAATCTCGTCTGTAAAGTTAATGGAGCGGCTTAAAGGAGAATTCTTCTTATTAATTTCTATCTCTTTATTATAAACCTGAAAACCGGTGATGTAAACCGGTGAGACAAATTTATTCTGTCTGAACTGATCGGGAAAGTAACTAATCAACCCTTTTACGCTGCCAAAATACATCCTTCCATTAGCATCTTTAAATGCGGAGCTATAATTGAATTGATCACTAAGAAGCCCATTCGCCTTAGTGTATGATTTAATTCGATTGGTAGCAGGGTTAAAGCATACCAGGCCTCTCGAGGTACTTATCCATAGATTACCATTCCTGTCTTCGAGAATTTTATAGAATACGTTACTCAGAAAGCCGCTTTTGCTGTTATACCTCCTAAAGTTTCGTTCCTTCTCATTAAACTGATTTAAACCATTTTCTGTGGCCACCCACAAACCTCCGTTTGCATCTTCAAACGTGCTGTTTATGGCATTGGAACTTAAACTTTTTCTATTATTTTCTTCGTATTTGTAATAACCGGATGTTCTATTGGTCGGATTATAAAAATAAAGTCCATCTCGTAAAGAACTTGCCCAAATAGTACCATGGCTATCTTCAATCAGATTTGAATAATGCAGGTTCCCGGGCACTTCGTTTAGCAAGGTGAAGTCGTTGCCCGCTCTATTGTAGCGGTACAAGCCAAATGATGTACCCACCAGAATTTCGCCCGACCGGGTTTTAAGCAGACTTTCAATAAAATTGCTTTTCAATTCATTTGGGGCTTGTCCGGCACGATAATGTCTGATCACTTTCGACGTTTTTATATCCATTACATCCAGTCCACGCTCAAAAGTTCCAATCCATAGCTCATCATCCACAACAAGTAACCCGTGAATGTTTGTATGTGATATACTTGTTTTATCTCCGGTAGGCTTAAAATGCTCAAAAACACCTGTTTTATGGTTCAATTTATTTAGCCCGCCATCTTCGGTACCAATCCAGATATTACCCTCTTTGTCGTTACAAATCTCTCTAACCGCGTAGCCGCTTAAACTGTTGCCTCCGCCCTGGGGGAAGAATTTGTCGAACGAAGTATATTGATTAGGGTAGTAGTTTACCCCTCCAAAATATGTTCCTGCCCATATTCCTCCTTCCTTATCCCGGGCTAATGTATATACCGCGTTGTCAGAAATTGAATATGGATCGTTAAACTTATTCCGCAGGTTACTGTATTTACCTGTTTTTATGTTGTAAATGAACAGACCAGATTCTGTAGCTATCCAGTATTCAGTGTTATCTTTAGTAATAAAATCCCTTGCATAGATGGGTGTTTGATCTGGGTTTGCAACTAAAATATCTTTGTAAGTGAGGGTGTTGAGGTCAAATGTTTTAATACCCTGGTTCGATGTCCCAATAAAAAAGAATCCTTTTCCCGTATCATGCAGTTTTTCTATCCAGGACGAAATCGTTGGCTTAGAATTAATAAATACATTATAATTTTCAAACGTATTTTTTTTGTCGTTGTATTTCTGAATAAACCCATCCGTTGTTGAAACCCAAACCTCATCATTTGCAGTAATAGTTAAAGATGTAGCTCCTGAGTGTACCCTTTGTTCAAATGTGTTTAGCTTTTTAGATTTCTCGTTATATCTGCAAAGCGTTAAACCTGCTATATACCAGATGTTACCTTTACGATCTAACTTAATATCCCTTATATCTCTGTTTTTTGTAGATTCAACAAGATCAAAACTTTCATTTAATGGATTGTATTTGTATAGCCCGATCAGTGTGCCAACCCAAATGTTCTCATTCTTATCTTCGTAAAGGCTGTGTATGAAGTTATTGCCTATGCTTTTAGGATTGTCGGGGTCATTCCTGAAAATTTTAAAGGTATAACCATCAAATCTGTTCAGACCATCTTTAGTTCCAAACCATAAAAATCCTTTTCTGTCCTGCAAACTGCAGATTACAGAATTATAAGATAAGCCGTTTTCAACCTGATAATGTCTGAAGGTATATGACTGTGCGAATGTTGAAACGACCACACCAATGAGTATGGATAATATCAATAAAAACTTGTTCAATGCTATTTTATATTGGTTATTATAAAGATAGGTCGAAAACCCCCAAAAAGGAACATGAATTCCTTATTTCTGCCATTATGCGAGGAATTGAGACAAATTGAACAACGTTTGATCAGTAAGATCAAATGTTAATTCCTCAATTAGCATAACAATTCACGCCGTTACGGAATGAGTTGAACCAACCAAATATAAATTGTAAATGAGCATGAAAAAAAAATTACACTTTAGCAAAGAGTTAAAGCTCTGCTTTATTCTTAGTTCATTATTTATCCTCTGTTGCCAGGCAGTATTTGCACAGAGCAACATAACTGGAACCGTATCAGATAAATCGGGACCATTAATAGGAGTTGGGGTGCAGGTCAAGGGAACATCTGCATCTACCACAACAAGTCAGAATGGTGCTTATACCATTTCAGTGCCTAATGCCGGAAATGCAGTTCTTGTGTTTTCTTATATCGGTTACACTACTCAGGAGGTTGCAGTTAACGGCCGATCAACCGTTAATGTATCCCTAGTTGAATCAGCATCCGATTTAAGTGAAGTAGTAGTAGTAGGTTACGGAACGCAGAAAAAGAAGGACCTCACAGGTGCTATCTCTATTGTAAAGGCATCAGATGTTCAGAAAAGACAAGGAACTACTGTTGCAGAATCATTACAGGGTTTAGCTACCGGTATCAGAGTAAGGGGCGGTGGACAACCCGGTTCGGAAGCCCAGATCCAGATCAGAGGATTAAAGAACTTTGGGGCTAACAATCCGCTGTATGTAATTGATGGTTTGGTTACCAGTGCCAACCGCGACTTTAATCCGGCCGATATTGAATCCATACAAATTCTTAAAGATGCATCTGCAGCAGCCATCTACGGGTCGAGAGCAGCGAATGGCGTAATTATCATTACTACCAAAAGAGGTCTTGATGGTCCTATGAAAATAGAATTTTCAGGAAAAAGTAGCTTGCAAACTATTCCCAGGTATGATCTTGCCGAAACAGAAGAGTTTTCGAGATTAAATTTTATGGCTTATGATAATGCCAAAATAAACCGCCAACAGCTGGATCTAAATACAAATACAGATTGGCAGGATGTAGCATTTAGAACAGGAAATGTACAGGATTATAACCTAAGTTTCTCTGGTGGAAGTAAGGATGCTACCTATTTTGTTTCAGGTGGTTATTTTGGAAACAAAGGTACGGTAATCAGTACTGATTTTGATCGACTTAGTTTTAGAGTTAATACAAAAGGGACCAAAGGCATATTTACCATTGGTGAAAATCTGGCAATAAGCAGTTCCAAAAACAACGAGATGTCGGGTAACCCAATACTTGATGTTGTTCGTATGTTGCCTACTATACCAGTTTATGATGCCGGCCATCCGGGAGGGTATGGTTACGGAGACGAAGCCAAAGCCAGAACATTTGGAACTAATCCGCTTGCTATAGCGAACCTTGAAGATCGTATAAATCAAAATTTAAGAATCAGAGGTAATTTATTTGCTGAATTGCAATTACTTAAGCCATTAAAGTTCAGAACTAGTCTTGGTTACGAAACCAGCAGAGATCATTATACTTATTTGAAAAAGGATGGATTCTGGACACTTAATCAAGCTTACGACCCTGCAATACTAAATGAGAATAGAGGAGAGTCATCCACAGTCCTTATAGAAAACACACTTACTTTCAATAAAGAATTTGGCAAACATTCATTAACAGTTATCGGTGGACAGTCTTATCAAAAAGATAATTATGCTTTAATGTGGGGAACTAAGCGTAATATCTTACAGAACTCTACCACAGGTCACTATTATGATGTTTTAGATCAGGGAAATGAAGCACAAACTGGCGGTTACAGAAATCGCGCAGATCTCATTTCTTACTTCGGCAGGTTAGAATACAATTATGCCGATAAGTATTTACTAAATGCAGTTATCAGAACTGATGGTGTTTCCAGATTTGGGCCTGATTATAAATTTGGTAGCTTCCCATCTGTGTCGGGTGCATGGCGTATCAGTAAGGAAGATTTTTTCAAGTCTTCCTGGATTGATGATCTGAAAATAAGAGCTAACTATGGAACTTTAGGAAGCAGTGATATTGGTGCATATGAATATATGGCCTTTGTTAATACCTTCTCTACAATTCCAATGGGGCCAAACCAAAATCTTCAGTCAGGTTCAACTCAGGTACAGCTTGCAAACAGGGATTTGCACTGGGAAGAAGTAACTCAGCAAAATTATGGTATTGATGCTGCTTTTCTTCACAACAAACTTTCAATCAGTGCTGAATACTTTATTTCAAAAACAGACGGAGTATTAATCCGCTACCCATTGCTTATTTCTACTGGTAATGACGGAGGAAATCCTTTTGTAAACGGTGGTATATTAGGTAACAGAGGGTTTGAGTTTACTGCATCATATGTCGAAAACTCAAGTGAATTTAAATACAATGTTACTGCAAACTTAACCACGTTAAATAATAAAGTACTGGGTTTGGGCTATAACAAGAACAAAACTTTTGTCGGCAATACGGTTACCGAAGTTGGTCAGCCAATTGGTATGTGGTATGTACTGCAAACAGATGGTCTGTTCCAGAACGCAAACGAAGTCGCTAGTTATAAAAATGCAAATGGTAAAGTTATTCAGCCTGCTGCTCAGCCTGGTGATATTCGTTATAAGGATAACGATGGTGACGGTGAAATCACAAATAAAGATAAAGTAGTTGTAGGGAGTCCATGGGCCGATTATGAGTTGGGTTTAAACATCGGGGCCGCATATAAAGGGTTTGAATTTTCTATGGACTGGTTTGGTTCTTTTGGCTCAAAAGTGTTTAACGGACCAAGAAGTGTAATGGATAACTTCTCAGACAATTCTAACTATCGCGCCGGTGTTCAACCATGGACTCCTGAAAATCCTAACACAAGTGTACCTCGCGCTTTTTATAGCAGTACCATCAATGCCAGGGGCGATACCGATCGTTGGTTGGAAAATGGAAGTTTCGCACGTATGAAATACATTGGTATCTCTTATAATATCCCAAATACACTATTAAAAAGAATAGGATTTAATAATGCTAAGGTGATTCTCTCCGGACAAAATCTGATCACTATCACTAAGTATACAGGACTGGATCCTGAATTTAGTAACGGAAGTGTTTTTGAAAAAGGATTTGACTTTGGTGCATTTCCTAACTTAAGAACAGTATCTCTTGGTTTAAACTTCGGATTTTAATATTAGAAACATGAAAAAGATAATTTCAAAAATATTAGTGCTTAGTGCACTCGTCCTGATGTTCTCCTGTAAAAAGTCATTGTTAGATCAGGACAACCCAAATACATTAACAGTTGACCAGTTCTGGAAAACTGAAAGCGATGCCCAAAAGGGTGTAAATGCAGCATATGCCATGTTTTACCAAAATGGTGGGTGGAACAGGTGGATTTATTTCAGACTGGATTTAACTTCTGATGAAGGATGGAGCAACAGTCCGTGGACTGAGCTTGGCGATTGGACCCGTTTCCAGTATATCAATTACAATTTCTGGGAAGGTAATGTGAACACTTACAGAGATACTTATAAGGCAATTTTCAGGTGTAATCAGGTATTGACCTATGTGCCGGAAATTCCTTTTGCAGATGCCAAAAAGAAAGCGGAAATACTTGCACAAGCTAAGTTCCTGAGAGGGTTTTATTACTATTACGCCGCTATATTGTGGGAGAACTTTCCTATTGTAACCACCATTCAAACACCAACAGATTTGCCTGCACAAAGCTCCTTAGCTCAGGTTTGGGCACAGGTAGAAAAAGACCTTACAGAGGCGAGCGCCGACCTGCCAGAACAATGGACCGGAGGTGAGATTGGGCGTGCTACAAAAGGCGCAGCACAAGCATTGCTAGGTAAAGCACTGATGCAACAACATAAATGGGCCGATGCTAAAACCGCTTTTGACTATCTTGTAACTGGCGCAGGAAAAAATTATTATGATCTTGTTGATTATAAAGATAACTTCAGAGCAGAAAACGAAAATAACAAGGAGTCTGTATTTGAAATTCAATTTTCTGATGTCAATAAATCTGCAGAAGGTGACGGGCCAAGTGCAAATGTGGGTAGTAATCGTGCTCAATTTTTTGCGCCTAGAAGTATAGGGTGGTCAGATGGACAAGCCAGATTCTGGTTGGTTAATGAGTTTAAAAAAGAGAAAACTACTGATAATAAAATTGATCCAAGGTTAAGATATACCTTGTTCTACCCTGGTCTTGAAGCTGATTTTGGCGATAAGACTTATGGCAGAAGCTGGGAGTGGGGTGCTGATGAAGCCTGGTTCAAAAAATACTCACGTGACTATATGCGCAGTAATGAAGATTATTTTAATCAGGTTAACAACAGGGTAATTCGCTTTGCCGATGTTTTACTGATGTATGCAGAAGCATTGAATGAGCTTGGGCAAACTGCGGATGCTTATCAATACGTAAACCGTGTACGTACCAGGGTAAACATGGCTGGCCTGGCTACTGCATATCCTGCAATTGGTAACAATAAAGACCTCTTCAGAGAGCGATTGAAAGTAGAGCGAAGCTTAGAACTTTGTGGTGAAAGTGTTAGATGGGCCGATTTAAAAAGATGGGGTGACCTTGACAACAAAGCGAATGTAGATAAAGTTGCATTACGCGACCCCGACTTTAAGAATTTCGTTGTAGGAAAACACATCAGATTGCCATTGCCACAGGTCGAAGTAGACAATAACACTAACCTTTCACAGAACCCTAATTATTAATTCAGAAACTATGTTTTTAAGAAGTGTAACCATTATTCTGCTATTGCAAGCCGTAGTTGGTTGTAGCAAGAGCCAGAAAAAGTCTGAACCTGATAAAGACAAGCCTGCGCCTGCTATAACCACTTTCACAAATCCCCTGCTCAGCAGCGGACCAGATCCATGGGTTATCAGAAAGGATGGGTATTATTATTACATGAATACCCAGGGAACTCAGGTTGCTATACGTAAAACAAAAGCCCTTTCACAGTTAAGCAGGGCTGAAGTTACCGTGGCTTATAAAGCACCTGCATCAGGTGCAGATTCAAAGAATATATGGGCACCCGAACTACATTTTCTGAACAACAAATGGTACATCTATTATACTGCCGGATCGTCTGGAGATTTATCTACCCAGCGCATGTTTGTGCTGGAAAACAGTAATGTCGATCCTACAAAAGGTAGCTGGGTTGTAAAAGGACAGATAAAGGATAACAATGCTGATTTCTTTGCCATAGATGCTACGGTGTACTCCAGCAATGGTAAAAATTACATTATCTGGAGCGGACATATTTCAGCAACTGATAATACACAGCGATTATATATTGCCCAGTTAGCCGATGAACCATGGAAAATGGCTACACCAAGAGCAGAGATTTCTACTCCAACATACGACTGGGAAAAGATAGGTTTACCTCATGTAAATGAAGGGCCCGAAATCCTAACCAACAAGAATGGAAGAACCTTTCTGATCTTTTCGGCCAGTGGTTGCTGGACAGATGATTATTCTTTGGGTATGATTAGTTTAAAAGAGAACGGCGATCCACTGAAGCCGGCAGATTGGACCAAAACAGATAAACCGGTGTTTACTAAGAAACCGGAAAGCGGAGCTTATGGCCCAGGCCATAACAGCTTTTTTAAATCACCAGACGGAACGGAAGACTGGATTCTTTATCATGCTAATCCCAGAGCGGGGTTAGCATGTTCTAACGACCGTAGCCCACGGATGCAGAAGTTTACCTGGAATGCCGATGGAACACCAAATTTTGGTGAACCTGTAAAGATCGATACGCCAATCCTAAAACCTTCAGGTGAATGAGAGTAGTTATCCAAATCTGTACTATTGTACAATTCTGCGCACTGCTGTCTTTTGGCTGCGGTAAAAAGAACGAAACGGTTAGTGTTCCACAAAAACCATCCGTTAAAAGCCATATCGAATGGGATTATAATACCTTAAAAAAGGTCTCCTCATCTGCCGCAGGCGAAAGGTATTCCGGATATGCCAGGATGATTCAATTGCACGATCAATCGCTCTTAGCCATATATGAGGCTGATGGAAATATTGTTAGTGTCAAAAGTGCCGATCTGGGAGCGACCTGGTCGGCACCTGTTTCAGTTGCACAACGCGCCAATGGCACAAATATGTCTGTACCAGATATATTGGAATTAAAGGATCATTCCTTACTGGCTTGTTATAACCCAAGACCGTACGACATTTCTCCTTCCAGAAAATTTGGTATCCGCACCAAGAAAAGCTATGATGGCGGACTCACATGGAAAGACGAGAAACTGCTTTATGAGGCAGGGTATGAATTTAAAAATGGATGTTGGGAGCCATCAGCAGTGCAATTGCCCAATGGGGAAATTCAATTGTACTTTGCTAATGAGGGAGACTACCTAAATTCCGATGAGCAGAATATTTCCATGCTACGTTCCAGCGATAACGGACAAACATGGACTGAAAAACCTCAAATTGTAAGTTTCAGAGCAGGGAAACGAGATGGTATGCCGGTGCCTCTATTGCTTAGCAATGGAAAAGAGATCGCTTTTGCTATAGAAGACAATGGCTTTGACGCATTTAAACCTTACATCATCAGAAATACTTTAAAAGACAATTGGGCAAGCACTGTAGATGCTGGCAGCGCAAACCGAAGCTACGCCCTGGCAGATAAAATTGCCGATAATATCTATGCAGGCGCACCTTATTTAAGGCAATTGAAAACCGGCGAAACCATACTTTCTTATCAAGGTACCGAAGGGCGTATCAATAAAATGGAATTTGCAGATATGAAGGTGGTTATCGGAGATGATGAAGCACGTAATTTCAATAGAAAATCTACACCATTCATTATCCCGGCAAACAAGTCGTGCTTGTGGAGTAGTGTAGCTATTTTAAACGACAACACCATTGTTGCGGTAACAAGCACAAATGCCTATTCTAACCATTCCGAAATCTGGATGATAAAAGGACGTTTGGTGCAAGATCCTATAGCACTTGCCGATCCTACCATATTCCTGGATAACGACAAGTATTACTTGTATGGCACTAGCAGTGATAAGGGCTTTGAAGTATATGAGTCGTCAGATTTAAAGAACTGGAAAGGCCCTGTAGGTAAAAGCAACGGTTTCGCCCTTGTAAAAGGAGAATCTTTTGGGAGTAAAGGCTTTTGGGCACCACAGGTTTTTAAACACAAAAATGCCTATTACATGGCTTACACCGCTGATGAACAGATTGCAATAGCGAAAAGCGATAGTCCACTAGGGCCCTTCAAGCAAGAGCAGATAAAGTCGCTGTCTGGTATTGGCAAACAGATTGATCCCTTTGTGTACTTCGATACCGACGGTAAAACCTATATGTACCATGTAAAGCTTAAAGAAGGCAACAGGATTTTTGTTTCAGAGATGAAACCTGATCTTTCTGATGTATTGCAGGAAACCACCAAAGAGTGTATTAGCGGAGTGCTTCCATGGGAAAACACTGAGAAAACAGATTGGCCGGTTACCGAAGGGCCAACAGTAATAAAACATAAGAATTTGTATTACCTGATCTATTCTGCAAATGACTTTCGCAATAAGGATTATGCAGTAGGTTATGCCACTTCAACTTCGCCTATGGGGCCATGGAAAAAATATGCAGGCAGTCCGATCATAAGCAGAGAGAAACTAAAGCAAAATGGAACGGGGCATGGCGATTTGTTTACCGATAAAGCCGGAAATTACAAATATGTAATGCATACTCATCATTCTGCTACAAAAGTATCACCACGGTCAACCGGAATTATAGATGTAAAGTTTGCTAAAGGCGATGAAGCTGATGTGCTGCAAGCCGATGAATCGACATTTAAACTTCTTTTTACTGGTGCCGAAACCAAATAAAAACACCACATTTAATAAACATACAGAATGAACAAATCACTAAATTATAACTAGAACCTTTTAAAATGAGAAATCTAAAAACCTATTATCTAGCACTATGCTTGCTTGGGCTCGCGTTTCAGTCGTGCGTACAAAAACCAGCAGATCAAACTTCACAAACAGAACAAAAGCCAAGAGAAATATGGACTGTAGAACAGGCCAATAAATGGTATGAGCAATGGGGCTGGTTAAGAGGTAGCGACTTTATACCAAGTACTGCAATCAATCAATTAGAAATGTGGCAAAAGGAAACTTTTGACCCGACAACTATTGATAAGGAACTGGGTTATGCTGAAGGAATTGGCATGAACTCAATGCGCGTTTACCTGCATCATGCTGCCTGGCAACAAGATAAAGATGGCTTTAAAGGAAGGGTAAAACAATATTTAGATATCGCCGATAAGCACCACATTTCTACCTTGTTTGTGCTATTTGATGATTGCTGGAATCCGACTTTTAAAACCGGAAAACAACCGGAACCAAAAATTGGTATTCACAATTCCGGCTGGGTAAGAGACCCGGGAGATCTGTATTATCAGGACTCTACGCTTGTAGATACGCTTGAAACTTATGTCAAAGATGTACTAACAACGTTTAAAGACGACAAACGCATTGTACTTTGGGATCTTTACAACGAACCTGGAAATTCAAACTACGGCAACAAAAGCATGGATCTGCTTAAAAAAGTATTTGAATGGGGCCGTACAGTTAACCCTAGTCAGCCGCTTTCTGTAGGGGTATGGAAATTAGATTTGAAAGAACTTTCAGATTATCAGATTCAGAATTCTGATGTAACCACTTATCATAATTATGGCGATGTAAAGGATCACCAAAAATGGATTGATACCCTTAGAAGTGTTTCTAAACGCCCGCTTATCTGTACAGAATATATGGCAAGATCAAGAAACAGCTTATTCAGCAACATCATGCCTATCCTTAAAAAAGAAAATATTGGTGCTTACAACTGGGGCTTAGTGGCAGGAAAAACCAATACTATTTACGCATGGGATAGCCCAATGCCTGATGGAAAAGAACCTAAACTATGGTTTCATGATATTTTCAGAAAAGACGGTAGCCCGTATAAAAAAGCAGAAGTTGATTCTATAAAAATGCTTACCGGAAAGCAGTAAGCGTTTATTAAAATTCAGTTACCTAGGCCGTTGTTGTTTACGACGGTCTTGGTTCTTTAATACGGTCGTCATCTCCACGATAGGAGAGATCTCTTGATTATGCCAATTTGCTTTGTAGCTATTTAAAGGTCAGAGATCTCTCCTATCGTGGAGATGACGACCTTTAAGCTACCTCTTGTTGGGCTTAATCAAGGCAGATTAAGGACTGGGAGCAGATTGCTTCGGAAAACATGCATCTTTTCCCGAACCAGTCCCGAACTAGCGTTAACGCAGGCCATACCAAGCTTCATAGAAGCCCCATAGTTGATCATAAAATAAATGCACTTAAAAAGCATAAAATGTTGTAAGTTCATTGATGAAAATCAACATGTTTTGTGAATGGTTCCATTTGATAGATAATCAAACTTTAAACGATCTCGAGATATTTGAAAGTGCCGCTAGTGAAAAGTGCATTTTCTCTTTTTTCGACTTCAGCTCAACCATAGGAGGGAAAGAGAAGTTAAGGAGCCTTTTTAATCATCCTCAAACTGATATTCAGATAATTGAAGAGAGAAAAAATCTTATCCAATATCTGTTGAAGTATAATAAAACTATAGCCTTCGATAAGGAATCGCTTGATTTTATTGAGTTTTACTTACGTCAAAATGATAAGCCCAACCAGCCGGCTGCTATAGATATTATAGGGGTTACTTCCAGATTTTTCTTTAAGAACAATCAGCAACAGTATTTAAGACAACGCGGGGCTCAGGAAGTATTAAAGCTGATCCATTTGTTGTATGACTTTTGCAGCGAATTAATTATTGAGAACGCTCCTGAACTACTAAAATCACTCCACAATAAAGTTCATGGAATGATAGAGAGGCAAGCAGACATTAAGCGCCATAATCGAATAAGACCTCACACTTTTAAACTCTTTGATTTAGAGAAATACGATTTTATAATCAGAAATTCAGAGGTCACAGAAATTAAGGAACTTCTGGGAATTTGTTATTCGTTAGATGCCTATTTATCAGTTGCAAAATCTGCAAGAACTTACGGCTTGTCATTTCCTGTATTCAATTCTTCAAAGGAGAGATCAATTGTAATTAAAGGGGTATTTCATTTATTTGTGAAGCAGCCAATACCCAACAACATCGATTTCAGTACGGATAAAAATGTTTGTTTCATTACGGGAGTGAATATGGCAGGGAAATCGACCTTGCTAAAATCTATTGCAATATCCATATATCTAGCCCATTTGGGCTTTCCTGTTCCTGCAGAAAGTATGGAGACCAGCATTTTTGATGGCCTCATTACTACAATCAATCTTTCAGATAATTTGAATCAGGGATATAGCCATTTTTATAACGAGGTATTAAGAGTAAAGCAAGTTGCACAAAAAGTAACCACATCTAAGAATATGGTGGTTATATTTGATGAGCTGTTTAGAGGAACGAATGTAAAAGATGCCTACGATGCTTCACTTTCAATCATAACAGCATTTAGCCAGATCAGAGGGAGCTTTTTTGTTATTTCAACACATATTGTTGAAGTGGCTAAAGAGCTAAATGATAACAGTAATATTAATTTCCGCTTTTTGGAAACCAGGATAATAGATGGGAAACCCATGTTTACTCATGAGCTGAAAGAGGGTATAACTGATGAACGCATGGGCATGTGGATAATTGAAAATGAGGGGATAATGGAAATATTGAACAATATGACACATTGTAACAAATAAATGCCCACCAGATTTAAGTATTTATGGTAATTTTGCAAAAGAAATAACTCGGTGAGTTTAAACAAACGCACCGCTAAATATAAAATAGAAGTGAATATGAAAAGAGTAGTAGTAACAGGTTTAGGTGCTGTAACCCCGGTGGGAAATACAGTAAAAGAATTTTGGGACAATATAGTTGCCGGTAAAAGTGGCGCAGCTAAAATAACAAAATTTGATACCTCAAAATTCAAAACCAACTTTGCTGCTGAAGTGAAAAACTTTGATGCCGAAGCCTATATTGATAAAAAAGAAATCAAAAAATATGATTTGTATACTCAGTTCGCTATTGCAGCCAGCGATCAGGCCATCAAAGACTCAGGATTAGACTTTACAACAATGCCTGAAATTGAACGCTATGAAGTGGGTGTGATTTGGGGATCTGGAAATGGTGGTATCGGTACTTTTGAAGAGCAATTGAAAGAGTATCATCTTGGTGATGGAACTCCTAGATTTAGCCCGTATTTTATCCCTAAAATGATTGTTGATATTGCCGCTGGTGTAATTTCAATACGTAATAAACTCCATGGTCCTAATTATGCTACTGTTTCGGCATGTGCATCTTCTAACACTGCAATTATCAGCGCTTTTGATTCTATCCGTTTAGGCAAGGCCAACATTATGGTAGCGGGTGGTTCCGAGGCCGGTATTACTGAATCTTCAGTAGGTGGTTTTAACTCAGCACATGCTTTATCAAAAAGAAATGATGATCCTGAAACTGCTTCGCGTCCGTTTGATGTAGACAGAGACGGCTTTGTAATTGGTGAAGGCGCTGGTGCTTTGATTTTGGAAGAACTGGAGCATGCTCAAAAAAGAGGTGCACATATCTATGCAGAAATTGTTGGTGGTGGTATGGCAGCTGATGCTTATCACCTTACTGGTACGCCACCGGATGGTTTAGGCGCATCTTTAGGGATTTCTAAAGCACTTGCTGATGCAGGGATAACTCCTGATAAAATTGATTATATCAATGCTCACGCAACTTCTACAGGTTTAGGAGACGCTGGAGAATTAAACGGAATTAAAAAAATATTTGGCGATATGCCTGTTAAAATTAGTGCAACCAAATCTATGACCGGTCATTTACTTGGTGGTGCTGGTGCTATAGAAAGTATAATCAGTATTCTTGCCATCAGAGATGGAATTATTCCGGGAACTATCAACACTAAAAATCTTGATCCTGCAATTCCCGAAGGCTTAAATATTGTATTAGGTAAATCTATTCACCAGCCTGTTAATTACGTGCTGAACAACACATTTGGTTTCGGTGGTCACACTGCAACTTCTGTGTTTAAAAAGTATGAAGCATAGTAAATAATTAACTGGCATACTTACTTTAGGTCGTCATACTGAATATATTTCATGATGACGACCTTACTATTTTATCTGCACAATACCAATATTTAACGCTGCTATACCAAAGCCCGAATTGGACTTTTGTTCTCCTAAAAATAAAGATTTAACTTGCCTGTATGAACATAGAATTCAATAAGAATGAAGACGTTAATAAACAGTCAGTTTATGACTTAAAAACACGGCTCAAAAAGATATATAAAGGTGGGGGAGAGAAGAACGCTGTTAAACAAAAGGACAAGGGTAAATTATTGGCAAGAGAACGCATCTCTTACCTGATAGATAAAGAAAGTCAGTTTTTAGAAATTGGTGCTTTTGCGGCAGATGAAATGTATGCTGAGCAGGGTGGTTGTCCATCGGCCGGTGTGGTTTGCGGTATCGGATATGTATCGGGCAGGCAATGTATGATTGTTGCGAACGACGCTACCGTAAAAGCAGGTGCCTGGTTTCCTATGACTGCTAAGAAAAATCTTAGGGCGCAGGAAATTGCAATGGAAAACAGACTGCCGGTAATCTATCTGGTTGATAGCGCCGGTGTTTATTTGCCTATGCAGGATGAGATTTTTCCTGATAAGGAACATTTCGGACGAATGTTTAGAAACAACGCGATCATGTCGGCCGATGGGATTGTTCAAATTGCTGCAATAATGGGCTCATGTGTGGCTGGTGGTGCTTATTTACCGATCATGAGCGACGAAGCAATGATTGTTGATGGCACAGGTTCTGTGTTCCTGGCAGGGTCATATCTTGTTAAATCGGCAATTGGCGAAGATGTGGATAATGAAACCCTGGGTGGAGCCACTACCCATTGTGAAATATCTGGTGTAACCGATTATAAGCATCCTAATGATCAGGCTTGTTTAGATAGCATTCGTAACATCATGAGCATGCTGGGTGCACCACAAGTAGCCGGATTTGATAGAATTAAGTCAGCTTTACCTAAGCTCGATCCTGAACAAATTTATGGAATACTGCCAGAAAACAGAGAAAAGCCTTATGATATGCTCGAGGTAGTTCAACGCTTGGTAGATAACTCTGAATTTGAAGAATACAAGAAATTGTATGGACAGAGCATCATCTGCGGATTAGGTCGTATTGATGGCTGGGCGGTTGGTATAGTTGCCAATCAGCGTAAAGTTGTTAAATCCAAAAAAGGGGAGATGCAGTTCGGGGGAGTAATTTATTCTGATAGTGCTGATAAGGCAACACGGTTTATCATGAATTGCAACCAGAAAAAAATTCCTTTGGTGTTTTTACAGGATGTTACCGGCTTTATGGTAGGCAGCAGATCTGAACATGGAGGCATCATTAAAGATGGTGCAAAAATGGTAAACGCGGTTGCAAACTCCGTTGTGCCTAAGTTTACCATTGTAATAGGAAACTCTTATGGTGCCGGTAATTATGCCATGTGTGGTAAAGCATATGATCCGCGATTGATTTATGCCTGGCCAAGTGCTAAAATTGCAGTTATGGGTGGCTCGCAGGCCGCTAAAGTGTTGCTGCAGATTCAGGAAGCATCGCTAAAAGCAAAAGGAGAGGTGATCACACCAGAAAAAGAAGAAGAATTGTTAAAAGAAATTACCGATAGGTATGACAGTCAAACTACTCCTTATTATGCTGCGGCAAGGTTATGGGTTGATGGTGTTATTGACCCTTCAGAAACCAGAAAAGTAATTTCTATGGGTATAGAAGCGGCCAATCAATCGCCTATAAAGAAGCAGTTTAACGTAGGTGTTATACAGACTTAGGCGGAATTATAATCTGGAAATCACAATGTTGCGTTTGTTGTGCGCTAGCGTTTGACGGATAGCGGGATAAAGCGTAATTTTGTACTTTAATAAGAAAGAAACATATATGTCAGAAGAAATAGAACACGTTCAATGTTTAATTATAGGTTCAGGTCCGGCAGGATATACTGCTGCAATTTATGCAGCCCGTGCTGATCTTAAGCCAGTTATGTATACTGGTATGGAACCTGGTGGTCAATTAACGCAGACTACTGATGTTGATAATTTCCCAGGATACCCGGGTGGCATTATGGGCCCTGAGATGATGGAAGATTTCCGTAAACAAGCAGAACGTTTTGGAACTGATATCCGTTTTGGATATGTAAGTTCTGTAGACTTTTCATCTTTGCCTCATAAGGTTGTTGTTGATGAGATTAAAACCATCACAGCTGATACTGTAATTATCTCGACAGGTGCCACAGCTAAGTGGCTTGGTTTGCCTAGTGAACAACAATATAATGGTTTTGGTGTATCGGCATGTGCGGTATGCGACGGCTTTTTCTTTAAAGGACAGGACGTAGCGATAGTTGGTGCTGGTGATACTGCTGCCGAAGAGGCTACTTACCTTGCAAAGCTTTGTAAAAAAGTATACATGATTGTACGCAGAGATGAGTTCAGAGCTTCAAAAGCTATGGTACACAGGGTATTAAATACGCCAAATATTGAAGTAATTTATAACTCTGAAACTAAAGAAATTCTGGGTAACGGTAAAAATGTTACTGCGGTAAGAATAGTAAATAACCAATCTGGTGCAGAAACTGATTTGCCAGTTGAAGGTTTCTTTGTGGCCATTGGCCATAAACCTAATACCGATATCTTTAAAGGATGGTTGGATATGGATGAAACTGGTTATTTAAAAACAATCCCTGGAACTTCTAAAACCAACATAGAAGGTGTTTTTGCCAGTGGAGATGTTCAGGATCATTATTATCGCCAGGCAGTTACAGCCGCTGGTTCTGGTTGTATGGCTGCGTTAGATGCAGAGCGTTATCTGGCGGCAAAAGAACACGAAGTAAAAGAAGTGTTGTAAGTATCATTTTAATAGAAATATGGGCAGAATCGTATGATTCTGCCTTTTTTTTGCCCGCCTTTCTCTAAGATTTTTTTATCTTGGGGCTTGATTTAAAATAAATTATTTAACCTAACACATGAAAAGATTATTATCAGTTGCTCTCGTGGCATTTATGTCTGTGGGTGCATTTGCGCAAACAGATGCCAATATGGGCATTATTCCTGCCCCCGTTTCGGTAGTAAAGAAAAGCGGAGCCTTTAAATTGGACAAAACTGTTGTATTGATGTCTGCAGATGCAGCCAATGCAAAGATGGCAGATTTGCTAAACGCTTCTATTACCACGAAGGCAGGATTTGCACTTAGAGAAACAAAGGCAATAAAAGCCAATGAAAGAGCAATTGTATTAACCTCGGCAGGGGCTGATAAATTACCTGCAGAAGGTTATACTATTGATATTACTGATAAAAAAATCACTGTAACAGGTAAAGATGCAGGATTGTTCTATGCAGTTCAGTCTATGATTCAGCTAATGCCTGAAAAGAAAAATAATGAGCTAACCATAAGTGCAGCAGAAATTAACGATTATCCTCGTTTTAAATACAGAGGAATGCACCTCGACGTTGGACGCCATATGTTCCCGGTAGCTTTTATCAAGAAGTACATCGATTTGATGTCTCAATATAAATTAAATAATTTCCACTGGCATTTAACTGAAGACCAGGGATGGAGAATTGAAATCAAGAAATATCCTAAACTAACAACAGTTGGTGCAACCAGAAGCGGCACCATTATTGGTCACCACCCTGGAGTAGGTACAGATAATAAAGAGTACAAAGGTTTTTATACCCAGCAAGAGGCTAAAGAGGTTGTTGCTTATGCAGCAGCAAGATATATTAACGTAATTCCTGAGATTGAGCTTCCTGGCCATGCATCAGCAGCAATTGCGGCATATCCTGAATTAAGCTGTTTCCCTAACAGAGATACTTTTGTTGATGCTAAAACACCTTGGTCTGGTTCCAGAAAAGGAAAGCAAGTGCAACAGCAATGGGGTGTATTTGATGATGTATTTGTGCCTAGCGACAATACCTTTAAATTTTTAGAAGATGTGTTGGACGAGGTAATCGCGATTTTCCCTTCTAAATATATTCATATCGGTGGTGATGAGAGCCCTAAAGAATACTGGAAAGAAAGTGAGTTTTGCCAGAACTTAATTAAAAAACTTGGGTTAAAAGATGAGCATGAGTTACAAAGCTATTTTATCCAGAGAATCGAAAAACACATCAATGCAAAAGGCCGTTCAATTATTGGATGGGATGAGATTCTTGAAGGTGGTTTAGCACCTAACGCTACTGTAATGTCGTGGAGAGGTACAGAAGGTGGTATTGCAGCGGCAAAACAAAACCATGATGTGATCATGACTCCGGGCGGACCTATTGGACTTTACTTTGATCATAAACAATCTAATTCTGTTGACGAACCAACAAATATTGGTGGTTTAGCACCTTATTCTTTAGCATATGCTTACGATCCAATGCCAAAAGAATTAACTGCAGATCAGCAGAAACATGTTGTGGGTGTACAGGCTAACCTGTGGACTGAGTATATTCAAACTCCAGAAAAAGTGGAGTATATGATTTTACCAAGAATGTTCTCATTGGCAGAGATTGCATGGAGCAAGCTTGACCGTAAGGACTTTAAAAACTTCTCTGAAGAGCGTATTCCTGTGCATCTGGCCAGATTAGATAAAACCAACACGAACTATTGGGTTCCAACTCCGCTTGGATTAACAGCAGAAAAAGTAATAAACGGTGAAGAATTTAATCTTGATCTGAAAGCACCAATACCAGGTTCAAAAGTATTTTATACTTTAGATCTTACACGTCCGTCTGAAACTGCTAACTTAGTTAACAGCCCTGTTAAAGTGATTGTTCCTAAAGGCGAAAAACGTGTTTTAAAAACTATTGTAATCGCGCCAAGTGGTAAACGCAGCGTTGTTACAGAAACAATTTTGAACAATGGTGCTTCGGATGTAAAAACTAAATAGTAGTTTGCATTGTATAAATTGTATTTACATTAAAAAGTAAATGATGAAATTGATGAAATACTTAATAAAGCAGCCTCTTCTATTTGCGGGGCTGCTTTTATTGGCTTCTTGCAGCGACTCTTCTAAGAAAGATGAAGCTGTAAAACAGAGTGAACCTGTTGCAGCTAAGCAAAAAGGTCAGTTTGTTTTTTACAAGGATATAGCGATAAGACCAGGTATCAATTTTGAGGTAGTAAGCTGGGGTAAAGGGGTTGATAGCGTTGGTGGTTATCTGATACTGATGTCCGATTCGCTTAAAAGCAATTACAAATCGTTTTCTAATGAACGTAGTGGCATTATAACTGATGCCTGGAATATGGATTTAGATAATGATGGTAACCCGGAAATTTACATCGAGCTGTTAAGCAAGAAGAATGTTCTGGATCTTAACGTTTTCGAATATTCTGATGGTAATTTTAACAAGATCACCTTCCCGGCATTAAGTGATAGAGCTAAAAAGACCTACGCAGGTAATGATAAATTCGTTATCAAGAATGGCGACTTGTTCCGCACTTTTCCTATCGTAAATTCAAAAGATACTACTGAAAAGGATGGCACTTTAAAAACATTACAATATAGACTTAGCGGTAATAGCTTCTCTATATCTGAAATAGAGAGTGAATAGGTTTATATCAGCTTATTGGTTCTTGCCACATTTATGGCGTCAGCTTTCGAGTTGACGTCTAACTTAATGTAAATGTTCTTTACATGGGTTTTAACTGTTTCTACATCTATAAATAACTGATTGGCGATCTGGCCACGATCTTTACCTTCGGCTATTAATTCCAGTATCTGTGTTTCTCTTTTGGTAAGCGGCGAATGCTGGTTTTTTTGAAGAGACATAATTACTTTCTTTGAAACATCTGGGCTCATGGGGCCGCCGCCATGCATTACCTCTTTAATTGCGTCGATTATTTTTGATGAAGGTGTATTCTTGGTAAAGTATCCTGAAGCACCATTTGCCAATGCATCCAGTATTATTTTTTCGGTTTCATAAACAGTAAGCATAATGATGTAAACATCAGGCAGCATCTTTTTTAGTTGCGGTAAAGCGTCGATGCCGCTTGTACCGGGCAGCTGTATATCCAATATGATCACATCCGGGTTGTCTTTTGCAATTTTAAGCTTTGCAACATCAAATGAAGGATAAGCATTTACCACGGTATATGGAGAGGTATTGTCTATCAGGTAGTGGTAGCCTTCTCTGATGGTTTTATCATCTTCAATAATTACAATTCTTGCGGCTTCCTGATTAGGCATCTTTAAAATGTTTTAGGGTCGAAAAATTAACAAGTAACAATACACTGGTACCATTGTCATTAGAAATGATCTTTAAATCGGCATTTATTCTTTTTGCCCTAACATACATATTGTTCATGCCATGCCCATCTTTAGCGTGTGCTACATCAAAGCCGATTCCATCGTCCTGAAGGGTGATCAACAGCATGCCGTTGTTTAATTTGGCCTCAAAATTTATCACCCTGGCTTTGGCATGTTTCAGTGAGTTATGTATAGACTCCTTAAATATCATCAATATGTTTCGGCTCATATCTAATGATAATTTGGTGTATTTGTTATTGAGATCTATATCAAATTTAAAGAGAATAGGGGTTTCATTAACCATTTCCTGACCGAAATCTTTAATGTGGTTTAATACCTGTTCTAAGGAATCGTTTTTTGGATTTAAAGACCATAATATATCTTTGGTTCCATTATACAGTTCGTCAACATTGCAACGGATCTTTTTTAAGATATTCCTTTTTTCGGTATCATCTTTATCGATCATGCTACCCAATACTTCCGAAAGAACTGTTATTCTGGTTAGCTTGTTGCCCAGGTCATCATGAAAATCTTCGGCAGTTTGTTTTCTGATCTTAAATTGTTCCTCCAGCTTTATTTTTAGTCTTAATTTGCGTCTACGTTCATTGAGCATCAAGATGATGTACACTATAAATAATATCAGCAGGATAATAAGTATCACAATAAAGAACTTAAAAAGAGACGTTTGATAGTATGCCGGCAGTATTTCAAATACAACTGAAGCCGTATTAACTGAAAAAAGCCCGTCTTTGGTAATCACTTTTACTTGGAAAGTGTATTTTCCGGGAGGGATAGCCGTGAAATTCATAGATGAATTACTGCTTGGCTGACTGAATTTGTTATCTAATCCTATAAGTCGATATTGGTACATTACAGCATCGGGATTTTTCAGATAAATTCCAGTATAACTGATATTAATGCGGTTGTGATTATAGGGTAGCGTAAGCACACCTTCAACATATTTTGGTTTGTAATTTGGGGTTACATTTACTGAATTGATGTAGATATATGGACTTACTTTTTTCTCTGGATTAGGATTTACTCCATAAACAATAACTCCTTTGGTAGTGCCGATCCATACATTGTTGTTGTGTTGAAGTATGGCATTCTGATTGCATTCTACCAGCAGTTCATCCTCGCTTTGCGGTGGTATAATTGTAAAGTTTTTAGGATCAATTCTATCAATGCCTCTTCCGGTTCCAACCCATATTATGCCCTTTTTATCTTCTAACAAGCTATAGATGTGATCAGATGCAAGACCCGACTTGGTATTTAAAGATTTTGTTGCCCCGGTCTTAATGTTCCAGATCACTAAGCCGTAATCTGCAGTTCCGAAAAGCACATAGTCCTTGTATTTAAGCATGCAGAGTATGTTAGAACCCGATAAGCCTTTAATCTTTAAAGGGGTGAGCATTTTCTTGTTGGCAACTAACCATGCGCCATCCTGAGTGCCTAAAATTATTGAGTCGCGCGCCAATTCCATTAATCCACCACCAAACTGTTGGGTAATTCTGGTAAATTTTCTGCTGTTAACATCAAAGGTTAAGCATCCATGATTGGTTGATAACCATATGGTGCCACCGCTATCCTCAATCATTGCATTGTACGCTATATGCCAATTATCCGTATCCATACGTTCCAGGCGCTTGCCGTTGTGTTTCCAGAGGCCACCACCGGGAGTGCCTACCCAAAGGTTGTTTTTATGGTCGTTATATAAGAAATTAATACGGTAGGAGTCCGGATTTTGAGATGGTATTTTAACGTTTGTTATCTTTTGATTCTGTTTGTACTCATATAAGCCACCATATGAGCCCAACCATATTGATCCTGGAGTAGGGCCGTTGGCGATGGCCATTACAATTCGACTTTCTATTCCTTGTGTTTCGTCGAATGTTACATAGCTGTTATTGGTAAACCTGAATAGGCCAGAGCCATCTGTGCCAAGCCAGATGTTATTCTCGACGTCTTTAAATATCTCATTAACAACATTGTCTGTGAACCCATTCTGGGAATTGAAATGGATAACGCTGGCAGGAGTAATGTAGTAGGCACCCTTGTTTGTACCTATCCATATTGATCCTTTCCCATCCTGTGCTATGGCATTGCATTTACTCGTAATTTCGTTATAGACTTTATTAATGTTATTGTTCTGGGCAACATAGATCCCTTGGGGAGTTAAAAACCATACTTTTCCTTTATTAAGCTTGTCTACTAAAATATTGGTAACTATTAGGGTCTTTATTTTTTCATCTAATGGCCATAATGTCCATTTACCCTTTTCAAGTTGATACAATCCCTTCCCATGAACGGCTACCCATATGTTACCAGAATAGTCTGTTTTAAGAGCCGTAACTATTTCGGTAGTATCATTTGAAATGGTTATTAGTTGATCTTTGTTGGCGTTGTATAAGCGTTTGGCTTTTATACAGTAGGTAGTCCCATTTTTATCGGTGGCAAGTGCACCAACCCATTTTTTCGTATCAGCCGAATTGCTGAAACCCTTGCCATCGTATTTTGATAAACCTTTGGCAGATCCTATCCATATTTCATCCTTTTTTCCTGATGCCAGTGCAAGAATGAAGTTACTGCTTAGACCACGTATTTTGGTGTAATCGGTAAACTGTTTGCCATTAAAACAGCTGAGCCCTCCAAGAGTCGAAATCCACAAGCGACGCTTGTTGTCCTGCGTAATAGCAGTTACCTGCGATTGCGTTAGCCCATCCTCTATGTCATATTGTTCAAAGTTATACCGCTGGGAAAAACCATCGAGACAATAGCTGAAAAGGATGAGAAAAAGTAACAATATCTTTTTGCCCACTTGATACGGAAATACAAGGTTAATCCGATTGTAAATATATTTATCAATATACAATTAAAAAATCACCCCTGAAGGGGTATTTTTTTCATTTACCTCAAAATACCCCTTCAGGGGTGAAAAGAAACACGATATCCCGGTTTAATTTTGATTAGAAACTTTGAGCATTCAAGTTGACTGATTTGAGTTAAACACGCTAATTTAATTGTGATGAGTAGTAGTAGAATACTTGTTGGTGATAATGAAATTATAAGTCAAAATTCTTGTACCAGCAGCTTTACTGGTTTAACAGGAAAGTATTCCATTAATATGGTATTTAATGGCGCTGCGGACTATAAAGTAAACAAAAGGGAGTTGCGATTGCATCCGGAAAACTTTATATTTTTAAATAATTATACAAATTATTCCAGCAGAATTGATTCAGCAATACCGGTAAATGCACTATCTGTTTTCTTTGATCCGCGTTTCGTTCAGGATTTCGAATATTCCAGAAAAAGTGGCGCTGTTTTACTGGATAACCCATTTGATTATAAATATGAGAACCCGGTTTTTGTAGAGTCTATTTATCCTTTGCAGGGCGCATTAAAAGATAACCTGCTAAATCTTGCAGGGCTTATCAATAGCAACACAACCAACCAATTACTTTTGAATGATTGTTTGCATGATTGTTTGTTAAATTATTACAGCATATACAACACTGAAGTGGTAAACCGAACTGCATCATTAAAGTTCCTTAGTCATGTTACCAAATCTGAAATATTAAGACGCCTGTCTATGGCTAAGGATTATATCATTAGCAATTACAATAAGAACATCCGACTGGATGATATCGCACATATGGCTTGTTTGTCGATAAACCATTTACTTAGAACTTTTAAACAAGCTTATCAGCAGTCGCCACACCAGTTTTTAACAACATTCAGACTTCAGCAAGCCAAATACTACTTAAGAAATACGGATTATCCGGTTAGTGAGATTGTAGATATGGTGGGCTTTGAATGCCCAAGTTCCTTTATCAGGTTATTTAGAAGTTCATTTAACGTTACTCCCGGCCAGTACAGGTAATCTGTACCGTATACGATGCTTTTAGAGTACGATATGTGTTTAGTTTAATTTTTTTTAAAAATGGTTATGAAAAGAAAAATTCTATTGTGTATGGCGATACTGAGTATCTCCTTCACTTTTGCATCTGCTGATACTGATAAACCAGTGGCAAGTGTGAATTTAAAATCAAGCTCTGTAATAGAAGCTTATATTGACGCGAATGTTCATTGTAACGCGGCATTACTTAATCAGGTGATGGATAACGAGGCTGTGCTAAAAATAACCAGGCAGGGCAAAATTGTAGAACAAAACAAAAGGGACCTGGTAGACTTTTATAAAAGAAGAGGCGACATTACATTAAACTGTACCTCCAATTTCGAGATCTTATCAACTAGTGATTGCGTAGTGATGGTAAGGGTAGATTTTAAATATCCATTGTTTACGCAAGAGAACTATGTAACTGTTGTAAAAGACCAAAACGGGATTTGGAAAATAAGTCAGATCCACAGATTTAATGGCTAAAAAAGAATTGGTGAGTTTCGCTTATTCACCATTAAGTCCTAAACCTATATTTGAACCAGGAAGCCCGGCAATAAGTTTGGATAAATTTAAATTTGGGTTAGTTAATAATAGAAGTCATCCGATAGGTAGGATGACTTTTTTTATGGCTGCTCTTTGAACTGGCTGCTAATACGTTCAAACTTCTCTATTAAAAGATCCAAGCGCTCTTTCTCTCTTTTTAAATAAGCTTTGCGCAAAAAGGTTGCACATAATGCCATCCAGAAAACAGAGAAGGAGGTTATTCCGATCTGAAACCATAATTCCAGGTTGTCGAGCATTTCGTAGAAATAAAGGACAAAGCCAAGGCATATTGCTGCAGCATAAAACCAATATAGCTTGTTGTATATAGAGAATTTATTTAACTGATAGATCTTTAATTGCGATAAAAATTCATTGGGATGTTGGGTGAAATCATTCCTCGATATTATTTTGTAATCCTTGTATAGAATAAAGGTAGATACAGCTATTGCTATAATAATGATGCCTAAACCGGCAGGTGTTGTCCAGGATGTGAATGGATAAAATATTAAAAGAGCAACAAGAGATGCAAAAGAAATCAACATTCCGGCAATGTTCAATAGTGACCTTGTTTTGATGCCCGATACTTCTTTTTTTGCCTGCGAAAGCATTTCCTCAGAAGAGATTTTTACCTCCACTGAATGTGATTGCCAAAGCGATTGTATATGATCAAATTCTTGCATGTTGATTGTATAGTTCTGTAAGTTTTTGTTTAATGCGATGAATTTTTACTCTTAGATTCCCTTCACTGATGCCAGATATATCGGCTATTTCATTGTAAGGTAGTTCGTCGAGTACCATTGTAATTATGAGGCGATCGTTTTCTTCTAATTTTGATATTGACTTGTAAAGTAGTGCAACCTGTTCGTTTTTTTCCGACAATTCCTCTGGCCTGTTTTCGATAATATTGTCTGTAAGCTCATCTTTTGCCTGTCTTTTTTCTGATCTTAAATAGGTTAAGCAAGTATTGACTGCGATACGGTAGATCCATGTCGAAATCAAAGATTTATTACGGAACTTATCTAAATTCTGCCAAACTTTTAAAAATGTTTCCTGAAGAAGATCATTTGCCGAGTCTTCGTCGCCAGTATAACCATAACATAAATGGAAGATTTTCTTGGAGTTTGTGTCGAAAATTTGCTTAAATAACTGATCCTTTTGTTCCATTAATTAACGGCTGATGGTAGTTTGATCGTTGTAATCTTTAATTGTTACAACAGGTTGCGGTATCAAAAATAATAAATGTTTGCGGGCTTACCACAATTAATTACTTTTGTTGCCACTAAAAACTAATTTATGAAACAAAACCGCATCGGGCTAATTACGTTGATATTTATTACAATTGCTACTTTGCTCGGAGTTTTGAAAGATTTTGACATTGTTGCCGTTCCAGATAACATAATGATGGCAGTGCGTTGGATTCTTGCAGCGGAGCTGTTTGTTTATGCCGTTATTAAAAAGAATCTAACTACCTGGATATTGGTCTGTATGATTTTAGGAGTTTTTATTGGGATAGATTATCCGCATGTAGCTATAGCATTACAACCACTAAGCAAAGGTTTTATTAAACTCGTAAAAACTATAGTTGGTCCAATATTATTTGCAACCCTGGTTTATGGTATTGCTGGTCATTCTGACTTGAAACAAGTGGGCCGAATGGCCTGGAAATCTATGCTGTACTTCTATTGCGCCACCACAATGGCATTATTTATTGGATTGGCAGCAATTAATATTTCGCAGGCTGGAGTAGGGGTTAATATTGAAAATATGCCTCATAACGAATTGCCGAAACCCGTGAAGGATTTGACTGATGAAAGCATTCTGCAGAGTTTACCACACAGCATACATTGGTTGTATAAAACACTTGCCTTTTTTAGAAACGTTTTCCCTGAGAATATAGCGAAATCTATCTATGACGCTCAGATTTTACAGATCGTGATCTTTTCTGTGATCTTCGGTATCGGTTTGGCTATGGTAGACGAAAAGAAGCGAAAGCCTATGGTTGATTTTTGTGAAAGCTTATCTGAAACCATGTTTAAGTTCACAAATGTGATCATGTATTTTGCCCCAATTGGAGTAGGGGCGGCTATGGCTTACACAGTTGGACATATGGGAGTAGATATCCTAAAGCATTTATTTATGCTGGTGGCAACCTTGTATGCGGCATTGCTGGCTTTCATTCTTATTGTATTACTGCCTATAGCTTTATATATTAAATTACCTATACGGAAGTTTATCAATGCAATAAAAGAACCGGTATCTATTGCTTTTGCTACAACCAGTTCTGATGCAGCGTTGCCTAAAGCAATGAGTGCAATGGAAAAATTTGGAGTTCCGCGTAAAATTGTATCATTTGTAATTCCAACCGGTTACAGTTTTAACTTAGATGGAACAACATTATACCTTTCATTAGCTGCTATCTTTGTGGCCCAGGCTGCAGGAATGCATTTGTCATTTGGCGATCAGTTATTGATTGTTTTCACGCTTATGATTACCAGTAAAGGAGTGGCTGCAATACCAAGAGCATCTCTAATTATTTTGATAGCTACTGCAGATCAGTTTGGTCTTCCAACATTTATTATAGCCGCAATTTTAGGGATAGATGAGTTGATGGATATGGGTAGAACATCATTAAACGTAATAGGAAACTGTTTAGCAACAGTAGTAATTGCAAAATGGGAGGGTGAATATAATCCTGACTATGAAGCGCCAATAGAAGCTTAATTTATGACTAACAAAGGAAAAAAGATTTTTTTAGCACTAAGTATTGTGGTGCCGTTCTTGATTTATTGCATTGTATATTATACCCCAATGATAAAGAATGCCCCTTTCAGGTCGGCAGACTTTGTTTCATTTGAATACAAATGGGGAGTAGGGAAAACCCTTGCCAATAGTTATAATTCTGCTACAGGCGATTATCAATACCTTGATGATAAAGACTCGCTGGTTAAGACCCATGTGAAGCTTAGAAAAAATGACATGATCTATTTGCACAGCAAAGCAAATGAATTGGGTTTGTGGAATTTTCCAGGTGTGATTGCAAATAACGGGTCTGACTTAAATTCGCCTAAGATACTGCGTTATGAGATCCAGTTCAATTACAAAACAAAGTCAAAGAAAGTGATTTATTTGACTGATTATAACGAAATACCTAAGCTGAGAGATGTTGCAGCTCAAATGCAAAAGCTTATTGGACAAAGTATAAATGACGCTGAAGAACGTTACGGGAATAAAAAGTAATTCTGTTGTGGATTTAGAAAAATTAATTCTATATTTGCACCTCGATAAAAATAAACAATTTAAAATAATAAATATTTAACAATGTACGCAATAGTAAATATAGCAGGACAGCAATTCAAAGTTGCAAAAGACCAGCACCTTTTTGTACACCGTTTACAAGGAGATGAAGGCGCTAGTATTGAATTTGACAATGTATTGTTGGTTGAAGATGGTGGTAAAATCTCTGTAGGAGCTCCTACATTGAAAGGTGCTTCAGTTTCAGCTAAAATCGTGTCTCATTTAAAAGGTGATAAGGTAATCGTTTTCAAAAAGAAACGTAGAAAAGGTTACAAAAAGAAAAACGGTCACCGTCAGTATTTCACCAAAATCCAGATTTCTGGTATCAGTTTATAATTAGTTGTTAAACAAAGATTACCAGGTTAATCAGGTAATTAATAAAATATAAAACAAGATGGCACATAAAAAAGGAGCCGGTAGTTCGAGAAACGGACGCGAGTCGCATAGCAAACGTTTAGGTATCAAAATATTTGGTGGTCAGGAAGCTATCGCTGGAAACATTTTAGTACGTCAGCGTGGTACAAAACATCATCCAGATAAAGGAGTAGGTATTGGTAAAGACCATACTTTATTCGCTTTGGTTGATGGTACTGTAATCTTCAAAAAGAAACAAGATAACAAATCATATGTTTCTGTATTACCTACTGTAGCTAAAGAAGTTGTAGAAAAAGCACCTGTTGTTAAAAAAGCACCTGCTAAGAAAGCTGCTGCTCCTGCAAAGGAAGTTGTTGCTGAAAAAGCACCTGCAAAAAAAGCACCTGCAAAAAAAGCGGTTAAAGCTGAAGTAGAAACTAAAGCAGAATCTGCAGAATAGTAAGATATTTACTTTATAAAAAAAGGGTTTCAGCATATGTTGAAACCCTTTTTTTATAAAGTAATGCTAAATTCTAATGCCCATTCGGGTGGTTGCCTTTGAATTTTTCAGTTTTGATTTCAATTAACTCCTGTTCAAAGTTCTCTATTGCCTTTTTAAAGCCTGCAAGGGATTTCTCAAGATTATTGATTAAAGATTGGATCTTATTAACCGATTCATTGTCTTCGGAATTTTGCGGCTCCCCATGCAAAATCCATTCATAACTTTTGCTATAATATCTGGCGATTAAATGTAGTGTGTCAAAAGAAGGAAACTGATTTCCTAACTCTATTTGTGAATAATTACTTCTGGATATATTCAATGTGTTAGCTATAGCCGCTTGGGATAAATTGTGGTCTAATCGCAAGTTTTTGATCCTTTCTCCGATACTTACTTTTGACAGTATTTCTTGCATAATTGATTTATATTGTGTTGATTTGTATACGGTCAAATTAGAAACCCATTACCTGGTTGCAAATTCTAAACCATAAATAAATTAGGATAATTATTAGTGTAGAATTGCACCATAGACCTTATGAGTATTAAGCCAAAACTTATAAAAAAATTAAAAAATCCGTGTAAAAAATGAATTGTGGGCAATATAATAGTTTAGATAAGATTAACAATGCTGGTTAGTAGTGTGTGGGAGCATTCATCTTGTTCATTTTTTCTAATTGATAGAAAAAATGAATTATTATTTTTCAAAATTGTTCCTGATAATAATTTACGGGAATTTATTACTGGCTCGCCTAAAATTGGGGACAATGTTGAGGAAATAATTACGCAAATTTATAAATATAAATTCCTAAAACTACTTGAAAAATGTTTTAACAATAAATGTTTCAGCATAGAGGTAAGAATCCCTTCTGCTAATGAAGGGATAGACTCATCTTTTCAGATCGTGTTTACTCCTTTAATGAAAGATAAGATTGAACAGGTTGTTTGCACCATTATAAAGAATCACGAGCGCCTGGATCATTTAAGGAAACTTAATGATTATTCTCATCTTACTTCTCATCAACTACGCTCACTAACGGCTAATGTATCGAGCTTATTTAACGTTACAAGCTATAGTCGATTGGGAGGTTATGATGTTTCAAAGATAAATCAGCTGCTAAGCGATGTTAATTACCAGGCCAAAAAACTGGATAGTGTAATTAAGGAACTCTGCATTTCCCTTAGCAAGCCCGGAACTGATAATCAGCCAGAAAATGAGGGCTTAGAACCAGAGAAAAAACATGTGGTACTTGTTGATGATGACCTGATGACCATTAAAGTGCATCAGGCTTTGATAAGAAATCAACATAGAGAAAAGCAGGTTGTTTTGTTCAATAATCCTGGAAATGCACTGGATTACATCAAGCAGAATAAGCCCGATCTTATTCTCTTGGATTTACATATGCCTAATATTGATGGTCTTAGATTTCTGAAGATGCTGGACGAAAGCAAGATTTCTATTGATGTTGTTATTGTCTCCTCATCAGTTGATCCAATGGATAGAACAATTGCAAAATCATTTTCCTTTGTGAAAGATTTTATTGCTAAGCCACTTACCGACGAAAAAGTAAAATCAATATTTGATCATTAATGTTCTCTGCTCATCAGCTCCTCAGCTAATTTAATAATTTCAGATTTCCTAGATTCAGCTATTGTAATCTTGTTTAAGGCTGTAAATGCCTTGTCAAGATAGCTTTTCATTTCCTGTGTGGCCAACTCCCTGATCTTATAACTATGGTATAGGTCGGTAATGTGTTTGATTTTATCTTCTGTGTTCTTGTTGGTAAATTGATCGGTAAGTTTAGTATGATCTTCTTTGCTCACTAATTCCTGTAATTTTAGCAAAAGAAAAGTTTTTTTGTTTGCTATGATGTCACCGGCTATTTGTTTTCCAAATTTCTCCGGGTCGCCAAACACATCCAGAATATCGTCTTGCAGTTGGAAAGCAATGCCCAGATTTTCTCCAAACACGTAAATAAGTTCCGCTTCTTCTGGTTTTGCCTTTGCAACAATTGCACCCAGTTTCATTGCGCCACCTAATAAAACAGCTGTTTTAAGGCGTATCATATCTATGTATTCGGGAATGCTTACGTCGCTACGGTTTTCAAATTCCATATCGAGTTGCTGACCTTCACAAACCCCTTGTGCAGTGGTATTAAACGTATCAAGAGCGGGTTTTAAAATACTTACATCAACATTTGTAATGTGTTTGTTTGCTTCAACCATCATCACGTCGCCACTTAGTATAGCAGTATTTGTACCCCACTTTTCATGTACAGTTTGCTTTCCTCTTCTAAGTGGGGCATTGTCCATAATGTCATCATGAATAAGCGTAAAGTTGTGGAATGTTTCAATTGCCATTGCCGCGGGCAAAGCCTTAAAAATATCGCCATTAAATAAATCTACTGCCATTAATAGCATAGTAGGTCTTACTCTTTTGCCGCCTAAGCTCATAATATAGCTTATGGGCTCATATAAGTTGCCAGGATATGTTGGGTATTGGATTTCGCTTATTGCTTGTTCTACGTGCTTTAATAATTCTGAAGGAGAATGCATTCTTTTGATTGTTGTTGTCTAATCCTGTACTAAAATAAAATCTATTTGACGTTTAGCCAGATCTACTTTCTTTACTTTTACCTTTACCTCGTCGCCCAATTGGTATTTTTTCTTTTTACGCTGGCCCACTATGCAGTAGTTTTTTTCATCGAGTACATAGAAATCATCAGATATATCACGAAGCCTTATCATGCCTTCACATTTGTTTTCAATGATCTCAACATACATTCCCCATTCTGTAACTCCGGAGATGATGCCAAGGAAAGTATTTCCTATGTTTTCTTCCAGATATTCAGCCTGCTTATATTTAATAGAAGCACGCTCTGCATCAGCAGCACGTTTTTCCATTGTTGAGGAATGAGAAGATGCTATTTCATATTCTTCTTCATTTGCAGACTTTTCGTTGTTTAAGTAAGCAGCCAGAAGTCTGTGCACCATAACATCGGGATATCGTCTGATAGGAGAGGTGAAATGGGTATAGTGGTCAAAAGCCAATCCGTAATGACTAGTCTTTTTTGTGGTGTAAACAGCTTTTGCCATAGAGCGGATGGCAAGTTGTGTTAATACATTCTGTTCCTTTTTCCCCTCAACATCTTCCATCAGGTAGTTCAGTGATTTTGCAATCTCCTTATCCGATTTCATATTTATCTTATAACCAAAACGGGCTGCAAAAAGTGCAAAATTACCCAGGTTTTCGAGATTAGGGGAGTCGTGAGAACGATACACAAAAGTATATTTCTGCTTTCCTTTTCCTTTTTTGGCAATGAACTCAGCTACTTTTTTATTGGCAAGTAACATAAAGTCTTCTATAAGCTTATGGGCATCTTTACGTTCTTTAACATACACGCCAATTGGTTTGCCTGTTTCATCAAGTTTAAATTTAACCTCAGTACTTTCAAAACTGATGGCACCATTTTTAAACTTCCTGTCGCGCAGGATATAAGCCAGCTCATTAAGTTTCAGAATTTCATCAGCGTAATCACCTTCTTTATTTTCAATAACTTCCTGAGCCTCTTCATAACTAAAGCGTCTGTTCGAATGGATAACCGTACGGCCGAACCATTCTGTAATGATATTTGCTTTATCATCAAGTTCAAACACTGCTGCAAAGCACAGCTTGTCTTCGTTTGGACGTAGGGAGCATACACCATTACTTAAACGTTCTGGAAGCATAGGAATCACCCGATCTACCAGGTAAACTGAGGTAGCTCTTGAATAAGCTTCTTTATCGAGATGACTATTAGGGATAACATAATGAGACACATCAGCAATGTGAACACCTATCTCATAATTTCCATTTGGTAATGTTTTAAAAGATATGGCGTCATCAAAATCCTTGGCATCGGCCGGGTCAATGGTAAATGTAACTGTTTCTCTAAAGTCCTTGCGTCCTTTTAAGTCGGCAGCAGTAATTTCTTCAGGTATCGCATTTGCTTCATTTTCAACCTCAGGCGGAAATACCAAAGGAAATCCAAACTGAGCCAGGATGGCGTTCATTTCAGTGTTATTCTCGCCCTGCTCGCCAAGTATAGTTGTTATTCTTCCAATTGGATTCTTAACGCCTTCTGGCCAATCAGTAATGCTAACCTGTACTTTTTGTCCATTTTTAGCTCCGTTTAGGTCGCTTAAAGGAACAAATATATCATGGAGCATTTTACGATCGTCAATATTTACAAAAGCAAAACGATCAGAGATCTTTATCACTCCAATGAAATCAGTTTTTGCACGGGTAATGATCTCAACTACTTCGCCTTCATTTTTACGGCCACTTTTTTTGGCGTAGATGTAGACTTTTACGGTATCACCATTTAGTGCATTATGAAGTTTGCGTGCCGATACAAAAATGTCTTTTTCAAACTCATCTTCCGGAACTACAAATGCAGAGCCATCAGCGGTCATGTCTACTTTACCGATAACGAAAGTTTTCAAATCCTTTAAGCGGAATTTCCCCTTTTCTGGTTCTAAAAAAACACCCTTTCTCGATTGTTCTTTAAGTACCTCAAGAATTGTTTCTCTTGCTTCAGGATCTGTTATATTTAATTTAGCTGAAACCTGTTTGTAGTTCAGTGCCTCATTGCTGTTTTTTTCTAATACATCACTAATCAATTGTATTAAAACAAGTTCTAAGTGCGATGTTTTCTTTTTTGCCATAATAAAAATATGAATCACCCGAAGGTAACAATTTGAAGCGATAGATTGTTGTATTTTGTACCTTTGCTTAGGCAGAGTAATTTTAAACTTATTGTTATTTAAAGTATAAAATGATAGAAGACAGAGAAAGAAAAACCGGCAAGGAATTACTGATGATCCTGATAAAGGCATTGATTTATTCGCTGTTGGTTTATTTTTATATCAACAAGCCGCAAATCTATGTTGAGTACCCACGTTTGGCAAGAATAACGAGTGGCTTTATGATCTTTCTGGGACCAAGTCTGGCAATCTCTATCATCAGATGGGTGGTTATTTATTGGTACATCAAAAAACATAAGTTTAAGAGCAACATTAAGGATAATTTCATTCTGGGTATTAACCGGATTGAATCGATATTGAACACAGTGTTTTTTATGCTCGCATTAACCTCATTCTGGGATGTGAAATTACAGGATCTGGTATTTAGTATTTCTATTGTTGCAGCAGCATTGGCAGTTACATTCAAAGACTATGTTGCCAATATGATCAATGGTTTAATTATCATGTTTTCCGACAGGCTTTCATTAGGAGATCATATTAAGGTAGGGGATCATGAGGGTAAAATATTAGATATTACACTCATCAATATGATTTTGCAAAACGAAGATAGTGATATGGTAATTATTCCCAATTCGCTGGCTTTTAGCTCTGTTATTGTAAATCAGTCCAAACAAAATACCAAAAAGCTAAGTATCGAGTTCGAAATGTCACTGGCAAATGGTTATACTCCTGAATTTATAGAAAATCAATTAAATAAGGTTATTGAAAATTATGCCGACAATGTGATGCCCGGAGGCCTCACCGTTAAAACCATAGCCATCAATAAAGACGTTGTTATCTTTAAAGCAATGATCTTATTGAAAAGATACGATAAGGTTAAAGAAAGGGAGATCAGGAGAGCAATAAATACTACGTTGATCAGATTATCGGCCGTTCTGAAAACCGATAAACAAACAACGCCTACAACCCTCTAATTAAACAATCAAATTAAGGATTTAGCACCCGGAATTGCTGTTATTAATTTGCGTGTGTATTCAGCTTGTGGATTGTTATAGATATCATCAGGATATCCTTGTTCCTCAATTTTTCCTTTATTCATCACAATCATCCGATCAGAAATGTGTTTTACAACTGCAAGATCGTGAGAGATAAAAATATAGGTAAGTCCAAATTCCTGCTGCAACTGGCGCAACAGATTCAATACCTGGGCCTGTACAGAAACATCCAGTGCAGATACCGATTCATCGCAAATAATAAATCGCGGTTGTAAGGCAAGTGCTCTGGCAATAACAATACGTTGGCGCTGACCGCCCGAAAACTCATGTGGATATCTGTTGAAATGTTCGGCTTTCAGATCAACACGTTCAAGTAGATTTAATATATGAGCCTTTCTTTTGGTGTCATTATCTAATACCTCATGTACCTGTAAAGGTTCCATTAAAGCATTGCCTATGGTAAGTCTTGGATTTAAAGAAGAGTATGGATCCTGAAAAATTATTTGTACATCTTTTCTCAATCCACGCAGGTCTCTTCTGTTAAGAGAGGTGATGTTGTTGCCATCAAAAATGATCTGTCCTGAGGTAGGCTCAACCAGCCTTAAGATACTACGGCCTAAGGTAGTTTTTCCACAGCCCGATTCACCTACAAGTCCAAGCGTTTCACCAGGAAAAACATCGAAGTTAATATGGTCAACTGCCTTTACATAATCGGTGGTTTTGCCAAACAAACCATTCCTTATGGGATACCAGGTACACAGGTCTTTAACCTCCAATAGCGGTTTTTGACCATATAGCTGAGCCCTTCTCTGTTCGATTTCAGAATCAGTATAACTATTTTGTGCCATTAGATGTGCAATCGCCTGATCCGAGTCTTCATTTAAAAAGTCGGCCACAACGGGTAACTTTTTTAGTAACCTATTCGGTGCAGGTCTGCAGGCAAGCAAACCTTTAGTATACGGATGTTGTGGGTGATGAAAAATCTGATCTGCCGATCCCTGTTCAACAATTTCACCCTTATACATAACGGCCACTTCATCTGCGATTTCGCTAATTACGGCCAGGTCATGAGATATGAATATCATGGCCATATCACGTTCCTGTTTAAGCTTTAGTAATAACTCAAGGATCGTTTTTTGAACCGTAACATCAAGAGCGGTTGTAGGTTCGTCTGCTATTAAAAGTTCCGGATTACAGCTAAGCGCCATGGCAATCATAACTCTTTGCTTTTGTCCTCCGGAAAGTTGATGGGGATAACTGTCAAATATATGTTCCGGACGCGGAAGCTGAACTTCCTTAAAAAGAGCTATGGTTTTATTTTTTGCCGTATACTTATCAAGCTTTTGATGTAGTATAATCGCTTCTTCGACCTGGGCTCCGCAAGTAAAAACCGGATTTAAAGAAGTCATGGGCTCCTGAAAAATCATGGCAATTTTATTGCCTCTGTAGCCTCTGATTTCTTCGGGTGTTAAATTTAGCAGATCAATGTTGTCAAATTCCACTTCACCTCCAATCATTGTGCTTTGCGGATCATGGAGTCTCATAATAGAGAAGGAAGTTACAGATTTTCCTGATCCGGACTCTCCAACAATACCAAGTACTTTACCCTTGTCAATGGAGAAACTCACATTGTTAACTGCTTTAAGCCAGGATTTATCCTCTTTGTTTAGGAATTGTATGTCGAGGTTTTTAACGTTCAGCATCGATTTTACGGAACAGATTTTCTGTATGAAAATAATTGGCATCAATATAGGGATTTTATCGTCTAAATCCATCTGATTGTGCTATTTTTGCAAAATGGAAAGAGAAATCCTTGATACTAAGCGTAAAGCTTTAAAGATTAACTTAAACCCTAAAATTTACGGAACATTTGCAGAGATAGGTGCTGGACAGGAAGTGGCCCGTAATTTCTTCACCGCAGGTGCCGCGTCGGGTACGGTTGCAAAAACAATGTCGGCATACGACATGACATTTAGTGATGCAATTTATGGTGTTGAAGAGTCTGGCAGATATGTGAGCAAATCCAGACTATTGAAAATGTTAAACCATGAATTTGGTTTATTAACTGAAAGATTGAGCGGCGAAAAGTATGATGACAGAACTTTTTTCGCTTTTGCAGATACAGTAACTACACTTAACTACAACAAATCTAATGACCCGCATGGTTGGATAGGACTTCGCTTTCAATCAGAGCCAGGAGGGGAGCCCAACGAAATATTTTTTCATGTTCGTTTGCTTGATACTGATGCCGCTTTACAGCAAAACGTTTTGGGTATAATTGGTGTTAACCTTGTTTACGCAGCATTTTATTACAATCAGGACCGCAGGGCAATGATAGAGTCATTGGCAGATAATTTAACTGTTGGATCAGTCGAAATAGATCTTATTTCTGTGAACGGGCCCGTATTTAAAGGTGCGGATAACATCTTGTTAAATCTATATCTGATCGTTAAGGACTTCTCCGATGCAGCTATTTTTGACGCTCAGGGTCAGCCTTGTTTGCCTAAAGATTTGCTGTATAAAAAAGATATCATGATTCTGCGTACAAAGTATGCGCAAAAATCTCATCCAAATTTTAGCATGCTCAACAAAGCTGTTGATCAGTTTGTAAAGACAGAAAATGTAAAGGAAGACAACCTGAGTGTTCTTATAGAGGTATTGATGTCTAACTTATTGTCGACCGGCGATGACTTGCATGAAGTAGATTTGAGGGCCGTTGCAAAAAGAGCAGAAGAGATGTGTAAAACCGGAAATAAGGTAATCGTATCAAACTTTTCCAGACACAATAAACTAGCTAAATACCTGGATCGATGCAGGCCAAAAAGTGTAGGTATATCTACCAATATCAATAACCTGAAATTTGTATTTAACTCAAATAACTTTGGCGAAGATTACAGCAGCCTGTTGCTAAGTTATGTGAGCGATATGTTTAGCAAAAATGTAAAACTTTTTGCCTATCCATTCCTTGATAAGAAAACAAATGAAGTAGTTACTTCGGCAAATATGCCGGTAACTCCCGATGCCAAACCTTTGTTCGATTTTCTGATCCTAAATGGATATATTACAGATATTCAGGATTATAGCGACGATGATGTAAAAACAGTTTAAAAATTGTTTTTACAAAATATTACAAGTCTTTATAAGGGTTTTTAATTGCTATTCCCATTAGCCTGTCGGGATGTTCAATGGGTTTAAAACCGAATTGAGCATATAAGCCATGGGCATCCTGGGTTGCCAGCATATATCTTCTTAATCCCTGAAGGTCTTTATGGAAAAGCATTAGCGACATCAGCTTTTTTGATAAGCCTTGTCCTCTATATATTTCTTCAACATAAACATCAGCAAGGTATGCAAAAGTAGCCTTGTCTGTGATCCATCTGGCAAAGCCAATTTGTTTAGTGTCTTTGTAAATTCCAAAGCACAATGAGTTTTCTATGGATCTTTCAACAATGTCTAACGGAATATTCTCTGCCCAGTAAGATTGGGTGCTCAGATAATGATGAATAGCAATAGGATCTATTTTATTCTTATCATCTGAAAAGATAAAACCATGATCTTCAATTTCCATTAGTTCCTCATGTTTATGAATTGCAAAGGTTGTCCGAAATCCTCTTTTCTGCAAAGTGAAATCACAGCTTGCAGGTCATCAATACTTTTGCTTTGTACACGAACCTGATCATCCATCATAGATGGCTGTACCTTTAGTCCGCTTGCTTTTATTTTTGCGACTATCTTCTTTGCAGTCTCTTTGTCTATGCCTTCCTTAACCGTAATTTCTTTACGGATCATGTTGCCTGATGCATATTGTTCTTTACCAAAATCCAGACTCTTAGCATCAAGATTCTGCTTTACCATCCTGGAAATAATAGCATCTTCAATTGCTTTTAAGCGCATATCATCCTCCGTAACTATGGTAATTACATTGGTTTTTTTATCGTGGTCAATGGTGCTTTTTGAAGTGCTGAAATCATAACGGTTAAGGATTTCCTTTTTTGCGTTGTTCATCGCATTATCAAATGTTTGAGCATCTACTTTGCTTACAATATCGAAAGTGGGCATGATTATAGCTTTATAGTAAAAAATATATTAGATTTAAGTAAATATTGATTTCTCTGTACAAAAAAACGAAATTATTATGAACCATTCATAAGCTGTTAAACTAAAACTTATAACATATGAAAACCAATAACTCAAAGGTGCAAAAAAAAGACTCAAAAAAGGCGGTTAAAAAAGAATTAGAAAAAAGTTTAAGAGAGAAATTTCTGGAAGCTGTAAAACATCTGGGACATGATGCAGAAAGAATAGGTAAGGATATTGAGATTGCCAGTAAGTTTGTTGCCAAAAAATTATCGAAGAAATTTAAGGATGTAAAAACAGTTGTAGAAAATAAAATTGACGAAGCAACTTCATCAAAAGAACCTATAGGCAAAAAGGTTGAAGAAGTAAAGAAAAGTACAGTTAAAGGAGCTAAAACTGCAAAAAAAGTAGTCAAAAAAGCGGTTGCAAAAGCAAGGCCAGTGGCCCAAAGTGTTAAAGTAGCTGCAATTGCAACAGAAGAAAAAGCAGCTAAAGCAATCTCTAAATCAGTAGAAGGTACTGTTGCTAAAGTAGCGGAAAAAACTGTACCAAAACCTGTTGCTAAAGCAGTAGCTAAAACTGCAGCTAAACCCGTAACTAAGGCGGCACCCGCAAAACCTGCTGCAAGTAAGACTCCTGTTAAAAAAGCCACAAAGCCTGCTGCACCAAAAACACCGCCCCAAAAGACTAAATAAGGCCGGTTAGATTAAGAGTTAAGTTTAAACCTATTAATTGAGTAATAATTAACAATTACTTAACAATAGAATTTGCAGTTTTGAGGACCAATAATATTTAATGAAAAAAAAGGCGCCGTTTCTAAACAGAGAGATCAGTTGGTTGTATTTTAACGAACGGGTTTTGCAAGAAGCTGCCGATGAAACCGTACCGCTCATTGAACGGATCAAGTTTTTATCTATCTTCTCGTCAAACCTGGAGGAGTTTTATCGGGTAAGGGTAGCCACATTAAGCCGGTTATCTAATCTAAATGATAAGGCCAAAGCATTATTGGGCTTTAACCCTAAAAAGATTTTAAACGAGATAAAGAACATTGTTGTAAAGCAGGAGCGTAAGTTTGAGCAGCTTTTTCAGGCAACACTAATAAATGAATTAGCACAGAACAGGATCTTTATATTAAACGAAACGCAACTTAACGTTGCGCGTGGAGAATTTGTTCGCAACCATTTCAGAGACAGGATACTTTCAACTCTTGTTCCTATTATGATTGATCTGGACAAGCCCTTTCCGGAACTTAAAGATCGATATTTATATTTCTTTGTTCGGCTTTCAAAAAAAACATCAAAGAAAAGCGAGAAGTATGCACTAATAGAGCTGCCTCCGGATTTGCCAAGGTTTCTTGTTCTGCCTGAAACAAATGGACTTAAATTTATCATCCTGGCCGAGGATATAATTAAGTACTGTTTAGATGATATCTTCTATGTTTTTAATTATGATGTTATAGATGCATATTCTATTCAGCTCACCAGAGATGCGGAGCTGGATATAGATAAAAACATCAATGATAAATTTGTTGAAGACCTGAAAACCAGTCTGGATAAACGTAAAAAGGGTAAACCAATGCGCCTTCTTTACGATACTGAGATGCCGTTTGAGATGCTTACGGTTTTGATTTCTAAACTTAAGATAGAGGCCGAAAGTTTAATTCCCGGAAACAGATATCATAAATTCGGAGATTTTATTGCCTTTCCAAACGTAGGTTCTAAAGATCTGGAATATGCAAAAAATGCACCTTTGAAAGTAGCGGGTCTACACCGTACCGAAAGCATCTTTAATAAACTAAGCGAACGTGATTATCTGATCAATTTACCTTATCAGTCCTACGATTATATTATTCTGTTTTTACGTGAGGCCGCAATTGATCCTAAGGTAACAGAAATCAATATTACACTGTACCGATTGGCAGAAAACTCCAGAGTTGTAAATGCCCTGATAAATGCAGCTAAAAATGGTAAAAAGGTTCATTGCCTGGTTGAATTAAAAGCCAGGTTTGATGAGCAGGCAAACATATTCTGGACAAGCAAATTAGAAGAGGAAGGTGTACATGTTAATTACGGCTTAACGGATTATAAAGTGCACTCAAAAATCTGTCTGGTTAAAAGAATGGAGAAGGGGCGAGCCGTTTACTACGCCAATCTTGCTACAGGTAATTTTAACGAGAAAACAGCTAAGCTCTATTGCGATCACAGTATTTTTACCGCTAAAAAAGAAATTACACAGGATTTGCTTAAGCTTTTTAACGCCTTGAACAAAAGGATGGTCATAAAAGGATTTAAGCACCTGATCGTATCGCCACTCGAATCCAGAACCAAGATATATGGTTTGATAGATAGAGAGATTAAGTTTGCAAAGCAAGGCAAAACAGCCTACCTAATCTTAAAGGTAAATAGCCTTGCGGACGAAGGGATCGTAGAGAAACTTTACGAGGCGAGTAATGCAGGGGTAATTGTTAAACTTATTGTTCGCGGCATTTGCACGCTTGTTCCGGGCATAGAAGGCTTTAGTGAAAACATCACTGTTATAAGCATCATCGATAAGTTTCTGGAGCATGCCAGGGTATTCATATTTGGCAATAATAATAAAGAGGAAATGTTTCTTTCGTCTGCAGATCTGATGAGCAGGAACTTTGAACATAGGGTAGAAGTGGGCTTCCCGGTTTTAGATGAAGAAGTGCGACACGAAATAAGAGATATCATTGAGTTTCAACTACAAGATAATGTAAAGGCCCGGGATATTACTCGCTTAAACAACAACAAATACCATAAAAACAGACTCACAACAAAAGTTAGGGCGCAGGTGCAAACCTATAATTACTTAAAAAATAAACACCAATAGAGCAATGTTAAGATACGCTGCAATAGATATAGGGTCAAACGCTGTAAGGTTACTGATAGCTGATATCTCAAAAACAGAAAAAGGCTATAGTTATAAAAAGAATACCCTGGTAAGGGTACCATTAAGGCTGGGAGATGATGCGTTTCTAGATCACAGGTTATCAGATCGTAAAGTAGAAGACCTTGTTAAAACAATGAGTGCTTTTAAAAATCTGATGGATGTTTATCACGTTTCAGAATATCTTGCTTGTGCTACATCTGCAATGCGCGAAGCGGAGAACGGAGCTGAGGTGATAAAAAGGATTAAAGAAGTTGCCGATCTTGATCTGGAGATTATTGAAGGCCAGCGAGAAGCAAACATTATTTACGCTAACCATATCGAAGAAAACCTGGATGCTAAAAAGAGCTATCTGTATATAGACGTAGGTGGAGGTAGTACTGAACTTTCGGTTTTTGTAAACAAAGAGCCGGTAGCGTCTAAATCTTTCGATATAGGTACTATCCGAATCCTCGACAACCAGGACAAGGACGAGACCTGGGAAGATATGCGGCTGTGGGTCAAAGAGAATACAAAAAACCTTAAAAATGTGGCAGGTATTGGAACTGGTGGAAACATCAATAAGTTGTTCAGAATGTCGGACGAAAAGGACGGGATGCCACTATCATTCCTGAAATTAAAAGGATTGTACAACCAACTGAACGGACATTCTTTAAAGGAAAGGATTAGCGTGTTTGGTCTTAATCCGGATAGGGCCGACGTAATTATTCCAGCCTGTGAAATCTACATTACTTTAATGAAGTGGACAGGCATTAAACAGATCTACGTACCTAAAGTTGGATTGGTAGATGGAATAATTAACCTGCTGATAGAAGAGAATTTATAAATAAACTAAGGCAAGGTAAGCACCATGGTGACTTACCGATGCCGGTTTGGTTTTTTTGTAATCAAACAGTGCATGGTCGGTTATCTTAATTTCAACCTTTCCCAGTTCTTCCAGTTTTGTTGAGGCTATAGTGTGAAGGTAATGCTCATCAAAATAGCTTTCAGTATAGTATAGCTCATTCTCATAAGAAACATTTCCGGTGGCTGTATCGTTGTGAATGATCAGGTTGCTGCATTGAAGTTTAAGCGGGGCAAACTCACGGAGTTTAGCCTCCCTTGAATATATTTTATAGGCCGATTCTTTCATACTCCATAGCAACCATATGATCATAGATGGATGAATGCCGGAGGTGATCATAAATTGCTCCTCAGAGTTAAAGATCTTATCCAGATAACCCTTCCGTTTCCAGTTACTATCTATCGCGGCCTGTACAAGATCTACTATATCGTTGCCTATCATTTTGTTTTCAGTTTTTCCTCAATGATTTCCATTGCAGCACTTACATTTAGCATTCGTTCCATAGATAGGTTGTCAATCTCGATATCAAACTCCTCTTCAACATCTAAAATTACATCAACCAGGTTTGCAGAATTGATCTTCAGATCTTTAATGAAATCAGTGGTTTCATTTATTGAGGCTACTGCATCTTTATCTTGTGCATAGGTAGCAATAATAGGCGTAAGCCTTGCTATTAATTCTGCTCTGTCCATATTATTTAGCGTATTTTTTTAAGATAATACAAGCATTTACATCGCCAAATCCAAAGCTTGCTTTAGCCACAATATTAACATTTGTGTTCAACAATTGTTGCGGAATTCTATTGAAATCTATCGTGTCGCTAATCTCTGGATTTAGATCTTCACAATTGATATTCGGGAATATAAAATCATGATGCAATTGTAAAATTGAAGCGACACATTCAATGCTTCCGGCGGCACTTAGGCAATGGCCGATTGTAGATTTTAAAGAGTTGATAAAGGGGAAATCTGAACCTTTTCTATTCAAGGCGATACTCCAGTTCTGGATTTCTGTGGCGTCTTTAGAGGTTGCTGTAAGATGCCCGTTAATGGCATCTACTTCGCTGGCTTTAATGCCTGCATTTTGCAAGGCTCCTTTTATGCAGCGTTGAACAGCAATGCTATTTGGAGCTGTCATTGTTCCGGTGCCTCTTTGTCCGCCTGAATTGATATGGCCTCCTATTATTTCCCCATAAATTGTTGCGTTTCGCTTTAGGGCACTATCCAGCGATTCCAAAACCATCGCTCCTGCACCGCTTCCAGGCACAAAGCCGCTTGCACTGGCACTCATTGGTCGCGATCCTTGTTCTGGAGACGAGTTGTGTTTGTAAGTGCAAACTTTCATTGCATCAAATCCGGCCCATATATAAGGCCCGCTGTCGCTTGTGCTGCCAGCGAGCATCTTTGTCGCCTGCCCGGTTTTAATTCGCTCATAAGCCATTAAAATGCTTTCTGCGCCGGTAATGCAGGCCGATGAGTTTGTGGTTGTCTGATTTCCCAATCCAAGCTTGCCGCCCAGGTAAGCGCTGATTCCGCTAGCCATCGTTTGCACCACTACAGTGCTGCCAAGTTTCCTGAGTTGCAGGTCATCAACTTTATAGATAGACTCTCTGAATTTATCAATACCCGAAGTGCCGGTTCCAAATATTGTTCCGCAGTCCCAATCAGGTTCATCACCTTCAGTAATGGTTAAGCCTGCATCTTTCCAGGCATCCATACCGGCAATAACGCCATACAGGATGCCTGTACTGTTAAAATTCCTTAGTTCTAAGGCTGTAAAATATTGTGCAATAAAATTAGCAGACAGTTCAGGTTTACCAGCTATCTGACAAGAAAACTGCAGTTGTTCTAACTGAGGATCGTGTTTAATACCCGAAGTACCGTTTTTTATGGCATCGGTAAATGCAGTTAAGCCAACTCCATTTGGGGCAACAACACCTAATCCTGTTACAACAACTCTGTTATCCATTCATTTTATTGGTTACCATTCCGGCTATTGTGCCTTTGCATACCACTTCATGCTGATCATTTAGCATTTGTACAGTACAGTTTAGTTTTTTAAAGCGGAAATACACCTTTTCTGCAACAACCTTTACTTTTTCTCCCGGGAATACCGGTTTCATAAAATCAATAGCAGTAGAAGTTAGCATTACATGTCCCGGTACACCACCTTCAGCACTTCCTGTAAGGTATATCCCCAAACAAACCAAACCAATTTGAGCCATTGTTTCAGTTAAAATTACACCGGGTGTAACCGGATGATCTTTAAAGTGACCTTTGTAAAAGTCAAGATCTTTATCAAATGTGAAAGTTCCGCTTGATCCGTTTTCATCAATATGAAGTATTTCATCTACAAATAAAAACGGTTTGGAGTAAGGCAAGTGGGCCAAAATTTCTTCTTTATTCATGTTATGTTTATATCTTTTTTATTTTCGTCTTGTCATCTCGAACGCAGAGAGATCTCTTGTTTATGATTGCGATTTCAAGAGAGATCTCCCTGCGTTCGAGATGACGCAAAACTAACTTTAAATCACCATTTCAACAATATTCTTTGCGCAGAAAACCCCGGGCCAAAGCTTAACATCAGCCCCAAATCTCCGGCCTTTTGCTCACCCTCTATAAAGCGTTCTAAAACGTACATAACCGTGGCGCTCGACATATTTCCAAACAATCTTAAAACCGCTTTAGTATCTTCTATATTCTTATCTAATTTACCAAATAAGTCATCAACAAGCTGAACAATTTTTTTTCCCCCCGGATGAAAGATCAGATGATCGATATCATCTATCGTTAACTCGTGTTTCGCTAAAAACGGATGGATTATATCAGGGAAATGACTTTCTATCGTATCAGGCACTGCAACATCCAAAACCATTTGCAAACCACTGTTTACCAGTTTAAAACCCATCATCTGTTCTGCATTGTAGAAGTGATACATTTCATCCGCAATAATTTCCGGACCCTCATCATCAGAATGAGATGACAGTAACGCACAAGCCACGCCATCACCAAAAATTGCCGCACTAACAATGTTGGCCATAGAAAAATCATTTACCTGAAATGTTGCTGTAGGCGATTCGTATGCCACAACAGCAGCCCGTTTCCCAGGATTGGCTTTTAGAAAATTATTGGCGTATATCATGCCCGAAACACCAGCCGCACATCCCATTTCTGTAACCGGTAAGCGAACGATATCTTGTTTCAGATTTAAGGTATTGATGAGGTATGCATCTAACGAAGGAATCATGATACCCGTGCAGCTCACTGTAATTATATAATCCAGATCTTCAGGTAACCATGTCGCTTTTTTCAAAGCTTTTTTTAAGCATTCGGTAGCAAGGTTTATGCCCTCTCTTACATAAATGTTATTCCTTTCTTCAAAAGTCAGGTTGCTGAATACTTCTTCAGGCGACATGATTGAATAGCGCTGATCAACGCCTGCGTTTTCAAATATCTTTTTTACTTTTCTAATGAAACGTTCATCTTGTCCGCTTAACCAAGAATCTAAAAAAGGTATAATTTCTTCAGTTTTTCTTGAATACCGGGGCAGCAGCTTAGCAATGGTTTTGATCTTTACGCTCATAAATGGTTTTTGTTAATTGGAAGTTGGAATTATCCATTGATAACGAAATGCCCATTTCCATTTTACCGTATATTTTTTAAAGTCCAGTTCCCTGGAATAAGATTGGAGCTCGGCCTTTTTAAAACCCCTAAGTATCGAAACCAATCCATCATCTTTAGACATTTTATTGAGCCTGAAAACAAAGCATATCGCCAAAAACAGGTAATAAGCAATAGCACTTCTATGTAAATCGTTAACCACAATACCCATCTCTGCCTGATTTCTAAAACCGTTCATCAGTTTCAGTATTTCCGGATTTTTGAAATGGTGAAGAGTTAATGTACAAAGGATAACATCGTAAGTGCTTTGTTGTTCAATTTCATTGAAAATATCTGTACATACGTAGCTAATGTTTGGGTAGTTTTTGGATAACTGCTGCGCATGGCCAATGGTATAATTGTTGGCATCAATTCCAATTAGTTTAAACTTTAAATTATTTTTAGCAGCATAATCTGCAAGGGTTCTCAGCATATCACCATTCCCACAACCTACATCTAAAATGCTAATCTCTTTTGCGGTATTATTGCTAAAAGTCCCGGTGTTTTTTATTAAGGTTATCACGCCCTGCAAGGTTACTTTGTTTCCGCCCAGCAACCTGTTTATGCTTGCAATTTTGTCTAAAGCGTCTCTTAGTATTTCTCCTTCCATAGAGAAATTATCCATTATTTCAGGTGCTTCGCTTCTTCGACTGGTGTTTACAAGCATTTAAATAATTGGTTTTCCGTGAGTCTTTTTAATAATTTGAGGTAATATAGAAGGGAATTTAATCAATAGATTTAACAATGGAGCGAAGAGTTTTCCTTTTCTTATAATCCCCGACAGAAGTTTCCCTACGGCCAGTCTATTTTTGAAATTCAGGTTCCATACTTTTTCATATTTTTCTTCTAATAGATTTCTTGATGAGATATTGCCATTCAAAAATTGAATGGTTAATTCTGCACAAAGTTTGGCGCTGTGGATGGCCATTGCCATCCCGTTTCCACACAAAGGATGGATTAAACCTGCGGTATCTCCAACCATTAAAATATGGTTATAAACAGGCTCTTTTTTCTCGAAAGAAATCTGACTTATGGTTAGCGGTTGATCAAACAATGGAATGCAGTTTTCAAATACTTCTTTTAAATGAGGGTTTTTGTAAAGTACTTGTTTTTGAAAATCTGTAATGTTTTTATGCGCTTTAAAGCTTTGGTAATCTGTTAGGTAACAGATGTTAATGCGGTCGTTTTCAACTTTAGAAACGCCACAATACCCTCCTTTAAAATTATGAAGTGCAACCAGATCATCCGGAAAATCGCCCTTGTAGTGTGCTTTTACTGCGAGCCACGGCGATTTTTTTTGAATAAATCCCCGTTCCATTTTTTGATCTAATGATGATCTTTTTCCAAAAGCGCCAATTGCAATTTTTGCGTTAAGCAAACCAGTTTTGGCTGTGCTAATGCTAAATACATCATCCTTGAAATCAATAGCGGTTACAGTATCATTTATGAAAGTGCATCCATTTTGCAACGCCTTTTGGTAAAGAAAATGATCAAGTGCAAAGCGGCTAATTCCAAAACCGCCGAGCGGCAATTCTGTGTTTATTGTTTTGCCATTGGCAGAAGAAATAGACAATCGGGTAATTTCTGTTGGATTTAGCCCGGCCGGGTCAGCATCAAGCCATTTCAAATACGGAATAACCTCATTTGAAATGTATTCGCCGCAAACCCTATGCTGCGGGTAATGGTTTTTTTCTATTAGGGTAACGCCAAATCCTGATTTTAGCAAATGTATTGCACAGGTTAATCCGGCTAAGCCACCACCAACTATAATTATATCTTTTTTTTCTGATTTCACAGCAGGTAACGAACTTAGTGATTACATAACAGTATAAAACTGTTATTGTTCGTTAAAAGTCATAGTGAATTTATGAGCCGATTATTTTTACTAATCGGCTCATAAATTCACTATATTTGAGCCGATTAGTAAAAATAATCGGCTCATGAAATATAATTGGGAACTACCGGAGTGGCCAGATTTTAAGATTCAGCTTAATAAAAGCGAGGCTATGTTATACGCCTTTACACTGGAAACAGGTGAAGTGAACGGCATATTACAAACTTTGCCACCAGACATTCAGCAAGAAGCATTGTTGCAGATTATGATATCAGAAGCGGTGAAGACTTCTGAAATTGAAGGCGAGTTTTTAAGCCGACAGGAAGTTATGACCTCCATTCGTAATAATCTTGGACTTAATATTCCATCTGATGTTGTGCACGACAGAAGAGCATCAGGGATTGGCGAACTTATGATTGATGTTCGAAATTCATTTAAAGAACCACTTACTCAAAAAAAAATATGGGAGTGGCATAAAGCCCTTTTGGGTTCATCGAATAGAATAAGAATTGGAGCATGGAGAAAAGGTGACGAGCCAATGCAGGTTATATCTGGTAGAATTGGAAGTGAAACGGTTCATTTTGAAGCCCCGCCTTCAAGTCGGGTGCCAGCAGAAATGGAGCATTTTATAGAATGGTTTAATCAAACAGCTCCCGGAGGATCTCGGGAAATTAACAGTGCGCCCGTTAGATCTGCAATTGCCCATTTGTATTTTGAATCAATACACCCACTTGAAGATGGAAATGGGAGAATAGGAAGAGCAATTGCCGAGAAAGCACTTTCTCAAACTCTTGGAAGGCCGGTTTTACTTAGTCTCTCTGAAGCGATTGAGATAGATCGAGCTGCCTATTATGAAGCTCTTAAAAAAGCCCAGCAAAGTAATGACATTTCTGAATGGATAAACTATTTTGTTTCAGTAACATTAACTGCTCAACGGAAAGCTAAAACGTTAGTAAATTTTACGTTGCAGAAAACCAGATTCTTTGATAAATATAAAGAACAATTAAATAGTCGTCAGCAGAAAGCGATCATCAAAATGTTAGATGCAGGTACCGAAGGATTTAAAGGAGGGATGACAGCAAAAAAATACATCTCAATTACAAAAACATCAAAAGCCACAGCCACACGCGATTTGCAGGAACTAAGTGATTTAGAAATTTTAATAGCCGCCGGAAGTGGGCGTAGTGTGCATTATGACCTAAACTTTAAACTCATCTAAAGAATAGGGCAATTCCTCGCAAATAAAGCCATATTTCATTAAAATTTTTCTGATGGCAGGTACATAGGAACTGGCGCTAACTACCCTAAGGATTTTATCTTCATCCTCTAATGCAAAAGTCCAGTTTTTTGTGCCAAGCAGATTGTCCATCTTACGCCTAATGGTACTAAGATCATTTTTGTCCCGTACCGAGGTTTTAAAAATAATTATGTTCATCACTCTTCATTGATTGTGTCTAACAATTATCAGGTTGCAATCCTCATTGCCTCAACCTAACACATATAAAGATGGTTGATTTGTGAATTTAAGAAAAGAGAATTTACACCGAAACGGACAAAATTGAAGCTGAATTGTAAACGTATATTTATTTTCTGGCAAGCCAGTCTAAAAATTGAGGAGTTTTTTCTTTGCTTATGGTGATGGTTTCCTTAAATGGAACTAAGAGGTTTATAATCAGCTTACGAGAGAAAAAATGAGCGGCATCTTTAACCGCTGTTCTGTTTAACAGGCACTGTCGGTTTACCCTAAAAAAATCGTCACCACAAATACGTTCCAGCTCTTCCATTTTCTTGCTAACCGCATACGTTTTGTCGTCAAAAGTAAACAAGCAGGTTTCTTCATGTTTAATATAAAACAGAGCAATGTGTTCCATTTTTACAGGAATGATCTTGTCTTTATGGGTAACTAAAATAGAAAATGTTTTCTGCACAGGTTTGTTTGCAAACAGATCTAAAATAGAATCATAAGAAACCGCCGAAGTGGTAAATTCCTTGCGTAAGGTTTGATATTTTTTTAGCGCCTGTTCAACTGTTGATGAAACGATTGGTTTCAATATATAATCTATACCTGTTGTGCGAAAAGCGTTGAATGCATATTCATCATAAGCGGTACAAAAAATAATAGGAGCTGTAACCTCAACAGCTTTAAATATGTCGAAACTTAATCCATCACCAAGTTGAATATCACTAAAGATAAGATCAGGCATGCCATGCGTTCTAAAATAATGCAGTGATTCCTTTACCGATCTTAGGCTTGCAACAATTTGAGCATTAGGTTGTAATCTGATGATTAGATCAGCAAGATCCTCAGCTGTTATTTGTTCATCTTCTATAATTACAATCTTCATGTTTTAATATTTTTAAGCTAACAGAAAAGGTAAGTCCATCATCTCTGATATCAATCTCATCACCAGATAACAGGTTATATCTTTCTGCAAGATTAGCCAAACCACTACCGGTAGAATGTTCCAGGTTCGACTTAAGCTGGATGTTATTAGTTACACTGATCCAGTTGCCATTTTGTTTGATATTTATATTCAGCGGAGCAGCATCCGTTAGTTCATTATGCTTAATCACATTCTCCAGAAGCGGTTGAAGCGAAAAAACCGGAAGTACTAATCCTGAGCTTTCTTTCTCTTGTATGTCTAAATTAAAACTCAGGGCCTCACCAAACCTTACTTTTTGCATCTCCAGGTAATCTGCACATAATTTCAGCTCATCATTCAGTGATGCTATTCCGCTTTTGTTGCCCGATATGGAGACACGTAAGAAGTCAGACAAACGGAGTAAATAATCCTCAGCTTTATCGGGACTTCTTTTAATTAGAGATTTTAATATGTTGAGGGCATTAAACAGAAAATGCGGATGTATTTGCTGAAGTAATAATTCATTAGCCGCCTGAGACCTTGCTGCAATTAAACGTGAGTTCTCCAATTGTACCTGGTTATTAGAATCTTGTACAATAATGAAGTTTTGGAGTAGCAAAACAATACCATTGATAAAGAATCCCTGTAAACTGAGGTACAGATAAATTACATTACCTCTAACCCTAAATGGTTCGTGTTGTTCTATAATACCGCGAAAAGTAAGGTATTGTCCAAGCCAGTAAATACATATAATTATTACCGCACTCATCACAAAACTTGCCAGGTAAAACTTTTTGGTGCTTTTGCTTATCGGAGGCGATTTCTCATCGCCAAAAACCACTAACAGACGAATGTTAGATAAGCACATTAACGTGAGCAGCAGTTGGAAAAATAAACATTTTACCAGAGAGCCATACAGTTCCCCTTCTTGAATAAAAGAAGAAAGAAATAAAAACAAACTGACGGCTGTAGTAAAACAGCAGCTTATTTTTATTAAATTTTTAAGAGGAAGTTTCGTTTTCATTTAGTGCAAATATATTCATGATTAACGAAGAACTTTTATTTTATCACAAAGCTCGCAAAGTTCACATGAAATTATGTGCTTACAAAAATGAAGGGTTTAGCATTTGAATTAAAGATGTTTAGTGCTCAAACGGACAAAATAATACCTGAATAGACCTTTTAAAAATCATAACATCTGGATGATCTGATTTTTCGCATATTTCTGGGGCCTAAATAAATGCCTACTGAAAACTCATGACTGCCATAGTTGTAGTACTGAAGTTTGTTTAGAGAATAGTCGTAAGAATAGCCGACTCTTAGGTTGTCTGTAGCAAAGAGTTCGAACATCATGCCCAGCGCATTCTTTTTAGTGAGGTCTTTTTGCAGGAATTTTTTGTTGTACAAAGGAACCGTGGTTCTATAAAAACCACCTATCCATACCTTTTCATTGAGTAGGAGGAAGGCGTTAACATCCAGAGAAGTAGGGCCCTTTATGTCGTCTTTTAATAAAATAACAGGTTTTAACGCCCATCCGTAAGTAATGGGTATTAAAGCGCCTGCAGTTAAAAATATGTGCGGCTGCGGAACAGGAACAAGAAGATTGTTGCTATAGTTTTTTGCAGCCCAGCTTGCTATCAGGTTACTTGCCGAAAGTCCGGCAAAATATTTTTCATTAGAGTAGTAAATACCAGCCCTTGCATCAGGGAAAAATCTGGTTTGCATTCCAGTAGGGATAACCTCATCATCGGGATCTATGCTGGTTAATTTATCTCCATCAAGGCCAAGTTGCATTACACCTGCTGCCAAACCAAAAGAGAGTCTGGAATTTTCATCATAACCCAGTTGAATTTTATAGGCATAGTTTGCATATGCAGAAAGGTTTTTTTGCGCACCGATCTTATCGTTTGAAGCGATGAATCCAAGACCAACATTTCCGTCGTCAATAGCACCATCTACAGCTACTGAAACTGTTGTTGGTGCACCTCTTACGCCTACCCATTGTGCACGATAAAAAGCCTGTATGTATAGTTCTTTTTTATATCCTGTATAAGCAGGATTAATATGGATTGTATTGAAAATGTACTGTGTAAACTGACTGTCTTGCTGTGCACTTGAGCTACACACAATTCCAATAGATGCTAAAAACAGAAGTATGATTCTTTTCATCATTGTTTGCCCCTTAATAAAGTGATATAGCCTTTATAGATTTCCCATTTGGTGCCTATTTTTAGTCTTAGTACATAGAAATAAGTACCTTCATTAAGCCCTCGTCCGGTCCATTCGTTATTGTAGCCTTTTTTGAAGTATACAGTTCCTCCCCATCTGTTTAGGATGGTGATTTCATTTTCAAACGCTTGTACGCCTGGTATTTCAAAGGTTTCATTTTTATTGTCTCCGTTTGGCGTAAACACGTTTGGTATAATAATACCTGCTACCGAAGTACTGGCAGTGGAAACGTTATTAGCCATATTTGGATCTGACTGATCAGCCGAGACCTTTGCTGTGTTGTAAATAACACCGGCTTTAAGAGCTTTAGTTTTTATCCTTAAATCTGCAGATTCGCCATTTTGCAGGCTATCAATTTCCCAAAGCACAGTCCTGGTTGCAAAGCTATACCTTGCATTACTACCGGCAGTAGGGGTTAGTTGCTGAAATTCGACCTCGGGAGGTAGCTCATCTGTAACCTTAATGTTGGTTGCCTTATCGGTCCCATTGTTTTTTACGTTAATGGTGTAATCGAATGAGTCGTTAAGTGTTAAAGCCCTGTTTTCTGATGTTTTGGTAACCATCATATCAGCTTTGAGAATAATAGGAGGAGTTGTTCCGCCTACAACGATGACAGCCTCTGAAATATCGGAAGCACAGCCTTCGGTGTTATAAGATATTACAGTGTATGTTCCAGAAACAAATACTGTAAATTCCTGGCCAATAGCGCCACTTACAATTTGATTGTCTTTAAGCCATTGATAGGTTGATGCGTTAACAGAATTTGCCCGCAACTTTAAAGAAGCCCCCTGCGGGAGATTCACCGTTTGCGGACCAGAAGATTGCGCAAAGCATGCCGTTGCACTGAGCAACAGCATACTTGACACAAAACTTATTTTTCTGTTAATCATGAGATATCTTTAACAATCTGAATCGGGTTATTGGATTGTAATAACCGGAGCTGAAGGTTTAGGCGTTACAGTAATAGCCGATGAATTCGCTGAAGTCACCGCGCATCCTGCACCGTCGCCTGATTTAAGTACTCCTGAAGAAACGGTATAATGAGCAGCAGCATTAAATACATATGAACCAGTTGCTGTTGTATTCAAAGTATATGTGCTAGTAGTTTCACCTGTTCCAATTGTTGTTACATCAATTGTTGTTCCTCCTTTTGTTCCTGTCCACAAGTATCCGAAAGTGACATCTGTTAATGATGCATCAAGTGTGTTAGTGGTTGCAGTGATTGACGACGATGTATTGGTGCCTGAACTTGCCTCACAATAATTAGCATTTGTAGGTGTGCTTAATCCAACAGTAATCGGAGGCAAAACATAGAATTGAAATTCTGTGTAATCTCCTGTACAAGAATTTGGGCTTGCAGATACAGAATGTACTCTATAAATGTGTTCTCCAACACTTAAGCCCGTAGGTATGGTGAAATTCATATCGGTACCAGAACCTGTTTTAAGTGTGGTATTAGAACCCCCGGTAACATCTACCCATATTACCTGATCCGTTGGTGCAATTCCTGCAATTGCAGGTTCAAGTGTTGCAGTGCCGGTACCACAAAGGTAAAGTGGATAGCTTTTTGCGAAAGCGCTAATTGGTAGCATCAATGCTAGAATTACAATTAGTCTTAGAGTTGTTAATTTTGTTTTCATGATCTTAATTTTAAAGGTTATTTATATTGTTGATTATTGTATCGATACAATAGGAGGAGGTGGTTTTGGATTTATTTTAACACTGATTAAATAAGACGAAATACAACCACTGGTTGAATTTTTTAGTATGAATGTTCCAGTATAATCTCCGGGACTTATTATACTCGGAATGTCTAAAGAGATAGGACTAATTGGTAGATTGATATTATTGACATTAGAAAAGCTCGCATCGTTCCAATTTATACTGTAGACGAGTAAACCGCCGGAAACTGCTGAATATGACAATGAAGCATTTGTAGTTCCAATGCATATTGGAGGTATAGGATTAAGCGAAATTGTAGGTAAAGAAAAAACAGTTACTGTAATAGATTTTGAATTTGAACATCCCGATATAGCATTGGTCACCTTATAGGTAATTGTTGCAGTCCCAACTGAAATGCCTTTTGCAAAGCCATTTACGTCAATAGTAACAATACCTGGGTCGCTTGTACTCCAGATACCCGGATCGGAGCTGGAATTCGTATATGTTAAACCAACACCAACGCATAGGTCTGTCGATCCAATAATGGCAGAAACTATAGGGAGTGATTTAATGCTGATGCTGACCTTAGTTCTTGTCGAGCTAGTGCAGTTAGTAGTATTATTTGTTGCCTCAACATAATAATCAGTGGCAGTAGTTAATGTAGGAGTGATAAAGGTTGCGCCAGTGTTAACAAGCACTCCGCCAGACGAAGCTGTATACCATTTGTAGGTTAGATTTGCATCAGGTGTAGTAACAGCGAGGGAAGCAGCTGAACCATTGCAAGTTGATGTGCCAGGGATAGTTGGAGCAATTGGTAAGGCATTAACTGTAATACTTACTGGTGTACGGCTAGAAATCGACTCAGTGCAACCCTGTCTTTGTGCCTCCACATAGAAGATATTTACTCCTGTTAATAGATCGGCTAAAGTTGGGGTATACGATGTTCCTGTTTGAACCGGGGACCCACCTGAAGCGAGTTTGTACCACCTATAGTCAGTACAGGATTGTGGGGTATTTATAGATAATGTAGCGGAGCTACCCTGGCAAATAGATTTAGAAGATATATTGGCATTATCTATCAGAACTGGAGGTCTTGGTATTACACGTTTAATATCATAGATTCTTAAACCTGATAAAGCACCTGCCAGTCCCCCCATTGATATTTCAATCCTGTCATAAGAACTTGTGACAGGTAATGTTAATTCGTATTTGTTGCCGGAGGATGGGAGTAGCTTTAAGGACAAAAAAATATCGCTACTTAAAAATGGAGAGCCAGCAGCTACATTTTTGAGATATGGTTGAATTGTGAAGCCAGTGAGCAAATTTAGGTCAAGCAATGTCCCTCCCGGATCTTGAAGAATAATCTTAACTGAATCTCCTGCGACTGATGGAGTGTTAAATATTGCTGTTTCATATACCTGACTTAATACTTGTACTCCAGTATTCATAAAAGCAAATGAATTTGGATCGGAGTCTATTGCATAGAGTGGATTTGATACCGATCCGGTAGCGTTAGCAATGCCACCGACGACGGTTCCAGCTCTTACTCCTGATAGTACATCTATGGGAGAGCCACAGTTAATACTTGATGCCGCATTCTCCATTAAGTATGCATCATAAAGTTTTGCAGCGGCACTTAAGCCAAGAGCTGATGAAAGCCTAACTCGGATACCTTGATAGTCTGCATTTGGTGTCACTGTAATTTCCACTTCACCAGCTCCATTCAGCAAGCCTAATAAATTAAGACTATTGCCAGAGAATGTTGACCCTACTGGAGTGTAGTTCCAGATGTACGGATTCAGAAGTGTACCTGTTCCGGTCCTTTGTAAATCTTTTATTCCCTGGATTTCAATACCCCCTAGTACACTTAGTATGCTGGAAGGTAAAGCGACTTTTATGGTGATTGGCGTGTTGGCCGGGATCAAAGTCGTATAACTTCCTGTTGAACCGCTGCTAGGATTAAAATCGATAACTTGTTCTGCATATGTTAAACCTAATGCCCCTAAAAGAAAGCTCAAATTGGAGGCTGTTTTTGGATCTGCATCAACAGCTAACGGTCCATTTGAAACTGATCCCCCCAAGCCTAATAAGGCAACTGAAAGATCTTGTTGCCTCGTGGCATATTTTCTAACTTGTGGTATACAACTCTGCCCCTTCACCTCACTCCCCAAAACCATCAACATCACTGTGACCAGTAATCCTAAAAGCGGAGCATATGAGCGACAAATTTTCAAGGTTAGGAGCGGTAAATTAGTTTAACCTATACTACCTATGAATAATTTTTAGGACAAAAAAGTTATCTGGTTGTATGGTATAGCAAACTTATTACAGTTCTTTCAATGATTTTTGTTCATTATATTCAATTTTAGTTTCGTTTAGGTTACTTCTTAACGTAGGGAAATGGAAGTCAATGAGAGGATTTTGTTCTTAAATAATTGTAATACAGTTTGTTTTGAATAAGTTTTGATTTTGTTCATTTTATTCAATATTCAGGCTTAAACAAATTATTGTGCCCGTGTATATTCTGTTGAGCAATTTTCTTCTTAAAATATACTGCAGGTAACGAATTTTCGTTGAAAACCGAAATCTGCGTATAAGTGAAAAGGAGGACTTTGTCACAGTTTTTAGATAATAAAAAGTGATATCTTTTTCTTTAAGTGTCAGTTAATATGACTAGAAAATCGTACGCTTTATTGAGTGAGGATTAAGTCAAAATTGCCGCGATTTTACAGCAACTTTGACTGATAGCCTGGAGTATTATTCAGTCGTTATCTGGCCTACATATAAGCTATTGTCTAGCAGAAACACCCAAGTGGTAATTCAAGGGTATTCCAACTAATGAGAATTTTGTTTGTTTTTAATTGTAAAGAACTTTGTTCATTACCAGGTTACCATTGGCATCGTCTGCGAAATAAAGCGTGTAGATTTTGCCTGCCTGAAGGTCTGTGATATCGAAGGTGCTCAGGTTCTTTTAAGTAGAGGCATTTAATAATTGCACAGAGGTTGTACCGGGATTTACGTATTTGTAGCCGCTTTCTGTATTTGAAATCAGATGTCCTACTAAATCATCTCCAGAGGCGTACTTTACAGCGACATCAGAGGGTGCGTTGTCACTTAAATCGATGATTTTATTTTAGCTTTCCCATTGTTTGGTAATCCCAGATCGTCCTGAAAATTTTTTAGCGTGCTGACGAGCCTTTCCCGCAAGGTAAAAAGTAAAGTTAACGCCATTAGCTGTCCAAATCTCACCAGAGGCATACACAGAATTGGTTCCTTCGTTTTTAAACTCTGTAGCCAGCCTCTTTCCTGAGGCGGTATTGATATAAGACGAGGCATCTGTGAAATTAAGTCCTTCGCGAATCAGAACTGATCCGGCTAAAGCGAAACTCTGAGGGCCGGCTGTAGCTGACGCATTTACCGCTTTAACGTTAAATTGTCCGGATGGATCCAATGTGTTTTTTCGCAAGAGAAAAAAAATATGGATAGCGCAAAAATTAAGAAAATTGGTTTTTTCATGGCTGTAATTTTTTATGTTATTTACAGCCGAAAGTAGAATCACTACACAATTCTTCCTATTAAAAATGTAGTGAAACGGGCATAATCACATTTTAGTGGTGAATTTTTAACCTGAAAATCTGTTCGATTAATTGGGATCGACGCTGATGAAATACTTTATTTGCCAGCTTTGAGATTTTTGCGCTTGTTTATTTGTTGGTTTGTCCCAGGGCGGATAAACTCTGATTCCTCGTTTCCCGTCATTCTTCTTGCTTGTAATAACTCCCTGCGCGATAAGAATAGATTTTGGAAACACAAATAGTCCAAAGTTATGCTGAGTTTTTGAACTGATTACCATGAAATCTATTTGGTCTGTTTCTTCAAAAGGTTGGGTTAAACCTTGTTCATTTCTTTTCCAAATGGCAACAAATTGGCCTACTTTTTTAGGGGTAACTTTAGAGACTCTAAATTCAATAGTTTTTCCTGGTAGTTTGAAATTGCATGCTCCGTAGTCTGTACTTTCTCTTTCACTTAACGCTCTAAGTTCAATACCGTATTTGGCATACAGCTCTTTTCCTGTCCCGTAAAAGTCTTCGTGAAAAATTTTTGATGTATTGTGCTCCTCCAAAATAAATTTATTATGCTACAAATTTAAACTTCTATCATGAATAATTGTTGTAGGAGATAAGATGTTATGAGCGATGTCTAAATGGTTTGTTATTAGGGTGTTATATTTGCGCTTATAGCAGCTTAATCTTAATATTTAATAGACGTGCAGGTACGTTCTTTATGTGCCATTTGAGATTAAAGGAGCGGGTGTTTGTTTTTATTTTAGAATACTAACTTAAAACTATAAACATGAATTTAATTGAAATGATAAAGAATGAAATAGGCAGCGATGCGATTTCTTCTTTAAGTCAGAAAGCTGGCGTAACCGAAGATCAGGTTCAAACAGGGCTTTCAGCAGGTATCCCAGCTATTTTAGCGGGAATCCTAAAAAATGGAGCCAGCGGTGATACAGGTTTTCTAGGCAATATCTTATCCGGTGTTACCGGTTCCAGTAGTAACCCTGCAGATTTATTAAATGATGATCAGGATTCTTTGTTGGAGAAAGGCAAATCTTTGCTGGGTGGCTTATTTGGTGGCGATACGGAAGCAGTAACGGAGGCCGTTTCCTCTTCAAGTGGCTTAAGTGGTGCAAAAACTACAGGTTTGCTGGCCATGATCGTTCCATTAATTACGGGTTATATTTCTAAGTTAATGGCTAGTAAAGGATGGAGTATCTCCGATTTATTAGGTAAGATCTTTGAAAGCAAATCGGATATCGCTGCGGCACTACCAAGTGGTTTAAGTGATTCTTTAGGTTTGGCCAGTATTAATATTCCAAAAGTTGATATACCGAAGGTAGCCATACCAAAAGCAAATATTCCAAATGACGTGAAATTGCCAAAAACAAGCTATGCGGAAATAGAAAGACCTAAATCGGGCGGTAGTTTTTTAAAATGGTTAATACCGTTGCTTGTTATTTTGCTAGGAGCATGGTGGATTATGGGTAAATCTGGCTGCAATAAAACAGAAATGACCAATGTTACTGATTCTTTATCCGCTAATATTGACTCTGCTGGTACCGGGATAGATTCTGCTGCCGATGCAGTGGTTTCAACTGTAGCAGGTAAATTAAATGAGGCAGGGGATTTTGTTAAGGATCTGGGTGCTAAAATCAGCAAGAAATTGCCAGATGGTACTGAACTTAGCATTGCTGAGAATTCTGTAGAGAACAGCCTGATTTCGTTTATTGAGGATAAGAATAAACCTGTTGATAAAACAACCTGGTTTACATTTGATAGATTGTATTTTGAGACTGGAAAGAGCACCCTAAAAACGGAATCTCAGGAGCAATTAAAAAATATAGCTGCAATTTTAAAGGCCTATCCAAATGTGCAGCTAAAAATGGGTGGGTATACCGATAATACAGGCGATGCTGCTGTAAATCAGAAGATATCTACTGAAAGAGCGAATACTGCAAAGGAGGCATTGGTTAAACTGGGAGTAGATGCCAAGCGTTTATCTGCCGAAGGTTATGGTCAGGATCATCCAATAGCGAGCAATGATACTTCTGAAGGCAGGGCTCAAAATCGTCGAATTGATGTGCGTGTAACGCAAAAGTAAAGTATAATTAATAAAAGATAAAAGGCCCCGATGTGAATCATAGGGGCCTTCTTATGTGTTCTATTCTTGTTATAAAGATTCTAGTGTTGCTTTAATCGTTTTCTCTAAAGCATGCTGTATCGATTCTTTGTATGCAATGAAATTAGCCTGACGAGTTTCCTCTGAATCGCTCTCTCTAAGAGACCTTTTTCCAGTTTTTACTTCCTGTAATTCATTGTTGTATAGATCACTAAATGTTTCTGGCTCTTTGTTTTTTAGTATCCTTACCGTGTGCGAGTACTGCTCGTGAATATCGATTAGAATCGCTAAATTCTTCTCGTCATAAATGCTTATGCCGACTATTTTTGTTGAAAGCTTTTCAAGCTTTCCTCTTTCTTTTGCGTAACCCATAATTGCTGCAATATACCAGTTCTGGTTCAGAATTATACTATTGGCTGAAATGTCTATCAAATAGCTGCTCGATCTTTAGGATTGAGATTCGGCCTTTTCTGCCCGGGCAAACCTCTTTCTCAAAAAACTGAGGAGCATAATAGTCCAGTTTTTTTATCTCATTTTTTGTGATCAGATATAGGTAAATCCCTCCGCCATCGTAAATATAATTTCCGGTTCTATTGCCTTGGTTATCAATACATGCATGGCCATCAACAGAGTCGTCTGCTAATAGCCAAGCGTTTTCTTTGCCAATGTTTTTCCAAAAATTAAGCAGTTTTTTAGGGCTAAAATAAACAGGTTGGAAATACATATTTACATCAATTGGTAACCAATTTACAGCTAAATAATCCCTTTCCCGAATTTTTACGGCTATAGATCTTGGAAGTTTAATTCTCTTATCTAATTTGGGTAAGGATTTGTAGGTATAGGCTGTTATTGTGTCCGTTTTTTTGCTTAAAATGTAATAGGGTGATGGTACATGAATCCAATTGGATGACCGCTGAAAAATAATTGTGCTATCAGCATTGGCCTGAAGAAATAATTGTAGTGCGTTAGGCTTTTTTTCTTTTTGCGCGGACGTTACAAAACAAGCTGAGCACAGAAGGGCTACGAATAATAGGAATCTGAGATTCATTAAATTTATCAATATAAGGTTAAAGGAACACATTTTCACAACAAAAAGGAACTTTTGATGCATTTAATTGTGAGAGATAATGTCGGCAATTTGACAATTGAATTTCAAGAGTTTAGAATTCTATTTTTATCTTTGAACCCTAATACTTTACCAATGAAAACCGCTAAATTACTAAGCCTCAATATACTGCTGCTCTTTAGTTTGTTAATAACAGCAATAGTAAATCCTGTATCTTCATATGCTCAAGCAGTTGATAAAAGTGACCCTTCACCATTAAAATTCCCAACTCCAAAAGGAATTGCCAACCAGCTTTTTTATCTGCAGAGAGATCCCAACACCAACACAATCATCTGTGAATTAAATGCGGATAAAAATGGAGAGGTGGACAGAAAAGAACCGATTCTAGTGTATTGGATCCGTTATGGAGATGAGGGGGAGAAAAAGGATTTAAGCTACATCCAAAAGAAATTTGCATATGGTATTCAAACCAAAGAGATAGGGAAAGATCACTATGAGCTAAGGTTTGTTTCGCATAAAAAATTGCCAATGTATTTGCTGAAATCTGAGCACGACAAGAAGTTCCATGTTTATGTAACCGTTAATAACAAAAAGATTCAGCTCGACAGGATTTTTGTAAGGATTGAAGGCGGTTCTTTTTGGTTGCCAAATGTTAAATATGTGGAGCTAAAAGGTGTAAATACTGAAAATAATGCTGCGGTTTTAGAGCGAATAAAAGTTTAGCTTGCTAAACTACTAGTCTAGCTCTTTAAGCTGTATTTTCCTGCTTCCGAGCCATCGTCTTTGAGCATAACCAAATCAAGTGTTTTACTGTCTGCTTTTACTTTAATAAGCGTACGTTTCCCTTCTTGTGGTCCGCCGCCTATGATAACAGGGTAGGGGTGTTCTGCAGATGGTGGCCAAACGCCATAGGTATGTGTGTGTCCGGAAATTACGATGTCTACTTTATATTTTTTAAACAACGGCGCAAAGAGTTCTCTACAATGCATTGGCCCATGCCAGTCGCCGGAATGATATAGCGGAATATGCATCATAACCACACGGAACTTTGCTTTTTTATAAGCGCTCGATTTCATGATTTCTTCGAGCCATTTAGCCTGTTCTTTGCGGTAGCCATCAAAATCTACTATTCCGGCATAAACCGGATGATCATCAGGCTTATCCTCGCCAGTATCTAATACGATATTAAAAACCGGGCCCCATTGATAAGCAAAATATCCTTTTTCGTCTTTAGTTGAAAAATAGTCTTTTAGTTCCCGAGAGAACTTTCCTCTGGTTTCGTGATTGCCGCGGACGAACATAAATGGCTTTGTACTTGCAAAGACATCTGTAGATGGGCCAAGCATGTGGTCTATGATCTGTTGTTCGTCTTTCTGAAAATCAAAAATATCGCCGTTGAAAAATACGTAATCGTAATCCTCGTTGTTTAATTTTAGCAGATGCGGGATTGATGCCGGGCGATCATGAATATCGTTTAGTATAAGCCATGAAACTGCCTCAGGATTTGCTTTTGGTGTGCTAAAGGAATAGGTTTCACTAGAGATGGTTTCTCCATATTTTAAGGAATAGGGCTGAAAGTCTGTGATTTCTTTAGATGATACACGGTAGCTGTATTTTGTGCCTGGTTTAAGGTCTTTTAATTTAACAAAGTTTATTCTGTTGTGGGCGTCAACCAGACCGTCGGTTACATTGTGGGCTTTTAGGTTTAGATTGTTCCCTTCGCCATATTCAATCCAGCTGTAGCAAAGTTTATTGGTAACCCACCTTATGGTCATGCCGTCTGCCGAAGGTAATTGCAGATAGGGTTTTGTTAAAAAGACATGCCCGTCTTCTGGGATGGCGGTAAAGGATTTAAGTACTTCGGCAGAACTGCTGCCTGGTAAAACGGCAGCTAATGATCCTAGTATTCCTGCTTTTGATACATTGCCCAGAAACTGACGACGGGGTAATGCATTGATTTCTTTTTCCATAACAAATAGGGAGTATTTGATGGCAAGATACTAAATTGGAATATTTCTGTTTTGTAACATACTTGTATTTTTTACAAAAAAAAGGTGTATCATAATCATGATACACCTTTTTTTTGCTTAGAATCTTATTAACTATCTAACAGGCTTGCTGCTGCATCATCAAGAAACCAGGTTACACTACCATCAACAGGACTGACTAATTGTGAAGGATACAATTTTGTATTCTTTTTTGGCGCTTCGATAACGTGTTTTACAGCTTGTGCTTTGGTCTCACCAAAAACAAGGAAAGCAATGTTTTTAGCTTTGTTAATTAGCGGTGCAGTAAAACTGATTCTGTAGGTAGAAAGTTTTTCTACGAATACTGAATCTACCTCTACTTCCTTGTTGTCAAGAATAGATGTTCCAGGGAATAATGAAGCAGTATGTGCATCATCGCCCATTCCTAGCAGGATCAGGTCAAAAATGATGTCAGCACCACTAAAATGTGCAGATATAGCTTTGTTATACTCAATTGCGGCCTTTTCGGGAGCAAGGGTGGTATCTACATAAAATATATGATCAGCGGCAATATTTAAAGGATCTAGTATTGCTCTTTTAGCCATTAAACCGTTATAACTTTCGTGATTTGGCAATACATTGCGCTCATCGCCAAAGAAGAAATATACTTTAGACCAGTCAATTTTATCGCGGTATGTGGTAGCTAGTAATTCATATAAGGCTTTAGGTGAGTTACCACCTGTAAGTACAAAATTAAAGCAATCGTTTTCTGCAATTGACTGATTGGCAATAGTTACTATATAGTCTATCAAATCCTCAAATAATTCGCTTTGAGTTTTATAAATTAATAAATTCATTATTCTTTATTTAGTGGTAATGCAAACCAGTGGAAACCGTCTCTGGCAATCAGCGCTTCGGCGTCTTCTGGTCCCCATGAATCTGCAGTGTAATTAGGGAAGCTTAAAGATTTTTTGCTTTCCCATGCGTTAACAACCGGCATTAACAACTCCCATGCAGCTTCTACCTGATCGGCACGCATAAACTGGGTCTGATCGCCTGTCATAACATCTAATAAAAGGGTTTCATAAGCCTCGGGTGTTTCTGAGCTATAGGTTCCTTTGTAGTCAAATACCATGTCAACTGGATTCAATACCATGTCTAATCCTGGTCTTTTACCTTGTACCTGTAAACGGATACTCATCTCAGGCTGAATACTGATGATCAACCTGTTTTGTTGCCAGTGCTCGGTTACTCCGGAAGGGAAAATATGATGAGGTACATCTTTAAACTGAATGGTAATTAATGAAGAGGTCTGGAACAAACGTTTTCCTGTACGTACGTAAAAAGGAATTCCCTGCCATCTCCAGTTGTCTACAAAAAACTTAATTGCAGCAAAGGTTTCAGTATTTGAATTGGCATCTACCCCAGTTTCATGTCTGTATCCAGGTACTTCTTTACCTTCTACCCAACCTTTAGTATACTGACCTCTAACTGTGCTGAAACGAATGTCTTCAGAACTAAACGGACGCATTGCTTTTAATACATCCACCTTTTTGTTTCTGATCTCATCTGCATCAAAGTTTACTGGTGTTTCCATACCAATTAAACAAAGTAATTGAAGCAAGTGGTTCTGAATCATGTCTCTTAACGCACCAGCACCTTCGTAATAGCCCCCTCTATCGCCAACACCAAGTTGCTCTGTTACAGAAATTTGAACGTGATCTATATAAGTGCGGTTCCAAAGCGGCTCCAAAAATGAGTTTGCAAAACGAAAGGCCATTATGTTCTGCACGGTTTCTTTACCTAGATAATGATCTATACGATAGATCTGTTTCTCGGTAAATATGCCGGTAAGAATACAATTTAGTTCTTTAGCTGTTTCAAGATCTCTTCCAAAAGGTTTTTCGATTACAATACGGCAGTTGTCTTCAGTTCCTGCTAATCCATAATCTGACAAGCACTTAGCAATAAGTGGGAACAGGTTTGGTGCTACAGCAAGGTAATAGATAACCTGTGTTTTAGGACCAAACTCTTTCTGAAGTTTCTCTATGCTCTTTTTAAGCAAACCAAAGCTTTCTGGAGTCTCTACATCAACAGAATTATAAATAACATTTTCTGCAAATTTGTTCCACTTTTCCTGCTTTACTTTTCCTGATCTTGAGAATTTGTTTACGCCGTCCATTAGGTTCTCTCTGAATTTGTCATCAGTAAGCGGCCTGCGGGCAGTTCCAATGATGGCATACTTTTCAGGCATGTAGCCGTCTGTGTATAAGTTGTAAAGAGCGGGCGCAAGTTTGCGCAAATTTAAGTCACCGGTACCGCCAAAAATTACTACAATGGTTGGGTTAACGTTGAGGCTAGTTTTCATTAGAATGTTATTATATCCAGTGTGGGTTGTGATTTAATTAATTGTTCTCGTTCCAATCGGCATGGAAAATACCTTCTTCATCAATGCGCTCAAAAGTGTGTGCGCCAAAGAAATCTCTCTGTGCCTGGGTTAGATTTAATGGTGATTTATCAGTTCTAAGGGAATCGTAATAGGTAAGTGCAGAGGCGAAGCAAGGAATTGCAATGCCATTTTTTAATGCTGTGATCACAACATTTCTTGTGCCCGGAATAATTTCTTTTAACTGATTTTGGATGCTCTCATCTGAATATAGATGTGGTAACTCCGGTTGTTTTTTGTAGGCCTGATAAATATCTTCAAGTAGCACCGCACGGATAATACATCCGCCACGCCAGATTTGAGAAATTTCTTTCAGGTTAAGCTCATATTTGAATTCTGCTGAGGCCTGTTCCAATAAATGAAGTCCCTGAGCGTAAGAGGTTATCATAGCAAAATAAAGCGCTTGCTCTAACTGTACTTCAAACGCTGCTGCATCTTCAACTTTAATTTGCTGATGCGGTAATGCTTGTGACAGTGCAACACGGAGTTCTTTGAATTTTGACAGATCGCGTGCGCTTACCGATTCATTTATAGTTGGAATAGGTAATTGCAAGTCCATAGAAACTTGCGAAGTCCATTTTCCTGTGCCTTTAGATTTCGCCTGATCTTTGATGACATCAATCAGGTAGCCTCCGGTTTTTTTATCTTTAACTTTAAAAATATCGCGGGTTACTTCCAGTAGGAAAGATTTTAACCTGCCATTGTTCCATTTTTCAAATGTGTTGTATATCTGCTCATTGTTATAGCCAAGTACGTTCTTTAAAAGGTCGTAAGTCTCGGCAAGAATTTGCATCATTGAATATTCAATACCATTGTGAACCATTTTCACAAAGTGACCAGAAGCACCGGGGCCAATATATGCTACGCAAGGATCGCCGTTAACTTTTGCAGAAACAGCCTCTAGAATAGGTTTTACTGCGTTGTAAGCAGCTTTATCTCCACCAGGCATCATGCTTGGTCCGAAACGGGCACCTTCTTCGCCACCAGATATACCCATTCCAAAGAAGTGGATGCCCTGGTCTGAAAGCTCAATCGCTCTTCTGCTTGTGTCAGTAAAGTGAGAGTTTCCACTGTCGATGATCATATCGCCTTTATCAAGTAAAGGAACAAGTTCCTGAATTACGCTGTCAACAATTTTACCAGCAGGTACTAAAAGCATAATCCTTCTTGGAAGTTCAAGGCTTTGTATAAAATCCTCTAATGATTCAAATCCTTTTAAGTTATGGGCCTTACCATCTTCTTCAAGCTTTTTAAGCATGCGGGCATCCTTATCATAACCTGTAACCTGAAAGCCATTATCGGCCATATTAAGCAATAAATTTCGGCCCATGGTTCCAAGACCGATCATTCCTAAAGTGTATTTATTCTTCATTATTTTATTTGTCGTTAGGACGAGTTGTGTATACGTGATATTTTTCGGCAACTTCCCAAAGTTTAGCACCGCCTTTGATGCCATCTTTATTAGTTACCAGATGAATGTTATGATCAAGCTCAAAAGTAATGTGCTTTGAATTTCCGCCACCTATATATAATGTGTCGTAATTGAATACTGTTTTATAGATCTGTATGATACGTTCTAACCGTTCGTTCCAGTCTTTTTTTCCAATTTTTTCAAAAGCTTTGGTTCCTATGTAATCATCATAGTCCTTTGTTTTTGTTACCGGTAAATGAGCAAGTTCAAAATGGGGCAGTAGTTCGCCATCAAATACCAGCGCAGTACCAAAACCGGTACCTACTGTAAATACGATTTCGAAGCCTATGCCACTTACAATTCCAAGTGCTTGTTGGTCGGCATCATTAATAAGCCTTACAGGTCTGTTAAATAAATTACTTACCTGTTGGGCAAGATTAACATTGGTCCATTTGTTTTTGGCCAGGTTTGGAGCTGTTTCTACTTTACCGCATTTAACATATCCGGGAAAGCCGATTGATATCCTGTCGAAGGTGTCTTCGAGCGATGATACCAATTCTTTAATGGTTTTAATAACTTCTTCCGGTGTTGAGTTTTTTGGGGTAGGAAGTTTTTTAAATTCAGAGAGCAGATCTCCTTTTGAACTTAATATACAGGCTTTGATGCTGGTGCCACCTATATCTATCGATAAAATGTTGTTTCCGCTTTCTTTTTTTTGCTTAACTGGCATATCTGTTTTGTGTAAGGGGCCTGTTTTTAATATAATTCAAAATAACAAATTTTCATTCATTAAAAAGGACATGTTTATGTATTTATATTTTAATAATTACTACAACGTGATAATTGCAGCATACATGTAATATATATGTATAAAGTTTGCGGTTTCATATGCCTGAGGATGATGGCTATATGCTGTTACGTAAACGATTGTTACGATAACGTTATAGTATGGGCGTATGGGCTAAATAGGGCTTATTTGGCAATCGAATGCACTTATATGATTTTGTGTAAAAAAAATGATGTAAAAGATTTGGAATTTAAATTTTCTTTCGTATTATTGTTATAGATAATCGATTTAGCACCATAAGTCATTGTCGGGAAACCAAATACTAACCTAATAAGCCAAACTATGAATCAAACTTTTACTAAAAAGCTATGTAGTGAGTTCTCACGGCATAATCACAATTTTTTTCCTGGGCATAATATGCCAATTTTAAATGCTGAAGCTAGGCTGTGCAATCTGTTGGTTGCGGAGATCCCTAGCTAAATCGTTTTAAAAATATTTTAAATTTTTTTACTTGTTGCTGTTCAATCTGCTCGATTGGCAGGCGATCTGGCATACGTGTATCTAAAATTTAATCTGTTAGTTTCTATAAAATCAAATTAAAAAAGGTTTTCAATCAGTTAATACTTAATTATCTGTTATGCGCTTTATTGCAAATATAACTTTCCTGGGTTTGTTGTGTTCATCAACATGTTCTTTTGGCAATGCCGCTAGGTCTGCCTGTGTGTCGGATATTTCTTCTTTTAAGATGAGCTTCCAACAACAGACTGATTCTGCTGAAGAGGATTCTGCCAAACTTAAAGTAGACACTACACGCTTCCAGCCTAAGTCCAAGAGGACCGTTTTTTCGGCTTTAGAATCTAAAGGAAATGATGTCGATCCTAAAAAGCTCGCTATTTTTCCTGCGATTACATTACAGCAGTATTTAAAAGGTGAGGCTGCTGGCCTTTATGTTCAGGAATCATCTGGTGAGCCAGGTACCGTTCAGAACATGTTTATCCGCGGAACATCACAACCGCTTGTATCACCTCGTGAACAATTTGCTACGCAACCGCTAGTTGTTCTCGATGGAATACCGTTAGTTGGTGAGCATCCTTTTGCTTACGACATCCAACAATTTAAATTTGACAGAATAGGCCCAGCTACAAACAGCCTTTCCAATATCAACATGGATAATATCGAATCTGTGCAGATATTGAAAGATCTTGGTGCTACATCTGTTTATGGACCAAAAGGAGTTAATGGCGTAATTTTGCTTACGAGCAAAAAGAACTCGACGGTTAGAAAAATAAACTTCGAATCGTATATAGGTTTAGCACAGCCTAGTGCAGTAACTACTATAAATGGTAAGTTCGAGAATGACTTTAGAAGACAATTCTACGATAAGTATACGGCCAACGGTAGTTATTCGGGTGTTGATTCTTATCCACTTTATTTAAGTGATTCACTGAATAATGACTTTTATGGGCCATCTAATTGGAACGACAGTTATTATGGTAATGCACTTGCTTATTCTGTGAACGCTGGAATTTCGGGTGGTAGTGAGAGAGCTAACTTCCGTTTTGGTGTTGGTACTACTACTAGTGGTGGAGTAGCAGACAATACTGGTGCTGATCGCTATAATACTCGTTTTCAGATTAACATGAGGCCAACCGATTGGATGGCATTTACTGCAATTATTAATGCGAATCGTGTTGATCGTCAGCGGAATAAGAATGTTAGAGATAGGTTGTCTCAAGTAAATTACATACCTGATTTAAGTTCGCCAATTGCACCAAATGACGCTAAATATAGTGCCTATCTGGCTGAATTTGACAAGGGTTTTGATGACAACAGATCCAATATTGTTGAAGGACTAGTTAGACTAGGTATAGATCTTGGCAGGTTTAAATTCAATTCTACTTTTGGGGTGGATAATAATGAGGGTTACAGAGATATATTCTATCCTAGAACGTTGTTGCAAACAACAAACTACGCTTCAAATTATTATGGATACAGTAGAAGACTTTTCTTTGATAATACGGCAACGTATGATCTGAAAATAAATGATGTACATTCATTTAATTTCGTTGTGGGTTCTTCATTTCAGTATGATACTTATAAGTATAACTACGCTTATGCTTATAAAGGATCAAATGATTTTATAAAACTGAATTTATTACAAAGTGATCCAAACAGAGATGATTATTTGGAACCTTTTGTATTTAAAAGAGAACTTGTTTGGAAATTTTTGGATAAAACCAGAAACAACCAGATTTCATTTACTGGAAGAGCAAGTTACAACTATAAAGATATTTACACTTTTTCTGCAATGTTACGTGCTGATGGATCATCTAATCAGCAGCCAACTAGTCGCTGGTTCTATTCGCCAATCTTCTCAGGAAGTTGGAACATGAAAAAGGACTTTCTGGAAACAAATGATTTTGTTTCAGATTTGAATTTACGCGCAAGTGTAGGGCGTATGGGGAGAGCAGAACAATTTGATAATTATGCTCAAGGGCCTCAGTATACTGCGTTTATTGGTTTTACAGGCAACTTAATTGCGCCTGGTTATAATGGTTTTGGTACTTTAACAAGACCTTATAATGCTGGCGCTATTCCTTACGGTTTAGAATGGGCATATCAAGATCAGCTAAACGTTGGAGTTGATGTTGCATTTCTAAAAAACAGGATCAGAGCTTCGGTTGATGTGTATGCCAAAGAAGACAAGAATCAATTGTTAGGTGTACCGGGTGCAGCAGAATATGGATATAGCACTATTGTTAGAAATGGAATGTCTATTGCAAACTCTGGTATTGATGCTGCAATTAGTGCTGATATCTTACCATCAACAAATAAGGTTTCATGGACTTCTTCACTTAACTTAAATTTCAATAAAAATAAATTGAAAGCTTTACCCGGTGGTTTATCTGAATTGATCATTGGCGACAGACTTTTAAAAGTTGGCGAATCTGTAGACAGCTATTGGTTATTAAAGAACGAAGGTATTTTTAATACGGATGCGGAAGTTCCGGTAGGTGCAAATGGCCAAAAAATGAGCTATAATGCCATCACTTTAAAAGCAGGGGATCCAATCTGGAAAGACCTTAATGGCGATAACATGATCAACAATAGCGACAGAACCTTATCTGGCCATGCGCTTCCACTTGTTTCTGGAGGTTTTAATAATGATTTCGGGTATGGTAACTGGACGCTGACTGTAAATATGTATTTCAATTTAGGAAGGGATTTAATAAATCAGGAAATGGCGAATCGTTTCGATTTTGTTAATCGCGAAGGTTTAAATAACATCAATTCTGTTAGAGAGATTACTTACTGGGAGAAAAGAGGAGATTATTCGAAATATCCTTTATATAACCCATGGAGTTCGTCGGCCCCTTATCAGGTAAATCAGGATTTATTCCTGGAAGATGGTTCATTCTTAAAATTAAGAACATTGTCGTTGGGTTACGATTTAACCAAAATGATGAAAAAGAAATTGCCAAAACTTGAAAGGTTTTATGTTTATGGTAGCGTGTATAATGTTTTTACCCTTACTAAATATACAGGACAAGACCCTGAGCTTGTAAACTATACGGGTTACGATACAGGATATGGAATGCAAATTCCTAGAACGTATATGCTAGGTGTAAAAATGGATTTTTAATTAATATCACACATAGACAAATAATATTAAGTACCATTTAAAATAGACGAAATGAAAAAAATAGTTTTGCTGAGTCTTATCTTTTTTGCCCTGGTAACGGGTGGCTGTAAAAAAGCACTAGATATAAACTCAACCCGTGTGGTAAATGAAGAGAACTCCTGGAATACTATGGAAGATTCCAGAGCTAAATTGCTTGGGGTATATGGGTTGACCAGAGCGGCATTAGCAGATAATAACGGCCATTGGATATATGGAGATGTGCGTATGGGGAATTTTGATAGTCCACTACGTCAGGATCTAAAGGCAATTATAAGAAATGACCTGAAAGCATCTTATCCTGTTGTTCAGGAGCTTTCAAACTGGAGAAGGTTTTATGCAATTGTAAATGCTGCGAACATTTTTCTTGAACGTATCAATGAAGTAAAAGCAAAAGATCCTAGATATACTGATAATAATATGACTGTAGATGTGGCGCAAGTAAGATTTTTACGTGCTTTTGCATACTTCTATATGGTAAGAATCTGGGGGGATGTACCTTTCATTACTTCATCACGCGATGGAAAATTTGAAAACGTTAAAAGGGCCGATAAAAATGCGATTTTGGAATTTGTTCAGGCAGAGATGGTAGCAGCGGCAGATGTTTTGCCTTATAGATATAGTGTAGATGATATTCAGCAACCAGGTCAATATTATAACGAAGGTGAAGGAAGATGGAATGGAACATTAGTTAGAAAATTAAGTGCTTACGCAGTTGCGGCTCAGGTGGCTGCATGGCAAGGGAAATATGCTGATGTAACTGTATATACCAAAATTGTACTTGATAATTATACTAGAGCAGCAATGGCTTATAGTCCAACTGATTATCTTTCAGGTCGTAGGGGACTTTTCTTTGACAAGAATAATAATCAACTGTTCGCCTTTGGATTTATTTTTGGACATCAGGATGCCACATTTGTAGGTAATATCGAATCCTTAACACTTGCTGAGCCAATTGTAAATAAAAATTTGCCAGACATCTTTGTACCAAAGGATTCTATTTTATCCATATTTAAAGAAGCTAATGATGGTAGGTTTAATATTGATAGTACTGGTGTTGCGCACTCACAACTTTACTTTACCAATTTCCTTGGTAAGTATCCAATTTTTAGCAAGATAAAATGCATGCAGGATGGATCATCAGACCCGACTTTCAGAATATTTTCAAGTGCTATACTTTTTACAAGATTGGAAGATGTGACTTTATTAAGAGCTGAGGCCCTGGCTGTGTTGGGTGAAAGACAAGGAGCGATTGATGCACTTAATATTGTAAGGACATTTAGGTATAATGTTGATAATGTGGGTGCTACGAATAGTTCTTATATCCCATATTCACCGGAACGAAGTGGAAATCTAATCGATGCGATTTTTAACGAACGAAATAAAGAATTTATGGGCGAAGGCTATAGATGGTATGATTTAGTGAGGTATCATAAAATTGTACAAAGAGATGCGAAGTTTGTACAGCTCATTAATTCAGGTGGAATTTATTGGCCGATAGCGCAATCTCTTATCGATCAGAATCCGGAATTGGTGCAAAACTCTTATTGGAAATAACTAAACATTAATAGATATGAAAAAATCAAATTTATATAGTAGATATTTATTAGCATTCTTGTTTAGTGCCATGATATTTCAGATTGGCTGTAAGAAAGAAAAAGGCTATTATTCTACGCCAAATATTAATTCGGGTACCTCATTAAATATTTATGACTACCTGAAAAGTAAACCAGGTGTTTACGATTCTTTGTTACTTGTAATTGATAAGCTCAAAATGAAAGAGACGCTTACTGATAGTAATGTGTCGATATTTGCAGTTTCCAATGCAAGTTTCCAGATCGCAATTCAAAACTTAAATAATGCAAGAAGAGCAAATGACAAGAAAGCAATATTCTTGACTGAATTGGCTTCAGGATTTGCCCCTGCTTTGGCCGACCTGGAGAAGGCGAAAAGTGACAGTGCCCACCTGGACACTATGGTATCCAGATATATCATAAAAGGACTCTTTAAATCAACAGATTTTTCTCTGGGTGATGGACGTGAGCTTCTTAGTGTTCGTGGAGATTATCCAATGCATGGGAAACGTCAATACGCTGATGCGCAGGGTATGCAAAATGGTGGACCTGAGGTTATTGAGTTTGCAAATACTAAAAGAAGCGTGTTTACTCCAAATTGGGCGTTTGCTTATACGAGTTCAGTAAATATCCAGGCAAAAAATGGTATCATACACTTGATACAGCCAGATCATGTTTTTGGATTCGACGAATTTGTAAGACGACTAACATTTGTACCACCACCAACAAACTTGTTTAAAACGGTTACAGGTACAATGGAAGTTAAATTTAATAACCCTGACTACAAGGATGGAACGGTAAATCCAGGAGAGAAATTTATTAAGTTGTTTGATGATAACGTGTTGACCAAATTCATTACTCACTTTAATGTTCAGAATGTTAAACCAGTTTATTTCTACTGGCACCCTAGCTTACCTGTAGTATCCAATGTTTACACATTGACATCTGCAAATGACTCAAAAGAATATCCTCGTAATCCTAAGAGCTGGAGAGTTGAAGGGTCTCAAAATGGAACAGACTGGACTGTATTAGATACCAGACAGGATATGGTGTTTGAATCTAACTTCCAGAATAAAATTTATGATTTTAATAATGAGATTGCCTGGCAGCACTATCGTATCGTATTCTTGAGCAATGCCGGCGATGATTTATTCCAGTTGTCTGAATGGACTATGAACTTTAGGACAGTTTACAAATGATAAAGACAAATAAATTTAAATTGAGAAATGTTATGCACAACATATTAAAATATAAAGTAGTTCCATTTTTGACCTTGATAATTGTTTTTTCGGGATGCAGGAAGATTTTTGACCTGCCAGAGGAAAAGGATTACCTGAGTACTAAAATGACATATTTTACAAAGGATTTTACTCCGATTTTAGGTAGACTATTTATGTATCAGGGTATTTTTAACCCAGATAACTCCTCATTTCCAATGACCTTTGAAATTATAAATGCAAGGTTTGGTGACGGGAGATCAGCTGAAGATATGCTAGCCAAGAAACCAGTACTGGTGTGGACTCAGGAATATACCGGAAATGAAAAAACCCTGGCGGAAATTGAAGCAAAAAGAAAGATTGAAGAACGTCCGATGGTTGAAGTGAGACCTTCAGGTGATATCGTTTTTTGGCCTTCAACTACAAGCACCATCATAAAGCCGAGGGATTCTGTTATTTATCCACAAGACATCAGGTATTTTGATGTGAAGGTTAAAAACTCAGGCGGTACCCGCATTATTAAGGACCTGTCTATCATTCCGTCTATAGAAAGACCGTATTTCCCTGACGAGGATATCAATAAGTTTAATGGTTTGCCAAACACTACTACAGCAGGCGGAACTAATTTGGTTCATAATTATCCTATAGTATTTGGAATGATTGGTGAAGGTACCAATGCACCAATTGAAGCAAATGGTGGCGGGACAAGGGGAGTGGTATATACTTACATTAGGAAAGTGCCAGGCGGTACAGGTAATTCATTAAGATTTAAGTTTTTAAACAAAGATTCGGTTGCGATAAACCCTGCCAAGTTTAATGAGACCAAATGGGATCAGCTTGTTCATGGTTTTAACATGGAAAGAACAAATGAGTATGTGAAATTCGAAGTAGCATACCCAATACCTGTGGCCAGGATTCCGACGCGATTTACCTCAGGGGGTGTTACAAATACAAACGGAGGCTCTACAGCCCATGTTGAATTTGTTTATTCGCGCAGAGGATTTGGCGGTTTGAGGGAGCAGGGGGTGATTTCACAAGAGTTTGCCATTTATGAAAAGGGCGACTGGGAAATTGTGTTTCACTTTAAAACAGTGAACCCGAAATTTGAAGATGAATAGAAATGTTAATGATAAAAATTAATACAATGAGAAAACAAATAATTTTGCTATCGATTTTTTTCAGCTGCATTTTTCTATGCAAGGATTTGGTGGCACAAACAAAGAAGGTGATCGTTAGTGGTACTGTAAAGGATGGTGGAACTAATGATACGATGGTAGGAGTTAGTGTTGCTAGTGGTAAGCCACTTAAAGTACTTACTCAAACTGATTCTAAGGGTCATTATTCAGTATCCGTGGATGATGGTGCAACTTTAGTATTTACATATGTAAGTTATAGTCAAAAAACTGTTAAATTAAATCCGGGACAAACTACACTAAATGTGTCTCTGAAGGAAGATAATAAAACGATGGAGGAAGTAGTAATCCGTGGTTATCAAAAGAGAACAAGGGAGCAAACGACCGGATCATCGTTTATCGTGTCTGGTAAAGAGGTTCAGGATGTTCCGGTGTCAAACGTAGAGCAATTGTTACAAGGTAAAGTAGCCGGTTTAAATATCCAGCTAAACACCGGTGCTCCAGGTTTACGTGGTACAGTTAATATTCGTGGTTTATCAACAATTAGTACTACTGGTGCTGGTAACGAAACTTTTCTTCAGCCAACTTCACCTTTATATGTAATTGATGGGGTTCCAATGGATGCTGATAAAGCTTCAGAATTTGGATTCCAGCAACAAGGTCCCGGTGTAAGTCCGATCTCGTTAATACCGCAAGAAGATATTGCAAGTATTGAGGTATTGAAAGATGCAACTGCTACGGCCTTGTATGGTTCAAGAGGAGCTTACGGTGTAATTTTAATACAAACCGTACGTGGTAATTCAGAAATCCCACGTATCCGTTACACTGGTAACTTTTATATGAATGCAATCCCTAAGCTTCGTAGCATTTTGGGTGGTAGTAACGAACGTGATTTGAAATTATATCAGATCAATACCTATGGCCGGTTTGAGGATAGATATAAAATATCAAATACACCGTTCTTAGCCGACAGTTTAAATCCTTTTTATAACAATTCAACAGACTGGCAAGGGGTGTTTTATCAAAATACTTATAATCAGACACATAATGTTCAATTGGATGGGGGCGATACTAAGTTCAGTTACAAAACCAACTTAAGTTATTATTCAGATAAGGGTATTATTAAAAATACTGGTTTTGACAGATACAGTTTGAATATGAATATGGATTACAAGCCTACTTCAAGAATTAGTTTTTTTGGATCCATTAGAGGAAACGTTGGTAAAATTAAAAAGGCAAATGGGGTAGGACTGTTGCAAACCGGTGTCGCGGCGGACGGACAAAAGTCGTCGCTATTGCCCGGCCCATCTTACTTCCAGGCTACAAGTAGTGTTTTGTCGGCTTTGCAGACAAATACCGATGCCGGCCCTAAAAATTTAAATACCTATATCGAAGGGCGTTATGAGCTAATTCCAGGATTAAATTTAACTTCTGCGGCTAGTTATGATTATAACGTAGATACAGAGGATACGTTTACCCCTGCTGCCGCCAATAATCAGTTTGCAAAGATTTTCTCTCTGTATGGATATACTTCGCAGTTATACAATAGAAATAATGCTTCTTATACCAGATCTTTTAACGAAAAGCATAACCTTTTTATTAACCTTTTTAGTGAGATGTATGTTAAGAAAGGACAATCAAGCATCACAAGATTAGAAAGATCTCCAAATGATCAATTCCAGGGGCCGTTAGGTTACGATGGTTATTATTCAAGAGGTGGTGGTATTTTAACTACTTTCTACGATCAGAATCAGATTTCATTTGCAGCTGCTTTTACTTATGATTTTGAGAAGAAATATATCCTGGACCTTACTTACCGTATTGATGGTACTTCTAATAACGGAAATAAAGATCCTTATTCTAAAAACCCTTCAATTGGTTTGAAATGGAATTTTAACAAAGAAAACTGGCTTAAAGACCTTAAATGGTTAAGTTATGGTGACATTAGGGTAACTGCGGGTAAAAATATCTTCCCGGTTGGGACTTTGGTGGATATCTATGGAAAATATACTCCAAAAGGTTTTTATAACAATAACCCTCGAGTGGGAATTGATTATGAATTTGTTCCTAACCCATTGCTCAGACCTAAAAATGTAACGCAGTTTAACCTTGGTTTCGATTTGGGCTTATTTAACGGAAAATTGGATGTTATTTTCGATACCTATTATAAAAAAGTGGATAATGAGTTATTTACCAGCTTCCTGTCTAATACACTTGCGTTTCAAAAATACACCAGTAATGATGCAGCACTTGCAAATTATGGATATGAATTGTCTTTCAGTAGCAGACCTTTAGCTAAGGATAGTAAATTTAACTGGACGGTATCTGTAAACGGAGCCTGGAATAATGACGTGTTGACCAAACTTCCTGAGGAATATAACGGTCAGTTTATTGAATTTGATATCTACACTCCATATGAGCAGCATTTAGCGAAAAGAGTTGGTAGAAACTCACTGGCAAACTATTTATTTGTAAATCAGGGGGTATATGACTCAACTAACGATGTTCCAATTGATCCAATTACTGGTTTAAGATATAGAAATAATAGTTCAACAAATTTTCTAAACTCTTTCCAGGGTGGCGATGCCCGTTTTCTTGATGCCAATGGCGATTACATTTTAGATTCGAGAGATTTGCAGGTTGTTGGTAATACTCAGCCGGTGTTAACAGGTGGTATGTCTAATACTTTGAGCTATACGATGCCGTCAGGTTCATCTCTTTCTCTTAATATCTACGCTACATATACTGCAAAACGTTCTATCTTGAATAATGCACTTGCTGATAGATTAAGGTTGCTTAATAATCCTTTTGGATATGGTAAGTTAAATAATATCGACAATGTTCTTGGGGCGAATCCATTAGCTGTTGTTCCGGTAAATGATTTGAATATGTGGACAGGACCTGGTTCTACCAACGCGAAATTTGCTAATGCTTATGATTATGCGCACAACTCATTTGTAAATAACTATAGGTATGCTCAAACACTTTGGATGGAGACAGGTAGCTATTTTAAAATTAATCAGATTACACTTTCTTATTCTTTTGCAAAGAAAATGGCTAAAAGAATTGGTTTAAACAACATACGTACTTTCCTTTCGGCAAGCAATATCATTACATTTTCTCCTTATTCAGGTCCGAATCCTGAGGGAGTTACGGCAATTGGTAGGGATGGTTCAGGTGGTTATCCCGTACCTCGTGTATACAATCTTGGTTTTAACGTAGAATTTTAATTGAAGTCACAAAACTAATAAGACATGAAAAAATATATTATTTGCTTATTTATTATTGTGAGTACTTCACAATATGGATGTAAGAAGTTTTTGGATATTACTCCCATAGATAAACTTACGGGAAATAATTTTTACAAAACAAGAGAGGATATGGAAGCAAATATCACCGATATGTATGGTGAGTTATTTGATAAATATACAAAGACATCTTTTGCAGGAGCAACCGGAGAATTTCGCTCTGGTGAAGTAATTCCTGCTGCAGAAGGTGGTGCAGGTCGTTCTGCATCAGGACTAATTGGAGGGCATACCAGGCAGACGCCGAACCCGCAGGGAAGTACGGATAAGCAGAATGTGCCTTTAACAACTGTTAACGACAGACTTCTGTTGATGGCTCTGTTTGAGGGACCACCAGCACCAGCCTGGATTGGCTATAATTTTAACGATTTAACCAAATGGGATGAATATTATAAAATTATACAATCTGCTAATCTTATGATCAGCAAAATCGATGATGGTATCGAAGCGCTTACTCCTGAAGAGTCTAAACGTTATAAAGCTGAGGCCAAATTTATTCGTTGCTTTTGTTATTTTCAGATGGTTCGATTATTTGGTGATGTAGTTTATTATACTGCTGCTTTTCAAAAAGATCCTTTGCCTAGAGAGAATATGGTGTCGGTGATTACTAAGTGTATTGCTGACCTAAAGGATTTTAGGAATGATCTGCCTACTACTTTTAGTGATCCATCTCAGCGAGGAGTTAGAGCTAGTAAAGGTGCTGCTATAGGTTTGTTGATGAATATGAATATGTGGAATGCAGGGTTTGATATTGCAAATAGAAATTCATATTACCAGGAAACAGCAGCGTTGGGAAAAGAGATCATGGACAGTAAAGCCTTCCGTTTGCTTCCAATTGGTGAATGGGCTAAAGTAGTAAAAGGCCGTTCTGAAGAAAGTCTTTTTGAGTTATTTAGAACGATAAATTATAATCAGGATCTAAATGATCCATATGCACAGGCTAATGCTTATTCGCCATTTGGGGATGCATTTATTCACTTTCCATACAAGCAGCCTGAGTACACTCACAGATATAGCTTCTCAGTGTTTTCATCAGAATATATGAGAAAACTTTATCCTGAAGATGAGAGTGATTTGAGGTTAACCATCTGGTTTGTTGCCCCATTTGACCAAAATGCGTCAACATTCCAATTGAGAAAATTTGCCTTGAATACTTTTGCTGATGTGAATAATCCTAACCTGGATTTGAACCCAGATAACACTTATTTAATTATGCGTTATTCTGATGCTATTCTATTGCGTGCAGAAGCCTTGGCTAATTTGAATCCAAATGATCAAACAGCTATCGATTGTTTAAACGAGGTTAGAAGAAGAGCAGTGGCAACACCGTACACAGAGGGTAGTGGTAACTTGAAGGATGCCATTTTTCTGGAAAGATCTAAAGAATTGATGGGTGAAGGAAGCCGCTATTTTGACTTGGTTAGAACCAGGAGAATATTAAGCAAAGAGTGGACTGATAATCCACTGACTTCTGATAAGTTCAATAGAGGAGGCTGGACATGGCCAATTCATCCAAATGCATTGTTCAATAATCCGAAGATGAGTTTAAATACTTATTGGATTGGTTCAGGTCTTTAATTTTAAATAATAGATAAATACATGAAAAATATTATTAAACGATACTTAAAACCTGTAGCAACATTATCGATTTTGTTGGCCATGGTAATTACCTCTTGTAAAAAAGATGATTATTACAATGATGGAGGTAAAGCGGATCCTGTTTTTAAGGGGAATATGATGCAATTTTTGGAATCCAATGATAAGTTTGATACGATAGCTCAGATTGTTAAGCTGGCAGGTATGGAAGATGTTTTTAAAAATGAAAATATCACCTTTTTTGCGCCTACGGACGAAGTTATCAGACGTACCATTGGCTTAGTAAATACACCTATACGCGAATTGAGGGGTGGATTAAATCAACTACTGTTTGATGCCGGAAGAGATACCCTTAAGACGCTTTCGGATGTGCAGCCGGAGATATGGAGAAAATTTTTAGGAAGGTATATTTTTAAAGGTTCCTATAAATTGAAAGATTATCCTCAGATTGATTTTAATTTGAGGGAATTGTTTCCCGGATCCTATTATTATACCTACGATAGTGATGTGGCAAACATCGGTGTGGTGTATAATTCCGTAAATGGGGTTAAGTATGTTGGATACCGTCAATTAGCACTTTCCTATTTACCGGATCGATCAAATCCAAGTAATTTTGGTACAGCGGCAGTTGCGACCTCTGATATACAGCCAAGTAATGGTGTAGTACACGTACTGGCCATAACAATTGCGGATAATATTGGAGATGTGCCAACTAACATTGCTGCAAATGTATTTGGGTTCAATATTGACTTTTATAATGATGTACTTTTTAGTAGGTAGGATTATAACAATTAAAATGTGAATAGAAACAATTTAAAATAAGCATATGAAATTTTTTAAATATATAAGTCTATCAATGATCCTTATCACAGCATTATTTAGTGGCTGTAAGGAAAAGGAAGCTTCATTTGAAGATCCTTATCAGGGTGGTATAGCGCCGTTGGGAATTAAGATCGATCGTCAACAAATACCTGTTCCCTCTGTTGGAATGGCAGGAACTGTAATTACTTTTAAAGCTACTGGATTGGTGCCTCATAAAGATAAAATTCAGTTTTTATTTAATGGTGAAAAAGCAGAGATTACGGAGATTACTGAAACCGGAATCAAAGCAAAAGTACCAGGAAGAGCCAGTTCTGGCGTTACCGCTTTTGTAATTGATGGCCAGTTGGTATTTGGACCGAATTTTACGGTTACCGGATTGGTAAAAAAAGACCCAACCTTTAAGGTTGTAGCCGGAACAGATGGTCCTGTTTATAAGATTTACCCATTGGCAGGAGGTAATTTGCTACTTCTGGGTGGTTTTCAAAATTATGATAACAAAGGTATTGTTAAGCCAATAAATCGTATTGTAAGAATTTTTCCTGATGGAACCTGGGATCGTTCACTATTAAGCGGACCCGCTGCAAACGGTGACCTTTACGGTATGGCGGTTGTAAATAGTCAATGGTATCTTGGAGGTGCTTTTAGTGGGTATGCCCAAAGAGGTGGTATCAATAATATAACCAAGGTAAGTAACCAGGGAACGATTGACACGATGATCCAGGAGACCTACACAAAAAAGTTAATTTACGTTCCAAGATTTAATGGGGGTACTGACGGTGCAATAACTGAGATTTATGCTTATAATAATAAAGTTATTGCAACTGGTAATTTTAAGTATTATGTATCTCGCCGCTATGACCAACCAACCAGATTGCTTAAAGACAGTACAATAATTGATACTGTGGATGTGCGTCAGCTGGTACGTTTCAATACTGATGGCTCTTTGGATAAGACCTGGAGATTTGATCCAAATGCTACCGGTTATGGTGGTAAAAAAGGTAAGAGCTTACCTGGATCAAATGGTTTTATCAGAACACTTATGCATACTGATGGAAAGATTTTGGTTTTTGGCAATTTCACCAAATTTGATGATGCGACTGCTGGATACATTACCAGGTTAAATCCCGATGGAACGATAGATCCTACATTTAATCCGGGAGGAGCAGGAGCAGATTTTGTTGTTGGTTACGCAAGCTATAATGAGGTAACCAAGAAATACTTGTTATCTGGAACTTTCAAAAAATTTAACGGTGTAGCTTCAGAAAGTCTGGTGATGTTAAATTATGACGGGTCGGTTGACCAGTCATTTGTTCCTAAAAAGTTTGTTGGTGGTTTCCCTGACTTCACCAAGCAGCTGAGCGATGGTTTATGCTTGATAGGGGGAGACTTTAAAACCTATGATGGAGTGAACAGACAAGGTTTTCTTATTGTAACGGATAAAGGAGAGATCGCTGATGGATATAATAATGTGGGGAACCTATTGGGTAGGATCAATAATGTATTTGAAACCAAATCTGCAGATAATAAAAGAGCGCTGCTAATTGTCGGTTCATTCTTCCTTTTTGATAATCTCGAGACGCACAATATTGTTAAGGTAACACTAGAAAATTGATTATATTAACATATATAATCCAGACATGAACCAAATGAATTATAAATCAAAGAATATGAAAAAACATCAATTCAAATATTTTGTTAGTTTAACACTATGCTTGCTGGTGTTTGCTACATCCTGTAACAAGGATTTCGAAAAAGTAATCCCCGATTCGCCGGACAATGATGGCAATGTTACTTATAGGGTACCGAAAGTTCTTTATCTTATTGTAGATGGTGCCCGTGGTACCTCGGTCAGAGATGCAGGAGCTCCAACGTTAAGAACACTTATCGATAGTGCAGTTTATACCTGGACGGGCTTAAGTGACAACACCAACTATACAGATGCAACGAATTGGACCGATATGTTAACGGGAGTAAAAAAGGAAAAGCACAATGTTCTGACAGAAGATTTTGCTGGTAACAAACTTGAAAACTACCCGGTTATATTTGAACGCATCAAATCACTAAAACCAAACTTCCGTATAGCTTCATTTGCTTCATCTGATGTATTTAAAAATAAACTAACTACAGGAGCAGATGTTACCGAATCATTTGGCGGAAACGACGATGCCGTAACTTCAAGATTGGTAGAATTCGTGAAAACTGATACCGCGTCTCTTATTGTTGGACAGTTTGGTGGTGTTGAGAAGGCTGGAAAAGCTTCTGGATTTGACAATTCTTTTGCGCCATATAAAGCGGCTATTAATAAGTTTGATACTCAGGTTGGTCAGGTTTTAGCGTCATTGAAATCAAGACCTACATATAACAAAGAGAACTGGTTGGTAATTGTAACTTCTAATAAGGGTGGACAATTTACGCTTCCAGTGGAACAAGATGATAAGACCTTGTTTAGCAATACCAACGTGAATACTTTTACCATCATCTATAATAATAAATATAATCCCACTTTTATTGCCAGACCGTTTTTAGGAAATTCATATTCTGGTACAGCAGTCAGATTTAAAGGTGAACCTGAGAAAATTAAAGCTGTAGTACAAGGGGCTGCAACCAACAGTGAGTTTAATTTTGGACCCGATGCAGATTTTACAGTTTCGGTAAAAATCAAAAAAGGAAAAACAAAGAATACCTCTAAGGGAGACTATTGGTATGAATGGCCATCGGTATTGGGTAAAAGAAATAATAGCAGCTGGGGTCAGGCAGGATGGAATATCTGTTTATTTTACAATGGATGGCGCTTTTTTGGAGCTGGCGGTCAGGACAATTCAAATGGTGATGAAGTTGGTGGTCTTGACTTCAGTGGAGATACCTGGCATGATTTAACATTCGTGGTGGAGAAAAAAGCTGACGGCAGAAGATACATTAGATTGTATACCGACGGAGTAAAGGGTATTACAAATAATGGAGGTGGATTTGAGGCCAGTCCTGCAAAACCGCATACAAATGACAGGCAATTATCTGGTTTTCCAAACTACAATAACAATGATCCTTTAACAGTTGGATTTGTGGGGGGGGATGTTAACGGCGATAGAGGAGTTATTAACGTTCAACTGGCCGAGCTGAAAATATGGAAAACCGCACTCTCAGAAACGGTTATTAAACAGTATTCTTGTGATCCCACTATGGACCAAAGTCATCCAGCCTATGATTATTTGGCTGGTTACTGGCCAATGGTTGATGGTTCTGGTACGAAAATCAAAGATAATGGACCTTTTGCCGCGGATTTTGTATTAGAAGGAGCTTATAATTGGGAAAAATTCACCGACTTGATGTGTTCACCAAGCAGCACAAATTTAGGTGTATTGGTTCCTAAGAACTCAGACATTCCTTCTCAAATATTAAGCTGGTTTAATATTCCAAGACAGGAAAGCTGGGCTTTAGATGGCAGGGTTTGGATTGCAAATTAATTTAAGATTTCCAGGGCTTGTTTTATTAAGTCCTGGAAATCCATTTAAAGATCATTATATATTTAAGATATGAAAAGAATATTTACCACTGCACATTTATGCCTGTTGGCAATTTCAGCTATGCTGATGATGTCATGTGAAAAAGAAAAGCTATCTGGGGTGCTTGCTAACGAAGAGGTTAAAAGTGTTAATCTTAGCTTGGACAATCGAGTTGATGTTGGTAGCGGCGAGAATTTTACATTAAACAGCGATGAATTAATTATTCCAATAACGGTCAATTTATCGGGTGCATCCGGAACAGCTTTCAATGTGCAGCTTACACCCAATTTAGATACGATCGCTACACTTGTTGGTAGTGGAACACTACCTGCCGGTACAATATCCCTGGCCGAGCAAACGTTTAATTTTCCTCCGGTGATTGATTTTGCGTATGGAGTGAAGAGCACAACCTTTAATCTGGCGGTAAGTAGAAGTTTTGTGGAGAGAAACCATAATAAGCTAGTCGCGCTGGCAATAAAAATTTCATCCCCCTCTAAAGGAAACGCAATTGATGCAGGTAAGAATGCCGTTATAGTTGTTATTAATGCAGCAGAAGCGATTGCTGCTGAAGATGTACATTATATTTCATTTGCATCGGCTGGCGCGCCTTTTTTGGTTCCAAATGGGCTTAACTATGCGATTGGGACACAAGATGTGACCATCCCTCTAAACCTTGCGCTTGCGGGACTTGCCGGTGCTGATTTTACAGTAGATGTGACACCGAGTGATGCATTGGTAACTACACTGATAAATAATGGAACACTTAAAAATACAGTTGTATTAAGTTCAAATAGCTATTCACTTACTAATCCAAAAGTTAAGTTTCTTTCTAATGAGAACAGTGCAAAACTTGAACTTAATGCCAGGATTTCAGAATTTTTGAAGAATACCAATAAAAAAGTAGCAATTGGGCTATTACTTAGAAATCCTTCTAAATTCCAACTCGATGAAACGAAAAAAAGCATTGTGGTAGTTATTGATCCGGATCATTTTAGACCTTATAATGGTACTCCGTTCCTTATTAAGGGGGGCATTGGGGCCGTTTCTGATATGATTCCTGCTGCACAGTATGATTTTGGCGGTGAAGGAGTTGCATTCCACGACACAGGTGGTAAAGATGGTGTTGGTGATTACCGACCAAATGATAATGTCGATGTGGGGGACTATACTCCACGTAGTGTCGTAGGCTGGACTTCTGATGGTGAATGGTTAACCTATACTGTTAATGTAGAGGAAACTGGAGAGTATGAGTTGAATTCCCTAATCGGTGCACCAGGAGATAATGGAAGGTATACAGTATACTTTGATGGGGTAGACATTACAGGAACTTTAGCTGCAGGCAAAACGCCGGGGCAATATGGCGATCAACAACCAAACAGAACAACAGTTCAACTTACAAAAGGAAGACATATTATGAAATTCTTCATGAATGTAGGAGCTTATGACGTAAGGGGATGGATCTTTACCAGAAAAAAATAATAATTTTGTAAATACATTATAACGAACTAATTAACACAGCGATTGTTAAGATATTATCATCGCTGTGGCTTAAAAAATATACCAAACTTTAAATAGTATGAACAAACTTTTTATTTTGCTATTAAGCATAGTTATTTTCGCTTCCTGTTCCAAAAGTAAGGACATTGAAGCTGAACCGGAGGAACAAAAAAGACCATTTGTGGATTTTGAGATTGTGCCGGGAGATGATCCATTTACGTTTGATTTTAAGAATAACTCAAAGGAATTTAAAAAGCTAGAATGGCGCTTTGGAGATGACAGCGTTTCTCATGAGACATCACCAAGTCACGTGTACGCTACTACAGGTACATTTGAGGTGAATTTGAAGGCGATAGCCGAAGATGGATCAACAGCGCAGAAGTTGCTTGTTATTAAAATACTTCCAGATGATATTGTGTATTATGTTGCTGAAAATCAAGGGGGTAATAAAGTTAAATTTGGGGTTAAGACATCAAAAGTTGTTATTAAATCTATGACCTGGGATTTTGGAGATGGGGGAACCTCGACTTCAGAAAATCCGACAAGAGAATATGAAGCCGGAAAAATATTCACTGCTAAATTAATGGTAGTTACTGAAAAGGGTTCTACTTTTTCAGCACCTAAGAATGTTGCTAGCAAAGGATCTCTTAAAGAAGTAACAGCTAAGTATTTACTGAATGTTGGACCAAAATTTATTCCTTCAAAAAGGTTTGGAAGCAGATGGGGTATCGTAGCTGATTGGAGAGTAAATGATGCAGTGCTACAACGTGAAGGTGGAATGGGCGGATGGGATGAATGGGATGGAAATAGTATGTCAATGGAATCATGGGGAGGCGAGCCAGATATTGTTAACGGAAAAATTAGACAAACAACGTTATTGCCTTTACCTGCAAATCAATACTACTATAATCTGGATTTTGTAGGTTATCAATGGAAGAATCTGTTTTATACCGTGATTGCAAAAGGAGCAGAAATTCCTGACGTTGATAAAGTTGAAAATAATGCTGATGTTCTTGGTTATACAAAATCAAGTGGAAATCCGGATTCGGGAGCACCAAGAAATTTTACTACACCATTCATTGTGCCGGCACAATCGCCAGTTACCGTAGGTTTTGTAGCGACATTTATTGATAGCGATCAATATTTCAGACTTAAGTCTATTAAACTATATGAAGTAGAAAAATAGGTTCAATATCAATATTAAAATAAAGAAGCAGCTGCATTTGCAGCTGCTTCTTTATTTTAAAGCCTCATAGATTTCGGTAAACAACAAACCGCTTCCGCCACCGTAATGAAATACCATAGGAATTTTGCGATTTACTTTTCTGATCACCTGCTCTAGCTCAGTTTCTTCAGCCTTTTCTAATCCTGCCCCCATCAAAACCAGATCAAAGTTTGCTGATCTAAATGTTGTAATTGCCTGTTCCAGTGTATTTGCACCTATTGCACTCATTTCAGTATTGGAATTTACAAGCCTCACCACTGTATTTAGAATTTCCTGATGGGTACAAACCACCAAAACCTCGGTCTTTTTCATAATTAATAATTCATTGGAACCTCCATTAAAAGGACTTCCATATTGTTAATTGCTTCAATGGTTACATGTTCAGTTTCCCAGATGCCGAATCCGTCACGTTCATTCAAGATTTGATCGTTAATTTTTACATCGCCCTTAATTACAAATACATATAAGCCATTGTCTTTGTTTTTAAAATGATAATCTGTTTTGATCCCTTTATCAAATTTGCCAATACTAAACCAGGCTTCCTGATAAATCCAAACACCTTGGTCATCTTTGTCTGGAGATAAGATTTGGGTGAGCTGATTTGGTTTCATCAAAGTATCATATCTTTCCTGATGATACCTTGGCGTTACATTGCGTTGATTTGGAAACAACCAGATCTGAAGAAACTTTACCGGTTCATTTCTGTTTTTATTAAACTCCTTATGGTAAATCCCAGTGCCGGCACTCATTACCTGAATTTCTCCGGCTTCAATAACCGCTACGTTTTCAAGGCTGTCTTCGTGTTGTAAGGCCCCCTCAAGAGGAATGGAAATAATCTCCATATTGTCATGAGGATGTTCACCAAATCCTTTTCCTCCATTAACCCAATCGTCGTTAAGCACTCTTAAGGCGCCAAATTGGATTCTTTCAGGGTTATACTGCATGCCAAAACTAAAAGTCTGATAGCTTTTAAGCCAGCCATGATCTGCAAGTGTACGCGTTGCAGCGGTATGTAATATTGTTTGTGCCATTTTAATTTTATTAAGCAAATTTTGATCAGACTTCGTCAAAGATGAGTTGCCTGGCCAATTCGATTTCTTTCTGACTAATTGTGTGAACTCTTCCTGCATAAATCTTCATAGAAATTTTTGCATTCATTTTTTTAATGATACCCTCGCTTACCTCAACTCTCCTTACCGGAACATGAGGATCAGGATCACCTGTTGTTATCAATATTGGCGTTTGTTGAAAATCGCCTTTATAGTTCCTCATGTTTATTTCTTTACCGATTAATCCACCGGTAAAGGCAACCGCACCACCATATCTGGCAGCATTTCGGGTAATATATTCAAGCGTTAAACATGCGCCCTGTGAAAATCCAACAAAATAAATTTTGTCCTGAGGAATTCCTGAAGAGATAATTTCGCCGACAAGGTCTTTAATCACGGTAAGTGCGGAATCTAAAGCTGGTTGGTTTTGTTCAACAGGAGCAATAAAGCTATACGGGTACCAACTGTTATTGGTAGCTTGCGGAGCAAATAAAGCTGCATCATCCACCTTTAAATGAATGTTTAAAGAAATGATATCCTCAGCTGTAGATCCGCGGCCATGCAAAAAAACAATAGCTCTTTTAGCCTCAGCAACAGGAACACCTGCAGTTATAATATTTTTATTGTGTGTGTACATGTTAGTTTATTTTAGGTAAAATGCCTTCAATTTCTGATCTCATGTTTTCATATTGAGCAGGAAGTTTAAGGTTTGACCCTAATTCCTCTAAAGATTCATCAACGGTAAAACCTGGGTTATCGGTAGCAATTTCAAAAAGTACACCACCTGGTTCGCGGAAATATAAAGAATAGAAATAGTTACGGTCAATCTTTTCTGTAATGTTCAAACCCATTGCCACAACCTTATCTCTAAAGTACATTAAAGTAGCCTCATCTTTAACCCTGAAGGCAACGTGGTGCACAGATCCGCTTGCAACATGACCAACAGCTTCACCAGGGGCCTCTACAAGGTCAACAATGGCTGCATAGGTTACTGCATCTGTAACAAAACGTGACCGGTTCACTTCAGTTTTTTCCAATTTATATCCAAAAATGTCTGTTAAAACTTTAGCAGTACCATCCATTTTATTGGTTGTTATGGTTACATGATGAAAGCCATGGGTTGCATTTTCTTTGCCTATTTCAGGCGTGGTCCACTGTGCCCTTGCATCAGGAGTTTTAACTTCAGTCAGTTCAAATTTTAATCCATCAGGATCAAGAAAAGTCAGATACCGTTCTCCAAATTTTTCAGCAGGTTTGTTGTAGATTACATTGTTTTCTTCAAACCTATTTTGCCAAAATTCTAAACTCCCGGCCGGAACACTGTACCCAATTTCGGTTACCTGTCTTGAACCTCGTCGGCCGGTCATAATTCCTTCCCATGGAAAAAATGTCAAAATACTTCCTGGTGTTCCTTGTTCATCACCGTAATAAAAGTGATAGGTATGTGGGTCATCAAAGTTTACGGTTTTTTTAATCAATCGTAAACCTAGTATGCGGGTATAAAAATCATAGTTTTTTTTTGCGTTTCCTGCAATCGCAGTAATGTGGTGCAGGCCTAAAATTCTGTTGTTCATGGCTACCTATTTTAGTGGTTTAATTACTTAATTCTTAAATAACACTACAAATTTAGGGGGAACTTTTATTTTAAATCTTACCATAGATTAAGAAATGCGTAGCTTTATATTTAGATATTTAAGTATGATTAGATTCATCCTCTCCGTTGTTTTATTGTCGGCTAGCTTGGTATCAAGTGCGCAAGACTCCATAAGTATTAAAATCTACCCTAAGTACGATAGTGTAAGTAAGTTTCATCGCTTTTTGTTTGGAGAAAATTACCGTAAGGAGTATGCGATGAGTACCAAAGTACCCATTATTGAAATTTCGGAAATTAAAGGTGGGTTAACGCCGGTCAAAAGGGGTGGAGGCAATCAATCGCATTCGTTAAGATTGGTAGATAAACAGGGCAAAGAGTGGGTACTTAGAAGTGTAGAAAAGTTTCCGGAAATATTGTTGCCCGAAATATTCAGAAAAACATTTGCGGGTACGGTAGTAAAAGATAATATGTCGGCCCAGAACCCATTCTCGGCCTTAGCAGTCCCTGATATTGCAGATGCTGTAAATGTGCCACACAGCGATCCCATGATTGGGTGGGTATTGCCGGATACCGGATTAGGTGAATTTGCCAAGGTGTTCCAGAATACGCTTTGTTTACTGGAGGAAAGAGAACCTGTTGGGGATACTGATAATTCGGAAAAGATGATGCGCAAGTTAACAGATGATAATGATAACATTTATGATGGCCGGGCATTACTAAGAGCAAAAGCATTGGATGCTTTGCTGGGAGATTGGGATAGACATGAAGATCAATGGAGATGGAAGCCTGAGAAGAATGTTGATGGAACTATGAAATATCTTCCAATTCCGAGAGACAGAGATCAGGTCTTTTATTTGTCGGAAGGCCTTGTGCCAAGATATGCGCAGTCATCGTGGCTATTGCCAATGATACAGGGGTACGAAAGAAGCCTGCCTGATATTAACTGGTTCTTTTGGGAAGGAAGAGCTATTTATGGAAGATGGTTTTCTGGGATAGATGAAAAGGAATGGAACGAGGTAGTAAAGGATTTTTGTGCTTCTTTAACCGACGAGGTGTTTGAAAAGGCCCTTAAAAAACTACCTGAACCCGGATATTCTCTTCGCCATGATCGCATACTGGCCCAGCTTAAAGAGAGAAGAAAGAACCTTCCTGAATTGATGAATAAATACTATCATTTTATAAATAGTATAGTTGATATACAGGCAAGTAATAAGAATGAGCTGATCAATATAACAGATGGGCCGGATAAGGCTTTAAATGTAACGATCCATAAAATATCTAAGGAAGGACACATTAAGGATGTTATTTTTAACAGAACTTTTAATCCAAAAGTAACCAGGGAAATTAGGTTATATGTGAAAGATGGTAACGACAGTTTGATACTAGATAATAAAACCTCAACTATTAAATTAAGGATAATTAGTGTTGAGGGTAAGAAAATATTTCATGTAGAAAACTCACCTCGTAAAATCCGTGTTTATGGTAAAGATGACAATATAGCTTTTACGGGGAATGCAAGCAAGTTTCTTAAGAGATTGGATAACGACACCTCTAATACACACTTCGTGTACACAGATCTTTATAAAAGAAAGATGCTGCTTTTAAATGCCAGTTACAATATAGATGACAGGGTTTTGCTTGGTTTATCATATAAAATTACCCAACCCGGTTTTAGGAAACTGCCTTATGGAAGTACACATTCATTCTCATTTTTGCACTCTTTTGCAACATCGGGTTTTAGATTCAATTATAGAGGAGAAATGTTTAAAGTTTTAGGTAATGCGGATATTGTATTGCAAGCGGATGCCTTTGCTCCAGAGAATTCACAGAATTTTTATGGCTTAGGTAACGAAACAACTTTTAATAAAACCGGAGATTTTGTAAGATATTATCGTGCAAGATTTAGCCTGTTTCAGATAGATCCATCCATAAGATGGAGACTGTCAAAATCTACCTTTAGCATAGGCCCGTCACTGCAGTATTACCGATATAGTAAAGATGATAATGAAGGTCGTTTCATTAACAATACCTCAGAGTTGCATTCGCCGGATAGTGCCACCATAACAAAAGATAAGTTGTATGCAGGAGTAGTGGCAAATTTTACAAACAACAATCGTAATAGTGATATTTTACCTACTTCGGGCACATTCTTAGAAAGTAAATTACAGGCTTATAAGGGTATAAATGGCGAATCGAATTCTATGGCACAGCTGAGTGGTTCATTCTCCGTTTATCAAAAGATAGATAAAGGAAGCCGGTTTGTATTAACGGATAGAATTGGGGGTGGTGTTACGGTTGGTAAACAGGCATTTTATCAATCCAGTTTTCTGGGAGGACAGGGTAATTTACTTGGATATAGAGAATTTAGATTTGGTGGCCAACATAGCTTGTATAATAATTTAGAATTGCGTGTAAAAGTAGCGAATTTTATGAATTATATACTACCTGGTCAATTTGGACTATTGGGTTTTCATGATGTGGGCAGGGTATGGAGAAAAGGAGAAAATTCTGATGTGTGGCATCAGGGGTACGGAGCGGGTTTATATTTTGCTCCGGCATCCTTAACCGTGTTTCGTTTTGTAATGGGCCATTCAAATGAGGGTTGGTATCCTTATGTAGCCATGAAATTCAGATATTAAGAAGTATCAAAATTTGGTAAATTACTTATTTTAGGTAATGGGAAGTGTAAGAAAAGCCGTAATTTAGAACTCTCGTTTGAAAACCATCAAAAATTAGTTGTGATGAAGAAGAATTTTGTATCTAATTCTAGAGAATCGATTAGAATGTTTAAAAACCCACTTTTTGAGGGTTTATCTAAAGTCCCATATTTTGTACCGCTTATTGTGTATGTTCCGGTTGTAGGGTATTTCTCCTGGGTCTCATTCAGCACAAATGGAATCTTAGGTTTTCTTGGATATTTTCTGTTAGGATTATTTATCTGGACCTTAACTGAATATGTGCTTCATCGCTTTGTTTTTCATTTTTATCCAAAGTCTGAATGGGGTAAAAGAATTCACTTTATTTTTCATGGTGTTCATCATGATTATCCAAACGACGCACAGCGACTGGTGATGCCGCCTTCTGCAAGCATACCACTGGCACTGGCATTTTTCTTTCTTTTTAAATGGTTACTTGCTCCGGCCATGCTTGAAGGCTTTTTTGCCGGATTTATTTTTGGTTACTTATGCTACGACATGACGCATTACATGTTGCATCATGCACAATTCAAAAATGCTTTCTGGAAAAAACTTAAGCAACAGCACATGTTGCACCATTATGATGACTCTACAACAAAATATGGGGTGACATCTGATATTTGGGATAAAGTTTTTGGTACCAGATAGGAAACCGCTAATGCTTTAATTTTTTTTTCCGCGTAGAAGCAAAATAGAAGAGGGGTGTCGGAGGTATTATACCAACTATAAATTACAGAATAGAGTTTTAGTAAAATTACGCAAAGGTTTGCGCAACGTATGTGATTGATATTTTAAAATAAAACAGTTAACTAGCATTAGTTTACAAGACTAAACAATAACTGTTTTATTTTAAATGACTAAACACCCACACATGAACCGACTGTTATCAATAGCTCTGTTGATGATTTGCACCCTCAAATTGTCTGCGCAATCCAAAATTTCTATAATTCCTTTACCGGCGAAATTGGAAGAGCGAAAAGGAAGTCTTACGCTAGACAAAAATGTATACATCAGTTATCCTTCAGCTAATTTAAAAGACCTGGCAATTTTTGCCCAATCTTCAATAGAAGAAACTGCGGGAATTAAACCTGAGTTGCGTACAGGCATGTGGATGCAGAGAAAAGCAAAAACCATTAGCCTTAATATTGATTCAAAAGTTACCTCAAAAGAGGGATATGTGCTGGAGGTAAATGCAAATGGAGTTGCTATAAAAGCAGGAACCGAAAATGGTCTTTTTTATGGTATACAAACATTATTACAACTGGTGCCAGTTAATGGAGTTAAGAAGTTGCCTTGTGTTTATATAGAAGATGAACCCCGCTTTAGCTGGAGAGGAATGCTCATGGACAATTGTCGCCATATGTTTTCTGTAGAGTATATAAAGAAATTTATAGATCAGTTGGCTAAACATAAATTAAACAAGTTTCATTGGCATTTAACAGAAGATCAGGGTTGGAGAATAGAAATAAAAAAATATCCGAAACTGCAGGAAATTGCAGCTTACAGAAATGGGACACAGATTGGTCCGAACAGGAAGAAAGATGTTGACAGTATTAAATATGGCGGCTATTATACTCAGGAACAGATTAAGGAAGTTGTAGCTTATGCAACATCGAGATTTGTTGAAGTGATTCCTGAAATTGAAATGCCAGGACACTCGGTAGCGGCCATTACCGCCTATCCTTATCTGGCTTGTGGAGATGTTAGTTTTGAGAATGGAAAGCCATTTGAGGTGAGAAAAGTATGGGGAGTTTCTAAAGATCTTTACTGCGCAGGTAATGATACCGTATTTACATTTTTGGAGGATGTTTTAAATGAAGTGATGCCATTGTTTCCATCTCAATATATTCATATAGGCGGCGATGAAGCTCCGCATGATGCATGGCATACCTGCCCTAAATGTCAGGCACGTATAAAAAAGGAAGGCTTGAAAGATGAGGCGGCATTACAAAGCTGGTTTATACAGCGAATGGAAAAATTCATCAATAGTAAAGGGAAAAAGATAATTGGCTGGGAAGAAATTATGCAGGGAGGTCTTGCAGATAATGCGACTGTACATTCGTGGTTAGGAGTTGAAAGTGGTTTGAAAGCTGCTAAAAGTGGCCACGATGTAATTATGTCGCCATACTCGCATTTGTATATTGATGGCTATCAGGCTGATCCTAAAATCGAACCTATGGCAATTGGTTATTGGGTGCCAATTGATAGTGTATACGCCTTTGAACCAGTACACCCAGCGTTAACCGAAACTGAAGCAAAGCATATTTTAGGTGCGCAAGGGAACTTGTGGACTGAGTTTATTGGAACAGAAGATTATTTTGAATATATGGTTTATCCTCGCATTGCGGCATTGGCAGAAATTGACTGGACACCAAAAGCGTTGAAGAATTTTGAGGATTTTAAGAGCAGGTTGAGCACTCAATATCAACGATATGATAAACAGGGAATTCAGTTTAGAATTCCGGTGGCTGTAATAGAAACAGTTGTGAACAAGGATAGCACGGTTAAAGTAACGCTTAATGATCCCACTAAAGCAAGTACTATCAGATATACAACCGACGGATCTGATGTTAATGAGCAATCGTCTGTTTATAAACAACCAGTGGTGTTGAAAAAAGGAGAGGTAATCCGCTACGCATTGTTTTTTAACAACCAACGTAAAAGTTCTACAGACTATTTTCCTAAACCTGTTAAACAAGCAAAATAGCATGAAACGATTGAATATTCCGAATTTGAGGTATGCTTTAGCGTGCATATCACTGATCTTAGCGGGTCAATTAAGTAATGTCAACGCACAGAACAATCAATCTGTTAAAGACGCATCGAAACCAGATTGGTTATTAAATTCGGCATCATATAAAGCTGCTATTTACAAGTCAGATAAGGACGTAATTCTTGAAAACGGATTGACCAAAAGGGTTTTTAGGATCACACCTAATGTGGCCTGTGTAGATTATGTTAACCTTATAAATGGCAGGCAGTTATTAAGGTCTGTAAAGGCAGAAGCCCGTTTGACCATTAACGGAAAAGACTATGAAGTTGGAGGTTTAAAGGGTCAAAAGGAAAATGCTTATCTTTTGCCTGAATGGCTTGACCGTTTTACTGCTAATAAGAATGCTTTCCAATTTGTTTCTTTCGATATAAAACCAATTTCACCATATATTAAATGGAAAAGTAAATTTTGGGCAAGCAATAATCAGCAGCCTACCGGTAAGATGGTGTCTTTTCTTTATAAGGCAGGAGCAGATGAACTGACGGGCTTAACGGTAAATGTAAACTACGAATTGTATGATGGTTTGCCTTTAATTGTAAAATCGTTAACAGTTCAGAATCAATCGGATAAAGTGTTTAAGATTGACCGTGTAGTTAGCGAAGTTTTGGGAATGGTTGAAGAGCAAAGCGCTGTAGTTGGATCGCCAGAAAAAATGGCTAAACCACAAGGTATTTACCTGGAAACAAACTATGCCTTTAATAATGCAATGCGATATGATTTAAGCGATCAAACCACACATTGGAAGGTTGACTCGACATACACCTCGCAGGTTAATTACGATTATCAGACACCTTGTTTATTAGAAGTATATCCCGATAAAGCTTCCGGCATTGAACTGGAGAAAGGCGGTGTTTTTAAGTCTGTGCGTACACTTGAATTATTAATGGATAGCTATGATAGGGAGAGAAGAGGTTTGGCTATACGTAAAATGTACAATACAATAGCACCATGGACTACCGCTAATCCAATTTTTATGCATTTGGTTAGCAAAAATGATGAGCAGGTGCGTACAGCGATAGATCAATGTGCTGCAACGGGTTATGAAGCATTAATATTAAGTTTCGGCAGTCATTGTAATATGGAAGACACCTCTGCAGCTAATATTAAAAAATGGAAGGAACTGGCAGATTATGCACATAGTAAAAAAGTATTTATTGGAAGTTATTCTTTGTTTAGCTCCAGAAAAATAAGTGACGAGGACGACGTAATAAGTCCTAAAACCGGTAAACCAGGTGGTGCTTTCTTTGGGAATGCACCATGCTTTGGTAGTAAATGGGGGTTGAGCTATCGTGATAAAATAAAGAATTTTTATGCTCATACCGGCTTTGATATTTGGGAAAATGATGGCCCATATCCAGGTGATGTATGTGCTTCAACCGCACACCCCGGACATAAAGGTCTTGAGGATTCGCAATGGAGACAAATGGAAATTCAGAAGGACCTGTATCGTTCATTAAATGAAAAGGGCGTTTATATAAATGCGCCCGACTGGTATTTTCTGGATGGAACACACAAAATAGCGATAGGATACAGGGAGGTGAATTTTTCATTGCCAAGAGCAAATCAGATGATCCTTAACCGCCAGAATATATTTGATGGGACATGGGAAAAAACTTCGTCTATGAGTTGGGGATTTGTTCCTTTAACAGTTTATCAGGGAGGAGGAGCCGAAGCAGTTCTGGAACCTTTGAATGACCATCTAAAAGACTATGAACAGTTAATGATGCAGTATTATGGAGCAGGTGTGCAAGCTTGTTATCGGGGCCCACGCTTATATGATACGGATGCTACCAAGCAAACTGTAATTAAGGTGATTGATTGGTATAAGAAATACAGAGATATATTGAACTCGGAAATTATCCATTTGAGAAGAGCTGATGGGAGAGATTGGGATGGAATATTACATGTAAACCCTAGCCTAAAAACCAAAGGTTTAATGATGTTGTACAATCCATCGAAAAAGGAAATTACCCGTACCATAAAGGTTCCATTATATTATACAGGTTTAACCGGCACTGCCACTTTGAAAGAGAAGGAGGGAGTGGCTAAAAAGTATACATTAAACAGAGATTATGAGATATCGTATACCTGTACGCTTAAGCCTGAGAGCTATACCTGGGTGCAAATTGAATAATCACATTACTGTTTGGAAATTTTCACCGATGTTTTATGGCCACTCGTCGAGTTTTTTGTCTGCTTTAGCCGGATAGAACTGGCATGATTTAGTAATAACCCTCATCTTTATGGTAAGTTATTCATTAGATAGATCATAAAGCGATGAACACAATTAGTTTTAAAACTTCGGTAAAAGATAAATATGAGTTGATTTCTATCAGACCTATATTGGATATCATATTTGGAGAGAACAATTGGTCATTCAGGACCGAGGGAATTGATAGAATACTAAGTGTAGTAAGCTCTGTTCCTTGTGCACCTATGGTTAATTATATCTTAAAAGATAAGGGCTTTCATTGCGAAGAATTAACACCAGCGTTAAGTTTTTGAAATTGACTATCTTTGATTTAATATGATGAAAATGAAGTCTGTGAATTATAAAGAACTGCTACTCCGCTGGGTAGTTGGGTTTTTTATGTTCTTAAACTTATTTACATTATCCGGCACAGCCAATGTTATTTCCTCTGTTAATTCGACGGCGTATCCAACTGAGGAAAGGATCGTTAGTCAGAATGGAACAAAGAGGCGTAAAATATTCTACAAGAGTTTTGTTGGTAAGGTCAATTGGATTTATTCCAAAATTTCTTCCTTCAAATATGTTTTCAGGAATCTCCTGATGGTTAAAAATAGCATTGTTCATATTCAGTTCTATGCTAATGCAGTTCTAGTTTTATTTATTAATTTTCTAATGGGCACATTATGTGCTTTGAGATTCCTTTTTTATCCCACATCTCCAAAAACAAGCCTCCCGGCGTAGTTTAATTTTCTAAGACTATTTATTGTTTTTTCACGAGAGGTTTATTGGCCGAAAGGCTTTTTCCTATAATTTTTTTTATGAAACGCTTTAAGAAAACAATGCGTCTTTTTGGACTCATTGTAATGATAATATTAGCTTGTTTTGGGATCGGATTGGGCGGTACACCACCTGTATTGCCGGTTATCCGTACCAAACATGGAACTGAATTTATAGAAGCCAGAGAAGAGGAGAATGTGGAGGAGGAGATGCAAAACTTAAAATAAAATAACCTATTTTTAAACCAGGTTAGGAAATCTTATGAACAGAACAATTGCATTACTCCTTTTTATTTTTACATCGATTACTGCAATAGCGCAGTCTCCGAAACACGATCTGCATTTCAATAAGCTGGCATCCCAATGGGACGAAGCTATACCTCTGGGCAATGGGACTTTAGGTGCTTTGATTTGGCAAAAGGGAGAACGGCTAAGGTTCTCTCTGGATAGGGTAGATGTTTGGGACATGCGACCTATGAAGGGCTTGCATCGGAAAGAGTTTAGTTATAAATGGGTAATAGATCAGGTGAATAAAAAGGATTATAAGCCTGTGCAAGACTATTTTGATGCGCCTTATGATAGGGAACCTGCACCTTCGAAAATACCTGGGGGCGCTCTTGAATTTGAAACCAAGGACTGGGGGCAGGCCGAAGATGTTCATTTATCTTTAAAAGATGCAGTTTGTAAGGTGCGCTGGACAAATGGCATTGTGCTAAAAACTTTTGTTGATGCCGTAAAGCCATTGGGTTGGTTTAGATTTGAAAATATAAGCAACGATTTTAAACCACATTTGATTGCACCAAAATATCAGGGAGAGGTTAAAGTTTCTGGCGATCCGGTAGGCGGTGATGACCTATCGAGATTGGGATATAAACAGGGAACAATTCAGCAAAATGGAAATAGCATAACTTATCATCAGGAAGGCTGGGGGGGATTTAGTTACGATATCAACGTGAGATGGAAAAGAATTGACAGTAGAACTGTTGAAGGAGTTTGGAGTATTTCATCTCAGTATCCGAATAAGATTGCTAATAGAAAAGCTGCTGTTGTTACTCAAAATGCCATTTCCACTAGTTTTAACAAAGAGTTTACTGCACATGTGGGGTGGTGGAGTAATTTCTGGAGCAAGTCGGCAATTCATGTACCCGATACGTTGATTGAGAAACAATGGTATTTAGAACAATATAAATTCGGCTCTGTAGCAAGATCAGATGCACCTCCAATTTCGTTGCAGGCGGTGTGGACTGCCGATAACGGAAGGATACCACCATGGAAAGGGGATTATCATCATGACTTAAATACTCAGCTTAGCTATTGGCCGGCATATAGTGGCAATCACCTTGGTGAAGCAATGGGCTATATTAATCATCTCGAGCAAAATAAGGCAAACTATAAGCGCTATACTAAGCTTTATTTTGGTGCAGACGGTATTGCTGTGCCTGGAGTAACAACCCTGGATGGTACAGAAATGGGCGGATGGATTCAATACTCTTTATCACCAACAGTTTCTTCATGGCTTGGACAACATTATTACCTGCAATGGCGCTACAGTATGGATAAGGTTTTTCTTAAAAATAAAGCTTATCCATGGATCAAAGGAGCAGCCCTGTTTCTTGAAAACATAACGGTTAAAGACGGAAACGGACACAGGAAATTGAAAATTAGTTCAAGTCCGGAGATAAACGACAATGACCTTAGTGCCTGGTTTTTGGGAAATACAAACTATGATCTGGCTTTAATGAAATTCACGTTTAAAGCTGCGGAGGAACTTGCTACTGAACTTGGATTGAAAGCCGAAGCCTTGCGGTGGAATAAACTCTTAAATGAGTTTGATGATTTCTCGATAACAGATAAGGATGAACTTAGATTTGCCCCAGGTCTGGATTATAAAGAATCGCACAGACATTTCTCTCATATGATGGCTATCCATCCATTAGGGCTAATAAAATGGGAGGACGGACCGAAAGCTCAAGCCATTATAAAGAATACGATACAGCTATTGGATAAGGTAGGGCCAGATTACTGGTGTGGGTACTCTTATTCCTGGCTTGCAAACATTAAAGCAAGGGCAAAAGATGGAGCCGGTGCAGCAAGAGATCTACAGACATTTGCCAGGGCTTTTTGCTCTATAAATAGCTTCCATTTAAACGGAGATCAAACAAAATCAGGACTATCGAAATTTCAATACAGACCCTTTACTCTGGAAGGTAACTTTGCATTTGCAGCGGGCTTGCAAGAAATGCTATTGCAGAGTTATGCAGGGTTTATTGAAATTATGCCTGCTGTTCCACCCGAATGGAAAGACGCTTCATTTGAAAATTTGCGTACAGAAGGAGCTTTTCTTGTAAGTGCAAAAAAAGCTGGAGGACAGGTAGATGAAGTCAAGATCGTTTCAGAAAAAGGAGGAGTAACTAAATTAAAACTGCCGTTTAAAACTCATTTTATTGCTTCAAACGCAGGTTTTAAAATAAAATCCGCTGAAAGCGGGTTTTTGGAGTTAACGGCCAAACCAGGTGCTGTGTTGTTGTTGAAAAACGGGTATGAATAGGTTTTCTCTTTAGCATGCCAATATCGCTTAATGGTTTGACAATAACAGCTAATTTCTAAAGCTGTAATTTCCTTTCTTTGATTATTAAATAAAACATAACTAAAGATGAATTTGGCACAAAAAAAAATACTTTTCTTTTTTTGTTTTACCTTAAGTGGCTTGTCATTATTTGCGCAGACAGATCAGCAAGTGAGATTTAATTCACCGGCGAACCATTTTACTGAATCTGTTCCTGTTGGCAACGGCCGATTAGGAGCAATGGTATTTGGCAATCCAAACAGAGAAAGGATTGTTTTAAACGAAATTTCTATGTGGTCTGGTGGTGTAGAAAATCCCAATAGAAATGATGCTGCTGCTCATTTACCTGTTATTCAGCAATTGCTAAAGGATGGAAAAAATAAGGAGGCGCAAGAACTATTACAAAAATATTTTACAAGTGCCGGAGCTGGGTCTGGTTTTGGAAATGGTGCAAACGAAAAGTTTGGATGCTATCAAATCCTTTCAGATATGTTTATTAATTGGAGAGACACCACCTCAAAAGTAACGGATTATAAAAGGATTTTAAGTATAGATAAAGCCATTTCAGTTACTGAGTGGAGCAGGTCAGGTGTAAACTTTAAAGAAGAGGTGATTGTAAGCACCCCTCAACAAGCCATTATTGTTCGTTTAACTTCGAGTAAAGCAAAAGCATTAAATTTTGATCTGTCGCTAAGTAGAAAAGAGCATGCATCTTTTTCAGCCGAGGGAAATGGGCTTAGCATGACAGGACAATTGCCAGGTGGTAATGGAGATAAAGGAATTCTTTTTGCAGCCTTTGCGAAAGCCATTTCATCCACAGGAAAAATAACGGCAAAAAATAGTGTACTTACGGTTGATGGAGCAACCGAATGCCTTATTGTAATTAGTGCTGCAACAGATATGAACTGGCCAGATGTAACACACCGCGGTGCGATACCTTTGCCGGTAGCTAAAAAACATGTTGATGCTGCGGGCAAACTTCCGTGGCTAACATTGAAAACAAAGCAGCGCGAAGATTTTCAAGCCTACTACAATCGCTGTAAAATCCAACTTGGTGAAAAAGAGAATGCCGGTATTGCAGCGCTTTCTACAGCAGAACGACTGGTGCGTTTTGCTAACGGAGGGAGTGATGTAACGCTACCAGCTCTGTATTTTAATTTTGGACGGTACCTTTTAATTTCAAGTTCTCGCCCAGGTGGCTTACCAGCTAATCTGCAAGGGATTTGGGCTGAAGAGTATCAAACCCCGTGGAACGGAGATTATCACCTGGATATCAATGTGCAAATGAATTACTGGTTGGCGGAGAATACTAATTTGGGAGATATACATAAACCCCTGATTGAGTTTACAAAATTTTTGGTGGCGCCTGGACAAAAAACTGCAAAAGCATATTATAACAGCACGGGATGGGTGGCACACGTAATTGCAAACCCCTGGGGGTTTACTGCTCCAGGCGAGCATGCCTCATGGGGTTCGGTACTTTCGGGTGGAGCATGGTTAAGCAGTCATTTGTGGCAACATTATTTATATAACCCAAACAAAAAGACTTTAGCTGAGATTTATCCGGTACTAAAAGGGGCAACAAAATTTTATACCGATATTTTAATTGAAGATCCGCTAACAAAGTGGCTGGTAACAGCGCCATCCAACTCTCCAGAAAATTCTTATAAAACCGAGGAAGGTTTTAAAGGGCAAACCACGATGGGTCCAACTATGGATATGCAGATTGGGAGAGAAATGATGAACAATACTATTGCTGCGGCTAAGTTATTAGGTATAGATAAGAGTTGGACAGATAGTTTGCAGCAGCTAAAAGGCCGGTTAGCTCCTAATCAGATCAGTAAAAAAACAGGCGGGATACAAGAGTGGATCAGAGATTATGAAGATCCTGAGGTAACACATCGCCATGTTTCGCATTTGTATGGTTTGTATCCCTACGATGAAATTACTCAACTTGAAACACCCTTATTGATGACTGCAGCAAGAAAAACTTTGGAGAGAAGGGGGGATGGGGGTACAGGTTGGTCGAGAGCATGGAAGGTGAATTTCTGGGCCAGACTAGGTGATGGTGACCATGCTTGGAAGGTGTTTAAAGCACTGCTGGCGCCTGCTGTTGCGGGAAGTGAGATTTCGATGACCAGTGGAGCAGGAACTTATGCAAATCTGTTTTGTGCGCACCCGCCATTTCAGATTGATGGAAATTTTGGCGGTACGGCAGCCATTGCTGAAATGTTGCTCCAAAGTAATGGCATTAACTCTGTGATCCGCTTATTACCTGCATTGCCAACAGATACTGATTGGAGCTGTGGTAATATAAAAGGAATGCGTGCAAGGAATGGCTTCGAGCTTAGTTTTAGCTGGAAGAGCAGCAAACTCACCAAAGCCGAAATATTCTCCCTAAGCGGAGCTGAATGTTATATTCAATTACCTGCCGGTACTTCGGTTTACAGTAGCGCAGGGAAAAAGATAGCATTAAATGCTAAAGTGGATAATCTGGTTAGCTTTAACACTGTTAAAGGAAGTAAATACGTTATAAAATAGGCTTAAAAAGGGGGTACACCCTCATCTAAAATTCTGTTCCATTCGGTGTGTCTTTTTAGGTATGTTACTACAAATGGACATAGAGGGATGAGTTTATAGTCGTTGTCTTCCAGGTAAGCTAATGTTTTCTCAACTATTGCAGTTGCAGTTCCTCTTCCTTTAAGTTCTTCGGGTGCTTCAGTATGGATCAGCCATATCTTTTTGCCATGCTCCTTGTAATCTATAAAAGTCAGATAATTATCTGTTTTGAGCTCAAATCTATTTTTTTCTGAATTTTTTATCAGCGGTACATCGTTAAATTCTGCATTCATTTTTTGTTGTATTTAGAGTGATATATTCTACAACAATTTAATCAATAAAAATTTCATATTCTGCTTTTTAAGAAAATAATAATTGGTATTTAAAGTATTTATTCTAAATTTATAGAAGCAGACAAGTGAAAGCTTGTCTGTACAATTGAAACCAAATAGATATTGTATGTACCGTAGGCTTTTTTATTTACTGCTGACGTTTTTTGCTATTGTGTATATTATACAGGCATGTAACAGCTCATCTTCAAATCAGGTAGCCGAAGAACAGTTGCCTGATAGTATCAGTTACAATTTCAATGTCAGGCCAATTCTTTCTGATAAGTGCTTTATCTGTCACGGCCCCGATGCGAATAAACGACAAGCAGATTTAAGATTAGATATTGCTGAGGAAGCCTATAAGGCGTTAAAAGAAAATCCATCAGCGCATGCCCTTGTACCTTTTAAACCTAATGCATCTGAAGTGTTTTTAAGGATTTCCACAAAGGATACGGCATATATGATGCCTCCGAAGTCCTCAAATCTAAAATTGACTGCTAATGAGATTTCTATAATAGAGAAATGGATTAAGCAAGGAGCTAAATACGAAAAGCATTGGGCTTTTACTCCTCCTAAAGCTCCCCAAATGCCTAAGGTTAAGGATGCTAAATGGGTGAAAAATGAGATAGATTATTTTGTGCTTGATAAACTGGAACATACAGGAGTAGTACCTAACCCCGAAGCGGATAAGGAAAGGTTATTAAAGCGTGCTAGTCTTGACATTACCGGTTTGCCACCCTCTATAGAGATGATGGATAAATTTCTTGCTGATTCCAGTGGTAACGCATATGAGAAGGTTGTGGAGTCGCTACTATCAAGTCCAGCTTATGGGGAAAGGATGGCATTGCACTGGTTAGATGTTGCCAGATATGCTGATTCTCACGGGTATCAGGATGATAATTACCGTAGTCAGTGGCCTTGGAGAGATTGGGTTATTCATGCTTTTAATGAAAATATGCCCTATAATCAATTTGTGACCTGGCAGCTTGCCGGAGATTTGATGCCAAATGCCTCGAAAGAACAGCTTTTGGCAACAGGTTTTAACAGGAATCATAAAATAACAGAAGAAGGTGGTGTAATTGATGAAGAATATAGGGTTGAGTATGTTACTGACCGCACCAATACTTTTGGGAAAGCCATAATAGGTGTTACGCTGGAATGTGCTCATTGTCATGATCATAAGTACGATCCATTTTCGCAAAAGGAATACTACCAGGTATTTGCTTTTTTTAATAATGTAAAAGAAGTAGGAATTGAGTCTGTTGTTGGCGGCCCGGAGACTTATGCAAAAAAACCGCTGATGGAAATTAGCAATGCTGATGTTAAAGAAATATTGAAGTTTGTAAATAAGCAGGATACGAATAAATTAATCGTATCAGTAATGGGTGATCAGGATACAGTTAGAAAAACCTATTTACTAAAAAGGGGTGTATATGATGCGCATGGTGAGGTGGTGGAAGCCGGAACGCCTAAATCATTACTTTCATTTAGTGATAAATACCCTAAAAACAGACTTGGGTTAACGCAATGGTTATTCGATAAGAAAAATCCGCTTACTTCAAGAGTATTTGTAAATCAGGTATGGCAAGAGTTTTTTGGACGAGGTATTGTTAAAACTTCGGGAGATTTTGGGATGCAGGGAGAGTTACCTTCGCACCCCGAATTACTCGACTGGCTTGCGGTTGATTTTATGAACCATGGGTGGAACATCAAACGCCTTGTTAAGCAAATAGCATTGTCTGCAACCTATAGACAATCTGCTGTAGTCTCTCCGGAAAAACTGAAGACCGATCCGGATAACATTCTTTTGGCAAGAGCGCCGCGTTATCGTATCCCTGCTGAACTTGTCAGAGATGTGGTGCTTTCCAGTAGTGGGTTGTTAGTGAATACAATAGGAGGGCCAAGTGTTAAGCCTTACCAGCCACCAGGCCTTTGGGAAGGAGCTACATCAGGTAGAGGTTTATTGGCTACATACAGACAAGATCATAACGAGAGTTTGTATCGGAGAGGTATGTATACTTTCATTAAAAGAACTGTTCCACCTCCTGTAATGGGAATTTTTGATGCCAGTAACAGAGACCAGTGTGAAGTTAAAAGATTAAAAACGAATACCCCGCTTCAGGCATTGGCGATGATGAATGACCCCACAGTATTAGAGGCTTCGCGTGTTTTGGCCGATAAGTTATTACAAGATAAAGGAACATCAGAAGCAAGGATCAGCAAGGCATTTAGAAGGATAGTTTGTAGAAAACCTAAGGATAAAGAAATAAAGCTGTTGGCCTCCTATTACGCCGATCAATTGAAGGTATTTAAACAAAAATCAAATGCGGAGAAAGTTTTGGCAGTAGGCGAGTACCCTCTCTCTCAGAAAACCAATAAAACTGAACTTGCCGCAATGATGGAAGTAATAGCAGCAATATATAATTTAGAAGAAACCATTACAAAATCCTGATTTATGGAAAAGAATATTTTGGAGCATGGACTTAATTTTAACAGACGTCGTTTCCTTTCAAAATTAAGTTTGGGTTTAGGGAGTGTTGCACTGGGATCGTTACTAATTCCGGATCTGTTTACCGGCAGTTTTGAAGAGGCAGGACTTCCTCCCGGTATTCCTGATTTTGCTCCTAAAGCTAAAAGAGTAATTTATCTGTTTCAGAACGGTGCTCCTTCACAATTGGAGTCTTTTGATTATAAGCCTAAGCTTAGAGAAATGATGGGGCAGGAGCTTCCGGCATCCATTAGAGCAGGTCAACGCCTTACAGGTATGACGGCTAATCAATCTTCTTTCCCTTTGGTAGGTTCATATTATGATTTTAAGCAATACGGTGAGTCGAGAGCATGGATTAGTGACTTGTTCCCTCATACTGCAAAGGTTGTCGATGATATTTGTATCATCAGATCTATGTTTACCGAAGCGATAAATCATGATCCGGCATTAACTTTTTTTCAAACCGGGGCGCAACAGGGAAACAGACCAAGTATGGGTGCATGGCTTAGTTATGGCTTAGGTAGCGAAAATAAAAATCTGCCAGCATTTACTGTATTGTTGTCGCGGGGTAAAGGTAATGGGCAGGGGGTATACTCAAAACTGTGGACTAATGGATTTCTGGATTCCACGCACCAGGGTGTTCAATTTAGCAGTGGCGAAGATCCAGTACTTTATTTAAAAGACCCGGAAGGATTGAACAGATTTGAGAGAAGAAAGATGCTCGATAAATTGGCTGAGCTGAATGAGATGTCGTACCAGGAATTTGGTGATCCGGAGATAAATGCCAAGGTACAACAATACGAAATGGCCTATCGAATGCAGACTGCTGTACCTGAAATCACCGATCTTTCTAAAGAACCAGACGATATTATAAAACTTTACGGACCTGATTGTTTGGTTCCGGGAACTTTTGCTGCGAATTGTTTGCTGGCACGTAAGCTAAGTGAAAACGGGGTGCGTTTTGTGCAATTGTATCATCAGGGATGGGATCAGCATGGCAATCTGCCAAATGAGATGGCAGGGCAAGCTAAAGACGTAGACCAGGCATCGGCAGCATTAATAACTGATTTGAAACAGAGAGGATTACTTGATGAAACATTGGTGATATGGGGAGGTGAATTTGGCCGCACTAATTATAGTCAGGGCGCAATGACCAAGGATAACTATGGTCGCGATCATCATCCACGCTGTTTTAGCATTTGGATGGCTGGGGGTGGAATTAAGCCGGGTATAGTATATGGTGAATCTGACGAGTTTGGATACAACATTGTAAAAGATCCTGTTCATGTGAACGATTTTCATGCAACAGTTCTTCATCAGCTTGGGCTAAACCACGAAAAACTTACGTTTAAACATTTAGGTCGTCGCTACAGATTAACAGATGTAGCCGGCAAAGTAATTAATGACATTATAGTATAAAGAATATTTTATGAAAAGAAGAGAATTTTTAAAACATACAACCGCAGTTTCTGCCGGATTTTTTATTATGAAAGATACATTAGCAAAATCAAAAGAACCTGTGTATGGTCACAACAACATGCGCTATACGATGGATGCAAAGTGGGGGCAATTAAACCATGCAAAGAATCCGGTAAATGATTGTCATGAAATGGTGCAGGATAAAAAAGGCCGGATTATTTTATTGACAAATGAGACCAAAAATAATGTACTGATCTATAATAAATCGGGCAAACTGTTAGATTCCTGGGGTCATGAATTTCCTGGGGCACATGGATTAACACTCACCAGAGAGGGCAGTAAAGAATTTCTTTTTATTACCGATACAAACAGACATCAGGTATATAAGACTACCTTGGATGGAAAAATACTGATGACACTTGATTGTCCGATGGAAACAGGGCTGTACAAAAAAAATGAAGAATATGTACCAACCGAAGTAGCAGTTGCAGACAATGGTGATTTCTTTATTGCAGATGGTTATGGATTGCAGTATGTTCTGCATTATAATGCTGAGGGTAAATTGTTGAGTTATTTTGGCGGAAAAGGTGCCGAAACCAAACATCTGGATAATGCGCATGGGGTTTGTATTGATAAAAGACAGGGTGAAGCATCATTGCTGGTTACAGATCGTACACGCAATTGCTTTAAACGCTTTGATATGGCAGGGAATTTAAAAGAGATAATTGCGCTTCCTGGTGCTTGTGTTTGCAGGCCGGTTATTAAAAATGATTATTTGTATGCTGCGGTGCTAAGATCACCGGATCTGAATAAGGAGAATAGTGGCTTTGTTACTATTTTGGATAAGGATAATAAGGTAGTGTCAAATATTGGTGGTTCAGCACCGACTTATACGGATGGTATATTGCAACCAATGTCGCAGGCAGAGAAGATTTTTCTGAATCCACATGATGTATGTGTAGATGACGACGACAACCTTTATGTAGCCCAGTGGGCATCGGGCAAAGTATATCCATATAAATTTACCCGTGCATAATTTTTTATGAGAATTACGCTTAAAGGTTTTACTGAAAATGCATTATTTGCGTTAAACATCTTTATTGTCTTTTTACTGGTATTTGGAGATAAGATTTCTGTGCCGTATTGGTTACAGCCATTAGGTAGGCTGCATCCTATGATTCTGCATTTTCCTATAGTACTTTTGCTGTTAGCGATGCTTCTGGAATTCTTTCGCTTTAAGGAGGCATACACCGGAGAAAAGTTATACCAGAATTTCACTACCGGGTTATTGTTAACCGGAGTTTTATTGTCTGCAGTAACTGTTGTTATGGGATTATTCCTGTCAAAAGAAGAAGGCTATAGCGGTGATACTTTGCAATGGCACAAGTGGACAGGAGTAAGCATTGTTTTTATTTCTTCAATTATATATTGGTCCAGAAACTCTTCCTGGTATAAAGCACCCGTAGCAAAAGCAGGTGCTGTTATTACCATTTTATGTTTAATTGTTACCGGCCATTATGGAGCTACATTAACTCATGGAGATAATTTTGTTCTGGCAGCCGTAATGCCAGAAAAAGAAAAGGTTCCAGTAGATAAGGCAGTCATATTTGATGATGTGATCATGCCCATATTTAATGAAAAGTGTTTGAGTTGCCATAATTTAGAAAAAGCAAAGGGCAGTTTAATCTTGGCAGATGCTAAATCTATGTTTAAGGGCGGAAAGAACGGTAAATTATTTGTGCCTGGGAAACCTGAAATAAGTTTGCTGCTGGAACGAATACATCTGCCTGCAGATGATAAAAAGCACATGCCCCCTAAGAGTAAATCTCAGTTAACGAGTGAAGAAATTGCTATTTTAGCTTTATGGATAAAGGGTAATGCTGATTTAAAGAAGAAAGTTTTAGATCTGCCAAAAAACGATTCTTTGAGAGTACTGTCCGCGTCATTGTTGGGGCCTGTAACATCTGTCGAAGAAAATTATGATTTTGGAGCAGCAGATGAGGCAACGGTAAAGAAGCTAAATAACAATTACAGAGTGATTTACGCGCTCGATAAAATATCGCCAGCCTTAGAAGTAAATGTTTATAATAGAAGTATTTATAAGCCTGAAGCTATAAAAGAACTGATGCCTGTTAAAAAGCAGATTGTATCCTTAAATTTGAATAATTTACCCATTAAAGATGAGGAATTAAAGACAATTGGGGCGTTTGAAAATCTGCGGAAGATAAATTTAAATTTTACGGATATTAAGGGCGATGGGCTTAAGTACTTAAAATCCTTAAATCATTTAAATGCATTATCCTTATCAGGAACAAAGGTTAATTTTAACTTTGTTAAGCAGCTTGTGAGTATGAAAAGCCTTAAAGAGCTGACCTTGTGGAACACGGGTTTAAATGAAGGCGAGATAGGCCAATTACAAAAAATGAATAAGGAGCTGGCTATAATAGGCGGTTTTAAAGATGATGGCAAGAGTCCGGTTAAATTAAATCAGCCCCGGTTGAGTACAGACATTTCTATTTTTAAAAATTCGTTGACCCTTCAGGTAAAACACCCTGTAAACGGAGTGCAAATCAGGTACACCACAGATGGTTCAGAACCTGATAGTCTTAAGTCACCTTTATATGATAAAGAAATTGTTATTAAGGAAACCACTACGCTAAAAGCAAAAGCATATAAAGCTGGTTGGTATAGCAGCGACGCAATAGTTTTTAACTTTTACCAAAGCAATTATAAGCCTGATAGTATTGCTTTTTTAACGCAGCCAAATGAAAAGTACAGGTCGGATGGAACAAAGATATTGGTCGACAATCAGCTGGGTGATTTTGATATTAATACAGGTAAATGGATTGGTTTTAGAGAAAATAACATGGAGACCATCATGTTTTTTAAGCAGGCTATTTCTTTAAAATCGGTAACACTAAATGTAATGAGACAAATCTCTGCATATATTTTACTTCCACAGGAGGTTGAGATTTGGGGTGGTGCAGATAAGAAAAGTCTTCGCTTATTAAAGGTAATAAAAAATCAAATGCCGCTTAAAGATGAAGGGAATGCACTTGTAAAGTTAGATGCAAAATTTGAACCACGAAGTGTCTCATGTTTAAAGATAGTGGGCAAAAACTTTAAGAAACTACCTCAGTGGCATCCAGGAAAGGGCGAGCCAGCATGGATATTTATTGATGAGGTATTCTTGAACTAAGCCATTTTACCAGTTCAACTGCACCATTGTAGTTTTCGTATGTTGAGGGAATGCGGGTTCCATCAACATATTCATTGTAAATCCATGGGTCGCCAAGGGCAAAAACAGTACCCTTACCGTATTTTGCAGTAGCCATGATAACATCGTTCTGTTCTGTTATTAAAGCCTGGGCAGGTGGGTTCAATTGAAGAATTGACAGTTCTTTTATGTAGAATTTTTTGGAGGCAGTAAACACCTCATTTCCGAACGGAATATTTACGGTTCCTGTTTCATAATTTTTTCCTTTCACCATGTTTCGGCTTTTATTGGAAAAGTTAATGCCGAAATTTTCTGCGAGGATATTTAACTGCGTAAGGTTAGTGTTGGCACTATCGTTGGCTAATAAGACCAGTACTCCCCCGGCTTTTACCCATTTGGTAATTGCTTTTATATGATCTTTGTTAATGTAATTTGGGTTAGGGTTTTCCTTAGTATTATCCGGATCTACAATGATATATACATCGTTGCCCTTTAAGGATTTAAGGGTTGGCCCGTTGTCAAGATTTTTGATCTGAAATCCATTCTTTTTAAAAATATCTCCAAGTATAGAATAGCCATTTAGTGTTTGGTCCTCCCAAGTGTAATGAAACCTGATTTCATTTCCATCTTTGTTCTTTTTTGTTTCATGATTGAAAAAATTATCAAGCGTAACTACCTTATCCCGTTGTGCATTTGAAATAGATACGGAGCTGAAAAGTATCATCAAACTAAAACCAAAATTCCTTAATCTCATTTTTATATTATTTGTTCTTGTTATATTTTATCCACGGTCCCTTTTCCGGTTTCCGGTGAACCTTTCATAAATTCCTGCCAATTTTCAGGCAAGTGTTCGCCATCGAAGTGAATATGTGTATGCGGTGCACGGAAAGATAAACATTTTTCAAGATGAAAAACCCTGCGTACCTGAATATGCTAATACGGTTGATTACTTAGCTAATAGTGGCAATAGATTAGCTCTAAGTATTACTCAAATTGCACTTGCAATCCAGAATGAATAATTTACAATAGGATTAAGAAAATAAAGAACCATGAAGAGAAATCTTATTCATACCATGGTGCTCACAACTTGTATGGGTATCATTCAATCATTTAGTTATGCTCAACAGGGTGCGTTGCCTAAACAAACAGATCGTTGGAGCATTGAGGACAATGGCAGTATAAGCTGGTCCATTAAAAATGAATTGCCGCATACTGATCATATTGAGATGGCAGGAGAAAAGGTAGCACTATGGGTTGAGTATGGTTTAGATAGCAACAGAAAATCGAAGATTAGCAGAACAGTTGTATTTCCAACTTTTAGAATGTTGCCTGATGGGACAAGAACACATATTTCTTATTCTTTTCAGGATAATGAACTGCCAAGGTTTTATATAAACAACAGGTTATTAGATTTTTCTATTGAGAAAAGTGGCAAATCTGGCACATTAGGTTATAGTATTAAAAAGATAAATCATAAAGGGATTATGAAGGTTTCTGCCGAAACAGGTATGCCTGTTTTAACGGAAATAGAAAGAGAGCTTTTTCCTTCTGTGGATAGGCCTATGGCTATTGAGAAGTTTGTTTTTACTAATAAATCGGATAAAGACCAAACCATTTCAATGGAGTATTTAAGACGTGAAGTAAGAACAGATCCTTCTAAAAGTAAAGTACAATCTCATTCGGTAATAATGGGTACAATAGGAGAAGGCAGCCGCCTTTTGCAAGCTGGTAAATCAATAACCTTTGCCGTTTATTATCTCGCAACAGATACACCACAAAATATAGAGGCCATTAATCCTGATCTGGAAGAACAAAAAAGGGTAGAAAGGATCGCTGAGATTCAGGCGCCACTTAAACTAGAAACTCCTGATGATATACTTAATACGGCATTTGAGTTTGCTAAACTAAGAGCTACTGAAAGTATTTATAAAACAAAGGGCGGCTATATGCATGGACCGGGTGGTTTGGCTTATTATGCTGCAATATGGGCTAATGATCAGGCAGAATATGTTAACCCATTCTTTGCATTTTTGGGAGACAGGGTCGGCAATCAGTCCGCAATGAATTCTTATCGTTGGTTTGCAAAATATATGAATCCGGATTATAAGCCAATTCCAAGTTCTATTGTTGCTGAAGGGGATGCGGTATGGAAAGGCGCTGGAGATAGAGGGGACCAGGCAATGATAGCTTATGGCGCATCACGCTATGCTTTGGCGAATGGAAACATAGACTCAGCACGCGTATTGTGGCCCTTGATTGAATGGTGCCTGGAATTTAGCAGAAGAAAAATGAATAATGAGGGGGTGGTGAATTCTGATAAAGATGAACTTGAGGGACGTTTTCCTGCCGGGAAAGCAAATCTGGCCACAAATACCTTATACTATGATGCGTTGCGATCTGCAACGCTACTAGGGAAGCTACTGAGCAAGCCGAAGACACAAATAGACGGGTATCGTAAACAGGCAGATGCATTGAAAATCAATATTGAAAAGTATTTTGGTGGGAATGTTGAAGGTTACGAGACCTATAAATATTACGAAGGGAATGATGTGCTACGTGCGTGGATATGTTTGCCGCTTACCGTAGGAATATTTGATAGAAAAAAGGGAACGATCGATGCCCTGTTTTCTCCACGTTTGTGGACTGCTGATGGACTAGCCACACAGGCCGGTAAAGAAACCTTCTGGGATCGTTCTACACTTTACGCATTAAGAGGAGTTCTTGAAGCCGGAGACACTGAAAAAGCGATGGATTTTATAAAATATTATTCGAGAAGGAGGTTACTTGGCAATCATGTTCCATATCCCGTGGAGGCATATCCTGAAGGCAACCAACGCCATTTGTCTGCAGAAAGCGGTTTGTATTGTAGAATATTTACTGAAGGACTTTTTGGCATACGACCTATTGGATTTAATAGCTTTAATTGCACACCAAGAATGCCAAAGGCATGGAACAAGTTTGCGTTGCGAAATATCCACTCTTTTGGAAATGTATTCGATCTGGAAATATCAAGAGCCGGAAAAGATAAACTGGCAATTGTGGTCAAGAAAGCCGGTAAGGTAAACAAATATCAAGTAAAAGTAGGTGCAACTCAATTGATCAAGTTATAATTATAAACTTTTAATCCGTCATGAATAAATCCATTCTGTTTTTTAGTATTCTGCTTGTCTCTTTTAGGTTAATATCTTTCGGACAATCCGAAAAACAGATTATTGTAGATACTAAAAATGCGTCGCTTGTTTTTACTGTTGGTAATAATAATAAACTTTATCAGAGTTATTTGGGTCAGAAGCTAAATAGTTCAGTTGATGAGGGTTTGCTAAAATCTACGCGCAGGGAAGCTTATATAGGAGCTGGAATGGGTGATTTGTTTGAGCCGGCTATAAGAATTGTCCATGCTGATGGAAACCCATCACTTGATTTAAAATACGTAACCGATAAAACAGAAAAGGATGATAATGTAACGGCTACCACAATTACGCTTAAAGATCCGCAATATGCTATTGAAGTAGTGCTTCATTTTACTGCTTATAAAAATGAAGACATCATTAAGCAATGGACAACTATAAAACACAATGAGAAGAAACCCATAACACTCACAAACTATGCTTCTTCAATGCTTCATTTTGATGCCTCTAAGTATTGGCTTAGCCAATTTGATGGGGATTATATGACCGAAATGAGAATGAAAGAAACACAGCTTACAACAGGTATCAAAATTCTGGATAGTAAACTGGGGACACGTGCTCAAATGTATCGTGCTCCGGCATTTTTTCTTTCATTGAATAAACTTGCAGACGAAAACAGCGGTGAATTGATTGCCGGGACATTGGCATGGTCGGGTAATTTTCAATGCTCTTTTGAAATAGATCAGCAGAATTCATTACGTATGGTTACCGGTATGAATCCTTACGCGTCAGAATATAAATTGTTGCCTGGTAAAACGTTCGAAACTCCTGCTTTTATATTTACCTATTCAAATAAAGGCAAGGGGACGGCCAGCAGAAATTTACATAGATGGGCAAGACGCTATGGTGTGTTGGATGGAGACAAGCCGAAACTAACATTATTGAATAATTGGGAAGCTACTCACATGGATTTTAACCAGGATATTTTGGTTGAGTTATTTGATGGGGCAGATAAGTTAGGTGTGGATCTGTTTTTACTGGATGATGGGTGGTTTGGCAATAAATATCCGCGCGATGCTGATAAAACTGCATTAGGAGACTGGCAGGTAGATAAGAAAAAATTGCCTGGCGGTTTAGGCTTTCTTACAAAAGAAGCAACTGCAAAAGGGCTAAAGTTTGGAATTTGGATAGAACCGGAAATGGTGAGCCCGAAAAGTGAGTTGTATGAAAAACATCCTGACTGGATTTTGAAATTACCAAACAGAGAGGAAGCTTATTCCCGTAATCAATTGGTATTGGATCTGATTAACCCTAAAGTGCAGGATTTTGTATTCCATATGGTTGATGACCTGGTTTCAAAGAATCCTGGTATTGCTTTTATAAAATGGGATTGCAATAGAATGATGACAAATACATATTCGCCATATCTTAAAGAGAATCAGGGAAATTTATTTATTGATTATACCAAAAGTTTGTATGATATTTTAGAGCGGATAAGAAGAAAATATCCTCATTTGCCCATTATGCTTTGTGCAGGTGGAGGTGGTAGGGTTGATTATGGTGGATTAAAGTATTTTACAGAATTTTGGCCTAGCGATAATACTGATGGGCTGGAACGCATTTTTATTCAATGGGGTTATCTTAACTTTTTTCCATCTGTAGCGGTTTCAAGCCATGTAACTTCTATGGGTAAACAGTCGCTTAAGTTTCGTACGGATGTTGCAATGATGGGCAAACTTGGGTACGATATTCGGGTGAAAAATTTGACTGATGCAGAAATTATATTTAGCAATGAAGCGGTTAAAAATTATAAACGCATTAGCAATGTAATTTGGTTTGGAGATTTGTATCGACTGATTTCACCTTATGAGGAAAACAGAGCGGTTATGATGTATGTGAGTGAGGATAAAAATAAAGCAGTTTTGTTTAATTACCTCCTCAATTTCAGACGTAAAGAGTATATGGGAAGAGTTACTTTAGAAGGGCTTGATCCGTTAAAACAATATAAAATTAAGGAGATTAATCTGTTGCCAGATACAAAATCAACACATCCGGATAACGATAAAGTTTATAGTGGAGACTATCTGATGAAGGTTGGGTTAAATCTTTCTCCAGGGAAGATCACTCCATTAAGCAGTTCTGTTTTTGAAATTGCAGCAATGAACTAGCTTCCAGGGCTTATCTAAATGACAATCTGGTTGAAGAATATGCTAACGCAACAGACAAAAATGCGGGCAAATTTCTCTTCATTAGACTAATCAAATATTTAAACCTAAACAATCTTAAACCATGATTAGTAGAGCATTTTCTCTTCAGTGGTGCCTTCTGGTGCTTCTGTTATGCTGCTGTAGTTTTGATGGCTTTTCCTCCTTCCAGCAATTTATTGTTAAAGGAAAAGTATCGGATGCCAGCGGCGGCTTACCTAGTGTAAGTGTTAAATTAAAAGGTACTTCAACAACCACCAGTACCGATGTAAATGGAAACTATTCCATCACAATTCCTAATGGCTCAGGAACCCTGGTATTTTCTTCCGTTGGTTTTGCAGTTCAGGAAATACCTGTTGCTGATCGGTCAACAATTAATGTAACTCTTGTAACCGAAGATAAAACATTAAGCGAAATTGTGGTGGTAGGTTATGGAACACAAAAGAAATCGGATATAACAGGATCCATTGTTTCTATTAATGAAAAGTCATTAAGAGAGGTGCCTGTTGCCAATTTATCTCAAGCGCTGCAAGGCAGGGGTTCCGGTATAGATATCCAGAAGGGAAGTGGTAATAGTAAACCTGGAACTGCACCTGTTATCAGGATAAGAGGTGCCAGGTCAATCGGAGCTGATAATGACCCGCTTTTTGTAGTTGATGGTATACCTTATAATGGAAATATTAATGATATAAATCCAGACGACGTAGTGTCTGTAGAAGTGTTGAAAGATGCATCATCTACCGCTATTTATGGGTCAAGAGGAGCTAACGGAGTAATTCTGGTAACTACCAAAAGAGGAAAAGAAGGGGCGCCAGTAGTAACTTACAGTGGTTACGCCGGAGTAACTAAGAATTTGGGCAAGATTGACGTGATGGATGGTAAGCAGTTTGAAATGCTAAAAAGATGGGCTGTAGTTAACGGTAATTTCGACAAGAATAACAAGCCTATTTTTACCGGAATTGATGATCCAAAAATATTAACTAGTGGTATTTTCTCTGCAGAGGAACTAGACGGCATTGCAAGTGGACGAAGCACTGACTGGCAGGACCTGATATATAAAAATGGAATAAAGACCAATCATCAGGTAGGTGTTTCAGGCGGGACAGAAAAAACGCAGTATTCCGTTTCGGGGGGATATTTTAATGAAACGGGCATTTATCCCGGACAAGCTTATGAACGATATAGTGTGAAATTGAGCGTTGATCAGCAGTTGGGTAAATATTTTAAGGTAGGATTAAACTCCTTAAATTCATTTAATACCACCAAGGGAGAAGGAGCGAATCCAATGGGACAGGTTCTGCGGGCAAGCCCATTGGCTACGCCATATGATGCCGATGGTAAGTTATATGGATTTGTGCCGGGCAGTGCCAATCAGGTATGGAATCCACTTGGAGACTTTGTTGAAGGAGCCAAAGTAGAAAACAGAAAAAGATATGGAACTTTTACAACACTTTATTTAGAAGCAGCAATAGCTGATGGTTTGAAGTACAGGTTTAATGCAGGCGCCGAGGTGAAATCTGATGTTTACGGTAACTTCTTTGCCAGTGCTACTTCTGATAATTTGGGCGGATTGTCTAAGTCAAATAATAAAACAGGCTTCCGTTCTAATTATACCTTAGAGAATATTTTAACTTACGATAAGGTGATTGCTGAAGATCATAAGTTGAATTTTACCGGATTGTTTAGTTATCAGCAATCACAGAATCAATCAAATTCATTTAGTAATAATGACCTTCTGGCCGATAACCTTTGGTATTACAACCCGGCTTTGGGCTCGAATCTGGTTGGTAGCGGTAGTTACTCCAAATGGTCAATCATTTCTTATATGGGAAGGATTAACTATGGATTTAAAGATAAATACTTATTAACCTTAACTATGCGCTCGGATGGTTCATCGAGACTTGCTCCCGGAGGTAAATATAAAGTGTTTCCATCTGCTGCTGCGGGATGGAATATCATTCAGGAAAATTTCATGAAGGACTCAAAGGTGTTTACAAATTTAAAACTGAGAGCTAGTTACGGTGTTGTTGGAAATACATCCATAGATCCTTATGAAACCCTGGGTAGTTTATCTGGAGCTGTTTATAATTTTGGTGATAAGACTACAACTGGCTTATACCTTTCTAACGTTCCTAATCCAAATTTAACGTGGGAAAATACCGCTACTGCTAACATCGGTTTAGATTTTGGTATTTTAAACAATCGGATTACAGGATCAATTGAGGCTTATAAAGTTTATACCGATAAATTGTTGCTGCCTCAGGATCTTCCATTTACTTCCGGAATACCAAATGCGATAGTAACCAATGTAGGGAAATCCGAGAACAAAGGCTTTGAATTTCAGGTGAGCACTGTGAATTTTAACGGTGATGGTAAAGATAAATTTAGCTGGAGCACAGATTTTAATGTTTTTGTTAATAGAGGGAAAATTACCCAGTTACAAGACGGCGTAATTAATGATATAGCTAATGGACGTTTTGTAGGGCAGCCAATTGGTGTAATTTATGATGATAAAAGAGTTGGAATATGGCAAAATACACCGGCTGATAGTGCATTAGCATTGGCTTACGGATTAACTGTCAAACAAGGTTCGAGCTCTGTAATAGGTAATATTAGAATTGCAGATGTGAACGGTGATGGGAAAATCAATGCTGATGATAAGACGTTTATTGGGTCTAGTGAGCCCGACTGGTCTGGGGGTATTACAAACAGATTTGCATATAAAAACTTAGATTTTACGGTAGTGGCTTTTGGAAGATTTGGAAGTACCATTATTAGCAGTGTTCATAATAGTGGGTTTGCCAATACTTTTCAAGGAAATTATAACAACCTGGATGTTAATTATTGGACACCAACCAACCATGAAAATTTCTGGCCCAAGCCTAATGCCGCCGCAACAAACACACCTAATAGAGGAGTATTAGGGTACTTTGATGGTACGTTTGTTAAGATCAGAAGCATGACGCTTGGATATAATCTGCCTACAGCTCTTGCTGCTAAAATTGGAGGTAAAACTTTGAGGGTTTACGCTTCTGCCAATGATGCTTTTATTCTTTTTTCAAAGTACAGGAATGTTTATAAAGGCATAGATCCGGAGGCTCTTAATGGAGGAAATAATAAGGGGTCAGTTGGTGTTGATACACCTGCAACTTATTCAATTGTGTTTGGTTTAAACATGACCTTATAATTTTTACAATAAATTATATACTAATGAAAAATATATACATAATATTGGCTTGTTTCTGCCTGGCAGTTACAGGCGGATGTAAAAAAGCTTTAATAGAAGAGCCACATTCAACACTAACGCCAGATTTTTTCTCTACGGCCCAGGGTTTTCAGAAGGGACTTGATGCGGCTTATGCAGGTACCCGCTCTTTCTGGGGGAACCAAAACCTATTCACTATGACGGTGATTGGTACGGATGAGTTTTACACAGGTAAAGATGGAAACAACAACATCAATAAATACAATAGTAATTACAATACTGAAAATGGAACTGTTTCCGCAATTTGGAAAGACTGTTATGTTAATATTAATACCTGTAATGGTGTAATTGATAATGCAGTTAAGGTTACTGGGGTTGCAGATGATCTTAAAAATAGAATTGTGGCAGAAGCTAAGTTTTTACGGGCAAATTACTATTTTATCCTTGTGCAATTTTGGGGTGATGTTACTTTGAATAAAAATTTCCAAAGTACACCTACAACTTCTGCATCCCGTCAGCCTTTAGCTGAGGTATACGATTTTATTGTTCAGGATCTTAAAGATGTACTTGCAGAGCCAACTTTATTTGCCGGTCCTAAGTCAAGCGGGGCTTTGCCAGGACAGGCTAATAAAGCTGCTGCTATGCACTTATTGGCTAAAGTATATTTAACCAGAGCTGGCTCATCTGCTAAAAAAGCAGATGATTATACAAACGCTTATACCTCTGCAATGCAGGTAATCAATACAAGTGGGGCCACATTGCTCCCTGATTTTGCTAGTGTTTATGCAGAAGGAAATGAGAATAGTAATGAAGTATTGTGGACAGTACAGCATACCTCAAATTTGGCATATAATGGGCCGAATAATAGTGGTGGGGCAGATAACGTACTAAACCATATGTGGGTACCACAATATGAGCTTCGTCCGGGAATGAAACGCGATGTGTTTTATGGAAGGCCATATATTCGTTGTGTTCCTACAGCATGGTTAACAAATGAAGCTTTTGCAGAGCGCGTAAATGACACCCGATATGCAAAAACTTTTCAAACCGTTTGGCTGTGTAATAATGCCGCGTCCATTCCCAAGTGGGAAAATCCGCTTCCGCCAGGAGCACCTGCAAATGCTGTAGTAGGGCAACCTAAGTTTGCCTTAGGCGATACTGCGATATTTATGCCTGGGTATGATGTTAGTGATGCTAAAATAGCAGCATCCAGATATTTACTGATACCTCCACGTAAGTATGATAATACTTTATCGCCTTATATGAAAAAATATAATGACACTAAACGCGCAGATTTAAACTATCCCTCGATTAGACCTGTTATTGTATATCGCTTAGCCGAAACCCATTTGATTGCAGCAGAAGCAGCATTTATGGGCGGTGCAGCGGCTTCAGAAGCGGTTAATCATATCAATATTATCAGAAGGCGGGCTGCGTTCCCAAATCCAAATCCTTCTGTAATGGATGTTGCTTCAATTCCTTCACTTGATTTTATTTTAGATGAGCGTTCGAGGGAATTATGTGGAGAGAATGTTAGGTGGTGGGATCTTGTAAGAACCGGTAAATTAATTGATAGGGTGAAAACTAAAAATTATAATCCGGAAGCAGGAGCAAATATTATGGATTTCCATGTGCTTAGACCTATTCCTCAGGATCAGATTGATGCCACTACTACAGGCCCGAAATACCCGCAAAACCCGGGATGGTTTTAGCAGATTATACTTAATAGCTATATTTAATTAGAGATAATGATTAGAATGATTAAAGTGAAATTATTGGTTAGTTTATGTGTGTTGGCGGCTTTTACAAGTTTTGTAAGGGCTGCCGACTTTAACATCATCAAATATGGTGCTGTTGGAGATGGGGTAACCTTAAATACCAATGCTATTCAACGAGCAATTGATGAATGCTATAAATCGGGTGGTGGAAGTGTAATCTTTCCTGAAGGCAAATTCTTATCAGGAACTATCGTTATTAAGGATAATGTAACAATCAGTTTTCAAAAGAACGCTGTTTTGCTAGGGAGTATAGATCTTAAAGATTACAAAAATATTGACCCTTTTACTGAGGGACTGGGTATTGATGTTGGATGGGCTTTACTTGTAGCTGTTGATGCCAAAAACATTGGAGTTATAGGTGAAGGAACAATTGATGGCCAAGGGTTTGCGATTAAAGCAAAACACATACTTACTGATACCCGGCCCGAAGGACAACGATGGGGGATGAGGCCTTTTCTTTTACGAATTGTACGTTGTACGGGCGTAAATGTTAAAGGCGTAACTTTAAAATATGCAGGGGCATGGACTTCTCACTACTTTCAGAGCAGACAGATAAATATTGAAAATGTAAAGATCCAAAGTGTGGGTGTTGCCCATAATGATGGTATCGGTATTGATGGCTGTCAGGATGTTGTAATTAAAGATTGTGATGTAGTAAGTGGAGATGATGCACTGGTGTTTAAAACCACATCAAGTAAAATGGCCTGTAAGAATATTGTGGTGACAGGTTTAAGACTTAAAAGCAATCAGGCGGGAATTAAAATGGGAACCGAATCCATGGCAGCTTTCGAGAATATTAAAATTTCAAATTGTCATATCTATGAAACTAGAAATGGAGGCATTAAGCTGCTTACCGTTGATGGTGCGCATTTACGAAATATTGAAATATCAGATATAACCATGGAAGAAGTTAGGACCCCAATGTTATTTCGTCTTGGATCGCGATTAAGTGTGTTCCGCAAAGATGCTGATACAAAACAGCAAACAGGTACTTTTGAAAATGTTGAAATTAAAAATGTTAAAGTCAAAGCATCTGCCGATGCGCAATTAATGCCTCCAACAGGTATTTTGATCACAGGCATTCCCGGACATTACATCACTGGTTTAACGCTTGAGAATATAGAAATTAGCTTGGCCGGAGGCGGAACTGCAGCTCATGGCAGGCAAGCAGTACCCGAAGCAATTGATCAATATCCCGAAGTTAAAACATTTGGTCCGCGGGTTCCCGCATACGGTATTTGGGCAAGGCATGTTAAGGGATTGAAGCTTATTAATGTTAAGTTTAATCTTTCTGGAAATGACCTGAGACCAGCCTTAGTTTGTGAGGATGGAAGTGATTTGGAGGTTAACAATTGGAATCTTCCGGATACTAAAGGAGGAGAGTCGATTATCCGCTTGGAAAATGTAAAAACAGCACTGGTAAAAAATGTTACTGTTAAAGGGAGCGCAAAAGCACTTGTTCGTGTTGAAGGAACAGCAAGCACTAATGTAAAAGTGATTGGAAATAAATCGTCAGGAATATCAAAAGAATTAGAAATCATCAAAAAATAAATAGACTAACATGAATCAAAACCAAATTCTAAGCATAGCAGCTTTTATGTCCTGTTTTATGATTGTCGGACAGCCTAACGTAAAGGCACAATCAAAAGAAGCTAATTTAAAGAATTGGCCAAAAGGAACATCACCAAAGGAAATTGGAACAAGGGTAGCAAATCATTTCATAGTAACACCGCATACGAATTTTAATAGACCAGGACCTCCAAAGGTGATTACTTATCCGGAAACCTGTGCCTGGTATGGTGCTTTGACTTTTGCAAAACAAAGTGGAAATAAAGAGATGCTTAAAAAGCTGGCGGATAGGTTCGAACCCCTTTTTGGCGAAGAAGCCAAAATGATTCCTGTACCTGATCATGTAGATTATACTGTATTTGGATCTGTTCCATTAGAGCTTTACATACAAACAAAAGATAAAAAATATCTCGATCTCGGGTTGTCAATTGCTGATAAACAATGGGCACCGCCAGAAGGCCCAAGAGTAAAACCCGAATCGCATGAGTTTTACAACCAGGGCTATACCTGGCAAACACGTTTATGGATAGATGATATGTATATGATCACCGCTGTTCAAGCCCAAGCGTATAGAGCCACTGGAGACGTAAAGTATATAGATAGAGCAGCTAAAGAAATGGTTTTTTATTTAGATAAACTTCAGGAGCCTAATGGCTTGTTTTATCACGCGCCCGATGTTCCTTTTTTCTGGGGTAGAGGAGATGGCTGGATGGCTGTGGGTATGGCCGAATTGCTTAGGTCTATACCTAAAAACAATCCAAATTATGAACGCATTATGAAAGGCTATAAAAGTATGATGGCCTCGTTGCTTAAATATCAGGCCGACAATGGAATGTGGCGTCAGTTAATCGATGACCCCGAGGCATGGGAAGAAACTTCATCAACGGCTATGTTTACTTTTGCAATGATTACAGGTGTGAAAAATGGCTGGCTGGATAAGGAAGTTTATGGGAAAGCTGCCCGTAAGGGCTGGCTTGGCTTAGTCACTTACATCGATGAGAATGATGAGGTAAGAGAAGTTTGTGAGGGTACAAATAAAAAGAACGACCGCCAGTATTATTTAGATCGCAAACGTAATATAGGCGACCTACATGGGCAAGCGCCAATACTGTGGTGTGCAACTGCATTATTACGCTAATTTAGATGAAAAATGCAGCGGAAAACGATAACTTTAAATAGCGAAAAGTTCTTCAAATAAATTACCAGATGAAAAAATCAGTATTAATTCCGGTTTTGTTAAGTGCAATGGTTTTTATTGCATTATATTCTTTCAAAGATATTTCAAATAGCCATTTAAAGGGCAACGGGCCAATACCTGATGCCGATAACGCAGGATTGAAGTTGCCAGAAGGTTTTGGCGCGTTAAAAGTGGCAGAGCTAGGGGCAAAAGCCAGACATCTGGTTGTTACCCCGCAAGGAGACATCTATGTTAAACTCGCCAGATCCAAAGAAGAAAAGGGGATTATTGTACTTCATGAGAGCAGCGATGGTAAGGCTCAGGTTACAGGTGGCTTTGGCAACTATGGAGGTACCGGAATTTACTTGAAAGATGGATACTTATATGCATCATCAAATCAGGAAGTATTTAGGTACAAGCTCGATGCACAAAATAAAGTAATTGACCCGAATAAACCCGAAAAGATCATTACAGGTTTAAAGGCCGGACGCCAGCATGAAACCAAATCACTTGTTTTAGATAATAATGGAAATGTTTATGTAAATATTGGCGTAAATTCAAATTCTTGTCAGGAACAAGATCGGGGGTTACGTTCTCCGGGAATAGAAGGATGCCCATTGTTAGATTCTATGGCCGGAATATGGCAGTTTAAAGCAAAAGAACTCAATCAAAGCTACGGTCAGGGTGTTCGTTTTGCTACCGGACTAAGAAATGTTGTTGGATTAGATTGGAATCAGCAAAATAACCAGCTTTTTGTTATGCAGCATGGCAGAGATAACCTGAATAGTTCTTGGCCAGAGCTTTATAATGAAAAGGAATCCGCTGAAGTTCCTGCAGAATGTTTATATGCTTTAAAGCAAGGTGATAATGCAGGCTGGCCATTTATGTACTATGATCAGATCCAACATAAAAAAATAGTAGCTCCGGAATACGGCGGTGATAAAAAGAAAGAGGCTGATTCAAAATTCATAGACCCCGCAGTTGCCTTTCCAGGACATATGGCACCAAATGGTTTGCTATTCTATACCGGAAATATGTTCCCGGAAAAATATAAAAACGGTGCTTTTATCGCTTTTCACGGATCCTGGAATCGTGCTCCTGAACCTCAAAAAGGATATTTTGTAGTATTTCAACCATTTAAGGATGGGAAGCCTTCTGGCGATTGGGAAGTTTTTGCAGATAATTTTGCTGGTACACCTGAAAAAGCCGCTGCCGGAAGGGCAGACCATCGCCCTTGTGGATTGGCCCAGGGATCTGATGGTTCCCTTTATGTAACGGATGATGTTAAAGGAGCAATTTATCGTATCGTCTATAATAAAAAATAAAAAGTTTGATGAAGCAGGTTTTAACGATCATTTTGATCTTAACAATAGGGGGTATAAAATTAAATGCCCAAACAAAAGGGAAAACCAAAAAGACAGTCCAAACTGACGTTGTTTCTGCATCAGTTTTGGCTAACGGACAAAAAGTATACAATCAATATTGTTTAAGTTGCCATATGGCAGATGGAGGTGGGGTTCAGAATATGAATCCTCCATTAATAAAAACAACTTATGTTCTTGGCGATAAAACCCGGTTAATTAAGATAGCTCTTAATGGTTTGGCAGAAGAAATTGAAATAGACGGGGAAGTTTATACCAATGTAATGCCTTCGCATGGCTTTTTAAAAGATCAGGAAATAGCTGATGTGTTAACCTTTGTAAGGAACAGTTTTGGGAATAAGGCTAGTGCCATCAAAGCCTCAGAAGTGAAGGCTATCAGGGCAGAGAAAAAATAAAAAAGAGGGCTGAAATTTTTCAGCCCTCTTTTTTATTTTAAGTCAAAACTCAAATCTGTGGCAAGTTTATAATGCCCTTCAATCATACGAAGTGTTTTGGCGGCAAACCTTCTTACATCTATATCTCCAGAAGTTGTTGCTGATTTGAATAAATCAAGGGTTTTTATATGATCTTTTACCATCATATCCATATAGTGTTTATCAAATTGAGCACCAGATAGTTTTGCCATTTCATTTATATGATTCTGATCGGCCTCAGGAATAGAGGTCGGTATTGTTAATTTCTTTTTATCGGCCAGTTTTTTTAAATTATCGTTGGTTTTAGTATGATCCTTAACCATTTTTTCAGCAAACTTTTTAACCCTAACATTACTGGCTTTTGATGTTGCCATTTTACCAAGTTCTACCTCCATATTACCAGCATTAGCCGCTTTCTCTAAAAAGAACTGCATTCCCTCACCGCGGTTTACAGCCGTGGTATCAGTCATTGTTTGCTCTAGAGAAGAATCAGCCAAAGTACTGCTTGTGCTATTTTCTGTATTTCGGCAAGCATTTAAACTAAGCAAGCAGCATAATACAGCTGGTAATAAAATTCTAGTTTTCATGATTTTAGCATTTAAGTGGTTAGTTAATATACCTACAGTTAAAACTTGAAAATGTTTCTGAATTGTTAAAATACTTTGCACTAAATTTCTTACAAATAAGGTTGTAAGAAATGGGAATTGTAAGAGATATTTAAGGTTTCTTCTCAGTTTTAACCTTTTTGGCATCTTTTGCAGAAGTTGAATTTTCTGGTTCAGGGCCTTTGGGCTTTTTCTGATCTATTATCTCTGCTTTTACGGTTTTATTCTTTGGACTTTTCATAGTATTAGAATTTAAAGATTTAATCTATAACACATAAGAAATCCAATAAGTTCAATTTTTTCTCGATTTATATAGAACCAAGACTTATAGGTAGTTGTTCAATACGATCTAAAATATTTTTTTAATATATAATATAAATGAATGAATATTCATTTATATTTGTGATGATATTTGAAAAGCATTATGCGCGCAAGAGATCTGAATAAAGTAGAGTTGGTGAAACAGAAGGCAATGGAGTTGCTTGTAAAGATAGGTTTTGAAGGTTTTACCATGAATAAGTTAGCTAAAGAGTGCAAGATATCTGTAGCTACTCTATACATTTATTATAAAGATAAAGACGACTTGATCTTGCAGATAGCAATGGAAGAAGCAGAGCGGATGAGTGATATAATGCTTGAAGATTTCGATCCTGAAGTATCTTTTGAAGTTGGACTAAGACAACAATGGAAAAATAGAGCAAAGTGTATGCTTGAAAATCCTATAACAGCACAGTTTCTTGAGCAACTAAGGACTTCAACTTATCAGGAGCAGGTTTATGGAACTATCGTGAATAATTTCAAGATAACACTTGGCAAATTTATGACCAATGCAATCAACAGAGGCGAAATTAACCCAATGCAGCTGGAGGTTTACTGGTCGGTAGCTTTTGCCCCGCTGTATAACCTTGTCAGATTTCATTTTGATGGTAGAAGCATTGGGGGTAAACCATTCATTCTGACAGATAAAGCCCTTTGGGGCACTTTTGAATTAGTGCTAAAGGCACTAAAAAAATAAAACATATGGAACCAGATTTTAAAGATATTCTGCTTTTTAAAACAAACATTCAAACTGCTGATGACAAAATGCTCATAGCTAAAGTAATGGAAAAACATAAAATAGAACAATGGACCGTAGATCAACAAGATGTTGATTGTGTGCTGCGTATCGTATCCCCAATTTTGAAGCTGGATGATGTAATTCAACTGGTTTCAAAAAATGGATATCAGTGTGAAGAATTGACCTAATAAAAGAAAACTCATGAAACAATCGTCAACTAATATAATTTTACCGTTTAGCAACTATCAAAAGTTGGTAATAGCCTTGTTGGCTTTACTTCAATTTACAATAGTGCTTGATTTTATGGTTCTCGCGCCTTTGGGTGATTACTTAATGAAATCACTTTCAATTACTCCAAAAGGTTTTGGAGTTGTGGTATCTTCTTATGCATTTAGTGCAGGTGCATCAGGGATACTTGCTGCTGGTTTTGCAGATAAATTCGATCGTAAAAAAATACTATTGTTTTTCTACGCAGGATTTATTGTTGGTACCCTATGCTGTGCCTTAGCAACAACATATTGGATGTTGTTAGGTGCCAGAATAATAACAGGATTATTTGGAGGTGTTATTGGCGCCATTTCAATGACCATCATGACCGATCTATTTGAGGTAAACCAGCGTGGCAGGGTGATGGGATTTGTGCAAATGGCATTTGCTGCCAGTCAGGTACTGGGTATTCCAATCGGCCTTTATTTTGCGAACTTATGGGGCTGGCATTCTTCCTTTTTAATGATCGTTGGTCTGGCAGTACTAATAGCTATAACCATTGTAATAAAGGTTAAACCTATAGATAAGCACCTTGCTCTACAATCAGATAAAAGTGCCTTTTTGCATTTATGGCATGCAGTTTCAAATAAATCTTATCAAACAGGTTTTATCGCTACAGCCTTTTTAAGCGTTGGAGGTTTTATGCTTATGCCTTTTAGTAGCGCTTATCTGATTAATAACATAAATATAACTCCTCAGCAATTGCCTATGGTATTTATGTTTACCGGTATTGCATCAATTATAATAATGCCATTAATAGGGAAGTTAAGCGATAAAATTGATAAATTTATGTTGTTTAGCGCGGGTTCCGCCCTGGCAGTAATAATGATACTAATTTATACAAATCTGGTACCTATACCACTTTGGCAAGTTGTATTAGTCAATATGGTACTGTTTATGGGGATAATGAGTAGGATGATTCCTGCAACTACCCTTACAATGAGTATCCCAGATATGAAAGATAGGGGGGCTTTTATGAGTGTTAACGCTTCGCTTCAGCAAATGGCGGGAGGTATCGCCGCTTTGTGTGCAGGGCTTATAGTTACCCAAAAAAGTAGTACAAGCCCGCTTGAAAATTATGACATCTTAGGCATCGTTGTTTCAGTGATTATTGCTGTTTGCTGTATTTTCGTTTACAGGGTAAGTGTTATGGTAAAAAAGAAACAGGCTGATGTGATTCAGGATATCCCGAAAGAAGAACTTCAATTGTCAGAAGTCTAACTTAGTTACTTCTACATTCCAATCGCTTCCACTTTGTATGTTGTGTACGGTGGCAAAGCTATCTTGATTTAAGGCAAATGAAAGTTGCAGTAAACTATTGAGGTAGCATAATGGTTTGCCCTTTGGTACATTGCCAAAGGTCTCGCTATATGGTGCCTCAGTTTCATACACTTTTTTGTCGTTATGGAAAATTGAAATTTTTAAGAGGTCACCGTATTTTAAATTGAACTTTTTTACAAGTTCAGCATCTATGTTGGTCCATATATTGCCGTATTGTACATCTAATATTGGAATGTTACCCTTAAGCGTTTTGCCAATGATAATTGCTTTCTGATAAGGAATGCTTAGAACCTCTTTGGGCAATACTTTTCCGACTTCATTAAAAGAGATCAAGCCTGATGCCAATCGGGCTGCAGTATATGCATATACATCTCTTCCATGAAAAGTGTAAGATTTGCCTGAATCTTTTCGTCTGTTAACCGCTTCATCAATTTCCCTTATCTCTTCAATCCCTAGTTGCTCTGCCGTTAACGTTAAAGTTCCATTATCAGGGGTAACTATAAACTGACCGGTATTGGTTTTTAATACTACCGATTTTCTTTCAGTACCAACTCCGGGGTCTACAACAGAAACAAAAACTGTTCCTTTGGGATAGTAAGGTACAGTTTGCATGAGCCTATAAGAAGCTTCCCAGATATTATATGCAGGAATTTCATGTGTGAGGTCGTAAAGCTTAAGTTCAGAAGATACGCCTATTGTAACTCCTTTCATAGCTGAAACGGCGCCATCCTTTAAGCCAAAATCTGATTGAAACACAACAATTTTGTTTTGTGACAGACCTACATTTGAGATCATAAACATCAAAAGAGAGACGATTAAACGCAATTGATTTATGGTCATGGGACTTAACAATTAAAATTTACAAACTAACATTTATTAAGTTTTAAAATAAGACTATTTTATCTAATATTTGCCTGTGTTATTGAAACAAAGATATTAGACCATACTATTGATAATAACACGGTAAATCAAACTTTAAAAGCACATCTTAAATATATGAGAATTAAAATTCTGTTAACTATTATTCTATTGTCCTCTGCTGTAACAAAAATTTATTCTCAGGAAATCGAAGGTAACCTCAATATTCACACTTTTGCCGATAATAGGGAGTATGCCAGATCTAATCGATTTTCTCAAACTATATTCGGATTAAGATTTTCTCCTGAACTGGGATTATTACTTGATAGTACCCACCGGATTAGAGTTGGATTTAATGCATTGCATGAATTTGGTTCGCCTAAATTTACCAATAAAATAGATCCTGTTGTTTATTATCAGTTTACCCAACAAAACTGGAATTTTTATATGGGAATGTTTCCAAGACGAGATTTGCTTTCTGATTTCCCAAGAGCTGTTTTAAATGATACGCTAGGTTATTACCGACCAAATGTGGAAGGTATGTTACTTAAATATGAAAATGAAAATTGGAAACAGTTATTATTTATCGATTGGACAAGCCGTCAGACAGCAACCGACAGGGAAAATTTTATATTCGGATTATCAGGTCGTTATAAAAAAGACATGTTCTTTGTTTCTCATTATGCGATGATGCTACATAACGCAGGCCCTGCGATAGATATTCCGGGTGACCATATCGAAGACAACGGAGCACTCGCAGTTAAAGTGGGTTTAGATCTTAGTGGCAGGACATTTTTAGACTCATTAACTTTTAATACAGGTGGTTTGATGTCATTTGAGCGTGAGCGTAGTGTGGGAGGCTGGAAAACACCAAAAGGATTGTTATTGGAAATGGCTGCAGAGTACCACAGATTTGGTGTTACCAATTCATTCTATAAAGGCGACGGCCATCACATCATGGATGGAGACCAATTCTATACGGCCAAAACATATAATAGGTTGGATCTGAGCTGGCGACCAAAAATATATAAAGGAATTGAAGGTAAGTTTACTTTATCCTTTCACTTCCTTGATGGGGTAATTGATAGCCAGCAAGCTTTTGCTATCCGATATAACATCTTCGGAAGTAAGGCTTTGAGGAAAAGCTCATCAAACTAACACCTGTTTGTAAAAAATGAGATTCCGTTAACAGACTTTATTTGCAACTATGTTGCATTGTTGATTATTGTATTTAGTTTTGTTGCTATAAAAGCAATACAGTTTTTTATACATAAATAAACAATGATGGAAGACTCTAAAAGATTTGATGTAATCATAATCGGGGGAAGTTATGCCGGACTTTCAGCTGCTATGGCACTCGGACGTTCGCTAAAAAAGGTTTTAATTATAGATAGCGGAAAACCATGCAATAAGCAAACCCCTCATTCACATAATTTCATTACTCAGGATGGACTGCCTCCTGAACAAATAGCCGCTGCAGCGAAAGATCAGGTTTTAAAGTATAGCACAGTAACTATTCATGAAGATTTTGCAATTGGGGCCGCAAAAGCAGAAGATGATTTTATGATAAGTACACAAAGCGGAGAATCATTTGCTGCAAGCAAATTACTCTTTGCTACCGGTATTAGTGATCAGATGCTTGATATAAAAGGATTTGCAGAATGTTGGGGTATTTCTGTTCTGCATTGTCCATATTGTCATGGTTATGAAGTAAAACATCAACCAATGGGTGTTATTGCCAATGGTGATTTGGGCTTTGAATTCTCCAGGCTAATTTATAATTGGAGTAAAAACCTGGTTTTGCTTACAAATGGACAATCTACTCTTAGTCTGGAACAAACAGAGAGGATTAAACATCACAGTATTGAAATTATAGAAAAAGAGATTGTAGAAATTGAACACAATCAGGGCTATATTACAAATGTTGTTTTTAAAGATGGAAGCAAACAAAAGTTATCAGCGGTTTTTGCCAAAGTGGGATTTAACCAACACTCAACATTGCCTGAGCAACTTGGGTGCAACATCAATGAACAAGGCTTTATTAGTGTTGATGATTTTCAGAGAACAACAATCTCCGGAATTTATGCCGCAGGAGATAATACCACAATGTTTCGTGCAGTATCTGCTGCAACGGCAGCGGGTACAAAAGCAGGCGCAATGATAAATAAAGAACTTATAGAAGAGGCTTTTAGTTAAATAAATGTGTGTTAGATGTAAAAGTCTATTAATACACTAGACTATTAATGATTATTCTTACTTTTGCAGCGAACTTAGTTTTAAATATAAAGCTAAGTCCAAAACTGCAATAAGTTTAATGATTGAATTAAAAAATATAACTAAAAAGTTTCATCAGAAAAACAGGGAAATTATTGCCCTGTCAAAGGTGTCACTAAAAGTTCCTAAGGGAAAGATATTCGGTGTAATTGGGGCTTCAGGAGCTGGTAAGAGTACATTAATCCGTTGCGTTAATTTATTGGAGAGACCAACTTCAGGAGAAGTAATTGTTGATGGACAAAATCTGATGGACTTATCCCCAGCAGATCTGGCTAAAGAGAGAAGACAAATTGGAATGATCTTTCAACATTTTAATCTTTTGTCTTCCAGAACTGTTTCAGAGAATATAGCTTTCCCGCTGGAGTTGGATAAAATGCCTAAGCAGGAGATCAGTAATAGAGTAGCTGAGCTGCTTGCACTGGTTGGGCTGGAAGAGAAACATAATGATTACCCGGCAAATCTCTCCGGTGGACAAAAGCAACGCGTAGCAATTGCCCGTACTTTGGCCAGTAACCCTAAAGTGCTTTTGTGCGATGAGGCTACCAGTGCGCTTGATCCCGCCACAACAAAATCTATCCTCAACTTATTAAAAGATATTAACAAACGCCTGAATATTACCATTTTACTGATCACACATGAAATGGATGTTGTAAAAAACATCTGTGATCAGGTTGCTGTAATTAGCGGGGGAGAGCTTATTGAGCAAGGGTCTGTCAGTGAGATTTTTGCGCATCCCCAAATGGATGTTACTAAGGAGTTTATAGCCTCTTCTTTAAAAATCAATATCCCGTTAGAATATTTGGAAAGGTTAAGCAGTAATAAAGAAGCAGAGAAAAAACCACTGTTAAAATTGGAATTTACAGGGCAATCTGCCGATGATCCTGTCTTGTCTGAAGTAAGTCGCTTATTTCAGCTAGACAATAACATTATTTATGCGCAAATTGAATATGCCGGTGGAGTTAAATTTGGTGCAATGGTAATTGAGGTTTCGGGTACTGAAGAGAACCACCAAAAGGCAATAGAATTTTATAATCAAAAACAGATAAGAGTGGAGGTATTGGGGTATGTCTGAGTCAATGATTTTACTTCTTTTTAAAGGAGCCTGGGAAACAATCATCATGACTTTTGTGTCCGGTTTTTTTGGATTTGTTATTGGCTTGCCAACAGGTGTACTGTTGTTTATGACCCGCAAGGGACAAGTGTTAGAGAACAGAGGACTTAATAATACCGTGTCGGTTATTGTTAACATCTTTAGATCTATTCCTTTCATTATACTAATTGTTTGGATGATACCCTTTACAAGGATGCTTGTTGGTACCTCTATTGGCGTAGAAGCTGCATTGGTTCCCTTGAGCATTGGTGCGGCACCATTTATTGCCCGCATGGTAGAAAATAGCCTGATCGAGGTTCCTCATGGTTTGGTAGAGGCCGCAAGGGCAATGGGAGCAACACCATTTCAAATTGTTTACAAGGTCCTGCTTCCAGAAGCGCTTCCATCTTTAATCAATACCGCTTCAATTACTTTAATCACTCTTGTCGGTTATTCTGCAATGGGAGGAGCTGTAGGTGCAGGTGGACTAGGCCAGATAGGGTATCAGTATGGATATGTAGGATACGATGTAACTGTAATGAATACGGTACTCGTTTCACTTGTAGCCCTTGTATTCTTTATACAGTTTACTGGCGATTTTATAGCCAAAAAAGTAGATCATAGAAAATAACTTATTAAAAATGCGTATGAAAATAGAAATTAAAGCCCTTGCAATAGTTACAATTATAGCTTCTGTTGGTTTATTCGGCTGCGGAGGCAATTCTAAAAAGAACACTCCCAATCACATTAAAGTTGGAGTTGAATCGGGCCCGGAATATACAATAGCTCAGGTTGCTCAAAAGGTAGCTAAAGAAAAATACGGATTAGACGTAGAGCTGGTACAATTTAATGATTATGTGATGCCCAACGAAGCGCTTCATCAGGGAGATATTGATGCGAATGCATTTCAAAATAAACCTTATTTAGATGTGCAGGCCAAGCAGCGGGGTTATAACTTTGCAATTGTTGGTAATACATTTGTTTATCCACTAGCGGGTTATTCGAAAAAGATTAAAAAAATTGAAGAGCTTAAAGACGGTAGCACCATTATTATACCCAATGATCCTACCAACGGCGGCAGGGCATTGTTGTTGTTGCAAAAAGCGAGCCTATTGAAGCTGAAAGATGGAGTGGGCTTATTACCTACTGTAAATGATATTGTAGGAAATCCAAAACAACTTAAAATAGTTGAACTTGAAGCTCCTCAGTTGCCAAGGGCTTTAGATGATCAAAATGTAACTGTAGCTATCATTAACAATACTTTTGCTACACCTGTAGGTTTAGTTGCAGAGCGTGACGGAATCTTTGTAGAAGATAAAAAGTCACCTTACGTAAATATCATTGTCACCAGGGAAGGGGATCAGGACAGAGCAGAAATCAAAAACTTTGTAAAGGCATATCAATCTGCGGAAGTAGCACAGGCAGCCGAAATAGAATTCAAAGGTGGTGCAATTAAGGGATGGTGATGTAAATTAGTGTCAAAAAGTGTAAAGAAAAGCCATTTTATAGCAATGAAATTTTAAGGGTAGCGTGTAACTTCGCTTTAAACCAAATTAGATTTCACTGTATTTAGGAGTAGCTTTTTATGATTCATTTAGCGCGTGTATTTTTTGTAATTACTTTTTTTGTATTCTATTCAAGTTGCATTCAAAGCGTACACGCGCAAAGCAGTATCTATCCTCTGATTTCTGCAAAAAAGAAACTGACTGAAAACCCGTTTTCGCCCGATCCCCTTATTAATTATAGTTGGGATGATCCTAGAGCATCAGATGGTCTGGAAAGCTATAGCTTGCAACCAGTTAGCTGGACAACTTCAACTCCGGATAGTTTTAATACAAATGAATTTAAGAAGACCGGCGTAATTGCTGTAAATGGAAAAGGTTCAATTTGTTTTGATTTTGGACAAACAAATGCTGGCTGGCTTGAATTTGAATCTGACGATTTAATCGATAGTGTAACCATAGGTATCAGCGAATATAATGAGCCCGCAATTGTAAATAGTGGTGCATTACATCCGCTTAAAACTATGACTCCTGTTAAACATGGGCAAACTTACCGGTTAGAATTAAATCCTGAATTTTATGAAGGAGTAAGGTTTGGCTGGATAAATGTGCTTTCTCATCAACAAAACTGGCACATTAAGAGTCTTCGTTTGGTTTGTCAGGTTAAACCTGTAAATTATCAAGGTAGCTTTTCCTGTAGTGATTCGGAACTGACCAGAATATGGTATACCGGTGCCTATACTGTTAAGTTAAATCTCCAAAAAGACTATTTTGGAGCAATATTAATGGAACGGAGCGACCGCCATTCGTGGACCGGAGATGCTTATCCATCGCAGGCAGCCTCAATGGTTGCCTTTGGTAATTATGATTTTGTGAAAGCCAATACCATTAATACGGCAGATCTGAATAATGGCATTCTAAGCTATTCTCTCTATTGGGTTTTAAGTCTTATTGATTATGTAAATTATACAGGAGATGTTGAATTTGCCAAAAGATATATCGATAATGCCTGTAAAAAGCTAGATCTCGCATATCAGCATTTTGGTAAATCGCCTAAGTTAGGCTTTTACGGTTGGGACGAACGTCTCGGAGCAGGTTTTGAAAATCCGGATATCCACGAATCTCAGCGTGCTTATTCAATGCTCACCATACGTTCATGGGCCGAATTTGGTCGCTTAATGAAGCAAATTGGAAGGGCTGACCTGGCACAGAAATATACCAATTATGCCCAGCAGAAAATTGCTGAAGAAAGAAAGAAAAAGAACTGGCCAAATGAATTTGGACTTCATGCATCGGCAGACGCCATTAATACTGGCCTTACAACACCTAAGGAAGATGCACTGTTTTATCAGCGGAACTATACTGATCGGGTAAACCGCTTGTCTTACTCCCCTTTTAACGAATACTTTATCATAGGGGCGATGGCCAAAATGCAAAAGCATAAAGAAGCGATAAGTGCAGTTAAAGATTGCTGGGCTGGACAAATCAAATACGGAGGAACAACATTTTTTGAAGTATACCGACCAAGCTGGAACGCAATACTCGATAAAAATGATGCTCCGCCGAATAACCAATGCGGATATACCAGCTTAACACATCCATGGAGCGCAGGAGTAGTTAAATGGCTGTCGGAAGAGGTTTTAGGCATAAAGCCACTGGAACCGGGCTTCAAAGTCTTTGAAATCATGCCTCATTTAGGAGATACCATATCTTATGTTAATGGAAGCACACCAACATTAAATGGATTGATCTCTGCCAGCTTTAATGTAAAATCTGGGATAACTATACTCGAAATACCAAAGGGCACCTTAGCAAAACGGGTTGCAATTCCATTAGGTGGTAATACTGTAAAGTCACTTTCTTTAAATGGAAAACCAATTTTGAATGGAGAGGGATTTCAAATTAAAGATGGCTACATAAATGTAAATAACCTAACGCCAGGGAAATACGAGTATAAGATAACTTATAAAACATTAAATAAAGCGGCGCAAGTAAAAGATATCCCCTGGAATTACCCTATTAATATCTTCCGGCAAGATAGTTTAACTTCTGGAAATTGGAAGGGTAGCTATGGCAAAGAAGGATTTGTGTTGTTTAATTACCTTCAAAATAATAAACATTTACAGAAATTGCCTGTCTATGTATCATCAGTAAAGTTAAGAAATGAGGCAAATGTTCATTCGGAATTGCCGGCAGACAATAGGGTGCTCCGCAACACAACAGGTACTAACCGTACCTTTGGTGCAGTTGTAACTAAAGATCCTGCGCCCACTTTGCAAACCATAACGATGGATGTTCAGGTTGCCGGAACTCAGTCCCATCAAATTGCTTTGTATTTTTTAGATTGGGATAACAAAGAAAGACGATCTGCCGTAGAAGTATTTGATGCCAATACACTTAAACTCATCTCACCTGTTCAGTTAATTAAGGATTATCAAAATGGAAAATATCTGATCTTTAATTATATCGGAAGCATACGAATTCGGATCAACCATGTACGTGGGGAGAACGCTGCAGTAAGTGGTATATTTTTCGACAGACATCAATAAGCATCCAAAACAAATGAAAACACAAATTTTGTGCACACTCTGGGGGCTGGAACATCTTCCTCTTGAAGATTCTTTTCTAAAAGTAAAACAGGCGGGCTATGATGGCGTTGATGCATGGATTCCGGAAGATGCTGCAGAACGTAAAAAGTTTATCCGACTTCTGGATGAATATCAATTTCCAATTGTATGTCATCAGCATCAAGCCACAGGAACCGATATTAAGTCTTTTTGTAAGTCTTTTGATTATTATTTGAATCTCTCTATGGACTGTAACCCGATACTAATTAATTCGCATAGCGGTAAAGACTATTTCTCCAAAGATGAACAATTAAGGGTAATTGATACAGCGCAGGAATTCTCCGTAAAAAGGAACATCAGGGTTGCCCACGAAACCCATCGGGGTAGGATAGGTTTTAGTCCTTACAATGCAATGGAACTTTTTGCGCTAAGGCCTGATATGAAAATCACAGCCGATCTTTCTCATTGGGTTTGTGTAACCGAAAGCTATCTGGAGAATTGCCCTAATATTTTAGAAGAGGCCATAAAAAGAACTGAACACATTCATGCAAGAGTTGGTTATCCTGAAGGACCACAAGTAACAGACCCGCGTGTAAAAGAATGGCAAACTGCTACACAGATATTTCTTGAGTGGTGGGGTAAAATCATTGACTATAAAAAAGAAGCTGGTGATGAGCTATTAACCATTACTCCAGAATTCGGTCCGCCTCCGTATATGGTTACATTACCCTCAAACGGGATGCCTGTTGCAGATCAGTTTGAAATCAACAGCTACATGAAGGATTTGTTGAGATCAATAACTTAAATATCAATTTATACTTTACGAAGCCTGTATTCTTTAGGTGGCAATCCGTTCTTTTTCTTAAACAAACGCGAAAAATAGAAAATAGAATCAAAACCTGTTTGGTAAGCCACTTCATTAATGGTTAAATTGGTGGATGTAAGTAAATCCTTCGCTTTGTCTAATCTCAGATTAAGGTGATATTGATTTGGTGATAAGCCTGTCGTTTCTTTAAAAATCTTCCTGAATCTCGAATAACCCATAGGCAAATCCTTTACCATTTCTTCTAAATTCACTGGGTTCTCAATGGATTCCTGTAAAAGAAATTTGGCCTTCGAAATGAGTTTAGATTGATTTCCGATATCAGGTGTTTTGTATTTCGATACGGCATTTACCAAGCCTAAAATTTGAAGAGTAAGCCCTGAAACGATTTGACGATACCCAATTTCAGCAGCAGCAACTGTTTTGATAAGTGTATGAAAAAGCTGCAGTAAATCTTCGTTCAGGCCAACATCAATAAAAGGATTCTCAGCGGTAAATATTCCCTTTTTCATCAATTCATTAGGATAACTCCCATTAAATCCTACCCAATATTCTTCCCAACCATGTTGAGGGTGTGGTTTGTATCTGTGCCATACACCTGGGAATAAAAAGAAACAGGTTCCAGCTTTAATGTTATAGGCTTTGGTTTTTGCAGATTCCAGTAAACCTTCGCCTTTTGTTATGAAAACCAGGTAATAGCCATCTAGTATTCTGCCCTTATCCCAGGTAAAGGAGTGATCTATTGGATGCTCACGATTGTTTGGGTAATTTTTATTAGGCTCTACCTTTGCCGAACCAACCGTATTGATGTAAAATCCCCAATTTTTTTCGAATTCACTAATGTTAAGATATTTCTGGTAATTCTTCATTTTAATATTTGGCTTCTTTTATAAAGCTAATTATTTTATCAAAAAGTACAAACGATATTTAAGATTAAGTGCTGTTTTGTCTTATTAGTACATTCAATGTGTTGTTTTGTTTAAAGTGATATGTCAGAAAAGATAAAAGATAACCAGAGCATGTCAGTACAGGACAGCACAGGTTGCGTATTTCATCTATTTACGATATTCTTGTTATACCAAACACACAAATAAACCAACCCACATGAAATCAAACAGAACTAGGTCTGTTAAATTATCTGTAGTATTTTTATTACTCATTCTTATCGGTGTTTCCTTCACCACTTTCCAGAAAGATAATCCAGGACCAAAAGTTGAAAAACTAAAACTTTTACCAAATTTTAAAGCAGAACATTTATACAGCCCATCTGAAAGTAAAACCGGATCATGGGTAGCCATGACCTTTGATAATAAAGGGCGGATAATTACTTCAGATCAGTATGGCTTTTTATACAGGCTGGAAATACCCCCAATAGGTGCAGATACCACCAAGGTTAAAGTAAAGGTAGAAAAACTAATTGTTGGCGATTCAACAAACGCTAAAGTAGGGATGGGGTATGCCCATGGTTTGCTTTACGCCTTTAATAGCTTATACGTAATGGTTAATCACAATAGCGACGATAAGTTTAAAAGCGGAAGTGGACTTTACCGGTTACAGGATACCGATGGTGATGATCAATTCGATAAAGTAACATTGATGAAAGCATTAATCGGTGAAGGCGAACATGGCCCCCACAGTATTGTGCTTTCTCCTGATAAAAAGTCAATTTACATGATTGCAGGTAATTATACAGATATGCCGGAAATGGACAGTTACCGCCTACCTAAAACCTGGAAAGAAGACAACGCATTGGCAACCATAAAAGACCCTAATGGACATGCTACAGACCGTTTTGCGCCAGGAGCCTTTGTAATGAAAACCGACCCGGAAGGAGCAAAGTGGGAATTAGTAAGTGCAGGATATAGAAATCCATATGATTTTGCTTTTAATGAAGATGGAGAAATGTTTGTTTACGATGGCGACATGGAATGGGATATGGGGATGCCATGGTATAAACCTACCAGAATTTCTCATTCTCCCAGCGGAAGTGAATTTGGCTGGCGCTCCGGAAATACCAATTGGGCACCAAGTTATATTGATAATCTTCCTGCTATATTAAACGTTGGTCAGGGCTCACCTACCAACCTGGTTAGCAGTTATAACGCTCGTTTTCCAGAGAAATATCGTCGTGGTTTATTAGCCTTCGACTGGACTTTTGGCATCATTTACTCCGTACAGCTTATTCCCGATGGATCCTCTTATAAAACAACAGCAGAGGAATTTTTATCGGGACAGCCTTTACCGCTTACCGACGGTTTGATTGGACCTGATGGAGCACTTTACTTTTTAACCGGAGGACGTGAGCTTGAATCTGATCTATACAGAGTTTATTATGGTGATAATTCCTTGCCAAACCAAGAATTGCCAACCAATGCAACAGCAAGTGTGCTCGAAGCACGCAACCTGAGGAAGCAATTGGAAGAGTTTCATACTACACCCAATCCAGAGGCAATTAACATAGCCTGGCCAAACCTGAAAAACAAAGATCGCTATATTCGTTATGCGGCAAGGATTGCTGTTGAACATCAGCCCGCTGCAGAATGGCAAGACAGAGCCCTGAATGAAAAGGACCCGATTATATTGATGCACGCCATGACTGCACTGGCCAGAAATGGAAGTAAGGAATTAAACAGTAAAATGTTAAATGCGCTGATGCGCATCAATTATATGTCACTATCAGAACCGCAGAAGATGGACTTGTTAAGAACGTTTGAGCTAACGTTACTGCGCACCGGTAAACCCCAACCGGTAGATAGGCTGAAATTAAGCAAATATCTAAATGCTCATTTTCCGGCCAAGAGTAATGAAATCAATCGGTTCATGACAAAGATCCTTGTTTACATCGGCGATGAGCAGGTCGTACCTAAAACTTTGGCCTTAATAGATCTGGCCAAAGACGATGAGGACTACCAGAAGGGAATAACCAGTTCGTCAGATTTGATCTTGAAAAATCCTCAATATGGATTGGATATTGCAAAAACGCTGTCTAAAACGCCACCTTCGCAACAGATTTATTATGCTGTAGCTTTAAGTGAAGCCAAAAAAGGATGGACACCTGCACTTCGTAACAAATATTTTAAATGGTTCTATAAAGCATTCGGGTTTAAGGGTGGTAACAGTTATATCGGTTTTATTGATGAAGCACGTAAAATAGCCCTAACCAATGTGCCAAAAGAACAATTTGCTCATTTTGCCAAGATCTCCGGAGACGGCCTGGTAGACAATAAACAGCTTAAACTTGGCGATGTTACACAACCAAAAGGTCCGGGAAGAGACTGGAAACTGGACGAAGCACTTGCAGTAGTAAAAGACAGTTTGGTAGGCAGAAACTATAAGAATGGTAAAATGATGTTTGCCGCCACAATGTGTATTTCTTGCCATACTACAGGTGGCGAGGGTGGTTCTGCAGGTCCCGACCTTACACATCTGGGAACCAGATTCTCTGAGAAAGACATCCTTGAATCTATCATAACACCTAGCAAAGTGATCTCCGATCAGTATGCCGCAAAAGTTTATTATTTAAAAGACGGAAGCTCTATCTATGGAAGATTTAAGAGAGAGACCAAAGACAAGATTTATATTTCTCAAAATCCTTTTTCTCCTCAAACACTTCGGGAAATTAAGAAAAAGGATATAGCAATCACTTCTGTATCTAAATTATCCATTATGATGCCTGGCATGATCAACAGCTTAAATAGTGAAGAATTAAAAGATTTAATGGCTTATTTGATTTCAGGTGGAAATAAAGATAATAAAGTGTTTCAGCCGGCAAGTAAATAGAAGTAAGAAGATGCGTCAAATAAATAGAAATTCAATAAGCTTTATTGGAAGTGTGTTTTTGTTAATGCTAACTTTTTCGGCAATGAGTCAGGAAAAGGATTTTGTTAAAATTTTTGATGGTAAAACACTACAAGGCTGGAAAGGAGATTTAGTCCACTGGAAAGTTGAAAACGGAACTATAATAGGTGAGGTCACTCCTCAAAATCAATTAAAGAATAATACTTTTTTAATATGGGCAGGAGGGAAAGTGGGTGATTTTGAACTGAAATTACAGTATAAAATTTCAAAAGGAGGCAATAGTGGTATCCAGTACAGGAGTGAAGAAGTACCCGGTGTTCCCTTTGGACTAAAAGGTTATCAGGCCGACATAGATGGGAACAATGAATATACAGGCTTAAACTATGAAGAAAGAGGCCGTGGCTTTATCGCAAAACGGGGCGAGAAAGTAGTTGTAGATTCATTAGGGAAACCTGATCTCCTTTCAACGTTAGGTACATCAGAGGAGCTGGCAAAGAATATCAGGAACGATGATTGGAATGAATATCACCTGGTTGTTAAAGGCAATCATATGCAATATTATATCAATGGTGTATTAATGAGTGATGCCACCGATAATGATCCTGTCAATCGTAAAATGACAGGATTATTAGGCCTTCAGGCACACGTAACCACTGAAATGCGCATTGAATTCAAGAACATTAGACTAAAGCAAGGCCTTGATTATGCCTTAAAATCTCGTGCAAATGCCCATTCAACCATTGCATCGAGAATTGGCTTTAATTCTTCACCTTCAAAACTTAAACTATAGGTTACAAAAGGAGGAACAATATTTTCAGCTTTTCTGATAACCAGCACATCCTGTTGCATCTGTTTTAGGTGCTGTATAAGCATTTTTTCAGTTATGGCCGGAATCAATTTCTTCAGCTCGCTATACCTTTTTGGTCCGCTCATGAGGTGGTAAAGTATTACTGGTTTCCAATGACCTCCAATCTTACTCATCACGTAGCTGACCGGGCAGGTTGCCTTGTTATTTTCTCTGTTGGCATTTAAAGTTGAATTTTCTTTGATCGCTGTCATCTTACATACTTTGGGGTAAGTACTTGTATAAAAGTAAGTACAAATATAACTTTGTCTTTAAATAAAAACAGAACTATCATGAAAATAATTATAACTGGGTCACTGGGGAATATCAGTAGACCACTTTCAATTAACCTGGTTTCTGAAGGACATCAGGTAACCATCGTATCCAGTAACAAAGAAAAATCAGATGAAATTATAAGCCTTGGCGCAATCCCGGCAATTGGATCAGTAAACGACGAACGTTTTCTTACAGATACCTTTATAGGTGCAGATCTAGTATATCTGATGGTACCTAATGATTTCGCTGCCAATGACCTTAGAGGACACATTAAAGAAGTTGGCGAGCACTATGCCAACGCAATAAAAGCCTCTGGTGTTAAAAAAGTAGTTTTATTGAGCAGTATAGGTGCTCATATTGAAAAAGGAACCGGACCAATTGCCGGGCTTTATGCCGTTGAACAGATCTTTAGTAAACTTGAAAATATCGATGTACTAATCCTTCGTCCTGCATTTTTCTATAACAATTTCTATGCAAATCAGGATTTGATCAGACACATGGGAATCATCGGGTCTAACTACGGTGCAGATCAGCCAATCATTATGGTCGATCCAAAAGATATAGCTGCGGCCGCTGCAAATAAAATCAAAGAAGGCTTTACAGGAAAGAGCATTTTTTATATTGCGAGTGATAAACGCCTGCTTAAAGAAGTTGCAGAGGAGCTAGGAAAAGCAATTGGTAAGCCTGAATTGCCATGGGTAGCATTTGATGATGTGCAGGCCTTTGATGGAATGGTAGGCGCCGGACTTCCAGAGGAAATTGCAAAGAATTATGTAGAAATGGGCACCGCTATTAGAAGTGGTGTACTTTGGGAGGATTTCGATTCTAAAAACACTGTTCCAATTGGTAAGATCAAACTTGAAGATTTTGCAAAACAGTTTGCCATTGCCTACAACGGATAGCAGAGCCCAATTACGCTTCGTTTACAGTGTCTCTGCAGCGTTTTCTATAGTCGGTGGGTTTTAATCCGGTTTTCTCTTTAAAAAGCTTTGAAAAGTAGAAGCTGGATTCAAAATTAAGATCAATAGAAATCTCCTTGATCGGTATATTGCTGCTGCACAACAAATCCTTTGCCTTTTCTATTTTAAGTTGAAGGTAATACTGACCTGGAGATAAACCTGTGTAATTTTTGAAGAACTTCCGAAACGAGGAGTACCCTACACACAGATCCTGAGCGGCCTGTTCGGCCGAGTATGGATTGTTTATATTTGAACGAAACAGGAGCATTGCCCGGTTTATAACATTATCTTCTTCCTGATTACCAAGGGTGTGTTGTTTGGCAAGCGAATGACAGGCACCAAGCAGATAAAACACTGCTCCGGAAACCAGAGGCTGATAACCAGGACGCTCTTGTTTCGTTTTTTCAATAATGCCATTATACACTTCCAGTATACTTTCATTAAAACCAATATACTGGGTGGGTGCTTCAGGCTTTAAATAGCCTGATGTTACCAGGTTGTCTATTATTTTGCCTTTTACGCCTACCCAATATTCATCCCAACCTGTTTCTGGGTCGGGTTTATAACGGTGGCGCTCATTTGGGAACAGTACAATGACTGTTCCTGCATTGATTTTGGTCTGTTTATAATTTTCTGATTCAAAGATCCCGCTTCCACGAGTGATGTAAATAACCTGATATTCCTGCAAGGTACGCCAGCTCTTCCAGTTAAAATTGTGGTGTGCCGGATGATTTTTGAAGGGATATATGCTAGTAGGTCCAATATGCGTACATCCAGTGTTTAACACAATGAGGCCCCAACTTTCATCTTCTTTGCTGACAGGGAGATACTTATAGAAATTAATCATACTCGTCAATCATTTGGCTAGATTTCATAGCATAAACTGCTAAGAATGACTTTTAAAATAGTTGCTCTGATGGGGCAATTGTAAGGTTAAAACTACTAAGAAAAATCATAAAATGTTCTTTAAATATCAAAAAATGCAGGTCATTTATCAAAACCTCTATTTATTTTACTACCCAATAAAGATAGTTTTGGGTACCAATATAAACCGTTAGATAATTAATGCCGAATTTAGTTAGCTGGCGAAAAAAAACAGCCGCATGAAATACTTAAATCACTTTTTTTTAATTTTTGTTCTTACTTGTTTCTCAATTGTTTCTGCCACAGCGCAGTTAGCACAGATGAAAGCAGGTTTTGCCAATCCATCGGATAAATATAAACCCGGCGTCTACTGGTATTTCATGGATGGAAATATGAACGCCAAAACGATAACCAAAGATCTGGAGTCTATGAAAAAGGCTGGTATCGGTAATTTGATCTTTCTGGAAGTAAACGTTGGCGTGCCTAGAGGAACTATTGATTTTCTTAGTGAACAGTGGACATCTTTGTTTGCCCATGCAGAAAAGGAAGCGCGACGCCTGGGGATAGAAATCACATTGGGGATAGGTCCCGGATGGACAGGCAGCGGTGGCCCATGGGTTAAAGCAGAACAATCTATGCAGCACCTGGTCTCGAGCCAGGTAACTGTCTCTTCAGACGATCACAAAAAGATTGTACTACCCGTGCCTGCACCCAAAAAACCTTTCTTTGGCGAAGGCAACCTGCCGGAAGACTTTAAGAAACAATGGAGAGCATACTATAAAGATGTGGCTGTACTGGGATTTCCTGATATCTCTTCAGTCAAAGCAATTAGCGATTACGAAGAAAAGGCACTGTATTATCGTGCTCCATATAGCTCCGCTACAGTAAAACCCTATTTAGCAGAACCTGATGTTAAGTCGGATCAGGGAAAAGGCATTGAAAAAGGTAAAATAATAGATCTTACCGGTAAGATGGATGCCGATGGAACCCTGAACTGGACTCCGCCAGCAGGTAAATGGATAATTATGCGTTTTGGCAGCCGTAATAACGGCGCAATTACCCGACCAGCGCCTGTCCCGGGATTAGGTTTTGAAGCCGATAAACTGGATACTGCCGCACTTAATGCCCACCTGGATGCCTACCTTGGTAAAATCTTCAAAAAAATAGCTAAACCCGACAGCAAGAGTAACGGCGGGTTAAAAAGGCTGCATATGGACAGTTGGGAAATGGGTGCCCAAAACTGGACAGCGAATTTTAGACAAGAGTTCCTAAAAAGAAGAGGCTACGATCCGATAACCTATTACCCGGTTTACTCAGGAAACGTTGTGGGTTCAAGAGAAGAAAGTGAACGATTTTTGTGGGACCTAAGATTAACGGCGCAGGAGCTTGTGTTACAAAACCATGCGAACCATGTAAAACAATATGGCAAGCGTCATGGACTTTCCTTATCTATAGAGCCCTATGACATGAACCCGACTGCAGATCTAGATCTTGGCAGCGTTGCAGATGTACCTATGGCCGAGTTTTGGAGCAAAGGTTTTGGCTTTAATTCTACTTACAGCGTAATTGAAGCAACATCTATTGCTCATGTAGAAGGCGGATCGCTTGTGCCGGCCGAAGCCTTTACAGCACAGAATAATGAAGGATGGAAGCAACACCCGGGGTCAGTAAAAAACCAGGGCGATTGGGCTTTTGCCGCCGGCATAAACCGTTTTGTTTACCATACTTTCCAAAATCAGTTCTTACCTGATTCCTTAAAACCGGGCGCAACAATGGGGCCTTATGGTGTGCATTGGGATCGCGGACAAACCTGGTGGTCAATGGCAACGGCTTATCACCGATACATTACACGTTGCCAATACCTGTTACAGCAGGGGCGTACAGTGGCCGATATTTTATACATGACCCCAGAAGGCGCTCCGCATGTTTTCTTGCCGCCAGCGTCAGCAATTCAGGGCGATACGATTGGTAACAGAAAAGAATACAATTTCGATGGTTGTTCGCCATTACAGCTCATGAAAGCTTCTGTAAAAGGCAAAAATGTAGTGTTCCCAAGCGGAGCATCTTACCGCTTACTTGTGCTGCCGGCTTACGAGTCAATGACGTCTGAACTGCTTACCAAAATTGGGGAACTGGTAAAGCAAGGAGCAACCGTAGTAGGTCGCCCACCATTAAGATCTCCAAGTCTGAGTGGCTTTCCTGATTGCGACAAAAAAGTATTGGCATTAAGTGAAACCATATGGGGTTCTGTAACCAAACCTGCAGCGCAAACAAAAAGAACTTATGGCAAAGGTACCCTGATCTGGGGTGGCGAATTAGCCAGCCGGATTGATAATTTATACCCGCGGTATGAGCTTACTGCTGATATTTTAAAATCAGAAAACTTAGTTGAAGATTTCGTTGCCGATGACATCAGGTATACCCACCGTACAGGAAGCAACTGGGACCTTTATTTCTTGTCGAACACACAAAACAAACCAATAAAAGTAGATGGCAGGTTCCGCAGTGTGCAAGGATCCCCTGAATTATGGAATGCCATTACCGGGAAACGGATTCAGCTAAATGACTTCAAAACAGATCACCAGGTTACTACTATTCCTTTGCAATTGGATGCCTATGAAAGCTGTTTTATTATGTTCTCTAAAGAGAACAAATGGCTGGCATCAAAAACAAAAAAGGAAACTTTAACAAAAACACTTGTAACGCTCGATGGGCCTTGGGAGGTTAAATTTGACCCTAAATGGGGAGGGCCTGCAAGCACTACATTTGATAAACTATCTGATTGGACTACCAATAAAGAGGAGGGAATTAAATACTATTCTGGTACGGCTGCCTATCATAAAATCTTCCATTTTCCGCAGGCAAACCTAAAACAACCGATATATCTGGAGCTTGGAAAGGTGAAGAATATGGCCCGTGTTACCTTAAATGGAAAAGAAATTGGTATAGTATGGACTGCTCCATGGAAAATTGACATCTCTAACCATTTGCAGGCAAAAAACAACCAGCTCAAAATTGAAGTGGTGAACCTTTGGGGCAACAGGCTAATTGGTGATGAAAAAAAACCTGATGATGGAATTAAGGATGATAAATGGCCAGATTGGCTATTGAATAACAAGCCTCGTACAAGCGGAAGATATACTTTTACCACTTCCAAACAGTACAATGCCGACTCTCCTTTACAAGAATCAGGACTTATGGGCCCGGTAACCATCATTCAGGAAACTATAAAAAAATAAAATATTATAATGTATAAACAATCTAAGGTCAGGATAGGATTATTTGGTATAGGTCTGCAAGCATATTGGGATCAATTTACGGGACTTAAACAACGGCTAACTGAATACATTGAGGTGGTTGCAAAAAGCATGGAAACTTTTGATGCCGAAATTGTTAACCTTGGCCTGATAGACACACCGGAAAAAGCTTTTGATGCTGGCTTAAAATTTAAGCAAGAGGATGTTGATCTGATATTTCTATATGCAACTACCTACGCACTGTCATCAACTGTGCTGCCAGTAGTAAGAAAGGCGGGTGTGCCGGTAATTGTTCTTAATCTAGCCCCACAGGCTAGTATTGATTATGAAAGCTTTAACAGCATGGAAAGCAGGACTGCTATGACAGGGGAGTGGCTGGCTTATTGTTCTTCGTGCTCAGTGCCCGAAATTGCAAATGTATTCCGTCGTAGTAATATCCCCTTTTTTCAGGTTACGGGGCTGCTTTATGATGATGCACATGTTTGGACGCAAATACAAGAATGGATACAGGCAGCGCAAGTAGCCAGAACGATGCAGTACAACCGGCTTGGTGTGATGGGTAATTATTACGGAGGGATGCTCGACATCTATACCGATCTTACCCTTCAGTGTGCAACATTTGGCGGGCACATAGAAATTCTGGAAGTTGATGAATTGTCGGCTTTAAGAACCAGCGTAACCGACACAGAAATCGAAGAAAAACTAACTGAAATTAAAACTGAATTTGATGTTCAGGACGATTGTTTAGCAGAAGAACTGCATCGGGCAGCTAAAACTGCTGTGGCGTTGGATAAACTGGTTGATAAGTATGATCTGGGCTCATTTGCTTATTACCACAAAGGCACTGGTAACGCCGAAAATGAAAATACGGTTACCTCTGTGATACTGGGCAATTCACTGCTTACTGGTAAACACGTTCCGGTAGCCGGCGAATATGAAATTAAAAATGTGCAGGCCATGAAGATCATGGACAGTTTTGGTGCGGGGGGGTCTTTTACTGAGTATTACGCAATGGATTTTAACGATGATGTAGTGATGATGGGGCATGATGGGCCCTGCCATCCTAAAATAGCAGAAGGGAAAATAAAAGTTAAACCGTTAAAAGTTTATCACGGTAAGGTGGGGCATGGCTTATCGGTAGAAATGTCTGTTAGCCATGGCCCGGTTACACTATTATCAGTAGTAGAAACCGGCAAGGGCACACTGAAATTACTGGTTGCCGAAGCAGAATCAGTTGCAGGTCCGATTCTGGAGATCGGAAATACCAATAGCAGGTATAAATTTTCTTCGGGTGCGAGGCACTTTGTAGAGGCCTGGAATCAGGAAGGCCCTGCCCACCATTGCGCGATAGGAAAGGGACACATTGCCTCAAAAATTAAAAAGCTCGGTGAAATACTAAATTTGGATGTGGTACACATTAAGTAAGATGATTTTCTAATTGAATCCATACGGGAGCATGATCACTTGTTTTTTCCCATCCACGAACATGACGGTCGACCGCTGCAGCTTTGAGTCGACTGGTTAAGTGAGGGCTTAAAAGGAAGTGATCTATCCGTAAACCTGCATCACGGCTGTAGGCGTTGCGGAAATAATCCCAAAACGTATAAATCTTCTCATTTGGATGTAATGTCCTTAATGCATCGGTCCATCCTTGTTCAACCAGGGTTTTAAAGGCATCGCGAACTTCGGGTCTGAACAACGCATCATCAACCCAACGTTCTGGCTTATACACATCAAGTTCTGTGGGCATCACATTATAATCTCCTACAAGTATTGTAGGTATATCAAAATCCAGAAGGGCTTTGGCATGGAGTTTTAAGCGCTCAAACCAAGCCAGTTTATAATCGAATTTTAGTCCCGGAGCAGGGTTTCCATTTGGTAAATAAAGACAGCCAATAACTATCCCAGCTATAAAGGCCTCAATGTACCTGCTGTTTAAATCCTCTGGGTCGCCTGCAAGCCCTCGTCTGGTTTCTTTAATTTCCAGATTCCGTGCAAGGATTGCAACCCCGTTCCAGCTTTTCTGGCCATGCCATATGGCATTGTAGCCGGCGTCTGTTATGGCTTGTTCGGGGAACTTTTCCTGTGGCGCTTTTAACTCCTGCAGGCATACTATATCTGGTTGCGCTTCTTCGAGCCAGCGAAGTAGTACGGGTAACCGACCATTAATACCATTTACGTTGTAAGTAGCAATTTTCATATCAAGTTTATTTAAGCTTAACCATTAACTAAATGCAAAAGTTTAAAATATTAATTTTTTTGGATTGCCAGCATTGCTTTAGTTCTCCTGAGGCAAAGCTGAAGGACAGGTAGTTTATCGTCGAGATGACGATCCCTTTTATGATGATAACACAGTAATACCGGATAAATCTGCTTTTCCGTGTTTCAGGAATTCGTAGGTTATTCGATCTGCTTTACAGTCTGTAAACTGAATCCGGTTCCGTTTAAATGTATTGTTTTTAAAGAAAGTGTTGGTAAGTGTCGCGTTCTGGAACTTTACCCAGTCAAAAACACAGTTTTCAAAATAACAATCCTCCAGTGTGCCATCAAAAACAATATCAGCTATATGTGTATCAATAAAAGAGGTACGATTCCACACTGTATCTGAAACTTTATTATTCTCGAAGCCTCCCGATTTGAAACTCACGCCCGTAAAATCAGCACCCGAGAAATCGCAGCCCTCTAAATGACTTTTTAAAAATTCAGCTTCTTTAAAAGCACACCCTTTAAATAAATTGTTACTTAAGTGGGAGCTCTGGATTTGGCTGCTGCTGATATCGGAACCTGAGAAATCACAGTATCTGATATAGCTTTTCAAAATTTTAGCCTCCTTCAGAAAACTATTCTTAAATAGGTTGTTGTCTAAATTGGAGGCCCGAATTTGACTATTGCTGATGTCGGAGTCTGAAAAATCACAGCTGTCAAGATTGTTGCTTTTCAGAAGAAGTTCTGATAAATCCGAACCGATAAATTTGCAACGCTGCATGTTAGATGAACTGAATTTTTCATGTAGATTTTTCAACCCTGAAAAGTCAGCATCAACCCAATTTCCTTGCGACATATCCCAGCTAAGTTTTCTCTCTTGCTTTTCGGATGGCGTTCCATCCTGTCGCACTTCAATAGCTCCAGACTGAAAGTTTTCTGAAAAATAGTTAAGGTCAACACCAAGAATTTCAGCCAGACGATTAAAAGTAGTGATGTCTGGCATTGATTCTCCGCGCTCCCACTTTCCCACTGCCTGGGGGCTGATGAACAGAAGTTGAGCTAACTGGACTTGAGAAGTATTTATTTTCTTTCGTGCTTCGGCGATTTTATTACCGATCATTTTTGTGCTTAACATAGGTACTATCTTTTTATTATTTTTTGGACACTACAAAGGTATTTGGATGCATTTCCCGAATCAACAAAATACATAAACTTATAGTTGTATTTATGCTACTTCTAGTTGTTATTGACAACTATAAGTAGTAAAAATCTAAATTTGCTATACAGGAACAAACAAAAATTAAAAGATAATGAACAAAAGAGTAAAATTTGATTTTGAAATATACTTTACCAACGGAGGAAGCATAAAAGGTGAAGATTTTAGATTAGACATAGCTGGTGATCACATTTCTGATAAAGAACTTACGGATTATATTGTTGCCGATCTAAGACTGCTGATGGTTGGGCAAACCAAAATTCTGAATAAAGAAATTTTTAACGAGGTACACAAGCGCAAACCCGTTAATGAAAAGGCAGGATCAGATTTATTCATTGATTTGAGTCATACTATTGAAGATGGGCTTGTAACTTACAAAGGATTGCCAGCGCCCATTATTTGTGACTATTTGAGCCGGGAAAACTCAAAAGCGCTTTATGCAGAGGGAACCACGTTTCAAATTGGGAAAATTGAAATGGTAAGCAACACGGGTACTTATATAGATTGCCCTTTTCATAGATTTGAAGATGGGAAAGACCTCTCGGAAGTTGGGTTAGAATGTTTTACAGACCTCGATGCAATTGTAATAGGAGTGCCCTTTTCTGACACGCTGGAAATAACTGAAGAACACTTAAAAAATTACGAAATCAGAAACAGAGCAGTTCTGATTCATACCGGTTGGGATAGCCGTTGGAATACGGAAAAATATTACGAGCATCATCCTTATTTAACAGAAGGGGCTGCCAAATATTTAAAAGATTGCAGTGTTAAATTAGTGGGTATAGATTCTCATAACATAGATAACACTAAAGGAAAAACAAGACCTGTTCATACTACACTTTTAGGCGCCGAAATATTAATTGTGGAACATCTTTGCAATTTGTACCTGTTACCTGCCGAAGGTTTTACTTTTAGTGCAATTCCTCCGAAATTCAAAGGCGTTGGAACCTTTCCAGTAAGGGCAATGGCTAAACTGGCCAAACCTGATTAGTGGTTATATTTACTGTCTGAGCATTTTATTTTAATCAAAATTTTGTTTTTATCTTTTTACTTATTTCTTTGTACTTCCGATACCTATAATGCACATCAATGAATAAATTCTCAGACGAACTCAACCACATCATAGCACTATACAATACACTTGATTTTTCAAAAGAAGACGATTTATTATCAGATATTGAAAACAAAAATACGTGCGAAAATATTTTGGCAATAGTTCAAACCATACTAAGCAAAGAGCCAAGTCATTTTGAAGCATTATTATGGCGAATAAGAATAAATAACAGCCCTGTTTTTAGCAATACATCTGCCATACAAGAAGACTGTAACCTTATACTAAATACGAGTAGTGATATAACTAGCAGACTTCAGGCGTATGATTGGTTAATTTATATTTACCTGGAAAAACTATCATTAAATGATATTGCTATTGAAACGTTAGAAGATAAACTAATTGATGTTGGTGGCATAAAAGACAATCGTGCTTTACAAGACCAGGCTTTTGGCGATACTTATCATAAATTGGCTTATCTCCATCAAGAAAAAGGAGATGAGACCGAAGCGATTGATTATTACCTGAAATCGTTTAAACATGCGCCAAAAATGGTATCCAGAAATTATGAGGGTGGATTACTTTTACTGGAACTGGAAAGGTTTGATGAGGCAGAACAGTTATTGTCTAAACATTTTGATTTTGCAGAGCCTCTGGAGTGTGTAGGCTATACAGAAAAGATAGAGGAGTTGTTTAACAGGGGTAAATTAAATAAGCATTGGAATTTATTTAATTTATTTTACCCTACTGCATATGAGATGCCAACAGAATTTGGGTACAAAAACCGTCAGGAATTTGTGGCGAAGTATCTGCCCGTTATTATTAATGAAACCGAAAAAAATCCAACAAATGCCATAGCCTGGAGGATGTTGAGCAACAACTATTACTTTAATGATAAGAATGCAAAAAAAGGCTTCGATAATCTGACCAAATATTATGAGATAGTTAAGGAGGTAAAAGATTTAGCCATCGAAAGATATTATGATACAGCCGAAGATTTAAATATCGATTTACGAAGTATCGATTTTCCAATTTATCCCGATGGTGCAATTTGCTATAACATACTAACTACCTATCTGGAAAAAGGCAACGAGGCACAGGATAAAAATGATCATTTTTCGGCCCAGATGTATTATGAAACGGCAAAAAAATATGGTCTGGCCGGCTACCAAGCATTTAACAATTACTTTAATAGTGATAAGGGTTTGTCTATTAACAATGAGCCACACACTTTTGCAATGCTTTGCAATAATCTGGGTATTGTAATTAAACAAGTATCCTGGTATCAGCATAAAAGCTACCTTAACGACGAGTGTAAATTTGCTTCAGACATACATTGGCAGGGTTACCAGGTTTCGCCATTCTGGGAAAACTTAGATAATGGAATGGAAATTTCATGGAGAAATGAAAATGACCTGAACCTTGAAAAATTCTGTCTGGAAGTGCTTTCTAATTTCGATTATTACAAAAATATTCTGGAAGCAGAAAAATGGTATCAAGTGATGTTCTACCTCATAACTGCTTACCGACAATCGGAAAAATATGAAGAAGCAAAACAAATTTACGAGCAAACCATCCGAAAATTTGAAGAAAGCGGAGATGAGCATAAAACTATTGTAAGTATTGTTTTGGATACGGCTATTGTGTATTTCAACTTTTTAATGGCTAAAGGTTTGCATAATCAAAGTCTTAGCTATGTAAGTGATTTATTTAGCAATCCGGCTTATCAAAAAATGCAAAGCGAAAAAGCGGAGAGTTTTAAATATTATTTTATGGCGCATGCCTATCTGGGTTTAAACGACAAAAACGAAGCTCAAAAGTATTTTAAACTAATTACGGAGAAATTTGCAAATACTCAATTAACCTATATATGCGACGTAGTGAACGATGCTAAGAGTAATTTGAATATTATAAACGCGGGACAGAACTTTGATGAGGTAGTTGTTGCGCTCTATAAAACTCAACCTAAAAGAATTTTTGACTATCCTTTAAAGGCAAAAGAAGAAAATGTCAAATATTTAAAGCAGATGTTGAATTTGGTTACCAATAATAAAATGCCTTCTTCATCTGCCTGGGTAGAGAAAGACATGTATATTGGTTTTGAGCTTAGAAAAAAGCGAACTGAAATTGAAGAGATATACGATTCGTTTTTTTATATCCATTTGAAATCTGAGGATTTAGGGATAAGGTACGAGCTCGTAGAGTGGCAGGATATAGAAAGTGGGTTTTTAGGTTTATCAAAAAAAATAGTACAGCGCAATGCCTTTTATGTAGGGTTCTATACAGCGTACGAATCAAATGCATCTGATACACGAACAGAATTTGAAATGGCATCAGAACACTTGCAACAAAAGGCACAATATTTATGGAAAGAATGGGTAAATAAAATGCATTATCTATAGGTTTTATATTGTTATTATTCCATTCTTTACAGCATAAATAACCAAACCTGCAATGTTTTTAGAACCTATTTTCTCGAACAATCTGGTGCGATAACCCTCAACTGTACGCACACTTAGAAACAATTTATCGGCAATCTCGGAATTACTGCATTCCTCGCAAATGAGTTTAAGTACTTCGATCTCACGTTCGTTTAGCTTGGCCTCTTTTTGATGCAAACGATGCATGAAATTTATGCCCAACAGCTCTTTTGCCATGGTTATCGACAGGTTGTCGTTAAAATAAAAGCCCTTTGCATGTACGGTTACAATAGCATCCAATATTTCTTCGGGTTCGGCATTTTTTAAAAGATAGCCCGAAGCGCCCAGGCGCATGGCGTCTAAAATATACTTATCCTCGTTGTGCATAGAAAGAACTAATATTTTAATTTCCGGAAAATGCTGGTGAATATAAGCTGTTGCCTGCATGCCATCCATTTCAGGCATTTTAATATCCATTAGAATTACGTCGGGTTTATTATTGGTAATTTGATCAATTAGATCTTTGCCGTTTATTGCTTCTATAATTAAATTTAGTTCAGTATAATCTTCTAAAGTGAATTTTAGACCTTCACGGAAAATTTTATGATCATCAGCGATTGCTAAATTTATTAAGGCCATGGGTCAATTATCAAGTTTATTAATGTTTAAAGTAATAGTGGTTTGTGTACCTTTTCCAATTACTGAATGAGTTCTAATGTCGGCTTTTATTAATTGGGCCCGGCTTTGCAAATTTTTTAAGCCAAAGCCATGTACAATGGTGTCTTTATTAAAGCCGATGCCATTATCCTTAAAGTCCAGGCGGATCAATTCTCCTTCTTTACTTAAAGAGATGTCAATTTCCGAAGCTTGTGCGTGTTTTATGGCATTGCCAAACAACTCCTGCATCATGCGGTAAAGTGTAATTTCTATTTCGGGTTTAAAGCGTTCTCCATTTAAATTTTGGCTATAGTTTACCTCTACGCCAGTATTTTGCTGCACATAATTAGACAAATCTTTCAGTCCATCGGTTAGTCCAAAGTCAATTAAAACTGTGGGTAAAACATTATGAATGATGTTGCGTATTTCCTGTATACATTCGTCGGTTAATTTACGGGTACTGGCCAGCAAGGTTGATGCATTTTCGGCATTGCCCGATAATTTGGCGATGCGATGCAAGTTTAATTTGATGGCCGATAACACCTGTCCAACGCTATCGTGTAAATCAACAGATAAGCGTTTACGTTCGCTTTCCTGCGTTTCAAAAACAGCCTGCAGGAAGCTGTTTTGTGCTTCGGCTTGCATTTTACGTTTTTCTTCCTGGTATTTTAGCATTTTGCGCTGGTAAAGAATTACAAACAAAAACAAAAATACCAGCAGTAAAACTACCACTAGTGTACCAATAATAAGTACTTCGGTTATATCGTTTTCTGTGGTTTGCAAAATAAGGCAATTGCGAATAAAAGGTTAGCTATTATATTAATTATGGAGTGAATGGTCCAGAAATTTGAAGATAAAGATCCTAAAGACCTCATGAGCATAAATAGAAAAATATTGATGCTGCAATAAGATAAAACGCCGGCACTTATCCAAAACATGGGTTGCTTTTCCAGGCGAACAATCTCGGCCTGATCAAGTAATTGCCAAAAATAGAGTAAGGATAATAAGATTAAGGTTACGCTTAAAATGGTATTTCCGATAGAAGGAAATTTTAATAATCCTTCTATAAAAAATGCATTGATAAAAATTAGCACCCCGGTTATTACAGAAAGCGCTAGTGAGAGTTTTTTTAACGCCAATTTATTAAATGCATGGAAATATATTAACGCATAAAATAGAACACTTACCAATATAAATAAATGAATTAAGGGCGCGTTGTTGGCGCGCCCTCCGCTGGTAATTAAAGTTATATTGAAGTGCCTCACCAAAAGCAAACTCAGATCGAACAAGCCTGAAACTATAAAAAATACAGCGGCAATTTTTTGCACTTTATTTAAGTGCTTATAGTTAAGTATTGCCGCTGCTATGGGCAAAAGCGCTGACAAGCTTGATAAGTTTTGCAAAAGGAGCTGCGGTGACATCGTTAATTCTTTAACTTTATTTGGTTAGTGCATTTTCAGGACAACCCGCACCTCCTGGGCATGGCGACGCTTGTTCGGCTATAGTGCGAGCTGCTGCTTTAAAAGACATGGCCATCATTGGTTTTTCTGGATCTGATGGAGTTATAGTTGGCACTTGCTCAGGTATTTGATCTATGCCATCTTTATCGCTACCTACCAAAATCAGGTGCTTTACACCATATGCACCAACAATCCAACGTAAAAAATTGCTTATCGCAACAAAACTACGCTGAATCCAGTTTAGCCTCACTTCATTGGCATAGTAGATGCGGATACCTAAGCATTCGGGCTGTTCAAGGATCTGTTGTAAAATCTGATTGCCAAAAAAATGTGAGATCGTTTCATTTGGGTTCATGATACGATAATTCTTTGTCCAGGCGGCAGCAATCTTTATATCGATAGGATCGCCTTCGGTACCATCAATCGGGTGTTGTCTGTTTTGAGTTTCCATTTTATAAGATTCGTTTAGTATGGTTTACTAAAATTAAATATTATTAACTGTATTTCAAGTGTTTAGTAACGATTAAGGCCCTTTTTTTAATAATTGCGTAAAAGCCACATGGCGTATGCGTATTAACACGCATGCAAAAATCCGTGCAAGCTACCTTGTCCATTGCTGGTATTCATCAGAACTTTAGTCTATCAAAAAAACAAATCTAAAGGCGCTCTTAGGATCATTTAATTGCCAAATAGATTTTGACTAAAAAAATAAAAAAATGGAAAATAAACATGAATCCTCAGAAATTCCCTGCTGTCCGGAATTGTTAAAAGACAGCAATTGTGATGTATTGGTTTTTACACGCACATTAAATTATCCATTGTCTATAAAAGGGCAGGAGAGGCAAACGGCCTTAGTAGCCCAATTATTAATCAGCTTTAAATTAAGCCGATGCACTATAGGTAATGTGCTGGGTGATCCGGTTTATACAACCACCTTGTTGCCTGGCGAAAAAGTGCGCCTGGTTACAACCGATAGAAGAAGCAAATTTACTTACGATGCCAGCACTCAGTTAAGTTATCGTTCTGAACAGATATCCGAAGAACAATACTTTATGAAAGCATCGCAAAGCTATTTTTCTGATATGGAAAACAATCAATCGGGAAATCAAAACAGCGAAAATAAAGACCATTGGGATTTTAGTGGTGGCTCTAGCAGTAGCATAGATATTAATCCGTTTAGCCCTGGAGTAGATTCTAATAGCAACTCTACCAAAAACCACAACAGTTCGTCAACGCTCGATTATTTAAACAGTCAGAGCAGCAATATGCGAGCTTCGGCAACTCAGGCTGTAAATGCTACGCAGAAAGCGCACTCTATTTCGATTGGCGAGGTAGCCACTAAAGTGCATGCCGAAGGTCAATCAGAAGATCATTTCGAATCTTCTTCCAGGGAGTTTTCGAATCCTAACGGTTGCCATGCCATCTCGTACTTTTTCTATCGGATGAATAAAAAACAAGTGGTAAAATTTGAATTGGTAAGCATAGAGAAACTGATTAGTGTTTCTGGAATTACAAATTTCGCTTTTGTAAATCCGACCATAACACCTGCTATGCGCGAAGAGGCTTTAAAAGAACTAAACAAAGAGCTAATTGCGGCAGGTATTTTAGATGATAAAGGTGAAGTATCAGCCGCTTACCGCAAGAAATTTGAGTTTTCAATGGAATTCTCATTGCCTACGGCCGGTGTTATTGTAAAGGGCTGTTTGGACGAATGTAATACCTGCGAGCCTGCTGCAAGAGAACGCATCCATTTACAAAATGAACTTTTAAGAAGACAAATAGAACTACTTGAAAAATCACAAGAATATCGTTGTTGCCCTAATGATTGTGATACAGAGAAAGATATTTAAGACGTGCTCTCCAAACTACACTCAGCATGCTAAATAGGGTAACGGCTGTAAGTCTGGGTGTATCTATAATCAAATAGCGGAGTAAGCCGAAAATCCGATAAAAGAGTAGGCTATTAAAATAATCAAAACTATGTATATTTCCATGCAAGGCAATTGGACCGTACGTGTTACGGCCAAAAATGCAACCTTTAAACAGCAGTTTGTAGTACAAGGTGCTACAAGTGGAAACGGCACTTATCAGGGTACAGTCGGCGCAGCCGATGTAGTAGTAACCGGTGCCATGTGGACGCTTAACATCCAACATAATCCGGGTACTGGTTTTCAGAATTCTGATGCCCGAATTAAATTTCCAACCAAAGTGGGCGGGAATTACCAGTTTCAAATTCAGTCTAATGACGGCGGAGGTGATCAGGATTTTGATGATCTGGTGCTTACCTGTTTTACCCCAGCCGGTTATCAGGATTATTTAGCCTATGGCCATGTGAGTACCTACAGCGGCCTTTGTCTTTATAATCCATGTTATCGCAGTCACTTTGTTATCGATAATATTTTTGCTTTCGAAAAAGCGTTAAAAAATCCTGGAATACGCGAAGTGATAGAGAAATATTATCCTGAACGTATTCCATCGGTTATTGTAAATCCAAATCCACCAGATCCGGGTCCGTTTAAACCCCTTATGATTAATTTAACGGACGACAGACAAACCCCGAGTCGTGTAGCTGATTTATTTAGCATCGAAAACCAGGAAAGGGCGATTGATACAAGGGCCGCCAGTTTAAAAGGCACTGAAAATATTTCATTAGAAAGCACCCTGAAATATACCAAGACCATACAATTAGATACCAATGTAAGTAATACGCTAAGTTCGGCCCGACGTGACATTGTTGGTGTTTTTGATAATGCCCGTTTTGGATGTAGCGTTGCTGATGGTAAAAATATCAGCTTAAATTTTGAAGAATACGACCGTACCGCTGCCGAAAAAGCAGGAAACCCCTACACTGGTAGCGGAGAGCGTAGAAATTTAGGCTTTGCCATTACCGATATGAATGGTAACTACATTTTTCATTATAAACATACGCTTACAGATATATTTGACGAACTGTTTGATTATGCCAGTGGCGAAGATCTTGCAGCGCAAGTGATGCCAGATCTGATTGTAAGTATCCCCGGATCTACTGTTGGAGCACCTGTTTTGTACGAAAGTGCCTGCTACTTTAATGTAAGCCGAATTAAGCGTATTGATATTTGTATCCCTGCATCGGTTATACCTAAACCTTTTAATTGTTTTAACGGCAATATGATTGGTTCACTAGGCAATGTAATTATAGGTGGCAACCAAAATAGTACTGCCAGTTTTGCCTTTGCTGCTATGGATAGAAATTCTGCGGCCTTAGATAACCACTTACATGCCGATGGCCGCATTAGCAGCCACAATGTTTTGGCAGGTTTGAACATAGATTGTGCAGCCTGGGCGGGTACAGTAGATGTAAAAGGTTGTTTGTATAATACACAAAGGAAAGCTAATGATCCGATAATTGCCTTTTATACCATTAGATATAGCAAAAACATGTCGGAACCTTTCAGTTCCTGGAATTACGTAACGGAAGGTTATATGGGCTATTTATTTCAGGGCTTTGGGTTAGATTTATTGCCAAAATTAATAGGTTCATACGATACTATACCGCTAAAAGTTGATGGCGGACCGGCAATTAAAGTGCCTTATTACTTAAACGTAGAAGCTCAAATTGAAGCAGGTATACCCTGGATACCATATGATAAAAACCGTTTAATCCAATTAAATACGGCAATTTATCAGAGTACTGCACCCGGAACGGTTTATTTCCGTATGGACGGTTATGATGCTGCAGGAAACCATATATCAGGCGCTACAGATATGATTGCCATGTATATTGATAATAATTCTCTTGGCTTTAGCCTGGACAATGTTTGGTTTGATGCCGATGGTGTAAACATTGTAAAAGCAGAATGTAATTTGTATCGCATTAAAGAGGCCTACTTAAACACTCCGCTAAACGTTACATTTAAAGCTTGTGAAACCCATCCCAATTCTGTATTTCAGGATCATTATGATCTATCTATCGGAAAATGCGGAACCTCTGCGGGTTTTGAAGTAAAACGATTAGGAAGTTCATTGCCCGAACCAAGTATTTTACATGGTGATAACCCTACTAACAACGAGGCTCATAATTGTCCGGGCTATCGCGGTACGGCAGATGCAAGCAAGTTTGGAGACTCAAATTCGCACCAAATTACTTTTGTTCCCTTACCTGTTCCAACAGGAAAATGGCTTGAACCTACTGAAAGTTATGCAACCGTTTCTATTGGTTTAACGGCGTCAAAAAGAACAACCAATGGTTATGGGGCAGGTGCAAATGCCGGCAACTACATTGTAAGTGCTGGGGTAGCCATAGAACGTTTACCATAAACACAAAGCAATGACAGCTTATTTGTTTCTAATTTCTGTCCTTTCCGTTTGGCGTGTTACCCATTTAATACAAGCCGAAGATGGCCCTTTTGATGTAATTTATAAACTAAGAAAACTTGCAGGTAAAAGCTTTTTTGGTTCATTAATGGACTGTTTCTTCTGTTTGTCTATTTGGGTAGCACTACCAATAGGAATTTATTTCGGTAACAATTGGATCGAGAGCATATTGTTGGTCCTGTCGTTTTCGGCAGCGGCAATATTTTTAGAACAAATAATTATGAAAAAATCTAATTACCCTTAAAAACTAAAACTATGAACTGCTGCGGACAAAAAAGACAAGGTCTACAATTTAATTCTGCTATTGATGCTTCTGCTTATAAAGCAGAAACAGAAAATAACCTCACTACAACAGATCAAAAACCCACTTATTTTCGATATAACGGCAATAGCGAATTGCAAGTGAGAGGGATTTTTCACATAACATATACATTTTCTGCTCAAAGACGTCAATTTCTGGTACACTCAGAAGATGTTTCTATAATGAGGGGTTATGCAGATTTAACAGAGGTAAGGGAACGCTAACTTTCGCTTTTATGTATTACAGATTTCTATGGGGTGTAGACGGTATGTAGATGCTTTTAGTGATTTGTGTAGGTGTTTTGTAGACAGCTAAACCTTGGAAATCAATTCCAATGTTCAGAATTTTGTACTTATCAAATTCTATTCATTCTTCATTATTAGCTAATCCGAGTATGCAATTACCGTTTATTGAGATCATAGAATCTGTAACCCCCGATCCGAACATGTTGATGTGGAAGTTTGCAGATGGGGACAAAGAAATAAAGAATGGTGCAATATTAACCGTTCGGGAAAGCCAGTCTGCATTATTTCTGAATGAAGGCCAGCTGGCAGATGTATTTTCCGCTGGAAAATATAAACTGGAAACAGAAAACATTCCGGTGCTGACACGTTTGAAAGGTTGGAAATACGGTTTCCAAAGTCCTTTCAAGGCTGATGTTTATTTTTTTAATACGCACCAGTTCATCAACCTTAAATGGGGAACACCAGTGCCAGTGCTAATGAGAGATAAGCAATTTGGACAAGTGCGTGTCCGTGCTTTCGGCTCGTTCAATCTCCGTATAAAAGAAGTAGGAAAATTCTTTAAAGAATACGCAGGTACCTATCCTCGGCTAACCATTGCCGAACTGGAATGGGGAATTCGGGACTTCATTGCAGCAAAATTTGCGGAAGTGCTGGCACAGGCAGGTATTGCAGTGATAGATGTGGCGGGAAATCTCTCTGTTTTGAACGAAAAGGTGCAGCCGCTTATTCAGCCTTATTTTAGCCAACTCGGACTGGAGGTAACCAACTTTCTGATCGCCAGTGCTACGCTGCCAGAAGAGGTGCTAAAACATTATGATACTGTTACAGGAATGAATATGGTAGATGATATGAACAAATTCTCTCAATTCAACACGGCTAATGCTATCGGAAAAGACCATACTGCTTTGAACGACGCAGCTAAACAGGCAGCTGCACTTTCAATGATTTTGAATCACCAGCAGCAGCCTGCTAGCCAGCCCCAGCCTACGGATGATATCACTACCCGCTTGAAGAAGCTGAAGCTGCTTTTTGATGAAAAACTGATTGATGAAGCAGAATATGCTACTAAGAAAGAAGAGCTGCTAAAACTCCTGTAGATATGGCAGAGGAAGAAAAGAAAAAGACGCTGACCTACGTGGAAAAGCTGAAGCAACAAGCCCTTTCCCAAACGAATTATGGAGGAGAGATACCGGACAAAGCAGCGCGGATGGAAATACGTGATTGCCCTAATTGCAGTGCCGGCAGGGCCTACCGCGATGGTTTGACGAATTGTGCATATTGTGGGTTCCGCTTCATGGATAGTAAATTGACAGACGGTATTCATATAAAGAAAGACAATAATTCATAATGGAAGAACTGTTAAGGCAAACACAAGAACGATGGTTTGTTTTTCTGGAAAAGCTGGAAGTAAGGATGGGAGAGATGTGTAACGCTGCCATTCCGGAGCTGAAAGCGATTTTCAAAGAGGATCAGGACCCGTATAAAAGAGCACACGGCCGCATGCTGGCAGGGTTGCTGGGCCAGTTACGCCGGATGCAGGACCAAGCAAATGAAGTAAAAGAGGATAAGATTCTTGGTCTGATATATTCATCAGGGGTGTTTACATCGAACGATTTCAGAGAGGCCTGTTTCAACCGCCATTATGCTTTTGAAAAGCGATGTCACGATTATACTTCATTGTTACGCGAAGCTGCCGGTCAACAGGATCTGGAGGCATTTTACCAGGAGCAACTAGCTTCATTTGCGTTAATAAAAGACCAGTTCACCTGTAAGCAATGCGGAGGAAAAATAGCGATCTCCAAAATGTTCTTCATCGCAACGTATGTGACTTGCTTGTATTGCCAGACACAGAATACCTTTATGCCGTCCAGCGGTGCACAGATGGTTTTGCATAATGCACGCAGCCTTGCCGAACAGCGTACTGCACATTTGTTAAAAATCTATGAGGAACGGCAGCCTAAAGATCCTGCATTATACCAGCAATATCTTCGTGCAATGTTTGACCAATGGAACCAAATTACCCCAGATATGGAAGAAGAAAATGAAAAGTTCTATCTCCGCCTGCTAAAAGATAATAGCATTAATCATTTATAAATATTATTATGTCGAACAATCCATTATTAGAACCCATTCATGGGATTAGCCTCGAAGATTACAGTGCCGCATGCGCCAAACTGGGAAGCGGTTTGAGCGAAGAAGCAATCGCAAAAGCGCTCGGGGTAGAATTACCGGTATGGCAGGAAGCCAACCTGCTCTGGCCAGAAAGAATGAAGCAGGATCAGACTTATGAGATCATGACGCTGTTTGGCCAGTATTTTGCTCAAGCAGGGCAACATCCGAAGTTTAGCAACGCAGTAAACGGCGGTGCTGAAGATGCAGGATATACAGCACAAATAAAAGCAGATAAAGATTTCTACCAGGAACTGGAAGTAGCCCGAAATGTGGCATATGAGTATGGACTGGACGGTGCCCAGTGGATTGCTGATAAATACGGTATTACTCTTGGAGATTTCCAGATAGCTGCTTCCAAATGGAACACGCAGATCCATGCTGACATCCAGGCAGATTTTCAGGAATATACCCAGAAACAGGATGCTTATAATGCAAAGTACAGACAAATGTTTGCATCAGCCCAGGGTGGAAATGTAGCGGATGACATAACATTCTAAAGTAATGTTCTCGTAGTAGAATTCTTATCTTGCAACTAGCTGAAAACAGCTAGTTGCAAATGACTTTTTACAGCTATTGCAGTAAACATTTTCTGACCGTAATTTCGACTGCCTGGATATATCCGATGGTTTTCAACAACCAAGTCATGAATAAAAGAATACTAAAAGTACTATCGGTAAAATTACTGCTCTTGTTGTTCAGCCATATGGCTTACGCACAGAAGGCGCCGGAATGGGTTCTTCCTGCTACTCCTTTTAATGAAGCTGAAACTGCAAGGTTGATGGAAAAGGGAACAGCTACCATACAGGGAACTGCTACATTGAAGAAAAAAGGCAAGGATAATTTTGGTGTTAAAGGAAGTCAGATCCTGTTGTTTCCGGTAACGCCATATTTTATGGAGTTTCTGGAGCTGAAGAAAAAATTTAATAGCCGCAAAAAGCAGGCTACCATGAGTAGTGTTGCATTTACTTACCGGGTGGAGGGTAGATTTGTCGATGACAAGGGGACCTTTCGGTTTACTGACCTGAAACCGGGAAAATATTACATTATCAGCTGGATTGCCTTTGCGAGACAAAAAACAGTTGCTGTTCAAACCGGTACCAGTACCTCATATAATGTTTATGGATATGTTTTAGGCTCATCACCAATTTATGAGGACTACCAGTATGATGTCTTTATTGAAAACGAAATCAGTGGGTTTGTGGACGTAAAGGATGCAGGTGCAGTAATGAATGTGGTTGTTCATAATTAAATCAGGAGGAAAACCGATGAAAAAAGAACATTTATTTTTATGTATAATGCTTTTGTGGGGCGTGGTATCATTCAGTGCTATTGCTCAAACTATAAAAATACCCGATCCGAATTTTAAAAAGCAACTTGTTATTCTTGGGGTAGATCTTAATGGAGATGGAGAAATTCAGCTGTCTGAAGCACAAAAAGTAACAAAGCTAAATGTAGATCAGGCTGGTATAAGTTCATTGATAGGTATTAAAAGTTTCGCAAATTTAAAAGAGCTTAGCTTTTGGAATAATCAGGTAAAAGTGTTGGATCTTGAAGGTATGAAAAATCTGGAAGAGATCTTTGGTTATAACAATCAGATCCAGAACATGAACCTGAGAGGATTAACCAACCTAAGGACTTTATATGTTCATCAGAACAAAATCAGTACACTAGACTTAACCGGACTGCTGAAGCTTGAAGAGATAAAAATGCACGACAATGCACTGTATAAAGTCGATATTCCTAACCTTCCAAAGCTGGTGCACATCGAGTTTCAGAAAAATACATTAAATGAGTTTAAAGTGTCTGGATGTGCTGCTGTGAAATTAATCAGACTGAGCGAGAATCAGTTATCGAAACTAGACTTTAGTCAGTTTAAAGAACTTGAGGAGTTGTCTTTGAGAGATAATCCCTTAGTTTCTCTTTATGTGTCCGGCCTGAGGAAGCTTAAGTTGTTAGACTGTTCTTACACTTATTTAACAAATGTTAATATGAGTGGAACAGTAAGTTTAAGCAAAATCGACTGGTAACAATCGGTTGAGCATTTTAACAGTAATGCTAATTAATTTCTTTCTGAAATTGTAACCTGACAGCAGTACGCTTTTTTCATTATTAATTTGAGAGACACTGTTACAGATAGTTACGGTAAAAACCGGGTGTTAAATTTTATGCTATTTTATTTGCATTTTAAGAATATCTAATTATATTTGATATTATATGAATACGTATTCATAAATTTATACATTTACATAGACAGATTGAATTGAGTAAAAAGCATAGTACATCACAAGACGTAGCCGAATTGGCGGGAGTTTCACAAGCGACAGTATCAAGGGTTTTTGCGGGCGGAGCAATTGTTTCGGAGAAAAAGAAAAAGAAGATACTGGAAGCTGCTGAAGCGCTGGGCTATCAACCTAATGCCCATGCGAGAAGTCTGATTACCAAAAGGACCCGCATGATAGGGGTGGTGATGCGTAATATCCGAAATCCTTTTTATTCCGCAGTGCTTGAAATATTTCATAACCGCTTGTCGGCCTTAGGATATCATCTCATATTTATCAATTCAACAAATGAAGAGATCCAGGAAAAAGAGATCAGCCAACTGCTTGAATATAATGTTGAAGGTGTAATTATAACAGATGCGTTGCTGTCATCATCGGCTGCCTTAAAATTTAAGCGAAGTGAAATAGCTGTTGTTTTGTTTAACCGTTATACGGAGCAAGCTGGAAGTAGTTCTGTATTTTGCGACAATTACTTGGCTACTAAGCAGATAGCTGCCTATTTGGTAGAATTGGGACATAAGTCTTTTGCTTTTATATCTGGTCCTTCTGATACCTCTACGACTTTAGATAGGCTTAAAGGTTTTGAGGAAGTATTGAAGGAAAGAAACATTGATGAGTTTATGATTGAGTCTGGTAATTACACCTATGAGAGTGGCTTCAAATCTGCACAGGAACTAATGACAAAGAATAAACACATCGATTGTGTCTTTTGTGGCAATGATATTATTGCCCTGGGGGCAATGGATGCCATTAGGGTAATAGGGTTGAGGATACCGGAAGATGTTTCGGTATTTGGATTTGATAACATCAGGATGGGCGCCTGGCCTTCATATTCGTTGACGACCTGGGAGCAGCCTGTAGAAGAGATGATAGACGGCACAATAGAGATTTTGTTAAACGAGATAAAAGACAATACCGCTAAACCTAAAACATTGATGTTTAAAGGACATATGGTGGTTAGAAATTCAGTTAAAAAGAAATAGCCTGGCTATTTTTTTGACATATTATGAATACGTATTCAAAAAATAAATACACAAATAGACCGATGAAAAAAACCTAAATAAATGTCAACTTTTCAACCAAACCCACTAAACCATGCAACTTTTTACCAAACCAAAATTACCGCCATGCAGCGCTTGCTGTGTGCTTGTAAAATCAACAGATGACCTTGTTGTTTTGCGACAGGGATTCACATTGTTGTTGTTTCTATTTATTATTTCATTTTCACTGATCGCTAAAGCCAGTGGCCCCAGATTGCCATTACCTGAAGACTCTTTTGTGCTTAAAGGGATAGTTGTTGATGAAAATGAAGAGACTTTGCCCGGAGCCACAGTTCGTGTTAAAGGGACGGCCAGCGGTGTAGTCACAGATATAAATGGAAAATTCCTGCTCGAGATAGGGAGTGAACAAGACTCTATAATTGTGAGCTTTGTTGGATACAAGAGCAAGACCCTGCGGGTGGGCAGTAACAGAACGATTACTGTCAAATTGGAACCGGATGAGAGCCGACAAAAATTGGATGAGGTGCAAGTTGTGGGGTATGGATCCCAAAAGAAAGTCAATCTGGTTGGTTCCATATCTACCGTTTCAGTTAAGGATATCCAGAAGTTTGCCACTCCATCTTTAACCAATGCAATTGGTGGCAAGTTGGCCGGAGTGATGACCCGTCAGTCGTCTGGACAGCCCGGATATGATGCCGCCAGTATATTTATTCGCGGTCAGATCTCGCAGAGTGGATCGAACAAACCGCTTGTGGTTATAGATGGTATAGAGCGGGATCTGCAGGATTACTGGACCACATTGAACGTTCAGGAGATAGAGAGTTTTTCAGTTTTAAAAGATGCGTCTGCCACTGCTGTTTATGGTAGCAGGGGAGCAAACGGTGTCATTCTGATCAATACTAAAAAGGGAACTGTAAGTAAACCAAGAGTGAACTTTAGATCAGAATCCGCAATTGTAACTCCTTTGCGGGTGGAGGACAATATAAATAGTTTTGACTACGCCACATTAATAAATGAAAATAGGATACGAACAGGGCAGGCACTTGCTTATTCTGATGTGCAGCTGCAAAAATTTAAGGACGGCTCTGATCCTTACCTTTACCCTAATGTAGACTGGTATGATATAATATTTAGAAAGCACACCAGCCAAACCATTAATAATTTGGGTGTTTCCGGTGGAAGTGAAGCAGTTAAATACTATGTTAATTTAGGATATACCTCTCAGCAGGGAAGTTATAATGAAGAGGCAGGAAATGTTTATAAAACAAATGCGGCACTGAACAGATATAGCTTCAGATCCAATGTTGATATTAAAGTTGCAAAGAATATTGATATGAGTTTGGGTCTGTCGGCAATTATTTCAGGTACAAATTATCCTGCATATGACGCCGACGGCGTCCTGTTTTATCTGAAGCTCACCAATCCAATGATCATGCCTTTTAAAAATCCTGACGGCTCTAATTCCGGGGCAACGGGTGATTTGATCATCAATCCATGGACAAGGATTACCAAATCAGGATACACCCGGCAGAGTTACAACACAACAATTAGCAATCTTGGACTTAAGTGGGACTTATCATCAATAACTCCCGGTCTCTCTGTAAGGGGATTGGCTTCATTCGATGTAGTTGATATTACGCAGAATGTGCGGACCCAAAGCCCTGATGCATTTCGCTACGAGATTATAAATGGTCTTGAAAAATATACCCGTACCAGTACCGAAAGTGCTTTGGCACTTAGTAACCGATACGAAACCTATAGGACAATGTATGGGGAAGTTTCTTTAAACTATGACCGCACGTTTGGAAAACACAGCATCTCCGGATTGCTGTTAGGAAATAAGAAGGATGCACAAAACGTCGCTACTTCAAATTCCATCGACAATTTACCTGAACGACGGTTAGGGCTTATCAGTCGGGTAACTTATAATTATGATACCCGCTATTTAATTGAACTCAATGCCGGCTATACCGGTTCGGAAAACTTTAAGAAAGGAAAGCAATTTGGCTTGTTCCCGTCTGTAGGAGCAGGATGGATTGTCTCTAACGAGAAGTTCTGGAATAAAGATGTAATCAACAGTCTTAAAATAAGGGGTAGTTATGGAAAGGTCGGAAATGATCGGATTGGAAACCCGCTGCAGCGCTTTATTTTTCTATCTACATTTAACAAAGGGGCAACAGGATACGAATTTGGTAATGGGCAGACTTACAACCCTGGTGGTCTCAGTGAGCTGCGTATAGGGAATGAGGATGTGACCTGGGAAAATGCTTATAAAACAAATGCAGGATTTGACCTGGAGCTATTTAATGGGAAATTCACCTTAACTGCCGATGTATTTCATGAACGAAGAGAAGATCAGTTATTGTTAAGGGCAACAATACCTACTTACACTGGTTATCCGGGTGGTACGGTTCCTTATGCAAATTTAGGGGTTTCCACAAATAAAGGAGTGGAAGGTAATTTACAGTTAAGAAATACGACTAAGGGAGGGTTCTACTATTCTTTTTTAGCTAATTTCTCTTTTGCGAAAAGTAAGATAATTGAAAATGACCAGCCTCAGCAGTTGTATCCGTGGCAAGAGCTAAGAGGACATTCAATAGGTGCTAATTTGGGTTATGTTGCGCTTGGATTGTTTAAAGACGCGGCAGATGTTGCAAACAGCCCAAGTCAGGCAAATTTGGCCGGAGGTGTTACCAATTATGGACCCGGTGATATTAAATATAAAGATTTAAACAACGACGGAATAATAGATATTGCCGACAGAACTGTTATTGGTGAATTTAGCGGATCGTTTCCTCAGATCATGTACGGTTTTGGCAGCACGCTGGGCTACAAAGGCTTTGATATCAGTATCTTTTTTACCGGAGCCGCCAACAGGGATTTCTTTTACGGTCAGGGATATACTACCTGGGCATTTCAAGGTGCAGAAGGGCTGTATAATGTACAGCAAAATTATTTTGATCAGCGCTGGATTCCGGGAGGTGATAATACAAATGCAAAATATCCCGGTATCAGAGCAAATAGTACAAACAACTATATCGGTTCTACTTTATGGAAAGAGAGTGGTAACTACCTGCGGATCAAAAATGCAGAAATTGGTTATACACTATCAAGCAAGTTTACAAAGAAAATCTCCCTAAGTAACGCTCGAATATTTATAAACGGAACCAATCTGGCTACCTGGGATAACCTGAAAGTTATTGATCCTGAATCTGATTTTGGTTCTGGCAGACATCCCATAAATAAGACCTACAATTTCGGCTTAGAGGTTACTTTTTAATTTTTATTAAACTAAAGTTAGATATCATGAAAGCAACTATAATATTATTTTTTATCACCGTCCTGCTTCTTACAGCTCCTTCATGTAAGAAAGACTTTTTGAATAAGACTCCGGATGGGGACATCAATATTGACCAGGTTTTTTCCAATCCTGTTTTCGCTGAACAATTTTTAACAAATACATATTCCCATTTACCAAGAGAATTTGTATTTCCTGATAATGGAAATGGAGTTTCGATGACCAACACCTTTACCGGTGCTGCCGATGAGATGGAGCAAGGGCACGAGCCTTCTTATTGTAACAGAATGAATGATGGGACATGGAGCATAGACAATGCTACCAATGTTCAGGATGGTTGGTCAAACAGTTATCAAGGCATCAGAAAGGCAAATATCTTTATTGAAAATATCGATAAGCTTCCATTAACAGAACTGGTGACCCAGGATAAAATCAACAAATGGAAAGGGGAGGCTATCTTTTTAAGGGCCTATTATCATTTTCTATTGATCAGGATGTATGGGCCTATACCTATTATTGATAAATCAATTCCTATAAATGGCGACTTTTTAGCGGAAACAAGACAACCTATAGATAAATGTGTTGATTTTATTGTAAACGAGTGTAATAAGGCAGCAGAAATGTTAAATGTTCGTGTCCCAGCAAGTGACGATAGTCAGTTTGGCAGACCCACTAAAATTACTGCATTGGCATTAAAAGCACGTGCTTTACTATTCATGGCTAGTCCATTATGGAATGGAAACGCAGATTATGCTGATTTGAAACAAGATGGTGTCAGATTGTTTCCGGATTTCGCTGCTGAGAGATGGAAAACTGCTGCGACTGCAGCTAAGGCCTGCATAGATCAGGCAGAAGCTGCAGGTCATAAACTGTACAAATCTGCTACAAACGATCCTATTCTTAATTATCAGGAGTTGTTTTATGTCAATTGGAATGACGAGGTCATTTGGGTAAGAACGATGGGGGGATACCTGGATCTGGATGTTTATAGTGAGCCCAGAGGAATGCCGGGAACAGGTTTCACATTGAACGCGCCAACACAAAATGTTGTTGACGATTATGAGATGGCCAATGGTGAGCGTCCTATCCTGGGATACAATGCTGATATGACCCCGATAATCAATCCTGCATCAGGTTATGTAGAAACAGGTAATACAGCTACCGATAATCCAAATTATGTTGTAGGTACCCGCAATATGTATGTAAACAGGGAGCCCCGGTTTTACGCCAGCATCATGTTTACCGGCCAAAAATATAAACCGGATCAAAGGAGTCCACTAAACGATCCGTTAAAGTTTTGGAAAGGTGCTCCGGACGGAAGGGCTACTAATAATGCAGGTAATTACAGTGAAACTGGATACCTGATGAAAAAGTTTGGTCATCCGAGCTACAAAAGGAACGGGAATACCGGTCCTAGAAAAACCTGGATATTATTTCGGTTAGGAGAGCAATATTTAAATTATGCCGAAGCACTTAATGAATCTGATGGCCCGATAGCTGATGTATACAAATATGTTAATCTGATTAGAAACCGTTCTGGTCTCCCAAATTTACCATCAGGATTATCAAAGGATGAAATGAGGGAAAAAATATGGCACGAACGGCGTATAGAGCTGGCTTTTGAAACAAATCGATATTTTGATACCCATAGATGGAAGACTGCTGAAGCCATCGATAGCAAAAATGTATATGGCATAGATGTGAATGGATTGGATTATAACATGTCAAGCGATGCATTTTATAAAAGAACTGTTGTCGAAGCCAGGGTGTTTACAGATAGACATTATTTGTGGCCAATACCTCAATACGAAATTCAAAAAAATATAAAACTGACTCAAAATCCGGGTTGGTAAAACCCAGTTAATTTTCTTAAAAATTGTTTATGAACAGATTAATTTTCAAAGGACTTATACTTATCGGATGCTGCTTTGTTTCAGCAGATTTAGGTGCTCAGGAATTGTACGATTTACCTGTGGGTAAAGAAACCCGTTGGGTTAGCCTGGAAAATCCATCTGCCGAAAAGGGTAGAGGCGCTTTGGAAAATAAAGGTGCAAAAGGGCGTGCCAGTGTCTGGGTAGGCCCGGGTGAAAAGATCATGCTAATGGATTATAACGGATGTGGTATCATAAACCGGATCTGGATGACCATTATAGATAGAAATCCGGAAGCCCTCAGGTCGATAAAACTTGAAATGTATTGGGATAATGCCGATAAGCCTGCCGTTTCTGTACCCCTGGGAGACTTCTTTGGTATTGGTTTAGGAAGGATGACTACTTTTCAAAGCGCTTTATTCAGCAGCCCGGAAGGTAGGTCTTTTAACAGTTATGTGCCAATGCCGTTTACCAAACATGCCCGAATCGTACTGGTTAATGAGGGCAGACAAAAGCAACTTTTGTTTTATGATGTGAATTTTACCAAACTTAAAAAGCACGCTAAAAAAATTGCTTATTTCCATGCTTACTGGAGCAACAGCGCTGCGGCAGGATTGGCTGAAGATTTTGAAATATTACCACGTGTCAAAGGTGAGGGACGTTTTTTGGGAACCAATATCAGTGTGATTACCGATAATGTTTATGGAACTACCTGGTTTGGAGAAGGAGAGGTAAAAGCATATCTGGACGGAGACAATCAGCATCCTACTCTTGTTGGTACCGGCACAGAAGATTACATAGGGTCTGCCTGGAACCTTGGTCCTTTTTCACAGCTGTATCAAGGTGCACCAATAGTGGATAAGGAAAAACAACAATATGCATTTTATCGATATCACATTCCTGATCCTGTTTATTTCAATGCTGATTGCAAGGTTACCATTCAGCAAATGGGCGGGGGTGGCCGGGACCTCATCAGGGGTATTGCAAAAGCAGGCGGTAAAGTAAAACCAATATCGGTAATGACCCAGAAAGGAATGGTCAAACTGATGGAAGAAACGGGATTTCCAGATATCAATGATGATAAGTTTCCTGCCGATGAATGGGTTAATTTTTATAGGGTAGATAATTACTCCGCCACTGCGTATTTTTATCTTGATAGCCCTCAGAGCAATTTACCTGCGCTTGCACCCCTTGAACAACGATTGAAAGGAATTAAAAACAATAAATAGTATGAATTGGAACCAACCGGATATCTGGATCGTTATTAGTTACTTAATTTTAATGTTTGCGCTTTCTCTTTGGCACAGACGGTTTTCCTCTGCTAATCTGGAGAATTTTTTCCTTGGCGGTCGCAAAATACCAGGATGGTTAAATGGAATATCTTATACTGCCGCATTAGTCAGCCCTGATGCAGCCACTGGATATGGTGGATTGGCAATTGTAACAGGTTCGTTTATTTCGTGGTGGTATTTGAGCCGTTTTGGTTTAGCCTTGTTCCTTGGGGGGGTGCTTTTTGCCGTATTCTGGAGAAGATTAAACCTCTTTACTTCATTAGAGTTTTATGACCTGCGGTTTCCTGCAAAACCTGCCGCTGCTATGCGTTTGTGGATCGCAATAAGAACCTCGTTAATTGCTATGCCGGCGTGGACCGGCATCACCTTGTTGGCCGCTTATAAGATCATGGGGCCAGCATTCGGTATAACCAAAGAGGAAACCATGTATCTGGTTGTACCGATCTCCTTTCTTTTTGTTTTCTTTTCAGGGTACAAAGGGGTAGTCATGTCCAATCTGATTCAAATGGTGATCTTCTTTGTCGGTACAATTACGCTTGCCTGGCTTACTTTAAACCATTTTGGTGGCCCTCAGGCAATGACGGCTACATTGAACCAGGCTTTTGGTACCACACATCCCGAAATATTACAGATGGTGCCCCCATTAAATCATGATGTGTTTCCAATTGCTGCAGGCATGGCCTGGTTATTTGGTCAGAGCATTGGCTATGGCGGGGATGCTGCACCAATGGGTGGAGCAATGGAAGGACAGCGTATTCTTTCAACGAGAACTCCAGCAGAAGCCCTAACAATGTATGTGGTCACTGCAATTAGCATGTTTGTACTGTTGCTGCTCGTTACCTTACCAAGTATTTCAGCAGCGGTTCTGTATCCTGAGTTAAGAGCATCTGGGGCAGACAGAGAACTTGTGTATGGTCGGTTAATGAAGGATATGTTACCTGTAGGCGCCATGGGTTTGTTGGTTGCAGCTATGATGGCTGCAACAATGTCTACAGTTGGCGATAATTTGAATTTCGGTAGTCAGGTATTAGTGAGTGATATCTATAGACGGTGGTTTGTGCGTTCGGCCAGCGAAAAGCACTACCTGTTAATTGGTAAAATTGGTATGTTGATCATCCTTTCTCTCGCAATGGCAGTTGTATTTAATGTTACCATTATTACCGATGTGGCTATAGTTATGCTGCAGTTGAGTGCCGCTGAACTACCGGCAAACTGGGCGCAATGGTGGTGGTGGCGGTTTAATGGTCCTGCGCGCGTTGCTGCATCTTTTGGCGGAGCAGGTATCTTTTGCATTGTAGTGCTTGGGCCAAAATTATTGTTGTGGTCAGGCTTTTCTTCAGCACAGAAATTGATCCTGCCATGGTACTGGCAAACCATATTGGTGATGGGGCTAACAACCCTATTATGGATCGCCGTTGCACTGTTAACTAAACCTGATCCGGATCAATTACTAAATAATTTTTACCAAAGAGCTAAACCGCTTGGTTTTTGGAAGCCTTTCCGGAAACTGAACAAAAATGTATTATTGAAGAAGCCGGAATTGCAGCCAATATTCAGAGGGATAGGTATCGCTGTTATTGGATTTGCAGCAACCTGCCTGCTGATTTCAGGTCTTACCGAAGCTTGGTTTGGTCGCTATAACTGGGCAATGGCTGAGCTGATCGGCGCTGTTATTCTATTTATTGCCTTCAAAAAAACATCATCGGCTTACCTGGATTTTCTTTCGGCACGTTTGGAAGATGATCCTCAACATATTAATCAAAACACATAAATAAAATAATGCTATGAAAGTAAAGACAGCACTTCCCGCAGACGGGAAACACGTATTATACCTTGGTGACTGGGTTTTTCACGTCGGACCGATGTTTATTGAAACACCTTTTGGTACCGAAACAAAAGATGCCGACCTGCATTTCTATGGTGAACGTATGGTAGAGGCACTTGAACATATAACAGAAGTTACAAGTTTAGCCAATTGGGAATTATATCGTTTAGAACCCGGAAAATTAGAGGAATATTTAAAACACTCTGAATGCCTGGTTATCAGTGATGTGGAAGCCAAATGTTTTCACCTTTATCCGAGCTTCTTTGATCGTTCCCGCCGTGAAAATAAAATTGTAACCTTTCCCGATCGCTTAAACATCATCAAAGAATGGGTGTATAATGGCGGTGGCTTGATGATGCTGGGAGGATGGCTATCCTTTAGCGGTGTACAGGCCAAATCAGGATGGGGAAGGAGCTTACTTAATAGCGTTTTGCCAGTCGACTGTCTGTTGGTTGAAGATCTGGTAGAATCCTCTGCCGGGTTTACTGCTGAAGTTGTTAATCCTGAGCATCCCGCCGTAAAAGGTTTGCCGTGGGATAAATTTCCTCCGATTTTTGGATACAATGAGGTGTCTGCCAAACCAGATGCAGAAATATTGGTAAGGGTTAAGGAAACCGGTCACCCTCTGGTAGTGGCAGGAGAATATGGAAAAGGCCGCCTATTTACTTATATGTCAGATCCAGCTCCTCACTGGGGCATTAATTTCGAATTATGGGAAGGTTACGATGCCTTTTGGCAGCAGGCTTTGAACTGGGTAAAAAAGCAAAAATAAGTATGATGAGTAAAGAGCTGTTATTTGCGGGCGCTACCGTTGCTGATATTACTCCACCACTTGAGGTAGGATTACTTACTTCTTCCGTAAATGGAACTTACGAGCCTTTTGCATCAATAAGAACACCTTTATATGCAAGAGTACTGGTCGTGAAAAATAGCGGAGAAATGATTGCTGTAGTTTGCCTTGATCTTCTTGCGCTAAATGATACTTCCGTTGGCGGATGGGATAATTTTAAAAGTGAAATAGCCAGTGCTATTTCTGCGGACAGGGTGATCCTGACTTGTACCCACACCCACAATGCGCCGGAATCTGTTGCCTTGTCTGATTTGTACCTAACGGATATTTACAAGGATTGGTTAAGGAATGTACAACACAAAATTAAAGGAGCAATAGATAAGGCTATATCATTGCTAAAGCCATGCAGGGTATTTATTGGCTTAGATACCCTGGCTGGATATAGTATGCAGCGACGCATTCCTACCCCGGGTGGCGTTATCATGTCAGATTCTATCCAGCCTATTGCTCCTGAATTATTAGAAAGAGAACCCGTAGACAGAAGAATTCACAGTATCCGTTTCAAAGATGAATTGAACAATGTAATTGCCACACTAGTACATGCGGTTTGTCATCCTGTCCATGAAATGTGTATGCCACATCTATCAGCCGAGTTTCCAGGAGAATTATGCTTTGCCTTGGAAGAATCAGAGGAGAATGGTATTGCGCTATTTTTAAATGGCGCTGCCGGAGATATCAATCCGCCTACAGTTTCCTGTGGTCCGGATTATGCTGTGAAACATGGAAGAGCAATTGCTAAAGTTGTAGAAAATAGTGATTCCGAAATGATAGCTAGCCTGCCTTTCGCTTTTTTTAATCGTGCCAGGAAATTCTCTATTAGACCCGGAAGTAACATGACCAACGGAAATGATGCAATGGCAAGATTAAGCGCTATAAGGCTCGGCTTAGTGGCCATTTTATTCTTGCCAGGAGAGCCTTTTACCCAAATCGCCTACGAAATCGAACAAAATTCACCTTTTAACCAGACTATAATAGTGGCGTACGCAGAAAATAACATAGGCTATATCCCTACTGCGTTGGCCTTACAGCAAGGTGGATATGAAGTTGGGCCAGGTAAATGGTCATTTTTAGAAGCCGGTGCAGAGAATATATTAATAGCAGAAGCGCTGCAGCTGCTAAAAGAACTTTATACTAATTGAGCATGCATTTTCTTTCATCCCAAAAATAAAAAACCACTCAAATGAAACTAAAGAAAATTTTTAAACCCGCCTGTTTATTTCTGACAGTGATGCTGATCATCAATTTCCAAAGTAAAGGCTTAACGAAAAGCAGCAACCTCTTCTTTTACGGGAATATAAAGAACGATCTATATCTGCTGCTGAAAAGAGAGGGGTATATCCTTAAAAGATTTAGTACACCTGGTGCTGCTGTCAAAGCGGCTTCCAGAGGGTCAGGGGTGCTTATTGTCGCAGATAACTACCCGCAGATAGATCCCGCCAACCGCATTACCGCTAAAATTTTAAGTGAAGCAATGCAAAAAGGACTAAAACTCTATGTAGAGTATCCGACCTCTTTCCCCGGTCTAAATATTCCTTCTGAAGCATTGGAAACTAACCTGGAAAGGGGCGTTATTACCAAAGATGTGTTTGCTGCTCCTCTAAAAAATATGAGTTTAGTGGGTATTCATAATTGCCACGTATTACCAGTGCAGGCTAAGGATCCCTTAATTGTATTGGCAAAGGTGGTTGGTTTTGATAAAGCTGAATATGGTCTGGAAAATACAAAAGCATATCCACTGCTTTTTAAACATAATAACAATATCATGATAAGTATGACTGGGCTGAGTAATTTTGAAAGGGGGCGCTATGGTCCCACGGATGCAATACAGAGTGTGTTGAAATTCATTATTTCACATTTAACTTCCCATTCGGACGTCACTATAAAATATTGGCATCAGGATGTTAAACCAATGTTTGAAAGAAGGGAGATTTTATCTGCGGGGGCACGGTTAAACAGCGTTAAAAAAGGTGCAGACTGGTTCTACAAGGGAAGATTTTTTCCGGATAAAAGTTGGTCGTCAGATGTGTCAAAATATGGAAGTGACGGTACAAAGCCTACAGGTCCTCCCATAAGTCAGTCGAGAATTAATGGTGATGGGAAATTGGGTGTTTTGGAGGGACACATCTCGACGATTTCTTATAAGGGGGATCAGGGATATCGTTATTGGATGCGGGCAGATGTACAGGGAGAGGTCGCGATGACTTTAGCTGCTGCAGGGAAGCTTTTCAATAATCAGGATTACAAGGATAAGTCGGCAAATCTGATGGAATATGTTTTTAAAAATTCAAACCTGCGTCAGGGACCAAAAAATGATCCTGCAAGCGCTGCCTATGGATTGATTGGCTGGGCGACTACCAATGCCGGTACTTTTTATGGTGACGACAATTCCCGTGCAATTCTGGGAATGATTGCTGCCTCATCTTACTTAAAAACAGATAAATGGGATAAAGAGTTGACGGAGGCCATTATGGGTAATTTCAGAACTACAGGTATAAAGGGGTTTAGAGTTGATCGCCTTGAGGAAGCTGATATTATCAAAAATGGATGGCCATATTACTGGAATAGGGATGTGGTCAACATATCGCCACATTTTGAATCATGGATGTGGGCCTGTTACTTATGGTTATATAACAAAACTGCTTACGCACCATTACTTGAGCGGACTAAAAAAGCCATCAAAATTACGATGGATGCCTATCCTGAAAAATGGCTTTGGGGGAGTAGTATGCAAACTCAGAGAGCCAGAATGATACTTCCGCTTGCCTGGCTTGTAAGAATAGAAAATACAGAGGAGCACAGGCAATGGCTGGATAAAATGATAAACGAAATTCTGAAATATCAGGATGAAAGCGGGGCGATCAGCGAAGAACTTGGAAAGGGAAAAGGGATGTTTAAGGCCTTAAATAAAAATGAAGATTATGGGACTGATGAAGGCTCACTCATATTCAGGAATGGTGAAAAGGTATCTTGTATGTTGTATACCTGTAATTTTGCGCTTTTTAGCCTTAATGAGGCTGCGGCTGCTACTGGCAATACCAAATATAAGGCTGCTACCGAAAAGCTTTCAGACTTTTTAACCCGTATTCAGGTACAAAGTAAAGTACATCCTGACCTGGATGGTGCTTGGCTAAGAGGTTTTGACTATGGGCGCTGGGATTATTGGGCATCTAATTCGGACGCGGGCTGGGGAGCCTGGTGCACTTTAACCGGCTGGATCCAAAGTTGGATTGTTACCACTCAAGCCCAGATTGAGCAAAAGGAAAGTTTCTGGGAGGTAACTGCAACTTCGAAAATCAATGACGTTGCAAAACCAACCATACAAAAAATGATGAAAGAAGCAGATAAATAATACTTAAAGCTATTCTGAGATGAAATTTAAAATGTATTTCCTGCAAGTACTTCTTCTGTTTTCTGCCAACACCATGGCGCAGACTTTCAATAATGACTTGTCTGCATTATCGCTTATTCAGCAGGGTATAAAAACCAAACGGGTGAGTAGTTATGACTCGAGTGGCGACAATCACGATAATCTGCAAAACATAAAAAGCGGGGAAAAGCGTATTATTTTTGATGTTAAAGGAACTGGAATGATCAACCATATCTGGATCACTATGGGGCCTGAACCGAACGTGTTAAGCCGTAATGATGTGATTATAAAAATGTATTGGGATGGAAATGATCGTCCCTCTGTCGAATCTCCGATAGGCCCTTTTTTCGGGCAGGGATGGAATGAATCTTACCTTTTCACCTCCGCAGTATTGGCAGCAACGCCAACAAATGGGAATGGTTTGGTTAGTTATTTTGCCATGCCTTTTTCAAAAGGTGCAAGAATTGAGATCGAGAATCAGTCGGGGAAAGACATCAGATCGCTGTACTTCTATGTAGACTATGTGGAAATGAAAAGCCTTCCCTCTAATGCCGGAAGATTTCATGCCTGCTACAATACAGAACTCACTGGTCCTGCCGATAGCGTAGAAAATGAACACTGGATGTTCGGGCCGGGAATTCCAAATAAAACCGGTAAGGATAATTACGTTATTGCCGATATAAAAGGTAAAGGGCATTTTGTGGGTGTGAACTACTATGTTCACTCACCTACGCCATATTGGTACGGAGAGGGTGATGATATGATATTTATTGATGGCGATGAACATCCTTCTTTAATTGGCACCGGTACGGAAGATTACTTCAATACTTCCTGGGGTGCTCCAAAGGTACCTTATTCAACTCCTTATTTTGGTTATCCAAAGGTTAATGATGATATCGGTTTTCTTGGAAAAACTCATATATACCGATTTAACATTGTTGATCCGATCTACTTTGATAAATCAATGAAGTTCACCATAGAACACGGTAGCATGAATGTGCTTACCCTTGATCTTGCTAGTGTGGCTTATTGGTACCAGGATAAGGCAGTTGCAGTTCCAGAAATACCTGATGCAGCGGCCAGAAAACCTATGCCAATGATAGGACCGGCAGAAATTCACAAGTGGCGCAACGAATGGCGTAAAAACAAGGGAAACGACCCCAAGCTTTGGGGAAATTAGAAATCAATAAAAAATTATAATCATAATAAATGGCCAGGTACATAAAAAAGGGAAAGAGTGAAGATGAAATTAATGAAGCAGATTCACGAGTTAGAAAAACAGTAGAAAGAATAATTAAGGACGTTGTGCTAAATGGAGATAAGGCTGTTAGGGAATATTCTGCGTCATTTGACAACTGGGTGCCTGAATCTTTTAGGCTTACCACCAATCAAATTCAGGAAATTCTTGATCATACTCCTGATCATGTTATTGAGGATATTCTTTTTGCACAAAAACAAATAAGGTTTTTTGCAGAACAACAAAGGGCGTCATTTACGGATATCGAAGTGGAGACATTGCCGGGTGTTTTTTTAGGGCATAAGAATATTCCTGTAAATAGCGTTGGCTGCTATATTCCGGGAGGGCGGTATCCAATGGTAGCTTCAGCGCATATGAGCATTATTACGGCCAAGGTTGCAGGGGTGCAACGTATCATTGCTTTTACGCCACCGATTAATAACAAAATACCCGAAGCCACAGTATGTGCCATGCATTTTGCGGGTGCGGATGAAATTTATATTCTGGGTGGTGTACAGGCCTTATGCGCGATGGCAATTGGAACAAATTCTATAAAGCCAGTTGATCTTATTGTGGGGCCTGGAAATGCTTATGTTGCCGAAGCTAAAAAACAACTGTTTGGTCGTGTAGGAATAGACTTGTTTGCTGGTCCTACCGAAATACTAGTGATTGCTGATGAAACAGCGGATGCAGAAATGGTGGCTTGTGATCTCTTGGGGCAGGCAGAGCATGGCCCGACCTCGCCAGCGGCATTAATTACAACTTCCGAAAAACTGGCTAAAGAAACATTAGTTGAAATAGAACGTCAGCTCACTATTCTACCTACTGCAGATATTGCAGGTGCCGCATGGAAAGACTATGGAACTATTATTTTGGTTTCGGATGAGCAAGAGGCTGTTCTTGAAGCGGATGCTTTGGCCTATGAACACGTGGAGGTACTTACCCATAATCCACAATATTTTCTTGATCATATGACCAATTACGGAGCACTATTTCTAGGGCCGGAAACCAATGTTGCTTATGGCGACAAGGTGATTGGAACAAATCATACACTCCCCACCGGAAGGGCAGCCAGATATACCGGAGGATTATGGGTTGGTAAGTTCTTAAAAAACTGCACCTATCAACGATGTACGCCACAGGCAAGTGTGTTAATAGGTGAGTATGCCATGAGATTATGCGAACTGGAGGGGTTTGCCGGACATAAAGCCCAGGCTGAACTTAGGGTTAATCGTTATCATAAGATTCTCAATGAAAAATAAATTTACCTCAAAACGAACAAAGATCCTGTCATTATTAGCCTGTGTAATGATCTTCTCTGGTTTTTCCTCTTTTGGTAATATCCGTTTGCCTGCAATTATAGGTAATAATATGTTGTTGCAGCAAAAAATGGATGTTAAACTGTGGGGCTGGGCAGATCCTAATGAAAAAATTTCGATCACCACATCATGGAATCAAAAATCTTATCAGGTTGTTGGGGACAGGGACGCAAAGTGGCAAATTACTGTGCCTGGTTCAGGTGCTGGGGGGCCTTACACGATTGTTTTTAAAGGAAAGAACCTGATTACACTTACTAACATACTAATAGGTGAGGTATGGGTTTGTTCCGGTCAGAGCAATATGGAAATGTGTGGCAACTGGGGATTAAAAGATATCAAAGAAGAACTACCACACGCCTATAATAAGAATATACGGTTCTTTTGTATACCTAAAAAATCGGCAAGATATCCTCAGGATGATGTAGAAGGAAGCTGGGAAGTATGCGACAGTAGCGCTTTGAAGACATTTAGTGCTGTTGGATATTTCTTTGGCAAAAAATTAAATGAAAAGCTTGGTACCCCAATTGGGTTGATCGGGGCAAGCTGGGGAGGATCTGCTGCGGAAGTATGGACGCCGGATAGCCTAGTAAATGCAGATACTGCTTTAAAGTCAGCTGCCTCCCGGATACAGCCAAGTGGGATGGTTCCATATCATCCGGGTTATGCCTATAACGCGATGATTGCACCGATAACGAATTATTCAATTGCCGGTGCAATTTGGTATCAGGGAGAAAATAATACGGAAACTGCCAATACCTACAGCAAGTTATTTATTACGCTGATAGATGCTTGGCGGAAGGCATGGCAAAAGGACTTCCCATTTTATTATGTTCAGATCGCTCCTTTCAGCTACAAAAAGGTAAATAGTGGCGCACTTTTGCGTGAAGCACAATTGCAAAGTATGTCTCATCCCAATACTGGTATGGTAGCTACAACCGATCTGGTTACAGATGTCAATAACGTGCATCCTGAAAATAAGCATGATGTAGGTTGGAGACTTGCCAATTGGGCATTGGCCGAAACCTACGGACACAAAATACATGCATATAAAAGTCCTGTTTATACGCACGTCAGTTTTGAAAAGAACAAGGCTTTAATAACCATTGCCAATGCATCAGCAGGAATGGTTATTAAAGGAGAGAAAGTTAACGATATAGAAATTGCAGGTAAAGACAGCATATTTTACGCAGCCATGGCAACTTTAAAGGATAATAAAATAATCGCCTGGAGTGATTCTGTTAAACATCCTGTAGCACTGCGTTATGCTTTTCATGACACTTCGATTGGCAATGTTTTTAATAAAGATGGATTGCCATTGATTCCATTCAGAACCGATAACTGGCCTATAGTCACACCATAAAACTGATGCTCATATGAAAAAAATCATCTCAAAATGCCTTCTTGCAAGTTTAGCTGTAATGTCCATAAGCGCAAATGCACAAAAAGTACTTTCAGTACCAGTAGGATTTGATGCCTATCGCAAATGGGACCAGCTTCCGCTTCAACGCATAGGCGTAAGGGCCTATATGCGAAGTACCTATGATCGTACCGGCGGAGGTAGTGATGCCTCGCATTTTTTGTTTATGAATAAAGAAGATGAGAACGTAACCCTCAGCGTAAAAGGGAAAGGCATCCTCTATTTCTTTCGCACTAATCACTGGCATGGCAGTCCATGGCATTTTAAGATAGACGGCATTGACAATGTTGTAAAAGAAACGGCAACATCCGATCCTGTCAACGCAATTAAAACGCTGAAAGAAACCGCCTTTATTCCGAATGCGGCATTTCCTAAGCCATTGGGTTGGACATGGGGCGCTACAAAAGGTGCAGATCTGATCTGGGTGCCAATGGCTTTTCAGGATTCGATGAGTATTGCTTATTCCCGTACCTTTTATGGTACCGGTTATTATATTTATCATCTTTATGCTAATGAGCAAAACCTTTCTCAGCCCATCAGATCATGGAATGTAAATAAAACGCCAGATCAGGATATTGTTGATCTGGTTAACCTTTCAGGTAAGGATATTGCCCCCAAAAATATCAATGCACAGCAAGGTCAGTTAAAATTGAATCAGAATACTATTACTTTGGCCACACTTAAAAATCCCTTATCTCTGGTTCGGGCCGTTAAGCTAAGTTTTCCGCTTAGTAAAGCAATGGATTTGGAGCGTATTCACTTAAAAATAACATGGGACGATGCAGCATATCCATCTGTAGATGCACCGCTATGTCTTTTTTTTGGAGCGGGTACCTTCTTTAATCGCGAGAAAAAGGAGTTTTTGGTCAAGGGGCTTCCCATAAATATTCGCTATGATTATATAAACAACAAAGTTGAACTTGCTTGCTATTATCCTATGCCATTCTTTAAAACAGCAAAATTTGAACTTACCGGCATAGCACCTGACAACGCAGAGATAAATTATGAAATACGTTACGAAAAGCTGAAAACAGCCAGCAACAGAAATGCGTATTTTCATGCTACCTATAAGGATATACCTAAACCGGATTTGGGTCAGGATATGACCTGGTTAGATACTCGGGGTATAGAAGGACATCAGCAGTGGTCAGGAAGTTTCCTTGGAACATCATTTATATTTTCTCACAATGCCAATCTTAATACGCTGGAAGGTGATCCAAGATTCTTTTTCGATGACAGCAAGAGCCCCCAGGCCTATGGTACAGGAACAGAGGAATGGGCAGGAGGAGGTGATTATTGGGGTGGGGAAAACATGACACTTCCACTTGCAGGTCATCCCTGCGGGTCTACTGAGAAAAAAACAGCAGTAAATGATAAGGATCTTATTCAGTCAGCATATCGGTTTCTTATTGCTGATCTGATGCCCTTTGGAAACCGGGCTGTTATAAATTTTGAGCATAGCGAAAACGTTTCTCAGGAGCATTATGAAGCTGTATCTTATTGGTATGGAATGCCATCAGCGTCACTGATTAAAACAGATTCGATTGATATTGGTAAGCAAGATGATGAACTGCGCCACGCTTATTATTCACCAGAGGCTTCCAAAGTGGAAACCATTCTATCGAGATATGAATGGGGGCCGGATAAGTTTCCCGCCGGGGCATGGGGCTTGGATTTACCTAAAAGGATTCCTGGGTATAAAGAATTGATCGGCAAAGAGATTTATCCTGCCCATGAAGAAGATGGTCGACATACATCAGGTATTTCTGAGTTTACGGTGAGTATGAGTCCTGATAACCTGGGTGCGCTATTACGACGGACGCTGGATTATCGCTATCCGAATCAAACTGCGGAAGTTTATATTGCCGGGAACCTATCAGGAAGAAAAATTAAAGAAAAAGATTGGAAAAAAGCGGGTATATGGTATTTGGCAGGATCTAGTACTTGTATGTTTTCAAGACCAGCCGGTGAATTGGCGAAAAGAGTGTATCAGATCGAAACATCAAACAGACGTTTCAGAGATGATGAATTCCTGATTCCGGCTAAACTAACAAGAGGTTTATCTAAACTAAGAGTAAGGATTAAATTTATTCCTACAATTCAGCAGCTTTATCCGGGAAAGGATTTTCCGGAGCAGAGTGTTTGGAGTGAACTGAGATATCAGGTGTATAGTTATGTGCTGCCACAAGTAAAACCTATAAAATAATCATTGGCCTGTTTTAATACTGATATGAAAAAAATGAGCATTACGATGCTGACAATCGCTTTTACATTTTGTCAGCATGCCATGGCGCAGCAGGAAAAGTCTTTTGAAACCCCGTATATAAAAGGCAGCGTTGTTCACATTTTTAATCCAAATGATACCCGGTCAAAAGAAGACACTACCTGGTATACAAATGATCATTCCTTCGTAAGAGGTGTTGATGGTATCTGGCATGCGTATGGCATCATTGGGCACCATCCAATCAGGCCATGGGGTGGAGAAACTAGATTCTTCCACATTACTTCTGGTTCTCTGATGCAGCGGAAATGGAAGGATAAAGGGTATGCCATGTCCGTGAAGGAAGGTAAGGAGCGCGTATTGTGGGCACCTCACGTTATAAAAGATAAGAATGCCTTTTATATGTTTTATAATATTGGCAATATGCAAAAAGATGCCGCTAACTACGCCTCATGGGGTCAGTTATGCATGGCAAAAAGCGACAATCTGGTAGATTGGGAGCGTTATCAACTTAATCCGCTCTTTAGCGACCCTGGCCATGCACGTGATTCGTATGTCATGAAATATAAAAGTAAATATTATTATTACTATACCAGAACCTACAATGAGGTCGACCATCGATCAGTAGTTGCAGTAAGAACAGGGCCCGATCTGTTGCACTGGGGCGGTCCGAAAATTGTGCATATCCAACCTTATGTGGTAGATTGGGGAGGGGATGCTGAGAGTCCTTTTGTTGTACATAGAAATGGAATTTTCTACCTTTTTATATGCAGGGCAATGACCCAATACAATCAAACAGATGTATACTGGTCTAAGGACCCCGAAAATTTTCCTGAAAAGAACCTGGTTTGTTCGCTTCCTATCCATGCTGCTGAAATTATTTATGATAAAAAAGAAGGATGGTTTATCTCCAATACAGGCTGGGATAAAAAAGGTTTGTTTCTCGCTCCGCTGGAATGGAGGTAGATCCATTCAAAGAATTATTTTGATAGCTTGGCGGAGCGTGTTCTATGCTAAAGAAGTTTCAAATCATCATTTCTGAAGTTGGCCAGGTAAGGGCTTTCTGGTGGTAATTCTGTGATCAGGTAGTTTATTTTATTGATTGGGCATATTCTGATTCTTTGCGATGTATTTAACTTTTCTGCAATCGCCAAAACCGCAACTTTTCTGGAAGCATTCACAATGGCTTTGTTTACCTGTACAATCTCCCAGTCCATATCAGTAAGGCCTTCTTCTACAGAAAATGCGTTGGCGCCAAGTAAGCAAAGGTCTACTTTAAGGTCGGATAGCTCGTTAATGACACTTGTTCCGGTATGCAGGTTTGCGTTTTTGCTTAGCTTTCCCCCTATAGTAATCACCTCCAAATTGCTGTGTTCTGATAGGGTAATGGCTGCCTGAGGGCTAACAGTAAAGAATGTTGCCTTTAGGTTTTTGGGAATCATTTTGGCCAGTTCCAGAATGGTAGTTCCACCCTCTGTAAGAATAACCATGTCATTTTTAATCAGTTTGAGGGCTTTTTCTGCAATTTTTTTCTTTTCTGCAAGCGCATATACTTCATTTTGCAAATTAAAGGGGGCAATAAAAGATTTGCTCGCAGCACCTCCATGAACTTTCAGGACTTTACCTGATTCGGCCAGCTCCTTCAGATCACGCCTGACTGTATCGTCAGAAATGTTTAATAAAGTACTCAGATCGGCTGATAGGACCTTATTGTGGAGGTTGATTTCCCTCATAATCAGTTTGTGTCTTTCTTCTTTACGCATAAGCAGTTTATAACAGATTTAACAAAAGTAAAATTTTTTTCTGTTAAAACATTTGGAAGTTATGAATTTTGCGGTTATACTTGTATTGTAAAACGCATAAAAAACGCAAAAAGAATAATTTTGTCTATCTGTGAGGGATTTTTGATGACGTTTATTGTTTTTCGTGCTACTTTTTTGCGGTTTTAAACCACTAAACCAAACAACTTATATGAATAAAATTTTAGCATTTCTGATCATTCTGTTCCTGGTAACAGAAGTAAAAGCCAAAAGCTGGCCTTTTCAAGTCGCCGACCGAGTTATCCGCGGCGAAGTGGTTGATGAAAAAGATGAAGCCATACCCGGGGTTTCTGTAAGACTAAAAGGAAGCGCGCAGGGAACGGTGACTGACCAGAAGGGTAAGTTCTCTTTGTCGGTTAATTCAGACAATGATTCCCTGCAATTTTCTTTTATCGGTTATAAGAATAAAACCATCAGAGTTGGTTCATCACAAGAGTTCAAAATTAAGCTTGAACCCGATGAGGAGAATAAATTAAATGAAGTAACCGTCGTTGGTTATGGTACGCAAAAGAAAATTTCCGTTACCGGTTCATTGTCTACCATTTCTGTCAAAGAGATTCAACGGGTTTCCACCCCGGCATTATCCAATGCAATTGCAGGTAAACTGCCTGGCATCATTACCCGTCAGGCGAGCGGCGAGCCCGGATATGATGCTGCGCAGGTTTATATACGAGGACTTTCAACTTTTGGAAACAACGCACCGCTAATATTGATAGACGGAGTGGAGCGTGATATGAATAACATTAATGCTCAGGAGATAGAGAGCTTTACGATACTAAAAGATGCATCTGCTACCGCTGTTTATGGCGTGCGAGGTGCCAATGGAGTTATTCTCATTACAACGAAGCGCGGAGTTAGCGGCAAGCCAGCTGTAACATTCCGTACAGAAGCGGCGGCTTTACATGCCTTAAGGCTGCCAGAATATATTAACGGACAACAATATGCCTCCCTGATGAATGAGGCAAGGATGTTTTCTGGTGAACAGCCTAGGTGGTCAGCTGAAGAACTCGAAAAATTTGGTAATGGCTCAGATCCCTACCTGTATCCCAACTCGAACTGGACAGATGCGGTATTGAAGCGTGATACCTGGCAAACCATCAATAATTTAAGTGTTACCGGTGGTAATGAAATCATTAAGTATTATACCAATGTTGGTTATACCCTTCAGAATGGAATTTATAAACAGGATATGTCCAATAAATTCAATACGAATGCCAATATCAAACGATACAATTTCAGGAGCAATATTGATCTGAACTTATCAAAAAGTCTGACCATGCAACTTGGCCTCGGTGGAATTATTCAGAATGGGAACTATCCCGGATTCTCAGCACCAGATATCTTTCAATCTTTAAAAACAATATCGCCAATTGCATTTCCAGTTAAGAATCCAGATGGAACACCTGGGGGTGCCCAAACCTTTGTGGGATGGAATCCTTGGGGAAGGGTCTCGCAATCGGGCTACAGTACACAAGATCGTAGTACCTTGCAGGGTACTTTCGCAGCCAGATGGGACATGTCTGAACTGGTGACCAAAGGTTTATCATTAAGGGGTTTGTTTTCGTATGATCGTTACGGTCAGACCAATAATGTAAGGGCCAAGGAATTTGAAGTGAAGCGGTATCTGGGAACAGATCCTGAAACCGGAGAAGATTTGTATAGTGAACCGTTTAGAGAAGAAAAGCCACTCGGATATTACATCGAAAATGGGAGCAACAGGGCTATTTATATGGAAACCCAATTGAATTATGAGCGCTCATTTGATAAACACGGGCTGACTTCCATGCTATTATATAATCAGCGTGATTATGTGGATCTTTCTGCGGGCAGCTCCGTGTCGAATCTCCCTTTTCGCCGAATGGGCTTAGCCGGTAGGGTCACCTACAACTACGATAACCGATATCTTGCAGAGGTTAACTTTGGCTACAATGGATCTGAAAACTTTCCGAAAGGAAAAAGATTTGGTTTCTTTCCAGCCTTCTCAGCCGGGTGGGTAATTTCAAATGAAAAATTCTGGAATGCATCCGCAATCAGCAACCTGAAAATAAGAGCCTCTTATGGAAAGGTGGGAAATGATCAGATCAACCAGCGCTTCTTGTTTCTAAGCACTGTAAAAACAGTTGGACAATCTTATCCGTTTGGCCCGGATCAGCAGCTTTTCTATGGGATGGAGGAGAACCAGATCGGTAATCAAAACGTCACCTGGGAACGTGCAACAAAAAGAAACATCGGTCTGGACCTTGGCTTCCTGGATGATAAAATAACCTTGCAGGTGGATGCTTTTGATGAAGATCGTACGGGCATTCTCTTGCAGCGCCAAACGGTGCCCTTTGTAACCGGATTCTATCCCTGGTCTATTCCTTATGGAAATATTGGTGCAATCAAAAACAAGGGGATAGATGGATTAATAGAAATGCGAAATACTACATCTGGTGGATTTTTCTATTCTTTCCGTGGTAATTTCACCTTTGCTAAGAATACAATTGTAGAAAACGATGAGCCCACACGCCGATATTCCTATTTATCCGGTAAAGGATTGCCGTTAAATCAGAGTTTTGCATTCATTTCTGAAGGTTTATTCCAAAGCGAGGAAGATATTGCTACCAGTCCAAAACAAAGCTTTTCTATCCCAAGACCGGGAGATGTTAAATACAAGGATATTAACGGTGATGGTATAATTGATTCTTATGACCAGATCCCCGTAGGTTATCCGCGTCTTCCTCAAATGACATTTGGTTTTGGCGGCACCATATCTTATAAAAGCTTTGATTTTAGCTTGTATTTTACAGGGGCAGCCAAATCGAGTATTTTCTTGAGTGGAACTTCAATGTGGCCTTTCTACGATGGTCTGGGGGTAAATAATGTACTCACCGAATATTACAACAATCGTTGGACACCAGAGAACCGGGGTGCGAAGTATCCTGCAATAGATGTCGGTAACAATCCAAATAATTTCCTGAATTCTACCACCTGGATGAAAAATGGGAATTACCTCAGGTTGCGTAACCTTGAAGTGGGGTACACTTTACCTCAGCGCGTGTCTGGCAGGATAGGGGTAAGCTCCCTCAGGTTTTTTGTAAACGGTATGAACTTGTATACCTGGGATCATATTAAGATCATCGATCCGGAATCTAATGACGGAACCGGTGGGTATCCTTTGCAGCGGTCATTCAATGCAGGTTTGCAGATTGATTTTAAATAATATAACCAATAACCATTATAAAAGAATTTGATATGAAATATTTAATCTGTGGATTATTGTTCGTGCAGCTTTTGATGTTCTCCTCTTGTAAAAAAGATTTTCTGGATAAAAGCCCTGAAGAGGACATTACCATTGAAGAAGCTTTTCTTCAACGCAGGTATGCTGAAGCATTTTTATCGGATGTTTATGCCGATCTCCCACTTGAGAACTGGTTTACCGACATGGTCGATCCTAATCCGTTTGTAGTTGCCTCTGATGAGATGAATGTACCCTGGCCGGAGAAATTTGCAAAACTGATGAACAAGGGTTCCTGGAACGCCTATAATGTGGCAAGTCAGCAGTGGCGTAACATGTATGAGGGTATTCGCAAAGCGAATATTTTTCTGAAATACATCGACAGAACTCCCCTTGGCAAAGACTTTACCCAGCAGGATAAAGACCGTTGGATAGGTGAAGCCGTATACCTGCGTGCTTTTTACCACTTTTGGCTAATGCGAATCTATGGCCCGATTCCCATTATGGATTATGATGCAGGAGTAGCCGATGATTTCACTAAAATAAAACGCCAACCACTTGATCAGGGTGTTGATTTTGTTTCTAAAGAATGTGACAGGGCGATCAGTTTGTTGCCAATGAGAGTTACTTCCGATAGGAATATTGGACGGGTTACTGCTGCGGCTGCGATGGCGCTAAAGGCAAGAATGTTATTGTATGTGGCAAGCCCTTTATGGAACGGCAATCCTGACTATGCAGGCTTCACAGATAAAGAAGGTATAAAACTTTTCCCTGGTCAGTATCAGGCCGAAAAATGGAAAGCTGCAGCTCTTGCCGCCAAAGAGTGTATCGATAAATGTGAGGCTGCCGGTTATCAGCTTTATAGAAAATATCCAGATCCTGTGCAGAATTACCAGCAATTGTTTCTGGAAAACAACAACGTTGAAGTGATCCTTGCACGTAATTGTACTACACCTGATATTGGCGGTTATTATCCGGGAATGACCGAGAAATGTGCTTTCCCTGGAAGCCTGGGCGGGTGGAATGGGTATAACCCAACTCAGCAGCAAGTAGATGCTTATGAAATGGACAATGGAAAAGCACCAATACTAGGTTATAATAGTGATGGGTCACCAGTAGTCAATCAATCCTCCGGATATACTGAAGCAGGTTATACAGCTACAGCCATGACCGGACGCTGGATGGAAGGGGTAAGCAATATGTATGTGCACCGGGATCCCAGATTTTATGCTTCTATTAACTTTAACGGAGCCTACTTCATTGACCGCCGCTTGCAGTTCTGGTCCAGTGGAGCAGATGGTAGAGGAAATGCCGGAAGAGATTATAATACGACAGGATATTTGCTTAAAAAATCTGTAGATCCTACGGCGAATATTGCCCAGGGCAGGTTTTCACTTAAAACATGGATATTTTTCAGGCTTGGTGAATTTTATCTGGACTATGCAGAAGCACTAAATGAATCAGACGGGCCAGTTGCCGATGTGTATAAATACATGAACCTGATCAGGGAACGTGCCGGAATGCCAGCACTTCCAACAGGTCTTAATGCTCAGCAAATGAGAGAAAGGATCAGGAACGAACGTCGTGTGGAGTTGAGTTACGAAACCCATCGCTACTTCGATTGTCACCGTTGGAAGATCGCTGCACAGACCGATAATGGGCCTATTTACGGAATGAACATTAGTGCCGGAACCAATTTGCAGGATGATGCTTACTATAAGAGAACAGTGGTAGAAAGAAGGGTGTTTCAGGGGCCTAAGCATTATTTATTCCCAATTCCGCAAAGCGAAATTGACAAGACCCCTAATATTATTCAAAACCCAGGCTGGTAATGATCCATAAACTTAAAACCATGAATAAGATAAATTTAACCTCAATACTTTTAAGCGCTTTTATATTCCTGACTGCTTGCAATAAGGATGTTTTAGTGGATTTGGATATTCCGCAGGCCGATACCTATGCACGCCTGTACATGCCACAGGCAGTAAGTAATCCAATTGCAATGGGGATTAGTATAACCGATCAGGACTATCAAGTGCCTTATGCGGCCCATCTGGGTGGCCCGTTAGCGGCCCAAACCGATATACCAGTAAATTTTAAGGTTTCGGCCGAAATGGTTGCCGACTATAATCAGAAAAATAATACCACCTATCAGTTGCTGCCCGAAGGAAGTTATGCCCTTCAGCAGGCAACAGCAATAATTCCCAAAGGTGCACAGGGAACTGCAGTTCAGAATCTGGTCATCAAAACCAAAGGCTTTCTAAACGCATTTGAGTCTTATCTGCTTCCGGTAAGCATTTCTGCACCTGGAAATGTGACTTTAAATAAGGAACTCAGTACCACTTATTTCCTGATTACAGGCTCATATGCCCCAGGTGAAGTTCCGCGTGAGAAAGTGCTGTCTATGGGCGCTGATGCAGGTGCTTTTTTAATAGATTTTAACGGCGATTTTATACGTAAAGCGCCGGTAACCGGCGATCTTCTGTTGTACAAGGCTGATGTAGCTACCGGACAGTTTACTCTCCCACCTAAAACGATCGGTTTCGGCTGGAATGTAATGGATAAAATTATCTCCTTTGGTGGTAACCGCTTGATCGCAAGATTTGGAAGTGGGGCAGGCGATCTTAACCAGTATTTTCTTAGCCAGGACGGGGCATTCGGGGCCCAGAGAGGGGTTGGTCAGGGCTGGGGCGCACTCTCTGCAATTGTTCCATTCAAAGGGTTGCTATTAGGTATTGCAGCAAATGGTGACATGACTAAATTTCCTTTAAACGGGGATGGCGACTTTGATTATGGAAACATCAAACAAATTGGTAGCGGATGGGCTGGTTTGGCACAAATCTTTGCTTACCAAAACTCACTGATTACCATTGAAAACAGTGGAGATATGTGGCAGTATCCACTAACAGAGGATGGAGTTTTTGGTACACGGAAGAAGATAGGTACAGGCTGGGATATGTATATTAAGGTAATTACTGCCGGCAATGATCTGTTGGCTTTGGATGCCAATGGAGATTTGTGGCGATATAAATTCAATCCGGAAGGCCTGTGGCCTTTAAAAAAGTAGAAAATAATAACTGATTCAAAAAGATATAATAATGAATAAAATACCGCTAATGTGCCGAAAAACTGCTATACTCTTGTTTTGTTTAACCTTTGCCATTCAAATGGTCTGGGCTAAAGACAAAGATACCTCTTCATTGAATGAACAGGCAGCCTATGCACTGATTAAACGGGTTCTGCCAAAATATGCCAGTCGTTTTAAGGTGGCCTATATTCCCATGGAAGACAACAAAGATGTTTTTGAACTGGAAGCCAGTGGGGAACAGATTCTCTTAAAAGGCAATAATGGGATATCGGTTGCCAGTGCCTTTAACTACTGGCTTAAAAATTACGCGCATTGCGATATCAGCTGGAATGGTACCAATCTGGAGATTCCAACACCATTTCCTATGGTGAAGGAAAAAATTCATAAGGTTACACCGCATGATTACCGTCATTATTTCAATTACTGTACCTTCAATTATACTGCGTCCTGGTGGGACTGGGAGCGCTGGCAATGGGAAATTGATTTTATGGCATTGAATGGGATCAATATGCCGCTTGCTATGACTGGACAGAATGCGCTGTGGGACCGGGTTTACAGAAGCCTTGGTTTTGATGACGCAGACATGGATGCTTTTTTTACCGGGCCGGCATATTTCATGTGGTTCTGGGCAGGTAATATTGATGGGTTGAATGGTCCTTTGCCAAAAAGCTGGATGAAAAGTCACGAGGAACTGCAGAAAAAGATCCTGCTTCGCGAACGGGAGTTGGGTATGAAACCAATCCTTCCTGCCTTTAGCGGTCATGTGCCCCCAACATTCAAAAAAAGATTCCCTAACGCTAAAGTTGACAAGGTGAACTGGGAAGGCCGTTTTGCAGATGCTTATGTACTTGACCCGGAAGATCCTATGTTTCAGCAGATAGCCGACAGGTTTATGCAGGAACAACAAAAGACCTTTGGATTGGAAAATCATTTATACGGGGCCGATACCTTCAATGAAATGGATCTTCCACACCAGGATTCTGCCTACGTACGTAAAATCGGCAAGGCAGTATATGATGGTATGGCCAAAACCGACCCAAAAGCAATATGGGTGATGCAGGGATGGTTGTTCTGGGACCGAAGGGATTTCTGGCAGCCTGAGCGCATCAACAATTATTTGAGCGGAGTACCGGATGATAAATTAATCATCCTGGATCTTTTTGCCGATGAACAGCCTATATGGACCAAAACCAAATCCTTTTTCGGGAAACCATGGATATGGTGCATGCTTCACAATTTTGGCGGCAGGAATCCACTGTTCGGCAACCTTGATTATATCGCTAAAGAGCCTGCAGAAATGGTTCATGATCCTAATAAAGGTAACCTGTCTGGAATCGGATTGGTGCCTGAAGGGATAGAGCAAAATCCAGTTGTCTATTCGCTTATGCTCAATCACGTATGGAGCGATCAGCCCGTAAACGTGAACGAGTGGTTAAAAGGATATGCCCACAGTCGTTACGGAAAAAAGAACCCGTACACAGAAAAAGCCTGGGATATTTTACATAAAACAGTGTATGCTAAAGAAGGCAGCTATGAGACCATTGTGGTAGCAAGACCAACCTTTGAAAAAGACAATGATTGGGCCGCTACAGATTTGCCGTATGATCCATTTGCGTTGGTGCCGGCATGGGAGAATATGCTGGCTGCGGCTCAGCAATTTAAGCGTAATGATTGCTACCAGTTTGATCTGGTAAGCATTGGCACGCAGGTGCTGGCCAATTATGCCTCAGTTGTTCAACAACAGTTTGCCAGAGACTTCAAACAAAAAAACATTACCGGCTTTAAACAACATACTGCAGAATTCATTGAACTGATTGCCGATATGGACCAGCTGATGGGTACCCGAAGAGAATTGTTGCTTGGGAAGTGGCTCAACGATGCAAAAAAATGGGGCACCAATACCGCTGAGTCTCGATTGTATGAAAAAAACGCAAGAGATCTGATCACCCTTTGGGGAGGGAAAGATGCTGTACTTCACGAATATGCAAACAAGCAATGGTCGGGTCTGTTTAATGGCTTTTACGGAAAAAGATGGAAGATGTTTATCTCCGAGGCCAGTGATGCTTTAAAAACGAAAAAAGTATTTGACCAAAAGGGCTTTACTGAAAAAGTAAAAACCTGGGAATGGAACTGGGTAAATGGTACAGAGCAATATCCGGATCAACCAACAGGAGATCCTACAGAAATATCAAAAAAAATGTATGCTAAATATGGCAAGCAGATCACTGCCGCATACAAGAAACTTAAATTAACGAAGAACAAAAAATAAATTACGAATAACATATGATACCTATTACAGAACAATCATCCCTTTATGATAACCTGGAAACCAAATCAGTTGAGGAATTGACCAGTGCTATTAATCAAGAAGACCATAAAGTGGCAAAAGCAATTCAGGAGGTTTTACCGCAGGTAAACTGCCTGATTACCGCTATCGTGAATAAACTAAAGAACGGCGGCCGGATGTTCTACATCGGAGCCGGCAGCGGCGGCAGACTCTCTGTACTCGATGTGATCGAGCTACCTACCACCTACGGCCTACCCAAAGGAATTTACAATGCTGTGCTTGCCGGAGGAGAGGACCGGCTCATAGATGCACTGGAAGAAATGGAGGATGACCTGAATGAAGCCTGGGACAGGCTCAATGCAGCAAACATCTCAGAAAAAGATATTGTGGTGGGTATTTCCGCAAGTGGAAGTACGCCTTTCGTTCTGGAGGGCCTAAAACAGTGTCGTGCACATCACATTGCAACAGGCTGCATTGTGAGCAATCCGGACTCGATTATTGCAGAACAGGCTGATTATCCTGTTGAAGTACTTACCGGTCCCGAATTTGTGACAGGAAGTACCCGAATGAAGTGCGGTACTGCACAGAAGATGTTGCTGGATATGATATCAACCACAGTGATGATTCAACTGGGAAGGATAGAAGGCAATAACATGATCAATGTAAAGCTCATTAACGATAAGATCATGGACAGGGGCGTTAAAATGCTGATGAAAAAAGCCGAAATTACCAACTATAATGAGGCTAAGTCATTGCTTTTACAGTATGGTACTGTAAAAAATGCGATGGAAAAACTGGTTAAAAATCACGACTGATTATTTTAGAACGCTAAATATAAAACTTTGAAATACATTTTTATTTGTTTTTTGTGGGCACTCCTGGTCATATCTGGTTATGCGCAGTCTGGTGCACCTAAAGTGCAGTTGATTCCAGCGCCTGCACAGTTGAACCTGAAAAGAGGGAGCTTTATTGTCGGTAGTAATACTGTAATTCATTATTCAGATGCTACCTCAAAGAAGAGCGCCGTTCAGCTTCATGAATACTTGTACAAAAACTATGGCATTAACCTGAGCCTTCTTTCCGGAAAGCCTGAAAAATCGAACCAGGTAATCTCTTTTGTATCTGCAAAGGCAAGGGTCAAGGAGTCGTATACACTTAGGGTAGGTGCGGCAGTAATTGAAATTAAGGGCGACGATGCAGGTATGTTCTATGGCTTACAGACGCTATTTCAGTTGATCAGCGTAAAGGACCAGAAACCTGAAGTTCCCTGTTTGGAGATTAGCGATAGTCCTCGCTATGCTTACAGAGGAATAATGCAGGATGTAGGCTACCATATCTATCCGGTTTCCTTTATTAAAAGCCAGATTGAGATGCTGGCAAAATACAAGATGAATGTATATCACTGGCACCTTACCGAAGACCACGGCTGGCGAATTGAGATTAAAAAATATCCCAAACTTACCTCTGTAGGTGCTTTCCGTGCCGGTACGCAAATCAGTAATTACACAGATTCGCTTAATGGTAATGACCACCTGCCTTATGGTGGTTTTTATACACAGGACGAGATCAGGGAGGTGGTTGCCTATGCAGCAGAAAGACATGTCACAGTTATCCCAGAAATTGAACTGCCAGGACACTCCCTGGCAGCGCTGGCGGCTTACCCGGAATTGGCTTGTGGTGACAATCCCGGGCCATTTAAAGTCGCTGAGCACTGGGGCATATTTGAAGATGTGTATTGTGCAGGCAAAGAAAATACCTTTAAATTCCTGGAAGACGTGCTCACAGAGGTTATGGCGTTATTCCCTTCTCCTTATATTCATATCGGAGGTGATGAATGCCCTAAAGAACGCTGGAAGGTCTGTAAATTTTGCCAGAAACGGATTAAAGACAATCACCTGAAAAATGAATTTGAGCTGCAGAGTTATTTTGTAAAAAGGATCGAGAAATTTGTGAACTCCAGGGGGAGAAAGATTATTGGCTGGGATGAGATCCTCGAGGGTGGTCTTGCACCAAATGCAACAGTAATGAGCTGGCGTAACATAGAGGAAGGGATCAAAGCTGCAAAACAGGGACATGATGTTGTAATGTCACCCCTTTCACATGTTTATTTCGATTTTATACAGGGCAAACGGGAGCTGGAACCCCTGGCCATCGGTTGGGGCTACAATTCTTTGCCGCGGGTTTATAACTATGATCCTACACCTGCAGTGCTCTCTGATAAAGAGAAAGAACACATCATCGGGGTTGAGGCAGCCATATGGACAGAACACATGGATACACACCGCAAGGTAGAATACATGCTCTATCCTCGCTTAATGGCATTGGCTGAGATTGCCTGGACACCTCTTGAAAAGAAGGATTCGGTTAGCTTTTTTGAGGAAAGGCTACCGAAGCATCTTGCCGTTCTGGATAAAACAGATAAAATATACCGGGTGCCTGGTCCAATAGGTCTTTCGGATACCACTCTGATTGGAGCGGATTTTAACCTGGAACTTAAGGTCCCTGTTGAGGGCGCGAGAATCTATTATAATTTTGAAGGTCAGGATGCCAGGGAAACTGATTTTGTATATGAAAAACCAATACGGATTATACTAAATAAGGGCGAGCGCAGGGCTTTAAAGTCTATTGTGATCACCCCATCTGGGAAACGAAGTGTAAATACGACAACTATTTTCAAAAACCCTTAACTAATATTCTTCCAATGTATCTGAAAATCCTAAATAAAATAACCCGTCTGCTCATTTGCAGCTTGTGTTGCATCAGTTTTACTGGCAATGCCCAGGTGCAGTACAAATCTGGCTTTGCCAAAACCAGCATTGAGCCCTCAACGTATCCGTTTTCCCTGACTTTGGCTGGTTACGGTTACCCCAGGGAAGGACGTTTTAGCCTCGACTGGATAAAAAAAACAGCATTGCAGAACTGCACGGCTTTTACCGGAAATAATGAGGCGTTATTTGTAATAAGCAATAACCAGTTGCTGATGACAAAGGCGGCAGAGACCCTGAATTGGAAAGGCATTGGGAAGAGCGATGGCATAACCGCGCTTGCTGCCGGAAAAAAACTACTTTATGCGGTAAATGATAAGGGAGAGATTTTACAGTCCGGTTTTTCCGGTACGTTAAGCTGGAAAAAGTTAGCTGCCCTCCAGGGGGTAGTAAGTATTACGATTTTTAATGACATTCTCTATGTGGCTGATCAAAATGGGGTAATCAGCTTTTCGAATTTAAAAAGCAAAACACTAAACTGGACAAAGCTGAGCAGTTTAAGTAGCCTTGTCAGCATGGTTTCTTATGATGGGGCTTTGTATGGATTAACTGCAAGCGACGATCTGATGAAATTGGATCTTAAACATAGAAATGCAGCCTGGACGAAAATTGCGAGATACAACGGTGTATCTTACGATGTACACCTAAAATCCATAGCAGTAGGAAACCATACTTTGTATGGCCTAACTAAGGATAATTCTGTGTTTGCCGGTAAACACCTAACAACAGGTGATCTTTCAGTTACTGCACTGGCAGTATCATCAGGCAAGCAAACGGTGGTTGTGGTGGGCGCAGATCTCTGTGGCCTTGGTTATGACTTTGTAACTTCAGTTAAACAGGAGGTTTATAGAAAATACCGCATCCCGGCAGCAGCAGTCATGGTAAATTCCTCGCACACACATTTTGGACCCGTAGCACAGCACTGGCCAGCTTGGCCTGAGTTTGTTCAGCAACCAGATAGTTTATACATGAATGGAACATTGAGACCTGCCATTGTGAAAGCGATAGGAGCAGCAATCAAAGCTATGCAACCGGCCGACCTATATTTTGGCAGGGGAAAAACTGCGATAGGTGCAAATAGAGCACTTACCGGAGCACATGTGCCTTATGATAATGATGTAGATGTATTGAGTGTGGTTAATAAAAAGAACCAACAGAGAACGCTGTTATTTTTAACGGGCTGTCATGCGGTTTTCAAGAACGAGGGCGCCGAGATGTTTACCATTAGTCCTAATTTTCCGGGGGTGACCAGAAAGTTACTTACCGATAAGAACAGTATTTCCAATGCCATGTTTATTCAGGGTTGTGGGGGCGACATTAACCCGGTTGATGAAAATCATCAGAGAACAGGAGCATCACTCGCCGCTGATGTACTATCTGTCTTAAATCGCCCACTGCAAAAACTGGATGGTGAGATTAGCTTTTACATGGACTCTATCAATTTTCCTGTAAAAAAATGGACAGAGCAGGAAATGTTGGCTTTCAGGGAAGAGAATGATAAGCATAACGAAAATGTAGAAGAAGAAAAGAATGTTCGATGGGCCGACCGCATGCTTGATCTGAATAAGGCTGGGAAAATACCGGCGTCCATGCCTGTCTATATTCAGACGTTCAATATCGGTAACTGGAAATTGATTGGATTGTCACGTGAGGTAGTTACTGATTACAGCCTGGGTATTAAGAACCTTTGGCCAGGCAAACTGGTAAGTGTAGCTGGTTATTGTAATGACGTGTCTAGCTATTTGCCTACCTCCCGGCATATCAAAGCCGGTACTTATGAAGGTTTCGGCTCATTTTTCTGGTATGCTCAACCCGCTATATTTCCGGAATCAGTTTATGAAACTGTAATCGATAAAGTAAAGAATGAAAATCGTTAGGGTATGGACGTCATGACTAAAGAAATTCCTGCCATCAAGGTAGAAAATAACCTGCTTAACCCATTGATCATCATTGGTGTATTGTTCTTTATTTTTGGTTTTGTGACCTGGCTAAGTGCAGTACTGATCCCTTACTTGCAGATTGCTTGTGAGCTCAATAATTTCCAATCCTACCTGGTAGCTTTTGCTTTTTACATTTCCTATTTTGTGATGGGTGTTCCATCCGGATGGCTTTTAAAAGCTACCGGATTTAAAAAAGGAATGTCGCTCGGATTGCTGCTTGTGGCAGCAGGCTCCTTGCTTTTCATCCCCGCTGCTTTGAACAGGCAGTACGCTATTTTTTTGCTCGGGCTTTTTGTACAAGGTGCGGGACTTACTGTATTGCAAACGGCTTCAAATCCGTATGTGACCATTCTGGGTCCCAGGGAGAGCGCAGCAAGAAGGATCAGTTTTATGGGGATATGTAATGGTATTGCCGGAGCAATGGCCCCTGTAATCCTGGGTGCAGTAATCCTAAATGATGCAGACGCATTGAAAAGTAAACTGGGTTCCTTAAATGGTGCCCAAAAGCTTGTCGAATTAAATGGGCTGGCGGCTAAGGTAATTCTGCCGTATGCAATTATTACATTGGTGCTTATCGTATTGTCGACGGTGATCTACTTTTCTACTTTACCCGAAATTGACGAGGAAGAACTGGATGCAGCTGAGAATGATCTGGAAAAAAGTACAAAGACTTCCGTTTTTCAATTTCCGCACCTGATCATTGGGGTTTTAGTGTTGTTTGGGTATACTGGTGTAGAAGTAATCGCAGGGAATAGCATTATTGGCTATGGGGCCTATCAGGGTATTCCACTGACAATGGCTAAATTTTTTACTTCTTTTACACTGATTAGCATGCTTGCCGGATACCTGATAGGGATTATATGCATTCCCAGGTATTTTAGTCAGGAAACAGCACTTAAGAGTTCTGCAGTATTAGGTATTGTATTCACAGTACTGGCTATGTTCAGCACGGGTTTAACCTCAGTCGTTTTTGTGGCCCTGCTAGGGCTGGCAAATTCATTGATGTGGCCGTCCATATGGCCATTAGCCATTTCAGGCCTGGGTAAATTTACCAAAGCGGGGTCTTCACTGTTGGTGATGGCAATTTCCGGCGCGGCAGTACTGCCACTTTTGTATGGGTACTTAGCAGACCATATGAACCCCCAGCAGGCCTATTTGATGGTGATCCCATGCTATCTGGCAGTGGGTTACTATGCAATCGCCGGTCATAAAGTGGGAAAGAAGAATAGCTGATTTATTTAAACAACGGAAGCATGATTTTAATAGCCGACAGTGGCTCAACTAAAACAGACTGGTGCCTGATCAAGAACTCGGGCAAGAGCCTTTACTTTAAAAGCGAAGGGTATAATCCTTATTTCTTTGCCAAATCAGCTATGATTGAATCCATTCGCAGTAGCATTTCTGTGCATATTGATCCAATGGAAGTTGCTACGCTTTATTTCTATGGTGCAGGCTGTGAGGCCGACAAAACCGGGTTGATGAATGAGGTATTGAGTTCAGTTTTTAGTAATTGCAAACAGTTATATGCAGATGTCGATTTGCTTGCAGCTGCAAGGGGGCTGCTCGGACAGAAATCCGGTTTTGCGGCGATACTCGGAACAGGAACAAATACCTGCATTTATGATGGAGTAAATATTGTTAAAAATATTGATTCACTGGGGTTTATACTGGGGGATGAAGGAAGTGGAGGTGCTATTGGAAAAAGGATTCTTAGTGATTACTTAAGGAATAAAATGCCATCGTCTGTTCGTATCCAATTCGAAAAGCTATACCGTTTTTCAGCTGAAGAGATTATCCATCAAGTGTATATCGAACCAATGCCAAATCGGTTTTGTGCCCAATTTGCTAAATTCCTTAATCATCCGGAAGTGGATGCAGATTACAGTTATCGGATAGTAAAAACATCTTTTCAGCAATTCTTCGAAAATCTGGTTAGCTGTTATCCCGGATATACAGCTTATTCATTCAATTGCGTAGGCTCAATTGCCTATCATTTCAAGAATGCACTGCTGGAGGTTTTAACTGAATTCAATATGAAGCCCGGGCTAATTATTCCCTCTTTAATTGAGGAGCTGGTAGCCTATCATCGGGCAAAATAAAATAAATCATCCGGGGGAGATGTTCATCTAATATCTATTGTTATCTGCCTGAGCAACATGTCTTTCAATATGGTGTACTGTAAACCTTAGGGTATCTCCAAGCCTTAATTTGATGAGTTTGGTTAGCGAGATCGGTGTTTTAGTTTTGGTCATGTTCACCTGTTCTGCCTGAGTTAATAATGACTTTAAATGTGCTTGCTGCATTAAAAAACGATCAATAGTTGTCACTGTCAGGCGCCTTCCAAAGGGGTTCATTTCCTTTGTTGTAGACATTTTTTTGATCCCGTCTGGTTTTATCTTTACCAGGTTCACAAAATAATCTCCAATGATACCGCTCTTAAAAATCCCTGAATTGCGTGTCACCTTTTGGGAACGAATCGCGCTTTCAATGACCGGAAGATAGAAGTCGCCATACAGGTTTAAATGTTCAATGCATTCTAAAATACTCCATTTATTTGGTGCAGATTTTTTATTCAACTCATCAATATTCAATTCTCTGAGCTGCTTAACTTTTTCGGTAGAATTTGCGGTTATAATTAAAAGATTCTCTATCAGTTGACTACTTATTATCTTCATCGTTGTTATTAATTTATACAAAAATGAAAAGAAACAATTTATTGGCTGTTGATTGAAATCAAGAATTTCGAATGCGACTCAAAGTTTCAGGAGTCATCCTAAGATAGGATGCTATATATTTTAATGGAACATGCTGAAATAGGTGGGGACTTCTTTGTAAGACCCGTTTTAAACGTTCTGTGGGAGAAACTGTGAGCAGATCAACTTCCCTCTCGATTTGTTCGATAATTACTGTTTCTAATAAAGATTTATAGCCGGCTAAACTATCAAGATCTCCATTTACTAACGCTGATACCTTTTCTTTAGGGAGCACTCGCAAAGTTGTTTTCCTGATGGCTTCAATATAAAATTCTGATGGACTTTCGCTAAAATAGGAGGCTAAAGAATTGATTATGGAGCCCTCAAAACCAAAGCGGATGCTTTGTTCTTCATATTCTGATAAAAGAAAAACCCGAACTGCACCTGATTCAACAAAGTATATGTTCCTTTCTATTTCTCCTTTCTTTAAAATAAATTCTCCTTTGGAAAAGGTCTTTTTAACTTCCGAAATCTTCAGTGAATTAATCAGATTAAAGGTAAAAGATTGTGTTTCATCCATGAATATAGCCGGTTTCTTTTTGGCAAAAATAACAGATTTTATGGCTTGGCTATGGACGTTGGTTGTGCATGGTGCTGCGCATGTATTCCTGAAACATGTTTTCCCGGAATCGTCTGTTGGCTATACGGCGTGATCTGCGGGTATAACTCCAGTAAAACAAAACCCAGATACTCAGAACTAAACCATATACAGGAAAGGGATTGGACATATTGGCTGCAGTGTATAATGCGCTGGCAGAAATCCCTAAGCTTAACAAAAGAAAGAAGACCGTTTTCATGACTGACAATTGTTAAATACTATACTAATTTACGAGGTAAATCGGATTGGTATTCAATAAATTATTCACAAGATTTCCACAATATTATCTTATTAACAATTCCCTTGTTTTTATGGGGCAATTGCTATATTGTGTACGTCTTTACAGATTAAGATAATCATCATACCTATGTATTTAACTTCGCTTCCTGATCACTCCAGCCCAGATTTTAACGAAGAGCTACACTTTAGCAGGTTTAAAGAACACAATGTTATTTTCAATACTACAAGCAGTTTTAGTTTTTGTGATGACCATGTAGGATGTTTGTCTTTCAAGACGATATTGGAAGGTGAAGAGTGGTATGGCATTAATAATCGCCGGCTGGCAATAAGGCCCGGACAATTCCTGATCCTTAACAATGAACAGAATTATTCGTGCAATATTGATACCCATGAAAGGGTTAGAGGGATATCGGTTTTCTTTAAAAAGGAATTTGCATCTTCAGTCTTCAACGACACATTAAAAAAAGATAATGAGTTATTAGACAATCCTTTTCTCATTCACAATGCACAACCTGAGTTTTTCCAGACGCTTAATGCTATTGAACCTGAAGTACAGTTTCAACTTGCAAGGCTGATTTCAGATCTTGAAACCCATGGTTATAATGGAGGTACCGAAGAACATCTTGTTTTTTTTCTTCATTATCTTATAAGCACGCTCAAATCAGAATCAAGACAGGCGGCCGAGGTTTCCGCGGTAAAGCTAAGCTCCAAAATGGAGATATACAAACGTCTGTGTATTGCCAAAGATTTCCTTCATTCCACGTTTATGGAAAAGCATGATTTAGATACACTCAGCAGTAACGCCTGTTTATCTGTTCCTCAGCTCGTAAGGCAATTCAAGTCTGTTTTTAAAACCACTCCGTATCAGTACCTGATCCAGATCAGGCTTGATCGGGCTGTTGAACTCCTTAAAAACAGCAATAAACCTGTACATGAGATCACCTGGCAATGTGGTTTTGAAAATGTCAGTGCTTTTTGTAGGGCCTTTAAATCTGCTTACGGCACCCAGCCTTTAATATTTAGAAAAGCTTACGCTTAAATTGAGCATTCTTGCATACGTTTAGTACAAATGACGGAATAATTTAGATCAATTTTTAAATCTGATCACGCTAACTCCAGTAATATTGAAACGAGCAATAACCTTAATCTTTTGTATTTTATTGATATCCCTTTGCCAAGCCCAGGATCAGGTGATACCACTTTATCCGTATGGTATCCCAAATTCAAAAAAAGTACCTCCAGATTATATAGAGCAGACTGATAGTTCTGGCCTGATTAGCAACGTTAGTGTTCCGACTATGCAGGCCTACTTTCCGGAGAAAGATAAGGCCAATGGCACTGCTGTAATTATTTTTGCAGGTGGCGGCTATTTTGTTCTGGCGCCAAAAAAATGCGTTGAGCTTGCAAATGCATTTAATGCACTTGGAGTTGCGGCCTTTGTTGTGAAATATCGTTTGCCCAGTGACAAAATCATGAAAGATAAAACAATAGGTCCCCTGCAAGACGCGCAAACCGCTATTAAGATCGTACGCAAAAGAGCTGGCGAATGGAACATAAATCCACTCAAAATCGGCATGATGGGATTATCGGCAGGGGGGCATCTGGTTTCTACAGCCGGTACTCAGTTAAATAGGGTAGTGATTGAAAACAATGAAAACATATCGCTTAGGCCAGATTTTATGATCTTGCTCTATCCGGTCATTATTTATGACCCCTATATATTCAGGACCAGGGAAAATTTAATCGGAAAGACACCTTCCCGACAGGCATTAAATTTATACAGTACCAATAGGCACGTAAGTGCCAAAACACCGCCTACATATTTGGTTCATGCTGCTGATGATGACGTTATTCCAGTAAAAAATAGTCTGAGTTTCTATGAAGCAATGCTTAAAGCTGGTGTTCCGGGTGAGTTGCATATCCTGCAATCAGGTGGACATGGATTTGGGATTTCTGATTCGGAAAACAAAAGTAACTGGTTTCCGAGTTGTCTGAATTGGATGCAAAAAAATGGTCTTCTTTAAAAATACAATAACTATTACTGTTTGAAAAGCGCATTTCTGGAATTGAGCATTCTTGCACATGTTTAGTAAAACCGACCGGGTAATTTTGATCAGTTTAAATCGACATTATTTAATAAGGTATTAAAAAATCAATCTATGAAATCAGCAAGTAAAAACTTATCATTAGTATTATCAGTATTAGCGTTAACTGTATTGTTTTCCTGTAAGAAAAAAGAAGGAGGTTCACCTGTAAATTCAGATGAGGAAGCTGCAAAAAGAGTTGTGGGAACATATAAGGGAACACTTGATGCTACCCAGGAATATTTTAACGCAATTATTGTTATTACCAAAGAAAATGGTAACAAAGTAAAGATTACACCAAAACAAGGCGAACCATATTCCAATGTAACGCCAAAAATTATCACCGTAAAAGCAATACAGAATTCTGATGATGCTGAGGCTATTGGAACACCTGAAGGTACACTGGTATATCAACACTCGGTAAAAAACATATCTATTGTTACACTTTCCAGTTCCTCAAGTGATGTTACCTACAATTTCAGGGGAACAAAACAGTAAGATTTAGCCATAAAGGATTGTATCACCGATTTTGTCGCATTCTCCACCTAATATTGTCCGTTTTACACCCCTAATTAGAATGAGCCAAACAATAGCTTTGTATTGAACAATATGTATAAACTGGAATTATGATACTTCAAAATAAAAATGCGATTGTTTATGGGGCAAGTTCCTCCCTGGGAGGAACTGTTGCTCAATCACTGGCCACAGCCGGTGCCAATGTTTTTGTAACCAATAAAAACTTATTGGTTGCGCAGCAGGTTGCTGATGAAATTATTGCGGCCGGTGGTAAAGCCTATGCCGGTATGGTTGACGCAATGCAGGAGGATTCCATCAGAACACATATTGAATTCGTTCATAATATGGCTGGTAGTGTTGATATATCTTTCAATTTAATAGGAATTAAAAATGTTCAGAATATTCCACTAATCGAGATGTCACTCAAAGATTTTATTTCACCTGTTCATGATGCAATGCATACTCAATTTCTGACAATGACAGCGGCTGGTAGAATTATGAAAAATCAAAAATCGGGAGTAATACTTTCTTTAACAGCAACTCCAGGCGGTATTGGATATGCAATGGTTGGTGGTTTTGGTCCGGTGTGCTGCGCAATAGAGAGTCTTTCCAGGGATCTGGCAGCAGAACTTGGCCCATATGGGGTAAGAGTTGTTAATATCAGGTCGGCGGGTTCACCAGATTCACGTCCATTTAAAGAATTTATTGCTACTGGAAGTGATGAGGCTGAATCTTTCTTGCAAAAAATTGTGGATGATACAATGCTCAATCAGTTGCCATTGATGCAGGATATTGCAAATACTGCCGTTTTTTTAGGATCAGATTTGGCAGGGAAAATAACTGGTGTTACTATAGATGTTACTGCAGGAACAACAGCTGCACTTAATTACAAAAACGCAAAACCCGCTTTTCTTAAGGACAATTGAACGACCAACAGATAAACAAGGTAACTTGAATCGTAGGAGCAGGTAATAATTTTCTTAAAATACTTTGCAATACAAAGTGAGTTGGTTAACTTTGTATTGCAAAGTGCTTTTTTATTTGTGAAAACTCAATAGTATGAAGATCTCAAGAACAAAATTTGTTATCATCTTTCTTGTTTCGGCGTTTGCCTTTCAGATTATCTTTAATTTACTGTTGCAGCCTGTAAACGGAGATTGGTTCCCTGGAACTGGGTCGCCAATAGCATGGAAACGCACCGTAGCCACAATCATATATCCTGTCAAAGTTGTTTTAGTAGGGCCCTTGGCCCCTATACTCAACGATCCGGATCCTGCACCACCAGTTCGGGCACTTGCTTGTGCGCTATATTGGACTGTTATAGCTATCGTTCTTCATTTTATCCTAAGTAAAATTATCTTTCGCAAGAAACATGAATAGATTTGAAGAAATATACTATGAAGCAAAGTCTGACAATTGGTTTCAGCGGTTTGCTATTTTTTGCCGTCTCGCTCTGGCAGCCAGTTTTATTCCCGCAGGTTATATTAAAATCATAGGTGAACGATTCGCTGCGGGCCTGCCATCAAATAATCCTTTAGGACATTATTTCGATGCATTACATCTCACAGGGTATTACTACACCTTTATTGGAGTTGCTCAAATCGTAACAGCAATATTATTATTGATCCCGAGAACATCCCTTCTTGGTGCCCTGATGTATTTTTCCCTCATCGTGAACATTTGTGTACTCACTTATGCTACCCGCTTTGACGGTACCCGGATCGTTACGATCATGCTATTGGCAAGTTTGTTTTTACTAATTTGGGACTATGACCGTTTAAAATACATTTTGCCATTTAAGCAGCCCAACACAGATCCTTATGTGTTAAAAAAGCCCCTGGGTGTACGTCTTCGGGTCATATTTTTTGGTGGTTCTTTCGCAGTTGTGGCCTTTATTATTGTAGGTACTTTCTATTTATATGAGATCATACCGGGCAACTCTGAAGCTGAATGCAGAAATCAATGCGCTTCCAGCAAAAACCCCGCGGCTTGCGAAATTTTCTGCGACTGCATTTATAAGCAAGGTCAACCACTGGATAGCTGTCTGGCAACTTTTGATAAGACGAAAGATGTCCGCAGATCCCCCTAGAATTGATGTTCCACAGGAGAGTAGTTTTTAAAATTAAAAAAACAAAAGCAATTGGTGCGTATTAATTGTATTAATACTGCTCACCTTACATTTCGCCGAAAAACCAGTATCAGACCTTAGGTATCCTTCGGTCCAGGTAGTGTAATTTCTGTATAACTTTTGGGTTCCTCAAGCATCTTTTGCTTTTCTTAAGGTTGACTGTCAGTTGATTTCCTGTAGGCTTAAAATAAACGTAACGCTTTTTCCAGTCAATGTGATATCTTCGCGCCATGACAGCAGAAGATTACGAAGCGGCATTCCATGGGATTGCGCTTCCGGAAGGGCCAATTGAAATAGGACAGGGGGCAATAGTTACGGATGTTCCTTTATTTGTGGCTAAAGAATTGGCTATATTAAAATTCGGTAATAACGAGCGGGTTAAAGAACCGGTGCGATGGAGGTTAAACAGACTGATTGAATTGATCAATAATAGTCACCAATAGCTGGTGAAAAGAGATTTTTATTGCCGTATTTATATTTTAAATGGTGTTGTTAACAAATTCACCCTTTTCTGAAACGATCTGATTTCCCCAGTTCGTAATTGTTTCTAAAACTGGTATAAATGTTTTTCCAAAATCCGTTAGGCTGTATATAACCTTAATAGGCGGTTTTTTACCATATACTTTCCTTAATATTAAGCCGTCCTTTTCTAATTGTTTCAACTGTAAACTCAATGTCATTTCGGTAATATTCGGTACTTCTTTCCGAAGCTCGTTGTAGCGTTTTTCAGCATCTTTTAAATGATACAGAATTACCGCTTTCCATTTACCACCTATTAAATCCATCGCTAGACTTATTGTGCAGGGATAAACTCTTCCCTTTAGTTTTACGTAATCACCTATACATTCTGTTTTCATCCGGCATTTTGTTTTAACCTATCTGTTTGGATAGTTATTGTAAATGTAGTATGCTAAAAATAATTTTGCAACTATAATTTTTATAGTATAACATTTCACTTAAATAATAAAAGAATGGTATCGAATTTAAAAGTAAATGAAGCAATGAAACAACAGGACAAACCGCTTATCACAATAGTTGGTATTTTGGGCAAGCAGGGGCGCAGCACTGCACGTACATTGTTACAGAGCGGGCGTTATCGTGTACGTGGAATTACTCGACGTATAGATTCACCAGAAGCCCTTGATTTGGTCGAGCAAGGAGCTGAACTTGTGAGTTTACCACTTTGTCTGGGTTATAAAAAAGATTTCGTGGAAGCGTTTCGGGGCTCGAATGGTATTTTCATGATGACGCCAAGTATTGCCCCTCCGCAAACCCACGAGATGGAGTTGGGTAAGGAGTTAGCGGACGCAGCAGTTGAAGCAGGGGTTCAGCATATTATCTTTAGCAGTTTGGAAAATGTAGATAAAATTACAGGAGGGAAAAAGTTTGCTCCACATTTTACAGACAAGGCTATGATTGAAGCATATATCCGCACACTTCCCATCACAAGCTCGTTTATCTACATGGCTTTTTTTTACACTAATTTTATGGAGTTTTATACTCCTGTTTTAGTGGGTGATACACTTGTATTTCCGATTTATTTACCAAAAGATTTTCGCGCACCATTTGTTGATCCCCTTACAGCTACTGGCCCCGCCGTTTTGGAAATTCTTTCGAACCCCAGTCGATATGCCGGTAAGTCCCTGCCAGTAATTGGCGATATTATTTCACCACAGGAAATGGTAGATACTTTTGTTCGGGTCACAGGTAAGAAAGCCAGGTATGGCTCAGCATTCACACGGGAGGATTTCCTTTATCAATTCCCGGAATTTCGGTCAAACGAGCTTTTGGTACGTGAGATTTTGGGAATGGCTGAGTATGCAGTTGAATATGGCTATTTCGGCAAAGATCGCGATTTGCTATGGAGCCGTCAAATAGACCTCGATACCCTTAGTTGGGAAGAGTTTCTACGGACTACGGGTTGGCAAGGCCAAAAGCTCACATATTGATGACGAATCATTATTTGAATTCGATAGTTAGAAAAACAGCTACTGCTTTTCTAACTATAAAAGGTAAGATATTAAGGATTTTCAAACTTCCAAAGCTGAGGATCTGCCCCATTCCATGTCCATGACCTTACATCTGCCCCCGGTGCCGGGTCTCCATTTACAATATCAAGCACATTATTTCCCGCCTTTGCCATAATACGGTACCAGCCTCCTCCCACAGATTCAATGCGCCACTGCTGGCAATCATTAGGGAAAACGTCCCAAACCTGGACATTTGCCCCGCGTTCAATTGCACAAGCATCCAGATCTAATGATTTATGATTAGGCAGTTCCGATATGATCTTATAAAACCCATTGTTCAAATAAGTAAGGTTCCATTTCTGTCCATTACAGGTAGTACGAGTCCAGGTCCTTACATCGGCATTGCCAACAGCACACCCTGCAATATCCAGATATAAGCCAGCACCAGAAACTGTATTAACCTTTGATCTGATTGCATACTGCCCGTTAGGTATTGGGTTAGGTATCAGGCAAGGTGCTGAACCCAATGATTGTGTTACACCTGAAACGGTAATGTTTATTGGCATAATATTACCTGCCCCATCAAAAAACATCCTGTCAATAGCCACTTGACGCTCATGTATATTCGTACTCGTGCGTCTGTGGTAAACAAAGAAATACTCATCACTGCAGCCCGGTTTTCTTAATACGGCATTATGTCCTGGTCCTTTTATCGCTCCAAGTGGTGATGTGATACGCCCTTTAGTTGTCCATGGACCCATTGGGTTAGATGAAGTCGCATATTCTACATGATAATCATCACTGCTGAAATCATTAATGGAGTACATCAGATAATAAATACTATTTCTTTTAATGATATACGGTGCTTCAAAATAATTGGACGGCTTATTATGTCCTCTCGTGCCTGTTAGCGATATCATATCATTATTAAGCTGCTGAATGTTTATCGTGGTATTTCCCCAGTACATATAGGCTTGCCCATCGGTGTCTACAAACACCATCGGATCTATTGGGTCAGTTCCATCACCAGTTGCAAGAGCACTCCCTTTATCAACAAATGGACCTGTTGGGCTGCTGCTCACAGCCACACCGATTTTTTTTGCAGCAGTATAATAAAAATAGTAGTTCCCATTTCGTGCAACTACAGATGGTGCCCAACCATCTGTATGCGCCCAGCTAACGTTTACTAAATCTAATACAATGCCCTCGTCGGTCCAGTTTAGTAAATCTGTTGATGAATAAGCATGAAATTGGCTGGCATTTGGTCCGGTAGCAGTTGGGTAAATGTAATATTTTCCATTTGCATAAATGATATCGGGATCTGCCGTCGCGACAGGTAAAATAGGATTACCACTCATTAAATCCACAGATAGTAATTTCTGTGTTGCCTCATTACTTTTGAGCGTGGCTTTGGAAACAGACTCAGGATCTTTTTTTGCACATCCTGAAAAAATTGAAGCAATAATTATTGCATAGGTGAATAAATTGTTTGCTATTCGCAAACGGCCCGTTGAGATGATTTTCATACGATTTTTATAATTGGTTTAATCTAATTTACTGCTTCCGTACATTCAATTCTGATCAAAAATTTGTCTAATTGTATCATTTATTCAATAGCAAGAACAAGCCAGTCACGTGTATCTCCCCATTATTTGAAAACCAAATATTTCCAGTATTAAAGCCGGGCTAAAGAGATGATTGCACTTTAAAAATTGGTAGGGTGTTAATATTATGGTTTCATAAGTTAAAATCCACTAACTATCGACGATTAATTCTTGATAGTTTTACGTCATGAATTGCTACTGTTATATTGATAAGTGTATTGTTAAAAAATATAATTTAAGAAGGAAAGTCCATTCTCTACTTTTTTACGCTGCGCTATGCATCACTTTTTTTAGCCAGTCCATCTACAACGTTAAAGCACAAAGTGGTGATCAGATACTGGATGGTATAGGCGAAACCGGTATGATTGCGCGTTATATTTTTAACGGTGATCTTAAAGACTGGTCTCGAAATAACCTTCATGCCAAAGCTGAAGGTGTGCGGTCTCATTTTGCAAATGATATACAATTTGGTAAGGTTTTATCATTGTCTGGTGATAGTGATGACTTTATTAGTTTGCCTGCTGCGTCTTTGGCGGATATAGAGTCACTTAGTTTATCCACGTGGGTAAAACTGCGTTCCGATCAACCTGGGCAATATTTGTTTGATTTTGGAAAGAGTGTAACAAACCATTTTTTCGCTGCTCCGTTTGGCATAGATGATGAAAAAGGTTTTCAGACCATGATACGTTCAGAGAAGGGTGGGGGAAATGGGGGTGTTAGCCCCTCTCCAGAGCTCAATAAGTGGCTTCATGTTGCAATAATTATTGATGTTTCATCTAAATCTATCATGACCTATATTGATGGTAAACTCGTGGGAAATAGCAAGGAGATTCCCTCTGAGTTGAAGATGGTTTTTAATCAACTTCCGGATGACCGGAATACGCTTTTTATCGGAAAATCTTTGAAGTCCGGAAAGTCTAATCTGAATGCATTGCTTCATGATTTTCGTATTTATCGGGTTGCCTTAAGTAAAACACAGGTATTGACTATTTACAAGAATTCAGTCAATCCTGCGGGAATTGCGAACGACAATGGGGTAAATGTAAGTAATTTTAAAGAGGATATTCAGCAGTTTCCCAAAACAGAAGCACAGCTATATAATACCTATCTGGAAAAGGTAGCTGATATAGAAGTTGCCACCGAGGTGGGAGTTTTACCACGCTTTCCCAGTTATATTCAGGGGACATACAGACAATTAAAAAATGGGCCGGCTGTGAGGGTTTTATGGCCTTTGCCTAATGACAACAGTTCGGTGCATAGCCAAGGACAGTATATTGTTTACGGGCAAATTCCTGGTACCCAAATTCGAGCCAAAGCGATTGTTATGGTAGGTGCAGAAAAAAAATCAACAGCTCCGGTTTTAAAACTGGAGACTTTTGGTCTCGATCGGGTGTCTTTAGGAAATGATCTTTTGGGTCACCAAACTAAATTTACCGAAAACAGAGACAAGTTCATCTCTACCCTGGCCAAAACTGATCCGAATTCCTTTCTCTACATGTTCCGACATGCCTTCGGACAGAAACAACCAGTTGGGGCTGTGCCACTTGGCGTATGGGATTCCCAGGACACCAAACTCAGAGGACATGCTACAGGACACTATCTTACCGCAATTGCCCAGGCTTATGCCAGCACCAGCTATGATAAGACACTTCATGAAAATTTTTCCAATAAAATGAAGTATATGGTTAATACCTTATATGAATTGTCGCAACTTTCTGGCAGACCTAAGGTAGCTGGAGGTGCATTTGTATCGGATCCTGCTGCAATACCCTTTGGCCCTGGTAAAACAGGTTTTGATTCTGATCTTAGTGATCTGGGAATTCGCAAAGATTATTGGAACTGGGGTACAGGATTCATCAGTGCCTATCCGCCAGATCAGTTTATTATGTTGGAGAAAGGCGCTAAATATGGTGGGCAAAACAATCAGGTTTGGGCACCTTATTACACATTACATAAGATTTTAGCAGGTCTGATGGATGTTTATGAGGTTAGCGGCAATAAAAAGGCTTTGAATTTAGCCAAGGGAATGGGCGACTGGGTTCATAAGCGCTTAAATGTATTGCCTACAGATACCCTTATCAAGATGTGGAACACTTATATTGCCGGCGAGTTTGGAGGCATGAATGAGGCCATGGCAAGATTGTACAGGATCACGGGTAATCAAGATTATCTTCAAACCGCGATAAAGTTTGATAACATCAGAGTGTTTTACGGGGATAAAAATCATACTGGCGGATTGGTAAATAATGTGGATGTATTTCGTGGATTGCATGCCAATCAGCATATTCCTCAGGTTGTTGGAAGTATCGAAATGTACAGGGTGTCGAATAATCCAGACTATTATAGAATTGCTGACAACTTTTGGTATAACGTGGTTAACGGTTATATGTATAGCATAGGCGGAGTTGCTGGTGCACGGAATCCTGCCAATGCCGAATGTTTCATTGCTCAACCCGGAACGCTTTATGAGAATGGTTTCTCAGAGGGCGGTCAGAATGAAACGTGTGCAACCTACAATATGCTAAAATTAAGCACTGAACTTTTTCTTTTTGATCAAAGTACAGCGTTTATGGATTATTATGAGCGCGGATTGTATAACCATATTCTGGCGTCTGTTGATGAACACTCTCCTGCAAATACTTATCATGTGCCACTCAGACCTGGATCCCTAAAGCAATTTGGGAATGCGAAGATGACCGGCTTTACTTGCTGTAATGGTACCGCAATAGAAAGCAGCACTAAGTTGCAGAATTCAATTTATTTTAAAAGCACTGATGATCAATCCTTGTACGTGAATCTCTATATACCTTCAATATTGAGATGGACAGAACGTAAGGTAAGCATTATACAATCTACAAATTTTCCCAGAGCAGATCATACCAAACTGACAGTTAAAGGAAGTGGGAAATTTGATATCAATGTTCGAGTTCCTGGTTGGGCTACCAGGGGATTCTTTGTCGTGATTAATGGGCAGGCTCAAAAATTGGAGGCGCATCCCGGAACTTATCTCAGGTTGAGCCGGAGCTGGAAGGACGGGGATATCATTGAACTTCGAATGCCTTTTCAGTTTCATCTTGATCCGGTAATGGATCAGCAGAACATAGCCAGTCTGTTTTATGGACCTATTTTGCTCGCCGCACAGGAACCGGAAGCAAGAAAGGATTGGCGCAAAATTACCTTGAACGCTGCCGATATTAGCAAGACGATTAAAGGTGATCCTAACCGTTTAGAATTCAGGATTGACGATGTTGTTTTTAAACCATTTTATGATACCTATGGGAGACATTCGGTTTACCTGGACGTTGATTTAAAATAATGTGCTAACTTTATTGCATCTGCATGACTGAAAAATACAAATGAAAAACATAGTTGCTTTAAGCGCTCTGGTGTTAATGTTCGGGCTGGCAAAAGCGCAGTCTAATCGGGAAGATATAGAGATCCGCTGGCCAAAAGCCGAGCGATGGGAACTTGACAAGAAATTATCTATCCAAACTGATTTTTCTCGTCGTCATGAGAAGTGGGATGTTAAAGACGACAAGAAGGAAAGCTGGCAAAAAATGCTGATGATATTAAATGATGATATCACAAAAAATACTAAGCCACTGGATAGTATTAATATATCACATGACTTATCAGCAGACAAAGGCATTCGTTTTACGCTCCTGGCGGAAAATAAAAATAACCCTCTTCCATATCGGCTGATCAGTCTGGAAAACCGAACGATTAAATCTGAGCAAACTCCCATTTCTACGCTTATTTACATTATAGATGGCAAAACCTGCAGGCATACGGTTCTTGTTTCAATGAAAACAGACAAATTTCCAGCCGATTTTTTAACTCAATGGTCTGAAATTTTGTTAAGTAGCCGGATCATCCCATCAAAAGATGGAAATTTTGAACTCACTGATGATGCCTATCTTGATGTCCAGGAAATTAATGGGATTGATGAGTTTTATATTACAGCCAATTTCAAATTAAACCAGATGCAGCATTTGCTTAAGGGGCAAGCTGCGAAAATTATTATGGATGATTTACCTGAAATTCGTCTTTCGGGAAAAGTATCAGAGATCGGCAAACTAAAAAATGAATCTCCTTTTAGTTCACCTAGCAACCAGAGTGGGAATTATGTGAAAATGGTTGAAAAATTTCCTGTTACCATTAAAGTCGAAATACCACCAGCTGATAAGGATAAGTTTAAAAGTCGAATGAGTTGTATTGTCAGTGTGGCTACAGCTCGATAAAATAATGTCGTAAGTTGAGAGTGATTGTTTAACAATTTTTAAGGAGTAAATGGAGAGTCGTCAAATTGAAAATTCGCAAATACGATTGCAAGAAAATATTCCACTGACTGAGGAGGAAATAAAAGAAATGGAGATAGGACAAAAAGCAACCATGAGAATTGTTACAATTACGATCATTGTTGGCATATTGTTTTTGGGGATAATTGCTGTTTTATCTGTAGAAAAGGAAACCTTAGACAACCTGAAGTATTATGATTATATCGCTTTCTCCTGCATAGCATTATTATTTTTTAGTTTTTGCTATTTCATTGCCATGCTGGCCGATAGGTATAACAAGTACAACTGGAAGAAGGATAAACTAAACGGAAAAAATAAATTAACGAGTGTAGTGATTAACCGTGATAAAACAGAACATGCAGAATACCTAACCTTTGCCGGACCATTTAAAAATGAAAAAATAAGGATTGAGGTTAAGCAAGAGGATTACAATCGTTACAAAGCAGGATCTAAAGTTGTTGTTACTTATCTGAAATTTAGCAAAAAGGCCCTTAAAATCATTGATTCTTACTGAGAAACAGGAAAAATCTATGGTCCTAAAAACCAAACCAGCCTTTCTTTTTGGCCACAAGGTCTTCTGGTATTTCCAAACCTGCTGCTTTGGCCGCATCGATATGCTGCTGTACTTTGTTTTTATCCTTAAAGCCTGTTTCATTCTGATAAATCAAGGCAAGATCGATATGTGCCTGCTGATACCCACGGTCTAACGCGCTTTTAAAGCTATCGATTGCCCTGATCACGTTTTTGTCGGTTCCTAACCCATTTAAATAAAAAATACCCAGATTGTAGGCAGAAACATCAATCCCCTCATCAGCGCCAAGCTGATAATAATGCAGCGCCTTTTCATAATCGCCTTTTAAATCATAAAGATAACCTAACCAGTTATTCATGGGTTCACCCAGATCTGCAGCAGTCTGGTAGTATTGAAGGGCCTTATCGTTATCGGAGGGAAGCAGCAAATCTTCGGAATACAAATCACCAAGATTGTTATTTGCTATTGCCAGTGACATTTCAGCGGCTTTATTTAGCCAGAACAGCGCCTTCTCTATATCTACAGGGGTACCCACTCCATGCTTATAGCACATTCCCAGTCCATTCATTGCATTTTCATTGCCAGACAGGGCACTTTTATGGTACCAATAGAAAGCTTTATCGTCGTCAAGAAATCCTTCAATATTATAGTAAAGGTGCGCAAGATTATTCATGGAAAGTGCATATCCTTTTTCGGATGCAATGGTGTCGTAGTATATTGATTTTGCATAATCCCTGGCGTTGTAAGCCGCTATGGCCTTTACGCACAGATCATGGACAGAGGTCAGTTCATCGGTTGTCTGTTCACCATTTCTGCTCAGCCCTTTTGCGTAGGCTAAAAGTCTTTTCCTGCTTTCAAACTCAAAATAGTAAGCGTAATCCTCGCCGGCATGTTCCAGCGCAACTGATTTGGGGGTAGGAGTGATGCCAGTCTCGCTAACGGAATAAACGTTGTCTGCTTTAAATGCATAAGCAAAACCATCTTCATTAGGTTTCTGAACAACCAGGTCAAATTCAAAATCGCTAAACTCACTGGTTGCCGTATTAGCGATGCTCCACATCTGTTTTTTTTGCAACGTGAAAACGGTTTCATGAAGCCAAAGAATTTGTTGATAGTCATCAAGTGGGATTAACCAGGATGGTTGCTTCGGATTGCCGTCATAAATGCCTTTTTTCTCTGCCTGATGGATTAGTGCGATGTCACTTATCCCATCATTAACTCTGGCACGGATATCCAAAATTGCATCATACAGGCAGGGCAGCACATAGCTTTCGTTTTTCCTGCTGATGAGGCCGTGTTTCTTATCTTTTCGGATTACCAGCAAGTCGTTGAAATTTGTTTGTCTGTTTATTTTTTCAAATCCGCTATCCAGCAGGCTTCCGTCTTTTTTGTACAATAAACTAGAATTAAGACCTTTATGAGGCTTAATTAATAACAGTCCCTTATCCAGGTTTTCTATAGAATCGATTGGAAATTCGCCAAGGTATTTAAAAAACTCATTGTAAATCTTTTGGTTTTTCTGTCCACTAATCTTGGTGTAATAAAAACCATATCCGGAATCAATTACCTCTGTGTGTTCAAAATCAATTACAATACGTCCTGAAGCATCAATGACACCCCAGAAAGTTTCTTTTTTTGCACTAAAACAATTCCCATTTCCAATCGTTTCTATTTCATCATAAACAAACTGAGTGATCTGATTGCCTTTTGTGTTAATCAATCCTGATTTTTTTTGGAGTGTAGCTACTGCAACACCTGAATATTCGAAATCAAAGGCATCTTCCCAGATTAGCGGAATTGCAATTCTTCCGGCGGTATTTACATATCCGTATTTGCCATTTTTTGACACTACTGCCAAGCCCTGCGATCCAAAGCTGTAAAATTCATCAAATTGAGCGTTTAGTAAAACCCGGCCATCGCTATCCTTTAGTCCCCAAAGGTTATTTTCTTCAAATATTTCATAGGGAAGGTTCTCTTCATCAGCCACCCAGATACAGGACCAGCCGTAATCGTAGCCTTCATAATTTAACAGTTCAGGGAAAGCGTTAAAACCAGGACTGACATCATTAAGATCTTTATAATTCAGCAGGCTGATATCCCCAGCGTCCATCGCTCTGGTAATTATCTGATTGTTATGGGCAATGTTAGCCAGCCAAAGCTGGGCCTGTTCCGCATGAGGCGTATCCTCCATATTCAATACGTCCCAGATGTCCAGGTGAAAATAGCGCCCTGTAAGCTTATCCAGGTAATTGAACAGCTTGTCGCGGGCTTCATTAAACTTTTCTATATCTGTGATCAGACCAGGTTGGTCTTCTAGAAATTTATAAAACCGCTTCAGATTTTCAATTCCAGGTTCGGAATCAAAATATAATCCGGAATCATTAGATTCCACATGATTGTTATAATTATTACCTGAAATGAAACCTCCCTCTACTAATAATGGATGAAGCATAAGTGGCATTTCGTAACCCCATTCCATCATCATCTTATCGGTATTTTCGGCAACTGATGGGGTATTGATATTGTATAAATAGGCGCGGTGTGACATTCAGTCTATATTAAATGGCTTACAAATGATGCTGAGCCTAGAGCCAATTTTATGCCATTTGTTAGCAAAAACCAAATCACTCTTCAAAATTAAAACTCATTTGTAATTCTTCTCCAAGTAGTCGAGGTACATGCTGGTAAGATTAGATATAACAAATAGTTAACATACATTTAATGCGCTATTGTATCTCTCTAATGTACTTTTGAGAGCAAATAAATATTGGTCAAATGTCCCCAAGTCTGAACGAACATGAACTAATCAATCTTTGGAAAAACGGGGATGAAGGCGCATTCGACAAATTATTTAAACTTCATTTCCATAAATTACTCAGATTTGCTTCCCGGTATATTCACGATAGTGAGCTGGCAAAGGAAATAACAATGGACGTCATGTTCAAAGCATGGCAAAAGAAAGAAGAACTCATAAGCCAGAGTTTGGAGCCATTTCTTTTTCACCTGCTTAAAGGAGCTATGGTGGATCAATTCCGTAGGAAAAGTATTCTCTTCTTACCAGTTGATCAGATGCTTGCCGAGCCGGAGTCCAGAGAAAGAGCCGATGATCGAATCAATTACAGCCAACTTAGTTCATTGTATCAGGAAAGCCTGAACTGTCTCAGTCCCCAAAGAAGGCTGGTACTGGAAATGCGCCAGCAACAGGGAATGAGTTACAAGGAAATAGCGGATGAACTTGACATTTCTCCTAAAACGGTAAACCGACACCTTACAGATGCAGTGCATACGGTTAGAAGTTTAGTGCGGAAAAAGGGGGATATCACTCTTTTGTTTTTGCCTGCCATCGCAATCTTTATTTTTTGTTAAATATTTCCTTCTCATTATCAGTTGTTTATGTTGTTTTTGACGAATACCCGCATTTTGCATTGGGTATAAGTTCTGTTTCTTACGGTATGTATAGATAGCGCACTTGCTCTAATACCGAAGGCATGAAAACAGAAATAGACAGAGAACTTTTAGTCCGATATATCAATGGCAAGTGTACTGCTGATGAACTACTTCATGTAAAGCATTTTCTTCAGGATCCCGGATGGCAGCATGCACTGGAAGCAATACTGGAAGCCGACTTTTCTACAGTTGAGCCTGCGCCGCAAGCTGATGAGACGACTTTGGAAGAGTGGAACCAGGAGTTTCGAGATAAGTATTTCAAAAAAATGCCGATGAAATTGTGGTACACAAAATGGATAGGTTATGCTGCCGCTTGCCTCCTTGTTCTGGGTATTGGAGGATATTTGCTGGGCGAACATTTGGTAAAGACCAAACCGGCCTTTACAACAGCTAAGGTGATGATAGAGAAAACCAATCCGAGGGGTATCCGCTCCAAGGTGACGCTACCGGACAGCTCTGTGGTTTACCTGGGCGCGGGAAGTAGTATCAGGTATCCTCAGCAATTTGCCGCGAACGAACGAAACTTAACACTTACAGGGGAAGCTTTTTTTGAAATATCAAAAAATCCCAAGCGGCCCTTCGTGATCCATACTGGCGAGATACAGACCACTGTGCTGGGCACCTCTTTTAAAATCACGGCCTTTAAAGATGATCCGTTGTTTGTTGAAGTGGCAACCGGTAAAGTAAGGGTATCCAGGAAGGAAAATACAAAAGTGGCAGAACTTGCGGTGCTTGTCCCAGGAGAAGGAATATCATGGGATCATCAGCTAGGAAAGGCATCAATAATACCTGTTGACGTCTCGGCAATCCAAGGATGGTCATCAGGGGAAATTACCTTTAAAAATCGTTCTCTGGCACAAATTGCGGATGAACTGGAAAACTGGTACAATATTGAAATCAGATTTGCAGGGTCTGCGTCGGTTCGTAAGCGCCTCTCCTTGAGTGTTGACGGGAAAGCCTCACTTTCGGATGCGCTGGATATCATCTGCAATACAGCTGACCTGAAATACCGTTTTAACGGAAGACAGGAAATTATTATATCCGGCAAAGAATAAAATGGAAAGGAGAAAAATGAAGGGTTAATCTTTACTAAACAAAAAATCCGTTCCCGGTAAACCGGAAACGGAAAATGTGATCACACGCAGTAACATGTTTACCAAGACGCTGTACCGCAGGTGAAATGTTCCAGGCCAGGCCTGGATTAAATTAAAGTGCTTTTATCAAACAACATTAACATTCAAAAATATGCATAATGTAGTAAAACTACGTCCAACAATTCGATTTATAATGAAATTATCCCTGATTATTGCCGTCTTCCAGCTCACCTTTGTCGGAGTCCTGCTTGCCAGTGATGTATGGGGTCAAAATCTCGACAAGCTAAAGATCGAGATTAAACTTAACAATGCTTCTATAGAAGAAGGCCTCATTGCGCTTTCTAAAAAAAGTGGCATAAGGATTTCCTATGCTGATGATATGCTCCGGAAAGAAAGTAAAAAGATCACGTTAAACCGTAATGATATTACGGCAGGAGCTGTTTTACGAAGCATCCTGGAGAAAACCAATCTTACGTATCGACTTTTTAAAAATTACATTGTTATTGATGCTAAACCTGTTCCGCAACAGCCTGGGCGTATTACTGGTAAAATCACTGACGACAGGGGTGAAGCGATGCCCAGCACAACGATTAAAATTGTAGAAACCGATCAGACGGTACAAACTTCAGTAGATGGGAAGTATAGCATTAGTCTTAAGCCGGGAACGTATACCCTGGAAATCAGCTACATTTCCTATCAAAAGCAGCGTATTACAGATGTAGTGGTTAAAGCAGGAAGCAACACAGCACTGGATATATCCATGAAACCTGATTCGAAAGGCTTAACAGAGGTAATGATAACTTCAACCTATAAAAAAGCATCGGTAGCGGGGCTATATGCGCAGCAGAAAAATCTGTCCAATCTTTCAGATGGGATTTCTGCAGAGCAAATTGCTGCAACACCGGATAAACATGTAGGTGAAACGCTGAAACGCATTACCGGGGTATCCACCAATGAAAATAAAAAAGTAGTAATCCGTGGTATTGCAGAGCGTTACAATGTATCTCTGCTCAACGGGAGCACTTTACCAAGTACAGATGTTCAGGAACGCGATTTTGAGTTCAACCTGATCCCCACCAACCTGGTCGAAAACATTGTGGTGTCCAAGTCGATCACTGCAGATATGCCTTATGGATTTGCCGGGGGGTTGGTTCAGATCACTACTAAATCTGTACCGGAAAGCAATTTTCTTTCCATAAGTGCCGGAACCTCTTTTAACACCCGCACCATTGGAAAAGATTTTCTGGGATATGGTCGTGGCAAATATGATTACCTGGGTTTTGATGATGGAAACAGAGATCATTTTCCGGCTGACCTGCTGAATCTTGTGGGTAAATTTGATCCAACAAAGGATGAGAGTCAGAACGAAATCAAAGCTCCACAGGTTGGTGAGCAGAACAAGCGTATAGGAGGGACAGGGCGTTTAGGTACACGCAGTTTTCAGTCTATGCCCTCCCAAAATTACCAGCTGAGTTTGGGCAGGGCATATTCGCTTAGTGAAGCTAAAGTACGCAAACTCGGTTTTGTGGGTTCGGTAAGTTACCGGAACACGCAAACCAATGATTATGTTTCTACCATGCGCCGCGGAGACTGGGCCCATGAACCTGCTCGCCAAGATGACCCTACTGATGTAAATACCGGGAATATATATGGTTTTAATACAACCTTGGGATTACTGCTAAACGGGGGCTTGAAAACAGAAAATCACCAGATCAATACCTACAATTTATATACAAGGATATTTGACAATAGGTTTAGCCGCTATACCGGCTGGAGTTTTGAAACTCCGAAAAATGATACGGACACGAAATATGGGGGTATTTTAGAAGATGACCGACCTAAATTTACAGATTTGTTGCAAAACAAAGTAAGTGGCACGCATCACTTTAAATCGCTCACAATTGACTGGAGTTTAGCGAGGACATCTTTAAAATCGCTTGAGCAGGATGCGATATCCGCCTCGCAGAGCCCCAGGGAAATTGGAAATAGGGTGCTTTACATTTATCAGCCAGGCACCGTAAGCGATCCTGGTTCAGGCCCACTGCACCGTGATGAATATATCTACAAAGAAAATAATTTTGATGGTGTGATTAGTGCTGCATACGATTTTAGGCTTGGCAAAACCAGACATGTCTTTAAAACTGGAGTGAATTATTTAAAAAAGCATGCGTTTTACGATTGGGAGGTGCTTCCTATCGTAAAAGGGACAAATTCAACTGTTCCAGTAGAACTGATTCCCATTCAGGACTGGGGCAATTACATGAGCATGGAAAACGCGGGAAACAGTTTGTTCTATTTCAAGCAAGATTACACTTCAAATAAATTTGAAGCTAAAAGCATAAATAAGGGCGGCTTTGTAATGTTAGATCACAAATTGTTACCAGGCCTTAGGGTGGTTTGGGGAGGCAGGGCTGAATATTTTAAGTTGGATACCATAACAAACTCTGCCAGTTTGCTCAGGGACAAAAATAGTAAGATCTTCTTTGAAGAAAAGAAAGACTGGTATTTTCTGCCTTCGGCGAACATTACTTATTCCCCTTTAAAAGATCTGAACCTACGTGCCTCCTATGCAAAGTCAGCTGTTCGTCCAGGATTGATGGAAAATTCAAGGTTCTCTCGTTATAACCCCAATTATGGATCGGTTGTGAGGAGCAATGGGGTTAGCAGTACGCTTATCGATAATTACGATGCCAAGATCGAACTGTTTCCCGGCGCAGGAGAACTCTTGTCGGCAGCCTATTTTTATAAATATTTTGATAAGCCTGCAGAATATTATAGGATAGACAATGAAAACAATGGCAGGGGTTACATTACCATTTCAAACTCTGACTGGGCAAAGGTAAGCGGATGGGAATTTGAACTTCGTAAAAGTTTAGGTTTTGTGTACGATGGACTTGCTTTTCTAAAGAACGTATACGTTAGCGGCAACCTTACGCTTCAAAAATCAAAAGTAAGGGCACGGGAGGTGCAATATGAAAAAACGGCTGCTGGAATCGATACGATGTATTATAAATACATGAAATATCCCCGTGCCTTATATGGGCAAGTTCCAGTATTGTATAATGCAGGAGTACAATACGCTGGTAAAAAACTAGGTTTAAACATTAGCTTGAACCATTCCGGTTATAAGACTTTTATCACGGGGATAGAGCCCTCTTATGTTGAATATGAAAGGCCGCGAACACAAATGGATGCACAGATCAGCTATAGATTTCTTCAAGGAAAACTAGAAACCAAATTAAACATGAGCAACCTGCTTGACGCACCTTTTCGTTATTTTATTAATGATCCAACGACCTATGAATTAAAACCCGGAAATGAGGGCAAGTTAGACCTGGAATGGAGCGACAAATACAAATATAAATTTGGTTTCTCGGAGAAATTTGAAGAGGGATATATGGATCCGGCTACAAACAGGCTGGTCGGTGACAGACAAACTTCTACCCGTTATACTGGCCGTACTTTCAGTCTCTCTATTTCTTATAATTTTTAATTTAAATGATCATGATCAAAACATTTAGAATAATTTACCTGGCAGCTATTTTGCCTATATTGCTGTTCAGTGCCTGTGAAAAAGATGGTATCCATATGATGCCCAAGATAAAAGCCATCAACAAAGAATTTAGCATAAGCGGTTTTGTTGTAGGCGATACTGTTGAACAATATTTTGACGGTGTTAAAATGCGGGATTATTACGGACAGGTTAGGACTGTCTCTTTTCAGAACCAGCTTGCCTTTGAAAAGGACGAGATTAACATGGAATTGAGAAGAAAAAGTAACGGAGAGACCATTTATCGTCAAACATTTAACATCAATGACAAGCAAAATGTTGTTCCTCGTTTTTATTTCGACGGCTTGAAATTCAACAAGGGATATACTTACCCGGATCCGCAGGGAGATGAATATACAGCGAATTTTTATGTGGATCCCGCTGGCGGTTTTCCCCCGGTAGATATTAATATTGAGGTACTTGAGTACTATTTTGACGGTACCAAGCCAGATCCTATTATCGTGGTAAATACCACGACCATTCCCATTGCAGAAAATGTTAAGGCAGGAGCATGGACGCCCTACCTGAAAGTTCAAGTACCAATAGCCACCCCGCAACAAAGTGGCACTGAACTTTACCCGATTGTAGTGGTCAGGGATGCAAAGACCAAAGACTATTATGTCAATAAGAATAGGGACCAAAGTACAATTAATATGGAAATTCCTTACGACGGGGTTTCTCCTGGTAAGGTGCAGAGTCTATATCTGAACAAGATACCGAGTGGTACAGAAAAAAAATTCTTTCTGGAGTTCTATGATCTTGTCCAGTTGTTTCCCCGCTAATTGTCTGGGGTGTTAATTATATAAGATTTTGTATGGGGCGTATAGTTCCCTCATTCGAAGAGAAACAAAAAAGCCTGCAAAGATCGTATGATTTTGCAGGCTTTTTCTTGGTTATGATACCACTTTGGCAAAGAGTGGAGGTTTCGAACCCAGCTCTAAATGCAGCTTTATTTCGTATTTATGGCCTTTATAGTAATTAATTTTAATTGGATAACACAGAAAGTGAATATATTGTCAAATATTATAGAAATTATGTCTATGAATAAGTTCCTATTGATAGTAGCAATACTCATCTGTTCAACAAGATTATCGGCGCAGTCTCAAACCAATAAGTATCAATATAAAATCGATTTGTTGAATATGCGAGATAATAGGGTGCAGGTTTCCCTTGTACCACCCAAAACCAATCAGCGAGAAGCTAAATTTGTAATGCCTAAGCTAATTCCGGGCTACTATGACGCGATGAACTTTGGTCAATACGTTTCCGCATTTAAGGCATTTAATAAGAAGGGAGAGCCAATCACCGTTAAAAGATTAGATACGAATACCTGGATCGTGCCTGACTTGAAGAATACTGCTAGAATAACCTATGAAGTATCCAGCGGTTGGGAGGATCTGCCGCAAAATACTCCGGGAGCAAAATCTGCCGAAAGTACCTTTAAAAAAGACAAACTTTTTATCCTAAACTATAATGCGCTCGTCGGTTACTTTGAAAAAGTTAGAAATAAAGGCTACAAGGTGACGGTAAAGAAAAACCGGGAATTCTATCCCTCATCTGCCTTGGAATACACCCATCAGAACGATACTATAGATGTGGTTTCAGCAAAAGATTACCGTCATCTGGTCGATGCACCTGTCATGTATTGCGTACCAGACACCACCTGGATCACAGTGGGGAATGCGAAAGTCCTGGTTTCCTTTTATTCGCAGTCGCATCAATCTTATTCAAAAACCTTAGCCTCCAGATTGGACACGATTTTAAGGAGTCAGCAGGCATACCTTGGCGGGAGATTGCCTGTTAATGAGTATGCATTTCTGATCTATCATGAAAAAATCCCAAGGGGACTGATGGCTGATGGCCTTGAACACAGCAATTCCACTGTATGCCTGTACGGTTCGGAAACTTTAGACCAGCTTCCCGAGGCATTAATTGATGTTGCTTCTCATGAGTTTTTTCATATTCTGACGCCACTCAATATCCATTCTAAGGAAGTACAGGATTTTAATTTTCTTAACCCTGTATTGTCAAGGCACCTCTGGCTTTATGAAGGTATGACTGAATATGCGACCATGCATATGCCCATAAAACAACGGATGATCAGCCTTCAGCAGTTTGCTAAAAAGATCGAAGCCAAAATCAAGGGTATGGAAGGATTCGATAATAACTTGTCTATGACTGTGATGAGCACTAATGCGATCAAAAGGCAGGATCAGTATATGAATTTTTACCAAAAAGGTGCCTTGATAGGTTTATGCCTTGACATTCGCTTAAGAGAACTTTCCAATGGAAAGCTTGGTACACAGGAATTAATGCAAAAGCTGGTTAAAAAATATGGTCCTGAAAAAGCTTTTAAAGACGAAGACTTGTTTAATGTAATTACTGCATTTACATTCCCCGAGATTCGTCAGTTTTTTAAAGATTATGTCGAAGAGGGACAAACAATTTCTTTAAAAGAGAGTTTGATGAAGGTAGGACTCGATTATGATGAAGCCGAAAAAACTGTTTTTGAAATGAATAACCCCTCCAGTGGTCAACTTTCGTTGAGAAAGGCATGGATAAACCAATAAGCAGAACCCATTTTGTCTACAAGGTCTGGTTGAACCCCTCTTATTGCATTGCAAACGGGGATGGAAGTATACTTCGGGCATACTTTGGCCGGTTTTTGATAGTTCTCTCCGGTAAAACAGTATACCTTGAAGTATACTGCTTAAAATACCGATTGGATAACTTTGCGGTATAGTAGGGCTTGTATTTTTTTGCCAGGTCAAGTTTTTTCATGATTTTTTTTATTCAAAATAAACCATGCCCACTGACAACCCTAAGGTAGCCTCCTGAAATTTCTACAGGAAATTAATGCAGAAACGACAAGGGGGAAATTAAGACTGTTGAACATCCCAATTTAGATAGCTGTCTTTTTTAATGCCACCTGATTTGTAAATTGAGTAAAAAGCGATACCGAAAAGTTCACCATGCGAAAACCTTAAATTATGATAATCTTTGCAATTTCCTATTTATGTTAAACGCAAATAAGCCAATGAAACGTGGGGATGAAATTACCAGGACCTATTTTGATTTTTTAGACCTTCATCTAGCTGAAATTGTCAGCGGTGAGGCCACTGAAATGTTGACCTTGAACGAAATCGCAAGCGCCTTATGTGTTTCTCATACCCACCTGACCGATACCATTCAGCAAACAATGGGTCACCATCCCTGTTATTTCTATGATTTGAAAATCGTAGAACAGGCAAAAGAAATGATGCTCCATACGGACCGTTCTATTGCTGACATTGCGAAGAGATTGACGTATGATCCCTCCAATTTTTCAAAATTCTTCAGAAAATTTACCGGACAAACACCTGGGGCGTTTAGAAAACTGCATAAAAAATAGCGAATACCTGAAAGCTCCGAAAAGTTCACCATGTTATTTAAAGGGCGATAGCTGAATTTTATACTATCAATAATCTTAAAAAATTTATTATGAGCAGGAACGATTTAAAAGGTAAAGTAGTGCTGATCGCAGGAGGTGCAAAAAACCTGGGTGGCTTAATTAGCAGAAATGTAGCGGCAAAAGGAGCGAAGGTAGTGATCCATTACAATAGTGAGTCAACAAGAGTTGATGCAGAGAAGACCTTGGCCGATATTATCTCAGCTGGTGGCGAGGCTTACCTTACTCAGGCCGATTTAACCAGGGTGGAAAATGTGGTAAAGCTGTTTGCGGAAGCAAAAGCCAAATTTAGTGGTATTGATATTGCGATCAATACGGTGGGTAAAGTGCTGAAAAAACCATTTTTAGACACAACCGAAGCAGAGTACGATAGCATGTTCGACATCAATTCAAAACAGGCTTATTTCTTTTTACAGGAAGCTGGAAAACAATTGAACGATAATGGTAAGATCTGTACTATAGTGACTTCATTACTGGCTGCATTTACGGGTTATTACTCGACATATGCTGGTGCAAAGGCACCTGTTGAGGATTTTACCCGTGCGGCAGCAAAAGAGTTTGGAGATAGGGGGATTTCAGTTACTGCGGTTGCTCCTGGTCCAATGGATACGCCATTTTTTTATGGACAGGAGTCGGAGGATGCTGTTGCCTATCATAAATCGGCATCAGCTTTAGGGGGGCTTACCCGGATTGAGGACATTGCCCCGCTGGTGGAATTTTTAGTAACAGATGGCTGGTGGATTACAGGGCAGACCATTTTTGCGAACGGAGGGTACACTACAAGATAGAGGTTTCAAGCAAAAGTCCTAAGTGATATAGGATTTTTGCTCTTGCATTTTTATTTGCCTGGATAAATCCATAACTTAAAATCATGATAATCAAAATTATAAACACCATACTCATGCTTTTTGCTGCTTACATGGGAACCAAACAAGGCTGGGCGATGTTTTCGGGTAAAACCGAAATGCTGGAACTGTTTGGCAAATGGAGCATCGGCAAGCAGGGGGTGATGGCTTTAGGTTTCTTTACGCTGTTGAGTGTTGTCCTGATGCTCATTCCTAAAACTTTCGTCTGGGGGAATTTCCTGATGGCAGCAGGTATCCTGTTAATTATCTGTTTTCATTTACTGGGCAGAGATCTTAAAGGGGTGATGATTGAAGTACCTTTCTTCCTGCTGTCCTTAGTTATTATTTACCTCCAGCACCCAATGGTGAAAGTAAGCTAGGAGACAAATTATATACATGCTGGCTTTATTCACACACAATTCCAAAGATTTGGTCTTGTGCTGTTTCATGAAGTCCTGTGTATCCAAACGAACGATAAATTATGTGTCTTTTAGCAAACTATGAACCCAATACCTTGCTGAAATCTTAAGCCTTTGTTGCTCAGCACGATCACAATTTTGTCTTGCTCTTTAAGGCTCGACAATAGAGTTATTACACCATCAAATAAGGTTGTGTATTCGGCATCGAGATCGGTATAAAGGCCCCGTAGGAATTTACCATAGAATTGACCTCTTCAAGGGGTAGTGTTTTGCCTATGGGATGCAAGGTGGCCAAATTGGAGCAGAGATTTCAATATTTTATTAATTTTTTGTAAAAGGTATGAGATCAACCGCGTTTTTATCCTCCGCATTTAAAACGGCTCCATAGCGCATTTAGCTTCGTCCATATCGGTTTAGTAAGCGGTTTGGGAGATAGCTGGTAAAAAACAATTATTTGCATGCTTCCCGGGCATTTTTTGATATGGATTTTTGCATTAAGTAGTATTGGTTTCTGTGCCATATAATCGAGCATACGGATAGTTCCCTGGAAAGTATGCATGTCTCCTTTTTCTGTTTTTATCGCCCGGAGTTTGGTCTCAGTCTTGATGATTAGGGCTTTGGGAATGTTTCGCTTGGTGATGTTCCTGTCTACAAGGCCGTCATAATAGGCATTCAGGTTTTTTTGGAGGATCACTGTAGTTTGAACAGGAGCATTGTCCAGCAGCCATAGGAACGCATACGACCAATATTCAGGGCTTTTCTGGTTGCTCCAGCCTTTGGTAAACCGGATATCTTCCACACCAGTGTATGTAATGGATGGTGCGAAGTCTATTGGGATGGGAAAACGTTCGATTCCCCAGCCGTCCAGCTCAAGCTGATAGGGTGGCTTCCAGGAAGGGCCGTCAAATACTGGCTTATTTTGCGCCACTACCTTAGTACATAGGCAGTTGAGGGTCAAGGCAAAGAGATAGCAGGTAAACTTGTTCATATTTTAATTGCTTTAATAGTTTTGGGTTGGATGGTGATTGGTAGCAGACGGCCCGCCAACTCTACATGGAGACCGATGATGTTGATGAGCGAGGAATATTGGTTTTCCAAAAGGCCGCGCAGGGATAGTTTGAAATTAAGTAGAAACATCGTTGCATGGTTTGATTTCGTGATTGTGGTTTCCATTTTTATGCCACAACGTATAATATGGGGTGTAAATACAATATTTGGGTCTTTCTTGTGAATCTTTGTCCGATAGTGGACATGCGTTGTTCAGTTTTGAACAGCAGATGGCTTAAACGAATATGAAGGAACGGAAGCAAACTATTATAAAACTCATTTGGTCTTTCTCAACATGCTCTTTTAAAACTTCGATTCCTCTTCCAAAAAAACTTAAATAAATTTGCGCAACCCAAAAGTTGCGCATATATTTGCAACCTGAAGGTTGCTGATTAAATATTTGCAAAATGAAACAAGACATATTCCAAGCTATAGCCGACCCTACACGCAGGGCTATTTTGACTTTACTTGCCATTCAGGCTTTGACGCCGAATGTAATGGCAGAAAAATTTGATATGACCCGACAGGCGGTATCAAAACATATTAAAGTGTTATACGAATGTGAATTGATAAAACCTGAGCAGACTGGCCGGGAAATTTACTATCACTTTAACGCGAAAAAAATGCAGGAATTTGATAATTGGTTAGCCCAATTCAGACAAAACTGGGAAACTCAATTTAACCAATTGGACCAATTATTAACAATAATTAAAACAAAGGAATAATGAACAACGATTTGCTATTTGATTTTAACGTTGATAAAACGGCGAAAACAGTATACATCACCAGAGAATTTAATGCCGCACAGTCTTTAGTATGGGATGCCTTTACTAAGGCTGAGCTGCTGGACCAATGGGGGGCGCCTGCGCCGATGCGTGCCAAAACCAAGTACATGGATTTTAAAGAAGGTGGACGCCGGTTTTATGCCATGATCAGCCCCGATGGGCAGGAGCGTTGGGCGCTGCAGGAATTTACTTCTATTACCCCGAAAATCAATTTTAAGATGTACAACACGTTTGCTGATAAAGACGAAAACCGTGAATTGCCGGGTTCTGAATGGGATTACAGTTTCAGCGAAAAAAACGGCATCACTAAAGTGAATATTACCATCTTTAATGAATCGTTTGAACGACTGGAGAAATTATTAGAGGGCTTCAAAATAGGCTTCATTATGACTTTGAAAAACCTCGAAGAACTGCTGGTCTCCTTATCGAAATAGATATAGGGAGAAAATGGTGGGGCACATTCGCAACGTGAATGCTTAAAACCGGAGAATACTAGTATAAAATTTAACCATTTAAATAGAATAACTATGAGAGCAATTAATCCGTGGATAAACTTCAATGGCAATGCCGAAGAAGCATTCACTTTTTACAAATCAGTTTTTGGCGGAGAGTTCGCAAAGATCATTCGTTTTAAAGATTTAGCAAGTGCTGAATTTTCGATAGCAGAACATGAGGCTAACAAAATCATGCATATTGCTTTGCCTATTGGCAAAAAGAATGTATTAATAGCCAATGACGTTCCCGAATTTATGGGACAGGTAAACGAGAACGAAAACAGATCTAAAATAGTGGTCAGTGCTGAAAGTAGAGAAGAGGCAGACCAGATATTTAGCGGCCTATCTGTAGGGGGCGAGGTTGAAGGGCCTATGGGTGACAGCCCTTGGAATACATACGCCGGAATGTTTAGAGACAAATATGGTATTGAATGGATCGTGGAATTTGATCCGAGCTTATAGCGGACAAGTTTACTTCAAAATAGTCATTTATGAAAACCTATCGCTTCCATTTTAATAATAGCCAAAAAAGTTCAACTATTCTGTTTTGGTTTTTTTCCACGTTGCTGACCGTTTCACTAACAGTCCTAACCATCGTTTTACCGTCGCATCCGAACCCACTTTTCCCGACCTGGCTATTACTGATCTCCTTGCCGTTAATGTTAATAGCTATTTACAGACTGTTTAAAGTGGTATCTGAAAGGAAGTCGACAGACATCGTTTCACTAAGTGAAGAAGGCTTTACCAGCTCCTGTTTCGGCTCTGTTTTGTTTTTAGAAATACACTCCATTCGGGTTCCTGTAAGGGAAATAGGACTATTGGGGGGGCTACAGCTCGACTATTACAAAAAAACTGAAGCTGATATGCCTTACCTGGAATTTTCGGTCACCACTCGGAATGGAAAAACATTAAAATGGATATTAAATGAGTGGGGTGGGCTTTATAATTCGAAAGAAGAGTTTTCAATTTTCTTTAATTTTCTCACAGCGCTAACCAATCATCTATATCTACTTTATCATGCTAAGGAGGAATATAACAGGTATTTAAAAATTCTTGACGAAAAAGGTTGCTGGGAAAAGCGAGGTTAAATTTCCATGCCGTCTGTTGTGAGGATACGGGTCATCTTGCTGCAGCTATTTCACCAATGGCGAAACTAAATTTGAATTGACTTACGAACGCTGGATTCATCGTCCTTTATAAAAGATGGATGTACTCCAAATTATTTGCCGGAATTCATATCTATTGAAAGTAATAAACGAAGCCTTTAACGACTTGTGTGAGTAGTACTACAAAAGAAAAGTATTTCAATGGAACAACCTATTGTGATCAGGAAGCAGCACTATCTGAGTCGCTGCTATGATTACAATACCCAAATATGGGTATTGTAGCCTATTTACTAAAGTCGTAGTTTCGTATAAGATCAATCTCGATAAAGCAATTTTATCCCCCTCTTATTGTGATGCGAACATACTGCTTTAAATGATGTTATAAATGCAAGAAGGAGGATCAAAAGCTGGGCTGATAGTTTACTTGTACTCGTGACTCAATGAGAATAAACTTTGAAAACTATGAAGAAAAAATCACAAAATTACCTGGCTATAATCGGTATAATTGTTACGGCCATTTTTACAGTGCAATGCAAAAAAAGCGCGCCCATAAATACCACTCCGATAAAGACTGTTATTACTAATATTAGTCCTTTACAGGGGATGAAGGGAACGATTGTAACGATTACAGGTGCTGGCTTTGACACCGTTCTGCGTACGACCAGTGTAAAATTTAATAGTAAATCTGCCACCATAAAGTCAATAACAGCTACCCAAATGATCGTTGTAGTACCTGAAGAAGCTACCACCGGTCAGATTACGGTAACTAATAAGGATACGGTCATCCTATTTCCTGCAAATTTTACGGTTAGATCCTTTGTTATCACTAAAATTCCGGCCGATAATGCGTTTGATGGTGCCTCTATCGTAAACATGGCTGCCGACGTCACCGGAAATGTCTATGTGAATACCAATACGGACACCGTTTTTAAAATATCCCCGGCGGGAGTTAAAAGTATGCTGACCAAAGTGGGCAACAGCAGCACTAAGTTGGGTGGCATAGCTGTAGACGGAGCAGGCAACGTTTATGCGGTGGGAACTAATGATTTTAAAATATATAAAGTTACATCTGCTGGAGCAGTAAGCGTTTTTGCGGGCAGCGGCGTTTCAGGGTATGCTGATGCGCTTGGTACTGCAGCCCAGTTTACCGCTCCGGCAGGTATGACTATTGACGTTTCTGGAAATTTGTTTGTTACGGATGTTTATCGCGTTCGTAAAATTACCCCGGCAGGGCAGGTAAGTACCTTTGCGGGTAAGGCAACTCCCGGAAAAGTGGATGGCCAGGGTACCTCAGCCGCTTTTGGAAGCTATGGCAACCTGAATCATATTGCCACTGATGCCTCTGGTAATGTTTATGTAAGCGATGGTGATTATGATATCAGGGGTGTCGAGAGTAGCGCTTATTACATTCGTAAAATAACACCCGCCGGCATTGTAAGCACTATTGGGCCGATACCAAAGCAAATGGCTAGTTGGACGGGGGGCAAAGGGTCTGTAACTTTACGATTTACATCTATGCTTGCGGTAGATGTAGCCGGCAATTTATTTTTACCCGGATCGTCCTATAATAACGGCACGGTCGCATCAGGCGGCTGCTGTACATTTGGCCCGGTATTCATGGTAAACAAAGCATTAAATTCCTCAGAGTTTTACGATCTTACAGGTACGTTTTCATTTCTCACTATGAGCTATACCGGCATAACTTTCGACCCATCCGGAAATATGTACATCAGCGCCGCCGTCAACTATGGTCGCCGTATGTATGAGCCGTCAAGTATGGGCAAGACAGGGAGCTTGATTGTGAAATTTATGATCCAATAGATGTCATGTTAAAATAGGATGTAAACATAGTACCACATCAGTAAAAGTCGATTTGTTTACAAAATAAGAAAAGCCAGATAAATATAAAATCTATCTGGCTTTCAGTCTTATTCGCTTTAGAAAAATCCACTTGGATCTCGGCGGGCGAAGGTCGCTACAGCGACAACAGGCGGAGAGCGAGGGATTTGTACCCTAGCCAAAAACCGTCTTATTTCGTGTCTGAGCGGACTTTGAAAATTCGACTCACCGAATTACTCACCGCAAACTCTGTTTTTTATAACTGCAAATGCTATTCTGTAAAATTAATCATAATTATCAGTATATCAAATAGTTGAGGTCATTTTTTTTAGGTTCGGGAGCCTCTTTTTGGGTTCGGGAGTCAAAAGGATTGCGTCTTTGTTTTTAACTGCTTGATTGTGAGGTTTTTGCTGGTTTGTGTTTTGCTGTGACTCACTCAACTTGAAAATTCTATTTGAGGCGCGCAGAAATGAAATAATATGTATATTTCGGTAAAAGTGGGGAAGAACCAGTTTGCAGCGAAATGAGGTGTCAGTTTAAACGCGGAACGAGCGGCCATTTTCGATGAAATACCCAGCCGAATACCTAACTTCAAAAAATAGCGTATGACGATGGTATAGCATTCTTCTTGAAAAGTTGAAATACTTTGTTATTTTTGATGAAACAATGTTATTTAACGCTTCTTATTAATGCACTATAAGCCTGGTCTTCACATCCTTTCTGAATTTAATTCAGTTCTGAGGGATTATCTTTTTTCATACGCGGCCTGTGAAGTTTTATTTAATGATCTGATAGATAAATACGAACTCACCAAGGTGGGCGAGGTGTATCATGATTTTGAAAACGGGGGCTTTACCGCGGTGATATGTCTTACAGAATCTCATTTATCTATTCATACATGGCCTGAGTTCGGTTTAGCCACATTTGATATCTTTTTGTCTAATTATCAGAAAAATAATGAGGAAAAGGTAAAAGGGCTCTATGCTGAGGTATTGGGCTTTTTTGAGGGGGTGGAGCGTCAGAAAACAGAATTGATCAGATAAGGGTATGGCCACAATTTCTATAACTTCCTTTCCCGAATCAGAACAAATTAGCTGCCCAAATTGTAATTCAGCATTCACTTTGTATGATCCTGAAGGAAGTGAATTTTGCGTTTGCGGATTTTGCCATACTTATATTCAGTTCGTAGACGAGGTTCCGAAAGAAGTAAAAACGTTAGGCCCGCCACAATTGAAGCCGGCTATTCCATTGGGAACTGAGGGTATACTGCAGGACATTTCATTTAAGGTAATCGGGTATATGGAAAAAGATGAGGGAAACAGTGCTTACCCGGGGTGGAGAGAATATGTGTTATACAATTATGAGAAAGGGTATGTCATACTCTCGGAATATAACGGGCATTGGAATATCATTTTTGATAAAGCATTTTTACCAAAACTAGAAAAGGTATTGTATGGGAATGATTATGTGTTGTATGATGATGTTGAGTATAAATTGTTCCATAAGTATAAGCCAAGAGTACTTTCTTTAGCCGGTGAGTTTGATTGGGACGTGCTTAAAGAAAGGGTGAATACTGCTGAATATATTGCCCCACCTTATATTATTGCCCATGAAGCTGGCTTTGGAGTAAAAGCCAAGAATATCAATTATTATCGTGGAGAATACCTCGAGCCAGCGGTAATAGCCAATGCTTTTAACCTGGACTTTGCTTCATTTCCGGCTAAAGTCGACCTCATATCAAATCAACCTTCAAAAGCTTATAGCGATTGGAAATGGTCATTGTACACCACGCTTTATCTTATTCTTGCCCTATTACTAATTGAATTATTTGTGGTTTGGGCAAAACCCGAGCAGGTTTTGGTAGATAGTGTGTATAATCTTACTTACGATCCTGAGAAAGGAATTAATGAGTTTAAACCATTTGTAACGTCTGTATTTAATGTTAACGACAACTCATCGCCGCTGGAAATAGAGATTAGTTCGGGCGTAAATAACAATTGGCTGGAAACAACTATAGTACTGGTTAATGAAGCAAGTAATCAAACCTGGGAGGTCACCAAAGGATTTGAATATTATGAAGGCGTGGAACAAGGTGAAAGATGGACTGAGGGAGAGACCAATGCTAAAGTCCTGCTTTCTGAGATTCCCAAAGGAAAGTATCATCTTAATATTTATCCTGCCTCGGGTGATCCGGCCAGGAATGCTTTAGCCGTCAAGGTGGTGAGTAATGTGACTTTATGGAGAAATTTACTGGTTTGTCTCCTTGTATTGTGTCTTCTTCCCGCTTATACGTATTTAAGGATGCGCAATTTTGAAAAAAGGCGTTGGTCGAACTCTAATTATTCACCTTTTGAAGAATGATATTATGAATAAAGCTTTTAGAACTATTTATCTTGCCTTAACCCTTGGTATCACGGGTTATTTTGGTTATTCCTTGTATTATGGCAAAGCTTTCTGGGAAAGCAGTACAGTGCAGAAGAATACAGAATATACGGGTAGAAGATTCTATGGCGGTTACGGAAACAGATTAAATCATAAATAATTAAAACGATATGAACCTAAGCGAACTTATTAATTACAAATACATAGTGGCCTCGGTGGTTTTCTCTGTATTGGGCATTCTAATCTTATTTTTAGCCTTCTGGATTGTTGAAAAGATTACTCCTGAAAATCTTTGGAAAGAGATCCTGGAGAAACAGAATATGGCATTAGCTATTGTTTTTGCTGCCTTTATTATTGCCATTGCAATTATTATAAGCTCTTCAATCCATGGATAGCAATGCATAAAAAGCTGCCTGTTTTATTACTAACTTCTGTTTTTGTTGTTGCTACCTGCGGCTTAATCTATGAACTGATCGCGGGGACACTTGCCAGTTATTTACTTGGAGACTCTGTTACCCAGTTTTCAACGATCATTGGCTTGTATCTTTTCTCCATGGGGATTGGCTCCTGGATATCGAAGTACTTCGAAAAGGACATTTTGTTCTGGTTTATCCAGATTGAAATTCTGGTTGGTCTTGTTGGAGGAACCAGCTCCAGCATTTTGTACCTGGTTTTTGAAAGTGCTGCTTCTTTTCGCATTATTTTATATAGCCTGGTCGGTATTACGGGAATCCTCGTTGGATTGGAAATTCCTTTACTCATGCGTATTTTGAAAGATCGTTATGAGTTTAAGGATTTGGTTTCAAAAGTATTTACCTTCGATTATATAGGAGCGCTACTGGCTTCTATTGTTTTTCCTTTATTGCTAATTCCCTATCTCGGACTGATAAAGACTTCTTACCTTTTTGGTATTCTTAATGTCGCTGTTGCCTTAATCGTATGTTTAAATTTTCATAAGGAGATTAAACGGGCAAGTTATCTTAAAATAGCTTCTATAATCTGTTTACTGGCGTTACTCGCCGGATTTGTGTTGGCTGATGCCATAACTAAGTACGCTGAAAGTTTGGGATATAACGATACGATCATCTATTCTAAAAGTACTAATTACCAGCGTATTGTGTTAACTAAAAAAGGTAAGGTGCTGCGCCTATATTTAAACAGCAATTTGCAGTTCAGCTCTGATGATGAGTACAGGTATCATGAAGCGCTGGTACATCCTGGTCTTTCGGCAATACCAGGTGCTAAAAAAGTATTGGTTATGGGAGGAGGTGATGGCTTGGCAGTAAGAGAAATTCTTAAGTACCCGGGAGTTAAACAAATCTCGCTAGTTGACCTTGATCCGGGTATGACAAATTTGTTTAAGTCTAACCCAATGTTGACCGAATTGAATAAATCTTCGTTGCTGTCGCCCAAAGTTAAAGTCATCAATGCAGATGCTTTTTCCTGGATCAGGTCTCAAAATGAAAAGTATGATTTTATAATTATAGATTTTCCGGATCCTTCTAATTATTCTGTTGGGAAGTTATACAGCAACTCTTTTTACCGCCTGGTTAGATCCATTCTTTCAGAGGACGGTATGATCGTGGTGCAGTCGACATCACCTTTTGTGGCACCTAAATCCTTTTGGAGCGTGAATAAAACATTGGAGTCTGTTGGTTTCTTTACCACACCATATCACAATTATGTTCCTTCTTTTGGTGACTGGGGGTACATTATGGCGGCAACCAAGCCTGGATATAAAGTTCCTGAACATTTTCCTGAAGAGGTAAAGTTTCTTACTAAAGAAGGAATAGCTCAGATGCTGTATTTTCCTAAGGATATGCAGAAGCAGGATGCAGAAGTTAATAAACTGAATAATCAGGTATTGGTTAAGTATTTCGAACAGGAGTGGGGATCGGTTTCCTATCAATAATATGGGGTTTAACAGGAAAGGCTTCTTACTGCGTTCTGCACTGGTTATGGGTGGGATCTTTTTAAATGGATGTGTTCGAAAACTAAGTGGCAGAAATGAAAAATACAGGCACATCAAAGGTCATCTTAAAGGACCTGATGAAAAGGCCGGACATATGTTGAGAGATAAAATTGTTATTGCGGAGCCCAGCTATTCCAAAAAAGTGAAAACGCTGATTATAGGCGCTGGGATTTCGGGACTTTCTGCAGGCAGATGGTTAAAAAAACAAGGTATGGCAGATTTTGAAATACTAGAACTTGAAGATCATGCAGGTGGAAATGCGCATAGTGAGGGAAATACGGTGTCATCCTATCCCTGGGGGGCACACTATATTACTATTGCAAACAACGATGATGAGTTACTAATCGATTTTCTTAAAGAAAATGGGGTCATTACCCATTTTGAAAACGGATTGCCATTTTACAATGAATTTTACCTGTGTTTTGATCCTGAAGAGCGTTTGCTTATCAAAGGGCAATGGCAGGAGGGATTGATTCCTAAATTTGGTATTTCACAACAGGATCAGGAACAAATAGATAAATTCTTCGCCTTGTGTAATCAGTTAAAGTATGCTAAGGGAGAAGATGGTAAATATGCATTTAATATTCCCCTTGATGCTTCGTCTGAAGATAAGCGCTACAGGGATCTTGATCAAATGTCTTTTAAGGATTATCTGGTAAAAGCAGGTTATAATTCTGCTTACCTGTTATGGTATCTAAATTATTGCTGTAAAGATGATTATGGACAGCAGATTAAAGATGTTTCGGCCTGGGCTGGTTTGAATTATTTTGCCGGACACAAGGGTACAGCTGCAAATGCGGAACCTGGAGCGGTACTTACCTGGCCGGAAGGGAATGGCTTTTTGGTGAATAAATTGAAAAGCTATTTAAAACCGCATATCAGAACTTCTGTAATGGCCACTTCGGTGGTAAGTAATAAAGATCATGTTGAGGTTGATGTTTTTGACATGCTTAAAAACCAGACCTATACAATCCTGGCTGAGCAGGTAATTATGGCTTGTCCGCAATTTGTCAATAAACGGATTTTGAAAAATACAGATAGAAATCTGTTCGATTATGATCAGCTAAATTATGCGCCCTGGATGGTTGCAAACATAACATTAACTGATTTTCCTGCTTCAGGTCTGCAAACTTTATCCTGGGATAATGTTCCTTATGGAACACCATCGGTAGGCTATGTCTATTCGGGTCATCAGCAAGTTGATCATGGTAAGCAGGCTAAAGTGATTACCTTTTATTTGCCCTTATGTGATCGTGAACCCAGGGTTTCCAGGTTAGCCGCTTATTCCAGGAGTTATGATCAGTGGCTGGATATGATTATTCCTGAATTGGAGTATATGCATCCGGAAATCACCCCGCTGATTGAGTCTGTAGATGTTTGGGTGTGGGGGCATGGAATGATCAGCCCGTCGGTGAACTATATTTGGGGCGAGGATAGAAAAAAGGCCCGATCTTCTGTTGCTGGTCAGATTTTCTTTGCACATACAGATTTGAGCGGCATTTCTTTGTTTGAAGAAGGGTTTCATCAGGGAATTAATGCAGCTAAATCTTTGTTGGAGGTGAACAGATGAGCAGAGCGGAAATTAAATTGAAACAGCCCTGGATAAATACGGCCTTATCAGACAGTGTATTCATTTTATCACTACCTTTTTTATCATTGTTACTGGTATTCTTTTTCCCTGAACAATTTAAGGTAACTGTGACAATGCCTGTTGAGTATTGGGTTTTGTTGGTTGTATTTATCGATGTTGCGCATGTCTATTCAACGCTATACAGAACTTATTTTAATGCAGGGAGGTTAAGGAAACAGCATACTTTATTGACAGTAGTTCCATTGCTGTGTTATGTTTCAGGTGTCATGTTATACCATGTGGACGGGCTCTTGTTTTGGAGGGTATTGGCCTATCTGGCTGTATTTCATTTTATCAGACAGCAATATGGTTTCATGCGTTTGTATTCAAGGACGGAAAATGTCACTAAGATTGCCAGATTTATTGATGTTGTTTCTATTTATGCGGCAACATTATTTCCGATGCTATACTGGCATTTTGGGGAGTCCAGAAATTTTAATTGGTTTGTGGCCGATGATTTCCTCTATTTTCCTTCTAAAAATTTAGCTGCACTTTGTGGCGCTTTATATTTTGTGGTGATATTGGTTTATGTCGCAAAGGAAATCTGGCTGTTGATCAAGGGACGCGGTTTTAATATTCCAAGGAACATGTTAATTCTGGGAACTTTTTTATCCTGGTACTTTGGTATTGTGTATTTTAATGGTGACATGGCTTTTACGACCTTAAATGTGATCTCTCATGGAATTCCGTATATGGCATTGATCTGGTTTTTTGAAAGAAAAAGTTATGCCCAAAACGCTCCCCGAAAAAGTATGCTGGTACGGGCTACTTTTGGTAAGTATGGTGTTTTGCTATTTATCCTGATACTTGTTTTATTGGCTTATATTGAGGAAGGTTTGTGGGATGGTTTTATATGGAAGGAGCATGCTGATGTATTTTCCATTTTCTCTTCTTTACCAAAAGTAATTGACATGAGTATGCTGACTTTACTAGTCCCTTTACTGGCATTGCCGCAAAGCACACATTACGTGCTCGATGGTTTTATCTGGAAATTGAAAAGCAGTGAGGAAAAGTAACCTCCTCTGGTTCCTGGTTGTGAATTTCTTCTGCCCAATCCGTTCCCCATACGCAACCCTCATGGGAACTGCAGACCAAATGAATGGCAATCTTTGAATAATCAATTTAAGAAGACTATGCCTGTGACAATCGATCTCATGACACGCGAAGACTTTCAGCAGTTCAAACAAGAGCTGTTAACCGAACTCAAAAACATGCAATTGGGCAACGCCCAAACTGTCCAACATAAACAATGGCTGAAAAGTGCCGATGTACGCAAGATGTTGGGTATATCTCCTGGTACCTTGCAGAACCTTAGAATTAACGGGCAGCTGCGATTCAGCAGGGTTGGGGCAAGTATGTATTACAAAAGGGAAGATATTGAAAAAATGCTTCTGCAAGGTTTAAGCAAAGCATGATGAAAGTTGCCGAACCTTTAGATTTGTTTTTAGCCCGGGCGGGCAAGGACGATCGCTTGTTACCAACGCACATGAGTCTGTTTATGGCGATCTTATATCATAGTGATGGGGGTTTTTCTTCAAGACCTTTTAGGATCACGCGTCGAAAGCTAATGTTGTATTCACAGATTAAATCCAAAGGCACCTATCACAAGTGCCTCCGTGAACTGGTAGGTTATGGTTATGTCACTTATCAGCCTTCATTTGATCCGATCAAGGCGAGTACGATGACGATTCTCCTTGAGGAATTACAGATATATGAATGAAATTTAAATTATGGTCATCTTTTAAATACAGTATGCAATTAATCATATTTTCCATCAGGAGAGGTTTCCCGATGCTCAATTCGTAAATGATAGTCGGGGTCGATATAATCTAAATGGGAAACCTTTACAAATACATCATTTATTTTTGTGTCGGTAATTTTTATTCTCTTACCCGCCCTTATTGAAGGATGAATAAGCGAGGGAAGAAGCTCGGTCATGAAGTGACAACCAACGATCGAACAATAAGATTGCCGCAGATCAGGGATGCCCATGATCATCTTTGAGTATTACTGTTAAAAACAATCTATATTCATCCCGAAACTTCAGAAAGACAATGGAAATTATAAAAGAGGTTACGAAATACCAGGCATCTAAAAGATGAAACACCGGGTGTTAAAACATGCAGCAGGCAGTTCTGCTCCATTAACCAGGGTAGTGAGATAGACAGGATTTATTTTCATTTCCGGCTGGTAATTAGAAGTGTCACCTGGTGTAAGCAACTCCTCAACCTGTAAATCTGCTTTGGTGACGGGTTAAAAATGGCCTTTATCAGATGGATTATCCCTTTTTAAAATCACCAGCGTTGATTCTTAGTCTATTGTCTATCGTACACAAGCTTCCTTACATCCTTGCCAGCGTTTACCTGGACGGACATAGACTTGCCGTCATTGATCAATTTCCAAATCTCTCTTACCTTAACATCTGGTTGCTTACCTTTGGTATGGAAGGATTTAAGCGAATTGACAATCATCGTTTGGCCATTATCTGACCGCCTTGCTGTAGACTCGTTTCTTGGGTGCCCGAAGACTGTAGCTTTCCTTTCTTTCCCGTCGAAAATCAGTTTCTCCTGCGTTTTAGCCGGCGGCCATTCAAGAGACGAACTGGTTACTTTTACAGTCAGAAAACCTTTATATCCGGTTATTTTCATTGTTTTAGAAAATACGCGGTCACCTTCCCCGAATATACACACAGGAAACTGCCCGGCAAGTTCACTTTTCGACTTGTTTAATTTCCATTCACCAGAAAAGGTAGCGCGATGAGCACCATTTTTTTGCTGAGCCTGTACGGGAAAACAGATTACTTCTGCCAGCATGATCATCAGGCTGAATAAAACGTTTCTTCTATTTTTCATATCCTATCAAAATTGATTCAGCGAATCTACTTTGATATCTTCCGGCGCGACGAATTTGGATTGTAAATAAAAAATGTAAATTTTGTAAATAAAATCTTGACACTATGATGAATGGCCGAAATCCTGCAGCAAAAGCAATTGCCGATTGGATGGATATTACTTTCACTTTAGTAAGGCAGGTAAGTAATCAGGGGACTAAATATTCAATCCAAAAAATCTATTTTATATATTGGGCATTTCGATTCCATACATAAAAAAAATGTATTTCTAAAATGACTAATTTTATGGAAATGATCCCGAAAAGGCATCATTGTTTTAACAAAATGTAGAATATATTAACGGTCATACACATTAAAAACCATGATAAAATTCAAACTCTTATGCTGTCTGATTATGTTTCTTCTTCCCGGTGGTTTATTTGCCTGTTCATGTGACAATGAGGGTGTGATCAATAATTTCCAGCGGTCTGAATTTGTGGCAAAAGCTAAAATCATCAAAATAACACCGGATTCAACAAATTCGCAGTACCATGATGCGGTAATTGAAATCATCAATTTATATAAAGGTGAGCAGCTGAGTAGGATCAAAATCATGAGTTCATTGAATACTTCCTGCGGTTTTTTGCCGGATGATAATTCAACATGGATCATATTTGCCAGTACATGGCAGGGGGTGTTGAGTTTTGGGTTCTGTTCTGGCAGCATGCAAATTGACGATACCTTCGATTCTGTTGAGTATCCAAATGCTGCAAAGAATTGGGGCAATACCGTTAAACTAAGAGAAGGCGCGATTACATTTCTTAGCAACCATAAGATTTTTAACCCCAATCCTTCTTCGATCCGTGCATACAATAGTGAAATCGGTTCGTTCAAAGGTTATAAAAATAAGAACAGCTTCGCTGTTTTTCAAGTGGATGTGAATTCCGACTTCTCGATTGCCGCTATTAAACAGCTTAAGAAGTTCCAGAACGGGAAACTGAACAGGTTGGTTTTTAACAGTATGAAAACGAAGCTAACGCTTGCTGGAAAAAGGGGAAGACCCTTAGGTAAGCCTGCCCGACTGATCTTATTCTGTTACTATTATGAACAAAATGGAGCACACCAAAGCTTCTTAAGCTTTTTCGACGTTTAGGTTTAAAGGAATTTTCAATGGCTTAAAAATATAACTGCATTGGAAATTACCGGGGATTTGCAAATGCGCCTTGTAATTAGGTAGCTGTAATGCTAATGTTGTAACTCATCTGGACAGGAAGGCAGATGAAATCCTGTATTTGTTTAAGGAATATAAGCGGGAATCAGTTGATGCAAAAAGGTCTTCTGAATAATAAAACTTTAAACCTTGGGTGGTGTGGTATTGAATGACGATGGGATCAATATTGCCTTCTGGCAAAAAAAGCAATACAAGTATAACTAGGGTGAGTGAATGGCTTATTTTACCATAGACACACTAAGCAGACGGAACAAAAGCTAAAAAATATGAAAATCCTGATCAAAAGCTGTCAATAACAGGTGAAGCTTTGATCAGGAAGATTAAAGTTATGCAGTTGAAGGAGATGAAATAACCCTTTATTTCCTTTTATTTGGTATAGGGGAAGTTTCTGGAAACTTTCCTCATCATTCGGTCAATAAGTTCGTCGCTGGAACTAAAGACACCATCGTTCATGCTTTTAAAGAATCTCCAGATAAGATCGCCACTGCCGCCATCGTTTATGGCCATTGTCAGTGCGCCTGAGCCGGTTTTGCTTCCTAATCCACCGAATAAAACCGTTGTAACAATTGCGCCAGCCTCAGATCTAGACTGCTCATTTTCATATTTTCCGGAAATTACCGCGTCAACACCAAGTGCTTTTGCAATTTCATCTTTTGTGAATACATCCAGGGAATCGGTTAAGCCTTTTTTCTTAAGTAGGATATTGGTCTTTTCAACGTCCTGAAATTCTACGGTGTAGTTTTGGGCTTTGCGAAGGAGGAAAGTGTACATGCTCGATTGGATCGAGGCAGCCATCGTTTTTTCTTTCTGCTTGTTTGCATCCGAATCGAAATTTTTTGGTTGTTTTTTGTAAGAGAGGGTAACTTGAAAAGGCAAAATCGCCACTAACTTGTGGTTTTTTACGACCTCTTTTAGTTTTGGACTTTCAAATACTTGTTTGGCGTTTTCATATTGTGCCATGGTGAACAGACTGGAACAAAGGAACGTTAATAAGATAAGCGTTTTTTTCATTTTTTGATATCGTTAAATTTATCGCAATGATAATTAAATTCGCCATCAATCCTGGAATTATTTTTACCGCCTGATATTAATTCTTACAGAAAAATGGTGCTGATTTCAAGTGTTTTATAGTTTTTTAATCCTCTGGGGTTTGAGCGCACCAGCAACTCATATTGTCTGAAAATATGATCTCTACTGAGCGAATTTAATAGCAACAGGAAGATTAATTATTTTGGTCGATCATAAGGTAATTTCAGCTTTTTCTTATCTTGGTGGCAGGGTAGTATTATGTATTTATTAGCTCAGTATAAATTTCGGCTTTGTAAAATTGGTTTAATAGTTTTGCTTGTGTTTTGCGCTGGTAAAAGTTTCAGCCAATTATCTGACACTGAAAACATTCCTGTTTTAACATTTGATTTTTTTAAAGGTGTGCCAAAGGCAGATTCACCATATGCAAGTGTGATCTTTATTAATCATAAATATTTTTATACTGTGAGAGAGCAAAAGGATGATGGCACTGTATTGCTGGATGTAAAAATCAATGCTCTACCCGACAGTGCAATGAGTTTTTTTGATCGATCCAGAGTTAAAGACACCGAAGTTGAAGAATTGGTCAATCATGAAAGAGGTCATCTTATTATAGGATATTTGATTGGTAATTTACTGAGAAAGACCTTGAATGCCGCTATATATACTAGCAATTACAGAGAGGAAATAAAGGCCTTGTTTACAAAATATCATCAGGAGTATGGTCAGCTCCAAACTCAGTACGACGACGAAACCAATCACGGTACAAATCGAGGTGTTCAGAAGCTTTGGAATGTCAAAGTAAGGCAATTGTATTTAACAAGTTTGGATGGTCAAGAAAAGTAAAGCGTTTTCATAAGATGTTTCCACAAAGTTTTCCTATTTGTAGAGGACTACACATCTTAATCCTTTCGAATAACCAATTCGTTCCCAATATGCAGCCATCCTGGGAATGCAGCGCAAATGAGTGTCTATCTTAGGGTAATCAATTTAAGAAGGCTATGACCATCGATCTCATTACACTCGGCGACTAACTGATAACCCTCGTGCATAAGATATAAAGAGGAAAAGTCGTCAGGTGCTTGAGAAAAAATGTTTCAGAAGTGTCAAAGGCCCCTAAACACGAGGTAAGATGAATACAATGAACAAGATTTTCAACGGGAAACCCATGGTGATTCGGTCTCTCGTGAGCCCAGCAAAGATGTATTTTCGTCCACGAAAATCGCTTTGCTGGTTACCACCAGTAAACAAAGGGCGGCGGAACTTGCCCTTTGAGAATCCATAAAAGAGAACAGAGATGCCACGGAAAAAATCATCAAATCCCCAGGAGCTGTTAACCCATTTCGTAAGAACCAGGGTAACCTTTGCGGTTTATGGCAGGCTTGAAAAGATCCGGAATAGCGGTGATTGTCATACCGTAGGAGAAGTGGCAAGAAAGATCTTAAGCAAGGAAAAAATCACTGTCTTTTATAAGGACATGACGCTGAACGCTGCAATGGAGGAACTGGCACTAATCCGTAAAGAGCTTAGATCGATAGGGATTAATATCAATCAGGTCACCAAAGCCTTCCATAGTGACAAAAGGGAATCTTTTCAGATCATCCATGTTAAAAAATTAGTGGAGTTATATCAAACTGTTGATGCTAAAACAGCTGTCCTGTTGTCCATGATCAATCAGTTAGCAGAAAAATGGTTGCCAAGATCGTAACGGGAAAGAAATTGAGAGGGGCACTGCATTACAACGAGAATAAAGTCCTGGAAGGAACTGCAGAGCTGATTCTTGCCAGCGGCTTTGCCGGGGATATTGAGCAAATGAATTTCAATCAGAAATTGCAGCGATTTGAAAACCTGCTGATGCTGAACCCTAAAGTAAAGACCAATACGCTGCACATTTCCCTGAACTTCGATGCGGCTGAAAAACTGAGTGATCAGACCCTGCAACAAATTGCCATCGCCTATATGGATAAAATAGGTTTTGGGGATCAGCCTTTTATTGCTTACCGCCACCATGACGCTGCCCATGATCATCTGCATTTGGTGACTACCAATATGCAAAGGGATGGCAAGCCGATTGACTTGCATAATATAGGCCGCATCAGGTCAGAAAATGCACGAAAAGAAATTGAATCAGAATTTAAGCTGGTTAAGGCGCAAAGCAAGCAGTACAAAGCGGAACCCGCCATTAAGCCGGTTGACTTGTCAAAAGCACTATATGGGCGTTTACCTACAAAAAGAGCCATCAGTAATGCGGTTAATGCGGTAATTAATGCTTATCAGTTTAGCTCATTGCCGGAATTAAACGCCATTTTAAAACAGTTTAATGTGATTGCAGACAGGGGAACAGAAGACACTAAAATGTTTCAGAAAGGTGGGTTGGTTTATTGTTTATTGGACGAAAAGGGGAATAAGGTTGGTGTACCTATTAAATCCAGTTCTTTATATACTAAGCCAACATTGCAATGGCTGGAACAACAGTTTCCCAAACATCATGCAAATAAAATAGCGCACAAACCTGCCCTGAAAGCAACTATTGATAAGGTCATAGCAACAAATCCCCGCAATAAATCGGATTTTGTAAATGCCTTAAAAAGGCAAGGTGTGGCGGTTGTTTTCAGGGACAATGAACAGGGGCAAACCTATGGAATCACCTTCATCGACCATGTTCACAAAACAGTATTTAATGGGAGCAGCCTTGGGAAAGCCTATACGGCCAAAGCAGTCCTTAGTCAATTAAGTAAACAGGAATCTTTACAAAAAAGGATATATCCTTTACAAAAGCCCATTCAAAACAAACAAATGGCCGCAGAAATAAGGGAAAGGGCGTCAAAGCAACAGGATGATTTGCTTTCCGAAACGCATCCAAAAGTACTTGAAACCTTGCTGAAAGGTACACAGGAATATGCTGGTTGGATGCCAAGGAAGAAAAGAAAGAAAAAAAGAACCCTAAAGATTTAACACATGCAAACAGGAGAAAATATACAAGCATTACGCAAGATCATTGATTTTACCAGACTATTAAGCCTTGCCATACTTGCGATACACTTTTACATCATGTGTTATCCCGCTTTCCGGTATTGGCAATTGACGGCTGAAATTACAGACAGATTACTTGAGACTTTTAGCGGTCATCTGGTTTTTCAGACTGAATTAGGGGCTAAAGGAGCTGCATTGTTGTTGCTGGTCCTTTCGCTGATCGGTGCCAAAGGTAAAAAGGATGAAAAGATCAGAAAGCAAACGATCATTACCTATCTGATTACCGGCCTGATCCTGTATACCATAAGTCATTTCTTTTTAATGGTCCAGGCAGACATCCAAACCAGTTCTTTGCTTTATATGAGCAGTACTGGTTTGGGTTTTCTGTTAATGCTTGCCGGAGGGAACCTGTTGTCCAGATTGCTGCAGATTAACATGATTAAGGACATATTCAACAAGGACAACGAAACCTTTCCCCAGGAAGAAAGGCTGCTGGAGAATGAGTACAGCATCAACCTGCCAACCAGATATATTTTGAATGGAAAGACCAGAAACGGCTGGTTAAACATTATCAATCCGTTCAGAAGTACCCTGCTTTCGGGCAGCGCTGGCGCGGGCAAGACTTATTTTTTCATTCGCCATGTGATCGATCAGCACCTGAAGAAAGGTTTTTCCATGCTGGTCTATGATTTTAAATACAGCGATTTGAGCACAATGACCTATAACAAGTTACTGAAATATGCGAAAAACTATAAAGTCAAACCGTGCCTGCATGTGATCAGCTTTGATGAGGTCATGCATCGCTGTAACCCGCTGGAGCCGCAGGGGCTGACCGACATTACTGATGCTACGGAAGCCTCACGGACGATTATGTTAGGGTTAAACCGGGAGTGGATCAAAAAGCAGGGAGATTTTTTTGTAGAATCGGCCATCAGTTTTGTGACTGCGCTGATCTGGTATTTGCGGAGATACGAAAACGGTAAATATTGTACACTGCCCCATACGATTGAGCTGATGATGATTGATTACAGACGTTTGTTTGCCGTCCTTACACAGCAGGGGGAAATTGAGGCGCTGATCAATCCCTTTGTTTCGGCCTGGGAAAAAGAAGAATGGGGGCAGCTGGAAGGCCAGATCGGAAGTGCCAAGATCAGTATGGCTAGGCTGGTTTCTCCCAAGCTTTATTATGTGCTGAGCGGGAATGATTTTACGCTGGACATTAATAACCCCCAGGCCCCTAAGATTGTGTGCCTGGGGAATAATCCGCAAAAACTACAGACTTATGGAGCGGTATTGTCACTTTATGTCAACCGGATTTTAAAGCTGGTGAATCAGAAGGATAAGCTGAAATGTAGTCTTATTTTTGATGAGTATCCGACTTTGGTTGCAGATTTGGTACCTACGATTACCACTGCCAGGAGCAATTTGGTAAGCTGCACGATTGGGATTCAGTCGATCGAGCAGGTTAAAAAGGAATATGGCTCAGAGCAGGCCAACATTATTGCCGGTATCTCTGGCAATATCATTAGTGGTCAGGTAAGTGGTGAAAGTGCAAAAAAGCTGTCTGAAACTTTTGGAAAAATTATGCAGGAAAGGGAAAGCTTAAGTATTAATAGCTCCGATACTTCCCTAAGCAGGTCCGTACAGTTAGATGCTGCGATTCCGGCCAGCAAAATTGCTTCACTTTCCTCAGGCGAATTTGTGGGTATGGTGGCAGATAATCCGGATCAAAAGATTGAACTAAAAATGTTCCATGCGGAGATTGTGAATGATCACAAGGCCATTAAATTAGAAGAAAATGCCTATAAACCTTTGCCTAGGGTCAGGAAGGTAAGCGATGAGGAGATCCAGGAAAATTACAGACAAATTAGGGCAGATATACAAGATCTGATCAGTGCAGAAATGGCAAAGCTAATGCCAACGGAGAAGGATAATGCAGAAAAGCAACCTGTAGAAAACCGGTCTCAGGGAAAAACACTGAAAGCAAAATCTAACCGGAGAAAGAGAGTTAACGGGGAAAAAAGAAGCATTTCCTTGTAGCGGATTCAAAAAAATAGCATAGTAGTTATAGCGTTAAAGATGCCAATACATCATCTACATCTCGTAAATCTTTGATAAAGATTTGGACACTCTTTCTCTGTAAATCTGCATTGGTACCTCTTTTTAATCCCTATCAAGAGATCCTGCAACAAAACCGCTCGCAATGGTTTGTCTTGGGGATTATTCCATATGTGGCGACCTCTTTTGGTCGATTCTACTGTAAATTGCAACCTGATCACAATATTCCGGTCTGATCATTAAAAGCGAATAAATGAAACCATCAATATCAACCACAGGGATGCTGTCTATGGCATCCGGATTTGCAGCTGCTCTTGTCTTAATGTTTGGACAATTTGTCTTTGCCCAAAATGTTCTGCCTGTTGTGCGGGCTACATCTAAAACTGCCAGCATCAGGGATGGAAAACACTTCAAAAAAGATTATTGGGCGATTATGCCTGAAAGAAAACCTGACTATTACTATGTGGAAATTCCGCAAAAAAGCAACACCATTACCTTCATTACCGATCAGGATTCTATTTCCTTCAACACGACTTACGGGAAGGATTATGATTTTATCATTTTACTGAACGGCAAGGACAGTTGCTATACCCGTATTTCGGCCAGTTATAAAAATTTTAATGCTTCCACGCGAAAAAGTGCCGGCGCCGGGCCAGATACTATCCCATTTACTTTGGGCGACAATCGTAAAGTATATGTTAATGCAAAACTAAATGGCTCAGAGGTCACCAATATTCAGCTTGACCTGGGTGCCGGAGGAACCCTCATCAATAAAACTTCTGTTAAGAAAGTTAAAATGAACTTTGATGGCCAGACTACTCTTGCCAATTCTGATGGTGTGAACCTGGTGCCGTTAGCTAGTAAAAACCGGCTGCAGATAGGAAACCAGGTCTGGGACAGCATCCCCATCGCCGTTGCCAGTAATATGAAGGATTACGAGGACCTGCTCATCGGCAATTCCTTGTTCAGGGATAAAATGCTGGAAATCAATTATGACAAGAAAATACTCGTGGTACATGATGCCTTACCCCCTCAAACAGCCGCTTATTCCCGTCACGAGGTGATCCTTGATGGCGGAGTTATCCCGTACATAAAGGTAAATCTGACCATCCGTAACAGATCCCAGACAGGCTGGGTGATGTTTGACACGGGTGCCCGCACCTCCATCTTAAATAGTGCTGATGTACCGATGCCTTATAGGATAGTGAACGAAATGGCGGGTATGATCGGGTTGAACCAGGCCATAACACCAAGGCTGGATATTGGCAAATACCAGCTTTCAGGATTTGAATATAAGACACGGGATATGGGTGGAGAAGGGCTAAACATGCTCCTGGGCAATGACCTGTTAAAAAGGTTTAACCTGGTACTCGACAATAAAAACGGCTATATGTATATGCAACCCAATTCGCTAACAAACGTTCCTTATCGAAAACGTGATGAATATTATGTGGTAAGGATAGTGACAGGATTGCTGATCCTTTTAACAGGGGTCGTGATTTATATAAAAAGAAGAAAAAAGAAAACGCATATGGGTAACTGAGGCAAACAATTCTGATGTTTTCTGCAACTTTTTTTTAAGGGTAGCGTCCAATCATATAGTGAGCTCAGGACAATCTGTTATTCTTTCCGACAGGGATGTGGTCAAAAAGATCATGGACGGGGATCGGCATGCTGCTACTTTACTGGTTCGCCGTACCGAGAAACTGGTTGCACAAATTGTATTTAAAATGCTGGGCAACCATCCAGACAGAAAGGATCTTACGCAGGATATTTATCTGAAAACTTTCAGATACCTGCCCCGGTTCCGTTTTCAATGCAAGCTGTCTACCTGGGTCGCGCAGATCAGCTACACGACCTGTCTGGATCATTTGCAAAAATATAGACCGGAACTGATAACCATTTCTGCCGGCGAGGAACTCTTATTAAGCAACACTTGCGCTCAGGAGATCGCAGGAGATATACCTGATGCGAGCCAGTTGCTCTCAATAAAAGAAAGGTCGGAGATTCTGGAAGAGCTTAGTACTAGATTACCACCGGTCTACCGCACGCTTATTACTTTATTTCACAAAGAAGAATTGAGCATCGAAGAGATCAGGGACATCACCGGGCTCCCTGTTGGAACGGTCAAAAACTATTTATTCCGGGCAAGAAAAGTGTTGAAGGAAAGTTTACTCAATCATTATTCAAAGGAGGATTTATGAACCAAGCACATTTAAATGAAGAAGAACTGCAAGCCTGTGCGCTTGATGGACATACAAATCAGGCTGCTATGGAGCACGTGGCTGGCTGCGGCCATTGCCAGTCGCAGATAAACGCTTACCAATCACTATACCTCCATATCCGGGAAGCGGAAACGCCCCTTCTGGATTTCAAAACAGATGATCTCATTCCAGAGCGTTTGCCTGCAATTAATAAGGAGCACAGCAAAGAGGCCCTTTATCTTTATGGATTCCTATTGGGCACTGTTGCACTCCTGGTCACCGGACTTATAGGTTTTTGGCACACACTCCGCTGGGTGTTTATGGATATTACACCTTTTGCCATTATCATTGGCTTGCTGTTGCTTTCCGGTCTGTTGATTGTGCAATTGGTGGAACTTTTCAATACCTATCGTAAAAAACTCAGCGCCCTAAACATGGAGTGACTGCAACCTGATAATTATATAATCGTCTCATCTTTAAAAGTGATCAAATGAAAAAAATGATATTCCTCAGTTCCCTGAATATTCAGCAAATGCCGGGACATGCTGACGGCAGTGGCTTTACCCTCGCCGATGGTATGTATATCCCCGATGTATTTATCCGTACCATTATCGTCATCCTGCTCTTTTATGTGGTGACCAGTTTTTTATTGGCACTGATCCGTATGCTGCTAAACCATCGCCTTAAAAGCAAGATGATTCTTATGGGCATCACAAGTGATGAAGCAGAGAAAATGTTGAAGATCGGTGAGGAAAACAAAAATCATGCGGTCAAGTGGTTCCTGCTGTTGCTTGGTGCCGGTATCGGTTTTGCCGTGATCAGCAGTTTCCCTTTCGGTTGGTTGTCGGTTGCAGTGGTCGCCTTTAGTTTATCGCTAAGTTATGCGGGTTATTATACTTATCTGAAAAAAAGAAAAGATACACTATAAGCCATGTAACCTTTGGGTTACTGGGTTTGTCTAATTAAAAAAATGATATGAGATTTTTAATTATTTGTTCTCCGCTTATAATAATCGTGACTTGGAAGGATTAATAAGCTTCTTTTCTCCCGACCTGGAATTTTATGATGACCGGAGCGGTTTCACAGATATGCGCATAATTTGCTGCGTTTAAAAGGAATTTTACTGATCCGTTGCATTCATCAAGACGGGAGTTGGTCAGAGGCAGCTGGAGGTTTACCGTTTAGGTAGTTTTAGTGTATTAGTCAATGGCATATACAAGTTTTATGGTGCTGAAAGAAATTATTTAGTTTCTTTTTAAGATCGGTACAGTAATCTTCGGGTCTCCATAAAATACTGACGAAAAATCTTTGATATAATATTTTTCTTGTTTGAAAGCACATAATTAGATGGACTCCAAGTAAATTTCTCGATTCTGGTTGCTCTGTACGATTTTTTAACAAGTAACAGAAGACTATAGAAATAAGCTCAAAAAAGGCTATTTTTGAGCTCATTTCTATAGCTATTTATATGACGCCCGATTTTACACCGCTTTTTGATTATGTTGAGAAACTTTCTGGCAAGGTACTTTCAGCGGACCAGAAGCAAGTCTTTATGATGCACTTCAAGTCAAAGAAACTAAAAAAGCGACAATATTTTCTACAAGAAGGGGATGTATGTAAATATACCGGGTTTATTGTAAAAGGCTCGGCCAGAACGTTTACAGTTGATGAAAAAGGACACGAACATATTCTAAAATTAAGTGTCGAGAACTGGTGGTTAAACGATTTTGAAAGCTTTTACCACTTAACTCCAAGTCGGTTTAATATACAGGCGTTGGAGGATATGGAAATTCTTCAAATCACCAATGCGCTTGTGGAGGAGTTTATAAAGCCAATTCCCGCTTTTGCGGCAATGCAAAATGTGATCGGTCAAAATTACACCATTGCAGCACAGAAAAGGATGCAGTCTGCCATAAGCCAGTCAGGCGAAGAACGTTTCCAGGAATTGGTTAATGAATATCCACACTTTCTGCAGCGGTTTCCACAAGCCATGATCGCATCTTACCTGGGATTATCTCCCGAGACTTTAAGCAGGATAAGAAAGAGCTCCTTAAAATAAATTGATTTTTATCAAGTGTATTTAATGACTAAAGTCAAGATCCAGCCCCTTAAGAGGCCGCATCTTTGGCTATGTTAATTAAATCACAAAAATCATGAATAAGTTAAAAAATAAAGTCGCGGTAATTACAGGTGGCAATAGTGGTATTGGATTTGGAATTGCGGAAGCATTTAAAAATGACGGTGCAGTCGGAACTATTGTTGGAAGAAACAAGGAAACCCTAAATAGTGCTGTGGCGAAACTTGGGGATGGTTTTATAGCCATCAACGCTGATGTAACTAACCTGGCCGACCTGGAGAGCATGTTTAAAGAAACCGCTGAAAAATTCGGGAAGATAGACGTGGTTGTTGCGAACGCCGGTGCTGGAACTACTGGTACCGTGGTAGATACGACCGAAGCCGACTATAATAAAGCCATGGATCTGAACTTAAAAAGTGTTTACTTTACTGTTCAAAAAGCACTGCCTTACATGAATGATGGTGGTTCTGTTATCCTGATCGGATCCAATGCAGCACATCGTGCTTACCCTGCCTTTGGTCTTTATGGTGCTGCAAAAGCGGCAGTAATCTATCTGGCAAAAGGGTTCTCCAATGACCTTTTACAAAGAAAGATCAGAGTAAACGTAATTACACCAGGTACAACTGATACGCCAGCATTTGACAAGTTCGTTCCTGCTGAACAAATTGAAGCTGTAAAAACGCACTTCGCTGGTGTAATGCCAATTGGCAGGATAGGTCAACCATCTGATATCGGTAAAACAGCGGTATTCCTGGCTTCAGATGATTCCTCTTTCATGCTGGGTGCCGAACTTCTAGTTGATGGTGGCATGACCTATTTATCTAAGTAATAGCTCCAGGTTTGGTGCAGATTTATGACTGTCTATTAATTTTTAAAATATTTCGGAATGAACAGATTAAAAAATAAAGTGGCGGTTGTTACCGGTGCTTCAAAAGGAATAGGTGCAGCAATAGCAAAACATTTTGCTGCAGAAGGCGCAAAAGTAGTAGTGAATTATTCCACAAGTAAAGAAGGCGCAGAAAAAGTGGTGAAAGCCATTACAGATAATGGAGGCACAGCCATTGCCGTGCAGGGAGATGTATCTCAAGAAGCTGATGTGATTCGCCTGTTTGAAGAAACGGAAAAAGCCTACGGCACATTAAATGTTTTAGTTAACAATGCAGTATCTCAAGGGTACGCACCTATTGAGCAGATTTCAGCAGAAGCATTTCACCAAAGTTTTAATGTCAATGTGTTAGGGCCAATATTGACTATCCAGTCAGCATTGGAACTTTTCGGTGATGAGGGAGGAAACATAATTAATATCAGTTCGGGTGCAAGTAAATATCCACTTCCGAATGCCTCCTTGTACTCTTCAACTAAGGCTGCATTAGATGCCTTCACCATCGCTTTATCAAAAGAACTGGGTGCAAAAAATGTTCGGGTCAACTCTATTTTGCCTGGTGCTACAGAAACAGAGGGCGCAACCAGTGCGGGTGTTACCAGAGGGAGTGATTATGAAAAAATGTTTATTGCCAATACACCACTTGGCCGACGGGGCCAACCCGAAGATATTGCGAAAGCGGCAGTATTTCTGGCATCTGATGATGCAGCTTGGATCACTGGTGAGCAAATATCAGTTTCGGGCGGCATGTATGGCTTCTAATCCCACTAGACTTTATGTCTGCTCAAGGAAATCGTTTTCTGATGTAAGTAATTATTTACAATTTCTGAATGAATCAATTTCTCTTTAATCCTTAATTATAGGCGCTATAAGCAATAAAAGTAAATGTTCAAGTATCTCTTGTGATCGGCACATTTGAGAACAGTTCGTGGGCATGTTCGATGAAGCCGTTTACATAAGGAGTTTAATCTATTTGAATTCTTTGATATAAAAATTTAGTTATTCAGCAGTGTGTATCTTTTCACCAAAAGATACACATTTAGTTGATGGAGGTTGGCTATTATGTTGCCGATGCATTGAATGCAGCATTTTCGCTGATCGTTTCCTGCAAACTATCTTTCCCGGGTCATCCGGAGCTGGGTTTTGGAGTGGTCAGTGAGCAGTCGGAGGTGTACGTTTCAGGGCCTGGCCGGGATATGCTGGATCAGGGAACTATTGATGATATTATGGAATCGCAATTTACAGAAGTGAAACGCAGGGTTGAACTTTATCGCGGAGGAAGATCGTTGCCTGATAGGAGTCGCCGGACGGTAATCCTGGTGGATGATGGCAATGCTATGGGGGTTACACTGGTCCCTGTAATCGGTCTTTGTCATAAAAATGGCGCCTCAAAAGTGATCATCGCCGTACCCGTATCCTCAAAGGATTATGACATTCACCTCAGCCGGGCGGATGCAATAGAAGTATTGCGGCAGCCTGAAGATTTTCAATCAGTAGGGCTGGCCTACCACCATTTTGGGAAATTTACTGATGATCAGTTACTAAAGTTGTTAAATCAATAATAAAAGATACTGGTCTGTCAAAATAAATATGACAAACCTTTTGACTTATGACGTGTTAACCTATTCCTTACTAAAAGAAGAAATGATGAAGCAAAAGATCCAGTTCCTGCTTTTAATTGCTGCATTGGCAATTACAGGATGCGGTTCGGACAGGACCAAAGACAATGATGCAGATTCCTTAATGACAGATAGCGCGGTAATGGATACTGCAGATATGAATGCTGCTCCGGCAGATACTGCAGCAATGAGGATTGACACCATAAGTCAGGACTCGGGTTCAGTTACACATTAACCTTAAATTCAAAACAGATGAGTACTTCAAATCAAACCCATAATCATCAGACCATCAGGGAATGGGCTGAAAAACGTGGCGGTGTTCCTGCAAGGGTCATCGGAACAGAATTAAATGGCGATGAGGGTATCCTCAGGATTCATTTTCCTGAATTTAGTAAAAGTGAAGATCTGGAAGAGATCAGCTGGGAAGATTTCTTCGATGATTTTGAAAAAGACAGATTGGATTTGCTCTACCAGGATCAAAAAGCAAACGGTGAGCAAAGTACTTTTTATAAGCTGGTGTCGAGGGTGGGATAAGACGGCGCTATGGAGTTATCAGACTGTATTGCCGGACGAATTCGCCGGCAAGGACCGGTTTCCTTTCATGAATTTATGGAATGGTGCCTGTATGACGCTGATTTGGGATACTATACTTCAAAACATTACCCGATAGGAACCCAGGGGGATTTTTATACCAGCCCTGTGCTTACGCCGGTTTTTGGAATGCTGTTGGGAAAGCAACTGGAAGAGATCTGGGAACAGATGGGTCAGCCTGGGTTTACCCTTGTAGAGTACGGGGCTGGAACCGGGCATCTTTGCAGGGACATCATGGGCTATTTAGAATCCAATACAAAGATGTTTGCTCAATTGCGCTACTGTATTATTGAAAGGAGCCCGCTGATGCGGGAACAGGAAAGAAAACAGGTTCCCGGGAAGGTTGAATGGTTCAATTCGATCGCAGAAATAGGTGATATCACAGGCTGCGTGCTTTCTAATGAGTTGCTGGATAATTTTTCCGTACATCGGGTGGTGATGCAGCAAGAGCTGATGGAGGTCTATGTAGATTATCAAGACGGTTTTACGGAGATTTTGCTGCCGGCAAGGCCTGAGCTTAAGGACTATCTAGCCGAGCTTGGCATCTGCCTGGCCAGGGGATATGCTACGGAGGTCAATCTGGAGGCTTTGGGATGGCTTGCTGAAGTGGCTTCGGCTTTAAAAAGCGGTTACCTGATCACTATTGACTATGGCTGCGGGAATCCGGATATGTACAAGGCGAGCAGGAGTCAGGGGACCCTGGTCTGTTATTACAAACATTCGGTGAATGATTCTTTTTATGCGCATATCGGTGAACAGGACATGACTGCCCATGTGAATTTTTCTGCGCTCAGTCATTGGGGGGCGAAAAATGGATTAGCTGAAACGGGCTTCATTGACCAGGGGTGTTTTCTGAGTTCACTTGGATTCCGGGATCAGCTGCTGAATGTGCTTTCGGATGAAGCGGATGTGATCCGCGCTGCCCAAAAGGCAGCCAGTTTAAGTCATGTCCTGCTTATGGATATGGGAAGTAAGTATAAGGTGCTAATACAACACAAGGGCTTGAAGGCTGGCAAATTATCCGGGCTCAGGGGTTCTAAAGCGAAATTACAGGTTACTTAAATGGAAAGTTATAAGGTATGAAATGATTAGCTTATTTAAATATGAAAACACCGGAGAACTCGCTGGCGGCATTTTTTGACAAATATGCGCGGGCAAATGATCAGAATGATTTAACCGTAATTGCTGATTTTTATGCAGAAAATTTTATTGCTGGAGGACCAAAGGGGAGTTCGGCATTTAAAAATGATCAAACGTTTATCAAATGGTTGCAGCAGGTGCAGGAATTTAATAAGGAAACCGGGATGGGGCAAATGCATATTGTGGAGTATAAAGAGGCTCCGATTAGTGAGGATTATAGGATGGTTAGTATTAAATGGGGAACCAGGTTTCATAAAACCGGGGAGGAGCTGATCACATTTGATATCTCCTATTTTTTATATGTAAAAACTGCCCCCAAAATCGTCATGTATATTTCGCATTTGGATCAGGAAGAACTCATGAAGGAAAAGGGCTTGCTTTGATCATTAATATAAGGAGGAATTATGGAAAGAAATAGCTTGGTGGAGGGCGTGGTTGTTTTGCTGGTGATTTTGCTGATTGTTTTTTTGATCAGGCGAAAAAGGAAAGGCCAGAAAAAAATGGAGCAGGAAATTACTCAGTCGGAAATCGACCCCGAGAAACACGATGGTGGACATGTTTAGCAGCTTACGATATCTTGTTGCTCTGGGCCTGTAAGATACGTTTATGATTAGAGCAGCTGGCACTGACTATGGTAATATCGCCACTTGTCGCCTGTCTGGAAGGTTTATCTGGTATATACAGTTTAAACTGCATCACACGAAACTGTTTCAGGATGGGCTGCTGCTGCTGAGGCCATAGCTAAAAAACTGACCAGCTGACCTCTTTTATGCTACGCGGTGAAATCAACACCTTTCTTCCCGGAATAGCGAACGGGTCAATTGGTGTTATAGGTTTGCTTCTTTTTGGGGTGCAGTAATTCTTCCCGTTGTTGTTTGGTAGACGCTATTTTAACAGTTGTCCGAGCATTTTCTTTCCACCTTCATTCTTGGGATTTAGCGCTATGGAGTGTTTGTACATCAGTATCGCTTCTTCTTTTTTTCCTGCTTTCATTAGCGCTTCGCCATAGCTGTCGAACACGTTAAAACTATTCGGGGATATTATGGTGTTGCTCTTAAATACTTCCAGTGCTAACGGCAGCTTTCCGTTTTCCATGAGCTCTATTCCCAGGAAGTTGAGCTCGCCGTCACTCAAGCCATAATTTTTATTGTTGCGGTGTTCACCTAAAACCGCGGCAGCATAATCTGTTCCTTTATTAACCAATGTGCTGACATATAATTTGGCAAGGGAGCGCGGTCTGGAAAATGGTTTTCCGCTGAGCATCAGATACAATTCAGGCGCCACGGTGCCATTTCCGGCATTATTTGTAGTGACGATGAACTGCCTGGTTTCTAAATTGCGGAGCATAAAGGTGTTCATGCCGGGAATGCCACCACTGTGCCAGACGACTTTACCAGCGTCTGTATTTTTAAAAATATACCAGCCCAGGCCGTAAGCCGCTTCATCAATGCCAGAGCGGCGCCAGGGGATGCTGCCGTCGTTTAAGTGAATAGGGCTGAACATTATTTCCATGCTTTTCTCAGTAACCAGTTTTTTAGCGTAAAGCGCCTGGTCAAAGGCGAGCATGTCATGTGTGGTACTGGCCATATTGCCCGGTCCCTGAAATCCTACCCAGTTGTAGGTGAATTTTCTTAAGGCCGGCACGCTTTCTATCGGGCGCAGGGTATCCAGGTAATGCACCGGACGGTCGTATTTTTTTGCGAATCCTGCTGTAAATGTAAAGTTGGGCGGCAGGATTTCGGTACTGTTCATCCCTGCAGGTTTAAACACATTCTTTTTCATATAGGCGGCGAAACTTTGTCCGCTACACTTTTCTACCAGCAAAGCCAGCAGGCTGTAATTGGTATTGCTGTATTCAAACTGGTCTCCAGCCTTAAAATGAGCAGGTTTGTGATAGGCTTTTAGCGCCGGAAGGATGTCTGGATTACTGCATACCCGGCTGGTGTCTGCTTGCAGCAGGGGGGAGAACAATTCTTCAGTATTGGGCAGGCCGGAGCTATGCCCGAGCAGCTGGCGAATGGTAATGTCCTGGTAAGCAAAATCCTTTAAATAGTGCTGTAGCTTTTCGTCAAGTTTCAGTTTTCCTTTTTCAATCAGCTGGAATATGGCTACTGCGGTGACTGGCTTGGATACCGAGGCCATTACAAATCGGGTATCCTGATCATTGCGCTTATCTTCTGTGACATTGGCCAGCCCATAAGATTTTTCGTACAATATCTTTCCTTTTTCAGCGACCAGTACATTTCCATTGATGTTGCGGTCTGCATTGAGGTTGTTCAAAAAGGTGTCGATATGGTTGATGTTTAATTGGGACTGAGCATTAACACTCAAGCCTGATCCAAGGACTATTATATTGAAGAAGAGAATGATGAATGTTTTCATGACATTTTAACTGGTTGATTAGACGAACGATATGGCTAATATAGAAGTGTTTTTTGGAAATACGAAATTATTCGTAGAATGCCGGGTGTATAAGGCGCTGGCCAGGATTAGTAAAACCATGCACTCGACAATAAAAACGGCTATATGTATATGCAACCCAATTCGCTTACAAACGTTCCTTACCGAAAACGTGATGAATATATTATGTGGTTAGGATAATGACAGGATTGGTAAGCTAGATTGCGAATAAATACACGGTCTGATCCGCCTATAGGTTGACAAATGTAAACTAAAAAGCGGACAAGACCGTTTTAGTGAATAGACTTGTAAAGTCAAAATATAATACTGGTTTGACTTTACACAGTTTAAACCCGGAATCACCGGATAGTTTTGTTGAAATACCACTCTGGTCACCGGCCGGCTATGACAAAGGTCATCCGTTAAACCAAAATGAACTGACAACTGTTCTTACACCAGTATCTGTTGTCAATGCTGTCCGGATTGGATATCAGCCGCAAATGGAAATTGATTTAAAATGAACAGTAGAACTCTAGTGATTATGTATTAACGATAGTGAAAGCTCTATATAGACAACGATGGGGACAGACTTTTTTCAAGCAATTTACAATCATCCTTCCCTCAAGCTAAGGGATTATGAACTCATTAGCGAGGCACATACTAAAATGGATTTTCAACAAGGTGCACTTCTGTTGGAGATTGGTAAAATTGCCCATGAGTTTTATATAATAGAGAAGGGGTTGTTCAGGTCATTTCTGTATGATTATAACGGCAAGGAAACAACTACTGCTTTTTATTGCCCAAAAGAAATAGTGATAGAATCGCTTTCCCTTTTTCAAAGAATACCGTCTAAAGAGAATTTCCAGGCGATAACAGATACAGTTGTCTGGAAGATCGAATACAAGGCGTTTCAGGAGCTACTCAATAAGATCGAAGGATTGAGAGAATGGGGACGAACCTGGGCAACCAACCAATTATTTGTCTTGAAGCAACACTCGATCAATCTATTGACCATGAGTGCTACTGACAGATACCTGGAGCTCATTCATGACAAGCCGCAAATCATTATCCAGTCACCATTAAAATACATAGCGTCTTATTTGGGTGTTACCGACACATCATTAAGCAGAATACGAAAAGAAATTTCCATGAGCAGACATTACTTGCCATAGGACAAGTGCATTTTTCCTTTTAACAATTAATTTTGATGTACTAATCAATTAAAGCAAAAGAAAAATGAAAAATGTAGTGAATTGGTTTGAGATTTATACCTCAGACTTTGAGAGAGCGAAAAACTTCTATTCAGAAGTATTCAAATTTAAGTTTACAGACACTCCTGTCGATACCGAACGGCATTCGGAAATGAAATATGCCACTTTCCCAAGCGATCCAAACGGCAAAGGCGCAAGTGGTGCACTCGTATATCTGGATGTGGCAAAGCCAGGTATTGGCGGCACTTTGGTCTATTTTGAGTCCGAAGGAATTGATGCAGAATTAAGCCGGGTAGAAGCAGCTGGTGGGAAAACCATCCGCACTAAGCTCCGTGTTGGAGACTTTGGTTTTATTGCGCTTATAGAAGATACGGAGGGAAACCTGATTGGTCTGCACTCCAAAGAATAATACGATGTTTTACATGCCATTTGTCTGTAGAGTTGCAGGAAACCGGTTTTGTCGGAATTCATCCCTTAAATTGTCGTTTTTATACCGTGTTGGATTCTAATATGAACCCCACCTTTGTATTGTCAATAAGTTTCAAACTAAAATTTAAACAGCGTTATGAAAAATTTATTCAAAACAGATAATCTTCTTAAGGCGGTACTTATAATCTCAATCGTCATGGTTACAGGATCTCCATCAAACGGACAACAAATCAAACCTACCCGCACGGGCTACGCAGCTGCTAATGGCACCAAAGTCTATTACGAAGTATATGGCGAGGGTAGGCCCCTAATTTTACTACATGGTGCTTATATGACCATTGGTTTGAACTGGGGCCAATTAATACCTGAATTGTCAAAAACCAGGAAGGTAATTGCCATTGAATTACAAGGGCATGGGCATACACCGTTTTCAGATAGAAAGCTATCGCGTGCAACTTTAGCAAGCGATGTGGAAGGAGTAATGGATTACTTGAAAATCGACAGTGCAGATATGGCAGGCTATAGCTTTGGAGGTCAGGTAGCGTATCAATTTGCAATACAAAGCCCTAAACGGTTAAGAAAATTAGTGATTATTTCCTCTACTTATAAAAGTAGTGGCTGGATGCCCGAAGTAACCAGCGCGTTTAAAAAAATGAAGCCCGAATTTTTTACGAATACTCCTTTGAAAGCGGCTTATGATGCAGTAGCGCCTGACAAAACGAAATGGACAAAGTTTCTGGAACAGATGATCGCTTCAGCCGGGGAGCCATATGATATGGGTGACTCCAATATTGCGAATATTACCTCGCCTGTATTACTGATCTCGGGCGACAATGACGGTCTGGATAAAATTGAGTTGATAAAAACATATCAACTATTGGGAGGTGCTGTATGTGCTGATTTTGGAGCAATGCCCAAATCCCAATTGGCCATTGTTCCTTCACAGGGACATAGAAGTCTGATGACGCAAACGCAAACAATATTCGGCTTTCTGGATAGCTTTTTAAAGTGACCTAATCCATTATACTTAATAAGACGGGCATTCATGGCAAAGAGATACACTTCCAAACAGGCAACTATTCACGGTCGTTCCGTTCAAATCAACAATATAGAGCTATACTACGAAGAATATGGAGCCGGAAAACCTCTGGTGCTCTTACACGGATTTGGAGGTTGCACACAGAATTGGCATCCTTTTACCACCGCGCTCTCAGAACGCTACCGGCTGATTGTGGTGGATCTGCGTGGCCATGGGCACTCGACCAATCCAGCGCACACGTTCACACACCGGGAAGCGGCCAGCGACGTATTCCTTTTACTGGAAAAGTTGGGGATTGATCGCTTTTCGGCGATGGGAATGAGTACCGGTGGGATGATACTCCTGCATATGGCGACGAGCCAGCCCAGCCGCATTGATTCAATGGTATTGATTAGTGCAGCTTCCCATTTCCCCGATCAGGCAAGGACTATTATGCGCAGAGCTTCCTTTAACACCATGCCCCGGGAAGTAAAAGAAATGTATCGGGAGTGCGCAAAGCGGGGTGACGAGCAGATTCATCAACTCATTAAACAGTTCAACGCATTCGCCGAAAACTCCGATGATATGAACTTCAGTACACAAAGTCTATCAACCATTACGGCTCGGACGCTTGTGGTGCACGGTGATCGCGACAACTTTTTTCCTATTGAAATTCCTGTAAGCATCTACCGTTCTATACCAAAGGCCGCGTTATGGATTATTCCTGGGGGCGACCATGTTCCAATTTATGATTTCACTGTTCCATTCACTTCAACAGCCCTGCGATTCCTCGATGAGTCAGAAGCAAATAGCATTAGCAGGGCGTAATCTCAAATACGAACTATCTCGATCAATTGTGGTGGGAAGTGGGACGTTAACGACTTTTGAAGCATCAGCCGGGCCTCGTCTTTTTATCCGTTTTCTGCCAGCGCTTCTGCATAACTGTTAAAGGTATTGTCACTAAGGGGAAATAAAAGGCAATTGACTTTAAAAGTCTCCAGTGCCTTCGAATGAAGTCCATTGCTGAGAAATGCATAACCGAGATTGTTCATGTCCTTTTCTCCTAGATGGAAGTTTAGTGTATCTGCCAGGGATGTCTGTAATAAGGCCATCGCATGATCAGGACCTTTTTCCGTTAACCCGCGACCATATATTCTGCTCAGGTTTCTTTTGTTGGATACCTTTTCATTGTAAACAGTATCTACAGTCGTTAGTCCTGCCAAAGCATGTTGCTGACGGTTTTCTCCCAGATACTGACATTTTTGTAATCGGAACATCGTATTTACAAGTTAGTAATTATTTGTTGAACTTTATTATTAGCTCATACTTGTACTTTAGCCCGAGTCATTTAAGACTTAAGTCAGTGCCTCAGATATGCACTTTCTACAAATAGCTAAAGATGTTTCTGCAAGCGGTCTGATTGATGAACGTATTTAATGGTCATTTTGAAGCGAAATGGCTGGACAGCAGGTTGCGAAATCAGGTGGATATTATTGCCGAAACCTCCAGTGTCCCGGGCCAATACCGACCAATTGGCAGAATCAATTACTACATAGCGAATGTGCTGGGATCTGCCTCAAGCACTGCTATCAATCTGAAGATCCATGCCTTTCTCAACGAAAGCTGACGGATTTCAGGGAATGTCATAACGACAAGTAAGCCTTCATCTTTAAAAACCTTTTTTCACTCATATCTTTTCAATCAATAAGGATTTGATTGAAAAGTTGTTGTCGTAAACTTTCTCCCTAATGATATATCTTTAATCCTAAAATTTTAACGTAGCTTTCTTAGATTTACTTGAAATAAGCATACCATGGCTGAAAGTTATTTTCAAATCCTCAGATACAAGCTGCATGATAAAGGGAACTTTAATTTATTCATCAACTGGCTGATCCTTGCCGGCCTTTTAATCTGCAAGTCGACATCGGCACTCGCTCAGGATGAACTTCCCGAAAGGAATCAAAAGAAGGTCGTGATCACCTCAAAAATCTTAAATGAGAACAGATCACTGTGGATCTATACACCGGCCAATTACCAAACATCTAATCAGAAATATCCCGTGCTGTATTTATTGGACCCGGACCAGAACTTCGCCTATGTGACAGAACTTGAACGGTTTTTATCCGACAGGTACCGTATCCCTCAGCTCATCATTGTAGGTATTGTAAACAACGACCGTAAGAAAGATTTCACTCCCATACACTCTCTGATCTTTGATGGCAAGGTAGACAGCAGCCTTGCAAGTACAGGAGGTGGGAAGAATTTCTTAAGTTTTATAAAAAGCGAGCTCATTCCCTATGTTAACAAAAACTATAGAACTCAGCCTTACCGTATCCTCTCAGGGCACTCCCTGGGCGGCCTGTTCGCGGTGTACTGTAAAGAGGCAGCGCCAGATCTTTTTCAGTCAGAGATTGTCATCAGTCCGGCCATTTATGGCGGAAACATGCAAATTCTTGGCCGATTTTCTGATTTTCTTAAGGAACATCTAGAGCTTTCGGGTTACCTGTCTGTTTCATTAGGCAATGAACCGGGCGGTAAATTGGTCACTGATTCCCTTGTTAACCAGTTGAAGCGTTTTGCTCCAAAATCGCTTCAGTGGCAATTCAATGCTTATATGAATGAAGACCACTTTTCTGTAGGGTACAAAAGTATGTACGATGGGTTACGGTTTATTTATAAAGACTGGTTTCTAAACCCGCAAGACTCGGCCACAGTTAAATCTTACCACGATATACAAACACATTTTCAAAACTTATCTGCTCAGTTCGGATATGAGGTACAGCCTCCGGAAGATTTTTTAAATGAATGCGGTTACCAGCGATTGAACGGAGGGCATATTGATCAGGCCATCGAAATATTTGCTCAAAACATCAAAAATCATCCAAACTCCTCAAATGCTTACGACAGTCTGGGCGAAGCTTACTTTTTAAAAGGCAATAGCAAGACGGCCCTCGATCATTACAGGAAATCTGTTTTGCTAAATCCCGGCAATGAAAACGGAAAGAACATGATCAAAAAGATCCAGGATAAGCATTGAAGTTTGACCTTACTTTAAATTAAAGCTGACGGCTTTCAGGCTGTATATTTCGGAGATAGTTTTGCCAAAGAGGTGGTCATACAATAACCCCCAGTTAGAGATGAAAGAGGAACTGGAAGACTCGGCAATTCATTTGACCCAAGTCAAGTAATGCGTCCACCATTCGTGAGTTCAGTGCCGGGCGTATGTTTTTTAGTGCTGAGGTTGACCGCTAAATATTGGACGCAAGCTCAGCAAATAGAGCTGGGCTATAAAGCCACCTTCAATTATTGCGTTCGATATGGGGGTGGAAGAATACTTAATGGAAAGGCTGGGAATAATATTAAATCTATCAAAGAATTTGTGGCAAAGCTTAAGGAGATTTCCGGGTTCAAGATGGGCTATGCTGTTTTGGGAATGGAAGTCACCGGTGTTTATGGACTGGTGCTGATGATACTTTAACAAAAATGAAGGGGAAGGTCGTTGTCGAACCAAGAATTCACTTGGCATCATAAGGGGCAAGAATGATAAGCTTGATGCAGCCAGGATTGCAGCCATACATCTCATAAATCTTTGATAATGGCATTTCTGGGCTTTCTTTTTGCGTAAATCTGCGTTGATACCTTTTTCGAAAATCACTGCCGAGGGGATCTTCAACAGTATGATCATTAAGGTTGGCCAACGCTCCAAATCCTTCAAGAAATCCAGTGAGAGCAGGTTGTCGGGGAGTTCTGGAAATGATAGCGGATCAGTATGCTGGTCGGACCGGTACTGATTTGGGTAAATAAATAATTTGCAGGGATTAATTTTTAGGTTGAAGAAGCCTTTTTAAATGCCTGCTAAATCCATAAACCGGCATGGACCATAAGTTTTTCGTTCATAGCGCCTGGAAAAATGTGAATTACTTTTTAAAATAAATAGTTAATATTGAGGCGGATATTGATTAAATTTGGTTTAGTCAACTCAAAACTTATATCATTTAAAAACCGGGACATTACCCCTGAGGTAATGTTGCTTCTTTAAGACCATGCAAACCTATAGTGCGCTTTCGGATGTGGAATTGTTAGCCCTGTTAAAGCAGGGGAAGCATGCGGCCTTTGCGGAGATTTATAACCGTTACTGGAAAAAATTATACACCCTTGCAGCCAATAAACTGGACGACTTCTCCGAGGCTGAAGACATCGTACAGCAGCTGTTCATCACCATTTGGGAAAGGAGGGAGGAGCTGGAAGTGCTCAGTACGTTAAGTTCTTATCTGGCGGTTGCGGTGAAATACCGGGTGTATAAGGCCCTGGCCAGGATTAGTAAAACCATGCACTATGGGGATGATCAGGCAAATGAAGCTGCGCTGGATGTACTGGACGACTCCACCCAGCAGTGGCTGGAATTCAATGAGGTGAAGCAGAGACTGAGCATGCTGGTGGACAGTCTTCCTGAAAAATGCCGGTTGGTTTATCAGCTGAGCCGGGAGCAGGGCTTGAGTCAGAAACAGGTGGCTGAGGAACTCGATATTTCTGAGAAGACCGTAAAGAACCACATGAACCGGGCATATAAAACCCTTAAAACAGGTTTGAGAAGTTTCTTCATTTCTCTGTGACATTGTGCTGAATTAAGGCAGATTAAAATCGAAAGGATCAAACAGACAGGGCACTAGCGCCGGATGGGTATTTTGAAAGGGCTAAGAATGCATTACATGTCTGTAACATAGTCGGCAATCAGGCGTCACAATAGATATGTGACTTCAGATGAGAAAAATATTAACAACAGCTGCATTGCTGGTCATCTTTTTTACGGGTGCCTTTGCACAAAACATTGCAACTACAGGAGACACCTCTTTGAACCGCGAACTGGCAAGTAAGGACAGCCTTTTTTTCGATATTGCATTGAACAGCTGCAAAGTACAGCTCTTGGCTGATCTGTTTACCGCTGACTTTGTTTTCCTGCATGATCAGGGACTGCATCAGGAAACTTTTGCGCAGTCGGGAGCAGATTTTTTTAAACGAATAGCTGCCACCTGCGGGAAAGTAAAGCTGCGCCGTGAGGTAGCTGACCTGCAAAGTTTTCGCTTAAATGATGCGGTTGCCATTCAAACCGGACTGCAGCGTTTTTATGTAGATGACAAACCGGTCGAAGAATCGAAATTTACACGTCACTGGCGCAAAGAGCAAGGGGTTTGGAAAATGGCCGATGAAACCGATTACATGGTCAACAATCAGCCCGGTGCCGATGCCGGTAAGCGGTATCTGCCTGGTGCTTATGTGCCCGCATCAGCGGAATTGTATCGTACTATCGTTAAAATGGATAGTATTTATTTTGATACCTATAACCGCTGTAACATTGCTAAAATGGATTCACTTACTGCAGATGATATTGAATTTTATCATGACCGTGGTGGCTTTTCACACTCAAAAAAGGACTTGTTGGCGTCTATACAGAAAAATATCTGTGGCAAGGTCACGCGCATCCTTACCCCTGGAAGCATAGAAGTTTATGAAATACCGGGTTATGGTGCAGTGCAGTTTGGCTATCATAGTTTCCGCAATGTCAATGAGCCAGGGGAAAGTCATCCGAGTAAGTTTGTTACGCTGTGGCGGCTCAAAGATGGTCATTGGCAGATCGCACGGGTAATCAGTTTGCATTGAAGCTGCACTATTCGGTTGAAAATTCCAGGATTGGTTTTCATGAGTCATGGATGCTTTGGGAAGGCGCTTTGGTTTATCAGTTAAGCCGTGAACAGGGGTTGAGCCAGAAACAAGTTGCGGAAGAACCGGATATTTCTGAGAAGATGGTTAAAAAACACATGAGCCGTGCTTATAAAACGCCGAAAACAGGACTGAGGATTTTTTTTATTGCGCTGTGATTTACATCTTTTGTTGGCGGGATAAATATGGTCAGGCCAAAATGTTCGGATTGCGGGCTCAAATATGCTGTATGACAAGCCGTTGATTTCAAAAAAATGTTAAATATTAAAGCACTTTGAAAGTATAATGGTTTTTTTTAAATTTGGATAGCGTAACAAAAAAAGAACTATGGACAACCTAACACTATTCATTAAAAGACATAAGCTAGGACTAACAGTAGTAGCAACGGCACTGAGTGCTTTTGCTATTTTCAAGTTCGGGGAGTGTGCGGGTGAATTCTTGTATTACATTTTGCATTAATTTTTTCGCCAGGATTCTCTTAGATTTGGGGTCCAAAACCACAATGATCCTAAATCTATTATATTTACCGGTGCTGTCCAGGGTCTATTTCTAATCCTGTTGCTGCGTTCAAGAAAAGCCAAACCAGCTTTCACAGGCCATTACCGAAAATCAGCCAGAAACTTTTTTGTTTTTGTCAATACCTACAGGGTAGAGGAAGTCAAAGCTAAGCTTTTGGATACTAGTTTTTCTCATCTCTCGATCCTTGGATCGCCTACGAATGCGGCTTCCGCTCAAAATCGACCTTCCAATTTTGGGTTAAATTATCGTTCACGATTCATCCTTAAACTATCAAGAACTTCTTTTGGTAGATAATTCCACGTCTTTATTTCTTTATATTTCCCAACCGTAAACACCATGTTGTAGCTTTTTGAATCAGAATCGTAAGTCAATTCTGGTGTAAATACGGCAAGACTATCTCTGGAAGGTTCCGTTTTAGGTGGATTTATTACCCATTTTTCAATATAGCTACGGTGATCTAGAATACCGAGCTTCTTCAAATTTCCATTTTTGTCAATTTGGTAAAAGCTCCTTTTATTGAATCCTGGTTTCTGATTGAATTTAGTAAATAGCACACCGGATTTGGGTATTCTATATATGCGGGTAAAAAAATCGTATTCCCTTTTTTCGCCAGCCGTTTTATCCGTAATTACATTTATGACTCCGGTAAAATCCTTTGGGATAATGTATTTTTCAAGATATAAGGCATTTACAATGATCCCAGTGGCATAAAACATTGGCGTAAGGCACATGATTTTGAAATACCATTTCTGCTTCGAAAAAAGAAAAAAAATCGTTCCAATTGTAAAAAAAACAATAGCGAAGTGCATTAACCAAACGCCAAAAAAGAATACCAATCCAAGTAATTGACAAGCTAGTCCAAATAGGATATTCTTTCGGCTTTTATTCATTTTGAATACTTGATGCCAAATATACAATAACCAGGAAGCTAATTAATCAGAATGAATAACTAATTACTTTGATGATAGGTCTTACCGCCATTTCCAGTCGAGCTGTACAGCATGTTGTATATTATGGTTCTTGATCATCTCATTTACTTCGCTGTTTAATGCGGGAACGATTTTAGGAATGATCAGATGAGGTCCGGTACTCAATTTCAGAAAGTAATAATCTTTAATTTCATTTATCAGGGTGATTTCAGAAATCCTTACGCTGCTATCGCTAACTTTATCAATCATTCTGATTTGGTCATTGCTGATTTCAATTTGTACGGTTTCATCAGGCTGACCATTGCTGTTGTTTTTTACATGTTTTGAGTAATGCCTTTTATAAAGCCAGCGTAGGTAAATATTTCCAAAGCAAAGAACCAGAAACATACAGAACAGACCGTAGTACATCTGCGAGGTCCCGTTTTTTAAATAGCCGTGAAAGATTACTAAAAGACTTAAGCCTGCCAGAATAAGCAAAGTTTTTTTGCGTGCTTTAATTTTTATTGGATTGGTCGATGCTTCATATAATTGAAACATAATGCGGTCGTTTTCAGTGAGCATAAGTGAATACATGTAGTACCTATGAGTTAATTATAGATCTTTAATACGATCGGATCCTTTGATTTTCTAAAGTTATATAATTTGTTGTTATGGATATACATGCTTATGGAATCAGAGGTCAATAAGAGTGTGTCTTTCTTTTGCTCAAATTTGCCATCTATAAAACCGGTAGAGGATCCGGGACCTTCACTGTATGGTATGCTAAATTCATTGTATTTGTTCCATTTGGTAATTCTAAAGGTGGTATCCTGTAAAGTAAAGCTCCAGTGATCAAAATGTCCTTTATATTGATTGCTCATTTCCAGGGTAAAAATCCAATAGGTAATCACTGGTGCTGCGATACAATTGATGAAGAACAAGACGCCGTAGACTCTTTTGGTAAAGAATAATAGAACTCCAATGATAATATTGATGATAAAAGCAAAGGGTACAACAATATAGATGTCCATTGCCGATCCTGGTCCAGGATCTGAATTTTTCGCCCATATCCAGATGACTAGAATGTCAATAAGCAGGAGGATTAATAAACCTTAAAGGTTTTTGAAGATACCGCTGACCTAAGTGCGGGGATCACCCCCCGCACTTAGGTCAGCGGTAGGGTTATGACATCAATATTTATGATTTCAATATTATTGATTATATTTGAATATGGCAGTAAATTTAGATATCAGTAATCATTTGAATGAGCAGCAGGTTTTAATGCTCCGTTTGCTGAAAAATCCCCTTCCCGAAAAAGATTTTTTACAAATGCGCAAACTGGCAGTAAAGCTGCTGTCTAAAAAACTAGATGAAACGGTTGAAGATTGGGAACAAAAAAAAGATATTAAACCCGAAGACTACGAAAAATTGAGTAAAGGGCATTTTCGCTCTAAGTCATAGTTTTATCCATGAAAATTATTCTTGATTCCAATGTGTTAATTTCCTCAATAGGCAGAAAAAGTCCATTAGGGCAAATTTGGGATTCATTTATTGAAGGATATTATCAGATAGTTGTTTCTGAAGACATCTTGAAAGAGTACGAAGAAAATCCTACAGGAACATTCTGCTCCAGGGGCGGCAGAAATCGTGATGGAAATCTTTATCGAATCACCTGATATCGTAACCCAAAAGATATATTATAACTGGAATGCGATATCGTCCGATCCGGATGACAATAAGTTTTTTGATATTGCAGTCGCAGCTGATGTCGATTATTTGGTTACGAATGACAGGCATTTTGATATTATAAAAGCGATCACTTTTCCTAAAGTGACAATCATATCTGCCGAAGATTTCCTAAGAATACTTATTCAAGGCTAACTTAACAAAGCCTGCCAACTAAAATGAAGAAGAGCCGTTTGAGGGAACGGTTTTTAGAGCGTTTGGTGGGACGGTCAGGTCAACATCATACGGTATTATTCCAGGAATTACTGGTCGATTACGATATTTTTTTCATAGCAATAGAAATCTCCTTTTCTGAATGTAACCGTTCCTTTTTTAAGATAGCCATTATTTTCATACAGATTGAGAGCGGCGGGATTACCAGAAAAAGCGTCTAATATTATCGATTGATAGCTATTGTTAATCGCAAACTGCTCTGAGAATCTAAGTAACTGCTTTGCAATTCCCTGTCCATGGAATTTTGGGCGTACGCATAATCTGTGCATCACCAAGGGGCTGTTGTTGTTTGATTCCCATTTAATACTTGAATATTCCGGAGATTGATTTTCATCCAGAACCAAAATTCCAGCCAATACGCGATTACTAAAAACACCAAACATTGCTTCTGTCTGTATATCAACGAATAATGTATTGTAATCTGGATAAAGGTCGTCCCACTGATAGATATTCTGATTCTCCATTTCAGCAATGGCTTCTTTGATTAAGCTCATTACTTCATTAATATCTTTAAGTGTTATTTTTAATATATTTTCTGCTTTCATAAGTGCAATACCTTGTCGAAGGTGAACATTCTCCTTTTGTATGTTTGTCTGGCAATAGCTTAGTATGTTCTGATCCCATATTGAATTTAATTTAACCGTTCAATACAAGTAAGACTGTTGATCGCCATGCTTTGTGGTACAAGTGTAAAAAAATATTTAATAAGATGATTAATATTGATTCTGTGCCACTAAAAGAGGAAAAAGTGTGCCATCAAAAGAGAAAATTTACACAAAAAGCATTTTTTCTACGGTTAAAACCACATGAGCCGTGCTTATAAAACGCTGAAGACAGGACTGAAGCGCTTTTTTATTGCGTTGTGATTTATCTGATTTATAGCTTTGGTGGCATTTTGATGGCAGATAATTTGAAACCTAGGATTTTTATCGTAGGTTAGTGTCAGCAATCTTATTACGATGAAAATCAAAGTTAAATTATCATTAGTCTCCAAACTTTTATTCTTGCTATTGATTTGCACAGCAATTACAGTCAAAGCACAGGTGCTGCCGGACAGTACTGCGGCAAAAGTAGATCAGCTGTTTTCAAAGTGGAACAATAAAAATACACCTGGCTGCGTGGCCGGAATAATCCAGGGTGATCAGCTAATATATGCCAGGGGATTTGGACTGACGAATCTGGAAGACAGCACCATCAATACCCCTTCCAGTATTTATTATATGTGTTCGGTTTCGAAGCAGTTTGCAGGCTATGCGATTGCACTGCTGGCAAACCAGGGGAAGATGAATCTGGATGACGACATGCGCACTTACTTACCCTGGATGTCCGATTTTTCCGGAAAGAAAATTACGGTTAGAAATTTATTAAACCATACCAGCGGAATCCGGGATGACATCGGACTTTCTCAATTCTTTGGCCTGGGTACAGACGGTATGCTCACGCAGGATTTGGCACTCAGGATCCTTAAAAAACAGCGTACCCTAAATTTTAGTCCGGGAGAGAAGTTTTCTTATTCCAACTCAAATTATGTGCTGCTTGCAGAGATCGTGAAAAAGGTGAGCGGGAAAAGTTTTCGGTCATTTGTCGATTCTGCCATTTTTAAGCCTTTGGGCATGACAGCGAGTGCTTTTATTGACGACCATAGCGAGATCATCAAAAACAGGGCAGCTTCCTACCAGATGGATCGGGATATTTACCACAATGCAAACCAAAATGTATACACGCTTGGCGACGGCGGCCTGTTTACCAATATTGAAGACATGGCAAAATGGGTGACTAATTTTTATCAGCCGAAAGCGGGGACCGCGAAAGATATCACGCTAATGACCACGCCAGGTAAATTAAGTAACGGTAAGTCCATCACTTATGCGATGGGGATTGACGTGAACGTGCACCGTGGGCATAAACGCTTCATTCACAATGGTGGTCTTGCAGGTTACCGCACGGTCATTGCAATTTATCCTGAACTAAAAACCGGCTTTCTGGTTTTTGGGAATGCCGGTGATGGAGAGGTTTACAATAAAATCAACCAGCTTGCTGAACTTTTCATCCCTGATCAATCAATTAAGGAAAACCAGAGGGCGATCCAGAATGATCCGGTTATTGTCTTAAAAGACTCCATGGAGATGAAAAAGTGGGTGGGCAATTACATCGCTGTCAAATTGCCTTTATTCCATTTGTGTACAATCAGTCAACCACCAAGCTGATAGACAAAGTTCGGTCAAATGGTCATTTGAAAATTGCTGTCGCTAACTGATGGACGTGTGGAGTAGCTGTGAAAATCTGCTGGTCATCCGTGCAGATAATATTGGTGATGTATTGATGTCTTCGCCGGCCATTAACGCGCTGCGGACTTTTACCCGGGCGAGGATTACTTTATTGACTTCTGTAGCAGGTAGTGAAGCAGGGCGACTTAGTGCAGACATAAATGAAGTCATCGGTATAGATCTGCCCTGGGTGAAGACCGAAGGCTCAAACACCGGAATCCAGATTTCTGAACTGATCGAACTGTTAAAGACATACAGGTTCGATGGATGTGTAATTTTTACCGTTTATAGTCAAAACCCCCTACCAGCTGCCATGATTGCTTATATGGCAGGGATACCGCTACGTCTTGCTTATTGCCGTGAAAATCCGTATGGGCTGCTTAGCAACTGGATACCGGATCAAGAGCCTTATCATTTGATCCGGCACCAGGTGCAACGAGATCTTGATCTTGTTGCCGCCATTGGTGCAAATGCCGGTCAGAGGAGACTTAGCCTTACCATAACGTCAGGGAATTTCGCCTGGGCGGCGGAAAAGCTACAGGTTATCGGCCTTGATCTCAAAGAACCTTACTTGATCCTGCATCCTGGAGTATCAGAGCATAAGCGGGAATATCCTTTTGAAAAGTGGGTGGACTGCGGCAAAACGTTGCTGCGGGAATTTAACATGCCTGTGTTGCTGACAGGTTCGCAAAGCGAGAGTACTATTCTGACTGAGCTTCGAGAAGCCATCGGAGGTGATGTGTTTGTAGCCGCAGGCTTGTTTAGTCTGGCGGAGTTTGCAGCTGCAATTAAAGCTGCGAGCGTTGTTGTTTCTGTGAATACCGGTGCGGTGCATTTGGCCGCTGCTATGCAGACACCGGTCGTCGTGTTATATGCCCAGACAAATCCTCAGCATACACCTTGGATGGTGCCTCATGTGGTATTGCCCTACAGCATAGAGGAAGCCCTGAGGAGCAAAAATGAGGTCATTAAGTTTGTTGATAATAAGATCTACCATATGCAGATTCCTTTGCCGGATGATTCTCAAATTGCTGCTGCTGTCGCCAGTTTGCTGAATCAGGCGTAATGACACATGGACTCTACAACTTCCAGAACTTTGCTGATTTCCTGATCTGTTGTCCAGTCTATCGTTCGGTGCAGTTCCTTGTCGAGTGGACCCCAGCGTTCCGGTTCGCCATCCATACTGATGATCACGCTTGGGATCCTGAGTGCTGCGGCCACATGCGACACCCCCGTGCAATTTGCAATAAGTCCTTTTGCATTGCTGATTAGCGCTGCTACTGCGCCGAGGTCGGTTTTTCCATTGGAAATGATCGGTACATGCTTCATCAATCCGGCTACTTTAGTCGCCAGTTCTAGCTCTTGTTTTGTGCCGGTGATGACCACCTGGTGTCCTTTTTCTGCACAAACATCCGCCGCCAGCGCAAAATACAGCGGTGGCCATTGTCGCCAGCTGCCCCGCGAGCCGGGATGCAAACAGACATAACGCTTTGCTTTCAAAAATAGCCCCCGGTTTTCCAGTGCTTTAAAATCTGCATCCTGAAGAGGGAACTCAAGTTCAGCTGCTGTATCTGGTATTCCCAGATGCGTCATTAACATCAAATGACGTTTAATTTCGTGGCCGTGGTTTGGATAAGGAAGCATTAGTTCAGTGGCTGTGCTGCTGTTCATACAGAAACCGGCCATATATTTCGCGCCAAAGGAACTGATCATGTCATTTACGATGCTGCCATTGCCCTGCATCTGGAGGACTAAATCAAAGTTTTTATTCTGCATTTTGCGCAAGAAAACGATAAAACCGTCTGCATCGTAAGCTTGTTCGGGTAGTCCGGGATAACCAGGGAAAGTTATAAATTCATCGATATAGATAGCAAACCGGCTGATGAGATCCTTCATGCCTGGTAATCCGATGAACGAAATTCGGGCCTGTGGATAAGCGTTTCGCAAAGCCCTGATTGCGGGGATGCAGCACATTACATCGCCCAATTGCAATGCCCTGAAAATGGCGATCTTTTTAATCCCTGCAGATGATAATGTCATTATTGTCAATATAGTTCATCAAATAAATATTACCCTGTATTTAATCGCACCATAAAGTCGCCAGTAAACCGACAGCGTTGGGATGATTACCGAGGTGACCAGCATTTCAAGAATGTGTTTAATTGATTTCCTGGTGTTTTGTAGCCTTTGAACTGTAAACATCAGCCAAAGCGTAACAATCATTATCGTCGAAAACTCTGCAATTTTGTATTGCCCGATAATCAGTGAAATGATCAAAACTACCCACAATACATTGATCACGTAATAGTTCCAAAGTGATTTACCTGCAATACGGGTTCTGTAAAGGTCCGGATATTTACTAAAAAGAAGTGCTTCATAGCTTGCTTTCTTTTGTTCTCGGATGCTCACACCCCACTGGACTGCTCTGACTGGATGGGTCACTTTAGCCTCCGTAACCGTAATTACAGGAATGCCATGGGTCAAGAGCTTAAAATGAAGATCTGAATCTTCTCTCCATGCCAGTTTAAATCGCTCATCAAATCCTCCTGTTCGAATCAATGCTGCCTTGGTGCAGGCACAATTTGCAGTGATGAATTCTGCCTGCTCGAGTCCTGCCGTATTGAGATCAAAATCAGTTGGGTTTGCTGGTAAGGGAACCTTGGTATGACCTGAATAAGCGCATAATGCTTGTCCGGTGTATTTATCCGTAAAAGCTTCCAGCCATTTGCGATCAGGCAGGCAGTCGTCATCTGTGAATGCTATAAATGTTGAACGTGCGCTGAGCCAGCCGAGGTTTCTGGTCGCGGCAGGGCCTTTTTTTATAGTTGTGCTCAGGTAGTGAAGATCGAGGATATTTTGACGAAGCCAGGGGCTAAGTGCTCTGGCGGTTTGCGGGTCAGGGCCATCGCTCACTACAATGACCTCGAATAGGGATTTGTCGATACTTTGCATCGCCATGGCGTGCAAACACCTAACCAATAGTTCCGGTCTGCTGTAAGTAGGGATAACTACGGAAATGTTTTTCTGCATGTTCTTTTTCTATTAAAAATGAACCTATGACCAGCGCGTCAAAAGGAGAAGTCCAGAAGCAGCTTATTGCATCTCTCGGACTGCAGACAATTGGCTTGCCTAAGGTATTGAATGAAGTATTGACCAACACAGGAACGCCTGTAATTTCCTTGAATGCCTTCAGCAACGCATAATACTGCGCATGTTGTTCTTCGTTTATAGTTTGGATCCTTGCTGTGCCATCAATGTGTTTTACTGCAGGGATTTGTTCTGCCTTGTCTTTCGAAACATCAAATACAAAGAGCATAAAGGGTGAGGGACCTGCATGGTCAAACCATTCTGCTGCATCCTCTTCGAGTACTACAGGAGCCACCGGTCTGAAGTCTTCGCGGTCCTTTACCTCATTCAACCGGGCCTGCATTTCGGGATTGATAGGTGAAGCTAAAATCGATCTGCTGCCAAGGGCTCTGGGCCCGTATTCCATTTTTCCCTGAAACCATCCGATGATCTTGTCGTTTGCAAGGAGTTTTGCAGTTTCTTCGGCAACCCTGTTCAAGCGCCGGTAAGGCACTTTCGCCCACTGCAGGAAACGTTCTATTTCTGTATCGTCATATTCCGGTCCCCAATAAGCATGCTCCATCACAAAGTTTTTTTGTGTCGTCCGGCGTTCCTGATGATCCACCCACATGGCTGCACCGAGTGCGGTTCCTGAATCTCCGGAGGCCGGTTGTACCCATACGTTTTTAAACGGCCCTCTGTCTCTGATCCTCGCGTTCAGGACACAGTTCAGCGCGACGCCACCGGCCAGACACAGGTTGTCCATTTTGGTGGCCTGGTGCAACCAGGAGCAGAGTTCAAGAACGGTCTCCTCCAGTACCAGCTGGAGCGACTGTGCTACATTAAAATGGTGACTTGTGAAAGCATCTTCCCTTAGTCGTGCCGGCCCAAACCGGTCTGTGAGGTCTTCATTGCTGATGGTATATTGTCCATTGTTGCCTACTCGAATGATATCCCTGAAATCACTGACAAATTCCGGTTTACCGTAGGAGGCTAAAGCCATGACTTTGTATTCGTCTGATGAATGGAGGAATCCCAGATGGGTGGTGATTTGTTCGTACAACAATCCCAGCGAAGATGGCATGTTCACTTCAGAGATTCTCGTCAGCATATTGTCCTGACCCAGATTGTAAGTTGTAGTTGCCGTTTCACCTCGTCCATCCAGTGTCATTACAGCAGCATCCAGATGGGGCGAAGGGAGATAGGCACTGGCGGCGTGTGCCAGGTGATGCTCAATAAAATGCCAGGACCAGTCGGTGACTTTACTGCCTTTAAAGTACTTCTGGAGATGATGCGGATAGCCGTCGACCAGTTGCCCGGGCGCATTAACGATAGAACTCAGGAAAAGGTTGTTCCAAGGATTCTCTATTCCGTTATTGTCCTGCACAAATTCTGGGTTAAACGGAATTGTTATCAGTGGATTCGCAGCCTGGTTTTCGGGGATAAGTAAGTAAGGGTTGAAGGAATAGGCGATGTGATCAAGCTCAGTCAGATGGATGCCCGCCGTTTGGAGGCAGTAGGCAATGGCATGAAATGGTATTTCATAAGTGGTAAAGGGTATAGGTCTTTTTCCATGCTTGATGCCGGTAAATCGCTCATCTTCAGCTGCGGCGATCAGCCTGCCGTCCTTGAACAGGCAAGCGGCAGAATCATGGAATACGGAGTTAATGCCAAGTGTATACATGAACGATAGCTAAATGAATAAATAGATGATTAGATCGTGATTCTGCCGCCAGTTACCGGAATTGTAGCGCCGGCAATATAACTGGAGTCCTGTGAAGCCAGGAAAACATAAGCCGGTGCGACTTCCGCAGGCTGGCCAGCTCTCTGCATAGGAGTGTCTTTCCCAAAATTCTCATGTTCAGGAATGGTAGACGGAATAAGCGGCGTCCATATCGGGCCAGGGGCGACTGCATTCACACGAATGCCTTTGCCGTCCATGAGCAAGATTTGACTAAGATTAGCCGTGAAATTTTGTATGGCACCTTTTGTCGCTGCATACGGAAGCAGCTGTTCACTTGGTGAATAGGCATTGACTGAAGTGGTATTAATGATGCTGCTTCCTGGTTTTAGAAAGGGCTCTGCCGCTCTGCATAAAAAGAACATGGCCGTAATGTTGGTCCGGAAAGTACGGTCCCATTCCTCTGAAGGGATTTCCTCCATGCTCTTACGTGCCATCTGAAATGCTGCATTGTTGACCAGTATATCCAATCCACCAAGCTCCTGCAAGGCAGTATCGACGATGTATTTGCAATGTGCTTCATCTTGTATATCGCCTTTAACCAGCACCGCCTTTCTTCCGGCCGCTTCAATGTGTTCGGCCGTTGTATTGGCATCCTCGTCTTCCACATCATCCAGATAACTGATCAGGATATCTGCGCCTTCTCTCGCAAAAGCAATGGCTACTGCACGGCCAATGCCGGAATCTCCCCCGGTAATAATTGCTTTTTTCCCTTGCAGTTTGCCGCTGCCTTTATAAGAGTTCTCTCCATGATCCGCCTTTGGGATCAATTTTTCCTCCGTTCCAGGTATTTCCTGGTCCTGTTTTGGAAAGGGTGGTGCAGGATATTTTTCTCCAGGGTCCTGATTGTCGTGACTTGCTTTAATTTGCTCTTCCATAAGATTGTTGTTACGTACTGCTTTTAAAATAATATTGTTTACAAGACGATTCTGCGTGTTGATTAGTCCTTTCGCTTAAAGTAAAAGAACATGACTACAGCAAGAATTACTATAAACAAACCAGTGGCTAGAGGGATGATCACTGCTCAGGACCGTTGGTTGTAGAATCGGTAGTTGACTGCTGGGGTGTGCCTGCTCCTGTTGAGCTCGTATCACTGGTGCCGGATGCGGTGGTATCCACCATTGAGCTGTCTGTCATTAAAGTATCGCTGTTGTTGTCTGTGTTCCGGTCGGCGCCACACGCTGACAAGAAGATCGCTGCCGCTATTGTGCAGAAAAGAAATTTTGCTGTCATAATTTTGATTTTTATGCTGTAAAACTGATACAATAAAGAACAACTCCTAAAAGGCTTTGTTTAACGAACTAATACCTATTCTAATGGTGTAAATACCTATTCTAATGTATAAATACCTGTATGAAACCATTAAGACTAGTTTGTGTTCATAAATCCAGGTATATGATTCCGCGTTCTTATTGTTAATAGTGCATATTGGCAATCTCCAACCCAATCCTGTCGAGCTCCTGACCCAAACAGGCGTTCACCCTGTTTCCACAACGTCATCATATCAGTTGCGTTGTCACAGTATATCCAGAACTTAGTTGAATCGCTCAATAGCCGAATGATGCTATAAGGAATCCTGTTGCTAACATAAAGTATGGTTTGCAACCAAATCATTCAAAATGAGCAAATGAAATCCTGAATCTTATGTCTCTATGCTTCATTTAAATTATAGGGGCACTTTGAGATAAGGCGATGTGAAGTAATTGTTTACACAAGAACTTCAGTGTCCGAAATAGCGCTTTGGAATCAAAAATTGACTAGCTGATGCTGAATTGCAAACTTAATCATGGTCGCTGTATTCCTGGAGCCGGTTTTTTCAAGTAGGCTCTGCCGGTGACCCTCTACTGTTCTTTTACTTAGAAATAAACGTTCAGATATCTCATTATTTGTCAGCCCTTCGCTTATCAGCTGTAATACTTCCATTTCACGCGCTGAAAATTCAAGATTTATCTCCGTTGATATGGCTTTGCCGGATTTTTCTTTAAGAAAGGCATCAACTAATACCTGGGATAAATCCATGGAAAGATATCGGCTTTCGGCCGTTACGTTTTTTATTGCAAAGAGAAGTTCATCCACATTACATTCTTTTAGCAGGTACCCCGAAGCGCCTCGGGCAAAGGCTTCGGTTACATAAGAAATGTCATCGTGCATCGATAATACGATTACTTTTATGTCAGGATTGATTTTCTTGACATCGGTAATGAGGGTAATTCCGTCAGTCCCGGGCATTTGAATATCCGTCAGTAAAACGTCCGCCTTAGTTGATCCCTCAAGTTTCTCGAGGACTTCATTGCCATTTGCTGCAATATCGATAATTTGTATCGATCGGTCATTTTCCAATAATGATTTAATGCCCTCACGAACAATGGAGTGGTCTTCTGCAAGTATCACGTTCAAGGTCTTCATAACTGTTTATAGGTTATTGCTTACAAATAACATCCTTTAATATGGATTGTTTAATAATTATTACTTATCAGGACAAACAGTTTGAATGTTTCCTGTTTGCTGTGGGAAATTGGAATGACGGAGCAGGACCTTTTAGCAGCTCATCAGGTTGATGGTAATGACCGGATCATCGAGGAAGCTTACGATATATCCTGCGTTATATGTGATGTAGGCTGGTATTCAATTTGTATGATCGTCATGGCAATTCAGATGCACCGATTATTCTACCAGATTCCAATTTCTGTTGAATATGCCATGCTTTCTGCAATATTGAAATGAAACTGTTTAAAACATATTTCTTGCTCCCATGTTATAGGTTTTAAAATCTAATGTTATGGGAAATAAGATTCAATTTCATGATGAGAAGTGATGAAATTTTGAAGAATCCGGGTGTAACGCCCTGGAATGAATAGTTTGGGTTACTTGCAGGGGGGGGCGATCAGAATGAAAAATGGTATAGAGCCTTGAGAAAACTGGATGTGCGGATGGTAGACAGGGCTAGCTCGCAAAGTAAATTGCTCGATATAGAAGAGGAAGATGACGAACTGAAAATCCGGCTGAGGATAGGACTTAAACTTCAAATTTATGGTTTGCAAAGTTGGTGAGGGCTCAAGTAGTGCCGATTACATTTTGATTCGTTGCAACTCAAATGAAAGACGAATAATTCTTCAGCAGCTTGCTTTTACCTGGGCTGTTTTAGCTTACCGATGGCAATTTAGGTTTTATTTTTTTCTTGGATTTTAATGAATAATAACCTGATCATGTATAGAATAAGTACAAAATTTCATGCTGTTCTTGATTATCTATCGGGAACCTTATTACTTACTGCGCCATGGATTATGCATTTTAGTGCCTCCAGTGGGGCGACAACTGTTTCAGTTTTCTCGGGAGTGGTCATTCTTATGATGTCGATGATGACCGACTATGAGGGAGGGCTGGCACTCCATATCCCGATGTTTATGCACTTAAATATTGATGTGTTGCTGGGTATTTTTTTGACCTTGGCCCCCTGGCTGCTTGGCTTCAAAGATGAGGTTTATTTGCCCCATCTTGTCATAGGATTGTTCTCAATATTCGCCGGGCTCTTCACCGTTAGGGATTCATTGACCGAGAGGAAGAATAGATGAGTCTCGCCATCTGATTTCGTAGTTTATCTCAACTATTTGAAGCTGAATTTTGAGAATTGATGCCGTTAAAAAAAGAGTCGGAAAGCAGCTTAGGTTTCTATGGAGCGCTAAAGATTAAGACGCAAAATTACTAGCCTGAGGTAGCGGCACGTATCTACGCCGTTGAAGATCGATCCCTTATATATTCAGTAATCGGCTGATGATCCCATATGAGAAGATGAAAGCGTAACGTAAGGAAACTGGAGTGATCCGCATGTCATTACTGCTCATGAAAGGCCATTGAATCCGGTCAGCGTGCAAATCAGAAAATGGCGAAGCAGACCAGATCTCTTGCTCAGAGCCCGGGCTTGTTGACCAGCAAAGGGCGTCAGAAGATTTTCCTGAGCAAATGGCAAAAAATATGACAGCTATCATTTATCTTTCTTTAGACCACTTCGGTGCCCTGTGGACTTGATCAGATGAACTCCATAAATACTGTTTTCAATATTTAGACTTACCGGCCGGACTCTCTAATTGCCTTTTGTTCTACTGTGTTTGTTGTGTCTGTTCCTGTACCGTTATCGCCGGAACGCCCGTTGACATTGGTGAGGGTGTCTACCCCGGTTGTGTCTGAAGGCTCAACAGTTGTTGTGTCTGTTTGGGCGGTTGAACGTTCTTCAGGAGATGCGCAGGCAAAAAAGCATGTTACAGTTAGTGTGACAAGGATGTTTATAGTCTTCATAGCTTAATAGGTTTTTTCTGTTATAACATTCTTCCCCGCTTAACTGTTTTGATAGTTATTTCTTGATGCCTTGATTTTACCTGGCCGAGTATAGGCTTATTTAGCTTGCTGTGATGAAAATAAGGTATTGACAAGAAACTATTAAAACATATGCTCATCAGCAGGTGTTATACGGATCGAAAATCTATTGAATCGAAATAAGATCAATAAGAGCATTTAATTTTAAAGCTTATGATGAATGCATTATCACCATGGGCCTTATCGGCAAGTGCCGAACTGGCTGAAATTAGCTCAGCACTTTTTGAATTTAGTGCTGTCGGGTTTCGTTTTAAGGTATTAGCAATTTCTGATTCGGTTTGGATTCAATCCGAATTGCCTGACGGCGGACGTGTGGCTTTCAGGGCAGCATACAGCCCGGGTACAGACCTTGAGGTCACAAAGATTCAAAGTAATTCACGGCAGGGAATAGATCTGGAATTGGTCTCTGCTATTGGGAGACAACGCGTCAGTGTTATAGTAGATGATACCCAGCAGCATCCGGTATTGCGGTACACGACGCGGCTGATTCCTGCCAAAGACCTGCTCATCCAGGGCTGGCCGAAGGACATACTGTTTAACGGGAAGAACGCTAACCCAGAGCAAACTGAAGGAAAGATCCATGCCAGCCAGTTTGGCACCAGGACGGGTTTTTTGTACCTGACCCAGACCAGGCCGAAATCAGCCACTTTGCTTTACCTGCAAAACCTGACCGCAGTAAATGATTATTGCCAGCAGACGGAAACTTCGCTGGGAGATACTGTTGGCGGGGAGTGGCCGGAACTTGGGTTTACCTTGCCTGCTGCTAAAAAGCCATTAGAGGCTGGGAAGGAAGTAGTCATATGCGATGCCTTTGTCGCCTTCAGCGATGAAGTCCCGGAAAAGGAACCTGCCGTGATGCGTCTGTTTTTAGATCTTTTGGCCAGGATTTACCTGCTATTACCTAAACCAGAAACCAATTACCAGCACTGGCCGGATATCCTTGATAAAGGGTTAAAAGATCTGATGGAGAGTCCGGGGTGTTGGGCACAGGTGGATGGACATAAATATTTCAATGCTTATGTGAGTGATTATGAAACACCACCCGAGATTATGGTGCAACTGGCCGTGCTGCTCCCTTTATTGGATTACGTGGAGTGGAGTCAAAAGGAACTGGAGGTCATGAAAACGATCAAAGAAGGATTGCCTGCATTTTATGACCAAAAGCTGGGTACCATCATGCGCTGGCTTCCGGCAGCCGAAGGTAAATTGAAAGGTGAGGAAGAGCAAAAGATGCCTAAAGTCATGGATTCCTGGTACCTGCACCATCCTTTGCTGAACCTCTCCAGGCTGGCTTTAAAGGGAGATAAAGTAGCGCGGAAGCTTTTCCTGGATTCATTGGATTTTGCGATTAAAGTGGCGCATCATTTTAAATACAAATGGCCGGTATTCTACAAAATGGATACCCTGGAAGTCATCAAAGCAGAAACTGCCGAAGGCAAGGGGGGCGAAAAGGATGTCGCTGGTATTTATGCGCATGTGATGGTGCAGGCCTGGGAACTGACCAAAGAGAAGCGGTATCTAAATGAAGCTGAAAAAGCTGCCCGGACTTTGCAGGGTAATGGATTTGAGATCTTTTACCAGGCGAACAATACGGCCTTTTCATCGGGGGCCTTACTCCGGCTTTACAAGCTTACGGGTAAGCAATTGTATTTGGACCTGAGCTACCTGTGCCTTGCAGGCATATTCCGAAACGTGCAGCTCTGGGATTGTAATTACGGTTATGGCAAAAACTTTCCGAAGTTCTTTTCCCTTTATCCGCTCAATGACGCGCCTTATACTGCGGTATATGAAGAACAGGAAGTGTTCTGCGCCTTTCATGACTATCTGAAACATGCTGAAGGTGTAAACATATTGCCTTCTGTAAGATTACTCATAGCCGAATACATTCGTTACCTGGTGGACCGTGCGGTTTATTATTACCCGACGATGCTGCCAAAAGACATGCTGGAAGAGAACCCGAAGATGGGGGAAGTTGATCCTAAGCTCTTCATTGCCCTGGAAGATTTGCAGGACGGCTGGTTGAAATCAGGAACTGTGGGCCAGGAAGTTTATGGGGCAGGTAATGCGTTTGGCATTCTTCCACGCCATTATCTGCAAATTCCAGATCTGCCGTTTATGGTTTATACAGATTATCCCACATTCGGATTTAATGCGCGCAGGGGAAAGAATATCAACTTTAAAATACTAGGCGATGAACGGATTTGTTGTAGGATGATGCTGGTGAAAACAGCAACAAAAAAGATTACGGAATACAAGGTCCGGATCAAAGGAAAAAAATTGCCTTTGGCAGGAAGATCCGTGCAAAACGGAAATGTGGAGTTTATCTTGCCGGGGAATACCACTATAATTATCAGTTTACCTTAAAGTAACAGTTATGGAATCATTGAAGGATTATTTACCAAGGTCAGTTAAAGGAAAAAGGATACTCATCACCGGAGGAACGACTGGTATCGGTCGTGCAACCGCGATTTTGCTGGCCTCCCAGGGCGCCAGGGTCATGATCTTTGGCAGGCACCAGGAGCAAATCGATGAAACGCTGTCAGCGATCATGGCATTGGACATCGAGACCGAATGTTTTGGTATGCGCGCGGACGTGGCTGAGCTCAGAGACATTAACAGGATATTTGACTTGGTTGATGGCCAGTTTGGCGGTCTGGACATACTGATCAATAATGCGGCATTGCCCTATGAAAGTATTATCGAAGGTAGCTATCAAGACTGGCAGTATATTCTCAATACCAACTTACTTGGCTATATGGCCTGCAGCCACGAAGCGGTAAAGCGTATGCAGGGAAACCCGGGCAGCCATATTGTCAACATTGGTTCAATCAGCGCAGATGAACGGGGTAAAGACAGCTCTGTCTATGTAGCTACAAAAGCTGGCGTACAGGGCTTTAATGAGTCACTTAGAAAAGAGGTGAATGAGCTGGGAATTAAGGTCAGTCTGATTGAACCCGGTTTGGTTGGTTCGGATATGGTTGAGGAAGATTCCGCACAGCAGCGCAAAAAAAATGAGGCTATGGAAATGCTGAAAGCAGAGGATATTGCCATGAGCGTGTTGTTCTGCCTTTGTCAACCACTGCGCTGTGACGTGATTACCCTACAAATCAGACCTCACCTTCAAATCCTATAATCATGAAACCAAAACACGGCTTTTTTTATCGGAATGGTTTAACTATTGTTTTCCTGAGCTTATTTATTGTGACGCTTCTGGCGCAGGCACTGACCGGCTGGAAGCAGCATAATGCGGACCTGAGCGAAGACCAGCAACAGGAAATAGAACTGGGAACTTATCTGAAAAGCGGTCACTTTATCTCGGCCACTTTCGAAAATTTTGAAAGTGAATTTTTGCAGATGGCTTTATACGTGTTACTTACGGTGACGCTGCGACAGATCGGTTCGGCGGAATCCAAAAAGATAGATGAACCTGAAGAAGTGGACCGGGAACCAAAGCCTTCGGCTGAGGCGCCCTGGGCGGTCAACAAGGGTGGCTTGATCTTGAAGTTATACAGCAATTCCCTTTCCATTTGCTTTGCGATATTGTTTTTAGCCAGTTGGGCGATGCACCTGTACGGAAGCTGGCAGAACCATAACGTGGAGCAGCTGGCGAAACATCTGCCCCGGGAAAGTGTTATAGTTTACCTGACACAGGCAGAATTTTGGTTTGAAACTTTTCAGAACTGGCAGAGCGAATTCCTGTCTGTGGCCTCGATTGTTTTTTTAACGATTTACCTGAGGCAAAAAGGGTCACCCGAATCCAAACCTGTTGATGCTCCGGATATGGAAACCGGAAAATGAAGTCTAATCATTAAAAGTTAAGGCCATATACATTCATGAGAAAAGATATTGACAAGCGTTATTTGTTAGCCTGTGGTGAGTTGCTGATTAAGCACCAGCTGACCATTGCTTTTGCTGAAAGTGCTACTGCGGGACGTTTGTCAGCTGAATTTGCACTGGTTCCTGAGGCGGGGAAATTTCTGAAAGGAGGTGTTGTCTGTTATGATGCGGAGCTAAAATGTTCGCTTTTGGGTGTGCCTGAGTCACAGCTGAATGCCTTCACTCCAGAGTCAGAGATCGTTACCTGCCTGATCACCTCAGGTTTGCAAAAGCTGATCCCGGCGGATATCCATATTGGATGCACCGGTCTTACTGCACCCGGTGGCAGTGAAACGGCAGAAAAGCCGGTTGGTACCATGTTTTTGTATGCGATCAAAGACCATGAATTACTGTTTAGTGAACGAACAGTTTTTCAGGGCAATCCGGAAGAGATTGTTCGTCAGACGGTCGAGTTTTTAGCACAACATCTGCATGGCTATTTAATATCCTGTTATAACGCTGTCCAGGGTAAGGCTTTTGCCGTAAAGAAAAGGAATTGAAGTCTTAGCCGGGTTAAAAGAAAATAAAGGCTGATTCCCAAAGCTGAATTAAAAAGATTCAGGCCGACCTGAAATAACATGCGCATTGACATCTGAACCCGGACAAGTGCGGGGTTTTTAATTGCCTGCAATCGTAGTTGGATTTTTAATCAGTTGCGAATCAGATCTTAAAAGGAGATAGAAAAATGAAAACATATAACGTCGGCATTATAGGATATGGTGGATTTGGCCAGTTTCTTCACCATTGGTGGAATGAACTGAAAGGAGTAAGCGTAATTGCAGTTTCCGATCATAGCCTGGATGAAGAAAATACCGGGGGATTCAGGAAATATAAAAACTGGCAGGACCTGATCAAAGATACTGAGATTGATATTGTGAGTGTCGCAGTCCCGCCTGCTTTCCATGTAGAAATTGCCTGTGCTGCGATGCGGGCTAATAAACACGTTCTGCTGGAAAAACCGATAGCATTGGATAACCAGGGGGCTGAAGAGATACTAAAGACACAGCAGCAAACAGGTATGGTCATTATGGTCGATCACATGCTGCGTTATAACCCGATTATTAAATCCTTAGTCCGGCTAAGCCAGGAAGGGGCATTAGGAAGGCTCCGTCATGCAGTGGTAAGCAATTATGCGCAGGATGAATCCTTGCCGGCTGAACACTGGTTTTGGAACAAAAAAATGTCTGGTGGTATATTTATAGAGCACGGTGTGCATTTTTTTGATGTTATAAATGCGCTGACTAATGAAAAAGTCACTGAGGTGTATGCCTGTGCGCACAACAGAAATGAAAAGCAGCAGGATCAGGTTTCGGCAATGATATTGTATGACCAGGGGCTGATTGCAAGTCATTATCATTCCTTTTCAGGGCCCGGATTTTTTGAACAAACTACGATAAGGCTGATGTATGACCTGGCCAAAGTGGAAATAAAAGGATGGATGCCAATGAAAGGCAGCATCAAAGTTTTAGTCAATGACCCGGATAAAAAAAAACTGAATTGCATACCGGGATTAAAGATTGAAAAACTGGATTCCGTTGCTAATTTAGATGATGTTTCCCGGCCAGAGGGATGGGGTAGTTCTCTGGTAAAAGCAACAAATGGGATACACACCGGAGGAATCAGCTATGAAGTAAATGAGATGATTCACGCTGCTTTTGAAATCCAGCAAACTAAATCCGAAGTTTATGGAAACTGCCTTCAGGATATTTTAGCTGACCTGATTGCAAAAATAGAGCATCCGGAGGCAGAGCTGCAGGTAACGGTTGAAGATGCTTACGAAAGTCTGAAAATTGCTGTTTTAGCAGATCAGCAAGTTACCGGCTGATCACTGCGATGTAGCAATAGATCAGCCGTCGTTTTATCATGCATTTGTGGTAGTGCGTCTGGATGAGGAACTGGCTTTAGTGTTTCCCGATTTTGATTTTCCCCATTCGTGGTCTTCCCTGAAATCCTCATCTGCGTGGAAGTAATAATCGCGTTTACCGTAAAACGGGCTGCGTAAATTAAATTTTGCTTTTTCTTGTATGTTGCTTTTCATGGCTAGTTTTTTTTTGGATTAACAACCCTGCTTTTAAAATGTTTAGCAATTTGAAAAAAAGCTTATTCCTCTTGGGACTAAGATTTGCAGTTGTGTCGAGAATATCGCTTGCAGGATCATTTGATCTTGAGTATTCATGTCTGTTTCCTGCTGCTTATGGAAAATAAAAAAATCGGAAACAAAGTTCGTTGTAAGAAGTTATCAAGATTGCAAGAGGTTACTTATTCACCTTTTAAATCTTATTGTATGTTTTATCACGTTCAAAGTTTAAAATAAGACTGTATGGAAAATCCTGAAGAATCACCGAAAAAGCCGATTGGTCAACCACAGAAAGATCAAACCGAGCAGCAAATTCCAAAGCAGGAGTGGCCGGTTGGAGACTTACCTGATCCGAATATCATAGATCAGACAGGCGTATCAAATGAGGATGAGCAATCCTACAGTTTCCATAAATCTGGTAAGTCTGAGGGGAATGGTTTTGACGAATGGTCCTCAACCTGGCCTTAGCATTGTAAACATTTTTGATTAGTGGCTGTTGAATAATTAGGTTTCACAGCGGCTGTGCTTTGAAACATATCGTAAAATATCTAAGAGCTATGAAAGATACCCAAGAAATTAATCCTAGGGATTCAATGAATCCAAGTGCCTGGCAGAATGTTGCTGCCGCGCCCATTGCCGTAAATGAAAATCCAGATCTTTCCAGAGTGTTTGATGTACTCATTGTTGGCGCTGGTATCACCGGAATAACCACGGCGCTGATGCTGCAAAAAGCAGGTAAAAAATGTCTGGTTGTGGAAGCAGGTACAATAGGCTTTGGCACTACCGGTGGAACAAGTGCGCATTTGAACACTTTTTTTGACGCTACCTATCCTGAGGTAGAAAGTGATTTTGGCGCGGATGCTGCACGGCAATTGGCCGATGCCGGTAAAGAAGCCATGGCGACAATCTCTGCCTTAGTTGAAGAATACCAGATTGCTTGTGACCTGGAATATAAGGATGGTTACCTTTTCTCTGAAAACGAAAAAGAGACTAAACAGCTTGAAGATATTTTAGAATCTTCTCGTAATGCGGGAATTGCTGTTAGCGAATCCCAGACAAATGATGTCCCGGTACCTTTTGAAAAAGCAATCCGATTTGCACACCAGGGACAGTTCCATCCGCTGAAATATATCAGCGGACTCGCGGCTGCTTTTAAGAATCTAGGCGGGTTGATCCTGGAAGATAGTTTTGTGACTGACCAGAAAGAAGTTGACGGAATGATCGAGATTATTGCCGGAAGGCAAACTTTGAGAGGATTGAATTTGGTCTATGCCACCCATATTCCGCCCGGTATCACGGCCTTTAGTTTTCGTTGTGCCCCTTACCGGAGCTATGTTCTGGCATTGAAACTTAAAGACGATGCTTACCCTACAGGTTTGGCGTATGACATGCAGGAGCCATATCATTATTTCAGAACTCATGAAATAGAGGGACAGAAATATGTGATCATAGGTGGGGAGGATCATAAAACAGGGCATGAAGATCCGGAGCAAGCGTATTCAAATCTGGAGGCCTATGCCCGCAAATATTATAAGGTAGAATCGGTCGACTATAAATGGTCGTCTCAATATTACATTCCGGTAGATGGTCTGCCTTATATTGGACCGCTCGCTACTACTGGAGACAATACCTATATAGCTACTGGATTTAACGGTAACGGAATGATGTTCGGCACGTTGTCGGGTAAGATGATCAGTGACCAGATCCTGGGCATAGAGAACCGGTACAGCAACTTGTTTTCTCCTTTCAGGTTGAAGCCGGTGGCAGGGTTTTCTGAATTTATGAAAGAGAATGCAGATGTAGCCTGGCACTTTGTGGCCGACAGGTTTGGTACGGATGATCTCGATAAATTGTCGGCGCTAAAGAAAGGCGAAGGTCAGGTGGCAGACTTCCAAGGCGAGAAATTGGCCATCTATAAAGATGAGCAGGGAAATATCACCGCCTTACATCCTGTATGCACACATGCGGGCTGTATCGTAAATTTTAATGCGGCAGAACACAGCTGGGATTGTCCATGCCATGGGGGAAGATTTGATATTTCAGGGAAGGTGATGTGCGGCCCGCCTCAGAAAGACCTGGAGCAAGTAAAATTACCTGGATAGTTATCTGGTTGTCTTATGAAAAAATTTATCATTGGTTGTTCTGGTTTTCATTATAAGCATTGGAGAGGGAAGTTTTACCCGGAGAAGCTTGCAGTGAAAAACTGGTTTGAATTTTACTGTCAGCATTTTTCTACTCTTGAACTGAACATAACTTTTTACAGGTTTCCTAAATTATCTACCTTGCAGCAGTGGCATGACCGTGCGCCGGACGATTTTATTTTTTCAGTAAAAGTTCCCAGGTCGATAACGCACTTTAAAAAGTTAAATGACACTTCCAGGATGGTTGAGGATTTTTACGGTTTGGTCAGGGAGGGCTTAAAGGAAAAACTGGGCAGCGTGCTGTTCCAGTTTCCACCTAACTTTTTAGCTTCTGATATACATATCCAGCGACTGATCGAAAGTGTGGATCCTTCTTTTGAAAACGTAGCCGAGTTTCGGCATGCAAGCTGGTGGAATGAGCAGGTAATATCCAAACTGGGCGAGCATCAGATCGCATTTTGTGGGATGTCTCATCCGGATTTTCCAGATAGCGTTGTAGGAAATACGCGTCACTTATATTATCGGATGCATGGTCGTGAACGGCTCTATGCCTCTGATTATAGCGAGCAGGAGTTGTCGGATGTGCTAGATCAGATTGATGGGGTGCCGGGGATTAAACGTGCCTATGTTTATTTTAATAATGATGTGCTGGGACACGCAACTGAGAACGCTGGCACTATGATTCAATTAGCCGCTAACCGAGATGTAAGATAAGTATACTAGTTCAGAAATATGTTTTTTCTGAGCAGCTCCGGCAGATGCGGATATTGCTCGCCAAAGGGCATTCCGTTGCAGCCACTGACTGAACTGACCTGCGAGGTTTAGCTGTGTTGCTCAGGTGGTAGCAGGACGAACTAATTCCTTTACACAGGTTGGAGATGGCAGATCCAACTGCGCTTTTGTAAATTCAAGTGTTCCATCAATGTTTCGAAGGAATATCGAAATGGTATTACTTCTTTCATTGGCTACCAGTACCAGATTTTCCTGTTCACAGATCAGCAGATTGCGCGGGCTTAAACCGGCTGCACCAATACGCTGTATGAATTCGAGCTGCCCATTTTGTTGTATCTTAAAGGCAATGACTTCGTTGACCTCAGCCCGGTTGGTTGCGTACAAAAATTTACCGTTCGCGTCCACTTGCACATCAGCGCCTTCCAGTTTGCCACTATAGCCGGTTTGGGTCAATGAAATTTGCTGAATAGGGGCTGAACCCCAGTAATTGGTATCGAACACAAATATCTCTGCGCTGAGTTCAGTAACCATATATAGCCAACGACCACATATGCTAAACGCCAGGTGTCTTGGTCCGCTGCCTGGGGGCAGTACCAGGTCTGGGGAACCATCATCGTTTAGGGGTACAGTGGCTTCGGGCTGGTAAATAAAACGGTAAATTCGGTCACTTCCTAAATCGGTGCAGTACAGGTAATGCTCATCTTTTGAGAGGACAGCGGCGTGAATATGAGATTTGTCCTGGCGCTCGGGATCGGGACCCTGCCCGCTGAAATGGAGTTGTTGGACGACTTCAGCAGGAAACGTCTTTTGCGGTAGGCTGATTACTGTTAATGTACCACTGCCATAATTGGAAATGAAAGCGTGTTTTTGAGATTTATCTACCTGGATAAAGCAGGAGCCGGCTCCCGTGTAGAAGATTTTATTGAGTAACTTTGCTTTACCGTGTCTGATCTGGTAGCTGAAGAGTTGCGCCTGACTTCCTTGTTTATTTTCGGTCATCGCATACAATGTCCCTGCAGGATGCCAATGCAGGTAAGAGGGATTTTCAATCCCAGAGATGGTATCTGCAAGTATGAATTTATGTTCAGCTGTATTCCAGCGGAAAAGATGAATGGCCGGCCCGGAGGCCGGGCTATAGGTTCCGGCGCAGATCTGCATGATTATATCAATTGCTTGTGAGGCCTGATTTGCAGCGAAACGATGTCTGTACGCTGGTCCTGGGCGAGGCAGAAACCGACAGCCATGGCGACCTCTTCGGCAGTAAGCATCTCTTTTTTTTTGACTTTGGCTTTTTTTCCTTCCGCCGTGCCAGGCTGCATATCTGTATCTGTAGCCCCGGGTTCGATAAGCGTAACTTTAATGCCCTTGGGATTCAGCTCTTTTCTTAACGCTTCGGAGAATCCCTGAATGCCGGCTTTGGTTGCAACGTATACCGAACTGCCTTTTTCGCGCACGTCAGCGCTCATGGAACCGATATTTACAATATGGCCGTTGCCTGCCGCTTCCATGCGCTCAGCTGCCTGCTGGCTGCAGGATAAATAAGCTGTTAAATTTGTCTGAACGATATAATTGATGTCCTGATGATCGCCATCTGTGGCACTTCCGTATCCGAGTGCTGCGTTATTGATGAGTATATCAATTCCGCCGAGCGCTGTGTCGACAACCTCGAATACCCGTTCAATGTCTTGCGGCTTAGCCAGGTCAGCAGCGATGCCTGAACATTTCTGTTTGGCTGCACGGATTGTTTCATCTATCGGCTCCTGGTGTCTGCCGCATATTAAGCAATTCGCGCCAAGAGCAGACAGTAGCAGCGTAATCTCCCGGCCTATACCGGTAGAGCCACCTGTTATCAGTACTTTTTTTCCAGTTAAGCATTTTTTCCAATAGCTTGTCAGGTCTTTCATATACAGGTCATGATAAAAGAAAAGCGGCTCACGTTTTCGCATGTACGGCTCTTCCTGTTAAAATGTTCATTTTAGCCCGCTGCTACATTAGCTTCGGTCAATGCAATTTCGGTCAGCAGTGAGTCGGTCTCTTTCTCTTCAGCTAAAGTTGCCGCTAGTAGGTCGCCGGCTTCGGTGTGTTCCATGAGCTTTGCATAAGTCACCAGGCATCCGTAGCTCGCAATTTCATAGTGCTCTACTTTTTGCGCAGCAGAAATCAAGGCTGCGTCCAAAACTTCTGGCTGGTCCTGGAAGCTTTCTACGATTTCATCCGCTTCTTCCAGCAAGCCTTCCATGGCTTTGCATTTTTTGCCTCTTGCAGCCAGGCCAACTGACTCAAACACCTGTTTCAGACGTTCGATCTGACCTTCGGTCTGCGTGTAATGTGTTTCAAAAGCTGTTTTCAATGTTTCACTTCCGGCAGCAGAAGCTAATTTTTTTAATCCTTTCAACAACTGTCTTTCAGCGCCCAGGATATCTCTGAGTTCATCAACGAACAACTCATGCAGGTGTGCATTTGGCATTCCTGCAGAACCATTTTGTGAATTTGCCATAGTTTTAATTTAATAGGTAAATACTTGTTCATTAAACACTAAGCAGAACGAAATGTTTACAGATGTTTAAAATTCCTTGTACAACCTGCAGTTATGAGTCAAAGTGTGTCACTGTTTTTTTACTTTTAATGTAGCGTGCTTTCCGATCTAGTCGACGGAAAAGCACGGCCATTTTCCTTTCTGCATTTTAGTCATATGATTGTAGCTTTTAGTTCTATCCCAACAAAGATTTTGGGGCCAATAATATCAGCGCTAATTTAAACTTTCTCGCAGTTTAGGGTGATAGATGCATGTATGCACTGCGCAGTGATCTGTAACCATTGTGCAAATTCCTGCACCAAAGAACGTATTTTAATTGTACGAGAGGATACCGGGAAAACTATTGTCGGCCTAGGAGAAATGTGCCTAATAAACTCGGCTTAATGTAAGAGTTGATTTATGTGAGTTGAAACAAATCGATAAACCTGTTGCAACTAACGATGTTAGAGATGCCTTCCATGCTGCTCAAAAGCCAGCCAGTTTAAGTCATGCCCGTATCAGTCAATCATGATCATTTGGATTTGTTATCGGGAGCTGAGTGTTTTTAAACTCATTCCTTAAATTATCTTAATTGAACATAATCGTTGAGTCTTTGTAAATTTTGTGCTAAAATGTGGTATGTCTGACGATTTAGGAGTATATTAGGGTAATCAATCCCTGGCTTATGGAAAAGTTTAAAAAAGACAAAAAGCCGCTCTTAGATGGAAAACTTCGCGACTTGCTGAAGCGATTAACAATCCTTAGAAAAAGAACCCGCCAAACTAATGAAAAACTAAACGAGTTGAAAAAGCAGGCTGATGATCTCCTGCATCATCATGCTGAGATAGGCGATGTTTCCAGTCGAAACAATCTGTAAAAGTCCATTTGGAAACGTGTCTGCGGAAATAGTGTTATCCAATGATAGGCGACGGATATTTCATCGTCCTGGCAAGCTGTTAAAGACAATAATACGGTAAGCAATTGGGTGTTACATTCACCGGCTGCTGTTTTCTTTGCCTTATCCGATCAATATTAACACCCCTTTATTGCTTCAGCTATAATAAGGAGCAGATGCACGGTTTGCTTAACGGATTGCTCTGCTTTATCTGGATTAAGTTTGGTGAAATATATGCGCTAAGATCTTTTATGCCAGCAGTCGAAACGTCGCCAGCCCTGATTTCCTAATTGAATGGTTCGGCAAAACCATATTCCACATACATTGTTATAATATTTCAAAGTTATAATATTTCAAACTTGATATTATGGAAAATCAAATTCTTGAACTTGAAAAAAAGTATTGGAAAGCGATGGAAACTCGTGATTTTAATACGGTAAAAACCCTTACCCACTTCCCGTGTATTGTAGCTGGTAAGGATGGGGTAAGAAGTGTAGATGAACCTTCTTTTAAAAAAATGTTTGATTCAGGAGAAGGCAGGCAGCTTAAAGTGCTGAATATTTCTGACGCGGAAAGCGAAATCATAGGGGAAGACAATGCAATTATCGGCTATCTTATAGAATTAGAATATGGTGTGGATGGTCAGAGATCTTCAGGAAAATGTGCATGTACATCAACCTGGGTTAAGGAAAATAACAATTGGATCTGTGCCATGCATACGGAATCTGATTTAAGAAACTAGCACTTATTATAGCGTACATTGGGAGCCAGGGATGGTGTCAACGGTTTTTCTTTTACAAACGACAGGCATGATATCAACGCGCCTGCAAACATAATTTTGCTCCAGCATTTTTGCTCAAAATCGATGTCCGTTACTGCACATAAATGTCCGGTAATGGACATTTGCTCTTGATCAGATGGTTGTTAACAGCTATCCTTCAAGGTTGCATGAATTGGCACAGCCTTAGATACATAAGCAAAAATCAAATGAAATGATAAGTTTAAAGATAGTTTTGAGAAGCCTTTGGAAAAATAAAGGATTCTCATTCATTAATATCGGGGGATTGGCAATTGGATTTACCTGTAGTCTATTATTGTTATTGTATGTAAATTACGAATGGGGGTTTAACAAGCAGTTTAAATCAGTTGACAGGATTTACTATACCAAGCTGAATATTAAGCTCAACAATGAACTGGTAACCTTTGATGCCTCGCCAAACATTCTGGCACCAACAGCTTTAAAAACAATACCTGGTATTGCACAGGCAGCACGCCTGTCATTTGAAAATACAAGTTTATTTAATTACGGGCAAAATGCCTTTAAGCAAAGCATGTTATTTGCCGATCCTTCATTCTTAAAAATATTTAATTATGAGTTCCTGAGAGGTGATGCTTTAACGGCTTTTGCTAGCCCTGAAAGTATTTTAATGACTGCCAGTACCGCGAAAAAGTTCTTCGGGACCGAGGATCCAATTGGTAAAAGTATCAAATGGGACAATAGGAAGCTGTTAAAAGTAACCGCCGTAATTAAAGATCTGCCGGCCAACCAGAGTAATCGGTTTGAAGTGCTGTTGCCCTGGTCGTTGTACGAACAGGAGAATCCGGATGTAAGGAACAGCAGCTGGGGAAGTATCAATACCCGTACAGTCATCAGCTTAACGGACAAAAATGGGTTTGAAGCTACCGATGCCGCATTCAGAAAACTCATCCGACCCAACGTACCTGAAACGATAATGGAGGCTTTTCTTTTCCCTTATGATAAAATTTATCTGTTCAATGAATTTAAAAACGGGCATTCGGTAGGAGGAAAGATTGATCAGGTAAAACTGTTCCTTGTTATGGCCTTCTGTGTATTATTGATTGCCTGTATCAACTATATGAACCTTTCTACCGCGAGATCAGAAAAAAGAGCAAAAGAAGTGGGGATTCGTAAGGCACTGGGTTCATCCAGAGCCGCAGTTGCCAGGCAATTTCTACTGGAATCATTATTGACTTCTCTTTTGGCTGTTGTTGTCGCTTTTGCACTAACGGAACTGTGCCTGCCAAGTGTCAATCAGATGCTAAACATACAAATGGCAATGGAGTACAGTTCCTATACCTTCTGGATTGTATTGTGCTCATTGGTAGTGTTTACCGGACTTCTTGCAGGAAGTTATCCGGCATTTTACCTGTCTTCTTTTATACCGGTAAAGGTATTAAAGGGATTTAAAGCCACGGGGTCGGGTTCATTATCGATACGGAGGGTCCTTGTCGTACTGCAGTTCAGTTTATCAATCTGCATGATCATTTCTGCGATTATTATATACAAGCAGGTCAGGTTTATCCAGCAGAAACCTTTAGGATTCGAAAAAAATAATCTGGCACAAATAGCGATTGAAGGTGATTTGCTGAAGGCCGGGAAGCTGGAGCTGCTAAAAAGAGAACTGCTGGCCGCTGATGCCATTACCTCGAGCGCTGAATATACCAATTCTTTTGTTGCCGAAGGCGGACCTGTAACCGGGGAAGTATACTGGCAGGGTAAACCAGCGAAAACCAGCATTTCGTTTAATAACAGGAGTATCGGATACAATTTTACTGAAACTGTCGGCGCACAAATCATAGCCGGCCGGGATTTTTCGCCAAAATTTGCGACTGACAGCACAGCTTCGGTCCTGTTAAATGAGGCTGCAGTCAAGGTAATACAGCTTAAGGACCCGATCGGTGCAAGGATTACTTGGGAAGGAAAACCAATGAATGTCATTGGCGTGGTTAGAAACTATAACAATTCTTCAGTTTTGTTCAATCCACAACCTACGCTATATTATTATGGGATTTCGCAAAGCACCATGTTACTTCTTCGTTTGAATCCAAGGCAAAATTTAAGCAAGTCTGTTCAATCCATCAAAGACCTCTGTGCGCGGCTGAATCCTTCTTATCCGGCCGATATTCAGTTTGTGGACCATCAGATGGCAGATAAACTCAACAATGAAAAATTACTGAGTAGGTTATCTGCTTTGTTTGGCTGTTTCGCTATTTTAATTTCTTGTCTTGGTTTACTGGGGCTTGCCTTGTATGTGGCAGAACAAAGAAGCAGGGAGATCAGCATCAGGAAGGTCTTGGGAGCCTCTCAGAAAAGTGTACTGATACTCCTGAATAAAGATTTTATTACACTCGTCTTTCTATCCAATATGATTGCAATTCCGGTAGCTTACATTGTGACCAAGGAGTGGCTGCAAAAATATGATTATCATACCCAGGTTAATGTATGGCCCTTTTTGCTGGCAACCTTTCTGTCTTTATCCATCGCCGTGCTTACTGTGAGCTTTCAAATATTCCGAGTAGCCAGAGCCAATCCAATCGACGCGCTGAAGTACGAATAGTGGATTGAACCGGCAGAGTTTTATTAGGGAACTCTTCTGGGTACGAAGCAGGTCAATGAAATACACTTTTCCTGTGTTTCATTGATTTGCTAAGGGTTTGTATACACACCGCCACCAAGTATCGTGTCTAATTTTAGTCGCAATGCAACAGCCGGCGTCTACATTTGGTTTTTGATATTTTTCGATTTTGGCTGCTCCCTGTTTTGCAGGAGGTCTTTTCTCTGATGGAGTTTTTCAGCTGCATCAATGGAGTGGGATTGATGGATGTTACCTTCCTTTTGGGCCAGTTGGGAAAGCTTTGAATAGTATTTACGGAGTCTGTCCAGCTCTTCCTCTGTCAGGTTCTCGATGTCTACCATCCGGTTACTGCTCCATTCATTGGCAGCAATGAGTTCGTTTAGTTTCAACTGTATCGCTTTGGAATCTTTGTTTTGTGTTTTCTGAATGAGAAATACCATTAAGAAAGTAACAATAGTGGTTCCGGTATTGATGACCAGCTGCCAGGTTTCCGAGTATTTGAATATGGGGGCGGATGCTAGGCTGGGTCATCTTCCGGGTTTTCAAAATCTGCGTCTTGCTCATCGTCTGAGGAACCGGAATCCGGATCGTTTTCAGGATCGGTGTCTAGATCATCCGCATCTACAGTTTCCTGGTCAATTTCCGGTTCTTCACTTTCCTGGTCCAGACGTGTACCTTCTCCGTCTGCAAATTCTATTTCTCCTGGTGTGTAACCGGTCTGTTCTGTATCTGCTGTAGCGTCCTGATCTACTTCGCCTTGCCGTTGTTCGGGATTACGACCTACCTGAAATTGTTCTGGGTTTATAATTTCTTCTTCCGGTAACTGATCTTGATTTTTCATGATTGTAGATTTTGAATTGTATAACATCTTGTGATTAATTAGGTTTTAGCTGTTTTTTTGTATTTCCATTTGCAGAAAAGCATGGCTGTATTGAGCAGTAAGGAAAATATGTTGGTGGAGGTAATAGGAATGTCCGATTTAGAACAACCGTAATAGATCCACAGGGAGTTTCCAGCAATCAATACGATGAACATGATCCAGGAAACATCGGATGCTTTTTTCTCCTGAATGGTTTTAACCAGTTGTGGTATGACTGAAAATGAGGTACAGATGCCTGCTGCCAGTCCCAGTATTTGAATGGATTCCATAGGTTTGGGCTAAGTGGTTTAATCAATGCAGGGTGTTCTGTTCTTGAATTCCCCTTAGCGCTGGGCTAAGGGGTAGGGAAGCTTATCCTCGTTTTACTCAGCTGCCGCCTGTTCATTGATGGCGCTAACCGCAATTTCAGTAAGGGCAACGTCTGTAGCTTTTTCGTTGTCCAGGGTAAATTGCAAAAGCTCGGCCACATCGTTATGGCCCATATTTTGGGCAAAAACCACCAATGTTCCGTAAGTTGCAATTTCGTAGTGCTCTACCTTTTGGGCGGCAAGGATTAATGCGGCATCGCGGATCATGGTATCAGCCTCAGTATCTTCAATTATGCTTTCAGCTTCTTTTACCAATCCTTCCATTGCATCACATTTTTTGGCCTGGGCTTTCTCATCCAGCAGCTGGAAGACTTGTTCCAGGGTGGCAATGTGGTTTTTGGTCTCTTCTGTATGTTTTTCAAAAGCCGCGGCCAGTTCCGGACTGGTAGCTGCTTTTTTCATTTTAGGGAGGGCCTTTGAAAGGTGTTTTTCTGCCCAGTAGATGTCTTTGAGTTCATCAACAAAGAATTCATGGAATTCTGAATTTTCCATTTTCCCGGTTTTTGATTTTGTGGCGGTCTTTGCGCCGGTTTTTGTTGTAGTTGCCATAATTTTTAGTTTTTCGTTAGATAAATGTTTTAGCTGTCAGTCATTACGATCATCAGCTGCGGGTTAATAACCAGCCGCTTTAAAATTTGTTTAAACTTTATAAAAAAAAGATGATTTTTTTTGCTGAGTGCAATAGTAAAAGCTTAAGGCTGAGGTATATGTTAAGATTGGTCGCATGGGATTGTTTGTTTTTGTTCGTTGCTTTTTTAGGAAGGGATTTAAAACTTTTTGCTGCGACAGCGGTTAATGCCTTAGTCTATTGTGTATCTAATCCTTAAGACTATGAAAACTAAAAGTATGTTAAAACTTTATGCCGGACTTATGATTCTTGCGGGGCTTATGGCCTGTCAGCATACAGACAAAAATGGCAATGCACGACTGGACAGTGCTCCGGTTGGTAACGATTCTTTGCGTAGGACGGATAGTTCTGAAGCCGCTAGGGATGTGACCCATATGAGTAAGGTGGATGGTGATGGTGCGGCTTTTATGGATACAGCTGCTGTTGGCGGGATGATGGAGGTTGATCTGGGTAAACTGGCACTTGAAAAGTCGGCGAATGCACAGGTTAAGAAATTTGCTGCACAAATGATTGCTGACCATAGCAAAGCTGGTACGGATTTGAAAGCGGTTGCGGCGAAGCTGGAGCACCTGTTGCCTTCGGCTTATCCTGCCGATGTGCAGGGGCATATAGATGCGATGAAGAAACTCAGTGGAAAAGAATTTGATAAACATTATATGGATATGATGGTGAATGATCATGTCAAAACCCTGGATTTGTTTAGATCTGCGAGTAGTTTAAGGGCGGAGATCAAAGAATTTGCTGCCCGTACGCTCCCTGTTTTGGAAAAACACTACCAGATGGCCAAAGTGACCAATGCTTCGCTAAAATAAGATGGAGGTGGTTACCGTAATCATTGAAACGCCCAGGGGCAGCGGCCAGAAGTATGACTACGACCCTCAGACGGGAAAGATGAAGCTGAAAAAGGTGATGCCGCTTGGCCTGGTATTTCCCTTTGATTTCGGCTTTATTCCCGGAACGGTTGGAGGGGACGGTGATCCGCTGGATGTATTGGTCGTCTCCGAAGTTTCGGCTTTTTCGGGTTGCGTGATGGATTGCAGGATCATTGGTGCCTTTAAGGTTGTTCAGCAGGAAGGTAATGGCGAACGCATGCGTAACGACAGGCTGATCGCCGTTCCTGAAGTTTCCCAGCGTTATGCACAGGTGACTTCCTTGCGTGATCTTTCCAAAACGATAGTTGAACAGGCTATCGCTTTTTTTACCAGTTACAATGAGCAGGCGGGCAAAAAATTCAGTGTACTGGAAAAGGTGAGTGCGGCGAAAGCTTTCCAGCTCATTGAAAGAAGTCGCATGGATTTGCCCGTGAACAAGCTGGTGGAAATTTTTCTGCCTATGCGTGATGGTAATGGTCAGGTGTTCCCTGAAAAATTGTATGCTGAACTCCGCGGGGAGCTAACCACTAAGTTTGGAGGCTTAACCGAGTATTTCAGGAACCCGGCGAAGGGCTTGTGGAAACCTGATGAGGGTAAGGTGGAACAGGATGAACTTTTGGTGTTTGAAGTGATGTGCGCTGAAATAAATACCGAATTCTGGGATAAGCTGAAGTCGCGCTTATTGAAGATCTTTAAACAGGATTCGCTCATTATCAGGTGTTCTCCTATAGAATTGCAGTAATGTTGTCGTGTATTTTGCGCGATGACTTTTTCATCAAAGTCAAGGCAATTCCTGTAACCACTGCGCCCAGCAGGTAATATCCGATGGTGAGGGCTTTTGAGCAGTAGATTTCGCTAAAAAGTCACTCGGCTCGTTTTATGCATTTTTTAGCGTCAGCAGAAGCGCTGTTGGATCAGGCATAGATTCCGCTTCACCACCACAAGGGGCAGAACTGCTATCTGTGAAATATATGTAAAATTCATTGGCGTGGAGGATATAAGTACGGCAACCTGAAAAAATTGTTTTATTTCAAAAACTAAATCAGTAAAATTCGGTTGATAGCAAACAGAGAAAGATCGAGCGATAGAAAGTAAAGTTTGGTATGATGGTCATACTCACACATCAGTCTTTTTAATTAGTTAATCGTTATTTTTATGAAAAGAAAACATGAAAGCAAACAGAGCTTTTTCGAAAAGCTAGCCACCAAAGTAACTAAGGCTACAGGTAGTACTCCGGTTATTTTGGCTGCGTTTTTAGTTGTAGTGGTTTGGGGAATCAGCGGACCAATCTTTGATTATTCGGAGACCTGGCAGCTGGTCATCAATACCGGAACCACTATCATTACTTTCTTAATGGTCTTTCTGATTCAGAAAACCCAAAACAA